>Ga0209563_100065_pt1 | contig 257430 bp, 176 predicted proteins | sample AraplaCvi_mMF_r2_FD_184271 | JGI IMG/M metagenome (GOLD analysis project Ga0209563, IMG submission 184271) | Arabidopsis root microbial communities from North Carolina, USA - plate scrape CL_Cvi_mMF_r2 (SPAdes) (version 2) | ecosystem: Host-associated > Plants > Roots > Endosphere | place: USA...
ATTCGAATACATCGAGGTTTACTACAATCGCCAACGGCTCCACTCGACCCTGGGCTATCTCAGCCCTGCAGAGTTCGAGCTACGGTATGTCGCTTAACTACGTGTCCGTGAACCAGGGGCAAGATCACTCTTCCATGCGGACTGTTATGTCACGAAAGCGTGTTTCCGCAAGTGACGAGGTCGGTGTGTCCGAAGCCTTTTGAATAGTCGAGCACGTAAATGACTGTCTGAAGGATTCATCGCGGGGCGTGCCATCAACTTTTCATGAGGCTTGCGACCGTATGATTAAGGAAAGTTATCGGGGGTAGTGCGAACGTTCGCATTCGACCCGAAGCGGCGCAAGAAAATGTGTGAATTCGAAAGTCATGTGTCAGAAGAAAACAATCGCCAATGCCCTTCGGAAACAACGTGGATTTCACCACCCGCCACGGCGATGGCGGTTTGATCATCGATGGCATATACCGGTGCTGGTATTTTGGCAGCCCATTTTTCAGCGTTAGCCAACGAAGCGTCCGGATGATTCTCGTTATCAAGATGCGGAATCAACGCAAAGTCGACCAGTCCCACTCCGTGAGCGGTGACCAGAAGGCTAGCGACTTCACCTTCTACGGTGGCGAACGAGAAGGTCTCAGAGGTCAGTGTGTCGTGATAGCCACTGGGGGTTCCAGTGTAGTTTTCCCCAAATGTTGAAGACGCCGCCATGCTCCCTGCGCTCACTCCCACGTAAACGAGCTGACTACGTAGTGATAGCAGAAGGTCACCTAAACCCGACTGACGCATCCAGTAAGCGAGATAGACAGGATCGCCACCCCACACCAATAGGGCATCCGTCTCCTCCACCATGGGGGTCCAATCTTTTTTATCGATTGTGGGAAGTGCCGTGAGTTCTAGAACTTCCAGAGACTTCCAGCCTAGTTCGCACAAAGGGCTCCGCGCTTTTCCACCGAACGCCCGCCATGCCATGGCTGCATGGCGCGGGTAGGAATACATGGCGGTAGGAATGAAGATAGCGCTGGATTCGGCAATCGGCTTGCCGAGTAGTTCGATTAGCGCGTCGAGGATACTTGGGTTGGTGATGCCGCCAGAGGTTAGAAGGAGTTTCATGTCAGTTCGCCTTTTGCATGGCTTTCTTCCTGGAATGGATGTCGTTTCAAGCAGCCCAAGACATGGACCGATGGGTGGTCTTCATGGCGTCGACGAATGACCAAACCCGAATTCGACAAGCGGCCCGGAAGAAATGACGCGAAAGGGTGCTGGCTCGCTTGGCCGCAATCGACAGCCAAATAAGTGCGCTATGTATGATGATGACCTTATGCTGGGCGGGCAGCGGCTCCCGTTGATAAGACAGATCGCTGTCAACCCCGCATAAGGACGCAAACAAATGACGCTCGAATGCATCAATCCCCGTGATCTGCCTACGCCGCAAACGTACACTCAAGTCGTCGTCGCAACGGGTACCAGGCTAATATTCGTCGCCGGTCAGGAGCCCGAAGATGTTCACGGTAAACTCGTCGGCCAAGGTGATTTGGCGACTCAGGCGCGCCAAGTGTTCGCCAACCTTGGCCGAGCTCTTACGGCCGCAGGTGCTGTTCCCAAGCAAGTAGCCAAAATTACGATCTACGTCGTCAACTACAAGCGTGACGAACACTTGCCGATCATCGAAGCGGCTCGGGTGGCGCTGTTCGGGGATCACAAGCCCGCCGACACGCTGGTGGGAGTTGCGACGCTATCCCCAGGCTATCTGATCGAAGTTGATGCAGTTGCGGTCGTCGATGGTTGAGAATAACTCAGCCATCGACGTGGATCCCAAACAGAGATCTTCCTATGAACGTACGCAACCAAATCAAAGACTATATCGAAGCTCAGCCAGAGCCAAAACGAACTGACATGCAAGAGCTTCATGGCATCATTCTTGGCATCATGCCGGACTGCAAATTATGGTTTCTCGACGGCAGGGATGAAAGCGGCAAGGTAATTTCAAATCCGAATATAGGTTATGGTGCGCAGACCATAAAGTATGCCGATGAAAAAACCAGGGAGTTCTACCAGATCGGCATGAGTGCAAATACAACAGGCATATCCGTCTACATTATGGGGATCAAAGACAAAAAGTATCTGGCCGAGAAATATGGAAAAAAGATCGGTAAGGCAAGCGTAACTGGGTATTGCATCAAGTTCCGAACACTAAAAAATATAGACGTTGATGTTCTCGTAGATGCAATGCGATATGGGGTTGAACAGACGTGCACCTAACGATCCACTGAAGCTGCCGCCGCTTCGCGGCGGGGATTAACTCAAGCGTTAGATGTCTGCCGCAGCGGCTTTCAAGTTTGGGCTGGCGATTAGCTGGTGTTATCGAGGGTAGGGCTGACGTCAGTTAATGCTCAACCCCAATTGCGATTATTGCTTACAGGGTTTGCGATCCCGCTGTAACCGATAGCAGTGGCGCGAAGGAGTGCGGACGTCGCGAGGTGTCCGTAACCCGTTCGAGCTGGTCTGACGAGGAGTCTCTATCGAGATGACACGCAAGGTGATATCCAACGTTGAAAAGGCTCCCCCAACGTTGTCGCCAGGTAAGAAGTCACGCTTTTTTTCTCGATCGGCTCGCTATCGGTCCTGTCGATTGACGGGATGGACACTGAATGCGGACGAAGCCCTGTGCGGGCATGGCGGCGGTTGCTCCGATGCCACGCTTAGGCAAGTTCGAACGCAACGGCAAAAAGGAGCACACTTGATTCGACGCACCCATCGCAAAGCGGAGGGGCTTATGCGTGTTGTCATAGCTGATGATCACCCTGTCGTCCTGGCGGGGGTCCGCATGTTGCTGGAAAACCAGTACGCCGATTGCCAACTGGTTGGCGAGGTGCACAGCGGCATGGCACTGCTTGCGTTATTGGTAAACCAACCTTGCGATCTGGTCATCACCGATTTTTCCATGCCGGCCGAGGGCGAGTCGGTAGATGGGCTCGGAATGATTGGCCAGCTGCGCGAACGCTATCCACGGCTTGCGATTATGGTTCTTACCATGTCGCACAACCCGGCGTTGATAAAGGGCATGCTGAAAACCGGCGCCAATGCGGTGGTCGAGAAAACATCCATGATCAAGGAGTTGATATTGGCCATCCAGATGGTTCGCGCGGGGCGCAGTTACGTCAGCGAATGTCTGCGCCTCCGGCTGGCCGAGGTGCATGCACACCTGGGGGCGCAAGGCGGCGACGGAGATTCGAGCCATTCCTCGCTGTCGATGCGCGAAGTCGAAATCATGCGCATGTTGACGCGCGGCATGACGGTGACGGAAATAGCCAAGGCGACATCCCGCAGCATCAAAACGATCAGTCAGCAGAAGCGCGACGCCATGCGAAAACTTTGTATTGAAAGTGATAGTCAATTGTTCGAATACATGCGCACGCACGGGCTATAAATGACGCATCCCATGTCGTTGAAATTCGGTCATCCATCCGTTCGCCCATCGCAAAGATAACCGCTTACACGCTTGGCAAATTCACGACCCAATAACAATCGACGGAGTTATAGTTCACATGGGAATCACAATTTGTACGCACTGAAAAACGAAAAGCCTTTAAGAAGTGGTGACGCGGTTCTTTGCTGTTCGTCGTCCTTTAGGGGACGTGTTTAGGGAATCAGGGGAAGTCCGTTTACAGCCGTGAAATGAGGGATTTCAGGCATGTTTGGCTATCCGCGTACAAATCACTACTTCTCATCCCCGTCCAATCGCTCGCCTGGTCTCCATGACCGACATCGACGGATGACTTAAAAACTGGATGGCTTGTCCGCATCCGCTTTAGTCATTCCGCGAGTACACGACAAACGCTGCGTGTTAAACCGCCGGTCCTGCGCGGACGCAGGAGTGTGTTTAATGCGCCTCCTATCACTGGCAAATGTGCTGTCCATGGATGAGCACTGGAAAAAACCGTTCGCCTAGGATTGTTCTGATGTCCTGGTGTTAGGGCGGTCGGTAGTTTGCCCACGTCTACACGCAGGGGTTTGAGCATGAGTTCAATGCATCCGGAAGGGGACGGAAGACGCAAGCGGGTCGTACCACGTAGCTACCCCATCAAGCCGGTGGCGTTTGCCATTGCCTGGGTGGTCGCGGCCGCTCCTGGCTACGCACAAACCTCACGGCCCAACGCTGGACAGTTATTGCAGCAGACCGCACCTGTGGTGCCTTCGCCGACACAGGGCCAAAACCAGGGCGTTATCGCGCCGGCCGCACCTGGCGCACCGCAGCAGGAATCGACGTCCACGGTGCATGTCCAAACCATTCGTTTCCACGGCAACACCCATATCGACGACGCCAGCTTGCGCAAGGCCATTGCCCAGATCGGTAGCGTGGAAGGAACGTCCGCCACGCTGGCGCAACTCCAGTCGTTGGCTGGTGTGGTCACCCGTTACTACCGCAAGCACGGTTACTTTGTCGCTGTCGCTTATGTTCCCCGCCAGACCGTGGATGACGGCGTGGTCACCATCGAAGTGCTGGAAGGCAAGCTCGATCAGGTCCATGTGAACCGTTCGGGCGGCTATGACCCGGTGCGCGTGCAGCGTTATGGACAGGATGGTTTGTGCGGGCAGAGCAGCGGCTGCACCGATGCCTCATTGACGCGCGCACGCGCCGACCGCGCGGTGGGCCTGATATCCAGCCTGCCGGGCGTCGCCAGCGCATCGGGCACGCTGTCGCCCGGGTCGACGGTGGGCAGCAGCAACGTCACACTGGATGCCGTGCCCGGGCCAAGTATTACCGGTGTGCTGGGCGTGGATGACTACGGCAATGAATACACCGGCCGCATTCGCGAAACCGGCGATCTGCGCTGGAACAATCCGCTGGGCATTGGCGATCTGCTCACGGCCGATATCGCGTTGTCGGATCGTTGGGGGCTGGGCGGCACGCGTGGCCGCGGCGCCTTCAACGGCGTGGTCGATTACAGCCTGCCGATCGGCTACGACGGCTGGCGCGTGGGCGCCAACTACACGCATCTGTTGTATCGGCTCGGCGCGCCGTTCAATGTGACCGACGCCTACGGTGGCGGCAACGAATTCAACGCCTATGTGGCGTATCCCATCGTGCTGACGCCCTACAAGCATCTGTGGGTGCGTGCCAGCTATGGCGTCAAATGGCTGTCCGACAGCGTGCTGCAAGAGACTTTCCACACCCGCGATACCACCGTGGCGCTCAGCGCAAATGGCGATGCCATCGATACGTGGTGGGGCGGCGGGGTGACGCAATATGGCGTGCTGTTCACGCGCGGACTGATCGCCTATGGCAGTGGACCGCGTCCTGCCAATACGCCGAGCGCCGCCGGCCATTTCACCAAGCTGGGCTTCACCGTCTCGCGCGACCAGACCGTAAGTTATCTGATGCACGACACGCACCGGCTGAGCGTGTATGGCGCGTTGCAAGGGCAGTGGAGCAATACCAATCTCGATTCGGTCGAGAAATTCACGCTGGGCGGCCCTGCCGGCGTGCGCGGTTATCCGGTGGGCGAGGCGGTCGGCGATGAAGGCGCGGCCGCGACGCTTGAATTGCGCGATTCGTTCGCACTGGCCGCATTGGGTGGCGACAACCTCACGCTCTCGCTGTTTCGCGACAACGGCTGGCTAAAGGTGAACCACACGTTGTGGGCGGGTTACCAGGGCGCGCGGCAGCGCCACCTGGGCAGCACCGGCATCGGTGCGGATCTGCTGCATCGCAATCGCTACGACCTCAAGTTGATGTGGGCGCTGCGCGACCCGGGCGGCGAGCCGGATACGGCCACGCGCGATCACCGCAACTGGCTGTGGTTCCAGGCGCAGGTCTTCTTCTGAGCCTTTGCATCGTTTGACGCCGCATCGTTCGGCGAAGGGGAGAACGGGTGAAAAAGCTGTGTTTCCTATCGGGATTGCCACGCTCCGGCAGCACCTTGCTGGCGGCGCTGTTGCGGCAGAACCCGCGCGTGCATGCGCATATGAGCAGCCCGCTGTCGGGCATGCTGGATGCGATGGTGGCTGAGATGAGTGCCAGCGAGTTCGCGGAGTTCATCGACGACGAGCGCCGCTGGAACGTGCTGCGCGGCATCGTCGATGGCTACTACGCAAACACCTCGCGCGATGTCGTGGTCGATACCAGCCGCGCATGGTGCGGGCGCATGGCGCTGCTCAATCGCCTGTATCCCGATTTCAAAGTGATCGCATGCGTGCGCCACATGCCGTTGATCATCGACAGCTTCGAGCGCGTCTTCCGCGCGAACGCCTTGCGCGCTTCCAGCGTGTTTCAGAACGCGGCCAACACCACGGTGTACGCACGCGTGGAGGCCATCGCGGCCGGCAATGGTTCGGTGGGCTATGCCTTCAACGCGCTCAGGGATGGCTATTTCGGCGAATTCGCCAAGGGCAGGCTGATGCTGTTGCAGTACGAAACGCTGGTGCAGGAACCGGCCAGGGCGATGGAGGCCGTTTACCGGTTCATCGAGGAAGACAGCTTTCAACATGATTTTCAGCGCGTCGCCTTCGAGCCGGTGGCCTACGACGAAAAGGCCGGCTTGCGAGGCCTGCATGACGTGAAGCCGGTGGTCGCGCCGACCACACGCGAAAGCGTATTGCCACCTGATCTCTACATCCGCTTCGAAAACGATTCCTTCTGGCGCCAGCCTGCGGCGCGCCGTGAAGGTGTCGTGATCGTTTGATCTCCGTATTTGCGCTGTAACGAGCGAGGGCTGCTCCCATGAACGCGAAACTGTATCGCCACGTTTTCAACAAGAGTCTGGGCTGCCTGGTTGCCGCGCCGGAGATCGCGCACAGCCGGATGAAGGTTGGCGCAACGGGGACGACGTCGCGTCACCTGCCTGCCATGCGGCCGCTCGGTGTGGCACTTGCCATGTTGATGGGTGGCGCCTTGCACGCGCAGAGCCTGCCGACCGGCGGCAGCATCGTCGGCGGGCAGGGCCACATCGGCAGCGCCGGCAATACGATGACGGTGCAGCAGAACAGCTCGCGGCTGGCGATCAACTGGAACAGCTTCAGCATCGGCGCCGGCAACACGGTGGTATTCAATCAACCATCCAGCAGCGCAGTGGCGTTGAACAGTGTGCTGGGCAATAACCCCTCGCAGATCTACGGCAACCTCAAGGCAAATGGCCAGGTCTTCCTGATCAACCCGAACGGCGTGCTGTTCGGCAAGAGCGCGCAGGTCAACGTCGGCAGTCTGTTTGCGAGCACGTTGCCGATCAACGTCTCGGCTTTCATGCAAGGCCAGGGCAGCTACACCTTCAGCCGCAACGCCGGCAGTGCAAGCGGGCAGGTGATCAACCAGGGTCAACTGAAAGCGGTGAACGGCGGCTTCGTCGTACTGGCCGGCAACCAGGTGATCAACAGCGGCACCATCAATGCGACCTCGGGAACGGTGGCGCTGGCCTCGGGCGACAGCGTCACGTTGAACCTGGACAACGCCGGTTCGTTGACCGTCAACGTGAACGCCGCCACGTTGGGCGCGTTGATCCAGAACCAGGGTCTGATCGAAGCCGATGGCGGCCAGGTGCTGCTGACGGCGCGCGGCGCCGGCATGCTGCAGTCGAACGTGATGAACCTGAGCGGCGTGCTCGATGCGCGTTCGATCGGCAGCAAGAACGGAAAAATCGTCATTGACGGCGGCGATGCGACGCAAGGCGACAGCGGCACGGTGGCGCTGGTCAATGCGACCGTCGATGCGTCCGGCGCCAACGCAGGCGAGCAGGGCGGTACCGTCGCCGTCACCGGCCCGCACGTCAATCTGCAGGGCAGCGCCATCAACGTAAGCGGCAACACGGGCGGCGGTATCGCGCTGGTCGGTGGCGGTCCGCATGGCGAAGGCACGTTGACGCGTGCGTTGACCACCACCGTGGATGCCGACAGCACCATCGATGCGTCGGCGACGGGCAACGGCAACGGCGGTACCGTGGTGCTGTGGTCGGATGAAGAAACCGATTTCGACGGCGCCATCCTGGGCCGCGGCGGCATGCTCGGCGGCAACGGTGGCTGGGTGGAAACCTCCAGCGAAGGCGCGGTGCATTTCCGCGGCAATGTCACCACGCGTGCACCGCACGGCACGCAGGGTACCTTGCTGCTCGATCCGTACAACATCGTGATCGGCAATGGCAGTTCCAATCCGTTCCCGGTGAACTGGACAGACGTGTCGTGCAGCAGCGATGTCACGTCGAACATCACCATCGGCATGGCCGATCTGTCGGCGCAGTTGAATTCGACGTCCATCCAGTTGGTGGCCAAGAACAACATTACCGATCAGGCCGGCGTGTCGGTCACCGGCACCACCGGCACGCTGATCTTCCAGGCTGGCAACGTATCGTTGACGGGTGCATACAACGTCGCCGGCGGCCTGGTGTTCAACGTGACCGGCACCGCGCTCGTTGCCGGCGTGATCTCGGGAAGCGGTGGGCTTACCCAAGCAGGTACCGGCACGACGATACTCGCGGCCAACAATACGTACAGCGGCCTCACGGCGATCAATGCCGGCACGCTGCAAGTGGGCAATGGCGGCACCACCGGCACCCTGGGCACGGGCAACGTCACCGATAGCGGCAATCTCACGTTCAACGTCAGCGGCACCACGACCGTCAGCGGATTGATCAGCGGCACGGGCAGCCTGACCATGGCGGGAACGGGCACCGCCATCCTGGCGTCGAACAACACCTATAGCGGCATCACCACCATCAGCGCCGGCACACTGCAGGTAGGTAACGGCGGCGCGGCAGGCCGGCTGGGTTCCGGCACGGTGACCGATAACGGGGCATTGGTATTCAACGTCAGCACGCCCGCGACGGTCAGTACCTTGATCACCGGCACGGGCAGCCTGAGCCAGATGGGTGCAGGCGCAGTCATCCTGGCGGCCAACAACACGTACAGCGGCGGCACCACGATCAATGCCGGCACGACGCTGCAGGTGGGCAACGGCGGTGCGACCGGCAACCTGGGCACGGGCGCGGTTACCGACAACGGCAACCTGATTTTCAACACCACCGGCACGACGACGATCACGCCAGTGATCAGCGGCAGCGGCAACCTGAGCCAGGCGGGCACGGGCACCACCGTGCTGACGGCCAACAACAGCTATGCCGGCAGCACCACGATCAACGCGGGCACGTTGCAGGTCGGCAACGGCGGCGCATCGGGCAGCCTGGGCACAGCAGCCACCATTACCGACAACGCCAACCTCACCTTCAACCTCGGCGGCACGACCACGCTCAACACCGTGATCGCGGGCACGGGCAATCTGACGAAAGCAGGGACGGGCACCGTCATCCTCGCCGCCAACAACACTTACGCTGGCACCACCACCATCAGCGCCGGCACGCTGCAGGTGGGCAACGGCGGCACGGCCGGCAGCCTGGGCGCAGGCAATGTGGTCGACAGCGCAGCGCTGGTGTTCAACCTCAGCAGTCCCACGACAATCGCCAATCTGATCTCTGGCGGCGGCAGCCTGACGCAGGCGGGCACGGGTACGATTGTGTTGGCGGCGAACAATACGTACAGCGGCGGTACCACGATCAATGTGGGCACAACGTTGCAAGTAGGCAACGGCAGCGCAGCAGGCAACCTTGGCTCCGGCGCGGTCACCGACAACGGCAACCTGATCGTCAACACCACCGGCACTACGACGATCACGCCAGTGATCGGCGGCAGCGGCAACCTGAGCCAGGTGGGCACCGGCACCACCGTGCTGACGGCCAACAACACCTATGCCGGCAGTACCACGATCAGCGCGGGCACGCTGCAGATCGGCAACGGCGGTACGACCGGCAGCCTGGGCACGGCGGCCACCGTCACCGACAACGCCAATCTCACCTTCAACCTCAATGCCGTCACGACCGTAAACGCGACGATTGCGGGCACCGGCAATCTGACGCAGGCCGGTGCCGGCACCACCATCCTGGCCGCCAACAATACATACAGCGGCACCACCAATATCACCGCCGGCACGCTGCAGGTCGGCAACGGAACCACGGCGGGCAGCCTGGGTACGGGCAACATCACCGACAACGCAAACCTCACGTTCAACCTGTCGGGCAACACGACCATAGCCGGTGCGCTCAGCGGCACCGGCAAGCTGCAAAACGCGTTTCTGGGAACCGTGCAGACCTTGTCGAACGTGAGCGGTTTCACCGGCACGTATGGGGTGCTGGCGGACGAGAACAGTGCGTCGACCGCGACGTTCAACGTGCCCATCAACGCGAACATATCCAGGAACACGGTGAACGTGGTGCTGTCCGGCAGCGCGAACGCGAATACCGCGTTCACCCCGTTCCCGGTCTTCAATCCGCAGAACACGGCCTACATCGGCACGCCCACGATGCAGATCGACGGCTATACGGTGACCAATGGCACCGCGGCGCTCGGCGGCACGCTGACCTCGTTCGGCACCAACATCACGCTGGGTGGCGGTTATCTGTGGGAGCTGTCCAACGGCGTCACGACCACCAACTTCACCACGCTGACGAGCAGCAGCAACTTCGTGCTGAGCGGTAATGCATGGATTGCCGTGGCGCCGGGCCTGACCGTGACCGAAAGCGGCGTGCTGAGCGGCACCCCCAATCAGATCGCCATCCAATGGCCTGGCAACGGACCGGTGTGCACCATCGGATGCGCCGCGCCGACGGTGATCCTGTCGGGCAACAACACCTATAGCACCACCGGGTACACCTACGTCGGCTACACCACCTTGCAGATCGGCAATGGCGGCGCGTCGGGCAGCCTGGGCGCCACCAATCTGAATCTGGGCTATGCCAATTCCACGCTGGCTTTCAATACCAGCAGCACGACCACGGTCAGCGGTTCCATCATCGGTGTCGGCAGCCTGATCCAGCAAGGCACGGGAACGGCCGTCCTGGCCGGCAACAATACCTACAGCGGCAACACCACGATCGCGGCGGGCACGCTGCAAGTGGGCAATGGCGGCAGCAATGGCAGCCTGGGCTCGGCGGCCACGGTCACCGACAACGGCACGCTGACGTATAACCTCAGCGGCAACGCGACGGTCAGCGCAACGATCAGCGGCACCGGCAACCTGACGCAGGCAGGGACCGGCACCACCATCCTTGCAGCCAACAATACCTACAGCGGCACCACGACCATTACGGCGGGCATGCTGCAAGTGGGCAACGGCGGCACCGCCGGCAGCCTGGGTACGGGCGCCATTGCCGACAACGGCACGCTGGTTTACAACCTGTCGCGCAGTACGACCGTCGCCAACTCGCTTACCGGCAGCGGCACAGTGGAAAACGCGTTTCTTGGAACGACGCAGACTCTCAGCAACGTGACAGGGTTCACCGGCACCTATGCCGTAAGCACGAACGAAGTAAACGCCGCCGTGGCCGGCCTCAGCCTGCCCAGCGGGACAAATCTGTCCAGCAACGCCTTCAACACCATCATCACGGCAAGCAATCCCAACACCTCGTTCACGCCCTACAAGGTTTTCAACACCACCTATACGGGCACGCCCATCCTGGAAATCAACGGCCTGGTGGTGAGCAACGGCACTACGGCCGTCGGCGGCACGCTGACCTCGTACAACACCAACATCACGCTGGGCGGCGGTTATCTGTGGAGCCTGTTCGACGGCACTACGACCACCGGCTTCAACACACTGACGGACGCCAACAGCTACGTGCTGGGCGGCAATTCGAACATCACCGTGGCGCCGGGCTTGACCGTGACGCAGAGCGGCGCGCTCAGCGGCAGCGGCAACCTGACGATTCAGGAATCGTGCGGCGTAGCGCAGTGCAACGCCAGCACCGTCATCTTCTCCGTCAACAACACGTACACCGGCACCACCACGATCAGCAATGGCACGGTGCAGGTCGGCACCGGCGGCACGACGGGTAGCCTCGGCACCGGCAACATCGTCGATAACGGCAATCTCACCTATAACCTCAGCACCACTGCCACGGTCGGTGGCGCGATCAGCGGCACGGGCAACCTGTCCCAGGTGGGCACGGGTACCACCATCCTTGCGGCCAACAACAACTACAGCGGCACAACCAATATCAGCGCCGGTACGCTGCAGGTGGGCAATGGCGGCAGTACCGGCAGCCTGGGTACGGGCAATGTCACCGACACCGCCAGTCTCGTATTCAACTCGTCGGGCAATTCGAGCATTCTTGGATGTCTCAGCGGAAACGGCACCTTGACGCAGAACGGCACGGGTGCAGTGGATGTCGGCGGCGGCAATAGCACCATCAATAACAACTTCAGTGGCAACATCACGATCAACGCCGGCACGCTGATCGGCGACGGCGGCGGCACGACATACGGCGCACTGGGCAATGGCACGACCATCACCGTCAACAACGGCGGCACGCTCATGGCCGGCGCAATCTCCAACGGGCTGGTCGGTACGGCACAAAGCGCCACGATCATTCTCAACAGCGGCTCGGTACTCACCACCAGCAGCAACAGCACCGCCGAGACGCTGGGACGGTTGACGCTGAATGGAGGAACGCTCGCGAATCCAGGACCGCTGACGGGAAACGCCGCTGCCTACGGCGCGTGGTATCTCACCCAGAACGTTACGGTTACCGCGAACTCGACGATCTCCGCGGTGGGCGTCACCTTGGACCAGTCGGGCGGCACGAACTTCAATATCGCAGGCGGAACTCAGCTGCTGGTCAGCGGAACCTTGATCAGTGCGCCGAGTGCACCCAACACCGGCATGAACCTGACCGGTCCGGGCACCATGGTGCTGGCCGGTAACAACAACTACAGCGGCACCACCACGATCAGCAACGGCACGCTGCAAGTGGGCAATGGCGGCACCACCGGCACGCTCGGCACCGGCGCGGTCGTCGACAACGCGAACCTGGTCTTCAATCTCAGCGGCACCACCACGGCGCCCGGTGTCATCAGCGGCACCGGCAACCTGTCGCAGGTGGGCGCGGGCACGACGATCCTCGCCGCCAACAACACCTACACCGGCACCACCACGATCAGCAGCGGCACGCTGCAGGTGGGCAGCGGTGGCGCGGCGGGCAGCCTGGGTACGGGCTCCGTCACCGACAACGCCAACCTGAGGTTCAACACCACCGGCACGACTACGGTCAACGGCGCGATCAGCGGCACCGGCAACCTGACGCAAGCGGGTACCGGTACCACCGTTCTCGCCGCCAACAACAGCTACGGCGGCAGCACCACGATCAGCGCGGGCACGCTGCAGGTGGGCAACGGTGGCGTCGCGGGCAGCCTGGGTACGGCGACCACGGTCACCGACAACGGCAACCTGGCGTTCAATACCAGCGGCACGACGCTCGTCAACGCGTCCATCGTCGGCACCGGCAACCTGATCCAGAAGGGCACGGGCACGACCGTTCTTGCGGCCAACAACGCTTATAGCGGCACGACCACCATCACGACGGGCACGCTGCAGATCGGCAATGGCGGCACCACGGGCAGCCTGGGTACGGGCAGTGTGGCTGACGCGGCCAACCTGACCTTCGACCGGTCGGACAACACCACGATTGCCAACACCATCAGCGGTAGCGGCACGTTGGAAAACGTGTATCTGGGCACCACGCAGAACCTGACGAACATAGCCGGTTTCACCGGCACCTATGCCGCGCTGGCGGACGAAGTCGCCGGTACCGCGGCGACATTCAACATACCCACCGGCACCAATCTGGCTGGCAATACGTTCGATGTGATCGTCACGAAGACGAATCCCAACACGTCGTTCACGCCGTTCCCGGTCTTCAATACACAGAACACTTCGTACGCGGGCACGCCTACGCTGCAAATCAACGGCGTGGTGGTCGCCAACGCCACGGCCGCGGTGGGCGGCGAGCTCACCTCGTACAACACGAACATCACCTTGGGCGGCGGTTATCTGTGGAGCTTGAACGATGGCACCACGACGACTTACTACACCACCACTCTCGGCAGCACCACGACGGCATTGACTGGCAATGCCACCATCACTGTCGCGCCCGGTTTGACGGTGACGGAAGCTGGATTGCTCAGCGGCAGCGGCAACCTGACGATCGTGCAATGCGGCTTCGCGCAGTGCGATCCCAGCACGACGATACTCACCGCCAACAACACGTACACCGGCACCACCAACATCACCTATGGCACGCTGCAGATTGGCAATGGCGGTGCATCGGGCAGCCTGGGTACTGGCAATGTCATCGATAGCGGCAACCTCACGTTCAACGTCAGCGGCGTTACGACGGTGGCCGGTGCGATCAGCGGCACGGGCAACCTGACCCAGGCGGGCACAGGCACCACCGTGCTCGCCGCCAACAACAGCTACAGCGGCAACACCACGATCAATGCCGGCACCTTGCAGGTGGGCAACGGCGGCACCACGGGCAGCCTGGGCACGGCCAGCAACATCACCGACAACGCCAACCTGGTGTTCAATCTCAGCGGCAGCACCACGGTTGGCGCTGTGATCGGTGGTACGGGCAATGTGTCCCAGGTGGGCACGGGCACGACCGTCCTCACCGGCAACAACACTTATGCCGGCACTACCACGATCACGGCGGGCACGCTGCAGGTAGGCAGCAACGGAACGAGCGGCACGCTGGGTACGGGAGCCGTCATCGACAACAGCAATCTGCTGATCAATCGATCGGACGCCGCACTCAATCTCGGCACGGTGGCGTCGAGTACCGCTGGCATTACCGGTACCGGCAACTTCACCGCCAACGTCGTCGGCAACTTCACGATTGATCGGTCGATCAATCTCGGTGGCAATGTGGCGGCGACCGGCGGTGCCGGTACCAACGGAACAAGCACCAGCGTGAATGGAACGGCCGGTGGATCCGTCATCGTGGCTGCCGGTTCGTCGATCACCGCGGCCAATGTCGCGCTGACCGGTGGCGCGGGCGGGGTTGGGTTTACCCAGCCCAGCCTGCAACGCGTAAACCTGGCCGGCGGCGCCGGTGGTGCCGGTGGTGCCGTGCTGGTGTACGGCGGGATCACGACCACCGGGGGCACCACGCTCACGGGCGGAATGGGTGGCGCTGGCGGTGGTGGCGGCGGCGGTGAATGCGGTCTGTGCGGCAACGCTATCCCCGGTGGTGCGGGCGGCGCAGGTGGCGCGGGTGGCGCCGTCGTTATAGGAGCGGGCCTTTCCGCAGGAAGCGCAGGGATCGCCCTCATTGGCGGCGCGGGCGGTGGTGGCGGCGGCGGCGGTGCTGCCGGTACGGGTTACCACCAAGGTGTCCAGTCAGGAGGCGTGGGCGGCGCCGGCGGAGCGGGCGGCAACCTATCGATCAACGGCCAATCCCTCGTTACGACGGGGAACATCGCTCTGACCACCGGTAGCGGTGGCGGCGGTGGCGGCAGTGGCTCGGGCCTGCACGGGTATGGCAATGGTGTGGCGGGATCCCCGGGGACAAGCTATGGCGGAGGCGGCGCAGGCGGCAATGGTCAAGCTGCCGGTGGAGCAGGCGGGGCGGCCGGGTTGGCAGGCGGTGCAGGCAGTAATGGGTCTCCTGGCGGAGCGGGCGGCGTCGGCGGCACCCTGAACTTCAATACCAGTACCAGCACCTTGACCGGCGCCAACCTGAGCGTGAGCGTCAACAGCAGCGTGGCGCTCAATGCGGGCAGCACCGCCGTCGTCAACGTGACCGGCTCGCCGAACCTTGCGAACAACATCAGCGGTCCTGGCAACCTCACGCAGGTGGGTCCGGGCACGTTGACGCTGTCGGGCGCGAACACTTACACGGGCACAACGACCGTCAACAACGGCGCGATCAACATCAGCGGCTCGTTGAATGTCGGCAGCGGCACAGCCAATGTGGTGATGGCGAACGGCACCACTTTCGCCGCGGCCAACATCACTGCCAACCTCACGAATATCTCGGGCAGCGGCAACATCACGTTGGCAGGCGTGAAGGGCAGTGGTTCGGTCACTGCGAACACCACCGGCAATCTCACTTTGAGCGCCAACCTTTCCAGCGGCGGCAACGTGACGCTGGTGGCCGGTTCGCAAGGCGTGTCCGGGCTTCCTTCGGGCACGGATACGGCCGGTGACGTGCTGACCACCAACGGGGCGCAGATCATTCTGCCCAACGCGGGCACGTTCACGGCCTACACCGGTAACGACAACGTTGCGCAGTTGAGTACCGCCGTGGTCGGCGCCACAGGCGCCATCGATTACCTCGCCTACAACGCGAATCTCGGCAATGTCACCAACGTGACAGCGGGCACGCGCAATTTCGACGTGCGCACGCAGCCCAATCTTTCGGGCGTCTTTACGGCCAACAAGACGTATGACGGCAGCAACAACGCCTTGAGCGTGCTGAACATCGGTTCTTCGAGCGTGCTGGGCTCCATCGGCGGGGCAGGTGGTTGCACTTCCGTGGCGATCAACACCAGCAGCTTGAACATCACCGGCGCGGTGTTCAACAGCAGTCACGTGGGCAACAACCTTACCGTGACTGTGCAGGCCGGATCGCTGAGCTTGAATGCGAGCTTCAGCGGCAAATCATGGAACGTCTCCATGGCGAGCCCGGTCATCAGCAATCCCAACGGCGGCGGCACCATCACACCGAAGGCGGTGACGGTGACGGCGTCGACAGACACCAAGGTGTACGACGGCACCACCACGAGCAGCGCGGCGGTGACCAATGTCACGGGCGTGCTCGCGGGCGATAATCTCACCGGCCTGTTCCAGACGTACAACAGTTCGCACGTGCAGGGCACCAATGGCTCGTTGCTGATGGTCAATGGCAGCGGCGTGGGCGTGAGCGGCAACCACAGCAGCCTGTTGAGCGACTACACGATCAGCTACGTCAACACGGCGGGCACGATCACGCCCAAGACAGTGTTGGTGACGGCGTCGACGGACACCAAGGCCTACGATGGCACCACGGCCAGCAGTGCGGCGGTGACCAACATCACCGGCCTGCTGTCGGGCGACAGCCTCGGCGGCCTGTCGCAGACGTACAACAGTGCTCACGCGCAAGGCGCCAACGGCTCGCTGCTGATCGTCAATGGCAGTGGGGCAAGCGTGAGTGGCAGCCACGGCAGCCTGCTGGGCGACTACGCCATCAGCTACGCCAGCACGAGAGGCACGATCACGCCGAAGCTGTTGGCCACGGTCATCAATGCCGTGGGCAAGACCTACGACGGCACGACCAGCACGACTTCCACCGTGAGCCTGTCGCCCGGCGGCCTCGTCGGCAACGATACCGCCGCGGGCGTCAGCGGCTTCAACCTGGCCTTCGACAATCCGAACGCCGGCACGCGCAACGTGGTGGCAAGCGGCACAGGCAGCCTGTCCGGCTTCACCGGCGCGGCCAGCGGCAACGGTAGCGGCAGTGGCGCCGGCAACGAAGTGGCGGGACTGGCCAGTGACTACGTCGTCGTACCGCCACCCTCGGCCAGCGCCGTGATCAGCGCCGCCAACCTCATTGTCACGGCGAACAACGACGCCAAGATTGTCACGCAGAGCGACACGGCCGGGTACAACGGCGCGAGCTTCACTGGCTTCGTCGGGGGCGACAACGCCAGCATGCTGGGCGGCACGCTCTCGATCACGCGCACGGGCGTCGGCGTCGACGAGGCGGCCGGCACCTACAACGGCGTGCTGGTGGCGTCGGGCTATACCTCCAGCAACTACAACATCAGCTACGTCAACGGCAATTACCAGATCGTGCCCGCGCAGGATCTGCTGGTGCATATCCATAACCTGGACAATAACTACGGCACGACGCCGGGCTACGCCATCACCAGCGCGCAGTACATGGATAGCGGCAACGTCATCCATACACTTACGCAAACCGGCCACAACGGAAACACCTTTACGTATAGCGACAATGCCGGCGGCAGCGTCACCTTCACCGTGACGCCCACCGGCGCGGTGCTGAGCGGCGCGGGCTTCCTGGCCGCGGGCAACTACGGGCTGACGGGCTCGAACACGAGCATCGTGGGCAACAACTTCCTGCAGACGACCTACGTCGGCAACCAGGCGGTGGAGCGGGTTGCGCTGACGCCACAAGCCAATGGCGTGTCAAAGGTATATGACGGCACCACGAACATCACCGGCCTTATGCTGGGCCTTTCGGGCGAGCTGTCCGGCGACACCGTCGACGTCGGCGGCGTTGGCGCGTTCAACACCTCGCACGCGGGCAATAACCTTGGTTATACGGTCAACAACATCGCCTTGAGCGGCGCCGACGCCAACAATTACTACCTGAGCAGCAACACGCTCGCCGGTACCGACGGCACCATCACGCCGAAAGCGGTGACGGTGACGGCGTCGACCGATACCAAGGTGTACGACGGCACCACGGCCAGCAATAAGGCGGTCACCAACATCACCGGCCTGCTGTCGGGCGACAACTTGTCCGGCCTGTTCCAGACGTACAACAGCACCCACGCGCTGGGTAACGATGGTTCGCTGCTGGTGGTCAACCACAGCGGGGCGAGCGTGAATGGCAGCTACGGCAGCGTGCTGGGTGACTACGCAATCACCTACGTCAACACGGCGGGCACGATCACGCCCGCATCGGTGACGGTCACGGCGTCGAGCGGCACCAAGGTGTTCGACGGCACCACGGCCAGCAATATCGCGGTGACCCACATCACGGGCCTGGTGAGCGGCGACCAGTTAACAGGCCTGACGCAGTCGTACAACAGCTCGCATGTGCTGGGTGCCAACGGCTCCACGCTGCTGGTCGACAGCAGCCACGCTGGCGTAAGCAGCGGCGTGGGCAGCGCGCTCAGCGACTACGTGATCAGTTATGTCGACGCCACCGGCACGATTACGCCGAAGGCGGTAACGGTGACGGCGTCGACCGATACGAAGGTGTACGACGGCACGACGACAAGCACCGTGGCCGTGACCAACGTCACCGGCCTGGTGGGCAACGACAGCCTCACGAACCTGTTCCAGGCGTACAACAGTTCGCAAGCGCTCGGCGCGAACGGCTCGCTGCTGGTGGTCGACGGCAGTAACGTTGGCTTGAGCAGCGGCGCCGGAGATCGCTTGAGCGACTATGGCATCACCTATGTCAGCACGGCAGGCACCATCACGCGCCGCCCGGTGACGGTGTCGAATGTGAGTTTGAACCGCGACGGCAGTCTGAACATTTCGCAGGCCACGCTATCGGGCGTACTGCCCGGCGAAACCCTGACGCTCGTGCCCGGCGGCGCGCCCGGCACGCTGGCCTTGGCGGGGTCGACGGCGAGCGACTATGTGTTGATCATGCCGCGTGTGACACGACCGCAGCCGCCGTTGGATGACGTCAAATGGCGTGGCGCGCTCTATGCGGCCCAGCACATGATCGGCTTGCTGCCGCCGCCGTGGATCACGGTGACGCAGACCGACGTGTCCCCTGTGTTGATGGACGTGGCGCAAAGCGGCGAACTGCCAGGGCAGGCGTTGTATTGTGTGCAGGGTGCCGTTCGCGTACCCGACTATGTGAGGGCCTTGCCGGTGATGGGCTGCTCTCAGCTGGCGCCGGGGCACGCAGGTGGTTAAGGCCAATGGCACGAACTTAAGCGTGTATCTCGACGCTTGTAGTGATGCGCTCCCTCCCCTACTTCGCAGGGGAGGGGGGGCAAATCGCGGCAAGCCATCGAGTATGTGGAAGTTTGCGTAGCGGCTATCAGGGCAAAACCAAGGGAAGCGTTCTCGCATGAAGACTAACGAAGCGCCGGTCGCAAGCGACCCATCCTCCACGGCGGAACCGGTCTTTTCGCTCGGGCGCTTCGAATCCGTCTGCTATGCGCGCAAGCATGAAGCGGCTGCGCGCGAGTTCGTCGCCTTGCTGAGCATGCTCGATCGCAACTATGGCGGACTCGACGTGGGGTTTCATGCGCAACCCACCGCCAGCATGATGGGCACGGACCAGGACCCGCACATCATCAACCGCATCTGCTCGGCGCTGTCGGCCTTGTTCAGCGACCCCGCTTTCAGCCTCTCTTTCGATGGCTATCGGCAGATGCTGTATTTCCACCGCTGGATCGCCACGCTGTTTGCGGCCAGCTCGTTCCGGAACGCGGATCACATCCTGCGCGCACTCAACATCAAGGGGCCCAATGCCAGGGCGGTGGAAGTCAACAATCGCGACCTCGCCAAGTTCTGCCTGCTGTATACGCCGAACTCCGAGATTCCCATGAACATGGAAGCGCTGTGGCAAAGCGATCACCATCTTGCTGCAGCGCTTGCCTGCGCCTTGCTGTCGCCGCGCTTCCTGGGCACCGCCGCCGCCCACGACAAACGCGAAGTATTGCTGCAATGGCTGCCGCCCAAGCTGGACGAAATCGAGGACCTCAACGTACTTCCGATCGGCGTATTGCACGACGTCTACATGCATTGCAGCTACGCCGACACGCCGAAGCGGCATGCCATCAAGGCGCCGATCAATCGGCTGGTGCGCAAGAAATTGGTGGAGCAGGGCTTCAAGGATGTGGAGGGCTCGCCGCGCACGCGTGCGCCGGGCGAAAAACCGCTGATGCTGGTGATACTGGAATGGTTCTCCGGCTCGCATTCGATCTACCGCACGCATTCGGCATCGATCAAGGCTGCGCGCGAACGCTTCCGCGTGGTCGGCATCGGCCATGCCGGACAGGTCGATGCGCTGGGCAACGCCGTCTTCGACGAGTACGTCGAAGTGGTGGGCGAGACCGTTTCCTTCGTGCGCGCCAAAGCCCAGGAGCTGCGGCCCGATATCGTCTATTACCCCGCGTTCGGCATGTTTCCGCACAGCATCTACCTGACCAATCTGCGCCTCGCCCCCGTGCAGGTGGTCTCCTACGGCCACCCGGCCACCTCCATGTCGCCCGTGATCGACTACTTCGTGCTGCCCGAGGATTGGGTCGGCGACCCGTCGTGCTTCAGCGAAAAACTGTTGCCGGTGCCCAAGGCAGCGATGCCGTTCGTGCCCTCCGCGCAAAGCAGTACGTATAGCCCGCAGTTGCGAGAACACCCGAACGTGGTCAACGTCGCCATTGCCGCCACCACGATGAAATTGAACCCCGGTTTCATCGAAGCGCTGGTGCGTATCCGCCGCGAAGCGGGCAGGCCGGTGAATTTCCACTTCTTCATGGGCGCGGCGCGAGGACTGGTCTACCTGGAAGCGCGCGACTTCATCCTGCGCTACCTCCCGGACGCTCTCGTGCATCCGATCATGCCGTATGCGGCGTATATGGAACTGATCAACGGCTGCGACCTGTATCTGAACCCGTTCCCGTTCGGCAACACCAATGGCATTGTCGACGTCACGGCGCTGGGATTGGTCGGCGTGTGCAAGACCGGCCCCGAAGTGCTGGAACATATCGATGAAGCGTTGTTCACGCGCATCGGCCTACCCGATTGGCTGGTTGCCAAATCGAACGATGAGTATGTGAAAGCCGCCCTGCGGTTGATCAACGACGATGCACTGCGCCTGTCGTTGCGCCGCACGTTGATCGAGAAGGCCGCAGTCAACGAGTTCTACCGCGGGCAACCGGAACTGTTTGGACAGGCACTCGAAACGTTGATTGTCTGAGCGAGCCGTGCGGGATCTGGGTTGGCGGCTGACCGGTAATCCAGGTCTACCGATTCGCCATCCCGCCAAAAAACCACTGCTGCCTGGGGAAAGTGCGACCTGCTCTAAATTGCACCCGCAACTCATCGCAAACCACCATTTCTCCCAATAAATCCAACTCTACCGATTCGTCACCCCGGCGAAAGCCGGGGCCCAGTGACTTTGGACCTTTGCAAGTCGCTGGGTGATTCGCTTCGCTCACCCCTTCGGGGCCGTCCTTCGGACGTTCCGTTCTCCGTGCTTCGCACTTCGCACTCCGTCCGGCTTTCGCCGGGATGACGATATATCAAGCACTACGACGCAGGCTGCTATTTCCGGCCTCTTGTCCTTCGATGCGTAATGTCCGTTTCCATCCATAGCGGACGTCGCGTCTTTGATTCAAACTCAAACGCGTTGATTCGACATTATTCATCAAAGGCACGGAACGAAATGTTGAAGCAATGCCTCATGCTCTCCGCTCTCGCCATCGCACTCGGTGTCATGACTACCAAGCAAGCCACAGCCAGCGATGCACTGCGCAACCAATTGGCACAGGAATCCTGCAGCGCCTTGAAGCAGGCCGCAGCGTCCATCCCCGGCGATGGCCCCATGATCCTGCCCAGCTACCCGGACATGCATGGGGGTGATCTCGTCACGCACGCCCTGGAGAACGTAGGCTTCGTCTATGACAACGCGCTGGCGGGCATCGCGCTCAGCGCATGCGGCGCGCCCGAGCAGGCGAGGCGTATCGCGGATGCCTTGTTGCTCGCGCCTGCAAGCGACGTCACCTACAAGGACGGGCGCCTGCGCAATGCGTACAAGAGTGGAGAGGTAATAGACAACAAAGTTACGTTGCCTGGCTATTGGCAACCGCGCGGCAGTTATTGGAGCCAGGATCCCTATCAAACGGGCTCGTCGTCCGGCAATGTGGCCTGGGCCGCATTGCTGTTGCTGACCGTATACGACCACACGCATGAGGCGCGTTACCTCAATGGCGCGGTGTCCCAGCTGAAGTGGATCGCCGCGCACACTGCCAACTCCGCGTCGCCGGCAGGTTACGAAGGTGGCGTGTTCGGTTATGACCGCAAGCAAATCGTTCAGCACTGGAAGTCGACCGAGCACCATATCGACATCTACGCCGCAGCAACCTGGGCCAACCGGGAGCGCGCCGATACCGTGCTGGCGAATCAAGCGAAAATCGCCGGCGCATTTGTCGCGGCGATGTGGGACGAACGACAACATCGCTTCTATGTCGGCACCGAGGACGACGGCAAGACGATCGCGCGCGACAAGTCTGGGCTGGATCAGGAAATCTGGCCGTTACTCGCGTTCCAGTCGCACCCGCCCGCGTGGACATCGGTATGGACCTTCGTCAACGCAAACCATCGCAGCGGTGAAGGCTATGGTTTCAGGCAGCAACCGGATGGCATGTGGACCGAAGGCACCGGTCAGGTAGCTGCCGCGTTGCAAGCGAGCGGCAAGCCTGTGCCGGACAGCCTTTGGTCGGCGATTCTTGCGCAGCGCAGCGACAGCGGCATGTTGTATGCCACGCCACAGCACCGCATAGCCACCTCGTTCGCCATTGGCCCGCTCTCGACATACGACGATTTTTTCTATTACCACCACCCCCATCTGGGCGCGACCGCCTGGGCTGCGTTGGCCAGCAAGGGCTGGAATCCGTTTGTTGGGCACGGTATCGCGAAACCGGCGAACCGGTGATAAGCCGAAATCAGGGTCGGGCCATCTGTCTTGCCGCCAACAACAACCTTGTAGGTGTCCTGGAGATGATGTCGCAATGAAGAATAGAGCAACGCTTACGCCACATGATTGTTTTGACCCTTTGGAGGTAATCCGCCGCACATGACATGCCCATGTCATGCAAGGCGCCTGTCAATTCAGGCCAGCACGAGGCGATCGTGACAGATTCTTTCAAGCATGAAATCAAGAGCCTCTGCCAATTCTGTATAGAGGTTGCAACCTAAGCATATTCAAACCTAAGCACTGACAGTTCAGGCGGTAAGCAGCAGAAACGCTAGTTCCGGCTTCCGACGAATGACTCCACAAGCAAACAGTTTGCGAATTCGATCAGGTGTCATGGTTAAGGGGACAAAGCGGATGTCTAAGTTTATCGAGCCCAGAATTGTCCACGTAGCTCTCTTCGTCTTATGGCATACGGGCCGATTGGACCAATCGAAGCCGTGATCTCAGCAAAAAGGTGACACATTTAAAGGGAACGACACGTTTAAGGGGCAAACGACATAGTTAAGGGATGTCTGCCGCACCCCAATGGTAGACATCTAATTTATTGAATTAAAGCAATTTGCGATGCACGTAGGATCGACTTATCCGAGCATAGTTCCGCGCCAATTTGTGCATAGAAAAGCGCCACCGCACCTAAGCCTGCAGAGTGCCGGTAGCCTGGCCAAAAAGGCTGCAGATCTACAGCCGAATTTGCTTGGCGATGAATCCGCAACGGCGACTTCAGTCGGTCGATGCAACACAATGCTGGAAACGCTCGCCTGGTGTTTCGGAGTTCAGCACTTGCCTGGCCTGGTTGCTCAACCATCAGTCGAGCGCGTCGCTGTCTCCCACCGATTGATCTCGGCGGTCAGGTCAGACAACTTCTGGCGCACCAAGTTGAGTGCATCGCTTCCGAGCAGCAGATGCGCTGGTGGCGAATCACTATCGATCATATTCAACATTGCCCGCGCCGCTTTCGCAGGATCTCCAAGTTGCTTTCCGCTCTTTTGCAGTCGGGCTTCTCGTATCGGATCGAACAGCCCGTCGTAATCAGGAATGGAGCGAGGTGTTCTGACCATCGAACGTCCTGCCCAATCAGTGCGGAATGAGCCTGGGGCTACTGCCGTTACGGCGATACCTAGCGGCTTCAATTCTTTACCAAGCACTTCGGAAATGCCCTCCAACGCGAACTTGCTGCCGCAATAGTAAGAAATGCCAGGCAGGGTGATGTAACCACCCATTGAAGTGATGTTGAGGATGTGCCCGCTGCGTCGACGGCGCATGTAGGGCAGCACGGCCTTCATCATAGCCACGGCACCAAACACGTTTACGTCGAATTGCCGTCGCATTTCCGCCAAGGGAGACTCTTCAAGAATGCCCTCGTGGCCATATCCAGCGTTGTTGACCAGCACGTCTATTGGACCGACGGTCGCTTCAATGTTGTCCACGACACCGTCGATGGCATCAAAGTCGGTGACATCGAGGATGCGACCTGCGACGTTGCTGGCAGCAAGCATTTCGAACTCGCGTCGAGCCTGCTCACTTCGCACGGTTCCAACCACGCGATGGCCGGCTGCAAGCGCCTCGTGAGCCAGCGCTCTGCCGAAGCCACTGCTAACGCCGGTAATAAGCAACGTTTTGGTTGCCCTCATGGCGGCCACTCCTGAAGAAAAATTAGGAATGCACAATACAATGCTAAAGTCTTATTTTTGATGCCTTATTTTGTGTCTGTCTTGCCTATTCTTATGAAGAAACACTCTTCCACCAAAGCTCCTGAGCCCTCGGCAGAGGAGCAGAAGCGCATGGCCGCGCTCGTTCTGGGGTTGGCACCTCAGGAGGGATACAACCTCACGGCGTTGCCCGGCGTGCGCATTCTGCGTTCGAATCGAACGCTATCCCGAACGCCGGTTTTATATGACCCAGGCATCGTGATCGTCTGCCAAGGGCGCAAGCGTGGTTATTTTGGTCACCAGATCTATCTTTACGACGAGCAGCATTACTTGGCCGTTGCTGTGCCTGTTCCGTTCACGATGGAATCCGATGGCACGCCTGAGCATCCATTGTTAGCCATCTATATGCATCTCGATTTTCAAATGGCGGCCGAGCTCATGATCCAAATCGATCGTCATCATTCGCCGGTCGATCAAGGCGCACCGCTTGGCATGATGTCCAGTCCCATGGACTCAGCGTTGCGGACGTCTGTGCTTCGCTTCCTGGAGGTGATGAGCCGGCCACTGGAGGCCGCGATTCTGGGGCCGGGCCTGATGCGCGAACTTTATTTCCGGGTACTCACCGGGCCGCAGGGTATGGCCATGCGCTCAGCCCTTGGCATGCAGGGGCAATTCGGCAAGATAGGGAAAGCACTTCGCCGGATTCATGCTGAATACGCTCAACCGATCAATCTGGCGCAATTGGCTAAAGACGCAAACATGAGCGTACCCACGTTCCATAGCCATTTCAGAGCGATAACGCAGACGTCGCCGATGCAGTACGTGAAATCCACGCGCTTGCACCAAGCCCGTCTATTAATGGTGCGCCAAGGCATGACAGCAGAGGCAGCCGGCTACACGGTGGGGTATGCAAGCGCCTCCCAGTTCAACCGAGAGTTCAAGCGGCTTTTCGGCCTGCCACCAGTCGCAGAAGTGAGGCGCATGAGGGAAAACTTTGCCGTACCTCCCGCACAAGCGGCATCGGGTTACGTCGCTTCACACTGAATTGATGCGACACAGCCAAAAGGGCAGGGCGGCGAGCACACTGTGAACAGCCACCTTCGACCCAGCGGGACATTCGCTTCGACAATAGAAGAGACGGAGCTGCTTCACATTGCAACGTCCGCCCTTTGCCAAAGCGAACTTCGCTGGCCAGAGTTTCACCACGGGCGAATACTGGGGCAGGGTGATTAGGGCGCGTTATTGCGCGCACCCTTGGTTTTATGCCCGCCCAAACATCGGAAGATACCGGCCGAAGTTCAATTCAAAGTCGCTCGAAACGCCGTAAGCCATAGCGCGGAGCTTCACTCGACGCGCTTGCGCACTGGGCGAGGCCAGCGTAGAGAAAAACGTGTCGATGCTCGATTGAATTTCGGTAGCTGTCGGCGTGCCGAAGCGATCCCATGCTCATCACACACCCCGTGGGTCTGACACATAAAACTCGCTACGCGGGTGTTGTCGTTCTGAACTTCAGCCAGTAGGTTGGCGGGCGCCTCGAGGTCCGCATTATTGTCCGCGAGACGTTGCGGCCAACTGAGCCGAGTGAGCGCACGCGGTAAGTACGCCCAACTCAATCGGTTGATTTTCGCCAATAAGCAGGCTTGCTAAACACTTCCTCAGGATAGACTTGATGCGGCCCGTGCAGCCTTGGTTCGGCGATCTCGCGCAAGACTTTGAAAGAGGGAATATTCCCTTGGCCCCTCATAGTATGGGCAGTGTGCGGCGGCGCAGTAGCATGGGTGCCTGTTACGCCTTTAGGAGTCAGGCGCGATCAGGGATCAGTGCAAAACTAGGGGATTGGGATGCTTCAAGGGTTGTTTGGATCTTCTTTGATCGCGAACCGATGGCTCGCGGCACTCTTCTTCGTGGCGATGTGGGGATGCCTGCCCTTTGCGATTGAAGCCGGACCCCGCCCATGGACTTTAGACCGCTACCAACACATTGCATGGACGGGAAAAAATGATGCGCCCACCGGCGTGAGCGCGCTTGCGCAAACGACGGATGGTTATTTATGGATCGGAAGCAATCTGGGTTTATATCGATTTGACGGTCTGAGATTTCAAAAGATCGAAGCCACAAGCGCGGGGTCGTTGCCCGCGCTACCTATTTACTCATTGCATGCCAGTCACGACGGGGGCCTTTGGATCAGTTACGAAACCGCGGGATTGTTCTTCCTGAAGAACGGTCATGTCACCAGGTTCGGTCCAAAAGAAGGTGCTCCGGAACGACGTTCGGCGCAGGGCTTTGCCGAGGATACCGAGGGACAGCTCTGGATGTGGACCTCTACAGATCTTTTCAAATTCGATGGAGCACGGTGGCAAAACAAAGATGCTGATTTCGGGTTAGGTAAGGAAGGCTTGAGTGTTGTTTTCATCGATCACCGAGGCAATTTCTGGTGGGCGACCGAACACGGGCTGCATTATCGTGCGGTAGGAACCCCTCGCGCCATTTCCTTAAAGGATTCAGGGTTTGCGTTTGACATCAAGCAGCGCCAGGACGGAACTGTTTGGGTGAGCTATCTCCAGAAGTTTGTCGAACGATGGGACACAAGCGGTCTTGAACCGAGGTTGGAGCCCGGAACAATGCCAACGAGCACGCCTGGTTTTATCCAGTTCGACAATGGGGGCGGCCTTTGGATTAATGGTTTGGGAGACGGCATCAGGCACATTGCATCCAGTGCTATCGATGAAGCGCCGAGCGTTGCGTCACTTAGTGTGCGTGTCGAAAAGTTTGATAGCACCGACGGTCTAAGCGGCGATTTTGTGTGGCCTATTCTGAGAGATCGTGAGGGGAACATGTGGGTTGGCACCGGAGCCGGCGTCGACCGCTTTAGTCCAAGCAACTTCACGCTGGCACCGTTTCCGCGAAGTGGCCACGACTTTGCGTTGGCCGCAGACTCCAATGGCGCGGTGTATTCGGGTAGTTCATCCAAACCGGTCATTAAATTGGACGAAGAAGGTCAGCTCAGGAGCTTCGACATCCCACCGGTCAGCCTTGCTGCATTCACAGACCAAGACGGAACCGTCTATTTTGGAGCGAATAGCGGCATCTGGAGGATGGGGCCGGACGCGCCGCAACACATATCGAACCTACCCTCTGCCGAAAGGAGAGATGTCCTTGCGCTGGTCAAAGGTGCTGACGGTGTTATGTGGGTCGCTATAGCAGGTCATCTCGGCCAGCTCTACGCGCTGGATAACGGGCGTTGGTCAATCCTGCCAAATCCGTGTCCTGGTTTAGTTCCCGACCCGCCAATATCTATGCATAAAGATCACCAGGGGCGCGTTTGGATGGGCTGCGCCGGCAATCACCTCGTCGTGGCCAATGTGAAGAACATCACCATGTATGGACCGAAACAGGGCATTTCGATTGGCGATGTCAATGCGTTCCAGGAAGACGCGCAACGCTTGTGGGTGGGAGGGACGGATGGGCTCGGGTATATGAGCGCAGGCCAATTGATCCGTGTAACGTTGCTGGGCCTGCAGCCATTGAAAAATATCTCAGGGCTCGTTTTTGCCAAGAATGGTGACTTATGGATCCATTCGCTTGATGGCGTGTATGACATCCAGGCGAAAGACGTGCGCGAAGTAGAAAGAAACCCGTCCTATGTGCTCTCTTTTCGGAAGTTCGATACGTCGGATGGGCTGCCGGGCGCGCCGGGACTTCAATATCCGCTTCCCTCAGCCATCGAAAGCTCAGATGGACGGATTTGGTTCGCCACGAACAATGGCGTTGTGTGGCTAGATCCCAGTCAGCTAGTGTCCAACGCGGTGCCACCGCCTGTCGTCATCGATTCCGTTGAAGCGGACCAGAAAATTTACGTGCCCGAAGATGGGGTGGCTCTGCCGCCTCTGACTAAAACTATCCAAATCAACTTTTCTGCCCTCAGTCTGACGCTGCCAGAGCACGTGCGCGTCAAAGTTAAGCTTCATGGCGTGGACAGCGATTGGCATGACTTAGGAACGCAACGCAAGATCAGTTACTCCAATCTTGCACCCGGTCATTATCAATTCCAGGTCATTGCAGCGAACAACGATGGTGTGTGGAACATGGAGGGGGCTTCTCTTCGGTTTACCATCACGCCCATGTTCTACCAGACTAAATGGTTTGAAGCGCTCGTTGCGATGGTGATTGGTTTCATGCTGTGGATCGCATTTGCTTGGCGAGTTCGTCGCGGGAATCGTCGACTTCGTGCCGAGCTCGAAACCAGACACGCTGAGAGGGAGCGCATCGCGCGCGATCTCCACGACACCATTCTCCAAAGCTTTCCGGCTCTTTTGATGAAAGTCGAAGCTGGCTTGAAAAAGCTCCCTATCACACCGATGGAAAGGTCAGCTCTCGATCAGACTCTGGATGAGGCCCACGATGTCATCACGGAAAGTCGTGACCAAGTGGCGAGGTTGCGCGCCCAATACACCGGCACACTGACAGACATTTTGACAATCTTCATCGACAGGCAGGAAGATCAATTTCCAGTCACCATTGAAATGGCAGTGAGCGGCGACGTGCGTGATCTCAAAGAAGAGACGCTGCCTGAAGTCTGCTTTATCATTCAAGAAGCGATATTGAACGGATGTAAGCACGCGGGTGCCACGCATATCTCCGCGACCCTGGCGTATCGGTCGAGCGGTCTCTCGGCAACAATCCAGGATGATGGCGTAGGCCTCGATTCCAAACTATTGGCCGACGGATCCAAGCCAGGGCATTGGGGCATTCGAGGCATGAAGGAGCGCGCGAAACAGATCTCTGCCACGCTGTCTTTTAGATCCCGTCTAGGTGAGGGAACAGTCGTTGAGCTTTGGGTTCCTCGCCGCACGGCATACGTGAGTCGTTCGATTATGCGAGAGCTATTCTCAACATCTGAGCCATAGAAGTTTATGTTCCGCATCGCGTATGCAATACGGACAGAATTCATTTCAAGGAATCGATGAACCCGCGTTCGATTGCAATCATGACGGCATGCGTTCGATCTTCCGCGCCTAACTTACTCATGATGCTCTTCATGCGCGCCTTAACCGTATCTTCCGAGAGGTAAAGCGTTTCAGCAATTTGACGGTTGCTGCGGCCCTTTGCCACCAGTCGCAAAACGCTTATCTCACGATCAGTAAGTGCTTCGTCGCCGGTATGTCGAGCAACTTGGCGCGCAACTTCGGGTGCGACAGTGTGACGCCCGTCCATGGCGCCGCGGATGGCCTCGATGATCTCGTCGCTACGCGCCGACTTGAGCAGATAAGAGGTCGCTCCGAGTGTAAAGGCACGAGCAACTCGCGCATCGCCTGGGTAGGTGGTCAAAACAATAATGGTTGCGTCAGGAAACTCATGGCGGATGGTTGTGATCGCTTGCAAGCCGTCCACCTCGGGCATCTGCAAATCGATTAACGTAAGGTCGGGGCGCAGTATTCGAAACCGTTCGATAGCCTCTTTCCCATCGCCAGCCTCACCGATGACTTGCATATCTGGTTCTAGTGCGATGATGGCGCGCAAGCCATCCCGCATGACTGGATGGTCATCAACAACGAGAATGCCAAATCGTTCTTTCTTCTCGCTCAAGTGTTCACCGGCTGGTAGGTTGTAAGCCCTTAAGAGGTCGTAGTGAGGCGATTCAATCCCGCCTGAAATCATCGCGGCACTATGCGCCAGCGAGGGGGGCATTTCAACGCTCAAAAGAGTATATATTTTCGTACCGTACGGTCATGCTGATCGTGGCTCTAGCGTTTTTTACAGCGCGAAGTGAAGACTGATGGGAAGGCGGCCTTTCAGGGCAGAACCAACCCAATGCCATAGGGCCGTTGTGCGGTGGGTGTCCAGTATGTCGAACCTCTAGGGATGCTCTGATCTATTCCACGCACCCGGCGCAGGCTGCGGGCCTTCTTGACGTCACCCCGTCATTTAAATTCAAGATGTTGGGGCCGCACTGTATGCGCGTCTCGCTGCGCCCCAGCGTCCAGACAGACGGCCAGGACGCAGCGATACGCGCATACAGTGCGGTGACGGGTACGTGGAATAGATCAAGCATCCCTAGGCGTCCGTTTGCAGCAATGTGTATCGTCAGCATTGGCTTCTTATCACGATAAGATCCTGGAGAAGACGTAAGTCGTGTGCCGAACGTTTGCTGTGCCGTCTGTGAAGAAATCCTTCTCATTCTTATAAATGGAGGAGCATCTTTGCCCTGTTGTACCAGGCCTCAACGACAGCACTTTCGTCAGTCGTACTCTGACGAAGTCACGACCTTTCCGCGGAATATGCGATAGACCATGGCGGTATAGACCAGCGTTAAAGGGAAGGCGAGAAGACCTGCGCCCCAGAACATGAAGGCTAAGCTCGATGACGGCGAAGCCGCCCCCTCGATCGTCATGGAGAACGGGATCATGTAAGGCCAAAACGATACCAAAAATGTCGCAAAAGCAGCGATAAAAAAGATCATTGATCCAACGATAGGAAGCAGATCTTTGCGGCCACGAAGTCCCCAGATAAGCATGCCAATTCCGCATAGGCCGATTGCCGGGAATGCTGCCATCCAAGGCAGTTGCACCCATCGACGAAGGATTTCCAGACGCTGCGAAAGTGCGTAGCCAAATACCGATAGAAACTCGAGCGCGAGGGCTACGATTAGCCACGCACTGATGCGGTAGCCGGCCGAACGAATTCGGCCTTCGCATTTGGCAATCAACCACGACGAACCCAACAGCGCATAACCGACGCACAGACCAAGGCCACAAAGTAAGGCGAACGGCGTGGCCCATCCCAAGGGTGGCCCCGCATACTGGTGGTTTACGACGGGAATTGTCTCAACCAAGGCCCCGAGCATCGTGCCTTGAGCGAAGGTGGCCGCGATCGATCCCCACCCAAATACGGCGTCCCAAAATGCCTTCGATTGACGGGCTTTGTGCGCGAATTCGAACGCCACTCCGCGCAAAATGAGCCCGCAAACCATGACGATGACGGGCAGATAGAACGCCGACAGCATCACCGCATAGGCTCGTGGAAATGCACCGAACATCACGGTCCCGGCAATGACCAACCATGTTTCATTGCCGTCCCACACGGGTGACACTGCCGCGTGCATAGCGTGACGTTGTTCATCATTTCGCGCGAACAGGTAGAGCATCCCGACGCCGAGATCGAACCCATCAAGCAGGACATACAAGAGAAGCGCGGAAGCGAGAACTGAGATCCAGAACATGATCATGGTGAGCCCACCTTGCTGGCGACATCGGTTCCATCGTTCTCGTTGCCAAGGGCCAGCGGGCGCTTCGGATTTGAGGGGCCATCGCTGGATAACCGAGTGGGTCCTGCGTGGAGGAGTCGATAAATAAAGATCGTCCCAAAGCCGAAGATTGACGTGTAGACGAAGCAAAAGATAACCAACGACGAGAGGGCTTCATGCACCGTTAGCGAGGGCGTCAAAGCGTCTGCCGTCCTGAGGACGCCATAGACGGTCCAAGGTTGCCGCCCCACCTCTGCCGTAAACCATCCCGTCAAGATCGCAAGGAACGGTAGTGGAAAGCTAAAGAAGATGGCCCACAGCAGCGTTCGAAAGCGATCCAGCCGACCTATCACATTCAAAAAGGTACCCAGCCATGAAATAAACAACATCAGCATGCCGCAGCCCACCATGGCGCGAAACGCCCAGAATGTAATGGCGACGGGTGGACGATCTTTGCGCGGAAAATCCGTGAGGCCGACTTCCTTCGAATCAAGATGTCCTGTCGCGATAAGGCTTCCGAGCAGTGGAACCTTCAACTCCGCACGGTTTGTTTCTGCTTGTGCATCAGGCCACGCAACGATCACTTCCGCTGCGGGTTGTTCATCGTGCCAACGCGCCTCGATAGCCGCGAACTTAGCGGGTTGCCGCTCGTGCACGAAGTCGCCGTTGAGATGGCCGACAAACATTTGTATGGGAAGCAGCACTGCCGCTAAACCCAATCCCATCCGAAGCATGGCTGCTGCTTCCAATGGGTAAATGCCACGAAGGCGATACCAGGCGCCGGTCGCCGCCACGCACGTGGATCCGGCCAAGAACGATGCCAATAGCATGTGCGGAAAACGCACCCAGACTACGGGACTAAACAGGATCTTTGCCCAATCGGTCGGCGTGAAGTAGCCGTTTTGGTAGATGTAGCCAACGGGCGCCTGCATCCAGCTGTTGTTAACCATGATCCAGTAGGCGCTGAATGTTGTGCCAAGGGGGACCATCAGTGTTGAGAAGAAATAGAAGCGCTCAGAAACCTTACCGCGACCGAACAGAAGCACACCGAAGAATGATGCTTCCAGCGCAAATGCCGTGAAGCTTTCATAGGTGAGGAGCGGGCCTTGAATGGGGCCTGACGCAGCAGATAGCCGACTCCAGTTGGTGCCGAGCTGAAAGGCCATCACGATTCCTGACACAACACCCATGCCAAAGGCGATGCCAAACACTTTGAGCCAAAGCTCAAACAGACGCCGATAAACGGGTTTGCGTGAGACGAGGTAACGGCCTTCCAAGATGGCCAGCCATGCGGCAATTCCTATCGAAAACGACGGGAAGATGATGTGGAACGTTACAGTTGACGCAAACTGTAGCCTTGAAAGGAACAACGCGGTCCAATCCATTTTACTACCCTTTGTTTCCGGAGCATGTTTTCGCTCATTCGTCATCATCCACGCGCGCATTTCCTGACGGTATCCCCCATACGGGGCTGAAGGTGTTGGCCAATTTTCCTTTGGTCCGAGCGGCCATGCGCTGCTGATGTTGCGGTTGCTGATCTCTGATCCAGTTGTTTCCTTTTGGCCGGCATCACCGTAAGTCCGAGTTATCGGGGTAGGGTGGCTACATCCCCCAAAGAGGGGGCTTCGCTATGCAAGCAAAATGGAGAAACTCGTGCACAGGTCGATCCTCGATAGGCCATCCAACTTATTAAGCGGTGAGGTATCTACAGTGAGCAGCATTCCGAACAAACCGTGGGTTGAGGTTTATAGCGGTGGGTCGCCGGAGATGGAGATGCAGGAGTTTCATCGGCTTGCCAAGACCATGCTGGAGATCCAGGAGAAAAACAGAGTATTGGCCGGCATGTCTCATCCGATGCGCACGTTACATTCGAAGATTCTCATTGGGGTGACCGACGCTGAGTTGAAGATTGACTCCGGACTTCCGGCGTCATTTAGCGTGGATTACTTTGCGCCAGCGTCGTCGTGGAAAGTTGCCGTGCGGTTCTCCAATGCCAGTGGCGTACCCAAAGCGGACACCCTTCCAGATATGCGCGGTATTGCGATCAAGATTCAGGCTCCGAACCGAGTCCATCACGATCTTCTGATGACGAATTATCCGGTCTCTCACGCACGAAATTCTCGTCAATTTGTCGAATTCGCTGTCATCGCCATGGGAGATCCGGGATCGCTTAAGCAACGCTTGGACGCGCACTTCGGTGCTGACGAAGCAGAGCGAATGATCAAAACGGTCATGCAAGGGATGAGACCCAGTCAGGGGTTGCACAACGAATCGTTCTGGAGCCGTGGTGCGCTTCTTTGGGGCAGCCAGCCGGTGCGACTGATCCTTCGACCTATGATTGTGGATGCGCAGACGGAGAGTGTTGCGCCGACAACGCCAGATGGCTTGCGTGAGGCATTTGCGCAACGCGTAAAGGAAAAGCCAGTCGTCTATCGGCTCGCGATACAGCCCTACGTCAACGAAATTGAAACCCCCATTGAAGATGCCGCCGTTGAATGGCGTGAGGACGTCTCTCCACCCATCGAGGTGGCATCGTTGATCATTCCGCCTCAAGACATCTTGAGTCAGCAAGGTATCGTGGCGATGGACACCGTTGATGACCTTGCGTTCAACCCCTGGAACGGGCCGCCCGCGTTTCGCCCGCTTGGCAATATCAACCGCGCTCGCGGGGAGGTTTATGGAGCAAGCGCGAAAAATTGGGCTAAAGAACCGCGCTGCTAGCCACCGAGGCAATTCTCAGCGTGTAGCATCGCACTCGGTGAAACGCAGAGCGTTCTTACGGCGCACATGGATTGTGCGCTTTCGCCAGTAAGAGATTTGCTCGCGTCGCGGGAAGTGACTTTCGCCTAGTCCGATTACTCATCTCTCCAACTTTCGCTGGTCAGGCGCACCCTTGTGTCGTTGATCGGGGTCATTGCAGCACTATCGCTAAAAGCGAATACATCGAGCGGTCGACGTCTGTCGATCTTTATCAGAAAGTGAAAGGTCGCCTACAGGATGACGATTGGGCCTGGACAGCACACCTCGCACGCGGCTATCTGTGGCGGGGACTATTCGGGAGCGTTCTGCCCAGTGGCCAATGCGACGGCGGCTTGCGCGATCATCACATCTGCTTCGGCGTCTTCCTGGTTGGATTCGGCTTGGGCCAACGCCGCTTCATCGTTGGTGAGATCGGTTATGTTGGAAAGACCATGCTTAAATGAATCCAGAGATGCTTGATATGCCAGTTCGGCTGCCTCGGTATACGCGAGGGCTTGTGCGCGATTTTCAAGCGACGTTTTAAGGCTGTTGTAGCTTTCCACGATTTGTCGTGCAGCGACGCTTTTGATGTCTGCCAGTTCGTCCTCGGCTTGCACTTTCTCAGAAATGGCTATAGAGAGATTTGTGGCGCGCGAGCCACCATCGAACAGCGGTAACTCGAAGGCAACGAAGACGCTGTTGCCCGTCAGGTTGATGGTTGAGTAGGGGCTGCCATCACTGCTCGTTTTGCCGATGTTCTGGAAGACCTGAGCTTGCACGCTGATCGTGGGGTGGTATGCAGCGTGCGCCACATCGACTTTAGCCTCAGCGGCTGCAACCTTACTTTGTGCAGCGAGAACTTCGGGGCGCGATTGCATGCCCTGGTCGATCAACGCATTCAACGTGGGGATTTGAGCGGTGTCGGTATGGGTGTTTGTTGGAGGCGCCAGCTCGAGCGGTGATTCCGGTGGAAGACCTACTGTGGTAATCAGCGTTGAAATTGCCGTGTCGGAGTCACCCGATGCTTTGGTCAGTGCTACTTGCATAGCCGCGGCTTGACGATGCGCTTCGGCCAGTTGCACGACGGTCGCGCGGCCATGTTGCTTCAGCTCGGTGACTGCCTGCTCGGTGAGCTTGGCTGCATCAAGCGCCCTTTGGGCGGCGTGCACTTTACCTTGCGACGAGAACGCATCAAAAAAAGCTTTGGAAACGTCAAATACCAGTTTCTCTTGTTCGCCCGTGAGACCTGAGTCAGCGGCAAGTGCGTTCTGCTTGGCTTCTTCGAGCCGTCCTTTGCGCCGACCAAAGTCGAAGAGTAACCACTTCAATTGCAACGAAGGCAATACTTCTCGCGATGAGGAAACGATGTAGCCGCGGGGCGAGACGTTGCGCGTGATTGCAAGTGGTGTGTGCTCATTGCCAGCCAGCGCTTTGAGGTCAATTTGCGGCTTGTATTGGCTAGAGACGAGTGTCGTTGCCAAGTGGGCCTGCAACGCCTCCTCCTGCATCGCACGGTTCTTCGGGCTGATCTGCAAGGCAAGCTGGATCAGCTCTTGCAACGTATACGCATGGTGCTGCTGCAACGTTTCGCTTTGAACGGGTAAGTTGGCCCATGACTGCGATTGCGCACGCACTTGCGTCTGGCCTGCGCCCAGCAAGATGGCTGCCGCCCCCCATTGCCATGCGGCAAGGTGACCCTTAGATCGCACGCGACGCATGCTCAATTTCCTTTTCCAGTTGCTGATGTGCCTGCCTTAGGGCAGTGGAGTTCGTGAGTTCTGGTGCGACGGACACGGGTGGGGGCAAGGTGTTGTCCGACAAAGCGATAAGTTGTCCTCCTACCGCGCTGTCCAATGCGCTCAGAGCGGCGTGGTTGCCATTTGCATCGCGCACGCGCAAGAGCATGAGCGTCAATGACGCGATCGCTTCAGCAGAATGGGGCGTGGGCGTCGTGGCTTTGAACTTGGCCAACGGACGCCACTCAAAGGCGCCACGATCCTGCAGTAACGCTGCGTGAGCGAGATCCTGCGTGACGCTGGTTTTGTCTAACGACGATGCGGCGGATGGCGTTCCCAGCAAACGGCCGAGCTTCTTCAACACGCCTGCGCGTAAAGAGCGCGCCTGTTCGCGCGCGCTGACTGGCCAAAGCGAGGCAAACACGGCGGTTACCCACACGTTGCCGATCAAGATTCCGACGATGCGATCGCGCAGCACCGTCAAGTCGCTTGCAGGCCCGTATCCTTGTAACACCCCAAGAAAGAATGCGAACGCAATTTGCATACCTGCATATGCGATGGCTTCACTGCTGGTGGATATCCACGCACAAAATGCGGTAGCTACTGCAATGACGAGGCAGAGCTGGCCGATATCAGTGAGTGAGGGCAGCACAAAGACCAAACAAAGACCTGCCATCAGTCCACCAATGATCGCGCCCGACGCGCGCAAGGTGAACTTATGAATGCCCTCACCAAAGGTCGTGAGGGTAACGAAGAAGCAAGTCGTCACGGCGGTGCGAATGCCAGGCCAGTCGAGGAGGGTGTAGGTGGCGTAGGAAGCCAGCACCGCGAGCATCACTTTGATGGCGAAACCTGCATGGGATCGATTTTGCAATGAGCTCGGGATGAGGAACGCGTGCGCCGCCGCTTTCGGAGCTGGGGAGTCCACGGCTTTGACGCCGCGCACCCGATCCAACAATTCCTGGATGGCCAGTTGCAGGGCTACGCAGGCGGGCTCGTCAGAGCCGACATCCACTGCACGTGCCTGAGTCAGCAACAGGTCAACGGGGACACCGTTTCGTCGCTGCAGGAGGTAGGCGCCTGCATCCTTTATGGCCGCTCCAAACGTGTGGCGAACGTTCGGCGGAACGGTCCTCGGCAGTGAACGGGCAATGGAGTGAATTTCCAGCAATAGCGCGACCAGTCGCGCATCTTCTTCGGCGTAGATCTTCAGGCGCTTGTCCCACAGAAATGCTTTGTTCTTTAGCTGATCAAGCGCCAACAGGTCATCACGCAAACGTTGCGGATTTTCAGAAAAAGGATTTTCGATGTAGGACGCCAACCGCCCCAGGAGTGGCGTTGCGCGTTGCCGCGAAAGTGCCACTGGGCTCTCGCCGAAAAGCAAGTTCACAAGGACGGTGACACCGACCGGCAGGGCAATCACGACCCACAGCCACAGCAAGCCATGGACCAGCGGATCCATCGCCGGCGTGTCATCGATCAAGGTTTGAGAAAGAACCAGAATGTAGCCAGCGAGAAAAGCGATCGGCCCGAGCTTGCTGGTGCGTGCGAGAAACGTTCCGGCAAAGGTGGAGAGCGCAAGCAATGGAATGCGAAGCGCAGGCTCTGATGCATCAAATACATAGAACAGCAGGGACAACGCAACGGCGAGCGTGGCTGCAACAAGGCCACCCAGGGAGGAAACCAGGGTGGAGGCTGCATCCTCGTGGCTGACGAGGAACACGATGTAGGCGATGTAAGCCGGCAACGGAATCTGAAAGGTCATTGAGAGAGCCACCACGATCGTGGTGCCGAGCGTGATGCGAGCAATCGTGCGCCATCGCGTCGGTGTCAGCTCAAGCTCATAGCGGAGCAGGGCGGAGAAGGAATCTCTCATCGGACGATCAGTGGACGTGATCATCTCGCACCCGAACCGAGGAGGTCGCACCGATGCGCAGGAACGGCATCGTCCCTTGTTCCAGGCGCACCCACACAGGAAAGCGTTGCGCTACGACGACCCAGTTTAAGTCGCGGTTGACTTGAGGCAAACCTGGGCCCACTGCTCCTTCCGGTTGAACGCCTGGCCCCAGGCTCTCAATGACTCCTGTAAGTGGCTGGTCATCGTGGCCCATGACCCACACCGTTGCGCGATCTCCAGCATGGAGGTGCGCGAGATCCGTCTCTCGAAAGTTGGCGATTGCATACCAGTTGTTATCATCAATGACGGTGAAGAGCGGATGCCCTTCGGTGGCGAACGATCCCAATGCCAGATTGAAACCTACAATGCGACCGTCGACGGGCGCCAATATGGTTGTCTCACGAAGATCACGAGCGGCTAATGCTTGCTCTGCCTCAGCGCCGAGCAACTGTGCCTTCAAAGTTTCGACATCGCCAATCGCCTCCTTCGCTTGCAATGCCTGTTGAGCCGCAGCTAACAGTTGCGCTTGAGCGATGCGCTCGTCCGTGCGCGCCTGGTCCACTTGCTGTGCGGTGACGAAACCCTTTGCTAGCAATGGTTCGATGCGTTGACGGGTAGCGCGTGCAAGCGAGAGCTGCTGGCGCGCGCGATCGACGTCGTGGGCCGCCGCTTGGGCACCCGAGCCTTGTGCCGTTACTTGCCGTCCGGTCAGGTCGATCTGCGCTTGGAGCGCTGCCACCCGTGCGTTGGCTTGGCGCAGTTTCAGATCAAAGGGCTCGGGGTCGATCTTCAAGAGAACGTCACCCTTGTGCACGACTTGATCGTTTCGTATTCCGATGTAAACGATGCGACCGCTGACTTCGGGTGTTATCCCTGCGCTGTAGGCATAGATGTATGCGTCGTGCGTGCGGGGGCGCTGGTCCACGACAATCATCGAGATCACGATGAGGACGACGGCCGCGACGATGGACGTGGTGGCGATGAGGCGGCCGATGGCGCTGTGAACTGGCATGAGTGTGCTCTCCGCTTAGGCCAGCCATACCAGCCAGATGGCCAGCGTCACCGCGATCCACAGCGATAGATACACCAGGACTGGAACGGGCAATGCTGCATCCACGCCGCTTTTGATGAACAACAGGCGTATCAGGAACACACTGCCGATGCCGAGCAGCGCACATATCATCCACGTCGGAAAGTAAGAGCCAAGAATGTTGCGCGAGGGCGACTCACTGCATGCACTTATGAGCGATGCCATCAGACCGATCGAAAGGGAGCGTTGCAATCGAGAGCGATTGAGTGATGAACGAGGATGCATCGGGATGGCCTATGGAATAAGGAAGGCATACGTGCGTCGTTTGGAAGCACGCAACCTTGCAAAGCCACGGACCTTCGTGGCTTACAGTTAAGACGCGGGACTTGCACTGCGAGTTTGCGGTGCAATGCATTTGCGCCGTATCCCCCCGATGGGGGGAATGTCATTGACGCCTTTCAAGTGTTCTTCAAAAAAGGGCCGCGCGTGGCGGCCCGGCAATGGACAGGTTTATGCCATGCGATTAAGTGTTTTCTCGGATCATTTCGAGCACGTCGGCACCGCGCCCATGCAGGATGGCGCGCACGGAATACAGGCCAAGACCGATAACGGGTTTGGCTTCGATGAACGGTGGACGCACGAGTTCTAGCTGATTGACCTTGACGTTGAGTAGCGCTGGGCCCGGCTGGGCGAGCCACTCTTGAATGGCGCCATCGAGGTCGGATGCTTTCGTGACGGTTTTACCCCACAGACCGATCGCCTCGGCCACTTTGCCAAAATCTGGATTCTTCAACTTGGTAAAGGTATCCAGGATGCCTTCCGCTTTCTGTTCGAGTTCGACAAAGCCGAGCTTTTCGTTATCGAACACACAAATTTTGACAGCCACGTCGTCTTGAATGGTCGTCAGCAGCTCACCAAACAACATGGTCAATCCACCATCACCACAACACGCAATGACTTGGCGATCGGGAGAGGCTTTCTTTAGCCCCAGTGCGCTCGGCAGTCCGGTCGCCATGGTGCCGTGGAGCAAGCTGCCAAAGATGCGCCGTTTCCCGTTCGTGTCGAAGCCGCGAATGGCCCAGACGATCGGAGAGCCATCATCGGCCGCCATCAGCGCGTCCTCGTCTGCGAGCTTGTTGATTCTTGACATCAAATACGATGCGGGGATGCTGTCATTGTGACCAGGCTTGAGATGCTTGTGCCAATCCTCCGTCACTTTCTTGAAGCGCTCGACATACTCGTGTTGGAACGCCGCATCGGGGTTTTCGTCCAGATGGGGAAGGAGTGCTTGTAGCGTGGGCTTGATGTCGCCCACGGCGCCAAATGTCACGTGATGGCGTCGACCCAGGTGGGTGGGCTTGATATCGATTTGCACGATCTTGGCGTGATCGGGGTAGAACTGTCGCCATGCAAAGTCGACGCCTAAACACAACAGCGTGTCGCAGTCGAGCAACGCGCGATACCCGGCCTCGTTGCCTAAAATACCGGTCATGCCAACGTTGTATGGGTTGTTGTGTTCCAAATCCGACTTACCGCGCGAGCTGTGCGCGATCGGGGCCTTCAATCGTTCGGCGACTGCTTTGATTTCTTCAAGCGCGCCTTCACAACCGGATCCCGCATAGATGGCGATTTTGCTGCCAGCATTGAGGATCTTGGCGATTTCCTCGATTTCTTGAGCGTTGGGGCGAATTTCGGGTTTGGCGTGATGGACGCGATAAGGATAATCGTGCTCGACCACGCCGTGGGACATGTCCACGGGAACGATTAATACGGCGACACCTTTGTGCGTTAGCGCCGCTTGGCACGCGGCGACCGTCTTCTTTCTCGCCTGGTCGGGCGTCAGGATCATTTCGCAGAAGACGGAGCACTCTTGGAAAACAGATTTGAAGTCGACTTCCTGGATGAACTCGAAACCCATCTCGCTCATCATCACCTGGCTCGCGATCAGCACAACCGGGGCACGGTTGCGATTGGCCTCATAGAGTCCATTGATAAAGTGAAGACTTCCGGGGCCACACGAGCCCGCGCACGCCGTCAGGTTACCCGTGAGCATGGCTTCCGCTCCGGCAGCAAATGCACCTGCCTCTTCGTGACGAACGCTGACCCAATCAATGGAACTCTTGTCCAGATTTTCGGCAATGAGATTGAGGGTGTCACCCACGATGCCGTAGCACCGCTTGACCCCGGCTTGTTCAAGCACCTCAACGACAACGTCTGCGACTTTCTTACTCATGGGGAACTCCAAAAAAGAAAAGGGACGTCGAGCGGGGCTTGGCGCATGCGCGGACGAAGGGCGGATTGCACAAGTCGCAACAGCGTTTTGGGTGGGTGTCTTGCCGTCCGACTTCGGGAAGTTTGCAACCTTCCACCTCGATAGCCGTATCCCCCCAATGGGGGCAATGGCGCGCCCGAAGGGAATAGAGCAGGGTTAACGGCGAAGTGAACCATGCTCATGTTCACGTCGTGCGGATGGACGATCGAGGGCCTATCTATGCAGCCAATCGTGGTCGACGTTGCTGGGTGTGGTTGGCAGGACGTAAAAGGTTCCATCCCCTTTTTGGGGGACGTGACCGTCTCTTTGGGAGCATGCATGTTAGTGGCTATGGGCGGACGACCGTGTATCGCCCGCTGCTGGCCAGTAGGCCGAGGAGATCGTCATGGGCTTGTGGACAGTCTCGATAACCCTGGTGCATACGGGTCTAAGCATCGTGGCTTTACTGTTGGGAATCTCGACCGTCATTCGATGGTCACTTCAAAAGCAAACCGGTTCGCGCGAAACCCGGTTTCTTGGCACTGCAGCCGCTGCGACGATCACCGGCTTCTTGTTCCCGCCCCATGGCGTTACTCCCGCGATCTTGATTGGGATCATTTCAAGCGCGGTGTTGGCGTTGACGTTCCTGGCTCGTTCCAAAGCAGGGCGTTTTCAACGGAGATGGGCCATCCTGTTTGTTGTGGGTGTGATCGTTAGCGAATATCTCTTGTCTTTTGTTACGGTCGCGCAGGCGTTCGGCAAAGTGCCTTTCCTTCACATGCTTGCACCAACGCTCAAAGAGCCGCCATTCGCCGTCGCGCAAGGTCTTGTATTGGTGCTTTTTGTCACGCTCGCCGCGCTCGCCCTCCGCACGCCGGTGGAGCAGCGCATCCCTGCCGCTTAACTGCCGTTGAGTATCGTGGTATCGGGTAAGCAGCGCGACCATGAACACTCAGCGTCAGTACTGTGCCATGCCGGGTGCGTGGAATAGACCAGAGCATCCTTAAGGCAAGCGTGTCGTTACAAGCATCGTAGACATTTGTTTCCCCTCGGGTTATCGATCTGACCACGCCCCGGAATTGCGGTGGCGTCGCGCCGGCCACAGGGTTAAGTCGGCCCGACATTTTTTAACAAACCATTAAACAACCAAACGCAAACCTGGAACTCACGACAAAAAGCTCGCACTAGCCTAAGTTTTTCCCAGCTTCTTTCTTTGATCCTCGGGTCAGCGCGCCTTCCTTTGAATGGCACAAGACAGTAGTTATCTATTGAGCTGCCAACGGGTGCTCTTTCCAAAAAGCGTGATCAGTGTGAGGAGTGCAGATGGTCGGGGGGATAGCGCGTGGTGAGTTGCTTCTCGAACCGATGTCCGATGACATCGATACCACGGCCTGCGAGCACATCCCTTTTATAAGTAATAAAAATCCCGACGCGCCGTTTCAGATTTTGGATGCGGCGTGGGGGGCCGTTCGAAGTTTGAATGGCGACGAAGTGTTGGATGCAATGAAGTTCCTCGAGCCACTTTTGACGGATGAGCACTGGCTTTTGGACCGGTCGTATCAGAGCGAAGTTCAAGCATTGGTCGCGATCGGGTATATCTGCAAAGACGACTTTCATCGCGCCATCGCCCTTGCACGCCATGCTGCCGATCATCGCGAAGCAGCGCGGTTTCATTCGATCCTGTTGACGATTCTTCGTTTCAGTTACTGGAGGACACGCAACTTTGAAGCCTTGTATGGCCTTTCACGACCACGTTTTTCTCGTGCGAGCCACATATCGACGCTGTCGCAGATCTTTAATCTTTCGATCGAGGCAGCCGCCGAGGCAGAGCAGCTTCGGTTCAAGTTAGCTGAGCGACTTGCCAAAGACGCGATTGAACTCTCCCACCAAATGATGGGGCCGGAAAGTAATCCATCGTTGCTTCCAATATGCGTCCTGGCAAATCTTGCTTACGAATCCGATGCGATCGATGAAGCCGATCTTCTCCTCCGAGGAAGGATGGCGACGATCGATCACTTTCTCGCACTCGACGGCGCATTGTTGGGTGTCAGCGTAACTACCAACGTAGCTTTGGCCCGAGGTAACGTGAGCCTCGCCCTTTTGATGCTCCGCAAAGGGGAAGAAATTGGAATCAGACGTATGTGGCCGCGTCTAGTGAGTTATTGCGCCTCTGAGGAAATTGCCATCCACATCCGCGAGAATCGGGTGGACATGGCCCTGGACGTAATGGCGAAAACGGAAGCGTGGGTGGAGAGCCTACGCGACCGCCGGACCCAGCTTGGGACCGAGACGTCGCCTTTGGACGTCGCACGCTATCGGATCGCGCTTGAACTGGGCCAATTCGATTTGGCGGTTCAAGGATTTCGAGGCCTGAGAGATGCCACGGTCAATCGAAACCATCCGTTATTGATAGTCAAATTGACGGTGTTGCTCGCCGGAAGTTTATTTAAAGCAGGGCAGGAGGAAGCAGCAAAAGACGAGCTGTTAGGCGCCTTGCAACTGGGCGCTGGCGCTGGACTGTTCAGAACGTTCGTCGATGAGATGCCACTGATCGATTGCTGCCTGCGCGAAATTCGGTTGTCCCTGACCGCTGATGTGGCCCACCTGAACCCCTATGTCAGGGGCCTTCTTTCGGCCGGCGGTTCGCCAGCAGTCGACCGAAAAAAAAGTAATTTAAATCATGCCCTTGTCGACGTGCTTAGTGCCAGGGAGACCATTATCTTGCGATTAATCAGTCTGGGCATGTCCAATAAGATTATTGCGCGCGAACTGCACATCGCACCGGAAACCGTTAAGTCTCATGCCAAACGAATTTTCATCAAGCTGTCCACGAAAACACGTGCGGAGGCCGTCGCCCGCGCCAATGAGCTTGGCCTCATCTGATCGTCATCGATCTTTCAACCGTTTTAGGAGCATGAGATGAAGGAGTTCAAGCCCTTTCGTCTCGATCCTATCAATCATGCGTTATTGCGTATGACCGAGCAGGAAGAGGCGATTCCTGTCGCCATCACTGCCAAGACCTTTGATGTGTTGCGCTACTTCGTGGACCATCCCGGTCGCCTCATTACGCACGAAGAACTGCTTGAAGCGTTGTGGGCAGGCGTGGCGGTTATGCCAGAGGTGCTCAAAGGACACGTGCTTGCCATTCGGACCGCATTGGACGATGACGCGCGCAGACCGCGTTACGTCGAAACCCATCGAGGACGAGGGTATCGCTTTATTGCTGCGGTCGAGAACGTTGCAAAAAATGGCCACGATGGATCCGTGTCTGGCGTCTCCCTAGTCGGACGAGAAGAGTCGTCGACGAAATTGCGACTGGCGTTTGAAAGTGCCTCCGCAGGCAAACCGCAAATTGTTTTTGTTCGCGGTGAGGCGGGCATCGGCAAGACTGCTCTGGTGGAAAGCTTCTGCAAAGACCTTGGCGAGCAGAGCGCCTTGATGTCGTATGGCCGTTGCATCGAAGGTTTTGGAGGCATCGAACCGTTCTATTCCGTGATTGAAGCCCTTGCACGTTGGGCCAAGGAAGCGCAGGGCGGTCGCATCCAGGATGCCTTGCTCTCCCATGCGCCCTCTTGGGGAAGCCTACTTGGAGGAACTCTAACGCGTGATCGCCGGGCCATTCTCTTGCGGTCACAAAACCTATCGGTCAAGAGCAGGGTTCTAGGCGAGTTCTGCGATCTGCTTGAATTCATCGCAGAAAGCAGCCCCGTTCTAGTTTGGCTCGAAGACGTGCATTGGGCAGATTACTCGACGCTCGATCTCATTTCGGCGCTCGCCCGGCGGCAATCCAGAAGCCCGATCATGTTGGTGTGCACCATGCGATCCGACGATGTATCGGAACGCTCACATGCGCTCAAGCAGTTGATGGATGATTTGCAACTCCATCATTTGTGCAGCGTCATTGATTTGGAAGGGCTGGAAGATAAGGATATTGCCTGCTACATCGGGAGCACGTCTTCCGGCCAGAGTATGGATCTGGTGACATCGCTTAGTCGCCGCTCAGGTGGAAATCCGCTCTTCCTTGGAATCATTTTGGATCACCTGCGAAGCACCGCGGTGCTTACCCACGTAGATGGGCAGTGGACGTATCAAGCTCCGACTGCGACGGTCGCTATGGAGATTCCACCGACGATCAATGAGCTTGTGGAGTCGCGGATTGCGCACATCGATGACGAATCGCGGCGCGCTTTGGAGGCTGCAAGTGCCGTCGGCGATTCGTTCAATGCCATTGTTCCAGCTGGAGCGGCAGGATTGGGAGTTCGTCGATTCGAAGAACTATGCGAGAAATTGTGCCGTTCGGGCACCTTCATTCGGCGTCAGCGCATGGACATGTCTGCCACCGGTGAGCAGATATGGATCTATAAGTTCAAGCACTCGCTCTATCGCGAGGTTTTCTTGGCCAGGCAAGGACCTTTGCAGTTGGCGCAAAGCCATGCATTGATTGCCAAAGAACTGGAAAGCTCTTACGAGGAAGATGGCGAATCGCACGTTCCGTTCGAGTTGGCAGAGCAGTTCTCGAACGCACATGACTGGTCCAAGGCCATTTCATATCTGAAGATTGCTTTGCAGACGGCTAAGCGCCGCTTCGCACACCAAGATGCTTTGACCATCCTAGATAAGGCCGACCGTGTCGCGTTGAATGTGCCCGAAGGGAAAAGGGCACATGTTCAAGCTGAATTGATGGAAGATCGTGCATCCATCTACGCGGCAAACCACGATAAACGCGCACTGGATGTCTTTGCCCGCCTTGCGGAAGTCGCCGAGGAATTGGGGAGAACCGACATTCAGGCTCGTGCGGAGCTGGGACGTGGCTTTGTCTTGAGTTGGACGGATGCATCGGCGAGCGTCGCACATCTTGAAGCGGCGCATCGGCTCAGTTACGGCCAGCCCAATCCCCAGCTACGCGCACGCATTCGGTTGGCAAGCGCTGCTTGGCGCATTTGGATTGCGGGATGGAAACCCGATCTTTCTGAAACTTGCGACACCAATCTGCGGCCGCTGCGCAACGGCGATGACCGACAAATTACCGCATGGGGGTTGATCCAATACAGCATGGTGTGTCTGGTATCCAGTCGCTATCGCGAGGCGCTGGAAACCATGGAAGGGAACGTGGACATACTTGTTCGACATGCGATCGATCGTCCCGAATTTAATGTTTTTCGAGCGATCTGGATGGCGCATCTTGGCCGACCATGGGCGTATATTTTGCTCGGGGAGTGGGGGCGGGCACTGGCCGAATTTGATGCCAGTGAGGCCCTTTTTGTCGCCAACGCAAATCGATACAGCACGTGCACGTTGGAAACGCTGCGAGGTTTTCTCTTCCTGTTGGCGGGTGACTATCAAGGTGTGCGCGACGTTTGCGTCAAGCTGGGATTTTATAAAGACCAAGCGAAAGAAAGTCATCATCCGCTTTACACGTTGGTGATAACGAACGAGATCCGCCACTGCACCTTGCTGGCGGGTGCCGCAGATACTGGTCTTGGGCGCGAGGAAGAGGGTATTGAGTCGCTCATCAAGCTGCATCAGGAAATGTCGGAACGACCGGTTGTCATGGATTGGTATTGGCAGTTTCTGTTGCTCTGGATCCTGGCCGATGCCTTGGTCAAAGTGGGGCGTGCGGAAGAAGCTCGCGAGTATGCGGACAAATTGATTCGGCTATTGGACGCCACGCAGGACGGCACCTGGAAAACCTTCGCCTTTGAGTTGCGTGCCCGGATCGCCGTCAAGCAGGGCGACTTGGAAGGCGGTGTATATTTTCTGGAACGTGGCCTTGGTGTCATCGAAGCCATCGGCGCACCGATAGCCGAGTGGCGTATCCATCGGATCGCTAGCGAACTTTATCGAGCGAGGGGAAACAGCGAACTTGCGTCGCGGCACGATCGCTTGTTTCAAGAAACGGCGCAGTGCTTACTCGACAGCCTGCCCAAGGGCCATCGCCTGACTGAAACGTTTCGTCGATCCTTGCTCTAACTTCGATCGCTCGTTGGTTGTGATCGCTTGTCGCTCAGGCGTTATCCAAAGTGCCAGCATTGCATGGGCTGGCCCCGACGCTTAAAGTGCCCCCTTTTGGCTTACCCAGGGTGTCATTTTGATCCTATTCGTGGTGTTCGCCGTTCTTGCTTTACGGCACTCGCCCGCGGATCGTCTTGCTGCGACCCTTTAATTTGTCATATCACGCCTCAGATGGAGCCGAGCCGTTAGCGCTGGGGTATCGTTGTGTCGGACGGATGCGAGGACGATGACCAAGGCTGCAACTTACGCTCAATCTCCGTCATAGTTTTTGTGGAGCACCGCACCTGGTCGGCACACCACCCACCGTCGATCTTCTCGTCCGGCGAAATTTGCCGCTGCGATCCTTAGGAGGGATGATCCAAGCGATACGCTCTTGAACGTCGAGGCCATGGTTGGCCGCGAGAACGGCGATATAGATTCCAAATACGCCACGAAGCTCGCCCAGTGCTTGGTTCAATTCCCATCCCTCAAAACTGCACTCGATAAGCGCATGCCTGAGCACGGGATTATCGAGTGGTCCCGCCTGATGGAAAAACTTTCGACACGTCGCCCGCATCGCTCGAAGATTGTGGGTCAATGATGCATCATCGTTACGGCATTTGAGCTCCTCTGAGATAAACTCGTCGATTGCAAGTACCGATCGCGCACTATCGAATGGAATTTCCAATTCAGAAGGCACGTATAGCACTCGGCAACCCTCAAGGAAGGCGAGTATGCGTCCAGCGGTCTCACAATCTGGCTTTGACGGTGATCTTTCTTCCCCGTAGGTGCGCCCTTGACTGAGAAAAAAGACCCCATCAGCATTCTTATCGTCGATGACCAACCGGTCATGAGGGACGGACTTCGGGCGATCCTCGGACAAGAGCCCGACATGAACGTGATCGGTGAAGCAGGCAACGGCCGAGTAGCGATCGAGCAGTTCCGAAAGTTGCGCCCGGATATCACGTTGATTGACTTGCAGATGCTTGAAGTGGATGGTCTACAAGCGATTACCACGATACGCGATGAGTTCCCTGATGCAACTGTCGTTGTCTTGACGACCTATTGATGCTTTTTTACCTGACTTAGGAAGACGTCATGAAGTTCAAAGAGGTCGCCTCACGCATAAGCGGATTGGGCGTGCCGATCTACACAGCTGATGCAAGTTGATACGCGTCCCGGCTGGGCGGTCCCCGCTCTGCCTCGCTTGTTCCGAGGACCATGCGCTGTAAGCAACGCCATTTCAACGCTCAAACAGGTAGTTCGCTGCAGTAACGGGCGCATAAAAAATCAGGGGTGACGGTAACCATGGCTCGTCTTGAGAACAGGTCCAGCGCCGAGAGCTACAGGCCCATTAAGTAGCCGGGTTTCCGCTTGCTGATACTTCTGCTCGTTACAGAAAGGTGCGACGAAGGTCAGGCGCTAGTGCGGCCACGTCATGACGCGTGAAACGAATGTCTACCCTTTAGGGTGCCGACTTCAAAAAATTCGTTCCATATGATTACCAACAATCATTCTTCTCAGGCCAAACGCTGCGATGAAAACCAACGCCGAGTTAAGACTTGCCGCATTTTGTTTGGGGCTGCTGGCTATTCTTGAAAGTTTTTTTTGCGTTATTGCTCGTTCTTCGCAGGTTGATGGTTCCGATTTGAGTCCGGTTGCATGAGGGGCCAGCGTCAGCGTTGGACGAGCAGTCGGATCGTGTTCCGCCTGAGTTACCGCTGGTGCGGGGAGGGAATATGAATTGTCGATCACCGTCGGTCCGCTTATGCGTTGCAACGGCTCATCGTCATGCTGAGCTGATGGGCTTTGAACGCATCGTTGTTATGGAACGCGATGATCCGCAACTCACTTTGCGGCAGCTTTTAAATACAGCCTGGCAAGCGCTAAGGGGCTTTAAGGGCGATGAGATCGCGCGCGCTACTCTCGTACTTGAGCCGATGTTGACGCGAAGCGCTGACTTGGCAGATGCGGCTTGTCTCGATGAGGTCCAAACGCTGGTCGCGGCCGGACGTGTGTGGCAAGACGATGTCGACGCCGCGATGTCGCTCGCACGAGAGGTGTTGCAGCGCCCAGAGGCTGCGCGCTTTCATTTTGTTCTCATCACCTTGATGCGCTACGGATTTTGGCGAGCCCATCAATTTCCATCGTTCTACGAGTCGTCGCGACCGAGATTAGATCGGCGTCATGCTCTAACGGCACTCGCGCATATCGTCAACCTTTCTATTGAAGCGGGGGTCGAAGCAGAGCATTTGCGATTGAAACTCGCCGAACGCCTAGCGAAGGAAGCTATCTATCTTTTGAATCAAGTCTCGGGACTTGAATCACATGCCGCATTGATGTCGACCTGTGTGCTGGCCCACGTAGCCTATGAAATGGGAGCCATCGAAGACGCTGATGCGCTAATTCGCGGGAAGCTTCCTGCCATTGAACAGCGTGGATCTCCGCAAAGCACGTTATGGGGATTTACCGTCGGCGCTAAGATCGCACTCGCTCGTGGTAATTCCAGCGTTGCTTTATTCCTGCTGAGAAGAGGGCAGGAAATCGGCGAAGAACGAGGTTGGTCCCAGCTGGCGCTTTGCTGCGCCGCCGACGAAATTGTCATTCTTATGGGCCAAGAGCGACTGGACCAGGCCGAGCAAGTCTTGGTGCGCGCGAGCGAGTTGGCACGTCGTTTTAGCGATGTTCGTTCGAGGCAGCCTGCGGATTTATGGCCACTTGACGTTGCGCGTTATCGTGTCTCGCTTGCGACGGGGGCGGTCGCGTACGCGTTCGACGGATTTACCAATCTGAGAAACTTGGCCCGTAGTTACAATCATATGGCGTGGGTCGTCCGCTTGACAGCGTTGCTCGCTGGCAGCTTGTTTGAAGCTGGTCGCGAGGAAGACGCCTACAGAGAGATGTTCGACGCATTGCAACTTGGTGCGGATGCGGGTTTGTTTCGGACGTTTGTGGACGAGATGGCTTTTATCGAACCCTGCTTACGCCAGATGCGTATCGCACTGCGCTCACAACTGGGGCATTTGAACCTATATATCGGTAGCTTACTGGCTAGAACTGAGCGCCTGATCGTGGGTAAGACGGCGACAAGTCCGCAAAATGCCGCTGATGTGCTCAGTGCGAAGGAGATGGTTATCCTGCGATTGATCAGCGTAGGACTTTCCAACAAACGGATTGCTCGAGAGCTTCATATCGCGCCCGAAACTGTCAAATCGCACGCTAAGCGCATCTTTATAAAGCTCTCCACAAAAACTCGCGCAGAGGCCGTCGCACGCGGTGCTGAGTTGGGCATTATTTGACGCTGTGGTGGCGCTCGGTCGTGCGTGCGTCGGGTCGCATGATACAAAAGGTGGGATCACACCGGCGACCTGGTTGCCTGGCACCCCTTCTGGCGGATAGTCCGTTGCAGCTTCGAATGGGACATCTAGGGATGCTCTGATCTATTCCACGCACCCAGCAGATATCTAGAAGGCCCGCAGGGTGTGTTGCGTGGCACAGGGCAGACTGGCTGTCTGTTCAAGCCACGCGGCGCAGGCTGCGGGCCTTGTGGACGTCACCCCGTCATTTAAATTCAAGATGTTGGGGCCGCACTGTATGCGCGTATCGCTGCGTCCCAGCGTCTAGACAGACGGCCAGTCTGCCTTCGCCACTGGGGCGCAGCGATACGCGCATACAGTGCGGTGACGTGTTCGCGCACCTCGCTGAGCGTGCGGAACACGTGCATGTCCAGCACGCCGCGTCGATAGCTGCCATTGAAGCGCTCGATGAAACCGTTCTGCATGGGACGCCCCGGCTCGATGAAGTCCAACGCGATACCTTTGCGTTCTGCCCACTCGGCCAGCGCCAAAACGACAAATTCAGGGCCGTTGTCCAGGCGAAGTTTCGTGGGATAGCCTCGCCACGCGGCGATACGTTCCAGCGTTCGTATGACACGAGCAGCAGGCAGGTTCAGATCGATGTCGATGGCCAGCGCTTCGCGGCTGAAATCATCGATGACGTTGAACGTGCGGAAACGCCGCCCATCCCAGAGCGCGTCGGACATGAAGTCGATCGACCAACTGCTGTTAATCTGATCCCCAGAAACCAGCGGCAGCGGGTGTCGGCTGGGAACTCGACGCTTGCCGCGACGACGATGGTTCAGTCGCATCAGACAATACACACGCCATACCCTCTTGTGGTTCCACACCAGACCACGACGACGAATTAGCTGGAACAGCTTGTCAAAGCCACGCTCCGGGAATCGCTCCGCCAATTCGGCCAGCAGCGCGATCACTTCCTCGTCGCGATCCGGACGGCGCGGGTAACGCACCGTGGATCGCGATAGTCCCACCGCCTTGCATGCCCGACGCTCGCTCCAATCGTGCTGCTCCATGAGCCAGGCGATGAGCGGGCGCTTCTGCGCCGGGGTCAAAGCTTTTTTGCAATGACATCCTTCAGTGCATGGTTCTCCATCGCCAACTCGGCATACATGCGTTTTAGCTTGTTGTGCTCTGCCTCGATGTCACGTAGCCGCTGGACATCCGCCGCTTCCATGCCGCCGTACTTGGACTTCCATGCGTAATAGGTCGCTTCGGAAATGCTCAACTCCCGGCACACATCCTTAACCTGCCGGCCGCCTTCGACTTGCTTCAGTGTCGCGACGACCTGACTCTCAGTGAATTTGCTCTTGCGCATCTTGGGTCTCCTTGGGGCTAGTTTGCCCGGAGACCTCTGGTTATGTCTGGATCAACTTTATGGGAAGGCGACACTCCCATCTGCCAGTACTCCGGAGTCTGGCCATAACCATGAAGCGATTGCGGCATCGGAATAGGTTGCCCCGGTGATCTCTCGCCAGCTAACGAGATCATACGCAGCAAGAAGCCTCCGTTCGTGCCACTCCGAAAGTGTCTTTTCGTCAATCTTTCGGAACGCGACAGGATCAAAATCACGCTCCTTTGCGCGAGACCTAGCTCCCGCCAGCCAAACTTCGAAGCCCAGTTTTAGACTTTCATCATCAAGCGCCAGATCAATAAAAACCGGCAAGCGAAATTCGAACTCATCAGATTGGCCGAGAGGCGATCATAAACGCTTACAAGCACGCAGATGCCCGCATGGTTGAAGTCGTGATCGACTACGATAGCAACCGATTTCGTATCCGATTTCGCGATGACGGCTGTGGGATCGAGAAAAATGTAGTACGCAACGGCGGCAAGCCCGGGCACTGGGGTTTGAAAGGGATGAAGGAACGTGCGCAACGAATGGGAGGGACACTTCAGGTCCAAGAAAATGAAGGCGCTGGCACGGAAGTTGAATTGAGCATTCCTTCGCGTGTTGCATATATCGGAAGACTGGCGCCTCTTAGAGGCGCCTTGCTTCGCATCTTAAACAGGTGGAGCGAGAATCCCTCGCTATTTCGGCGATGACACGAGCGATAGACCTTACTTGCGCAGTTTTGTGGTTTGGCTGAGGAACCACGCTGCCTTATCCTTCAGTCGTCGACGAGTGCAGGGGGCGGGGATGGATACTCGGGTCTTTTGGAGCGTGCTTTGCGCGTTACTGGTCTTTTCCGGGCTGGCTGCGTTCGGCTCGGCCATGTGGGTGGTTGCTCAACGTGAAGCGGCGCGGCAGGCGGCGGCACAGCTAGCAAGCCAGGCTTTACAGGTAACTCGAGCCGAACAAGCGCAATTGCAGCAGAAAGCAGCGTATCAGCAATGGTTGCATGATCGTATGCGTCTTCAGCCCAGTCAGCGTTGTGTGGGTGGTGCCGTCGTTGAGGTCCATGGTGCCGCGTATATGCAGGTTGGCTATCCGGGGCATCCGGCCCAATGTTCGGGTGATTACGCTGATCAGCCAATGCGTTGAGCCGATATCTATCCGTCTTGAAGCCCTCTAGAACTATGCCTGCGCCTGTGGGCACGGAGTGCAGGTTGCGGTGCTCCGGAGAATTCACAATTAGGGCTAGGGCTGGCGGCAGTGTTTGAGCAGTTGGCCGAGCTTCGAATCTGGAGCTGATTGATCGCCCACCCCGACCAACCGGCACCGTCCTTCTCAATTCAGCCATCGAGGAGATTGAGCTCGATACAGACCAATCGTTCCAGAGCGGTCTTCTTTTGGAGCGCCGCACTAACTTAGGTATCAGACTACGCGTCTGGCATGCCCGCACAAGAGCGGGCAAATCTGCTTACGCGTCTCCATTTTCGCGGTGAGCGCGACGCCCCCCGATTTTGAGGGCTTCAAAGACACCGGGCTCCGGCCTTCGCCGGCGCGACGATGTTTTATAGAGCTGTTTCGGCTCCTGGTGCTGGGATTGCATCCCAGCCTACGTGACCGAGATGACGACTTTCCCAAAGGGGCCTCGCTCAAGGTGCGCGAACGCGGCGCGCGCTTCTTGAATGCCATACACATGATCGATGACTGGCCTTATAGGGTGCTCATCAAAAAACCGGTTCATGTTCTCGAACGCACGGCGGTGCCCGACGGAAATTCCTTGTATCACCGCGCGCTTCAGCATCAGTGGCAGAACGGGAAACGCGATGTCCGCATCTGCCAGAAAACCGATCTGCGCTATGCGGGCGCCGGAAGCGAGCGCCAGGACGGATTGCTCGAGATTCCTTCCGCCCATCACTTCAAGCACGTGATCGACGCCCTTGCCATGCGTCAGCTCATGAACAGCACGAGCCCAATCAGGCGCCGCTTGGGTATCGATGACTGCGAAGTCGCCCAGCGCCTTTACACGCGCAAGCTTGTCCGCGTGACGCGAAGTGACGATGACTCGCGCACCCACCGCGTGAGCGATCTGTAGCCCGGACAGCGCAACACCGCCGGTGCCTTGCACCAGCACGGTTTGGCTGGGTCGCAGCTGGCCCGTCTCCATCAAGGCAAACCATGCGGTGAGCGCTGCGATGGGCAACGTGGACGCTTCCACATCGGTGAGCGTAGCGGGTGCACGAACGGCGACTTGCTCGTGGAGTGTGATGTATTGGGCAAGCACGCCTGGCAGTGGTCCGCCCAACGACAAGCCGTGCCGCATCATTGCCGTCGGCGGATCGCCTTCTATCCATTGCGTCCAGAAATTGCCAAGCACACGGTCGCCCACCTTGAAGCGTGTTACTTGTGCTCCGATGGCCACGACCTCGCCAGCCATGTCGGAACATGGCACGAACGGCATGCTGGGCTGTTCGGGAAGCAAACCGCCTTCTACGACAAGCTTGTCGCGATAGTTGAGCGATACGGCGCACACCCGGACAAGCAGTTCGTGTGTCCCCGGTTGCGGGACCGGTGCATCGGCAAGCGTGAGGTGTTGCAAGCCGAAGGCCGGCAACTGCCATTGTTTCATCGTGATGGTCATGGCCTGGTTCCAATGGGGAGCGGCCATGTTATTGGCGACAGCTTTGATCAGGTTGCGATATCTTTTCGCAATACTTCCGACACTGCGTCGCCAATCGCATGACTTCGAATCTCCATTCCCATTTGCAGGGCATATCCGCATTCGTGCACGCAGTGGAAACGGGCAGCTTTACGGCGGCTGCCTCGCGCATGGGCTTGTCCAAGTCCGCGGCCGGCAAATGCGTCGCGCGGCTGGAAACGCGCCTGGGCGTAAAGCTGCTACATCGCACCACGCGCAGCCTGAGCACGACGGTAGAAGGGCTGGCGTATTACGAAAGCTGCCGCAAGATACTGGAGGAACTGAACGCGGCCGAGACTCTGCTCGCAGCCCGGACAAGCCGTGTTTCGGGCACGCTGCGCATCAACTTGCCGGTATCGTTCGGGCGATTGCGCGTGCTGCCTATTCTCACGCAACTGACACGTGCCCATGCCGATCTGGATCTGGATGTCACCTTTACCGACCGGCACGTAGATCTGGTGGAAGAGGGCGTGGATCTTGCAATACGACTCGGCGACCCGGGCGATCACGCCAGTCTTGTGGGAAGGCGCCTGGGCATGCAGCGCTCGGTTATTTGCGCCTCGCCGGATTACCTGCAACGCCATGGCATGCCCGCGTCACTCGATGAGTTGCGAAACCATGATTGCCTTGCGTTTGGCAAAGACGGGCAACCGCTCGCATGGCCGCACTTGGCGGCAAAAGGTACGCTCCAGAAAGTTAGACCAAGGCACATCGTCAGCCATGGCGAGGCACTGCGGGATGCCGCACTCCATGGCATGGGGCTGGCGTGCCTGGCCACGTGGCTCGTGGTGGACGACGTGCTTGCAGGACGGCTCGAAGTGGTGCCGATCGCGCCGCCGCTTGAAGATTTCCCCATTTCTGCACTGTGGCCGCGCTCTCGCGTTCTGGCACCCAAAGTGCGCGTGGCCGTCGACGCGCTGTTCGCGGCGTTTCAACCTGTTCCTTCGTGGGATAGGGATTGGCCCCGACCGGAATAATCAAAACAATCTCTAAATCATGCCAGGCTGCAGTTAACTCGCGGAATGTGGAGCCGATTAGTCATCACTTATCGCGAGTACGTCAAGGTCAGGGCAGGGCGCCGATCGAGGAGACCAATGCATGGCCCGTGGCATCACCCAAGAACAGGTCAATGCGGCCGCGGACGCACTCGTGGCGGCCGGCGACAAACCGACAGTCGAAAAGATTCGTCAGGCGTTGGGCACCGGCTCGCCCAATACGGTGACGCGGATGCTGGACACCTGGCGAGGTACCTTGGCGCAGCGCTTACAGGAGGTGATCAAGCTGCCTGATGTACCAGCGGAAGCAGGGCGGGCGTTTGCGGAGGTATGGCGCCTCGCCCTCGCGCACGCCGAAACCATCGCCCGCATTGCCCTGACGGAAGAACAAAACGCCCTCTTTGCCGCGCAAACCGACCTGACCCAGGAGCGCAAGCTGTGGGAAATCGCGCTAACTGAAGCCCAAACGAATGTAGCCGAAAACACCGCCAAACTGGCTCAGGCTGAGACGCAGTTGCGCGAACGCCAGACGCTCGTCGATCAACTAGAAACCCAACGCATCGATCTACTTCAGCAGCGCGATCGGCTGCAACAGCAACTCGATCAGCAACGTGTCGAATTGGACGCGTTGCGCGCCGAGCGTGTCGCAGCCCAAGAACATGTACGCGCGGTCGAGGACCGTGCTCATCAGCGGGTTGACCAGATGCGCCAGGAAATCAAATCGCTCCAGCAACGGCTGGAACGGGAACAGCGCGAACACAGTAAGCGCGTCACCCAATTCTCAGCACAGCAAGACGAAATGCGAAACGCGGTGCGCATGGCCGAGCAGGCGGCCGCACACCAAGCGGGTCGGGTCACTGCATTAGAAGCCACGCTCAACCAGTGGCGCAGCCAGACATTGCCCTCTAAACGTACCGCACGTAAGTCTTCGCCCGCAGCAAAAGCTAAACCGCGAAAGCGATGAGAAAAGGCCCCTAATGGCCGGACGCACACATCTCAAACCTTTGTTGTCCGTTCGAGCAGTGGCTCACGATATGGCGCTGCATTACAGGCGCGGTGATGAGCCACTCCACCGAGTCGATCCATGCTCGCCCGGAGGATTCGAAGCTGCCCAAGGCCGTTCGAATGTCTTTCAAGATCGCGTATCGGGTCTTCTGATCGATCTCCCCGGAATGGAATCTGTGCTCTCAAACCAGCATCGACTGCTGGGCGAAGATACCTGCCATCGCGCCTTGCCATGATGCCGTGGTGACCGAGGGCATGAGGGGGTTGGCGAGGTCGCCGGCGGCGTAGATGCCGGGCATGCTGGTTTCGCGGCGCTCGTCGACCTTGAGGACAATGCCCAGGGGCGTATCGACTGCGGCGAGGCCCAGTGATTCATGCAGGCTTGCGGACGGCTTGTTACGCGGATGCGCGAACAAGATGTTGACCGCGACATTGGGGCCGGTATCGAGATTGACGGTGGCGCCATGGCCCCCGTGATGGGCGATCTTGGTGATTCGGCCATCGACGACAGGTATCTTGCGGCGTGCCAGATCGGCCCGGATATCAGGCGGAATGTCGTGACCATCGGCGAAGAGGGTCAACCTGTCGGTCCAATCGTGGAACAGCCTGACCTGATTGTGCGACTGAGGACCGGACCACACGAGGCCCCAATGCTGGCCAGCAACTTCAAAGCCGTCGCAATAGGGGCAGGGCACGATGGAGGTTCCCCAGCCCTCGGCAAAACCCGGAACATCAGGCATCTGGTCGGCGATGCCATAGCTCAGGATCAGGCGGCGCGCTTTAAGGCTTTCGCCATCGGCCGTGAGGACGGAGAAATCGTCGATGGCGCCGAAGATGCTGTCGGCCCGGGCATTGACCAGCCTGATCGTGGGATAGCGTGCCAGCTGCTGTCGCGCCTCGGCCAGGATGTCCAGCGGTGGCTTGTGATCGTGGCCGAGTAGCCCATGCGAATGGCCGGCGAAGCGATTGCGCGGCTGGCCGGTATCGAGAACGGTGACCTTGCGGCGGGCGCGTCCGAGCTGCAGGGCGGCCGCGAGACCGGCAAAGCTCCCGCCGATGATGACGACGTCATCCATGGTGATGGACTCCGTGTGTGTGGATGAGGGTTGGGTTGGGGCTGGCTTGCACATTTTTGATACTGCAAAGTATCCTAATTATGGGTTTAGGGTACTGTCAAGGACTGTAATTATCGTGACCAAAAACAGCCAGGGCCGGCGCGGCCGGCCCGCCAACCAGGCGCTTGGCCAAACGATCGTCGACGCCGCGCGCGAACTCTTTGTGGAGTTGGGTTTTCAAGCGACGACATTGGACAAGGTCGCCCAGCGAGCGAAGATATCCAAGCTCAGCATCTATCGGCACTTCGAGAATAAGGAGGCGCTGTTCAGCGCGGCCATCGCGGCCGGCTGCCATCAGTTGTTTGCACCACAGACCCTTCTTGAGGGCGTCGAAGGCTCGGTCGAGGATCGGCTGATGGCGGTGGGATCATTACTGCTTCGCACGCTGTTGAGATCAGACGTCCGCAGTGTCGAAGCCATGGTCATGGCCGACAAGACGAATCAAAAGTCGTTAAGCAAGCTCCATTACGAAGCCGGCCCCGCCCATGTCATCTCCCAAATTGAGGCCCTGTTGCGCCAGTTGCACGCGAAGTCAGTCCTCAACGTGCCTGATCCTCTCCGGTCTGCCCGCTTGTTTGCCGCGCTTTTCAAAGGATCCGATCTTCTGATCATCGCGCGCTTCGATCAGGCGAGAGCAGAGGATGACAAGGAAATCGAATCCTATTGCCGATCGGCCGTAGCTATGTTCATTGCTGCGCACGGTGGTAACGACCACGTGGGCGGATAGCCTAATTAAGAACGAATTGGAGGCAGTTTGTTGGCCAGCGCCGCGAATTGGAGGCAACTTGTCGGCCGATCGGCAAATTGGGGACAGTTTGTTGGCGTCTTAGGGGCAGGTTGTTGGTCGCAGCAGGGGCAGTTCGTCGGTTTCAGACAACCGAATAAGCGGGACTGCGACAGACAGACAGCGACAGCAACAATCAGTGATCTCTCTTCTTTGATTGCGCATAATGTATATTATGTCAAATTATATTCGCCGCCGCCGGAACGCTGGAGTCAGGCTTTTTAGTTGATGTCCTTTGTCTTCCGCGGTGATTGCTGTGCTGTAAGCGCGGAGTTGGTGTTGCTTAGGTGCGAACAGCTCTGCTCTATAAAAGTCTCCATCGCTTCGATCAAAGAGCTCGCACCTCAGCTGTACGAGGCGCTTCGGCCCCCAGGGGGCGCCTGCCTGAAACGCCTTGTCTTTGACCAAGCTGATTCACCCTTCGTAACGCGCCGAGCGATGGTCGCGTTCATTTGGCGACCTCGAAACCAGTGGCCTTGAGCGCGGCCGCAGCCACGTCGTGGTCCTGCTGGGCGGTGCCACCGGAGATGCCGATGCCGCCGACCACGCGACCGCCCATCACGATGGGAACACCACCGCCCACAGCCATGACGCGTGGGTGATTGGCCAGCGGAGCCGTAGCCGGCTGAGCGACGATCTGGTTCCAGATCATCGTGTCCAGACCGAAGGATGCGGCAGTCCAGGCCTTGTTGATCGACACCTCGGCGGCCAGGAATGGCGTGGCGTCGGCGCGCTCGAAGGCAATCAGGTGGCCGCCTTCATCAGTGACCGCAATGGCCAGGTTCAGGCCGATCTTGGTGGCCGCGTCGCGCGCGGCGATGGCCAGCGCCAGCGCGCTGTCGCGGGTGATGGAAGCTTTGGTTTGGACTTGGATAGCGTTGCTCTGGGACATGACGAGGTTCCTTGAGATGAAAAGAATCGAAGTGGAGCGCTTGGGTGCTTGTTCGAGCTGCGCTTGAAATCAGAAGCCTTCGAGCACGATCTTGCCCACGGCCTTGCCGCTTTCGATCAGCGCATGCGCGCGGGTCAGGTTTTCCGCGTTGATGCGGCCGAAGACGGCGTTGGCGGTCGTCTTGACGCGGCCGGAGTCGACCAGGTCAGCCACGCGTCCCAGCAAAACGCCCTGCTCTTGCATGTCGTGCGTCTCGAACATGGAGCGCGTGAACATCAGCTCCCAGTGCAGCGACAGTGACTTGCTCTTGAGCGCGATCGGATCCAGCCCTTCCATGTCGTCGATGACGGCCAGCGCGCCCTGCGGCTTCAGGCTTTGGATGATCTCTTGGTAGTGCGTGCCGGTCTGCGTGAGCGAGGCCACATAGTCGACGTGCTCGATGCCGGCCGAGTGCAACGCCTGCGACAGCGGCTTGGAGTGATCGATGACCGCGTGTGCGCCCAGCTCCAGGCACCATTCATGCGACTCCCGGCGCGACGCCGTCGCGATCACGCGCAGCTTGGTCAGCTGCCGGGCCAGCTGGATCAGGATCGAGCCCACGCCGCCGGCGCCGCCCACGACCATCAGTGTCTGACCTTCTCCACCGCCTTGGGTGATGCGCAGCCGATCGAACAGCAGCTCCCACGCGGTAATGGCCGTCAGCGGCAGCGCCGCAGCTTGCGCATCCGAAAGCGACTTGGGGGCCTTGGAGACGATGCGCGCGTCCACTGCATGCAGCTCGCTGTTGGCGCCCGGGCGCTTGATCGAGCCGGCGTACCAGACGCGGTCGCCGACCGCAAAGCCGGAGGCCTGCGGGCCGACTGCCTCGATCACGCCGACGGCATCCCAGCCGAGCACTTTGACCTCGCCGTCGTTCGGCGCGCTGCCGGCGCGGACCTTGGTGTCGACCGGATTGACCGAAACGGCGTGCACGCGCACCAGCAGGTCACCTGGACCGGGCACCGGTGCGGGCAGCTCCAAGTCCTCGAGCGCCTTGGGCGCGTTGATGGGCAGGTTCTTGCGATAACCAACAGCTTTCATGGTGCTCTTTCCTTCCAGGGCTTAAGTGATGCCGGTGGAAGGCAATGTAGGTAACATTGCATGGTTTGATAAGGCGGCCTTTGGATGTTTCACTTTCAAACTAGAATTGAAAATGTGGGCGACCTCCAAGTGCTGTTGCACACGGTCAGCGGCGGCTCATTGACTGCGGCCGCACGGGCACTCGGCATCACGCCGGCAGCTGCGAGCGCAACGCTCAAGCGGCTCGAGACACAGCTGGGAACGCGGCTCTTTGAACGCTCCACGCGTGCCATGCGGCTCACGCCGCCAGGCCAAATCCTTCTGGAGTACGCCCAGCGTGCGTTCGAGCTGCTTGCAGAAGGGGAATCCCAACTCGATGCCGAACGCGGTGCACTCGTGGGCACCGTGCGTGTCTCGGCACCATCGGACCTTGCTCGAACCGCGCTAATGCCGATGTTTGATGAGTTCCTGCACCTTCACCCCGGAGTGAAGCTGGCGCTCAATGTGGGCGATCGCGTGCTCGACGTGCTGCGAGACGAGGTGGACCTGGCCATTCGGTACGGTCAATTAAGCGACTCACGCCTCGTCGCCCGTCCACTTTCGCTTGCACACCCTGTCCTCAGCGCTTCTCCCAACTATTTGCGTCGACACGGTACGCCGCTTGCGCCAACAGATCTGGTGGACCACAACTGCATCGCCTTCATGCGCGGCGGGCGCACGTTCAATTCCTGGCGCTTCGGTCAGAACGGCCAATGGACCACGGTAAGGGTCAGTGGCGACCGGATCGTGGATGACGCCTCCCTGGCACGCGAATGGGCAGCTTCGGGAGCCGGAATCATCTTCATGACGGAGATCGAACAACGGCGCGATCTGCACAGCGGCAACTTGGTGCGGCTACTGACCGAATGGGAGACAGATCCCTATCCGTTGCATGCACTCTTACCTAGCGGGCGCTTCGTTCCCAATCGGGTTCGTGCGCTCGTGGACTTCATCGCTGGACGCTTTGCTGCACTCGGGTTGTCGAACGCCGAGCATTGAAGAAGGCGCGCGGCAATCCGCATTGATAATGCGGCGCCTTCGATACGGTCGTGGCTCCAGGCATCGCCGGTCGGGCGTGGCCTGTCGTTCAAGTTTGCGCGCGGAAACAGTCCTTCTTCACCTGCGGTAACAATCGTTAATCAACCAAGATCGTGCGCGTCGCATTGCGCATGAGCATTGATCGAGAAAAGCATGGCAATGAACATCAAGAGTGTCTTTTTCATATGACCCTCCGTCAATGAAATCGCGGCTTTTCCACTTTCGAACCGCTTGATATGGCTACGCCATGCAGGGACTGAGCGGCACCTGCACGCTGATGAATTTTGTAATTCCCCATCGCAAATAAATTAATGGACTTCACTCGACCTTGGCATGGATAGTCGATGGGCTTGATGGGAACCAAAGAGCGTGCAGCAGGGAAAAGTCACATCATGAAGAATGCGTTGTCATCCAGCTTATCGCTCATCGAGGCACCCATCGGGTGTCTTCTGACTGTTGCTATCGTGCCTCTCGTTGTTGTGTGTATTGCATATGGAGGCGCTGCATCTGCTAACCCTTCTTCGCGGGTGGCAACTCCCTCCTCAGAGACGCGGAAGTCGAACGCGATTGCGATAGCCCCCGGCCAAACCAGTGGCGGCACTGTTTCGTACAAAATGAGTGCCGGCGAAAATGGCGAATTGCCAGTTCTGCCTGCTAGCGGGGTTCCAAAACCTTCGGGAATTCCAGGGGGGCTGAGGGTTCTGGATTGGGCAGGGCTTAAAGCTGCCGTAACGTATACGTTTGACGATGGTTCGCAAGCGCCGTACTACCCGCAGCTTCACGCTACTGGCTTGCGCGTTACCTTCTTCCTCAATTCGAACGCCGGCAATGTAAGCACGTGGACCCAGGCAGCCCGGGATGGCAATGAACTTGGCAATCACACTGCGCACCACTGTCGTGCTGATGGAACGAGTTGCGTGGGAACTTACGCAGGCAGCCTGGAAGACGAGTACGACCTGTGCACTGAATACATCAAGAGGACTTATGGTGTGCGCGACGTCTGGACTACTGCTTCGCCCTACGGGGACACGGGGTGGGACAACGTTGCAAAGACGCGCTTCTTTCTAAATCGTGGGGTATGGCCAGGGCAGATAGCGCCCGTCGATAGCACGGCCCCCTACAACTTGCTGACTTATGGTGTGCCGAACGGGACAACGGCCAGCACAATCAACGCCCAGATCGATGCGGCCCGAACAGCCGGCAAATGGCAGATATTTCTGCTGCACTCGCTCGATAATAACGCGGTGAAGGTTTCGGAAGTGGTGGCGAGCATGAATCACGCTAAATCGCTGGGTGACGTCTGGATCGACAGCGTAGTAAACATCGGTGCTTATTGGGCCGGACAAAAGGCCCTGGCCAACGCCACGAGCACACGGTCCGGAACCGACATCATCGTCAGGTGGAAACTGCCCGCAAATTTTTCGAAAGGAAGGCATGTGCGCGTGACGGTAACTGGAGGAACGCTCAAGCAAGAGGGGCAGGCTCTTCCGTGGAACAAGGGCGGCTATTACGATGTCGCGCTTGATCCCGAATCACTGACAATCTCACAAGATGTCATGCACCGGGCGGAATGATTTGACGCTCATGGGCAGCAATCCCTAAATCACTTTGTCCGCCGTGACCAGCTTGCGCTCCTTTGATAGTCGGAACGCCTTGGGAGATTGCCCAGTGACGCGCTTGAAAGCATTGCTGAAAGCGCTTTCCGACGCGTAGCCAAGCGTTTGAGCAATGACTGCGATCAGGCCCTTCTCCTCACGCAATGCGCGCTCGGCCAGGCGCATGCGCCAATGCGTGAGGTAGGTTAGCGGCGCAACACCCGCGATCGCCTTGAAATGAAAAGCAAACGTCGTGCGCGACATGGCGCATGCCTTGGCCAATTCGTCCAGACGCCAGGCGCGGGCCGGGTCGACGTGCATCAGCCGAAGTGCGGGGGCGACGCGTGGGTCGCCCAACGCCCGCAGCCATCCAGCAGGCATCGGCGCCGACGTGCTCAAGTGCGCACGCAATATCTGGATAAAAAGAAGCTGGGCGAGCTGTGCCGATGCAAGCTGGCCGCCCGGCAATTCGGTGGCCCGCTCTTCCATCAGCTGATCGAGCAGCCGGCGAAAACTTGTTGCATGCGGCGAACTGGCCGGTACGTGGATCCATGGCGGCAGGACATCCGAAAGCAGCCGTCCACTGGTCGCGTCCAGCAGGACATGTCCTCCAATGTGGGCGAAATCAGCGCCATCTCCCAATTGAGCTGTCGCCTTCCCTGCGCCGGAAAACACGCTCATCGCATCCACCGCGGCGATATCCGGTGCGCTGCCAAGAATGAAGGAACGCTTCGCCGACAAAAGCCCCACATCCCCCGTGTCGAAGTGAATCGGTTCTGCCCTGCCCTCGATGCGAACCCAGCAATGGCCCTTCACTACGGCAAAGAACTTGATCTTGTCCGGCGCCGGAAAACGGATGGCCCACGCGCCGCCCGCGGTAAACCCGCCCGTCACGACGGACTGGGTCCTCGTAAACCGAAGGATGTCGGAGAAAGGATCGGCGCTCATCTTCGTACTTTCACGTAAGTAAGTTGTACTTTTGATTATTCACAGTGCGGCGAGCCCTGTCTAACCTGACGATCCATCCATCGAGGCTCAGGCATGAACGAACAGTTGATACTCGTCACTGGCGGAACCGGTTTCATTGCGCAGCATTGCATGCTCGCCCTTCTGCGCGAGGGATATCGCGTGCGGACAACCATTCGCTCGCCCGGCCGCGAATCGGAAGTGCGAAGCAACCTCAAGACGGGCGGCATTGACCCCAGAGACCGCCTGTCGTTCGTCACCGCCGATTTGAATGATGACCGCGGCTGGGCAGAGGCAATAGCTGATTGCGCGTATGTGCTGCATGGCGCCTCCCCTACGCCTTCCGGACATCACGTGCATGAGAAGGATTGGATCGAACCGGCGGTAGGGGGCAACTTGCGGGTTCTGCGCGCGGCGCGCGATGCAGGCGTGCAGCGCGTGGTGCTCACTTCCGCTTTTGGCGCCATTTGCGCGGGACATCCGCCGCTCGGCCGACCCTTCAATGAGACGGACTGGAGCAACCTGAGCAGTAACGTATGGCCATACCAGAAGTCGAAAACCCTCGCCGAGCGTGCAGCATGGGAGTTCATCGCGCGCGAAGGACAAGGATTGGAACTATCGGCCATCAACCCGACTGCCGTGTTGGGCCCGGTGCTGGGCGCTGACTACTCGCATTCGATCCAATTGATAACACGCATGTTGAATGGTCAACGTGGCTGTCCCAAGGTGAACTGCGGTTTTGTCGACGTAAGAGACGTAGCGGACCTGCACGTGCGCGCCATGACGCATCCCCTCGCCAAGGGCGAACGCTTTCTTGCGACGGCCGGCGAAAGCCTGTGGCTGATCGAGGTGGCGAAAGTGCTGCGCCGTCGCATGGGCGCAGCGGCCAGGAACGTACCGAAATGGGAACTTCCCAATTGGCTGGTACGCCTCTGGGCGCGCCGCAATCCCGGCCTGCGAGGCATGGCGACACTCCTCGGAAGGAACATGGATGCCACGAGCGAAAAAGCCACACGCCTGCTCGGATGGACGCCACGCTCCAGTGAAGAGGCCATTGTCGCCACAGCCGAGAGTTTGATTCGGCTTGGCTTGGTCAACTCGGCCAGCAGGGCTCCGTAAGCGCGATCGAAGGGGCGGCCCAAAAAATCCAACTCAGATTTTCAGGGCCGTTCAAGGCAAGGCAATCTTCATCCGATCACTGCACGTGCCAGTCGTACGCCGTGCCGTCAGTCACGAAGCGGGCGCTGCCATCGGCAAGGTTGACAACGTCGACCTGATCCTTGAGAACCACGGTCGCGGGCGGGGTGGTGGTTTCGGTGTGACAGTTGGCCAGGATCCGCGTGCCATCCGGCGACACGCGCACCGGTTGCCACCACAACGATGTGGTCGCGTCCACGGTGGCGCACGGCGAGGTTACCTTGCGCAGACCCGATCCGTCAGTCTTCACGGCGTAGATCTCCGTATCCTGACCCGAAGATGACGAGGGGGCTCCGCTCACGAAGGCCTGACTGCCGTCCGGCGAGATCAGCGCCTGGTTGTTGGGCAAGAGCGCGACCACGTTGCTGGGATCGGTAAGCGCGACTGTCTGGCCCGTCAGCATGTATGGTGAGATGACGACAAACAACCCCATCACCCCCTACTCTCCGCATACGTCAACACAATCCCATTCTGCTGCTTCCGTATCGCAGAAAAAATCCGCAAGAAATACGCCACGCCAATCACGGCCTCGAACATCGAGCCGATCACCCAGCACGTGGGGAGAATGCCGGGGTTGCCGACGTGGGCGGTGGTGATGGCGTAGATGGTGGGGATGCTGATGAACCACATCATCACCAGGCGTGTGACGAACAGGAAGCGTGTCAGGCCGAAGCTTTCCAGCACCGCCGCGCCCGTCATGGAGAATGCGAAGGCCAGCGAGTAGGTCCATAGCACGCGTGCGGTGGCGATAGATGCCTTTTGTATTTCCTGTGGTTTGTCGGCCAGGCCGAAGGGGCTTAGCAGTGCGCCGGGCGTGGCGATCTGGAAGAACGAAATCACCACGATGTACGTCAGTTCCAGCGCCAGCGTTACCAGCAGAATTCTTGGTATCAGCGCATAGTTGTTTTCGCCGATGGCGTTGCCGCACAGCACGCTGCAACCTATGCCCAAACCCAGCACCGGGATGATGCCCATGTAGTTCACGGTGAGGTTGATGTTGTTGGCCGCCAACGCGATCGAGCCCAGCACGGCGATCACCCACACGAACACCGCATTGCCGAAATTGTCGATGCCGGCGGTGGTGCCCAGCACCAGGCCCTTTTTCAGGCGCGGCAGCACCTCGATGCGTAAAAAGCCCTGAGGTTTGGCGATCAGTTGGCGGAGGTTGCGCCACACCTGGCCCGGCATGAAGGACACGTAGCACACCGAAATCGACAGCGCGCCGATCAGCGTGCCGATGGCGGCGCCGCGCATGCCCAGTTCCGGCAGGCCGAATTTGCCGAACACCAGCCCGACGTTCATACCGGCATCCACCGCCTGCCCGATCAAGCCGGCGACCAGCGTGATGCGCGTTTTGCCGATGCCGTTGAAATACGACGACAGCGCGATGTTGAAAGTCATCACGCTGCCGAAAAACGCCGACCAATACAGAAACTGCGATTCCAGATGTTCGATGACTATTGGGCGGTTGCTGAGAAACGGAATGCGCTCGATCAGCGGCGCCAGCAGCAACAACACGATAGCCAGCGCCACGCCCACGAAAATGCCCACCGCGCCTTGGTAGGCGGCTTCGCCCTTCCCTGCCCGCCCAAATGCCTGCGCTACGCACGAGCGTGAAAACCCCACCACGGCGAGAAAGAAGCCGGTGATTGCCGAGGCGGTGTAGATCGCCGGTCCCGATGCAATAAGCGTGTCGTTGGAATAGCGCGCCAGGCAAACGCGATCGATGAACAGCATCAGCAAGCTGCCCACCATTGAACCCATCAGCGGCAGCGAAACGTTCAGGACGCGCTTGGCGATCCCTAAGTCCAGGCTGGCATGGCCGGTGTGTTGCTTGTCGAGCGATGCGCCGCTCATCAACGTTGGCCCGCGACGTTGCGTAGCTTGAGCTTCACCGGCACGGCGCTCGGGCCCATGAAGAAATTCATTACCTGCTGGATCGGCGGCGCATGCGTATCGAATTCCAGTTCGAAGTTGTGCATCAGCATCGAGATCACCAGCTTGATTTCCGTCATGGCGAGAAAGCGGCCGGGACACACGCGTGGCCCGTCGCCGAACGGCAGCAGCTTGCGCACGGGGTTTTCTTCTTTCTGCGGCCGGTGATCGAAAATCCAGCGTTCCGGCTGGAAGCTGTCGTTCTCGGGGAACTGCGCTTCGTCCAGGCCTTCGGCCGTGGTTGAAACGACGAACGCGGTGTTTTTCGGAAACAACGTATCGGCCACCACGCAGTCGGCGTTGGCGACGATGCCGATGAATGGGGCTACCGTGCGCAACCGCTGCGTTTCGCTATGTGCCGCATCGATATAGGCGAACTGCTTCATCAGCTCCCAGTCGCGCACCAGCGGTTCGTCGCCCAGTACGGCATCGGCTTCCGCGGTCGCTGCCGCGGCGGCGGCGGGGTATTGAGCCAGCAGGTTGATCATCCATGCCATGGAATTGGCGGTGGTGTCCTCGCCGCCGATCACGCTGAGGATGGCGTTGCTGATCAGGTCCTGGTCGGTGAAGTCGGAGCCGGGATCGTCGCTCGCTGCAATCATCGCTTCGAGCATGTTGGTGGGCTTTTCGCGCAGCTCCGGTTGCAGTGCCATGCGCTCACGCGTGTTGCGGATAAAGCCAATCACGGCTTGCTCGATGTTCTCTGCGGATTGATCAGCTTCCCGGTCGGCCGGCAGCTTGAAGTGCCGCCAATACGGGAACAGCGCAAAGCTGCGCGCGCCCAGGCGCTTGAACATGTTGTCGACATCGTGCTGCAGCGGGCTGCCGTCATGGTTGACCACGTCCAGGTCGTGCCCCATCGCCAGGCCCACGGTGACGTCCAGCGCAAACGCCTTCAGGTCGCGGCGCAGATCCACCTGCCTGCCTTCCGCCAGTGCGGTTTTCCAGCGTTGCAGCATGCGCGCGGCCATGGCCGACATCTTGGGGAAGAAATTGCGGATCACTTCCGCATTGAGCCCGCCCATCACCAGCTTGCGCTGGCGGCGCCAGTCGTCGCCTTCAGCGGTAAACACGCCGCTGATGTTCAATTCGTTCATCACGGTCTTGAGCCCGCCGGTGCGGCGGAATTGTTCGGGACGTTCGCGCAGCATCGCTCCGGCGGTAGCGCGGTCGGCGATGACGACCATGGCGCCGCCCGGCACGCGCACCTGGAACACCGGCCCGAACTCGCGGATCCACTTGGCCAGCGTCAGGTGCCATTGGCGCCCGGTCATGCTGAGCGCGTTGCCCACCAGCGGGAGGCCCTTGGGGCCGGGAAGGTCCGCCATCGTGCGTGCGTATTTCAGTTCGTTGATGGCTTGCTCGTTCAAGGCCGAAGCTTCGATGGTTGAATTCATGATGGCTTTCCTTCAAGGCAAATGTGAAACAACCAGGTTCTCTTCATGTCCGCGATGCGCACGTCATGCCAGCGACAGTTCGCCGCTCGGCGAGTGGCTTCTGATCCGGCGTGAAATTTCGCGCGCCAGTTTTTCGATGTGCGGCGGCTTCACGATCGAATGATGGCTGCCGCCGATCAGCACCACGTCCAGCCGCGGCCCCAGCAAGTTCTGCCATCCCGAAGTGAGATCCTCGCCCTCGCCCCGCTCCGCGGCGAAATAAGTCACTGGCATGTCCACCGGCGGTGCTTCGTACTCTTCGGCGGCGTTGGCACCGGACTGGTAGACGGCCAGCATCCGCCGCACCAGCGCCATGTCCAGGTGCGGCGGCAGCAGTGACTCGCGCTGGCATGTCGCGATCATGGCGTCGACATCCTTGCGCTCCATCAGCGCCATCAATTCGTCGTAAGCAACATGCTGCCGTGCATCGGCAATGTCCGGATGCAGATCGACCATCCAATGCAGCAAGGCGCTGCAGGCATCGAGTTCGAAGATGCGCTCTTCAAAGACATGCTCCGCGTGGCGTTGCGCGCGCAGCGAACGGCTGCTGCCCGTATCGATCATGCCGACGAAGCGCACGCTTTCGCCGTCGCTTCGCAATTGCTGAGCGATGTCATAGGCAATCATGCCGCCCAGCGACCAGCCGGCCAGCTTGTACGGGCCGCAAGCTTGCACCTGTCGTATCTGCTTGAGATAGCACACCGCCATCTCGCGGATGCTCGCGTGCGGCGTTTCGCCCGCGGCAACACCGCTTGCCGCCAGCGCGTACACGGGCTGGTTCGCATCCAGGTGTCGCGCCAAATCCACTGCGTACTGCACCTCGCCGCCAATGGGGTGAATCAGGAACAGTGGCGTCAAATCACCCTCTTTCCTGATCGGCACCAGGTTCGAGGAAGCACGCTGGCTTGCCGGCGCGGAAGGTACAGCACCCGTATCGATAGGCTCGATCTTCGCCGCCAATGCCGCGATGGTCGGCGCTTCAAACACGGCGCGTAGCGGCAGCTCCACGTGCAAGGCGCGTTTGATGCGCGACATCATCTGCGTGGCCAGCAGCGACTGTCCGCCCAAGTCGAAGAAATCATCGAACACACCGACTTTGCCGACGCCCAGCACGTTCGCCCAGATCTCGGCCATGGACTGCTCGGTCGGCGTGCGCGGTGCAACGTAGTTGGTATCGCTGTGCGTCAGCGAGGGATCCGGCACCGGCAGCGCCTTGCGGTCCACCTTGCCGTTTACGGTCAGCGGCAAGGCATCCAGCAAAACGAAAGCACTGGGCACCATGTATTCCGGCAAACGCTGCGACAGGCCCGTGCGACAAGCCGCCACGATCGCCGCATCGTCCTGCACGGGTTCCTGCGCGGACACCACGTAGGCGACCAGTCGTTTTTCACCTGCCGTGTCTTCGCGCAACATCACCGCGGCCGCTTGCACGTCTGGCAATGCCGACAGTTGCTGTTCGATTTCGCCCAGCTCGATGCGGAAGCCGCGCAGTTTCACCTGATCGTCGCAACGGCCCAGGAACTCCAGCCCGCCGTCCGCGCGATAGCGCACCAGGTCGCCGGTGCGATACAGACGTGCATTCGGAATGCCACTAAATGGATCGGGCACAAAGCGCGCCTCGGTCAATTCCGTGCGCCGCAGATAACCCGTCGCCAAGCCCGCCCCACCGATGTACAGCTCGCCCACGCTACCCAGCGGCTGCAATTGCATGCATTCGCCCAGCACGTACAACTGCGTGTTGCCGATCGCGCGCCCGATCGGCGCCGCGGTGCCATCAAGCGTGTCCAGCACTGCGGCATCCGACAAATGCCATACGCAGCAGCCCACCGTGGTTTCCGTGGGGCCGTATTCGTTGACGAAAGTCGCCGCCGGCAACAACTTGCCTTTCCAGCGGCGCAAGGTAGACAGCGTAAGCTGCTCGCCACCCACCACGATGCAATGCGCAGCCTCGCCCGGCATGCCCGTTTCATCCACCGCCGACGCTTCGTTGAGATAAGACAAGGCTTCCAGGTGCGCCGGCGTGATCTTGAACAGCCATGCCGCGCCTGGCGTGAACAGGCGTGCCGACAGTTGCGGCAGTGTGCGCTCGTCGTCCGGCAACAGCACGATCGGCTTGCCCGCCAGCAACGGCGGCAGCAAGGTGGTGACGGTGGCGTCGAAACCGAGCGGCGAACTCACCACGGCGCCGGCGATGTCATCGCGCAAGTATTCGCGCACGCAATGCCATGCATAGTTGAGCAGCGAACGGTGCGGCACCAGCACGCCTTTCGGCTTGCCGGTGGAGCCGGAGGTGTAGATCACGTAGGCCGCGTGCTGCGGCTGCGTGCGGTTAGGCACGTGGTCGTCCGTGTACGCGCACAGCAGGTCGGCGTCGTCATCCAGGCAGAGCACCGGCACGCCCGGCAAGACAGGTATGCGCTCGCGCACCTGCTGCAGCGTGAGCACCGCCGCAGGCCCGGCGTCGTCCAGGATCATCGCCAGCCGCTCAGGCGGATACGACGGATCAAGCGGCACGTAGGCAGCGCCCGCTTTCAGGATGCCGTACAGCGCGACGATCATCTCCACGCAGCGTTCCATGCACAGGCCGACCAGGGCGCCAGGGCCCACGCCAAGCTTGCGCAAGTGATGCGCAAGGCGGTTGGCGCGCGCGTTCAGTTGCGCATAGCTCAGCGATACATCGTCATACATGACCGCCACGCCGTGCGGCGTGCGCGCGGCTTGCGCCTCGATGCACTCATGCAGCGTCTGCGGGTGCGCGGGATACGCCGTGGTGGTGTCGTTGAGCGTGCGCAGCTGGTGGTGGCGCTCGCTCTCACTCAGCATCGCCAGCTTGCCGACGGCGCAATGCGGTTTGGCCACGATCGCCTGCAAGAGGCGCGTGAAGTGATCGGCCATGCGCTCGATCGTGGGCTGCTCGAACAGGTCGGTGCTGTATTCCAGATGGCCTTTCAGTCCCTCCCTGCCCTCCACCAGGCTCAGCGTGAGATCGAACTTGCTGGTGACGCTTTCGTGATCCAGCAGCTGCATGGACAGTCCCGGCAATGCCAGTTCGCCCATGGGCGCGTTCTGCAGCACCAGCATCACCTGGAACAAAGGCGAATAACTCGCATGCCGCTCCGGCTGCAGCGCGTCCACCAGATGCTCGAACGGCACATCCTGATGCGCATACGCATCCAGCGTGTGCTGCCGCACCTGCTGCAGCAGCGTGGGGAAATCCTGCGTCAGGTCCACCTGCGTGCGCAGCACCAGCGTGTTGACGAAGAAGCCGATCAAGCCTTCGATGTCGCCATGATTGCGATTGGCGATGGGCGTGCCGATGCAGATGTCCGTCTGCCCTGCATAACGCGCCAACAGCACATTGAACGCAGCGCATAGGGTCATGAACAGGCTTGCGTGGGATTGCCGGCTCAATGCCTTCAGTTTTTCGCTCAGTTGCGCCGGCACGGCAAACTGCAGCGAGGCGCCGTCCCGGCCTTGCACGGGTGGGCGTGGCCGGTCGGTCGGAAGTGCCAGCAAGGCAGGGCTGCCCGCCAGTTGCCGCTTCCAATAATCCAGTTGCTGCGCCAGCACGTCCCCGCTCAGCCACTGCCGCTGCCAGCTGGCGAAATCGACATAGCGCATGGGCAATTGTTGCAATGCCAGCGGCAAGCCACGCGCATGATGCGCATAGAACGCCGCGACTTCCCGCATCATGATTCCCATCGACCAGCCGTCCGACACGATGTGATGCATGGTCAGCAGCAAGAGGTGTTCTTGCGCATCGCATTGCACCAGCGCGCCGCGTACCAGCGGCGGGGTTTGCAGATCGAACGGTACGCGCGTTTCGTCGACGATTAGCGCCTTCGCCTTGGCCTCACGTACGGGCTGCGCCAGATCGCGCAAGTCGTGATAGGCCAGCGGCCATGCCATGCGCGGCAGGATGCGTTGCACCGGCGTGCCATCCATGCTTTCGAAGCTGGCGCGCAGCACGTCGTGCCGCTGCACGATGTCGTTGAGCGCACGCTCCAGGGCTTCGCGATGCAGTTCGCCTTTCAGCCTCAGTGTCACGGGCATGTTGTAGGCGGCGTTGCGGCCTTCGAACTGATCCAGCAGCCACAGCCGCTGTTGCGCGAACGACAGCGCAAAGGTCTCGCCCGCTGGCGCTGGTGTTTGCGATGGCGTTTCGTTCTCCGTGCGTGCGGGCAACACGCGCCCCATCATCTCGATCAAGGTCGGCGCATCGAAAATCTCATGCAGTGATACGCGCACCTTGAACACCGCGGCGATGCGCGATACCAGTTGCGTAGCCAGCAGCGAATGGCCGCCTAGTTCGAAGAAATCGTCGTGGATGCCGATCTTGTCCAGCTTGAGCAAGTCCGCCCAGATGTCAGCCATGCGCTGCTCGTCCGGCGTGCGCGGGGCGACGTAGGGCTTGTCGCTTTGCGTGAGATCAGGCACGGGCAACGCCTTGCGGTCGATCTTGCCGTTCGGCGTCAGCGGCATCGCATCGAGCATCACGAAGTGGCTGGGCACCATGTAGTCGGGCAGCTTGTTCGCCAACAGCGCGTGTAGTTGCGCTTCGTCCGGCAAGGCTTGTGCATCGTGCGCCACCAGGTAGGCGACGAGGTGCGCAATGTTTCGTTCATCCGTACGTGCCAGCACCACCACGTCACGCACGCCCTGCACTGTTGCCAATGTGGCTTCAATTTCGCCCAGCTCGATGCGCAGGCCGCGTATCTTGACCTGATGATCGCTGCGCCCCAGGTACTCGATGCTGCCGTCCAGCAGATAGCGCGCCAGATCGCCGGAGCGGTACATGCGCGCACCGGGCTCGGCACTGAACGGATTGGGGATGAACGCCTGTGCGGTCAGCGCAGGCTGATGGATGTAACCGCGCGCCAGACCCACGCCGGCGATGTACAGATGGCCGACCACACCCACCGGCACCGGATTGAGTGCGTCGTCCAGAATATGGATCTGGATGTTCGCGATGGGCCGGCCGATCGGTACGCAACTCAACGCAGCATCGTTGCGGCAGGTCCAAGCGGTGACGTCCACTGATGCCTCGGTCGGGCCGTACAGGTTGTGCAGCGCCACGTGCTGCCACTTGGCGAAGAAACGCTGTTGCAATTCCAGCGGCAGGGCCTGCCCGCTGCACATCACCTGGCGCAGCGGGCGCCCGCATTCGCCGGCTTCGTGCAGGAACACATCGAGCATGGGTGGCACGAAATGCAGCGTGGTGATCGATTGCGCATCAATCAGCTCAGCCAGATATCCCACATCCTGATGGCCACCCGGACGCGCCACCACCAGCGCGGCGCCTTCCAGCAGCGGCCAGAAGAACTCCCACACGGACACGTCGAAACTGAAAGGCGTTTTCTGCAGTACGCGATCCGTTGCGGTAAGCGGATACGCTTCCTGCATCCATTGCAGGCGATTGACGATGCCTTGTTGGTCGATGCCTACACCTTTGGGCTTGCCGGTGGAACCGGAGGTGTAGATCACGTAGGCCAGATGATGCGGCTGCACGTGATGATCGGGATTATCCGTGGCGTAGCGCGCCAGCGTGGCCGCATCGCCATCCAGTGCCACTACTTGCACGTTCGGCACTTCCGGCACGCGGTCGCGCACGTGCTGCTGGGTCAGCACCGCGGCGAGCTTCGCGTCCTCCACGATGGTGGCGAGGCGATCCGTGGGATAGCCCGGCTCCAGCGGCACATACGCGCCACCCGCCTTCAGGATGCCGTACAGGCCCACGATCATCTCCAGTGAACGCTCCATGCACAGGCCGACCAGGCTGTCCGGCCCCACACCCAGCGTGCGCAGATGCCGCGCGAGGCGGTTCGCTCGTGCGTTGAGTTCGGCGTAACTCAACGACACGCCTTCATAGATCACCGCGACGTGCCCCGGCGTTCGCGCGGCTTGTGCTTCGAACAACTGCTGCAGCGTGTGCGTGCCAGGACGCACGTTCGGATACACCTTGGCGGTGTCGTTGAAACCGTAAAGCAGTTGTTGGCGCTCGGCTTCGCCCAGCATGTTCAGTTCGCCAACCGCACGCTGCGGCTGCGCCACGATCGACTGCAGCAGGCGCGTGAAGTGATCGGCCATGCGCTCGATCGTGGGCCGCTCGAACAGGTCGGTGCTGTATTCAAAGTAACCCCGCAAGCCGCCCTGCTGTTCGGTAAGGCACAGCGTCAGATCGAACTTGGACGTGGCAACGTCCTGCTCCAGCACTTCCATCGACACGCCCGGCAAGGCCAGCGTATCCATCGGCGTGTTCTGCAACACCAGCATCACCTGGAACAACGGTGTGTAGCTGGTGTGGCGTTCCGGCTGCAGCGCTTCCACCAATTGCTCGAACGGCACGTCCTGATGCGCATACGCATCCAGCGTGTGCTGGCGCACCTGTTGCAGCAGTGCGTGGAAATCGCCCGCCAAGTCCACCTGCGTGCGCAACACCAGCGTGTTCACGAAAAAGCCGATCAGCCCTTCGATGTCCTTGCGGTTGCGGTTGGCGATCGGTGTGCCCAGGCAGATGTCGGTCTGTCCCGCATAGCGCGCCAGCAGCACATTGAATGCGGCCGCCAGCGTCATGAACAGCGTGCTTTGCGTGGGCTTGCCCACGGCCTGAAGTTGCGCCACCAACGTGGCCGGCAAGGCGAATGGCAGCGCGGCGCCGGCATGGCTCAGGCGCGCCGGGCGCGGGTGATCGGTGGGCAGCGCAAGCAGTGCGGGGCTGTCGGCCAGCTGCTGTTTCCAGTAACGCAACTGTTCTTCCAGCACTTCGCCGCGCAGCCATTGCCGTTGCCAATGCGCGAAGTCCGCGTACTGGATCGGCAGTTCGGGCCATGGCGACGGCGCGCCCTGCAGGAAGGCGCGATACAGCCCAGCCACTTCACGCACCACCACGCCCATCGACCAGCCGTCCGACACGATGTGATGCATGGTCAACAGCAGAATGTGTTCCTGCGCGGCCAGGCGGACCAGGCTGAAGCGCACCAGCGGGCCGGTGGCCAGATCGAAAGGCTGCTTTGCCTCGTCCTGCATGCGCAGGCGTGCACGCGCCTTGCGCTCATCACCTGGCAACTCGCTGAGGTCGATGATCGCCATCGCTAATGACGCATGCGGCGCAATCACCTGCACCGGCTCATCGCCATGCATGGCGAACGTGCTGCGCAAGGCCTCGTGCCGCCGCACGATCTCGTTCAGTGCACGCGATAGCGCATCGGCATCGAGATCGCCCTTCAGGCGGATTGCTGCGGGAATGTTGTAGATCGTGCGCTGTGCTTCGAACTGATCGAGGAACCACAAGCGTTGCTGTGCGAACGACAGCGGCAATGGCTGATCGCGTTCGACGCGCGGAATCGGCGTGATGGCCAGCGCGCCAGCGCCACCTTGACCGACGCATGCCGTCAGTTCGGCGAGCATCGGCGCCTCGAAAATCGCGCGCAACGGCAGTTCGGTTTCGAACTCCTCGCAAATGCGCGACAACAATTGTGTCGCCAGCAGCGAATGGCCGCCGAGGTCGAAGAAGTTGTCGTGCACGCCGACCTGCTCGCGTTTCAGCAACGCCATCCAGATGGCGGCCATCTTCTGTTCGTCATCGTTGCGTGGCGCCACGTACGCGGCATCGCTGCGCGTGGTATCTGGCAGCGGCAACGCCTTGCGGTCGATCTTGCCGTTCGGTGTGAGCGGCATGCGGTCGAGCGTGACGAAATGCAACGGCACCATGTAGTCGGGCAGTTCGCGCGCAAGCAGCGCACGCAGTTCCGGCACTTCGGGCACGCCCTGCCCTGCATGCGGCACCAGGTAGGCAACCAGCTGCTTGTCGCCGGTATCGCCCTGCCGCACCAGCACGGTGGTTTCGTGGATCGCCGGCAAAGCCCGCAGCTTTGTTTCGATCTCGCCGAGTTCGATGCGGAAGCCGCGCATCTTCACCTGGAAATCGTTGCGTCCCAGGAACTCGATGGTGCCATCGGGCAAATAGCGCCCAAGGTCACCGGTCTTGTACAGGCGCGCGTGCGCATGGCCCGGCGGCGCGAACGGATCGGCGATGAAACGCTCGTGCGTCAGCTCGGGCAGATTAAGGTAGCCGAGCGCGACACCGGCGCCGCCGATGTAAAGCTCGCCCGCCACGCCGATCGGCGCCGGCTGCAGGTTCCGGTCCAGCAAGTAGATGCAGGTTCTGCCGATCGGACGTCCAATCGGAATGCTGCGCCCTGGCTGCACCTGGGTGATGTCGTAGGTGGCGGCGAACGTCGTCGTTTCGGTTGGGCCATAACCGTTGATCAGCCGCTTCGGCGGATGGTTCCGCAACACCTGGGCGATGAGGTGCGGATCGAGCACGTCGCCGCCCACCAGCAACGCACGCAATTGGCACAACGCGTCACCCAGGGCGTGCGCGTATTGATTGAACAGGCCCACCGTCATCCACATGCAGGTGATGCGTTGCGCACGGATCAGTGCGGCCAGCCGGCCGGGTTGCATGAGCTCGTCCTGGCCGACGATCACGATGGCGGCGCCATTCTGCAGCGGCGCCCAGATTTCCAGCGTGCTGGCGTCGAACGCCGGGTTGGCCGCACAGGCGAAGCGATCGTCGGTTTGCAGGCTGAGATAGCCGTTGTCGATGGCAAGGCGCTCGATCGCGCGATGCGGAACCTGCACGCCCTTGGCACGTCCCGTCGAGCCGGAGGTGTACATGATGTATGCGCGCGCCTCGCCATTGATGGCTGCATCAAGGTCATGCACCGGCTGCTGCGCGAGTGCCGCGTGCGTTTCGGGCCGATCGAGCACCACGCTGTCGTAGCCATCCGGCACCGTGATGCCGCTGCGTGTGACGATGCAACGCGCGCCGCAATCTTCCAGCATGTGCATCTGCCGCTCGATGGGCAGCACCGCATCGAGCGGCACGTAGGCAGCGCCAGCCTTGACCACCGCCAGTTCCGCAACGACCAGGTCCACGCTGCGTGGCAAAGCCACCGCGACAGTGTCGCCTTCTCGCACACCGCGACTACGCAGCAGATGCGCCAGCTGATTGGCGCTGCGGTTGAGCTGTTCGTAGCTGCAAATGCGCTCACCCTCCCGCACCGCCAACGCTTGTGGTGTTTGCACAGCCCATTGCTCGAAGCGATGGTGAATGCACGTCGCTAGCGGCGGCTTGGCGGGATACACGGACGCGGCATCGTTGAACGCGTAGAGCAGCTGATAACGCTCCGCATCGCCCAGCATGTTCAGTTCGCCAACCGCACGCTGCGGTTGCGCCACGATCGCCTGCAGCAGGCGCGTGAAGTGATCGGCCATGCGCTCGATCGTGGGCCGCTCGAACAGGTCGGTGCTGTATTCGAAGTAACCCCGCAAGCCGCCCTGCTGTTCGGTAAGGCACAGCGTCAGATCGAACTTGGACGTGGCAATGTCCTGCTCCAGCACTTCCATCGACACGCCCGGCAAGGCCAGCGTATCCATCGGCGTGTTCTGCAACACCAGCATCACCTGGAACAACGGTGTGTAGCTGGTGTGGCGTTCCGGCTGCAGCGCTTCCACCAATTGCTCGAACGGCACGTCCTGATGCGCATACGCATCCAGCGTGTGCTGGCGCACCTGTTGCAGCAGTGCGTGGAAATCGCCCGCCAAGTCCACCTGCGTGCGCAACACCAGCGTGTTCACGAAAAAGCCGATCAGCCCTTCGATGTCCTTGCGGTTGCGGTTGGCGATCGGTGTGCCCAGGCAGATGTCGGTCTGTCCCGCATAGCGCGCCAGCAGCACATTGAATGCGGCCGCCAGCGTCATGAACAGCGTGCTTTGCGTGGGCTTGCCCACGGCCTGAAGTTGCGCCACCAACGTGGCCGGCAAGGCGAATGGCAGCGCGGCGCCGGCATGGCTCAGGCGCGCCGGGCGCGGGTGATCGGTGGGCAGCGCAAGCAGTGCGGGGCTGTCGGCCAGCTGCTGTTTCCAGTAACGCAACTGTTCTTCCAGCACTTCGCCGCGCAGCCATTGCCGTTGCCAATGCGCGAAGTCCGCGTACTGGATCGGCAGTTCGGGCCATGGCGACGGCGCGCCCTGCAGGAAGGCGCGATACAGCCCAGCCACTTCACGCACCACCACGCCCATCGACCAGCCGTCCGACACGATGTGATGCATGGTCAACAGCAGAATGTGTTCCTGCGCGGCCAGGCGGACCAGGCTGAAGCGCACCAGCGGGCCGGTGGCCAGATCGAAAGGCTGCTTTGCCTCGTCCTGCATGCGCAGGCGTGCACGCGCCTCGCGCTCATCACCTGGCAACTCGCTGAGGTCGATGATCGCCATCGCTAATGACGCATGCGGCGCAATCACCTGCACCGGCTCGCCGGCGTGCATGGCAAAGCGTGTCCGCAGTGCGTCATGGCGGCGCACGATTTCGTTGAGCGTTTTCGCCAGGGCGTCGACATCGAGCTGGCCGCTCAGGCGCACCGCCGCAGGGATGTTGTAGATCGTGCGCTGCGTTTCGAACTGATCGAGGAACCACAGGCGCTGCTGTGCGAACGACAGCGGCAGCGGCTCGTTGCGTGGCGCCGGCGGTATCGCCTGTTCGTTTGGCATTGCCACCGCATCGCACGACTCGATGCGCGCAAGCAACGCCCGCACGGTGGGCGCTTCAAAGACACTCTGCACCGGCAGCTCGATGCCGAATTCGGCACGGATTCTCGACACCAGTTGTGTAGCCAGCAGGGAATCGCCGCCGAGTTCGAAGAAATGGTCGTCGCTCTCCACGGATGGACGGCCAAACAGTTCCCGCCACATCGCCGTGAGCGCGTGCAGTCGGCTGGCCGGTGGCGCGCCCTGCTCCGCCGCCAATGCGGCAGGCAGCTCACGCCGCGCGGGCGCGTCTGCAAAGCCCGGAGCGTCCGGATAAGGTACATCGGTCCAATAACGCTCCCGCGCAAACGGATAAGTCGGCAGGCTAATGCGCCGCGGACGCGCGTTGGCGTACAGCGCGTTCCAATCCACGTTCAGCCCCTTCACCCACAGTTCCAGCAACTTGGCGAACTTGCCCTTGGCCGCCCACGCCTGCACCATCGCGGCCAGGTCTTCGTCGCCCGAGAGCATTGACAACGCACCGCGCTTCGCATGGCCGCGATGGATGCCCTCTACATTTGCATCGCCCGCGACGAACGCCGCCAACTTTTCTTTCAGATCGTCCAGCGAATCCACCAGCAGCGCCAGGCGCTCTTCCATTGCGTCACGGCCAACCTGCAACGTGTACGCTACGTTCGCCAGCGTCATGCCGGCATGCGGCGAGGCGATTGCCGCGAGCAGTTGCCGCGCCCGCTCTTGCAGGCGCTCCGGATTGCGTGCGGACAGCACGATCATCGCGGGTGCCGATGAGGCGTCTTCCGCGCTGAGTGGCGCTATGTATTCCTCGATCACCACGTGCGCATTCGCGCCACCCGCGCCGAACGACGAAACGCCCGCGATACGCGGCACTTCGCGCAGCTCGCGGTCCACTTCCAGCACCGGACGCGGCCAGGGTGCCAGGCTCTGTTGCAGCACGAAGGGCGTGTCGGCGAAGCGGATGCTGGGGTTAGGCGTGCTCGCATGCAGCGTGGGCGCCAGGGCTTGATGCTTCATCTGCATCAACACCTTGCTGATGGCGACGAAACCGCTGGCGCTTTCGCTATGGCCCACGTTCGACTTGTGCGAGCCGATGGCGCAGAACTGGTTGTCCTGCGTCCAGTGGCGAAACGCCTTGGTGAGCCCGGCAATCTCGATCGGATCGCCCAGGTTGCTGCCGGTGCCCTGCGCCTCCACGTAACTGACGCAACGCGCGTCGATGCCCGCGCGCTGTAGGGCATCGTGCACTACCTGCGCCTGCAGGTTGGGGCTGGGAACCATGTAGCTGTGGGTTTTTCCGCCCGCATTGATCGCGCTGCCCTTGATCACGCCATAGATATGGTCGCCATCGGCCACTGCCCGATGCAGTGGCTTGAGCACGAGTGCGCCCACCGCTTCGCTGTCCACGAAACCGTCGCCGTCCGCGCCGAACGAGCGGCACTGGTCGCCGCTGGACAGCAGCATCAGCGAAGACAAATCGATCAGGTGCGCAGGCGCGGTGATCAGGTTCACGCCGCCGGCAATCGCCACCTCGCTGTCGCCGCTGCGCAGGCTTTCGATGGCCAGATGCACGGCGGTGAGCGATGACGAGCACGCCGTGTCGACCGCCATGCTCGGGCCCTGGAAATTGAACAGGTAGGACACGCGGTTGGCGAACGACCAGAAGCGCACGCCGGTGGGGTAGTGCTCGTTCAACACGCCAACGAAGGTACCGATCTTGCGACTGCCGCACAGGGTTTCCGGCGTATAACCCGCGTCTTCGATGCTGGCGTATACCTCTTGCAGGAACAATCGCTCCTGCGGGCTCATCAGCTGCGCTTCGCGTGGGGTGATGTTGAAGAACAATCGGTCGAAGCCATCGATGTCGTTCAACCATCCCGCCCAGCGCGTGTTGGTCTTGCCGGCTTGGTTTTTGCGTTCGTCGAAATAGCGGCTGTGGTCCCAGCGTTCCGTCGGCACCGGTGCAATGCAGTTGCGTCCGGCGGCGAGGTTGTTCCAGAACTGGTTGACGTCGTCGGCGCCGGGGTAGCGGCCGGAGAGGCCGATGATGGCGATGTCCAGGCGCTGAGCCGCAGGTGCATCTATCGATGCCGCTGCGCGGAAAGCTTGATATTCGTCGCCCCGGCGCAGGCCGGAGCCCAGCGGCTTTGCTGGTGCATCAAGACACTGGGTCCCGGCCTGTGCCGGGGCGACGGGTTGCGGGGCTATAGCATCCAGCCCGATCCAACGCATCAACGCTTCCGCCTGGTTCTGCATGAAATGCTCAACCAGCCGCTCTATGGTCGGATATTCAAACAACAACGTAGTGCTGATGTTGCCCCCGCCGAACACCTCCGCCAGCGCGTTGGTCAGCTCCATCACCAGGAATGAATCGATGCCGTATTCGTCGAAACCGGCGTTTTCATCGATCGCTTCTGGCGCAATGCCGACGCTTTTGCCGATCAGCTTCTGGAACTCGCGAATACTTCGATCGCGCAATACGGCGCTTGTCACTGTCGCATCCGCCGGCTTGGCGGCAACAGGTTTTGCATCGATCATGGGTACGATATTCCGGTGTGTGTTCGCGCCGCGTGTCGCATCGGGATCGAAGGCGCGGAAACTGAATTGCCTGAAGCGGACGCAGACCAGGCCGTCCGCATCGCACAGGTCGATGTCGAGCTTGCGTACCGCATCCGCCGCAGCGCTGCCTTCGCTGTAGCGCACGATGGCCCACATCTGGGAGGCGCAAGGGGCGCGGACTTCCAAGGCTTCCAGCGCGAACGGCAGCATCAGCGTCAGTGTTTCCGGTGATGTCAGCTCCAAGCCAAGCGGTGCCTGCAAGGCCGCGTCGAGCAGGCTCGGATGCAATGCGTACTCATTGAGCGAAGCGGCAACCGTGGCCGGCAAGGTGATCCGCGCCAAGACCTGGTCTTCGCCGATGAAAAGTTCATCCAGTGCACGGAAGGCTGGTCCGTAATGCAGGCCGTGCTGTTCGAATATTGCGTAGCATTGCGTGGCGCCGGCATGCGCCACGCTGCACTGTTCGCGCCATGCGGCCAGGTCGTGGCGCATGGCTTCGGCATGCGCGTTGCCCGGCGACGTCCACACGCTGCCCTGTCCATACAACGACACGGCACCATCGGTATCCCCATGGATGTCGTAATGGATCGCGCCGCCGGTTTCGGTGCGAAGCGTCACGTGCACGTCCAGGCCCGCGTCCGACACCACCGCTGGTTTCGCCCAGGTCACCTTGCGCAGGGACAGCTGGTGCCGCGCATGCGTCGACAGGCGCGCCGCCGCCAGCGCCATCTCCAGTTGCGCCACGCCGGGCAATACGCGCATGCCCATCACGACGTGATCGGCCAAGAAGAACTCCCCGCCATGGAAGCGGCTGCTGAAGCGTTGCGTCGACAGATCGGAGGTATCGCGATGTAGCAAGGGATGCAGGCATGGCATCGCTGCTTGCGCGGCAAGCGCATGCGGTTGCGCGCCGGGAACGGCATAACGCTCGCGCGCGAAGGGATAGGTCGGCAGGCTGATGCGGCGCGGCGTGCGCGCACCGTGGAGCGCGCGCCATTCGATAGCACTGCCCTTCACCCACGCTCTGAGCAACGCGTCCAGATCGCCCTGCTCCGCTCTGTTGCGAAGGGCGCTGTCTTCCCGCGCAGTGGAAACGATCGGTGCATCTTTCTGGCGTCGCACCTGCCCGCGATGCAGGCCATGGCCGTCGCCTGCAAGGAAGCGCTTCAACTGCCCGCGCAGCTCGGCCAGCGAGGCGGCCACGAAGCCGAGCCGTTCCTCCATCGCTTCACGCCCCACTTGCAGCGTGTACGCCAGTTCGGACAGCTCAACGTCGGGCTGTGCATCGAGGAATTCCAGCAGCGCCCGCGCCTGTTCGCGCAGGCGCGCCTCCTGGCGTGCTGACAGCACGATGGCGCATGGCCCGCTTGCATTCGACGCCGCGCGTGCTGGCGGAACGTATTCCTCCAGCACCACGTGCGCATTCACGCCGCCGAAGCCGAACGAACTCACGCCTGCGCGGCGCGGCAACGCATGGTCGTGCGCATCGCGCATGGACGTCCATTCGCGCGCCGCCTGCACCACGTAGAACGGACTGCCATCCAGCTCGATGTATGGATTGAGCTGTTCGCTGTGCAGACTCTTCACCAGCGTGCGGTGCTTCATCTGCAACAGCACCTTGATCACGCCCGCGATGCCAGCGGCCAGTTCCAGATGGCCGATATTGGTTTTGACCGAACCGAGACCGCAATGCGTCGTTACAACACCCGCACCTGCGTCCGCATACAAGGTATCGAACGCCATCTTCAGGCCGTTGATTTCGATCGGATCGCCCAGCGGCGTGCCAGTGCCGTGTGTTTCGATATAGCTGACGCTGCGCGGATCGATGCCGGCCTCGCGATGCGCCTTCATCACCACCGCGGCCTGCGCCTTGGGATTGGGCGCGGTCAGCGAATTGGCACGGCCGCCGTGATTCTCGGCAACGCCACGGATCACGCCATGGATGGGATCGCTGTCGCGCTCGGCCTCGGACAGCTTCTTCAGCACCAGCATCGCAATGCCTTCGCCGCGCACGTAGCCGTTGGCCTCGCTGGAGAAGGTCTTGCAGCGGCCGTCCTCGCACAACATGCCGGATTTATCGAGGCTGATATGCGCCTCGGGCGTGACGATGGTGTTGACGCCGCCGACGATGGCGATGCTTGCATCGCCGTTGCGGAGCGCCTGCACGCCGCGGCGCAGCGCCACCAGTGAACTGGAACACGCCGTTTCCACCGGCTCGCTGGGCCCGTGGAAATCCAGCAGATAACTGATGCGATTGGGGCCGACCGAAGGCACGCCCGCGGTGGAGGAATACGCCTGCCCCCACAGGTTGGCGCGATGAAGCAGCGTGCCGTAGCCGGGCGCACCGGTGCCGACGTAGAGGGCTGTATCGCTGCCCGCCAGTTGCGAGGCGGCATAGCCGGCATCTTCCAGCGCCTTCCATACGTGGATCATCATCAGGCGCTGCTGTGGATCCATCATCTGCGCTTCCTTGGGCGAGATGCTGAAGAACATCGGATCGAACTCGTCGACGCCGTCGATGAAGCCGCCCCACTTGATGCGCGTCTTGTTTTCCTCCTTCGCGGGATCGCCGTAGCACGCGCGCCAATCCCAGCGTTCGGGTGGAATCTCGCTGATGCAATCCTTGCCCTCGCGCAGGTTGCGCCAGAAAGCGTCGAGATCGCGCGCCTGCGGAAACTGTCCGCTCATGCCGATGATGGCGATCGGTTCTGCCTCGTCGGATTTGTGCGGAACGCTAACGCTGGCGGTATGTACGCGCGCTGGCGCCGATTGCTCGGGTGGCGCGGCGGCCCTGTCGTCTGTTACGGCAACCGCTTCACGGTGCTCGCGCAGCAGATAATCGGCCAAGCTGCCTACGGTCGGGTATTCGAAGAAGATCGTCGGCTTCAGATCGAGCCGGTAGCGGTCATTGATGGCGTTGCAGAATTCGGTGAGCGTGACCGAATCGAAACCATATTCGCTGAGCACGGTACCGCCGTCGATGTCGTCGGGCTTGACCTTGATCAGCGCGGAGACAAGTTCGATGAGGGTTTGCCTCACCAGTCCCATCAGGTCCAATGTTGCCTCACCGTCATCCCTGCGCAGGCCGGGGTCCAGTGCCCATTCGTCGTGCGAAGCACTCCGAACCGATGTCGTGTGCTGCGCACGGTGTATTTCAACTGGACCCCGGCCTTCGCCGGGGTGGCGGCGAGGCACGAGAGCCGCAGCGGAGTCACTCAGCAATACCTCCCGAATCCGCCCCGCTTCCCCCGCCACCACCAGCACCTGATGCAAGCCGCTCGCCAGCGCCTGCCGCAACGCCAGCACACCACGGTCGGTAGCCAGCGCATGCACGCCGAGTTGCTGCACCACCATCGCGCGCGTGGATGCATCCACTTGCATGCCGCCTTCGTCCCACAGCGGCCAGTTGATCGAAAGCGTGCGGCCATGCCGCTCACCGCGCGCCACCAGCTCGGCGCGATGCTGCGCAAAGGCGTCCATGAAGCCATTCGCCGCTGCGTAGTCGGCCTGCCCCAGGTTGCCCACCGCGCCTGCCATCGACGAAAAGCAGATGAAGACATCGAGTGCAATGTCGCGGCTGGCTTGGTCGAGATTCAACGTGCCCGCCACCTTGGCGGCCAGTACTTCGCGCAATTGCTGCTGCGTCTTTCGCACGATAAAGCTGTCGCGCAGCACGCCCGCGCTGTGGATGATGCCGTCCAGGCTTTCGAATTGCTCCGGAATGCTCTGCACCAGTTGCGTCAACGCGGCGGTGTCGGTGACGTCCACCGCGTGATAGCGCACCACGGCGCCGAGTGTTTCCAGCTGCCGTACGTTCGCCTGGATCGTCTCGTTCAAGGGCGAACGACCAGTCAGCACAAGCACGGGATTGCGCACCTGTTGCGCGATGTCGCGCGCGAAGATCAAGCCCAGTCCGCCTGCGCCGCCGGTGATCAGGTACACGCCGTGCGCTTTCCACGGCGACGGCGCATCCGGTGACGGTTGCCATTCGGCCCACGTACTTACTTGGCGCTCGCCATGCACGTAACGCACCAGCGGCGCATCGCTGCCGTGGTTATCCAGCACCGCCTGCGCGATGTCCTGGCCAGGCTCGATGCAGATCAACTGCCCGAGCAGGCGCGGGTTCTCCTGTTGCGCGGTGCGCAGCATGCCGCTCAAGCCGGCGAACGTCATTGCCATGGCATCGCCTTGCACCACCACTTGCAACAAGGACTTGCCGCGCTGGCCCGCCAGGGCTTGCAATTGTTCCAGCAGGCCACCCGCCGCCGCTTCGTAACGCTGGACGACATCGCCCTCGGTAGCGAGCGCGACGCAGCGGACTTGCGGCATGCGCGCCTGCACGCGCGCGACGTCGGCAGCATCCGCGCCGCACACCAGCGCGCAATGATGCGCAAGGTCGGCCGCTTCGCGCGGCGTGGCTGGCTGCGCGATCCAGACAGGTTTGAACAGCAGTGTTTCGATTGGCGAACCGACTCGCGGCGCCGGGGTGCTTTCTCGCACGACGGGTGCCGGCTCGTTGCGTGCAACTGCCACGGGTGCCGCGCTCAGCGTGATCCAATGACGCTCGCGCGCGAACGGATACGTTGGCAGGCTGATGCGCCGCGGATGCTGGTCGCCGTATAGGCGCCGCCAATCGAAGGCCAGCCCCTTCACCCACAGTTCCAGCAACTTGCCGAACTTGCCCTTGGCGACCCAGGCGGCTACCGCCGTTTCGATGTCGTCGTCGCCCGCCAAGGCGGCCAATGCATCTTTGTTTTGCTTTACCTGGCCGCGATACAGGTGTTCGATGCCCGTGTCGCCCGCAGTAAACGCGCTGAGCTTTTCGCGCAACTCATCCAGCGACGTCACCAGCAATGCCAGCCGCTCGTCCAGCGCTTCACGGCCAACCTGCAACGTGTACGCCAGATCGTGCAGCGCCATCGTGCCGTCCTCTTCGATGGCCGCAAGCAATTGCTGCACCTGTTCGTGCAGGCGATCGGCGTTGCGCGCCGACAGCACCGCGATGGCCGGGCCATTCCATGCAGGTGCCGCGCGTGTTTCGCGATATTCCTCGATCACCACGTGCGCATTGGCGCCGCCTGCGCCGAACGAAGAAATGCCGGCAATGCGCGGGTACTCGCGTTTCGCGCCGGCGATGTCCAGCACCGGCCGTTGCCATGGCGACAGCTCTTGCTGCACCACGAACGGCGTCTTCGCAAAATCGATATTCGGATTGAGCACGTGCGAATGCAGGCTCGGCGCCAGCTGACCGTGCTTGAGTTGCAGCAGCACTTTCGTTACGCCGGCGATGCCGGCCGCGCTTTCACAATGGCCGATGTTCGACTTGGCCGAGCCGATCGCACAGAACTGCGTCGCTTGCGTCCAATGACCGAACGCTTTGCTCAAGCCGACGATCTCGATCGGGTCACCCAGGCTGGTGCCGGTGCCGTGCGCTTCCACATAGCTCAGCGTACGCGCATCGGTGCGCGCTTCGCGCAGCGCACGCTCGATCACTTTGGCCTGCGCGTTCGGATTCGGCACGGTGTAGCCGTTGGTGCGGCCGCCGTGGTTGATCGAGCTGCCCTTGATTACGCCATAGATGTGATCGCCATCGGCCTGCGCCTGCGCGAGCGGCTTAAGCAACACTGCGCCCACGCCTTCGCCCGGCACATAGCCTTCGCCGCCTTCGCCGAAACTCTCGCAGCGGCCCTTGCCGGAAATGAACCTGCCTTGCGCCAGCAGCAGGTATTTGTTCGGGTGCACCGACACGTTCACGCCGCCAGCGATCGCCGCCGCGCAATCGCCGCGCTGCAGTGCGCGGCAGGCCAGGTGGATCGCCGTCAATGACGAGGAGCACATCGTGTCCAGCGCCAGGCTGGGGCCGTTGAAGTTGCAGAAGTACGAGATGCGGTTGGCGATCGATGCCGGACTGCCCTGCAATGCCACGGCGCGTCCGCGCTCCTGTTCCTGTGCGCCGTAGAGCTGGTATTCCTGGTACATCACGCCGACGAATACGCCGACATCGCCATCGTCAGCAACGTTCTCGCGCGTGTAGCCGGCGTCTTCCAGCGTGGCGTGCACGCATTCCAGGAACAGCCGCTCTTGCGGATCCATCAGCTCCGCTTCGCGCGGCGAGATGTTGAAGAACAGCGGATCGAACAGATCCACGCCATCGATAAACCCGCCCCATTTGCCGTAGGTCTTGCCGGGCTTGCTGCGGTCCTTGTCGAAGTAGCGTGCGTGATCCCAGCGCTCCACCGGTATTTCGGTAATGCTGTCGCGGCCCTGGCTCAAGTTGCGCCAGAACTGCTTGAGATCGTTGGCCTGCGGATAGCGTCCGGCCAGGCCGACGATGGCGATGTCGCCGGTTGCCTGGGCGCTGCGCGATGCAAAGCGCGCGCGCAGCGGGCTGGCCGTCACGCGCGTGACGGCCGTTGGCGCCGCTTGCACTGCGACCGGCGACGCGGCCGGCGTATCACCCAGCAGTGCGAGCAGTTCGCTTTGATGGTGCTCCACGAAATAACCGGCAAGTGCGGCGATGGTCTGGTATTCGAAGAACAAGGTCTTCGGCAATGCACCGAACGCCTTCTCCAGTTGCGCGGTGAGATCCATCACCATTACCGAATCGATGCCGTACGCCTCCAGGCGCGCATTGGCATCAATGCCATGCGGCGGCAGCTTGAGCGTTGACGATAGCAAGCGCAGCAGATAACGCAGCGTGCGCTCATGCACCTCGTCCGCCACGGGTTGTGCCCCAGGCGGCGCGGATGGTGCATCGGCTTTCACCGCAGCCTCACCGAGCAGGCTCGCCTGCAAGCGTTCGCGCCCGCCTTCGGCCACCAGCACCTGCGGCTGGCCCTGCGCCAGCGCGCTGGCCAGCGCCATGCAACCGTTCGCCGTGCGCAGCGGTGTCATGCCCCATTGCTGCTGCAGATGACGCTGCGTGGCTTCGTCCACCCGCATACCGCCCGCGTCCCACAGCGGCCAGTTGATCGACAGCGTGCGGCCGTGGCGCATGCCCTGCTCTACCAGCTCGTGGCGGTGACGCGCGAACGCATCCATGAAGGCATTCGCCGCCGCATAGTCCGCCTGCCCCACATTGCCGACCGCGCCGGCGATGGACGAGAACATCACGAACACATCCAGCGGCAGCTCGCGGCTGGCCTCGTCCAGGTGCAACGTGCCGTCGACTTTCGCGCGCAGCACGGCGGCCAGTTCCTCCGGCGTTTTCTTCATCAGGAAGCTGTCGCGGAGCACGCCTGCGCTATGCAGGATGCCGTGCAGCGCACCGCATTCGGCCACGATCTCGCGCACCGCCGTATGCACGGCTTCGCGTTCGCCTACGTCCAGCACGCGGTAGCGCACGCTCGCACCGAGCGTTTCCAGTTCCGCCAATTGCGCACGCACCGATTCGCCTGGCTGCGAGCGTCCGGTAAGCACCAGCGTTGCGCCGCGCGCGTGGCTGGCGATGTTGCGCGCAAAGATCAGGCCCAGGCCACCGGCGCCGCCGGTAATCAGGTACACGCCGCCGGCTCGCCATGGCGTCGGCGCGTCGTGGATTACGGGCAGCGTTTCCCATGTCGCGATTTGCCGTTCGCCTTGCACGTAGCGGATGCGTGACGATGGGGTATGCAGGTTTTCCAGCAGGGCTTGCGCTGCATCCTGCAGCGGCGCCACTCCAATCACCTGCCAGTTAATGTGCGGATATTCCAGCTGCGCCGTGCGCAGCATGCCGGCCAACCCTGCGAACACTTGCCCTGCGCCTTCATTCGGCACGATGACTTGCACCAGGGCACGGCCCGCTGCGCGCCCCTGTGCCGGTAACTTCTGCAACAGGTGGCGTGCGGCATCGGTATAGCCCTGCGCAAGGCCGGCGCCGCCGGCGAAGCTTGCGCAATCCGCCTGCGGCAGCCGTGCACGCACGTTTTCGATGCTGGCCGCGCTCTGCTCGCACAGCAGCACCAGGTGTTGCGCGACCTCGCGAGCTTGCGTGGCCGTTGCAGGCTGCGCTTTCCATATCGGTGCCGCAAGCAGCATGCGGTCCGGCGTAGCGTCGATGCTCCGCTTGGCCGATGCGTGCAAGACCAGGTTTTCGATGCGCACGCACGGCTTGCCGGTGTCGTCGCATAGGTCGATATCGAACTGCCGCTGCGCCTCGCCTGGCGATGCGACCGCACGCACCCATGCCCACGCGCTAGCCGGGCATGCGGCCAGCACTTCCAGCACACCCAGGCTGGCAGGCACCCACAAGGTTTCCGCACTCTGCGCTGCGCCGTGCACGATGCCCAATGCTGCCTGCATGGCCGCATCGAGCAACACGGGATGCAAGGCGTAGTCGTCCTGCGCATCGAGCAGCACGGCAGGCAAGGCGATGCGCGCCAGCACTTCATCCTGGCCGATCGACAACGCCTGCACGCTCTGGAACGCATCGCCGTAATGCAGCCCCATGCGTTCGAACAAGGCATAGCATTGCTGCGCATCCAGCCGCTGCGCACTACATCGTGTACGCAACTGATCCAGGTCATGCACGGCCGCCGTCGCATGGCTTGCGACCCATGTGGCGTGGCCACGGCTGTAGAGCGTGTCGTCGCTGTCGCCGTGCACTTCAAACGTAACCAGGTCATCGCCCTGCGGCGTCAAGCTGATATGCACCTCGATGCCGTTGGTCGCTACGGCCGGGCGCAACCATGCCACGTCATGCAGGCGCAGAGCGAGCGGCTCGCTGATGGATTCGCCGATGGCGCGTCGCGCCATTTCCAACTGCACGGCGGCAGGCAATACGCGCCCGCCATGCACGCGATGGTCGGCGAGGAAATATTCCTCGCCATTGAAGCTTGAACTGAAACGCTGCATGGCGAAGGTGGAAGTATTGCGATGCAGGAGCGGATGCAGCACGCCCGCGCCCGGGGCCATGGCCGGGCCGGTAGGAATCCAGTAGCGTTCGCGAGCAAACGGATAAGTGGGCAAGCTGATGCGGCGCGGGCGTCCCCTCTTCGCATAGAGGCGTTGCCAGTCGAACGAGAGCCTGTTCACCCACAACTCCAGCAGCTTGGCGAGCTGTCCCTTCGCCAGCCAGGTGTCGACCATGGCATCCAGGCCTTCGTCGCCGGCAAGGTTCAACAGGGCGTCCTGTTCGGGCTTGGCATGTCCGCGGTACAGCCCGTCGATCGCGCTTTCGCCGGACACGTAGGCATGCAGTTTTTCGCGCAGCTCATCCAGCGAATGCACCAGCAGGCCGAGGCGTTCGTCCATCGCCTCGCGGCCGACTTGCAGCGTATAGGCCACGTCATACAACGCGAGGTCCGCATCTGCTTCGAGCGCAGACAAAAGACGCTGCGCATATTCCAGCAAGCGGTCGGCTGTGCGCGCGGACAGCACGATCAGCGCGGGGCCTTGCCACGCATGGCCCGCTTCGACGGGTGCGCGATATTCCTCGATCACCACGTGCGCATTCGCACCGCCGGCACCGAACGAGGAAACGCCTGCGATACGCGGGTATTCACGCTCGTCCAGCCTCGGCCGCTGCCATGGCGACAGCGTCTGCTGCACCACGAACGGCGTCTGCGCAAAATCGATGTTCGGGTTCAGCACCTCCGAGTGCAGGCTGGGCGCAAGCTGTCCGTGCTTGAGTTGAAGCAGTACTTTCGTTACACCGGCAATGCCGGCCGCGCTTTCGCAATGGCCGATGTTCGATTTGGCCGAACCGATCGCGCAGAACTGCGTATCCGGCGTCCATTGACGAAACGCTTTCGACAAGCCGGCGATTTCGATCGGATCGCCCAGCCTGGTCCCCGTGCCATGCGCTTCGATGTAGCTCACCGTGCGTGCGTCGATGCGCGCGTCGCGCAGGGCGCGTTCGATCACCTGCGCCTGCGCATTCGGGTTGGGTACGGTGAACCCATTGGTCTTGCCGCCATGATTGATCGCGGTTGCTTTGACCACGCCATAGATGTGATCGCCATCGGCCTGCGCCCGCGCGAACGGTTTTAGCAACACCGCGCCGACGCCTTCGCCCGGCACATAGCCTTCGCCGCCTTCGCCAAAACTCTCGCAGCGCCCCTTGCCGGAAATGAAGCGTCCCTGCGCCAGCATCAGATATTTGTTCGGATGCACCGACACGTTCACGCCACCGGCGATCGCCACCGAACAGCCACCCTGGCGCAACGCATGGCAGGCCAGATGGATCGCCGTCAACGATGAGGAGCACATGGTGTCCAGCATCAGGCTGGGGCCGTGGAAGTTGTAGAAATACGAGATGCGGTTGGCGATGGAAGCCGGGCTTCCCGGCACCGCGATCGGCCTGCCGAGTGCCTGCTCCTGCGCGGCGAACATGCGGTACTCCTCGTACATCACGCCCACGAACACACCGACGTCGCCATAGTCAGCAACGTTTTCGCGCGTATAGCCGGCGTCTTCCAGCGTGGCATGCACGCATTCCAGGAACAGCCGCTCTTGCGGATCGATCAATTCCGCTTCGCGCGGCGAGATGTTGAAGAACAGCGGATCGAACCGGTCCACGCCGTCAATAAATCCGCCCCACTTGCCATAGCACTTGCCCGGCTTGCCGCGCTCCTCGTCGAAATAGCGCGCATGATTCCAGCGCTCTGGCGGAATCTCGGTGATGCTGTCGCGGCCCTGGCTCAGGTTGGCCCAGAATTGTTCCAGGTCCATCGCCTGCGGGTAGCGGCCGGCCAGGCCGATGATGGCGATGTCGCCAACGTCACCGCTCGCATCTTTGTGGCGGGATGGCGATGCGTAACGTGACTGTTGCGCAACAGGCGTGGGTAACACGTGTGCGGTTTTTTGCGCAGACGGCGATGCGGCGATTTCTGCAACGGCACGCCGCTCGCCCAGCAACCTGGTCATGGTTTCGCGATGATGCTGCACGAAATAATCGCTCAGCGCGGCGAGCGTCTGGTATTCGAAGAACAATGTTTTCGGCAACGCACCGAATTGACGTTCGAGCGTGCGCGTCAGCTCCAGCACCATCAGGGAATCGATGCCATAGGCTTCCAGCTGCGCTTGCGGATTGATTTTGTGCGCCGGCGTTTTCAGGCTGGCGGAGAGGAATTGCACGAAATGACGGATGGCGCGTTCGTGCAGGTCGTCCGCAACGTCGGCTTGCGTTGTCGGTTGCACTTCGGGCGCGGGCGCATCGCCGGCAGCACGCGTGACTTGTGGCGCATGATCCAGGCGGCGCAGGCCAAGCTGCCGGAAACGCAGGCATACCGTGCCCTGTCGGTCGCACAGATCGATATCCACCGTGCGCACGGCATCGTTATCTGCGCCGTTGTTGCGCACGATGGCCCATGCTTGTTCCGTGCAAGGCGCCAGCACGTCCAGGCGCTGCAGTGCGAACGGCAGCATCAACGCCGGTTCGCGCCCGGCACCGATATCCAGGCCGATTGCTGCCTGCCATGCGGCATCGAGCAAGCTGGGGTGCAACACGTAGCGATCCTTGCCGACAAGCTGCGATGCCGGTAGCGCGATTTGTGCAAGCGCCACGCCGTCGCCCGCAAAGAGCGACCGCAGCCCCTGGAAGCCTTCGCCATAGTGCAGCCCGAGGCGGCGGAACGTGTCGTAGCACGCGTTAGCATCCCAATGCGCCCGCATGCATGATTCGCGCAGCGCTTGCAGGTCGTGCGTAGCCGGTTCCGAAGATGCGGCCGTTTCCGTCACTACGCCGCGGCTGTAGAGGGTGGCCTCGCCATCGACCGAATCCGCATGCACGTCATAGGCGATATCGCCGCGCCCGTCCACGCGCAACGACACATGCAGTGGTACGCCTTGCTCGGCGCAAAGCACTGGGCGCTCCCACACGATGTCTTTCAGATGCAGGGGCACTGCCGCATCCAACGCGGCGCTTGCTGCGGCGCGTGCCATCTCCAGATGTGCCACGCCCGGCAGCACGCGCTTGTCACGCACGATGTGATCGGCAAACACGAATTCGTGGCCAGCGAAGCGGCTGCTGAAGCGCGGCCCCAGCAGGTTCGACGTATTCCGGTGCAGTAAAGGATGCAACGTGTCCACACCCGCTGCCGCCGGCAGGTTGGCGTTGCCCGCTTCGATCCAATAACGCTCGCGCGCAAACGGATAGGTCGGCAGACTGACCCGGCGCGGCTTGCGCTCGCCCCGCAGTGCAGCCCACTCCACGCGCTGGCCGTTCACCCATTGCGCGAGGATGCGTGTCCATCGCCCCTGTGCGGCTTCGTTGCGCAAGGTGGCGTCCGCCTCGCCGTGCATGAGCGATGCCGCGAGCTTTTCGCGCCGCGCCTGTCCGCGATGCACATTGACGCCTGCATCACCGGCAAGGAAGCGCATCAATACGTCGCGTAATTCGTCGTGCGCGCGCACGCTTGCGGCAAGCCGTTCTTCCATGCCTTCGCGGCCCACCTGCAAGCTGTAGGCAATATCGTCCAGCGCGAGTTCCCGCGCTGTGGGCGTAGCGAGGAAATCGATCCATTGGCGCACCTGCTCGCGCAAGCGTTCCTCGTTGCGCGCGGAAAGCACGAAGGCCACTGGTTGGCCGGATGGTGCGACTGCTGCCGGCGCGACGTATTCCTCCAGCACCACGTGCGCGTTGACGCCGCCGAAGCCGAACGAACTCACGCCCGCGCGGCGCGGCAGCGCTTCGCCTTGCGCATTGCGCAGCGGCTGCCATTGGCGTGTTTCGTTCACCACGTAGAACGGGCTGCCGTCCAGCTGGATATACGGATTGATGCGTTCGCCATGCAGGCTCTTCACCAGCGTGCGGTGCTTCATCTGCAGCAGCACTTTCACCACGCCGGCGACGCCGGCTGCCAGTTCCAGATGGCCAATGTTGGTTTTCACCGAACCCAGCCCGCAGTGCGGCGCCGGCACAGCGCTGTCGCCGGTGGCGGCGTACAGCGCCTGGAATGCCGCTTTCAGACCATTGATCTCCACCGGATCGCCGAGCGGCGTGCCAGTGCCATGCGCTTCGATATAGCTCACCGTGCGCGGGTCGATGCCAGCGTGCGCATACGCGCGCCGCACTACTTCCGCCTGCGCATTCGGATTGGGTGCAGTCAGCGAGTTGGCACGACCACCGTGATTTTCCGCCACCCCGCGCACCACACCGTAGATGTGGTCGCCGTCGCGCTCGGCATCGGCGAGTTTCTTCAACACCAGCATTGCCACACCTTCGCCGCGCACGTAGCCATTTGCATCGGCGGAGAAGGTTTTGCAGCGGCCGTCTTCGCTCAGCATGCCGGCCTTGGTGAAGCTGATATGCAGGTCGGGCGTGATCAAGGTATTCACGCCGCCGACGATCGCCATGGAAGACTCGCCGCCCTGGATCGCCGCCACGCCGCGGCGCAATGCCACCAGCGAACTGGAACAGGCGGTTTCCACCGGCTCGCTCGGCCCATGCAGGTCGAGGAAATAGCTCATGCGATTTGGCCCCACCGAGGCCACCGCGCCAGTCGAGGAATACCCTTCGATCGCCGTCATTGCACGCGTGATCAACGTGCCATAACCCGTGCCCATGGTGCCGACGAAAATCGCCGTATCGCTGCCCGCCAGCGCGGGACCGGCATAGCCGGCATCCTCCAGCGCCTTCCAGATGTGGATCATCATCAGGCGCTGCTGCGGATCCATCAATTCGGCTTCCTTCGGCGAAATGCCGAAGAACTGCGAATCGAATTCATCCACGCCGTCGATAAAGCCGCCCCACTTGATGTGCGTGCGGTTGGCCTCGTGCGCGGGATCGCCGTGCCATGCGCGCCAGTCCCAGCGCGAGGACGGAATCTCGCTGATGCAATCGCGCCCTTCCAGCAGGTTGCGCCAGAACGCATCCAGGTCGGGCGCCTGCGGAAACTGGCCGCTCATGCCGATGATGGCGATGGGTTCGTTATGGGATGCGATGGGCGGCGCGGGCTTGCTGCTGCGGCTCCATCCGCGTGTGCGGGTGCGTTCTTGCGTGCGTACGGCAATCTGCTTCGGCTCGATGGCCGGTGTCGTGGGCGCATCGAACGCGGCGCGGTGCTCGCGCACGAGGTAGGCAGCCAGGCCGTCGATGGTTGGGTATTCGAAGAACAGCGTCGGTTGCAGCTCCAGTGCGTAGCGCTGGTTGATGGCGCTGCCCAATTCGGTCAGCGTGACCGAATCGAAGCCATATTCGCTGAGCGCGGTTTCGCCGTCGATGTCTTCGGGTTTGACTTTGATCAGGGTGGAGGCGAGTTGGATAAGGGATTGCTTCGCCAGTCCCATCAGGCTCGGTGCTGCCTCAACGTCATCCCGGCCTTCGCCGGGGTGACGGCGAGGCATGGATGCGGCAACGGAATCACCCAGCAATACCTCGCGGATGCGCCCCACATCGCCCGCCACCACCATCGCCTGCGCTTGGCCGCTCGCCCAGATCCGGCGCAGCGCCGCCACGCCATCGTCCGTGCGCAACGGCTGCATGCCCCACTGTCGTGCGAGCATCGCGCGCGTCGCGGCATCCACCTGCATGCCGCCCTCTTCCCACAGCGGCCAATTGATCGACACGGTGCGTCCATGCCGGCGCCCTTGCATAACCTGCGCGTTGCGACGATGCACGAACGCATCCATGAACGCGTTCGCCGCCGCGTAATCCGCCTGGCCCACGTTGCCGATCGCGCCCGCAATGGACGAGAACACGATAAAGGCATCCAGCGCGATGTCGCGGCTGGCTTCGTCCAGATGCAATGTGCCGTGCACCTTGGCGCTGAACACGTCATGCAATTGCGCTGGCGTTTTCCGCGCGAGATAGCTGTCACGCAACACGCCGGCGCTGTGGATGATGCCATCCAGGCTTTCGAATTCTTCGGGAATGCCTTGCACCAGCGACGTCACCGCCTGCGCATCGCTGACGTCCACGGCGCGATAGCGCACCACCGCGCCCAGCGCTTCCAGTTCGCGCACATGCGCCTGGATGCCGGCGTGCATCGGCGTGCGCCCGGTCAGGATCAACACCGGATTGCGTACTTGCGTGGCGATGTCGCGCGCAAAGACCAAGCCGAGGCCACCGGCGCCGCCCGTAATCAGATAGACGCCGTTCGCCTTCCATGGGCTTGCAGCATCGGCCGATGCTGCAAAAACTTCCCAGCCGGCAACGTGGCGTGCGCCGCTGGCGTAGCGCACGCGGGGCGCTGCGTCATCGCTGTTGTCGCGCAATATTTGTGCGACGTCCTCACCCTGCCCGATTTCGATCACCTGCCCGCGCAGTCGCGGATGTTCCCGTTGCGCCGTGCGCAACATGCCGTCCAGGCCGGCGAAAAGCTGCCATTCACTCTCTGCCGGCACTACGATCTGCATCAACGCATGGCCGGTCTGGCGGCTTAGCGATTGCAGCTGTTCCAGCAGGCGGCTGGCGGCGGTTTCGTAGCTGCCGGCGAGATCGGGCGTTGCCGCAACCTCTCCAACCATCGCACCCGGCATGCGCGCGCCGACGTCGGCGGCACGCACATCAGGCAGGCCGCACAGCAAGACGCGGTGCGCGGATGGCGCGTCATGGGCTGTGGCGGAAGGCGCAACGGATGTCCAGGCCGGGCGCATCAGCAAAGTATCGCTATCCTGCGTGTCGCGCGTTGACGCACCCGCCACCGCGCGCAGTTCCAGTTGCCGCAACCGCACGCACACCGAGCCGCTGTCGTCACACACGTCGATATCCAGGCGCTGCGCTCCATCGCCGCTACTGCGGATGAAGGCCCACATGCTTGTCGCGCATGGTGCGAACACGTCCATGCCAGCAAGGGCGAACGGCAGTCGCAGCGATGATGGCGAATCCAGCAGCAGCGTCGCCTGCAACGCCGCATCCATCACGCTCGGGTGCAGCACGTAGCCATCGCGCGCGACTTGTTTCGGCAAGGCGATGCGCGCAAGTACTTTGCCCTGGCCGACAAATGCCTCGGCCAGGCCGCGGAAGGATGGACCGTAATGCAACCCCAGCGAATCGAAGCGCGCGTAGCACGCCGTTGCATCCAGGTGCACAAGCGAACATTGCCGCCGCAGTGCAGCCAGGTCGTGCGCAGCCACGGTATCGGCCGCCTCGACCGCGACCACGCCGCGACTGTGAACGATGACGGTGTCGCCGTCTTGGCGATAGATCTCGGCATCCAGATCCTCGTCATCGCGTGGCTTCACTGCCACATGCAGATCCACGCCCTCGGCGTCGACGCGCAGCGGGCGAAGCCAGGCGATGCGCTTCCACCGCAGCGTTTCACCGGCATCGAAGGCCTGCTCCGAGACATGGCGCAGCATCTCCAGCTGCGCCACGCCGGGCAGCACCCGATGGCCTTGCACGACGTGGTCAGCCAGGAAAAATTCGTCGCCGCTGAGGTGCGTGCTGAAACGCAAGCCGTCGACGTTGGAGCTGTTCCGGTGCACCAGCGGATGCAGCATTGCCGTTGACGTGGCGACCTCATGCGCCGCTTCGCTGACTGGAACCCAGTAGCGCTCGCGCGCAAACGGATAAGTGGGAAGACTGATGCGCCGCGGCCGTTGTCCTGCCGCATACAGTCGCTGCCAATCGAACGGCACGCCCTTGGTCCACAAATCGAGCAGCTTGCCGTGCTTGCCCTTGGCCAGCCACGCCTCGACGATGGCCGGCAGGTCGTCGTCGCCGGCGAGTGCGGCGAGCGCTTCCTTGTTGCGTTTCACCTGGCCGCGGTAAAGCTCGTCGATGGCGGTATCGCCATCGAGATAGGCGCGCAGCTTTTCACGCAGTTGATCGATCGAATGCGCCACGACACCGAGCCGCTCTTCCATCGCCTCGCGGCCCAACTGCAGCGTGTAGGCGAGATCGGCCAAGGCGATTCCTTTGCCTTGCGCATCCAGCAATGCCAGCAGGCGCTGCACCTGCTCGCGCAGGCGATCCTCCTGCCGTGCGGACAAGACGATCAGTGCAGGACCATCGAGCGTAGTCATGCTTGATACAGGTGCACGATATTCCTCGATCACCACGTGCGCATTGGCACCGCCGGCGCCGAACGAGGAAATTCCGGCGATACGCGGGTATTCGCGCTTCACGCCATCGACCTCCAGCACCGGCCGCTGCCATGGCGCCAAGGCTTGCTGCACCACGAACGGCGTCTGCGAAAAATCGATGTGCGGGTTGAGCACGTGCGAATGCAGGCTCGGCGCCAGTTGCCCGTGCTTGAGCTGCAGCAGCACTTTTGTTACGCCAGCAATGCCGGCTGCGCTTTCGCAATGGCCGATGTTCGACTTGGCCGAACCGATCGCGCAGAACTGCGTTGCCGTCGTCCCATGGCGGAACGCTTTCGACAAGCCGGCGATCTCGATCGGATCACCCAGGCTGGTGCCGGTGCCGTGCGCTTCCACGTAGCTGATGGCACGCGCGTCGATGCCGGCCTCGCGCAGCGAGCGTTCAATGACCTTCGCCTGGGCCTGCGGGTTGGGCACTGTGTAACCGTTGGTCTTGCCGCCATGGTTGATCGCAGTGGCCTTGATCACGCCATAGATATGGTCGCCATCGGCCTGCGCCTGCGCGAGCGGCTTCAGCAATACCGCGCCGACGCCTTCGCCCGGCACGTAGCCTTCGCCGCCTTCGCCGAAACTCTCGCAGCGGCCCTTGCCGGAAATGAACTTGCCCTGCGCCAGCATCAGGTACTTGTTCGGGTGGATCGATACGTTTACGCCGCCCGCTACCGCCGCCGCGCAACCGCCACGCTGCAGGCTCTGGCAGGCCAGATGGATCGCCGTCAACGACGAGGAACACATCGTGTCCAGCGCCATGCTGGGCCCGTGGAAATTGCAGAAATAGGAAATGCGGTTGGCGACCGAAGCGGCGCTGTTGAGCATGGAAAGGTTGTTGCCCCTGGCCTGCTCCTGCGCGCCGTACAGCTGGTATTCCTCGTACATCACGCCGACGAACACGCCCACGTCGCCGTCGTCGGCAACGTTCTCGCGCGTGTAGCCGGCGTCTTCCAGCGTGGCGTGCACGCACTCCAGGAACAATCGCTCTTGCGGATCCATCAATTCCGCTTCGCGCGGCGAGATGTTGAAGAACAGCGGATCGAACAGGTCGACGCCGTCGATAAAGCCGCCCCATTTGCTATACGTCTTGCCGGGCTTGGTGCGGTCCCGGTCGAAGTAGCGCGCGTGATCCCAGCGTTCCACCGGTATCTCGGTAATGCTGTCGCGGCCCTGGCTCAGGTTGATCCAGAACTGCTCCAGATCGTTGGCCTGCGGATAACGGCCGGCCACGCCGATGATGGCGATGTCGCCGGTATCTTCGCGACGTGTCGCCATGCCTTGCCGGGTGGTTTCCATCCGCGTGCCGAAGCGCGGGCGGCGGCGGAGGTTCGTCGCAGCCGGTGGCGCAGCATGTTCGCTGCGCGCAGGCTCGGCCGAGGCTTCTTGCGTGGTTTCGCCGAGTGCAGCAACCAGGCGCTCGCGATGGTTCTCCACGAAATAGGCTGCCAACGCGGCAATCGTCTGGTATTCGAACAGCAGCGTTTTGGAGAGCGGACCGAAGACCTGCTCCAGCGTACGCGTCAGGTCCATCACGAGGATGGAGTCGATGCCGTAGGCTTCCATCGGCGCGCGCGCATCGATGCTGCTCGGCGCGCGCTTGAGCGTGCTCGACAACAGCCGGACGAAATAGCGCGTGGCCTTGTCCTGCAGTTCACCGGATGGCGCGGTGGCCGGCGGCTCAAATGTCGCCGGCACGGCATCGATTTTTGCGATGCCACTCAGGCTGGACGTAATCCGCCGGATCGCTCCTTCAGCCACCAGCACCTGCGGCTGGCCGCTGGCCAGCGCCTGGGCCAGTGCCATGCAACCGCTGGCCGTGCGCAGCGGTTGCATGCCTGTGCGACGCGCCATGTCTTCACGCGTGGCGGCATCCACCTGCATACCACCCGCTTCCCACAGCGGCCAGTTGATTGACAGCGTGCGACCGTGGCGCACGCCTTGCGCCACCTGTTCCGCACGGTGATGCGCAAACGCATCCATGAATGCGTTCGCCGCTGCGTAATCGGCCTGCCCGACGTTGCCGAGCGCGCCCGAGGTCGATGCGAAGCAGATAAAACAATCGAGCGCCATGTCCCGCGTGGCTTCGTCCAGATGCAAGGTGCCGGCTACCTTGGCGTGCAGCACGTCATGCAATTGCTGACGGGTTTTCCGGATGATGAAGCTGTCGCGCAGCACGCCCGCCGCGTGGATCACGCCGTGCAGGCCGCCGAACGCATCGGCCAACTCGTGTACGAGTTGCAGCACCGCATCGCGATCACCCATGTCGAGTTGCCGGTAATGCGCGCTTGCGCCCAGCGCTTCGAGTTCGGCGAGCTTGCCGCGCGTGGCCTCGCTGGGCGCCGAACGCCCGGTGAGGATCAGCGTTGCGCCGCTGGCCTGGCGCGCAATGTCACGCGCGAAGATCAAACCCAATCCGCCCGCACCGCCGGTGATGAGGTACGTGCCGCGCGCCTTCCACGGCGATGCGGCATCGATGGATGCTGGCCGCTCTATCCAACGGCCCACCTGGCGCACACCGCTGACATAGCGGATTTGCGACGCGGCACTGTTGCGGTTTTCCAGCAACGCCTGCAGCACGTTCTGCCCGGCCTCAACTTCGATCACCTGGCCGACGATGCGCGGGTTTTCCAGCTGCGCCGTGCGCAACATGCCGCCAAGGCCGGCCATGCTGCGAGCGATGCCCTGGCTGGGCACGACGACCTGGATCAGGTGGCGGCCCGCCTGCGCGCTCAAGGATTGGATCTGTTCCAGCAGCACGCCGGCAGCCGATTCGTAGCGCTGCGCCAGCGCATCGCCGATGCCTGTCTCGATGCACGCCGCATGCGGCAACCCCGCTTGCACTTCGGCCGATATCGCCGGCAAGTCGTCCTGCTCGCCGCAAAGCAGAACGACTTGCTGCGCATAGTCCAGCGCGTGTTGCGAGTCGTTCGATGACGCAGTCCAGTCGAGCTGGAACAGCGCCGTGCGCACCGGCTCGCCGGCATCTGCCGGCGCGACCGTGCGCAGACAGCATTCGCCGAGGCGCACGCACACCGATCCCGTTTCGTTACACAAATCGATATCGAATTTCTGTAACGAACGCTCCGCTGTGTGGCCGGCGCTACGGCGTATCACCACCCACATCTGGCCCGTGCAGGGAGCCAGCACTTCCAGCGAGCGGAGTGCGAACGGCAGCATCGGCGCGTTGTCGCCGGTGCCTTGAACGTGGAAAACAATCGCCGCCTGCAGCGCCGCGTCGAGCAGGCTGGGATGCAATGCATAGTCGTGCTGCGTCGACTGCAGCGTCGCCGGCAGTGACAACTGCGCAAGCGCATGTTTGCGGCCGATCAACAGTGCGCCCAAGCCGCGATGGCCGGCACCATAGGCCAGGCCCATCCGCTCAAGCGTGGCATAGCAGGCGTCGGCATCCAGCTGCGCTTGCGCGCTTTCCACGCGCAGCGCCGCGATATCTACAACGGCCGGTGACGGCGCCTGCGCATCGATACTCACTACGCCCTGGCTGTAGACCGCGCCTTCGCCTTCCGCATCGTCATACAGCTCGAAATTGAATTCGCCCTGGCCCTCCGGGAACAGCGCGATGTGCAGATCTCGGCTTTCGCCTTCCGCCACGACGGGTCGCATCCAGACGACGTCCTTCAGGCGGCAGGCACCATTGCCTACGATAGCCTGCGTAGCCGCGAAGTACGCCATTTCCAGCTGCGCGGCGGCCGGCAGCGTGGCGCGCCCCTGCACCACGTGATCTGCCAGAAAGAATTCCTTGCCGCCGAAGCGGCTGGTGAAGCGCAACCCAGCGGCATTGGAGGTGTTGCGGTGAACGAGTGGATGGACGGCCAAATACGGCATGGCGGGCGAAGCGGGTTTCGCATCCACCCAATGCCTTTCCCTGGCGAATGGATACGTCGGCAACGCAAGGCGCCGCCTGGGCGACGGATGCAGGGCACGCCAATCGATCGCCTGCCCTGCCACCCACTTCGCTGCCACGCTTTGCGGATCGTCATTCGATGGCGGCCATGCTGTGGACTGCGACGCTTGCGCTAGCGTCTCCGCCGATAGCTCCTGGCAGAGAACGCCAGCTTGCGTGGTCGACGCCAGCCAGTTTTCCAATCGCTGTTGCAGGGCGTCGAACGAATCAACCACCAGCGCAAGCCGCGCTGCCATGGCCTGCCGCCCAACCTGCAGCGTGTACGCCAGATCGGCGAGGCCGGCACGGCGAATCTCAGCCGATGCGACGGCGTCCAGCAGCTGCCGCACGCGTTCGCGCAGCACCGGCATCGTTTTGGCGGAGAGCACGACGATGGCTGGCGCGTCATCAATCGCCGTTGGAGCCTGCGGCGCTACGTATTCTTCGACGATCACATGCGAATTCACGCCGCCGAAGCCGAACGAGCTGATGCCCGCGCGGCGCGGAAGAGGCCTGCCGTTTTCGTCGCGCTTCGCTGGCCAGGCTTGCGCATGATCGACCACGAAAAACGGACTGCCCTCTAGCGCGATGCGCGGATTGAGCTTCTGGTAATGCACCAGCGGCGGAAAAACCTGATGCTTCATGCACAGGATGGTCTTGATCAGACCCGCCAGGCCCGCCACCGATTCGAGGTGCCCGATATTGGTCTTGACGCTGGCGATGCCGCACGCACGTTCCGGCAGCACCTCGCCGCGCGCGGCGGCGACGCGCGCAAAAGCCATCTTCAAGCCTTCCACTTCGATCGGATCGCCCTTGGGCGTACCGGTGCCGTGCGCTTCGACATAACCGATGCTACCGACCGACACGTCCGCCTGGCGCAGGGCCTCGGCGATCACCTTCGATTGTGCGGCCGAGCCCGGGTACGTGAGCGTGCGCGCGCGGCCGCCGTGATTCACGGCCGAACCGCGCAACACGGCCAGGATGCGATCGTTGTCGCGGATCGCATGGTCGAGCCGCTTTATCAGGATCATCGCCGCGCCCTCGCCACGCACGTAGCCATTGGCGCGCTCATCGAACGTCTTGCAACTGCCGTCCGGCGACAACATGCCGGTCTTGGAGAACGAGATGAAATGCGTCGGGCTGCACAGCACGCTGACACCGCCGACCAGGGCGTGCTCGCATTCGCCGCGACGAATGGCATGCGCCGCCTTGTGCAGTGCCACCAGCGAACTCGAACAGGCCGTATCGATGGGCAGACTCGGCCCGTGCAGATTCAGGAAATAGGAAATGCGGTTTGGGATCAGCGCGGTATGCGTGCCGGTGGAAACGTGTCCTTCGATGGCGTCGAGCGCGTGGCGCAGATGATCTTCATAGTCGAAATTGAACACGCCGATGTAGACGCCGGTGTTGCTGCCGCTGAACACTTTCGGATCGTAGCCGGCGTCTTCCAGGCAGGCCCAGGCCTGTTCCAGCATGATCCGCTGCTGCGGATCCATCACGCGCGCTTCGCGCGCGGAAATGCCGAAGAAATCCGCATCGAAATGCTCCACGCCATCGATGAAGCCACCCCACTTGCTGATGGATCTGTTTTCGTCCTGCGCCTGCGCGGAATAGAAAGCCTCCTTGTCCCAACGGCTGGCGGGAATCTCGCTGATACTGGAGCGGCCCTCGCGCAGGTTGGCCCAGAACTGTTCGTAGTTGGCGGCGCCGGGGAAGCGGCACGCCATGCCGATGATGGCGATGTCGGCTTCACGATGCGCCGCGAGTGCCGGCGTGCTTTCCTGGAACGTATCCTGCTGAACATTCATGGCCATACATGTCCTGTAGCGTGTTCTTTCGGATGCCGCGTCTAGCGGCCTTGCCTGCATCCAGCGATGCGATTTTGAAAAGCAGACGATCTTCGCGACGGCCGTCAGGCGACGAGCGAATGGGATGGGGCGTGGATCGGATCGGCGCGTTCGGCACGGCTTTCCCGCGCACCAAGGAACCGCGCATACGAGCGCGCAAGGTGTTCCGCGGCCGCATCCATGATCTTGATCGCGATGCGATCCACGTGCCGCTCGCTCCAGTGTTCCAGCTCCGTGCCTTTCACCCATTGGTTGAACGAACCCAGGGCCGGCCCGGTATGGATCTGATAATTCACGCGGTCGCTGCCTTCGCCTTGCATTGCGATGCGCGAGCTGTAGGCGAAGTACCAGCGGAACACCAGGGCCATCTTGTGCTTGGCATTGGCCTCGGCCTTGGCGATTTCATGCTCGCGGTTCACCGACCTGAAATAGGCGGCCGTCTCCTGCCAGATCTCCTCGAAGCTTTTCTTGAAGAAGGTACCTTCCAGTTGCCGCCGCGTGCGCTCGGGAATGTCGTCCAGGCCGTCGTAGTGGCGATAAAGCGAAAACAACTTGTTCGCACGCGCGGGGAAAAATACCGACTTTTTCATCACCTGGATCTGCGCGCCGAGTTCGAACATGTCGCCGGCCGGTGCGTACTCGGTGTCGTGGATGTCCATCTCCTGCAACATCGACTTGCCGTCTGCACTCATGCCGGCTTCCACCGTGCACTGATTGACCGAACCGGTAAGGATGAAATCCGCACCCAACAGGAAGGCCGCCGCCGCCGCTTCCGGACCACCGATGCCGCCGGCCAGACCCATGCAAAGCGGCTCTTCATAGCAGTGCATGCGCTGCATCTCATCGCGCATGCGCAGCAATGGCGGCAGCATCACGGCGGGAATGCCGCCATCGGTATGCCCGCCGGAATCGGCTTCCACGCAGATGTCGTGGCTCATCGGCACGCGCTGCGCAAGCTCGGCCTGTTGCGGCGTAACCAGTCTCCGCTGCAGCAGCCGATCCACGATCATCGCCGGCGGCGGACTCATAAAAGCGCGCGCCACCTCGGGACGCGATACCTTGGCGATAACGCGGTGATCGCAAACGACACGGTTGCGCGCATCAGTGCGCAAACCTTGCAGGCGGAAACGAACCAAGGCCGGCGTCATCTGCATGAATGCGGCGGCCTCTACGTTGCGGATGCCGTGTTTCAAGTAAAGGTCGACTACCGCATCTTCTTCGGCGGGATAGTCGTAGTTGGCGAGCAGGTTCATGCCATAGGGCTGGCCGGCATTCAATTCGCTCTGGATGCGGACGATGTTCGCCTCGATCTTCGCCGTCGACAGCCCGCCTGCGCCGAAGAAACTCAGGAATCCGGCCTTGCCCATCGTTATCACCAGTTCGGCGGAAGCGACGCCGCGGTACATGCCTCCGGCCATATAGGCGTATGTCAGGCCAAAGCGACGGCGAAACACTTCGCTGCCGAGCGACGTTGCCGTTACGTGCGGCTCACCATCGCGGCGGTCTGCCAGACGGCTTATTTCGTTGGACATGCCAGCCAAGGGCGCCACGTCATCCGCGCTCTTGAGCGGCAGCCCTACCGGTGCTTCCTCGATGATCGGCGTAGTCTTGGTTTTGATCTCCTGCACCATCTTTGACAGCACGCTGGCGCCGATCTCCTGGAATTCGACCTCGCCCTTGCCGAGGACATGGCGGATCGAATCGACCCATTGCACCGGCGAGGCGATCTGCGCCGCCAAGGTTTCGGCAATGCGCGTCGGGTCATAGGGACGCGCCGTGGCATTGGCGATCACTGCCACTTGGGGCGGCGCGAAGGTGAACGATTGCAGGAACTCGGCGAACTCGGCCTGTGCAGCGCGCATATGGCGCGAATGGAAGGCCGCGCTGACGTTCAACATCACGCAGCGCAGGTTTTTCTTTGCGAACAGCTCGACCGCTTCGGCGAGCTTGTCCTTGCGGCCGGCAATCACGGTTTGCGTGGGGGAATTGATGTTGGCGATATCGATCTCATCGAGCCCATGCTGATCGAGGATTGCCCTCACTTCCTGCGCGGCACTGCCAAGCACCGCCGCCATGCCGCCGCCGCTCGCGGCCCCCATCAGTTCGCCGCGTTTCTTTACCAGGCGCAGTCCGGTCTCGAACGAGAACACGCCTGCGGCAAGCAGGGCGTTGTATTCCCCAAGACTGTGCCCGGCAAAAAAATCCGCCCGCTCCGGCCGATGCAGATAATGCAGCGCATTGACCACGAACAAGGCAGGCTGCGTGTAGCGCGTCTGCGAGAGCAAGCCCTGCCGGTCATGCAGGCAGAGCTCTTCCAGCGAATAACCAAGGATGTCGGATGCGCATGCGACCTGTTCCGGAAACAGCGGGAAGAGATCCTTGCCCATGCCCTTGAACTGCGAGCCCTGACCGGGAAAAACGATGGCTTTCATAGTGCGTGACTCCATGCTGCGCCCGCCCTGAATGTGTTTGCCTTGATCTGCCGGTATGACCGGGTGAACGGCTTGATTTATTCCGCGCGCAGCCGGCCGGTAACTTGCCTTCAGATCGGCCAGCCGCTGCATGTCGCTGCCCAATGGCGACATGGCGTGATGGATGGAAGACGCCGAACCTGCCGGCAGCGCGTACTTCAAGAACGTCGCCAACGTCCCGCCAGGACCGGCGTCGATGTAGCGGTACTCGCCTTGCGCGGCGAGCTCGCCGATGGCGTGCTGGAAGCGGATCGGCTCGCGCACGGCCGACCAGAAATGATCCGCGCAAAGCGTTTGGAGCGGCCTGCCTTGCGCGCAGCAGACCAACGGCACATTGCCCTGGCGCAACTGCAGTGTGCGAAGAAACGCCTGATAGGAAGGCTCGGCCGCATCGATCCAGCGCGAGTGAAACGCATAGTCGACGGGCAATGTCTGCAGCGTGGCGCCGCATCGGCGCAGATGGCTTTCGACCTCCGCAGCGTGCGAATGCGGCAGCGACAGCACGGCATGGGCGTCGAAGTTGACGGCGGCAAGCTCGCACAAGTCGAGCAACTCAGGCGTCAGCCAATGCTGCCAATCCCCCAGCACGGCGATCATGCGTCCGCGCTGGCAATGCGTTTCCACCGCCATCGCCTGCTCGATCACCGCCAGCAGTGCGTCACGCGGATCGATATGCCCCGCCACGGCCGCCGCGGCGAATGTACCGAGGCTGGCGCCGAGCACCACGTCCGGCATGATGCCTGCATCGATCAGCGTCGTCGCGAGCGCATGCTCCACCATGAAGATGGCAGCATGGCTGTGCAGCAGGCGATCGAACGGCGCCCCGCGTGCACGTTCGTTAAAGAGCACGGCCACGATCGATTCGCCGCAGCGCTCGCGGAATACATCGTCGGCCTGCAGCATGGCGGCGCGAAAATGCGCGTCGCACTCAAACAGCTCCCGCCCCATTTGGAAGTGATGCGAACCCTGCCCCGAAAATAGCAATACCGTTTTCACGCTCGACACACGACACACGCAACACGAACCATGATTCCACGTTGAAATCACGCCACTACCGGTGCATTGATCGTTCAATGCATGCATGGCGGACAGTGGAAACATCCGCCACAGGCGTACACAAGCCTATGCATGGCCTCCATCAAGGCGAACAGCGAAAACAGGCGGCGATTGCAGCGCTAAAGGCGAATCGCGCACAGCATGCCGCTGTTTTATTTCATTTCATCGCACGCAACGCGCCAGCCGGAATGAGTGCACGCTTGCAGCGAACGCGGGCGCATATCGGCCCATGCCTCGTCGATGAACGCGAGGCAGCATGCTTTCGACCCTTGTCTCCCCGCCTTGAACCAGCCACTTGGCACGATCTTATTTATCGGCCAAATCGAATATTGACCTTCCTGATTGAAGGCGACTGCATAATCGGTTTCTTGCTGACTCGACCCGGTGGACATGATGCTCTCTCGCAAAAAAAGAAAACAAAATCGACCTTGCGCTTTAAATAGGACAAATAAAGGATTTCGCAACAAAAAATAGGCTGATTTTTGATTCCCCCGTGCTTCGCTCAAGGCGCAAGCGTCCGGCACCCGTCAGTGCAAGATGCGCAGTTCCAAGGCAGCCCTCAACGCTCCGAAGTCGCGTATGCAACACCTTCTAGTGTGCGCGCGCCTCGAATACCAGAATGCTTATCCCAGCACACATGGGCGTGATGAGGACGTGAAAGCCCGTATCGATAATCCGACATGTGATTTTTTGATGAAGACGAAGGCGTCGCGTAATCAGGTTGAAATATTTTTCAAAGCACTGCGCGCGCAGCACACATTACTTTTTTATACCAAGTGCGATGCACAGGGTGGCTTGTATGTCGCTCGCTTGCAGGCGGTGCGCCCGATTTCGCACTGCACACAGCGCGGGGCGGTGGCGTGCGCGACCTTATCAAGATCGTGGACGGTGATCCGTAGCCACTGGAGGCTCGTGTTGGAAAGCGATAAAAAGGTTCTAGCCAGCGCAGGATGAAATGGCGTGTTGCACTCGATCTGTGTGAGGCCCGCTCGCTTCGGTCAAATATCCCTGCTCGGCACGCCTTTGAGCAGCGTATCGGGATGACGTCCCAGCATGTCGGCAAGCGTGCGTATCGATTGTGCGGTGCGCTGAATTTTCAGCTGGGTTCACTGCAGATTTTGCTGCAATGGTGCGCTGTCACTGAAAGCACCCTGCACCGTTTGGAAAGTCCGGTCGGCCTGCCGCAACCTTTGCGTGGTGGCCGGCAACACTTGCCCCATCAGCGTGTACACGCGCCAGCTCGTCGCGCGATGCGAGCAGTTGGCGATCTTCATCCAGCACTTCGAGCAGGCTGACTGCGCCGCCTTTGTAGGCATCCTCGGCGGCCGCACGCGCGCGCTCGTGTGCGTCGAATTCCTTGGCCAGCACGTCGTGCTGATGTTCCAGTTCGCTCAGCGTAACGATCGCGTTCTCCACGTCTTCGGTTGCGCGCAGCATCGACTGGCAATACGTCGCCAGTTCTTCGGCATTCTTTCCCTTGGCTTGCGCCACTTCGGCATCCACGCGACCGAAATCGAACAAGCGCCAATGCAAACCCAGTGCCGCCTGAGGTTGGAACGCGCCGGCGGCGAACAGGCTGCCGGTACGCAGGCTTTCCAGGCCCGGCAATGCGCTCAGCGATACCTTCGGGTAGTACTCGGCGGTGGCTTCTATCACGTCACCGTCGTGCAGGAACCTCTCACCGGACTTGCGGATGATGCCGCGACCACGAAACGCGCTCTCGATCAGCAGAAAGGTCAACGGTACAGCCGGCTTTCAAGTCGCCTGATCCTTTGACGTGCTATTCAAGCAGTTGCCAAGACCATAGTGCCGATAAAGGCTCTCTTGCTCCTGTCGGCTAAATGCTTCTCCGGCATCGTAACGCGGAGCATCTTTCACTTGCTGCCGCGTCAAGTGAACTGACACCATGTGTTCAGCCCAACTCATATCGCGGATCCATTGCGGCGCGATAAGCACCTGATGACCACCAAACCAATTGCTGGTGCTCACGACGATATATCGGATGGCCCAAGCGCATTCATCGATGAGCAAGTCACACACATGACCGATGTCGTCATCGGTGGCATCTACATGGTAGCCAATGGTTTCTTTGCAGCTACGTAGATGGAGGTCGTCGCGCTTATCGTTTCGCGATCCAGACAGGGCATGCCCGTCCGGATTCCCATATGGAGAATCGGCGTTGACGTCATCACCCTCTTTCAGGGTGGGGCAGTAGTATGGGTAGCCGTAACTGTCTAGATATCCCACGTCACGCCGCTTCGAAACGGGTTTATCAGTGTCCATATCCGGGCTGCTCTTGACCTGCTCCTTGGTGATCTTCACAGGGAGTATTTTTCCGCACCAATCCGGACAATCCATCGACATCGGCGAGATGAGAACCTTCCGATCAGGAATCCACGAACTCGTGTCGACAATCAAGTGGCGAATGGTCCACGTGCGGTCATCGAAATAGAAGTCTTTGACGCGTCCGATATCACCATCGGTGGCCCGGATCGAATAATTTTCAAGATCTCGCATACTCCGCAACATGACTCATCCTCCCGGCAATGCTTAAAGCATTCGGCAACTCGTAGAAAGCAAATCATCCGAAAGAAATAGTCGTGTCAGATCGGAAGATCGTTACTACGCCATCTCATAAGACATATTGCGCTTAGGTCGAATGACATTCCGTTCGCTTGAGCACTTAGAACTGCCAACAAAACCCGAAATATTTCATGCCATCGTCCCGGCGAAGGCCGGATGGAACGCAACACTCGGAGAACATCCGAAGGATGGCCCCGAAGGGGGTGAACAAAGCGAATCACCCAGCGACTTGCAGATCACGAAAATCACTAGGCTCCAGCTTTCGACCGGCCGACAGAAGTTTTGTTAGCGGCCACTGGCTCGACGCGCGCCGCATCTACTACCTCGATCCTCCATGTGGGAGAACGAGCGAAACACGCAGCAATGCTTGGATCCCATCCTCATAAGAACATCCCTGCCCGCCCAAAGGGCAATCCTTCCCATGAAGGCTTCCGTGCCAATCGATCACTTCCTTATCATGCTTTTGTGGCATTGACCTTATGAACCGGCAGGCTTTTCATGCTGGTGAAAACCGGTGCCATGCTTACAACGTATCCCCACCTCTGACAGCAGCGACAGCACGCTGCACATCGATCTTCAAGGCCTGCCCATAGTTGGGCCACATATCGGGGTTCTCCGGGTGGAAGGTGCCATCCTCCCGAACGATCGAATGAGCGCCACCACTGTCCATAAGCCGAAAGATCTGATCAGCCGACAATTCGCCTGAAACTTGAACGGTGACTACGGCATAACCGAAGGACTTGGGATCGGTCATATTACTGGGCGATCGAAGGCTCGAATCACGATGCATTTTACCCGAAGCATCCCGAACTCCCCTCTTGCCAAGATGACTTATCGTCGATATGACGGTCGTTGGCGCTTCTGAGCTTGCTGCTGAATTTCCCACGCTCTCATCCACGCTAATGGTGACTCGATCGCGTCGCAATCCGCGTGCAACCAGCCTTTCAAGAACAGCCATACCCGCAAACTGCGTATCAAACCCGGCGACAATGAGATCAGCCACGTGACGACTCCTGAAGGTATTCCAAAGTGACAGCGAAAGCATTTAAAGGCGGTAGTGTCACTATGCAATCCATGAGTTCCTTGTGTCGGTACGCCACCGCACCTAGCTGTTGACAGCGTTGGCGACGACGCCGCCCAAACCCAGCGTAAGGCCCGCTTGCTGCTGCTTATATGTCTGTGTGGTGTCCTGCGCGCCAATAGCCGCATCGATGGTCACGTCTTTGCCCACGATGGCGGTGCCGGCCTGGCTGAGCACGTCGCTGCCGGTGATAAGAAATGAGTTGTCATCGTTGACACAGATCGATATCCGGGTGCGCACGACAAAATCGCCCGTTAAGTCGTTTATCTATGTCTCGTTTCGGAATAGAAGCTCCTGGCTGACAAGCCTTTAGCTCTTTCCAATGGTCGCAAAAGTCGTACCTACCTTGTTCATAAACAAAGCCATCAGATGCCATGCATATGTGCATTAGGGCAATATCCTGTGGGGTGGCAGGCGCTCTTCCAGATGTGACTTCAAACGGAGTTGGGTAACCACATTCCAACATGGCTTTTTTCACGGCTAGCTGACTAACACCAGGTTTCGACCAATTTTGAAATTCAGGTGGATTTGGCTGAAAAGGTTCAAAACCGAAGCATGCTGATAAAAAGGAGCATAGAATTGGAATCAATGCCACATGCGTTTTTTTCACTTCACTTCTCCCCGTAAACCGTTAGCAACCGGCACAGAGATCGGAGCACTTAAAGGCGTATCTTTCCAAAGATCGGGGCACCGACTGTTCCCGCCTATTCCATAGCAATTGTGTGACGTACCCTGTCCACCAAGCGCTCTAAGCATTTCCTGGAGGGAACTACTTCCTTCCGGAATCGTTCCACCCGTGGGCGAATTTCCTCCGATGAATCGCCCCACTGGATCAGCCATGTGGTTCTGCAACGTCAACACCATGTTTTGCCTTTGTGCGGGGTCCGCGATGGTATTGCGATCCTGAAGGTAGCTGAGTAGTTGATCCGCTTTTGATGCGCTGTATGCAGCCAAAGCACTAAAAGTCCACGCCATCGCCACCGATCTGATCATATGTTCAACTGCACGCGCCCGAGTGAGGGAAACTCCGGCAGAACTGGCTATTCAAACGCTTGGCGGGATTGGGCATTGGAGAGGATGCTCCTGGCTGACATGCGGAAATCACCTTGGAATTTCTGCAGAAATTGGCATATGAATTACCATATTTCGCCTTAAAGCCGCTTCTTTCCATGCACAATGTTGCCAATGCAGCCTCATCGGGAGTTAGTAGATGTTGCAGGCCAGAAACACGTCCAGTTGGCTGTGTGAATCCACATTCCAATAGCGAAGCTATCACGTCAGTCTCTGATGCGCCCGCCTTCTCCCATGACTCACTAAGATACGGTGGAGGTTGAAATGGTTTATACCCAAAGCAGCCGCTAATTAAGAGGGAAGTTAGCAATAGAGATAGATGAGTTTTCATCCACATCACTCCTGCTGTCCAAAGGTAACAGGAGCGCTGATTGCTCGCATGTCAGGCGATTTTTTCCAGAATTCCGAGCACGAACCTGGGCCGCCTGGACTTCCGTAGCAATTATGGGATGTGTTTTGTTGTCCCGTCGCCGCACGAAGCATCTGTTCAAGCAATGTAGTTCCGTCAGGAATTGTTCCACCCGTTGCTGGATTTCCACCAATTATCCGTCCAACCGGGTCCGCAATATGATTTTGCAACGTCAGAACCAATTCTTTCCTTCGAATAGGATCTTCGATTGCGTTCCTATCCTGCAAAAGGCTCAACAACTGATCAGCCTGAGCCGCGTTATAGGCTGGACCGAAGAAGCTCACCGAGGTGCCAGATAACATGCCTGCCGCACCTGGTAACTTGGCAATCGATTCCATGGCATTGCCAATCGTCATCGAGCCACGGCTATGACCATCAAGATGCAACCCGTCCTGGCCGTACAACAGCATCATGGATTTTGTTTCCTCTGTAGCGTTGGTTAAGCCCCAGAAGTCGTTCTCCAAGTTCTTCTGATACGCGGCAACCAACAACTCAGATAGCGCATTATTTGCTTCCGGAAAGGCGATGTAATATTGGGGTCCATCCGATGTGCTGTGTTGATCTGCATACTTAGCTGCAGCATCGTTGCCATTGAAGATGCCGTTGTCGGCAATATATACGGCTCCATCTTTCCCTGGCTGGAGATTCATCTTTTCCTCCTCGGTTAGCTTTCGTCCTGGAATTGCCTTTCCTTTCTCGTCGTAGGCTACCTCATAAACATCCGCCGCCTGAATGAACATCGTGCGATACGCCTCATCGGTGTAAGGCGTACCCACCTGATAGGCAAAGCCCTTGAGTCCTTGCTCCAGCTCGGCGTTCGCCTGCAATTGGTCTAAATTCGGGCGTGCGAGCACCTGATTATCCAGACTGGCTTCCCGCCTTAGCCCAGCGATGGCCTCCTCGGCACTCTTGCCGCTCAATGTCTGCTGCGCAGCCCCATCGGTAACCGTGATGTTACCGTTGGCAATCGCGCTATGCGTGGTGCTGCCGTGATGTTCGCTATCACTACCATTGCCCAGCAGATTGCCAGCAATGCCCTTCGCAGCGGTGTATTTGCTGCCACTAAACATGCTGCTATCACCACCCATGCTGGTGCTGGATGCCTTGCCGCTACTTTCGTTGCGGATGTCCTCATAGGTGAGCGTGCCCGTGGTCAGGCTGTTCTTGCTGGCGTCCGCGCTGCTGGCAATGACGCCACCGATCAAGTGTGTATTGCCACCCACGGTGATATCAAAGCCACCACTGCCCGCGCCGATACCACTGACGTTACTGACGCTTGCGTAATGGCCACTGGTCTTGGTTTGGTTGTAGCTGGCACCGCCACCGCCGCCCATGCCGATCACGACTTCACCGTCAGCTTGCATTTGCTTGCTAGCGTAGTCATCGGTGTCTTGTTCGCTTTGGATCAGCAGGTTGTTGCCGATGTTGGCGAGTACCGTGTTGCCCGCAAGCTGCGCGCCTTTGATGGTGGTGTCGTTGCCACTGATCAGTGGTGAGTGTATCGGTGGCATTCACCGAGCTGTCGGCATGCGTGGTGCCATTGCCGTGTGCACTGCCTTTTCCAATCGACGCTTGTGCATAGAAGCCGATGCCGCTGGTACCGAGCTGTACGCCCGCGCCACCGCCGGCGTTCTTGTTGCTGCTTTCCAGGGTGTGCTGTTCGGCCTGGCTCAGGATGTTGAGGTTGTTGGCGGCAGCCAACGCCACGTTATTGCCGTTGATCTGGCTACCGATGATATTCAAGTCGCCGCCGGTCGCGGCAAGGGTGATGTCGCCAGCGCTATGGATGTGACTGCCGTAGGCCGTTTCGTCATGCGTGGTGCCGGTGCTGCTAGCACTGCTGCCACCGATGCCAAGACGCAGGTTGATACCGCTACTGACGCTGCCTTCCTTCGCGGCGGCCTGATAGGCGTTGTAACCATCGTTGGCGGTATACGCCGCTTGGCTGGCATAGAGGGCTTTAAGGCGACTGTCTTGCACGTCATGACCCGCCTGAGCCATGCCGTACACGCTTTGCGCCCCATTGATCAAGCCGCCGCTCAAGCCCACGTTGATGCCTGCCTGACTTACCTTCTGCGTCTGCGTGATATCGGTGCTGCCTACCGCCGCATCGATGGTGACGTTCTTGCCAACGATGGCGGTGCCGGTTTGGCTGAGCACATCGCTGCCGGTGATGTGTACGTCGTTGCCTGCACTCATCGTCACGCTGCCCTGCAAGCTGCCGACGGTGCTGCCGCGGTAGCTGGTTTCGTTGACGGTGAGGCCGTCTTGCGTGCTGCGGTTGCCGATCAGCACGCTCAGGCCGCCGTTGTTCATCAGGCCGGTGTGGCTGGTGGTTTTGGCTTGGTTTTCGGTGTAGGTATTTTGGCCAGCGTTGAGGGTGAGGTTGTTACCCGCAGCAAGCACCACATCCTTCGTTGCGACGATTTGCGCGTTGGTGGCGGTGAGGTTGTTGCCCGCTGCCACGCTGACGCTATCACCGCTCAGCACGCTGCCGACGCTGGTGCTTTGGCTGATCTGGGTGCTGCTGGTGTGGCTGCGCCATTCGGGATCGACGGAGCCGAAGCGTTTGCGGCTGGTGCTGAAGAAGCTGAAGCTGCTGTGTTCGTAGTCGTGCGCTTCGGTGTGCAGGTCGTGCGCGTCGGTGAGGTCGATGTCGTGGCCGGCCGCCAAGGTCAATGCGTTGTGGGCGTTCATGTAGGCCGCTTGCGCGGTCAAATCGTTGCCAGCGGCGACACTCACGTTGCTACCACCGATCTGGGCGCCGATGGCGTAGGTGTCGCGGATGGCGTCGTAGGTACCGCCGAGGTCAGCACTGCAGACAAGGTTGTTGCCGGCAACCAGTTGCACGTTGCCGCCCTGGATCGTGCCGACGTTGAGCAGGTCTTGCGCGGTTTGCACGCTGAGGTTGCCGGCTTTGAGGCTGGCATCCTGGCTCGCTTGAAGGCTGCCGGTGTTGTAGAGCTGTCGCCGCCGTTCGAAGCGGTGTAATGCAGACGGCAACGGCAAAACCATGACTAACGTCGGAATAGCCGCGATAGAAAACTACGCTTCTTCGGTAGTTCCTCAGCAAGCGTTCCCTTGAATGATTGTGTTTCACTACCTACGAGATGGGTAGTTGGCCCCTCGGGGCGCAAGAGATCACCGGGATAATTGGGATGCCCCAGGCACAAACTATCGTCCATGCCGAAGGCTTTGACAGCAGCGACGGCTTCGATGCACCAGTAACCGAAGTAGCCACCTTCAAGCTCGTGATATTTGTACCAATAGGGACGCGTGTATATCGCCGGCATCGCTCTTGTTGTTTGGCGATCCAACCCCGCATACCAGTGATCAACGAATGATTTGAGCAATTCAGATTGCTTGTTTCTCGGCGCGAGCACGGCACCAAGCAACCGTGCATAGGGTTCCGGGTGACAAAGTTCTGTACCGATACGACGACCTTGCTGGCGTGATGCGATCACACGATCTAGCAATGCGTCTTCGCCCTCATTACCAATGAGCACCAACAGGCGATTCCATTGTTCATCTGGAATATCGAACGCCAATGCAAGCCCGACCAGCCAGAAGCAGTTGATGTAGTGATCGAGGTTTACCTTCCAGGCATGGCGAGTATATTGTTGCTGCTCTGTCCAAACATCTTTGCCAAAGCCCTCGGCCTCCTCCCAAGCCTCTAGGAGAGGAAGAATGTATTCGGCCAATTCAAGAATCGAGTCCCCTCTCGAGTATTTTTTCAATAGTAGATGGCGATTTGCGCTTGCAATCTCGTAGATATATTGAGGACGATATTTTTCATTTTTAATTGACTCTTTCTTGAACTCCAATCTGTGCCTGATCTCATCTTGGCTAAAGTTCACCGAATTATCAAACCATTCCGAACTCTTTAAATGATCTCTAGTCACCTAGCACCCCCAATTACTCCAGATACTTGATGCGGAATGATTTTTCCGTTCCGCCCAAGAATACCCATTGTTACGTTTCCGTATGGATCCGACGTCCCCCCGCCTTCAGTAGCGGAACTATTTAGAATCCGGGTTTCACTTTAACTGCTTCGCATACTCGGCGGGTGTTAGCCCGCCCAGTGCCTTCTTGGGTCGCTCCTCGTTGTATTCCCGGCGCCAGGTTTCGATCTCGGTGCGTGCGTGCAGCAAGTTGGGGAACCAGTGCTCGTTGAGGCATTCATCGCGCAGCCGTCCGTTGAACGATTCGATGTACGCGTTCTGATTAGGTTTGCCGGGCTCGATCAACCGCAGCTGTACGCCGCGTTCATGGGCCCACATCACCATGGCCTTACCACAAAATTCCTTATCGTTATCACTGCGCATCATCTTCGGCAGGCCGCGCGTGAGGGCCAATCGATCCATGACGCGCGTGACGCCGGCTCCCGAAATGGCTCGCTCTACTTCAATCACCACTGACTCGTGCGTGGCGTCGTCAACGACCGTGAGGCATTTGATCACGCGACCTTCGGCGGTGCGATCGAACACGAAATCCATGGACCACACTTCGTTGGCTTTCGTTGGGCGAAGCAATGGCTGGCGTTCGGCCTCCAGCACCTTTTTACGCTTGCGTCGGCGCACCTGTAACTTCGCCTCTTGATACAGCCGCTCGACCCGCTTGTAGTTCACCACACGTCCCTCCTGCCGAAGCTTCAGGTAAATCATGCCCACGCCATAGCGTCGATGGCGCTGGGCCAACGCCGTAATGCGCTCACGAAGCGCCACGTTGCGATCGGGTTGCGGTTGGTAGCGATAGGCGCTCGCGCTCATGCCGACGATCGCCAGCGCATGTCGTTCACTGAGTTGGTTATCGATGATGTAGCGCACCAGCTCACGTCGTGAGGGTGCGCTCACCACTTTTTTCGGAGCGCTTCCTTGATCACCTCGTTCTCCAGCACTTGTTCGGCGAGGAGCTTCTTCAGGCGCCCGTTTTCCGTCTCCAGATCTTTCAGGCGCTTGGCCTCCGGCACGCTCATGCCCCCGAATTTGCTACGCCACAAGTAGTACGACGCCTCGCTGAAACCGTGCTTGCGGCACAACTCTTTGACCGGCATGCCCGCTTCGACTTCGCGCAGGAAGCCGATGATCTGCTCTTCTGAAAAACGCTTTTTCACGTCCAATCTCCTTGCGTTATGGGATCGGACTCTAAAGCGTTGCGCTACTCAATATCGGGGGGACGTCGCCGGCATCCATCAGCGCCTTGTATTGCTCCAGCGCATTGCTGTCGCCGTTGAGGAAGCGGCGGCCGGTCAGGCTGGTGATCTGGTCTATCACCAGTTGTGTTTCGTAGAAGGCGTCGCCCAGGCGCTTCAGGGTGAGGTCGCCATCCAGGCCCAGCCGATCGAGCAGGTAGTGGCTGCCGAGGAAGCCGCCGTAGCTGGCGAAGCGCGGACCCAAGTACATTTGGTACGGCGTCGAGATTTACTATGTCCGCGGGAACGAAAGACCTACTTCGTCTGCATCACAGACGTACCCTTCGGATGGAGCATTATGTGGACTTCCCTCCATAGTCCAATGCTTAAGAGACGGAAGCTCTTCAGCTATACGATTGCGGACTTCAGGTATTAGGGGCATCTTCATGAAAACGACCTGCTTTACCTTGGTCCAACCTTCGCTTATTTCGGCAACAGAATTACCCGCCAGAGCTGCGATTTCGACAGCTCGCTCAACGGTTGGGGACTGGATTTTTTTGTTCATTTTCTTAACGGAATCCTGTCTTTTAGTTCCAAATATTTTTGATACTTCTGAATAAAGTATTGATTTGCACCTCCAGAACCAAAACCTGGATTTGCCTGCACAGTACCAGCGGGAATTCGCACATCAGAGTTTAAAATGTACGCACCCATTTCGGGCCTATAGCCAAAGACGTCATGGGGCCTGACCTGTAAGCTTTGAAAGAGAGTGGCACTGTCATATCCAGCATTTGTTAGCGCAGAGATATCGGTATAGTACGCTGATTGACCAGGTAAGCCGCCATACAAAATAGTTCCTTTTGGAAGAGTTACCATGCTCCAGTTATCTGAAGCATAACCCCAATTGATTTGATCACTAACGGCGGAATGGATGGCAAAATTCGACGCCTCCCTCGCCGCCTGACTCTCCGCAATATTCTTCAGCACATTCGCCTTAAGCGCATCCGCCGTGGCATCGGCAGCTTTACCTGCTGCGGCAGCGGCGCTTTCACCCGGTATACCACCGAGAATCGCCGCCGCGACCGCACCCGAATCCCCATCGCGGATACCCAGCCCTAAACCAATAAAGGGAGATCCCCCGGCTCTGCCGGGGTGGCAGTAGAAGTTTGACGTTTAAAGGAGTCCATCGGGAGACTCGATTCGTGAGCCGCCAAGCACACGAAATGGAGAAACCCGATGGACGAATATGAAAGCCTAGGTCACACGAGATGGGAGTGCAAATATCACGTGGTCTTCATTCCCAAGTGTCGACGGAAGGTGCTGTACAGCGAATTGCGCCGGCATTTGACGGAGATATTTCATGATCTGGCGAGACGACGAGATAGCCGGATCGAAGAAGGGCATTTGATGCCGGATCATGTGCATATGTTGTTGTCGATTCCGCCGAAATATTCGGTATCGCAGGTGGTTGGCTACATCAAAGGAAAGAGCGCCATCCATCTTGCGAGGACGTACGGAGAGAGGAAGCGGAATTTCACCGGACAGCATTTCTGGGCGAGAGGTTACTTTGTTTCGACAGTAGGTCGGGACGAAGCGGTGATCAGGGAGTACATCCAGAACCAAGAGCGAGAAGATCGCCGCCTAGATCAGTTGAACCTGTGGCGCTGACGCACCATAAGGTGCTCACGATATGGGGTCGCGTTAGCGCCCCCGCTTAGCCGCTTTGAGCGGCTCACATTTTTAAAGCCACCGGCTTTGCCGGTGGATATTTACTCTCGGGCAACATCATTTTCGCTAGGCAAGTCCCACCCTTCCACTAACAATTCAAACTGAGCAAGCCTATGGGACACTTCCGGTACGTCCCTAATATTGGATTCCATTTCCCAATATGACAAGCCAAGCCTCCTTGGCGACGTAAGCGTCCCTTCTTTAGCGTCGATCAACGCTTTGCATAGAGGCTGATAGGAAGCAAGATAGGCAACATCCGAATTGCTATCCCTATAGGCCAATATGGCTTTTTCCAGAAGTTTGGCATGGAGGCTCAACTTGACAAGATTCATTTACCACCGCCGATTTCACCAATTTTGTTGGAATTTGGGTTCGTCCATAAACTTCTATCCGCAACTAATATCTGCTGAGCACCGCCGCCAGCGGAATATCCTCCTTGTTGGACTGGGGCAATATCACTTGAAAAAATTACCGGACTGGAGCCTGGGAGCGGTTTCATCGAGTAGACGTTAAATCCTAGCTGTGCACCACGAATGCCTTGTTCGGCCGGTAGTCCTAAGTAATTTGCAATCTGGTCAGGTGGGAGCTTTGAGAGCGCATCGTACTGTTCTCGTGTAACAAAGTACGGAGAGTAATACCCCACAGCGTCACCTCCAGAAGCATTCTTGGGAACAAGCTTGATGAGCTCCATGTCCGAACTAACGGATATGACTTTTGGAAGATCTGTTCCCGTACTAATTAAGTTCGACGCATACCGATATGCATCATCCAGTGAGGCCCCCGCGGAGACGTATTGATTGACAATTGCCTGCGCCTGTGGTGTTTGCATAATCTCAGCAGTGACTTGAACACCTAGCGGATTGAAATCATAGATCGGTGTGTACGAGAGCTTTGCAGCTTGATTGCTTTCGATCCACGCGTTAACTGCCCGATTCGCCGCATACGCCTCCACCGCAGCCGGCGCCAACTGCGTCAGCCCATAGACACCTTCCGCCCATGCCGGCGACAGTCCGAGCCCTTCAAGCACCTGCCCACCCATCGTCGGCGCGTACTGTCCATTGAGCATGGTCTGATAACCCGCCTTGGAGGTATCCAGTCCTGCGCCGGCAAGATACATCGAAGCCAAGCAGCCAATCCCCGTTTCGCACGTGGTCGCCAAGCCCACGCCCGCCACTGTTTCGAGATTTCCGCCCACACCCTGCAACGCACCCAAGATGCGAGTGCCGGCCTGATTGCGACTGTTCCAATCGGCCATGCCGCCGTTGAGCAGGCTGTAATTGAACATGGCATTACCTTGCCCATCGGTTTGACCCGACAGCAGCGCTCTCTTCGCAGCGAGGTTGTCTGATCCGCCTGCGGCCTGCAAGGCCAGCAAACTGGCGTAGGCGGGATCGGTGGGTGGTACGCCATCCGCGCAATGGGTCAGATAGCACGCTGCCGCTTGCAGCTTTTGTACTTCTTCAGGGCTCTTACCCTCGGCGAGTTGTTGCAAGCGCGCTTTCTCGTCGGGATGCAATTGCCGGTTGTACAAGTCGCCCTGTAGTGCGGTGGCGGCACCCGCACCGCCGCCTGCAGCCCCACCCAAGGCAGTGCTTGCAAGCGCCATCATCGACTTGCCTTCCGCCGAATACGGGTCGATGCTCTGGCTGACGAGGTAATCACTCATCACCTTACTAGCCAGTTCGCTAGCCGCTGCGCCCAAGCCACCTTGCAACGCATTGCCACCGCCTAACGCCGCAGTGGCGGCACCCACCAGGCCGTGCAGCAAGGTCTTGTTCGCACCGCCGTCGCTCCAAGCGGCTTGTTCTTCCGGCGTGGTGGCATGATGGGCCATGTATTGCGCGAGCGTGCCGGCGCTTCGCATGCCCACTTGGCCTGCGACATTGCCCAGCTCCATGTTTTCTTGCACTTTCTGCGCATCGAAGATGGGATTGAGCGCTTGGTTGTCGAGCGTGGGATTCCTATCTAGGCCGGCTAGGTCGATGTTGCCATCGCGTTGGATGATGGTGCCTTGCGCAATGCCACTGCTCGTGTCGCTGCTGCTGTGCCCACTTTGCGGCACGCCCAGCATGGGCGATGCACTGAAGCCACCACTGCCATAGCCCGCACTGACGCCCACGCTGCTGGCGCTGTAGTTCGCTTCGTTATGGATGGACTCAAAGGTGAGGCTGCCGGTGTCCAGGATGTTCTTGCTCGGATCGGCGGTGCTGGCGATCACGCCACCCATCAGATGCGTGTTGCCGCCCACGGTGATATCGAAGCCACCGCTACCCGCCTGAATGCCACTGACCTCGTTGACGCTGGCGTAATGGCTATTCACCTTGCTCTGGTTGTAGCTGAGGCTGCCGCCGGAGCTGTAACCAATCACCATCTTGCCGCTGAGCTGCTGTTGCTGGCTGGCGTAGTCGTCGGTGTCCTGCTCGCTTTGGATAAGAAAGTTGTTGCCGATGACGGCGATGACGGTGTTGCCGGTGAGTTGCGCGCCCTTGATGGTGGTGTCGTTGCCGCTGACGAGAGTCAAGGTGTCGTTGGCGTTGACCAGGCTTTCGGCATGCGTGGTGCCGTTGCCGTGCGCGCTGCCTTTGCCGACGGAGGCTTGGGCATAGAAGCCCACGCCGTCGCTGCCGATTTGGATGCCCACGCCGCCGCTGGCGTTTTTGTTGCTGCTTTGCAGGCTGTGGCTTTCTTGCTGGCTCAGGATGTTGAGGTTGTTCGCCGCTGCAAGGGCGACGTTGTTGCCACTGACCTGGCTGCCGAGGATGTTGAGATCGCCGCCGGTCGCGGCGATGACCACGTCGCCTGCGCTGCGGATATGGCTGCCGTACGCGGTCTCGTCATGGGTGGTGGTGGTGCTGGATGCGCTGCTGGCACCGATGCCTAGTTGCAGGTTGATGCCGTTGGGATTGTTCTGGCTGGCTGCTTGGCCGAGCGAGGTACCGGCCATGCCGTATGCATCGCTGGCGCTGTAGGCGGCTTGCGCGGCATACAAGGCTTTCAAGCGATCATCGCTGACCTGGCTGCCACGCTCGGCACTGGCGTAGGCGCTGTTGACGGCGTTGGCGACGGCGCCGCCCAGGCCGAGCGTCAGCCCCGCTTGCTGCTGTTTGTATGTCTGCGTCGTGTCCTGCATGCCGATAGCCGCATCGATGGTCACGTCTTTGCCGACGATGGCGGTGCCGGTCTGGCTGAGCACGTCGCTGCCGGTGATGTGCACCAGGTTTCCAGCGGTCAATGTCACGCCGCCGTTCAAGCTGCCGATCACGCTGCCTTGCGGGGTGGTATCGGTTTCGGTGTAGCTCTGCTGTTCCTTGCTGGCGCCGATCATCAGGTTCAGGCCGCTGGTGAAGACACCGTTGGTCTTGGTGGTTTTGTCGTGCTGTTCGTTGTGTGTGCTGGTGGCCGTGCCGATGTTCAAGTTGTTGCCCGCGGCCATCACGACGTTATCGGTGGCGACGATTTGTGCGGCTTGCGTGGTCACATCATGACCGGCGGCCACCGTGACGGTGTTGCCGCTGAGCAGGCTGCCGACGGCGTAACTGTCCTGCACGGCGTCGTGCGTCGTGGTGGTCGTGCTGCTGAGGAAGCCGCCGCTGTGGGTTTTGGTGTTGCGGTAGGCGTCGTGCTCTTCTTGGCCGGCGTTGAGGTTCACGTCGTTGCCAGCGGCTAGCGTGATGCCGCCGTGGGCGCTGGTGACGCTAGCGGCCACGGTGGTGAGGTCATGGCCGGCACTGATCGCCACGCCGTTGGTGGCACCGATGCTCGTGCCGCGCAGGGTTTCGTCGTACTGGCCGATGCTGACGAGCGTCTTGCCCTGGAAACCTTGGCTTGTTTTGCGGGTGCTGTCGGTGACGGCGTTGAGCACGATGTCGTGGCCGGCGCTGATCGCCAGTTGATCGCCCGCCTTGATTTGCGCGCCTTGGCTGGTGAGGTCATTGCCCGCCGCGAGCACGGCGTTGCCACCTGCCGTGAGCGTGGTGACCGTGTGCGTGGTGGTTTCCACGCCGTTCGCCTGTGTGCCTTGACGTTGGGTGCTGCCGCTGGCGTTGAGGTTGAGGTTGTTGCCGGCGATCAGTTGCGCGTTGTTGCCGGCGCTGAGTTGACTCGCGTTAGCGATGAAGTCGTTGCCTGCTGCCAAGCCCAGGTTATGGCCGGCGCTGATAGCAGCGTGATCGAGGTTGAGATTGTTGCCCGCTTGCGCAGTGAGGTTGCCGATGGAGGTGATGGTGCCGCCAGTTGGCAGGCCAAGGTTCGGGGCGTCGGGTGCAGTAAGGCCGAGGTTGACGCTGCCGAGATGGATGTCGCCAAGCTGGGCGCTGCCGACGAGGTTGTTGCCGGCCACCAGTTGCACGTTGCCGCCCTGGATCGTGCCGACGTTGAGCAGGTCTTGCGCGGTTTGCACGCTGAGGTTGCCGCCCGCTGCCAGATTGCCGGCGTTGAGCAGGTTGCCGGCCTTGATGCTGGCATCCTGGCTCGCTTGAAGGCTGCCAGTGTTGGTGAGCTGGTTGCTCGCATTGAGGCTGACCATGGCGCCTTGGATCACCGCGCCACTGGCCACGCTGTTGGCGGTTTTCTGGCTGAGATAGACCACCGGCACCAGCACCGATTCGCCGTTCACCTGTTCGCTGACCAGCCACACCATGTCCTGCGTCAGGCTGGCGATCTGTTCGGGCGTCAAGGCCACGCCCACGGCAAGCTGGAACGCTTGCGCTTCCAGTGCGCCCGCGTCCATCAGCGCCTTGTACTGCTCCAACGCATCGCCGTTGCCGTCGAGGAAGCGTCTTCCGGTGAGGCTCGTAATCTGATCCATGACCAGCTGGGTTTCGTAGAAGGCGTCGCCCAGGCGCTTCAGGGTGAGGTCGCCATCCAGGCCCAGCCGATCGAGCAGGTAGTGGCTGCCGAGGAAGCCGCCGTAGCTGGCGAAGCGCGGATCGGTTTCGATCAGGTAGGGGCTGCCGCTGCCGGGCTTGATGGTGTAGAGGCCGCCGCTGGGCAGTGGCACGGGATAGGGGTGTTGCGGCGTGCCGACAAACTGCGCGCCCGGTGCGGGGCCGATGGCGCCGATGTTGCCCGGGTGGCTGCCGCCGCCGACACTACCGACGTTGCCGGGGCCGCTGCCGGTGACAGGGTGGGCGCTGCCGTTTTGTCCCAAGCCCACGCCGCTGACAGGACGACCATCGTTGCCGACGACGGTGTTGCGGATGTCCTGGGCGCTGATGTCGACGGCATGGCCGGCGGTCATGTGCGCGTTGGCGCCAGGTCCGGCGGCATACGTGATCCAGCTCGGGATTTGGCCACTGCCCAGTGCGATGGTGTCGGTCAGGGTCTGTTGCCCGTAGCTCATCCATGGGCCATCGATCCATTCGCGTGGATCCTCCTGCAAGTATTGCGTGGCCGATTGTTCGTTGAGGGTGGTGCGCACCGTGCCGGTGGGTACCCAGGCGATGTTTTGCACGGTGAACGAGCCCGCGTTGCCGCCACCCGCGCCGCCATCCTGGCCATTGATCACCAGGTTGTTACCCGCCGCGAGGGTGGATTTGTCGTTGAGCACCGAGCCGTTGAGGGTGATGTTGCGGCCGGCCAGTAGGCGGCTTTCGGCGCTGGTGGCGGTGATCTGGGTGATAGCGGTCAGTGTGCTGGTGTACACACCCTGGAAGGTGTTGGGCGAGCCGGAGCCGAAGGGATAACCGGCACAACGTCGATCGTTGGTGCTGGCGTTGAGGTGATCGCAGAACGCTTTGGCGATGGCGAACTCGCTACTGCCGATCACCTGGCTGGCGTCGATATACGGCGGCCGGTGGGTGGGATCGGTGTCGTTCCACAGATAGCGCGCCAAGGTGGTGGTGGTCGTGTTCTGCGCTTGTTCGGCGGGCGTAAGGTTGTACACGGCCGTGTCGAACACGCGGCGCTGGTTGGTGAATTGATCGGTGGCGATGACGATGTCGTTGCCGGCTTCGATGTCGCCGGAAAGGTTGAGCACCGAGTGGTTACGCGTACCGTTGGCATCAGCGGCGATGGTCAGATCACCCAAGCTGTACAGCATTGCATCGCGGTTGAGCACGTCGCCGGTGATGTACAGGTTCAAGTTGTTGACGGCGGCGATCAGGGCGGTTAGATAGGGCGCGTTGTCCACCGCCGTGCCCAGGTCGGCGCCATTGACGAGGTGGGTCGCGTTGATCGTGATGCGGTTGCCGATCACGGTGCCGGTATTGGTGATATCGCCAGCATTGAGCGTCACCGTATCGCCTTCGAGGCGGCCCGCGTTGCTTTGCTTGGCGGCGGTGAGCGTGGTGTTGGCGCTGTTGATGTTCGCGCCAAGCTGGTTGTCCACGCTCGCCGCATTCACGTTGAGTGCGCCGACGCTTTGCAGGGTGGCGCCACGGGCATTGGTGAACGCGCCACCGAGGTTGAACGTGAAGTCGCGGTTGGCGAACAGCGTGTTGCCGGATTGGTTGACGTAATCACCGCTCAAGCTCAGGAGCAGATCGTTGCCGGCACGCAAACGACCGATGCCGTTGTACGTGGTGAATTGACTGCTTACGTTGCCGTTGGCGGCGATGTCGCCGCTGTCGTTGTGTACGGTGTCGAGGGTGAGCGCGATATCGCCGCCGGCACCGATCGATCCGTTGTGGTTGTCGAGCGTGGCACTGGCGTTGGTCCAGGTGGTATCGCCGGCGCTGTAGAGCGTGCCCGCCTGGTTATCGATGTAGCCGCTTTGCAGGGCGAGGTTGCCGCCGGCAACCACGGTGCCGGAAGCATTGGCGAGTTGCGTGGTGTTGAGCGCGACATCGCCTTGGCCGCCCAGCGTGCCACCGGTGTTGTTCACGGCTTTGCTGGTGATCGTGGTGGTGCCGGTATCGGTATTGGCGATGCGGCCGTTTTGGTTGCTCAGCGCGCCCGCGTTGAGGGTCAACGTGGCGCCGCCCGCACCACGGCCTGCTTCCAGCGCGCCATTGTCGTTGCTGAGCGTGCCGCCCACATTTGCGCTGAGGTTGCCTTGCGCTTGCAATGCGCCGCTGTTGCGCGCATCGCCTTGGACGGTGAGTGCCAGATCGCTGCCAGCATAGAGTTGGCCCGCGTTATCCAGGCTGCCGGCGCTCAGGTTGACGGCCTGATTGCTGCCGAGGAAACCACCGTTGGTGTTGCCGAGTGTTTGCGCGATGACGAGATCGAGCTTGCCGTTCAACGTCTTGATCTGGCCGTTGCCATTGTCCAGCGCATTGGCGGCCAGTTGCATGGCGTTGGCTTGCAGCAAACCGCCGTGGTTCCCGACATTGCCGCTGAAGGTGGCAAGGATGGTTTGTGCGACGAGGGTGCCGCCGGTGTTGTCCCAATCGGTGCCGCTGAGCATGGCGTTGCCGGCGACGCTGAGCGTGCCAGCTTGATTGACGATCGTGGCGCCGGTGAGGGCGAGGTCGCCATTGCCGACGATCTGGCCCTGTTGATTGGCGAGGCTTTCGGCGCCGATCGCCAAGGTGCCGGTGCCGGCGTGCTGGATCGTCCCTGCCCTATTGTCGAGCGAGCCTGCGTGGATCGTGACATTACCGCCATTGCTCGCTACCTGGCCGCTCGTGTTATCCAGCGCACCGCTTACGTTGAGCACCGTGCCGCCACGGCCGGTTTGCAGCAGCTGGCCTTGCCGGTTGTCGAGGCTGCCGGCTTGAACATTCAGCAGGCCGGCTTGCAGATGACTTTGTGCGTTGTTGAACGCCTCGGCCGCCTGGACGGCTAGCCGTCCATTCGTGGCGAGTTCGCCGCCGGCATGGTTGATGTCGCCCTGACGTGCGTTGAGCGTGATGTCGCCGCTCGCGCGGGTGGTGGCGCCATGCAGGTCGAGCGCGCTACCGGTGAAACTCAGGGTGCCCGAGGCGATGTTCTGGCCGGTGGCCGTCAGCGCCGCCTGGGTATCGACATTCAGTTGCGCAGTGCCGGTGAGGCTGCCGTCGGCCTGCAGGCCCGCTGCCAGAATGCCGTTCGCCAGCAGGCTGCCGACGGCGACGGCGAGATCGCCTTGCGCCGCCAACGTGTTGGTGCTGGTCAGTGTGCCGCCCACCTGCCATTGCGATGCGCCGCTGGCATAGGTCGTGCCGGTCAACGTAGCATCGCCGTCCACCTGCACGATCTGCGCACCCTCGCTGCGCAACGTGCCACCTTGATCGAGTTGGCCCGCGTGGAGGTTCAGCGACTGGCCAGCGTAAACCGTACCCGTCGATTGCAGCAGGCCGGCGCTGCTCAACGCGAAGTCGTTCGAGGCGTAAAGCGTGCCACCGCTGTTCGTGATGGTGTCGGCGCGCAGCGAGGCGTTGGCGGCGCTGACCCAGGTGCCTTGCGTGTTATCCATCAGGCCGCTCAGTTGCACGCTTAGCGGACCGCCGGTCTGCACGCTGCCATAGGCGTTGCGCCAGGCTTGCGCTTGCGCATCGAGGCTGCCGGCCTGGATCATGCCATAGGTGTTGTCCACGTTGCCGGCACTGCGCACACTGAGCGCGCCTTGGGTAACCAGCGTGGCGTTGCGGTTCGCGATGTCTCCTGCCGTACTGGCCAACGCGATGGTGCCGCCGGCTTGCGTGGTGGCGTTGGACAGGTCTAGCGCGCCACCTTGCAGGGTGATCGCGCCGCTGGCGAGGTTGCGGCCTTGTGCGGCGAGGTTGCCGGTGGTGGCGACATCCAACGCACCGCTGCCTTGCCAGCTGCCGTCGCCCGCGATACCCGCGCCCAGCGTGCCGCTGGAGGCCAGTTGCCGGGCGCGTAGCGTCGTGCTGTTCGCGGCGGCAATCAGATGGCTGTTGCCGAGCGTGCCGCCGCTGGTGAGAGCGAGATCGCCAGCGCTGTACAACGTGCCGGTGTTGTGAAGATCCCCCATGGTTTGCACCGCCATGCTGCCCGCTGATTGCAGCGTACCGTCGTTGCTGAGCGTGCTGGCGTTGATCGTGAGATGGCCGGCGGACGAGGTCGTACCTGTCAGCTGCAGTTGACCGGTTGCGTTGATGGTGAAATCGCCGCTTTGCGTGGCCAGCTCACCGGCGTTGCGCACACCCAAACCCGCTTCGGTGCCGATCAAGTGGATCTTGTTGGCGTACATGCCGCCCAGCGCCGCCACGTCCACACTCACGCTCGGCGCGTCGCCCTCGCCGGCGATGGCCTGGGCGGACAGATCGGTGTAGCCGACCTGGTTGGCGCCGGTGACGACGTTGAGGTGATTCGCCCATACCTTGCCATTCACGACAAGGTTGCGCGAAATCAGATCGAGGCGGTCGATGTTGGAGGTGTTCAGTCCATCGCCATCGATGCGGATGGCGCCGCGCGTGACATGGAATGCATTCAACGAGCCATCGCCGCCGAACATCGGCGTGCCGGTGGTCAACGCGGCATGTGGCGTGTTGATGAAGCCTGCTCCCGATACGCTGATACCGTTTGGATTGGCAATGATCACATCGGCCGCGTTGCCGGCCACTTCCGTATAGCCGCGCACGTGAGTCGGGTTGGTCGACGTCACTTCGTTGAGGATGATTTTTGCGGACTGGCCCGGCAGGTAATTCGGATTGCCCGTGATGTATCCGGCGAGCTGCGTCTGCGACACACCGGCGGCGTTATTGAGGATCAAGCCCGGCTTGTCGACGTTGAACTGCTGGTACGGGTTGTGCGAGACGCCGGCCGCCGACGGCGCCACGATGTTGACCACCGGCGTGCCGTTGGCCGCCGCGTCGACACCGGGGCGATGCGCCCCGGCATTCGCGTCGGGGGTCACTTGTGCGGCAACCAGCGCAGGTGCGCTCAACAGGGCTGCCCATACGGCAGCAGCCAGGGCATGACGCTGCAATGGGTGGGAAGAAACAGGGGAAACACGACGCGAGGCCATCATCTTTTCCTTGATGAAAGAACAAATGAATACCGGGCAATGCAAGCCGATTACGGTAGCAAGCAAGACCATGCGCTAACGCGCGGATGACACGAAATCAGTCGAGGCTTACACGCAACGCCAGCGCGACAATCCAAGAAAGCGCAACGCATGACACGGCTCAAAACGCATACACCACCTGGAAGCCGGTGGCCGGGCGCGTGTTCTCCAGCACCTTGCCGCCATGCATCGCCTTGCCTGCGAATACATCCCAGCTCAACTGCATGTAGGTGCCGCGCAAACCAAAGAAACCGCCGGCCAGCGTGGTGTTGCCTGGGATGTACGCCGTGCCCGGCCCGCTAACGCGGCCGGTGTCGATGCCAGCGTGATCGATGACGACGCGCGTGGCGATCGTCCTTGATGCCTCTTGAATGCATGATGCGTCCACGCTCGAGCCGCGCGTCATGGCGGCGTGCTCGCCATTGAAGAGGACGCTGGCAAGCAGTGACTATGGGATAAATTTGATGTTGGCGGATTATCCGAATAGCAAGGCACTTTCCGGAACAGCCCATTCTGCCCCCAGATTTCTCAACTGAGCCTGCTCCATCATGGTCACTACATGGCGATGGATGTGGACATTTGTGGCGGCCACATCACCTCTCCCAGGATTTGTCTGCACTGGGGCTTGAGGTCATGCCGCGCCGATCGTTAATGGTGCGGATGGCTGGTGGCGTAACCGATCACGGTCGAGAACGGCGCCACCCAAATTGTGTCGGAATGGGTTTTGAGATAGGCGAGGAGCTGAGCATGGGCTTCTGCGGATACGGAGAGGTAATCGCCGCCCACACCGTGGAAACCCAACACGATCATCCCGCCCTTATGCTCGGCATCTTGGACTGCGGCGATCAGATCGGCGCCGGTTGCGTTCGAGGGGAAAAAGCGGGCCGGCACATCCATCGGATCGAGAGGATGCTCTGATGGGTCTGCAGCCCGGGTGTAGCGAACCAGTCCGCTAGCGCGCAGCGCCGGAAGATAATCGGCACCTCCGGCCAAGTGCTGGCCACAGGGCGTGGCATAGCTGTGCTGCAGCTTGCCGTCGATCGCCGTCAGCATCGTGTTCATCGTACGGATTTCTGTCAGCATGGTGTCGACATCGTACGTTTCGCTGGTGTCGATCTTTTTCGCCGGCGGGTAGTTGGCCTGCGGGCATGCGTGGCGAATGGTGTGGTTGCCGAGTTCGTGGCCTTCGGCTGCGGCAGACCGCCAGCGCGCAATCTGCTCCGGCGTAATCTTGCTGCCGATCAGGAAGAATGTTCCTTTGAGGCCGACGGCGTCGAGCGCCGGAATCGCGATGTCGAGCTGCGAGACGAGCGTATCGTCATAGGTCAGCGCCACGGCCGCGCGCTTGCCGTCCGGCCAGGACCCGGCCACAGCCTGGGTAGCCATCATGGTGATTACCAACAAAACCGATCCGATTCGCATCACTATCCTCACCATTACGCCGCTCATTGTGCTGCAGGCCACTGTAGCCACCACCCGCTTTAAGAGCCAGCTGCGTGAGCGCGTCCCAGCCCCTAACCTGCCGCCTTCAATGCAGCTCCGAGAAAACGTCCGACAATCTCCGGCAACATCGGCTCGACGGGGAGCGTGTAGTGGGTGGTGTTCGGCAAGATTGCGAGCTCGTTTGCGGGCCGCAGGGAGCCATCAATTCCGGCATCGCGCTGGCCGCCTCCCATCGCCTTCCAGAACTCGACCATGTGTTCGGGCCGGATGGCGTCAGCGTCGGCAAAGACCAGCAGTGTGCGCGCATGAAGTTTGGCGACGTCGGCGCTCCAGTCGAAGGGGCGTTTGGTCATGTCGCCAACCTTCTTGAAGAGGTTGATCCAATCGACATTGGGATAGGTCTTCCCTAACGGCGATGCCTTGACGCTAGGGCCGAGCGTGGCAGCGTTGGCTTCCAATTGTTTGAAGGCCGTTACCACCTCCGGATAAAAGCCGTCCTGCCTCATCGTCGCGGATACGAGCACAAGTCGGTCGATCGCGTCCGGGTGGCGGATAGCGCACTGCAGCGCCACGCTGGCGCCTAGCGAGTAGCCCATCACGTCGGCCTTGCCGAGGTTCAGATGGCTGATAAGAGCGGCAACGTCGTCACCCATCGTTTCACTGCGCAGTGGCCTGTCCGTGTCTGGCGTACGCCCATGCGCCTGGAGATGGACAGCAATCACTTGCCGGCCCTTGGCCAGTTTGGCCAGATTGCTCCCGAAGCTGTCCGGGTCGATGCCACCATGGAGAAGAATGAGCGGCTTGCCGGCGCCATGCACGCTGTAAAAAAGATGCTGACCATTGACGTCGGCAAAATGCCCGTTCGATGTCGCAGGTGTCTTCTTGGCTTGAACGGGAAGCGCCGCAGTCAGCACTGCGGTCGCTATGGCGGTCTTCAGGAAATCGCGTCTGAGCATATCGTCCTCCCGCGGCGTCAACTAAGCAGCGCGGCGGTGATCGTGTGTTTCATCGTCATCCCTTCCATGCGCGGGCGGCCGCGGTGTGGTCACGATATGCCTGCGAGCAACTCATCCAGCTGCGCGAACTGTTCGGGCAGGCCTTCCGCCGAACCTGCAAGGGCTTCGTCGCGGGCCGCTTTCGTGGGATAAAGTTCGTGCAGGGTGATCAGTGTCTTGCCAGCATTTTCTTCGAACGTCACCGTGGTCACGGCACCCTGATCGCTTTCTTCGTTCGACCATACGATGCGCTTGTGCGGCGTTACTTCTTTGTAGGTGCCGAAGAACGTCATCGGTTGATCGAAGTCCGGGTGGCTGAACACGAGGCGATACTTGCCCCCGGTGCGAATATCCATGTCGCACGAAACCAGCGACATGCCCACCGACTTCGGAATCCACCAGCGCTTGAACAATTCGGGCTTGCTCCACGCTTCGAAGACGATATGCGCCGGGGCATCGAACGTTCGCGTCACGACGAGTTCGCGGTCGGACCTGGACTCCACAGCGGTATGGTTCATCGCGGCGGGACTACCTTCTTTTACGTTTGGCATCTGTCTTCTCCTTGCGTTTCAAGTGTTCGACAAGCTCGTCCAGCGCGTCGAAGCGCGCGCTCCAGAGTTGACGGTGTTGCTCGATCCAGGCGGCCTCTTCTTCCAACCGGCGCCGTCCAAGCTTGCAGGTTCGTACGCGCCCCACCTTCTCCGTGATCACGAGCCCCGCTTGCTCCAGGACGCTGACGTGCTTCTTCATGCCCGTAAGGGTCATGTCAAACTTTTCAGCAAGGTCGGTGATGGAGGCGTCTGAACCCCCGAGCTGCTCCAACACGCCGCGTCGGGTGACATCGGAGAGTGCGGCGAACGTTGCGTCGAGGCGGGCTTGATAGTGAACCATATGGTTCACTGTAGGCCGCGCATGGGTAATTTGCAAGCGGATGACCCCGCGGGTGCCAATCGCACGTCGCTATAAGGCTGATCGTTTAGCCGTTGCCAGATAGATACCAAGCAACTTCCTCGGTATATCTGCAGACTTCTTGGCCAGGCTTCCGGCACTCAGCAGGCTTGGGTGCGGCAGCCCTTTCCTATGCGCAAATTGGTGTGAAACCATACTCGGATAGCCTGTCCAGATCGCACGATGATTTGCGTTGAATCAATAAATTACACGGCACTCACCGGAGTGCGGCAGGCACGAAAAATGAATGGTGAACAGTGTCCCCGGCTGCATGCGTTCGGCGACCAGCCGCCATCCATGCGCGTGCACGATTTCCTTGCAGATGGCCAAGCCCAACCCAGACCCTTCGGCCTTGTTGTTCGGCCCGCGCCAGAATCGGGCGAAGATGAAAGGTAGATGCGCCTCATCGATGCCGGGTCCTTCATCACTTACCGAGATCGAGAATGCATCCGCCGTTACCACGACGGCAGAATGCCTGGGCGCGAAAACCAGCGCATTCTCGAGAAGATTCTTCAGCAGGATAAACAACCCGCCCTCGTCCGCCCTGATCTGCTTGCCAGGTGCGAGTATGCGGGTTTCTATGGTCACGCCTCGCGCCGCGGCACTGCGTGCCAGGTGGGAGGTGACGTCGCGCACTGCGTGCACCAGATCGACTTGTGAAAACTCGTAGTTTTGCAGCACGCTGGCTTCCATCAGATGCAACAGCTGGCGAACCTGCCTGGACATCGCGTCGACATCGTGCAGGATCTGATGCATGTCAGGCGAAGCCGGTTGCATTTCTATCTGCCCTCGGATCAGGGTCAACGGCGTCTGCAATTCATGCGCCGCGGCGGCGAGAAACGTTTGTTGCGCGAGGTAGCCCTCTTCCAGCCTGGCTAGTGCATCGTTGAACGAGGCGACGAGCGGTCGCATCTCGCTGGGAATGTTTTGCTGCGACAAGCGTGTGGTCAGATTCTGCGGAGTAATGCCGGCCGCTGCCTGTGAAACTTCCCGAATCGGCTTCACCAACCGCCGCAACGTCATCCGCATGGTGATCCCGAAAACAAGCATGGCGACCAGAAAGGTCATCACCGTGGCTTTCGGAATCGTGCTGCCCTTGATCCGGATCAACACCGCATCAAACGCCTCGCTGGTGACAACCTGAAGAAAATAGGGTGCGCGCGCGCCAGGGATGGGCACGGTCTCTACATAAAAGACCTTGCCGCCGCTTTCGAACCGGGAGTGCTGGGTATGCATCCAATCACCCTCATGCGGCACGGAAACGATCATGGGCATCGACGACACCACCACGTTCCCGTGGTCGTCCGCGATTTGATAGCCGATGTCCTGCGCGAAGACCGAGCGAAATTTTTCGAGTTTCGGTGACATCGGAACCGAAATCGGCACCCCTTCCCCATCGAACTGCACCGATTTGGCCAATTGATGCACCGAATTTTCTATGTCCCTGCTCGCAAACGCTTCGGCAGGATAATGTGCCAAAGCGTACTCGAGTCCGGTCAGAGCGACGGCGAGGCTTAGCGCCAAGGCCAACAGGCACGTCACAAAAAGCCGCGCAGAAAGGCTGTCGAACAAGGAGAATCGGTGCGTCATCGATGATGCAGATTCTTTCGCATATGCGCGTTGTGCTTCGAGTGGCATCGTCATGGCGTTATTAGTTTGGTTTATTGAAAATCCGCCGACGTCTTCTGCAATTGGTAGCCGATGCCGCGCACATTCGCGATCTTGACGTCGGCATCGATGGCGAACAGTTTCTTGCGCAAGCGATGGAGCGCAACATCGAGAGCGTTCGGCGTGACCTCGTCGTGCAATCCCCAGGCGGCATGTTCCAGTTGCGCATGGCGAACAACGTTCCCGCCCGCCGACACCATGCGCAGAATGATCTGCAACTCCGACGGCGACAAAGACACCCATTCACCCTTGCATCGCATGCAAGCACGCTCCGGATCGACAGTCAGCCCTGCAAACTCCGGTGCAAGTGGCGCCATGGCTGAAGGGCGGCGCATCAAGGAACGCACGCGCGCCACCAGTTCTTCCATGGAGAACGGCTTGGTCAAATAATCGTCCGCCCCACTTTCAAGCCCTTCGACGCGATCATGGATCGCGTCCCTGGCGGTCAGCATCAAGCATGGGATAGTCGCGCCACTGGCGCGCAATCGGCGTAGCAGTTTGATGCCATCACCATCCGGCAACCCGCGATCCAGCACCAGCAGCGCGAATTCGAACCGCGCCAACGCATAAAGCGCCGCCGCGGCATCAGGGAAGACGTCTGTTTCGATGCCATTACGCGCGAGCGCCGCCTTGATCATCTCGGCAAGACGCTGGTGATCTTCGACTAGTGCTACGCGATGCATGTCATCTCGTCATTTGAAGCGATAGATGTAGCCGACCATGATGCTGGGTGCCGTCTTTCTTCCAACCAGCGGACTGTCGGTAATCCCCGAACCGAATTGCTTGATGCTCACATCGCCTCGGATTGACTGACGGGTATCCAGACGCCATGTCACGCTGACGCCGGCGCTGGGATTGATCGTCGACTTACCATCATAGACAGGACGCATGGATGTGGCTTCACTGGGCCGTACGCCGTAATAGTAATCGACGTATTTGCGGTTCAGATATTGGACGCCCACATGCGGTGCAATGCGCCAGCGCCCGAAATTGAAACCACGCTCGAACGATAGCGAGCCTTGCTGCCCGTGATTGCTCAACAGATACTCGGTTGAAATGCTGAATTCGCCATAGTGCCAGCCCACATGTGGGCCATACCAAAGTGCGCCGTTGCGGTTCGCCATGCCATGAAAGATGGTGGCATCAGAATGGGTATGGCCATCGAACAACGAAAACTTGGTCCGCAAGGAAAACGTAAAACCCTCCCCTTGCCATGCCTTGAGGTCGAACGTAGTCCCGATGAAACTGATCCAGCGGTTGTCGTAGAAAACATAGGGCACCGGTGAAACGCGTGTACTGAACCCTTTGTATGGCAAGCCTTCAGCCGCGACACCGCCACCGAGTCCCCAGTGAGATGCCGCGTCCTGCGCATCAAATCCTGTCGTGACCCCCGGCAAAGCCTGTGTTTGGTTGGATGGCGCCTCCTCTGCCGTGCTTTGTGCATGGACGCTCGCCAGCCAGGGAAGTGCGCCGAGTAAGGCAAGGTATTGCATGCGGTTGCGCTGAAATCGCATAGGGTGGAAGTCCTGTGAATCAAGGGCGGGACTTGCACTCTCGGGTCGCGGGACTTACCAGATACTTACCGCTTGTTGGCGGGTACTCTATTGCCGGTGATGCCCCTCTCCCCTTCGGGGAGAGCCGGGTCGAGGGGTGAATCTGATCGGATTTCGCCACCCAAGAGAGACGGCAATGATGCTCAATGGGAAGGAAAATTTTGCATGGATTCTCGCGGCACGCGTCGCGGTAGTGGCTATTGCCACCTTTTGATTTTCTCGCGCAACGCCAATGAATGCGCAGCAGGCTCAGCAGGTTCGACCCGCGCTATCCGCCGCATTTGAAAACGGCATGAGTAACAGCCTGCACCACGCTGCCAAATAGTGCCGAAGCCTCCTAACGGAACTCTCGCAGTTGCAGGGTGATATAAATATTTGCAATCAAGAATCACCCTATCCGGATAGCCATGCCGCTTGCCTCAAGGACACTGCCGGCAATCAGCACGGGATCGCGCAACATGCGCTGGACACATGCATCGCAGCATATGCTGGTAACCCGAGCATCTTCGACTTTTCCCGGCGGCCCAAGCTACGGTTTGCGCACACGACGATCTATCCCGCCTGGATTGCGTCTTTCTTCAACGCCGAATCGTTCTCCAAGTTCCGCGCATCCAGGACAAGCCTTACGGTTGCGGTGACGCGGCCAACCAGACTGCTTGGCGTCGGTGGCAGCGCGCTCGCGGGAATACTTGCATATCTTGTCGAAAAGTACTGGTCCAAGAGCCTGCACCCGAAGCTGCCCAGGCGGCTAGGGCTGCGCCAGGATTTCCTTACGATCTGCGCCGACACAACGGTGGACGCCGCCCAAACGTTGCTGGTGGCGTCTGCTACGGCGCCACCAATCATGCCTGCGCGGCGGGTCAATGGAGATTTCGCCTTAGACGGTGGTTTCGTAGACAGCGTGCCCATGGAAGAGCAAACGCTTGAGCAGCGTCGCAGGACGTTAGTGCTATTGACGCGCCATTATCCGGATTTGCCAACGTTATTCACCTTCGGCAACAGGACGTACTTGCAGCCGAGCGCGAAGGTGCCCGTTTCGACATGGGACTGCACGGCTAAAACAGATGTGACACGCGTATTCGAGATGGGACGGCAGGATGCCCTGAGGTCCATGCAGTCTGGGTTACTAACCCAATCGATTTAAGCGCAGCGTAGATACCTAACCGTGACACATGTTCGTCACGGCTGCTTTACCGTGCCCCGGAAGGGAGAATAGGAGGATTTTTGTGCTGCCGTGCGCGTGGATGGAGGAGTGGTGCGTTCGATTGTTTAACTTGTTTTGGTGGAGAGCGGATACACGCCCTGCCCCTGACAACTTTTCCTAATCGCCAATGGGCGTCGGCGGTCCTTTTCTATGTACAAGTCAGCGCGAGCCCATGCTCGGATAAGCTGTCCATGCGCGTACTTCGAATAGCGCCAATCCATAGACGTCTATCATGGTGCGGCAGACACGAATGTAAAAACGACCGATTGCTCACGCGTTTTCCACGTGACCTTGAAGTCGTGATGAAGCTTGGAGTCCCAAACAGCGGATTCATTTCAGGCACACCGCTCATCAATGCGCCAGGCCATTTCGGATAGTGAATGCACCCGCATATTCAACGCGGCATTGAACGCCAAGCTGCGTTCGGGCGAACTGCTGCGCTGGATGCGTGGAATAGATCAGAGCATCCCCAGGTGATGCCGGCGGCTTTACCCGATTGCCTGAGCACATCCAATGCAATCTTGCATTCGATATGCGCCATGAAATCACATCGATTGCGCCCTTCGGCATCCGCTACTTTGGATGCACTACGATCAAGTCGATTTCCACCAAAGCGCCACGAGCACCCGCGGGCAAGACCACCTGCACGGTAGTGCGTGCGGGTTTGTTCGATTGATCGTGGGTGCCGAAGAATTGCGCATATCCGGCCATCATTCCGGCGAAGTCCATTTTGCCGTCTTTCGCAGGATCTCCCCCGAGGTACACATGCATCATCACGACATCGGCCAGCGTCAGGTTTTGCGACTCGAGAAACTTTTGAAGGTCCTTGAGTATGCCCACGGTTTGTGACTGGGTATCGTGGTGACGCTTGATGTTCGGGTCGAGCCATCCACTTACATACAGCGTGTCTCCGCTCCATACGGCCGCCGCAATGGGCAGGTCGGAGTTCGTGGGGTTTTGACTCGTGGGCAGCGGAATTCGTTTTGTGGTTTGCGCTGAAGCGGCCAGGGAAACCATCAATGCGATTGCCGCAAAGGGAAGATGTCTGATCACCCCATGTCCAAAGCGCTCGGAAATGGTTTTGAGCTTCATGGCTTTTTACTCGATGGGAACAAAAACTTCCGATCCGGTCAGTGTGTGCTCCCACTCAAACCCGGTATTGGGCCGCACCGTATGCCACAGGGTGGAAATCTGCGCGAGTCCAGACTTTGAATTCACAGTGCACGTTCCGGTCCACGCAGTGATGCTGCCGCGGGCGCCCCAGCGCACCGCCAACGTGAATACGTCTGCGTGATTGCCCTTGCCTGGAGCACTGGGCGCGGCAGGCGCCGAATTTATCCAGCCCACCATCGGCCAAAAACCTGCACCCGAGTGGGCAATGTACTGACCCGATATGGCACCCGTCGCAGTGTCGTAGGTTTTAATCTCAATGACTGATTTGACCTCGTCGTTCCACTTTCCCAAGGGTTGGGCGCAGGTCGGTGGCTTCGCCTCAATGGCCACACATCCGCTTAGCAGAGCGACTCCCAGCACGGCACGAAAGGTAATCTGCTTTTTCAATGATTTCGCTCCTGTTGAACATCGGCGTTTCGTTGCATTCCGTCGTTGCCGTGGGAGGGAACTCGTGCGCATTATTCGATGGGATCGAAACGGTCCGACCCGGTCAATGTGTGATCCCACTCAAACCCGGTGTTTGGCCGCGTGGTGTGCCAAAGGGCAGAAATCTGTTCGCGCCCAGAGGACTGTGAATTCACGGCGCACGTCCCGGTCCATGCACTGACGCTGCCGAGCCGACCCCAGTTCACCGCGAACGTTATAACCTCCGCGTGATCGCCCTTGCCTGCTTTACCGGCAGCACTGGACTCGGCAGGCGCCGAATTTATCCAGCCCACCACGGGATAAGGCATCGAACTTGCGCTCGCGCCCGAGTGAGAGGTGTACTCACCCGATAGGGCGCCCGTCGCCGTGTCGTAAGTCTTAATTTCCACGACTGATGCCTGCCGGTTTTTCCACTTGCCCACGGGTTGAGTGCAGGTCGGAGGCTTCGCCTCAACACTCACGCATACATTGAATAGAGCCAGTCCCAGCAGGACGCTAAAGGAGATCTGCCTATTCACTGACTTCGCTCCGATCGGACATCTATTTCCCCTCCATTCTTTTGCTGCGTGTCGGCATTGTATTGGCAACGACTGGAGGGACTTAAGACCGCTCGTTGCAGCAAAACCGCCATTCGCCGCAGCTGAGGATCTTCGCCACGACCTTGGTGTAGTGTGTAGGTCATGATCGAAGCACGCTCGACTCGCTGGACCTGGATTGCAGCCATCTGGTGCGCAGGAGCGTTGTTTAATGCAAGTCAAACCCTTCTCACCATGCACGCAGTGGGCGTGGGCAAGGCTTGGCTTTGTCCGTTCCTGGTCGTATTTGTTTCCTGGCTACCCTGGGCGCTCGCGACGCCGTTCGTCATTGACCTGGCGCGAAGGTGGCCAATCGTTCGCGGCAAGATCTTTAAGGCGATGGGCTTGCATCTGGCTGCATTTGTCGCGATCAGTGTAACGGCGGAAGGCTGGTCGGCATTGCTCCGAGTCATTTTCGATCCGTGGCACCGGAGCTCACCGCCTACGTTCGTGAACATCTGGTCCGACTTGCTCGTCGAGCAGCTCATGACATTTGTGATTGCGTATGCGCTTATTTTAACGGTCACCTACGTGGTTGACTCGCACCAAAAGATGGCGCGGCAGATGACCGAAACCGCACGGCTCAATGAAGAACTTTCCCGAGCGCAGCTTGCCGCGCTCAGAGGCCAAATGGACCCTCACTTTATGTTCAACACGCTCAACTCGATCGCCAGTCTGGTGGTCGACCAGCGACCCGATGCGGCGGTCGGCATGATCGTGGGTTTGAGCGAGTTCCTGCGCCGCGCTTCGGAAGACTCTCATCGCGTACAGGTCACACTGCGGGAGGAAGTGGAATATCTGCAGCGCTATATCGATATCCAGAAGGTCCGTTTCGGCGATCGCCTGCGAGTCAGTGTAGACATTCCCGATGAGCTGCTGGCGACGCAAGTTCCGAACCTGCTGCTGCAGCCGCTAGTTGAGAACGCCATCAAGCACGGAGTATCCAAGCGCCGATCAGGCGGCGAGATTCGAGTTGCGGGGATGTGCCACGAAGGCGGACTTCGCTTGTCCGTCTACAACGACGGCCCTTGGACGCATGAGGATCTGGCGGTCGCTCCCCACCGCATCGGACTCGGCAATCTACGGACGCGCCTGCAGATTCTTCATGGCGACCGGTCCGAGCTTTTGCTGCAGCCGGCTGAAGCGGGCGGCGTCGAGGTCATCGTGACACTGCCGCTTCAGGAGGTGTGAACGTGTCGCATGCCAAGGCGCTCGGCTCGATTCGAACCCTGGTGGTTGATGACGAAGCCCCGGCACGCCGGTACCTGACCCTTCTGTTGCGCCGAGACCCCGATATTGGATCAGTGATCGAATGTGGCTCCGGGTTGGAGGCGATCGAAGAGATCAGACGGTCCAGACCGGACGTCGTATTCCTGGACGTCCAAATGCCTGAATGCGACGGCTTCGACGTGCTCGAACTGCTGGGAGCGGATTTGCCCGAGACCGTCATTTTCGTCACCGCGTACGACACGTACGCACTGCGCGCTTTCGAAGCAGGCGCACTCGACTACATCCTGAAACCCCTGGACGACGCGCGTTTCAGGCGCGCACTTGACCGTACCAAAGACAGGCTCGCGCGCGGCACACCGTACCGCGCGCACTCGCTCAGCCGGATCGCCGTCAAGAATCGCGGCCAGACACTGTTTCTCAAAGCGTCGGAAATCGATTGGATCGAAGCCGCGAAATACTATGCATGCCTGCACGTGGGCGGCACCACGCACATCGTGCGCAGGGCCATCCAGGAACTCGAGCACGACCTGGATGCGCGCACGTTCTGCCGCATCCACCGCTCGATCATCGTCAACCTCGAACGCGTGCGCGGTCTCCAATTGCAGGAAAATGGCGAGTACGAAGTGGTACTGGACTCCAACGTCCGCCTCAAATTGAGCCGGCGCTTTCGCAAACGCCTGCAGGAGCGGCTGGGTGGGCCGTGAGGGAGAAAGATCGCCGCCCCGGCGAAGGCCGGGGCCATGCGTCTTTCGCTTCAAGTCGCTCGGACTGATACGCGCCAGCAACCCGCACCGATGACGGAGGGTGGCAACTGTTTCGCTGACCGCCCTGTTCGGTGTTTGTGAAAAAGGTTTCCAACCCCTCACTGGGCCAGATAGATATCCATGGGGATAAGCTCGACAGCCCATCCGCCTTCTTCGCCCAGCGTAGCGGCCGGGTGCATGGACGCGATACGCAGCGCCTCGTCATGGTTGTCCGCCTCGATGATGAACAGGCCGCCGACCACTTCTTTCGATTCGGTGTAAGGCCCATCGCTGACCTGTGTCCGGCCGTTGCGTGGGCGGAGCGTTCGCCAGTTCTCCAGATCGCCAAGCGACGCGGAAACCAGAACCTTGCCGGTAGCGCGCATCTTCTCGTCCAGTGCCGGACATTGGCTCACCAACGCCTTGACGTCGTCTGGCGCCATGGCTGCGAATTTTTCGGGAATGAAGTAGGCCAGGCCGAGGTATTTCACGGGAGATCCTTTTGGGTGGGAATGCATGGACGACGAAGCGGATGACCGGAAATCGACAATAACGCGGAATCATCGATTCCTCTTCATGGAAACAAGTTCAGTCAGCAGATTCTTGAAGGCAGGAACGTTACAGCCTTCACACCACATAAGCAGCGCCTCGGCGTGGCCGGCGGTGAGCGACTTGGGCGTCGTCAGCGAATCGGACAATTTTGAGCACGCTCTTGAAGCACGTCCTCGCCGATGGGTCACCGATGCACTCTGGCCCGCTTCTCCATTTTTCCAATCACAAGCACTCGCGTTCTTGCAGTGGACGGTTGTTTTGCTGCAATAAGCGGCGTATGTCGGCGTGACCCGCACACATACACTCGTGTTCACGACATCGCGCAACGTCGATGCTTGAAGCGGAAGCGGGACACTATGCACGTTACCTCCACGAAGAGTCGGACGTTCTCTGTCGCAATCGCCGCCGCCGTGACCTTCCAGGCGACCGCGGCCCGCGCGCAACACGCCTCTGACAATCCCGTCTCCACCGCCGATGACGCCTATGGATTGACGCTCGGGTTGGAGTCGGTGGGTATCTACAGTCCGGGCCTGGTGCGCGGATTCAATCCGCAAGCAGCCGGCAATGTTCGAATCGACGGTCTTTACTTCGACCAACAAGGTGCGTTGTCCAAGCGTGTTGTCGAGGGTTCGGCCATCAAGGCAGGTGTGAGCGAAATCGGCTATGCGTTTCCCGCACCTACCGGCATCGTGGATTACGACCTCCGCCATGTCGGAGGCGACGTGCCCAGTGCAACGATCATTGCAAATGCCGGTCCCTATGAGGCGCGCGGCATCAGTATCGACGGCAGCCTGCCCCTGATCGGAAACGAGCTTGTCCTGCCGATAGGCGTGAGCACCCAAGTCAGTACGCAGACAGCCTCCTACGGCCCCTATCCCGGATATACGTCGAATGTAACGAGCATCGGCGCGACGCCGCGGTGGTCGCCGAACGACAAGATCACCGTGCGCGCGATGGTCGACTGGCAGCAAACGACTGCCGCAAAGACATTTCCGCTGTTCTTCACGGCAGGCGATTTCCTGCCACCGGCGATTTCCAAAAACTACTTTGGCCAGAACTGGGCGAAGGGCCGCAATCTGACGATGAATCTGGGCGGCATCGTGTCGGCGCAGTTGAGCAAGACGTGGCTGCTGAAGGCAGGTGTATTTCGCGCCATCAACGACTATCCCGTCAGCTTTGCGGACCTGTACACCGATATCCAACCGAATGGCCAAGCCAGGCATCTGGTCGTGGGATATCCCGATCAGGACACGTCCTCCAACTCTGGCGAGGTACGCCTGTCGGGCGCATTCACGAGGGGTGACTGGCATCAGCAGCTGACCTTCATGGCTCGCGGCCGTGACACCAAGGCACGCTACGGCGGCGGGGATGTTGTCGACCAGGGCCCGGCTGACATCGGCACGCTGGTCCAGTTGCCGCGACCGAACTTCACGTATGCGGCGCACACGAATGATCGTACCCAGCTGTGGAGCGTGGGCTCGGCCTATCACCTTGATTGGCGTCAACGCGCCGAATTCGAGCTTGGCATTCAAGACGAAAACTATCGTGAGACGGTCGTCGCGCCCGGAACGCCGGACTCCGTCGTGTCAGCACATACGCCTCGCGTTTACAGCAACGCAGCCTTGGCACTCGCTCCTCCATGGACGCTCTATGCCGGATACACCCAGGGGCTCGAGAATTCCGGCGCCGCACCCACGTCCGCCAAGAACAGCGGGGCCGTTCTTCCCGCGTCCAAGACTTGGCAAATCGATGCGGGCATACGTTATGCCGTGACGCCCAAGTTCAAGATCATCGCGGGCTACTTCGAGCTGCAGAAGCCGTACTTCAATCTGGATACCAGCAACGTCGATCGAGAGCTTGGCGTGCAGCGAGCCAAAGGGGTCGAGTTGTCGATTGCGGGCGAACTGTTCGAGTACTTGCACGTCAATATCGGCGCACTCGATGGCAAGGTCAGCATCTTGGGACCGGACCTGGCCGCAGAGAAGGTCGGAATCGTCGCCGTCGGCCAACCGCTTCTGACTTACGTGGCGAACCTCGACTACACCCTTCCGTGGCTGCCGGCCGCATCGCTGGATGTATCAGCCACCCACTTTGGGAGCGCGCCGGCAAGCATCGACAACGGTGTTTATGCCCCAGCGGTGACAAGGGTGAATCTCGGCGGCCGATACCAGTTCACCGCCTTCGGCAGAAAAAGCAGCCTTCGTCTGCAGATCCAGAACATTCTGGCAACCAATAAGTGGACGACTCAATACACGCCCGGTTTTTTCCAATGGCCGTCACCGCGGACCGTCTTTGCCTATATCACCACGGATCTTGGATAACGTGGAAAGGAAGCGATCCATCACTGATGCATTCGTATGTCCTCGCCAGCACCTTCTGACCCAAAAACAGCTAGGAGTTACTCATGAAAAATGTAAATTCTGTAGTGGTTGCGCTCTGTCTGCTTCTCGGTGCAGGCAGCGTCTTTGCCCAAGACAATGGGATGAACAAGGACGCCATGAGCCATAACGAAACAACCCAGACTCACGATGGCATGAAGAAGAACGCCATGGGGCGCGACGCGATGAAGATGGACACGATGTCTAAGGGCAACAAGGCGAAAGGTGCGATGTCCAAGGACCCCAAGAGCAGCGGCACGATGAAAAAAGACAAGGCAAACCTGGGCACCATGGGGAATGGCGATTCGCAGCGTCAAGAGCCATAGCACTCACCCGGTGCTCGCCATGCTGTACTCCAAGCATCAAGAAAGCCTTGAGTAGGCTGGGTTGAAATCCCAGCGCTTTCCCGCCTCCTTGCCGTCATCCGCGCGAAAGCGCATTGCCGTCCGTGGAAATTGAAATCCCAAATTGCACATGACTTTTGCTGCATTCATAGGATGGATTTTTCCGTCAAAAAAGCCACGCAGTACCTCATCGTCATTCCGGCGAAGGCCGGAATGACGATGAGGCGAGATCGGAAGCTGCGGCGAAATCAGGTTGCCTGCAACGCTTCTCTGCAGAAAGCTCAAGAAAAGCGGTGGCTTCCAACTGATTGAAAAAATTTCACAAGCTCGGCTGATACCACGATTCCGCATTCCCCGAACCCATGTATTGCATGGATCCATTGCTTACGTTGATGACATATATCTCGGTCTGAGAGGGCACGATGCTGTGTGCGGGAATGAAGACGCGGTTGACCAACAACCGTTGGCCATCGGATGACCAGGCGACGGGTTTCCAGCCGACGGAGGAGTCGTCCGGCAGTGTTTTGGGCGTGTAAGTGAGCTGACGCAAGACCTGGCCCGTGGCGATGCTACTCACGAAAAGGTCGTTTTCCGTGGCGTAGTTGTTCAAGGTAGTGCCTTTCGTGCTGATGAGTTCGCTGCCGTCGGGTGAAAGCATGAGAGGCGAGTCATAGGCCAACGGAACAGACACCAGCGTCGCCTGGCCGGTCGTCATGTCTCTCAGGCAATAGGTTGCGCCCGGACCGCCATAGTTGTTGTCGAGACAGTCCTCGCTGGGCTGATCGCCACCGTATTCCTGATAGATCACTTTCGTGCCGTCATAAGACACATCAGCAATGCCTCTATACGATGGAAGATCGGGAATGCCTGTCGCTACGAGGGTGCCCGCGCCGGTGGATGCGTTGATCTCGTAAAGGTCCGTTTGAGGCGAATAGGGATCGGGGCTCCAATTCACATAGGCAACCAGGCTCTTGCCGTTACCTGCCCACCGGATCGCCGATATGTATTGCGGACCGGTATACGAACTGGGTGCGCACCATAAGGGACGCGCGTCACTGCCATCGGGATGAACCAGGTTTACACAGGCCTGCCCTGCCGCCGGCTGATCTACCGCGGAGTTGGCGTAGGCGATTTCGTTGCCACTGGGTTGCCAGGTGAGATATCCGTAACCCGGCGCTGCCACATCGTTCTCACCCGGAAACAAGGGAGCGGAAACACCGAGCGGATCCATCACGTAGTATTTGCCCGTGGTGTAGCCGCTGTTGCCATTGGGCACGACAGCCTGGCCGGAAAAATAAATAAATTCGTCGCCCGAGGGCGAATAGTTTCTGGCCAGCCACGGGGGAGTATTGGTATACACGCCGGAAACGGCGACGTCGCTTTCCGCGCCAGGCAGATAGAAAGAACCGGATTGAAGCGGAGTGAGTTGATTCGCGTGGTTATTCATTCCATCGACTTCAAACAGACCCGTACCGGTTACGTAGGCAAAACCGTAAAAATCGGCCGTTGTTATTCGAGTGAGAAGGATCTTGCCTTGGGCAGGGTTGTCGACCAGGGGAGTTTCGAACGCAGAGGCAGAAGCAGCTGATGAAGCCAGAATCAGGGCGATAACGCATGAAAGCACGCGCATGGTGGATTTCCTCCGGAATGGATTGAAATACCCCTGCTACGCCGTATAGATCTTCGGCATATTGACGTGTAGACGGTCACCCAAAAACGGAGGCTATATGGGCGTCGATCAACGGTGAGTGATGGCACGTTCCCTATCATGCATATTCATTGGGCGACGTTCATTCGATTATTTCGTTAACATGAGCATGGTCGAAGAAATTAGCGTCAATTTCCGTCCCGCGATACGTCTCAATAAATAGCTGAGTTCGCCTGTTGCGGCGCTATGCGAAGCGTCGGTTTATCCATAGGTCCTGCATGATCTAGGGATGCTCTGATCTATTCCACGTACCCGTCACCGCACTGTATGCGCGTATCGCTGCGCCGCGTGGCTTGAACAGACGGCCAGTCTGCCCTATGCCACGCAACACACCCTGCGGGCCTTCTGGACGTCATGCCGGGTGCGTGGAATAGATCAGAGCATCCCTAGCCCTGGTATGGCCAGGCTCACTAGCAACATGCCTTTAAAAAGATCGCGCGACAACCTGTGACATGAGAATTTCCCAATAGGTCAAGGAATCACCATTTAACGACTGGTTTTTTGTGGCCTGCCAACGCATCACATGGCTTAAGATCACCCGCTGATGCGGGCCCAAACGACGCTCCTCCCGTACAACGACGCTTCCCTTTCAAAGTTTGTCAACGCCATTGGTCAAAGACATATCTACGCACCCACGCGCCATTTCCACCATCATCCCGGTGCCGGCGCAGTGACCCGTCACCTCTTTAGTGATGCGATGTTCATACCCTCACCTTTGTTTCGATGCCATTTCCTTTGCAAAGCAATGGCTGCGTTCTCCTTATTTGCCTGGAGCATCGATTCGGCCTACGGGCAAACCAACTTGGCCCCCGTCGTTGTGACCGCCACCCGGTCGAACTCCCTGGCTTTCGACGTCCCCGCTTCGATCAACGCGGTCTCCGTCCACGACCCCGCCATGAACACGATGGGTATCAACCCATCGGAGTACCTCAATACAGTCCCAGGTCTGCTTGCGCGTGATCGACTGAACTATGCACAGGACGAGCAGATTTCGATCCGCGGTTTTGGTGCGCGCTCCACCTTTGGTGTGCGCGGCGTCCGCCTCTATATCGACGGCTTGCCGGCAACGTTTCCTGACGGCCAGGGCCAGGTGTCGAATTTCAGTCTTGGCTCGGCCGATCGCATCGAGGTACTTCGCGGGCCGTTCTCGGCACTCTACGGCAACTCGTCCGGCGGCGTGATTCAGGTCTTTACCGCTGACGGGCACGGCCCGCCCGAATGGCGGGTCGGCGTCGATGGCGGTAGCTACGGCATGTATCACCTCGATGCCAACGCACGCGGAGCAGCCGGCGCGCTCAGCTATAACGTCGACGCATCGCAGTTCCATACCGACAACTACCGAGGTCACGGTCGTGCCGAGCGCGAGAACGGCCATGGCAAATTCACTTACGATCTCGGCGGCGGCCGTCATCTCACGCTTATCGCCAACACGGTAGCGGTGCCAAATGCCGATGATCCGATGGGTCTCACCCGTGCTCAGCTCGATACCAACCCGCGCCAACCACAGCCCGCCGCCGTGCTATTCGATACGCGCAAAAGCGTGCATCAGCAGCTTGGTGGCGCCATCTATGAGCAACCGCTGGGGGACGAGCAAACACTGCGCATCATTGGCTATTACGGTGACCGCAGCGTGCAGCAATTCCAGTCCATTCCGATCGCTACACAGCTCAATCCGGCGAGCTCGGGTGGCGTGATCGACCTCGATGGAAATTTCTACGGCAGCGACGTGCGCTGGTCCTATCACGGCCTGCTCGCAGGAAAGTCACTAGACCTCACCGCCGGCTTGAGCTACGACCGGCAAAACCAACATCGCCTCGGCTTCAACAACTTCGTCGGCAACACGCTGGGAGTGCTCGGCGCATTGCGCCGCGACGAGCAGGACGACGAATTCAATTTCGACGAATACGCCCAGGCGAGCTGGAATGTCGCCGCCCGCTGGCTGCTGAGCGGCGGCATACGCCATAGCGATGTGGCATTGTCGGCGCTCGACAATCATGTCACGCCTATCAGCCCCAACTACAGCGGCCGCGTCAACTATTCAGCCACCTCACCCGTCGCGGGACTGCTGTTTCGCGCCAGTGACAACTGGCATCTGTACGCCTCGTATGGCAGCGGTTTCGAAACCCCCACGTTCAACGAGCTTGGTTACCGCCCCAATGGCAGTGCCGGCCTCAACTTCGCACTGGTGCCGGCGCGCAGCCGTAACGCTGAGGTCGGCTCGAAGCTCAAGCTCAATGACCATGGTGGAGAGTTCGACCTGGCGTTGTTTCAAGCCGACACGCGCCATGAACTTGCCGTCGATACGTCGATCGGCGGCCGCACCACCTATCAGAACATCGACCGTGCGCAACGCCAGGGCGTCGAAGCAAGCCTGGACTGGCCAGTCACAAACCTATGGCGCATGCAAATCGCCTACACCTGGCTTGATGCAACCTTCCGCATGCCCTTTCTCACCTGCCCGGCTGCCACCACGTGCAGCAAACCCAATACGTTAGTACCTGCCGGCGCACGTATTCCGGGCGTGCCGCAATCGGATTTTTACGCGGTGCTTCGTTACGGCGACGCATTGGGCTGGAACGCCTCGCTCGAAGCCAGTGCTGCCAGCCATATTGCCGTCAACGACCAGAATACGCAGTTCGCGCCGGGATATGCTGTGATGAACGCGAGCATGGGTCGAGGATTCACGCTACGCAACGCACAAATCCATACGTTTTTGCGCTTGAATAACCTGTTGGGCAAACACTACGCCGGCTCGATCATCGTGAACGAAAGCAACGGGCGCTACTTTGAACCGGCCGACGGCCGCACGATCTATGCTGGTGTGCAACTGCGATGGAAATATCGTTAGTGATGGAACGTACATCGAAACGGAACCCGCCAGGCATGGGCGATGCCCGCCTTGATTGAAAGCAGGCATCGGAACCCCTTCAACATCCCTTGCACGCTCCTACTCCTTCCGCGCATAGCTCCACTTGAAACCAATACCTTCAATCGAGCCTTTCCCATCCTGTGCGGGCTCGGCCCAGCCGAATACAGTCTCTAACCGCGTGTCGGGTCCGATCGGCGCTTCGCTGCCCCAAGGCGTGCCGATGTTGCGCCGCCCGCCGCCCACGATGTGGCCTTTATTCGTCACGAAATAAAGCGAACGCAACGAGCCCCTCGGACCATCATGCGTACCATATGCCGCGGTAATGAATTCGCCATCGCCAAGGCGGTGCATTCGCAAATCGCCATTTTGGAGTCCCCACTGGCTCTGCGGCCCGCTACCGCGGTTGAAATACAGGCCCTGGATGCTGTCGTTGGCGGCATTAAGGTAAATACCGACCTCCTTGAGCGGGAGGCCCGCCACGGACGGCATCTCGCCGGCAAACGCCGTTCCTTTTCTGGTGCCGAAAAGCGCCGAACTGGTTGTGACTCGCACAGTCTTCGGTGTTTGCGCCAATGTGGGGTTGATGTACTTCCAGAGCAGTGCAGGAGCGAAGAGAGCATCCAGCTCTGCGCTGAAGGCTTCCTTCACCAGACGCTTGCGCTCTTCGAATACCAACTGCGCCGTAACTTGAGCACGGGCCATGTCGGAATCATCGGTCACGTAGTGAAAGCCTTCATAGCTATCCACCACGTGGAAATCGCGGCGGCGTGAGGTATCCACATAGGGCTTGTCTTGATAGAGCGTGACGAATGCCAGCCGCCACTCCAGTGTTTTCTCACGCGCCGTCTTTCCCGCATCCGCGTAGGCCTGTACTGTCTCTTGCAGATTCGCCAACAACTCCTCAGGCTTGTCGGATTTTCTGCCATATAGCTTTTCGAAGTTGTCGTAGCGCTCGCGCAGGGCGGAGAGATGCATCGTTCCAAGGGTAACAAGGTGCGGCAGCGTTTTCTCCGGGGCGCGTCTATCCAGAAAGTACGGTTGTGCCTTGTCCAGCGTCCCCAGCATTTCGGTCATCCAGCCGCCCTTGTCCGCACCCGCTGTTGCCATCGTGTACTGTTTGACTGCTTTCTTGATGCCATCCATGTGCTTGGCCAGGTTATTTACGTACTCTTCGTCGATCAGCTGCTTTGCAACCTCGCGTACGTAGTCGCGAAGCCGTTCGAACGGACTCCCCGCCGGGTCTTCCCAGAACGCGCTCATCAGGTATTTCACGCCGCCGCCCAACTTGGGGATCATTCCGATCAGCGAGAGAACAGCATCGCGCGTCGAATCGGCGCCGCGCAGCGCGATTTCGCGCACTGCACGCCCGCTGACATACGGCTCGCAGGGCACCAGCATGAAATGAAAGTGGTCGCCTCCGTTCCAAGTCTGCTGCACCACCGGCACACCATAGTCTTTGCCGCCGTCCTTCATGCAAAGGAACTTCTGGCTATGCCGCGCGCTGATGAAGTACGTGCCGCCGCCGGCTGGCAGCAGCGCGAATTGCTGATTGTGCGAGTGGTCGTGCCGATCCCACTGGATAATGCCCACACCATCATCTTGCGAGTCGCGCGGCACATCGAAACTGCGCCCGCTCATACGCGCGATAACGTTGTAGAACCCCCCGTTGCGATGAAACTTGAATTGCTGGTATTCCCCATGGACCCAGTCACCCTGCTGAATCGGCGTACCTCGATCGAGTTTGCTGTGATGGATCTCGACGACCTTTCCGCTGTGTTTTGCAACGAGTCGATAAAACTGGTCCTGCATCGGTTCAAAAGACATATCCATCCTCTCTCTCGATTGTTTGACCAGCCTGGCGATAGGCAGTGCAAGCTATGCAAAGCACGGCAATGCGCATCATATCGGCGTGAGGGGTGGATGTGGGCGTGCCGGCACCCGTGACTTATGTATGGGGATGGCCTTCGTGAGCGATCAATCTGTTTTACGAGCAGGCATCCAGCACGTTCGATTGGCTTTGCGATTTTTTGGTCAATTGGATCTTTCTAGCCGAAGCTGATGTTATGACGATGCGGCGTCCCCACTAGTTATGAAGCAACGCTTTGCAATTCCAATGCGAGGGTTACCGCTGCGTCGCTGCACATATCCTTCACCTCTGCTCTGCGCGACAAAAGGTGATCGCTATCGCAGGATTGAAATCCGGGCGCCCCGCTAGTGCCTTGACACCACCTTGCATAACGAATTCACCACACGACCGGCGTTAAAACGCCCGCTCCCCACAAGTACTCAAGAACGTTTTTGCGCGTCCGCCCGCCCGGGCGGCTTGCCACTTTCTGCCCCACGCTCCTAAGCCGAACCTCCCTCAGTAACACGTGCAAACCACCACAAAGGAGAAATGGTTATGAGTAAGCGCGTATCCCGGAGAGGCACTCGCACCTTTTATTTAATCGGAAGAGTCATCGCCGTCACGGCGTTGGTTGTGCTTTTGTCGGCAGCCTGCAATCAACCACCCTGGTTCGCAACCTGGTATGCAGCGCCGCAGAATTACAACATCCTTTTCCCTGGCATCACCGTTCCGCCACTCTCTATCTCGAACCAGTCAGTTCGCCAGATTGTCCACACATCGCATGGCGGCGGCCTGATCCGCGTCAAACTGTCCAATTTCTTCGGAACAGCGCCTGTCACGTTCGCCGAAGCCCATGTTGCACGCAGCACGGGTAACGGCGGCATCGACCCCACCACAGATCGCACGCTCCAATTCGGCGGCAACGGCACCGTAACGCTCGCGCCCGGAGAAGAACGATGGAGCGATCCGGTCTATTTGCAAGTACCGACGCAATCAGATCTGGCAATCAGCCTGTACGTGCCGCTGAACACGCCCGTCGTCACCACCCACACGATAGGCATGCAAACCAATTACCTGTCACCCGGTGACCAGGCGGGCGCCGCGGTGATGGCCAATGCCACGGCAACGACCATGTACTACTGGCTGAGCGAAGTTGACGCATCCACAGCCGATCCATGGAGTGGCGTCACGCATCCGTACAAGGTGGTCGTGGCGTTCGGCGACTCGATCACCGACGGATACGGTTCCACCAGCAATGCCAACCACCGCTGGCCCAACTACCTCGACAATCGCGTACAGTCCGACGTCGAAGATCTGGGCCGAGCGAGCGTGGTCAATGCCGCCATCGCAGGCAACCGCTGGATCTACGACGGCGTCGGTCCTGCCGGCGTGACGCGATTCGCCCACGATGTTGCCGGTGTTTCGGGCGCGACCCACGTCATGATCCTGCTGGGCATCAACGACATCGGCATCGGCGAGCAAATTCCGCAGCAAAACGTTTCCGCCGATCAGATCATCGCAGCCATGCAGGCCACCATCGCCCACGCGAAAGCTCGCGGGATCAAGATTTACTTGGGGACAATAACCCCGTACAACGGCGCCTCGTATTACGACGCCGCAGGGGAAATGAAACGCGAGGCCGTGAACGCCTTCGTGCGCTCGGCGAACGGCGCCGACGGCGTACTCGATTTCGACCAGGTCGTGCGCGATCCGTCCAACCCCACTGCCCTATTGCCTGCTTACGACAGTGGCGATCATTTGCATCCCAACGACGTTGGATACCAGGCGATGGCGAATTCCATCGATCTTGGCGTGCTCGAAGACTGATACGCGACAGCAACAGTCGAGCGACGAAGAGGGGCGGCGCCTGCTTCGGCGGCGACCGCCCTGCTCGCCCGCTACTGATTATTCGGATCGTCGTACCAACCTTCTGCATTGCCTTCAATCACATGCTTCATGTGCCACGGCCCACATCGAAGACGTAAATATCGGTGGAGGTAGGCAGTGCCGTCAGAGGAAATGCCCGGCGCATCAAAATCGTCGCCTATATCCGGATGGATTTCCGAAGAAATAAGCGTTGCAGCTCCCGTTTGCGCATCGATCTGCCACCACTGTGCGTTGGCATAAATCCCAAAGGTATTAAGCAAATGGCGGATGGCATGGCTCTGCAACGTGCTCAATGATTACCAGAACAGGTTGTGCGCGGCACGTTGACGTGAATCGTCGTTTGGAGTTTTCCTTGGCCGCTCATTCAAACGTCGTGCCACCGCATTGAGTTGGGCTTCGAACAACCACGGAGAGTGGCCATTTTACTTTTTGGCCACCCTGCGTCTGGATTTCTACACGTGGCCTTCACGTCTCGGCGCGAGAAGGTCGCTAAGATGCCAACGCCCGGTTATCGCAGGGTGCAGCGATACTCACGTGTACGACTCGGATCCGGGCGCGAAGATTTTCTGGGGACGGGGGCGTTGCTAATTATTTGAGATTCGGATTATCCCCCGCGCAAGCGGCATCATGTTTTAGTCGTTGGTTCTCAATTGACTGGCCGGCGCGATAGACGAAGGAGATCTGAGATGGGTTACACATCGGAAATGGCAGAAGGTCTATTGACCGTGTATACCCAAGGCGCGCCAGACATGGCTGGCCAGTTAGTAGTGCAGCTGAGCGATGGATCCTACATAACAAAACGCGCCACTTACGGGTCCGGGCTTTTAGTGCATGTTGAGGACATGTTATTGCACCTGCTAAAAACAGAATTCAACACCCTTGACGCCATCCCAGTGAATTCGAAGATTATTTTCTACGGGAACTGGAGCCCCTGTAAATATTGCATGTCGGTGACAATACCGACGAAATTGAACGAGATGGACATCGTAAATCGTAATCAGCGAGTGCGCTTTAGATTTAAGCAATACTACACCCAGTCGGCATGGGAAAGTGCTGGCAAGGGAGTAAGGCAAGGATCAGGCGGGCATTTTTTCTGGGACTCGAATGAGGAGGCCGATACTGCATACGAGAGCATTACGAATCTCTACGGCAAATTCCCCATGAAGTCGAGATCCACTGAATCTCAAGTTGTGACTAGCATAAGCCCAAGAGTGGCGTTTATACATGGACTCGGATCTAGCCGAACCACTACCCGATGGAATGAGGATTTTCGCGGAAAAATATTCAGCGACGGCAGGCTAGTCACCTAATGTGCAATAAGTGGGTCCAAAAATTCACCCAGTCGGCATAGTCCTGACGAGCTTCATGGCTCCCATTTCAAGGATGCTCTGATCTATTCCACGCACCCTGCATGACGTCCAGAAGGCCCGCAGGGTGTGTTGCGTGGCACAGGGCAGACTGGCCGTCTGTTCAAGCAGTGCGGTGACGGGTACGTGGAATAGATCAGAGCATCCTTAAGTGCCCTGTCACCCAGGGCACTTAGCAGTAGGCCACATCGTCAGACCGCGCCTGCATTAGTGATCATGCATACCCGCAGGTGTTCCGTCTGACCAATTGGGTGCCGCGACCAAGAACACAAGAATCGGCGGCAGCCCTTTCATTTGAGATAACCCTTCCGGAGAAATGAACCAGTAGGGGCTGGACATAACCGGCGAACCCGCAGCACCGGAACCCCAGTCTTTACCGTCCTTGACCAGGGTGTAGAACATGAGATGAGGCATGTCGTGCTCCCCTTCGTCGGTCAGATACGACAATTTCGACATCATGTAATCCATAGCGCCGCCTTCGAGGTCCGGTAATTGTTTCTGTTCGTACGCAGTTTTGAGAGCCGACTGCATCTCCGCCTTGGAACGCCCCGCCATCGCCAACTTCGCGCGCAGATAAAAGATAGGCACTATCGAACGTGCCGCTTGGGGGTTCAGACAATCGGCAGCCCTCACCTTCGGGTTCCAGAATTCGGGCCAGTCAAACGGTCCCATCCAACTTCTACCCACCACACAGACAAACCCGTTCTTGCCTTCGACCGCTGCCTCGTAGCCCTTGCGTCCCAAAACCAGGATCGTCGCATCACGGGAAATGGAATCGGGAGCTGCACTTCGCGCCAGGGCGATTTCCGCTTTTCGATCCGCCATGAGGTATTGGTCGATCGGAGCCATCTTCGAATAGGGTGTCCCGACATTCTGCGCCACTGCCTGGTGCGCCATGCCAAGCCCGACAAGCAGGACAGAGCACGTCATTAGGAAAGCGCCTATTTTGGTTTTACGCATAGTTTTCTCCTCAGAATGGGTCTTTTCACGCAAAGCAAGCCAAAGCGTGCCGTGCGCCTGTCGCCACCGCTCACTTATGTTTTCAGGACTGCCGCTGCAGCATTTCCAGGATGCCGTTGCGCGGCATCGGTTCGCTGTTGCCGTGCTGCTCAGTCTTCCGCAGGGGGCGGATTAAAGAAAATCTCTCGCACCTCGACCACACCGTGGAGCACCTTGGCACTTTTGCGCATCCACGCGAGCACCTCCTCGATATTCTCGGTTTCCAGTATCGAAAGACCGCCCACGTATTCTTTCGTTTCGATATACGGCCCGTCGGTGACGACCACCTCACCGTTGGGCTGCGACCGCACCGTCAGCGCCTTCGGGCTCAGGCCGCACGCGAACTTCCTGACACCCGCAGCAATCATTTCCCGGTTGAGCGCGTGGATCGCCTCGACGGTCTCTTCAGTGACGAGTGACGGATCAAAGTCGTCGGGGAGATAGGTAGAAATTAGATATTGCGGCATTTTCGCCCCCTGCCAGGTCATCAGCCGGGCGAGCTGCCCGATCTTCACTATAGCGACGAACGGCAAGGCCGGATTTCGACAAGCGGCCCAAAAAAATGAGCCCTTCGCACGGGATATGGATTGACTCAAGCCGCGGGCGCTCGCCCTGCCCTCGATAACCCCATCTGACCCGTCACGGCATACGCAACGGCGGATGGCGATCACCCTTGCGGTCATTTCCCAACGAGAGGACTTGCATCAGGCAATGTAAGCTTCCGGCAGTACATGCAGGCTTTTATTTTCCACCGCTTTCCCTTGAAAATTTCGACGAAAATAGCTCACTATCTGCGAGCTTGGCCTTACCTCAATCAGAGACGCAAAGGATCGCTAATGTTCCGCAGGTCATCCCTCGTTTTCGGTGCCGCCCTCTGTATTGCAGCATTTCATGCAAGCGCACAGGAGAGCGCGGAGTTCAGCGCATGCTTGGATCAAGCTGCCGGCGCTTCCGGGAAAATGCTGGAATGTCATAAAGCAGAAGTCGGCAGATGGGACCCGCGACTGAATGCGGCCTATCAGACGCTGCTGCATAGGTACAAGGACACGGAACGGGCTCAATTGCAGCAAGAACAGCGAGCTTGGCTCCGGCATCATTTGAGCGAGACCCATCGTCTGGCTGCCCAGCCGGATATTGGGGACGCTGCATTTGAGTTATCCGAGAGTTTTGAGTTGGATGACTTGATTAAGCGAACATTGGCGCTTGAGAAGCTCGTAAACGGAAAGTGATATTTCTCTGCAAGAGTCCATGCCATGGAAGATACGACCGATCCGTTGATGCAACATAAGCGAAGCCTATGGAGGGGGGCGCTCATTTCTCCCTGGGTGGTGCCCGTAGGTCTTGCGCTTTTCCTCGGAGCCTTCGCGCTTGTCGGCCGCCTTGTCGGTGCAGACGAGCATCCGCCGCCGCTACCGGGTGTCGTTGCGGGACTCTTTGTGTTGATCATTCTTTTCGGTGTGCCATTCACCTACCTGGTCACGTTCGTATGCGTTGTTCCGGTGGCACTCTTGCTCCGGGCGCGGCAAGCGCTTTCAACAGCAAGGCTATGTCTTTGGTGTGCTCTCATGGGACCGGTGACCATGTATGCCTACGCGCGGCTTATGAATGGTCAGCCCGACAAAGTCCTGGCCCCTCTGGGCATCGCCATGGCAGCGAGTTATGGCCTGATCTCAGGCGCAGCTTTCTGTTGGGCTTCCGGTATACGGCTATTCGCCGGTCAACGCCATCTGCAACGGGTACGAGCAGGACGATAGGCGCGGCGCATTACACTTGGCGCGCACCACCGGTGCTACCTGGATTTCCCCTCCTTCCGATTCGAGCATGGCCATGCATGACAGGAGACAGCAGTGAAGGTATGGCTCGGTATTGGCAAGGCTATCGTGGTTGCGGCCTTTTTCAGCGTTTGCGCTGCAATGTGGGTCCGTATGTATGGTGTTCGCTCGCCCTGGCTTGGACTCTTCTCCATGTTCTACTTCATGGGCATCGCGAAATCGGCAGAACCGCAGCTCCTGTTTCGCATGCCTTCCGCCCTGCGGGCTGTTGACGCAAGCATTGCTCAACGAGATTGCCAGGACCGATGGGGCATTCAGCGTTTTGGCGCTTTCCTCCGAAAGACGCCGCTTCGCTATCTCAATCACTCGGTTTATCTCACGGGCGGGGAATCAAGCTTTTCAGAGCTGAGCCGAAAGCTGGAGTCTGCGGAGACCATCCACTTTTGGGCGGCCGTGCTGTTTACGCCCTATATCGCCTACATTCTGTCTCGCGGCCTTTTTGCAGAGGCAAGCTTGTTCGTGCTGATCCAACTGGCGTTCAATCTCTATCCCATCCTGCACCTCCGACTCGTACGCGCTCGATTGACTCGATTTCAAGAACGCCTGAGGTCGTAGGTAGCGACGGAAGTTTCTCTCGGCATGGTCCTGAGGCGTCGCCAAGTCGTGCTGCACCGCGTGTACCTACGAAAAGGTATTGATGACCAATCTGTCTTACGGTATGACGCCGCACCATAACACCCTGCTTTCGACATGAAATGTGCTGCAGGATGTTTATCAACGAGACGTCTATCCACCTTTATGCTTTTTTAAATTCAACCCCGTTTTACGCTCACATGGATGATGAGCGCGTCTTGCTGAGTAAAAAAATAGTGCAATGAATCTCTTTGTCATTCGATGCCACTATCACGTGATACGAAAAACATATGAAGCATCATGTGTTTTTTCGTATCTCGTCTAGCACATCCTTAACAGATCTTATGATTCCCTGTGCCTTCGCACACATTGGCGCCAGGGAACATTGATGAGCTACGCACTCACCGCTTCCTCCATTGCACCATGGGGTAAACGCGTTCTTGCACTGATCGATACGTGCATGGATCAAAGGGGCCATATAGATGCCGCAAAGATTTGCGAGCGACTCTCTGAAATCATTCATTGGCCTGATAGCCCTCGCGCACCGAAACTTTCGCCCGACACGGAGGCGATGACCTATCGGCGAATAGCCCTGAACGATGAGCGTGCTCGAAACTACGAAGCGCTCGTGATCGCGTGGCCACCGCGACATGTCACGCCCATTCATGACCATGATGGGCTTTGGGGACTGGAGTTTGTCCTGGATGGCGCCCTGCAAGTGGATTCGTTCCACTTATCCGAAGATCCAGTCATCTCCCTCGAGGCAGTCAACACCACCGTCGCAGGTATCGGCGACCATGTGTTGTTTACGGCGACCGACTACGCACACCAGTGCCGCAATCTGTCTCGGAACAGCATGGCGCTCTCGCTTCACGTTTACGGCGGCGAGCTCAACAGCTATCGCAGCTTTCACTACGACTTGGATCGATGGTTGTCCCGGTCGCATCGAACAGTTCGCGAAACATCAGAAATCTGATTTTCCGGCTTAAGCAGCTGGCCATCCAAACGCGTGCTTCAGCGCGCCCACCAACGGGAATTGACCATGAAGAACATTGCTATCATCGGCGGTGGCGCGGCGGGCGCGGCTGTGTTTGGTGGGCTTCTGGCACAGGACACCAGCGATACCGTTCACTGGGTCGCGGGGCGCTCCACGCCTGTCGGCCATGGTGTCGCATACAGCACCCAAGACGAACATCATTTGCTGAATGTGCGCGCCAGCGGCATGGGGCTCTATATCGATGCTGACGAGGATTTTGCGACTTTCAGCTCACGACTGCGTGCCAACGTCGAGCCGACAGATTTTCTGCCTCGCCGATTATTTGGGCACTATGTGGAATCTCAGCTGCGCAGCCGGGTTAGTGTGGCCGAACAACGCAATCGTGACGTCCACATCCACGCGCGCGAGGCGGTGAGCATGAGGCGCACGTCAAGCGGTTACGACGTTGCCCTTGATGATGGAACAGCCTTGATCGCGCAGCGGGTGGTGTTGGCGCTCGGCGCCATGGACGCACGCGCGCTGCGAACCGTCTCAACGGCGGCGCTGGACAGCGGCATGTATGTGCTGGACCCATGGAGCCTGACCACCAAGCCGCTTTCCCCTCGACGGCTCATGGTGATCGGCACGGGACTCACGGCCGTCGACACTTTGATATCCGCCTCCAAACGCTGGCCGGATGCAGAGCTCATCGCCGTTTCACGCCATGGGTTGTTGCCCTTTTCGCACCCTGACCTTCCCATTGCTCCTTTTTCGCATCAAGCCGAACTCAATGCTTCGTTATTGAGCAGTGATGGACCCGCACAAGTTCTGGCTATCATCCGGCGCACGTTTGCAGCGCATCAAGACATTGATTGGCGCAGTGTCATCGACGGCATGCGACCTATCAATGCAAAGTTGTGGCAAGGCTTCAGTGCCAAGCAGCGCAGGCAATTTCTCCGGCATGTGCGCTGGATATGGGAATCATCGCGGCACAGATTGGCGCCCGAACCCGCCGACACGCTTCAACAACTCCGCGATGAAGGGCGGCTTCATATCCATAGTGCCCGAGTGCTCGCGGTCGATGGGACAGGTCCATTGAGCATCACCCTTCGGTCGCGCGCGACGCAACGCGTTACACACATGGAGTCGGATGTGGTGGTGCAGGCCACCGGCTTGGACACCGCGGTGGCCTTTGCCAAAAGCCCATTGCTATCGAATCTATTGAAGAGCGGCCTGGCCGTAGCGGACCCGCTGCAGCTCGGCTTGCTCGCCCAGGAGGATGGACGTTTGATGGGCGAAGATGGCCAACTACAAGAAGGCCTCTACGCTATCGGCTCATTGCTTCGCGGCAATCTGTGGGAGTGTACGGCCATGCCTGAAATTCGCAGTGCCGCGAACAAGCTGGTAAGCATCTTGAGCATGGCTTATTCGGAGCCATCGCCTTTGATCACGGTATAAATCGAGCAGCAACGCATGTGCGGACAGTTCATGCTGGATGGTAGACGGCTCCCACGACGCCACCGCTGAAAGAGGTTGCGCTGATCAGGCGCAGATCAACCGGGTTGCGCAGTCCGGAAAACAGGGGTTGACCTTGGCCCGGCACAACCGGGTGGACGACGCGCGGCGAAGGCACGTTTCGACATGGCTCAAGGCACGAGTGAGTCCCGCCCTATTGCAATGCAACGAGCCTCGCACCACTAAAGCAAGTTAGAGTTGGACCCAGGCATCGATCGCTGAGCGTCCGGATATGGGGCATCGCGTCATCGCCTTTTTTTAGACATCTAATTTGGATCGATCTAAGTAGGCATAAACCGCAAAAAGATGATTGGGAGCGCCGGGCCATGTCGCAGCGAGTGCGTGTCGGTGAAGCCAACAGTTTGGGGCATGCGGGACGGGCTCGCCCCACCAGGAGGCCTGTGCATGCGCGTATGCGCATAGCCGTCTAAACGGCTAAATGGCGGTGCGTGAAGGTTGCCAAGCCGGATTACCGCCCACGGTCCGGCCATGGATGGGTGGAGGGAGACATGGCCTCCACCCCTTTCGTGGGTATCCGAGAGGAGCGCTTCCGATCATGAATCTCGAAGCAATACGCATACGAGTTCAGACACTGCTGGCCGCGGCCAGCCTGACGGTCCTGGCCTTCGCCTTCCCTTCGATGGCAGCCGAACGAACGTACCCAACCAGCACGGACGCCAATGGCCCGACGGCCGTCGCTCGTGCCCGGGTAGCAGCAGACGTCTTGATGAGTTCCTACGATCCCAACAAGGCCTGGTTTCCATCCAGCTGGTGGAACTCGGCAGTTGCCCTGCAGACCATCGGCGACTACATGCAACGCACCGGCGACCGCCGTTATCTCGCGCAATTGGACAACACCTTCGAAAAAGACAAAGGCGTGTTTCCAGCCGGCGTCTTGTCGGGTGATCCGTTGCTGGGCAACTTCACCAGCCGCGCCATCGACGACTCCGAATGGTGGGCGCTGACTTGGGTGCAAGCCTATGACCTGACCGGAAACCCGAAGTACCTGGACATGGCGGTGACCATCGCCAATTACGTGTATGGCTATTGGGACACCAGCACCTGCGGCGGTGGCGTCTGGTGGAATGCAGAGCGCACTTACAAGAACGCCGTCACCAACGGGTTGTGGATCAGGCTTACCGCCGAATTGCACAATCGGATTCCTGGCGACACGCAGTGGCTGGCTCGATCCAGCACCGCATGGGCCTGGTTCCAAGGCAGCGGCATGATCAACGCCAACGGCTTGGTCAACGACGGCCTCACCAACGCCTGCACCAACAATGGCCAGACTGTGTGGACCTACAACCAGGGCATGGCAATCGGCGGCGCGCTGGAATTGTGGCGGGCTACGCGAGATCCACAGATCCTGGCGAGCGTGCAGCGACTGGCCGACGCCGCGATGGGTCCGAACGCGTTGGTGACGAATGGCATCCTGACCGAAAGCTGTGATGCCGTAGACCAAACCTGCGACGACAACGGCAAACAGTTCAAAGGCATCTTCATGCGCTACTGGACCGACCTTGTCGACACCACCCATGATCCCCGATACACAGCATTTCTTGACCAGCAAGCCGAGAGCATCTGGAGCAATGACCGCGACGCCGCCGACCGGCTCGGCACACGTTGGTCCGGCGCCACCAGCGACGATCACCCCAATGTGTTCGACTGGCGCACGCAGGCTAGCGCGCTCAGCGTGCTGATCGGAGACGTACCGAAGGTGACGCCGTGGGAATCGCTGGCTGCGACCATGTCGCCGGCGCAACCAGTGATCATGCCGCCCGCGTCCGGCGACACGTCCATCGCTGTCGATCTTGGTGTCTCGGCAACGGGGTTCTTCCCGCTGCAAGCGCGTGCATCCATCGATGCACCCTCCGGGTGGACGGCCACACCACAAACCACCCACGTGCGTCTGCAGCCGCACGGCAACGCAAATCCGGTGAGCACCTCCATTCCGCTGACAATCACGGTACCCAGCTCGGCGACAGATGGACATCACATGGTCACCGCAAACGTGGCAGCGACAGGGATGAGCTTTACGGCGCAGGCTGATGTGCTGATTGCGCACAAGATCGACTTCGACACCGGCACGGTCGACGAAACACCGTGGTTATTCGATCCCGACGGCTCGCAGAGCAACGGTGTGCAGAACCGTTTCGCCGACGGCACCGCTCATTTCACCTATCGATTCCCCTTCCCCGCTGACACCACTTCCGTGCAAGTCACCTTGACCATCGACAACGAATTCCTGGTGCAAGTCAGCGTCGACAACGAGCACTGGACGACCGTGTTGCAACAGGGCCAGCCCATAACCGATGGTTCGAACAAGGCCGATCGCAGCATCGACCTGACCCCGTATCTCGGCGCCGCCACCAATGGCTCCAAGCCGATTTATCTGAAGGTGTCAGATTCCTTCCCCAATGACGGCTGGGGTGGGCGCGTGTATCACGTCACGGCGAATATCGTCGAATAGCTCTATCGGTGCCTCCGCTCTCGGTTATGCGGGAGCGGAGGTGCTGATGGTTGCAGGGGATGATGTCGTCGTGTGCGCAAGTTCCGGTGGCCGTCACGTAGCCTTCAGCGTGGCAATCCTCCAAACCACCGGGAGCATCACCATGTCCCTGCTGCCATATGCCGCGGTACCTTCTCAAATAGCGCTATTCCGCACCAAATGCCCCATACATAGAGCGCAATAGAAGGTGTCATCATCCCCATGCATTTCCCCTGGTGACAAAAACCAAGCTGATTGCCACTCCTTTCCGAGAGAACCTGGAATCCAGAAAGTCCGTTGGCATGCATTAGCGTATCGGAAGCACACCCGCGTGCAACGCTTTGGTTTCGCCGAAATAACAGGCCAAGAACGTGGAGGAGCCTCGGGCTCAAAGCTGCCCACCTGCCCGTATCACCGCCTCATTCATCGCACGCACCTTGGCCTCATCCACCTTCTCAACGTTGCGGTCGTAGGTAAACAACCCGTTGTGCTCGCCTTCGACATCGGTGATCTGCGTATACACGCTGCCGGACATCCCTTTGGGCACGCCCTTGTCGCGCAACACAGCGGTATTGGCGACGTAGCCAGCGTTAAGCGCGTCACGGTCTTTCACTGCACCGTAGGGATTGATCGGCGTGTTGGGCCAAACGTGGCCGGAAATGCCGAGAGTCAGGCCGCCGTGTTCGCCGTCGATGGCGGCGCGCTCTGCATCCGGACTGGGCAGTCCTGGGCCTTGATAGTCGTGCACGTCGTAGACGTCGCCGGCGTGGGGGTCACCTTTGGTGTCGCAGCAGTTGGCGCCGCTGCGCGCATCGACCAGGCGCGAAGGATCGAGTTGCTTGATCTGCGCGGCCAGCTCGGCGGCGGCCGGAATGCTCCACTGGCCCCAACCTTCGTTGAACGGAATCCAGCCGATGATCGAGGTTTCGCCTTTGAGCTGCTCGACGATGGCTGAGACATTGGCGCGGAAACCGGCCTTGTCGGCATCACTCAACTTGTCGTTGCGATCGGTCGGCATGGCTGGCATGTCCTGCCACACCATCAGGCCGATACGATCCGCCCAGTAGTACCAGCGCGCCGGTTCCACTTTGATGTGTTTGCGGATGGTGTTGAAGCCCAGGTCTTTGGTTTTCTGTATATCGAACTTGAGCGCCGCGTCGGTGGGCGCGGTGTAGATGCCATCCGGCCAATAACCCTGGTCCAATGTGGCTAGCAAGAAGGTCGGCTTGCCGTTCAACACGATGCGGTTGCGTCCGACCACCTTCTCGACGGCGATAGTGCGCAGACCGGCATAGCTGGTCACCTCATCGTGTTGGTCGCCCCGTGTGAGCGTGGCCTTGAAGGTGTACAAGAACGGATCCTGGGGGCTCCACAAGTGCGGATGCGCGATCGCCAAGTGCAACGGTTCGCCGGCAGGTCCACTCGCATCGCCCACCGCTTTGCCATCCGCGTAGGCGGTGACATGCAGCGTGGCGTCATCGCGTTGGCCTTGCAGCTTCGCTGTGACGGTGAAGGCATCCAGGCTGCGCTCCGGTGTGAAGGTCAGTTGTGCCAGGCTGGTGGCCGGCACCGGCTCCAGCCACACCGACTGCCAGATGCCCGAAGCGGCGGTGTAGAAGATGCCTTCGGGTTTCAACCGCTGCTTGCCAACCATCACATTGGCACCATCCACCGGCGCATGCACAGCGACGATGATCTCCTGCGCACCACGCGGGCGAAGCGCGGACGTGATGTCGGCACTGAAAGACGTATAGCCGCCCATATGGCGACCAACCTGCGTACCGTTGACGTACACCACAGCGTCGTCGTTCACCGCGCCGAAATTCAATCGCACATGCTGACCATGCGCGGTGAAGGCAACCGGGACGTCCACCAACCGGCGGTAGAACATGAAATCCGAATGCTTTTGCACGCCCGATAGCACCGACTCGATCGGATACGGCACCAGCACTTGATCCTTCAGCGTCTGGCCGAACGGCGGCGCACCTTGCCCGTCACTCGGTGCGTACTGCCACAGGCCGTTGAGGCTTTTCCAGTGGGGATGGTCCAGCGATGGGCGTGCCAGTTGCGGACGTGGATAGTCGGGCAATGCGTTGCTGGGCGACACCTCGGCCGTCCATGGCGTCGCCAATGGCGCCACCTTGCCGTTCCAGATCGCCGCGTGATCTGGCGCCGCCATCGCTATCGAAGCAAATCCCATGGCTATGGCCATGCCCATCCAGCCGCCCACGTTCCTTACCTTGATGTTGTTCTTCATATGCCCTTCCCTCATCCGCGTCGCTTGAAGCAATGCTGTGTACTGCTGCGCCGTAGCATCGCTATTTGTCCGACTAATGTCCTGGCCCGGTCGTCATGCATGGAGAGACGCAGCAGTGTGCGGCTGGGGATGCGTCAGCAGGCACACCACCGTCGCGTCACCTTACATTGCTCTCGCGTAAACATTGCGTCGGCTAGGCTCGTTCGCGTCACCGGCTGTGCGCGTGCTTGACCAACGCTAACTCGCATGGACGCTCATGAATCGAGCTGTCATGAGAGATTCCCACATAGACCGGCACGCCATTCAAGCAACGAGCTTTGCTTTGAGCTCCGGGACCCCCGATCGGTTGAACGTTCAGATCGACACCTCGCCTTATTTGCGAGAAGTCGACTTTTCGCCGCTCGACAGGTTTCACGGCCGTGATCTCCCGGTGGACCCTGTGTCGCTCGCCGACCTGATGCGAATTTCGTTTGTCTATCCACCGCATTCCATTTATCGCAATGTGAAGCTTGCCGGGACGGGCTTCGACCCGACGCAGGACATGCACGGCGCTCCGCAGTACCACTATCTATTTCAGTCGGCTTTGGCGTCCTCGCGTCCATCGCCAGGGACGGTCGATGAAAACGAGCTGATCGAGTCATTTCATCGCCTGCTATGCCAATCGATCGTGCGCGCCACGGCAACCATGCAAGCCCCATGGCTGTTTCAAAGCGGCGGCAAAGATTCCACCACCTTGGCTATCGCACTGGCCGAGACGCGTCCGGACACAACGTGTATCACCTATCTCGGCGGCACCGAAGAAAATGAAATTCCATCGGCCCGCTTGGTCGCAAAAAAGCTGGGCTTGCGTCATGAGGCGCTGGCATGCGATCCGGAGCGCGCCTACGACCGCTATCTCGCGATGCTCCCGCGCATACCCCTGCTTACCGCCGATTTTGCCGCGCTGTCCTATGCCGATTTAGTGACGGACGTTCACGCACAAGGCGGTGACGGCATCATCGACGGCCTGGGCGCAGACGAATATTTCGGCGCGCCCTTGCACAACAGGGAACGCTTGCTTGCGCTGTTGGCGCGCGGTATCCGTTTGCCGAAGAAGCTGTTCACATCGGGCCTGGCCAATCGCAACTTCAAGCTGTGCTTTGTGCTATCGACCCTGCAGATGGACGCGTTCGAGCGATTTTTTCCTGGCTCGCGTTTCAGCGATGCGGAAGTGGATGCCTTGTTCGGCTGCACGATTGCGGCCCGCTCGCGGGAGCGCCTCAAACCGTTTAGCCCTGACATCGATGCCGCGCAATCAAGGGAGGCGGTACGCCGCATTGCGCTCACCATCGTGGAATCCGGCCAGCTCGCCAAATGCATGTATATCGCCAAGGCCATGTCGCTCGGGCTGGTCTTCCCCTATTGCGACGAGCGGTTGCGCGACTGGATTTTCCATCATGTTCCCGATGATTACCTGACCGGCCCCGGCGGCGTGAACAAGGTGCTGATGCGCAAATACATCGCACGGCACTTCAAAGAATTGCCCTACGTGAAAACCAAAGGATGTTTTCGCTTCGATCTGCGCGGACTGGCCAGCCGTCGCTTCGACCAGGTTCGCGATTTTGCCGAACAGATTCGCGACGTGATGCCGGGCGCACCGGCCTGGCTTGACGCGCATCGCAAGTTTTTAAGCAACAAATACTTTGCGTCCAAGTTCTACCTGCTCGCTGTCACCCTGCCCTGGTTGCTCGATCGCATGCACGGTGTCAAAGCCGCGGATCACGCCGAAAGTGAGCGCATGCCGTGACAAGAGTGCGTGATTGTCTAGTCGGGGGAGGCCCCGTCACCTGGAGCCTCCCCGTGTTCGCTTACCAGCCCACCGTGATGGTGGCCACCGTGGGATTGGTGCCGATCAGCGAGGAACTGAAACCACGCACGTCGTCATACGGAAAACCGTAGGTGAAACCGTTGATGCTGTGCGCGTGCCAGAACGCGGAGTAAGAGTTAGTCGGCGTGCTGCCATAGAAATCTGCCGACGTATTCCACTCAGCTACGTTCTCTGCGATGTGACGGTTCAACGCCGCATCCACTTGCGCCTGAATCTGCAGTTGCTTGGCTGTCGGAACCCCTGCCGCGGCATTGGTGGCATCGTTGAATACACCGTTGCCCAGCAACACTTCCTGCGTGGTCGGCACATTGTTGATGTAGTACGTGCCCTGCCCGTCCGTGAACACGAATTGGTTGCCGACGACGTTGCCGGTGAAAGTGCCTTGGGCATCGGTGAACACCAGCGACTGGCTGCGATACTGATTCCAGATGGATTGGATGTAGCTATCCAGATAAGTAGCCTGCGCGCCGCCAGCGCCAAAGCTGCCGTGCGTCGGGGCCACGATGCGATAAGGCGCCTGTACCTGGGCCAGTGACTGGAAAGGTTGTGGCACCTGCGCCACGAATTCCTGGAACAACGCGGCGCGGGTTTCCGTTTCGCCCACGGTCTGGTCGTAGCCGCTGGGGTCCTGCAATTCCAGGCGAATCGGTATGCCGAACTGATCGACCCGTGTGGTGTTGCCGTAGAAGTTCGTGCTGTTGATGTTCACTTCCACAAAGTCGAAGGTCACATTGATGTTGGGATCGGTGGGGTTATCGATGTTAGGGCCGGTGTAGCCGTACACCGGATTGCCCACGGCCTGGATGTACATCGGGCTGCCGACGCTCAGATAGATGCGCGCGGAAAGAATCTGCGGCACGGTAATCGACTTGCATTGCGAGAACGGGATCGAGTAATTCGCGTAACTCTGACCATTCTTGCTCAATGCACCGTTGTCGCCCGCTGCCATGGGAATGAGATCGCCCGCGCAATCGACGTGCACGAACGTACCGGGGTGCGCTGGATCCTGGCCGACCATGGTCCAGTAGATCTGGTTGTCGGCATACGTGCCGTTGGTGCCGTTGACCAGATTGAAGGTGGTGCCTGCTGTCGGAAAACCCGGACCTGATGGCGAGGGTGTCGGTGCTGGAGTGGGTGTCGGTGATGCGTAAGCCAATGTCTGCGAGGGCGTGTTCACCGCCGATCCGTCACTCTGGCCGATCGTGAACCAATAGCTCACTTGTTCGCCATTGGTAAGGCCTGAAACCTGATAGGTATTGTTGGTGCCGCTATTGCTCATGCGGACGTTGAGCTGGCCGCCACCGGCAAGGGTGTAATGCAGATCGGCCCATGCACCGCCATCAGCATAAAACTGCACCACGCCGCCCGTCTCGTCGGTGGCGCCGTAACTCCCCGAAGGCGTGGGCGTGGGCGTCGGTGTTGGAGTGGGAGTCGGTGTAGGCGTTGGCGTGCCGCCGCAACTCCCCTGCGATGTCCAAGGCTGACCGCTGCCGGCACCGCCATTGCTGGTGGCCGGATCGTTACCCTGCGTCCACCAGTTGGCCACGTAATTGATGCCGCTCTCGCTGGCGACTTGGCCTTGCGTGTACACGGCCGATGCGCTCCAGGCCGCCGCACAGGTCGTCTGTGCATGCACCGACTGTATCGGCATGGCGGTCAGCGCGGTCGTGGAAAGCGCAGCGCAAATTGTGGTTCCCAACGAACTTAATGCCAGCGTGGACACCGCCGTCGATCCGCTTCTCTTTTGCATGACTGTCTCCTTTGCTATGGGTGAAATCACTACCAAACAATGGGAATGGGCGATTTCACGGCATGCGTTTGGTGCAGTCGTGTGGGGACGGTCGCCGCCGGGAATTGCTGGTTGTTGTGGCGCCGGTAGTCGAAAGTACAAGCGCTGTCAAAATGAAAATACAAGCGCTGTCATTTTTCCGTGATGGTGGTCATGGCGGGCAATTCGGCCAGCCGAATCGCCCCGATGCAGCGCCTTGCCGACAAGATATTGTCTTGCCTCACGTCATTCCGGCGAAGGCCGGAATCCAGTCAAGAATGTCGTGCAAAGCACACGACATAAAAGGGTTCGTGGGCTTCGCACGACGTATTCAAACTGGATTCCGGCCTTCGCCGGAATGACGTTGAGGTATTACGAAACTTTTCCGGACAATACGGCGCGACGTGCGTTGAAGCCGACCTCAGCGCACGCCACGCACCGGCAAGATGGCCCACGCACTCAACGCAACAAGCACCGCCGCCACAACAAACAACGCCGCATAACTTCCCCCACTCGCCAACAGAATGCCCGGCGCTACGGCCGGCATCAGCGATTGCGGCATGACGTTGGCGATGTTGAAGATGCCAAGGTTCCCCGCCGCATGCGTTTCGCGTTGCGGCAACACATCCGTCACCAGTGCGAGATCCGTGGCCAGATACACACCCTGCGCAATGCCGCCGATCGCCATGCCTACGAGAAACCAAGCATACGAAGCAGCGAAGGCAATCATCAGCAGGGCCAATGCATAAACCAGCGCCGCACCGGACACGAACGCTTTGCGTCGCCCGAGGGCATCGGACAAGCCGCCGCCCAATGCACTAAATATCCCCACCGCGCAGAACTGCACCAGCGTCGCCAAGAAAATCCGGCGCGGCACTTCGGCCGGTGCGCAACCCAATTGATGGATCAGGTAGAGCCCCTGATAAGTCATCAGCACCGCAATGCCGGCGTAGAGCAGAAAACGGCTGCTCCAAGCCCACGCGAAATCGGGAAAGCGCAGCGGATTGATCCAGTAGCTGCCGATGAATTCGCGCCATCCGTAACGCGGTCGCTGAGCCGTGTCCAACCGATGATCGGGCAACATCCAAACCAGAATGAGCGCACTGGCCAAAGCAATGGCAGCCGGCACAAGAAACATGGCGAGCGTGGAATCGGCAAGCGCCTGCATCAGAAAAGTACCGCCGATCATGCCCAACGGCAGACTGATGCCCACGATGCCCGATACCGTGCCGCGCTGCGATGCCGGAACCTGATCAGCAAAAATCGCCGCCAGTGCAGCGAGTTCCGCGTTGTAGGCAAGCTGCGTAATGCACCAGCCCAGCAGGAGTTGCGGAACCGACACCGCGGTCGCAATGACCGCCAAGCCCCCTATCCCGCTCAATGCGCCGACGATCAGCCAAGGCCGGCGCATGCCGAAACGCGACGTCGTGCGATCCGATAATCGGCCGAAGAACGGGTTGCCGAACAACGCCATCAGCGCGCCCACGCCTACCACCAGCGACAGGCTACCGGTCGCATGCGCCGGAGCAAGCTCACGCACGCGCATCGTCAAACCCGTGAGAATTGGCGGAAGCAGTGCCATCCACAGGCCCGTATAGGCCATGCCATAGATCACGATGAACAGCCAGCCGACCTGGCGCGTGTGCGATCTTGCATCGGCCATTGCTCCGCTCTGCGGGAGCCCGTACATCGCAGCTTCGGCTGTGTCGTCGATCACCGCTCGCCCCTCCGTGAGTCCGCACATCAGGTTCATGGCGAACCCAACGGCAGCAAGGGGCAAATCCTACGTCTTTTTAAGCTCCATCGTGGAGGCGCGTAGTTGTATCTGGTACGGCACGCGCGAATGCAGGCGCATGGCCGGATCGCGGATCGACCGCAAAACACTTTCGGCGGCCAGGCAGGCGATCTCGCGGCAGGGCTGGCGCACCGTCGTCAGGCCGGGCGAGATCAGTTGCGACACTGGGGTGTCATCGAAGCCACATACCGACAGGTCATCGGGGATAGCCAGCCCGCGCCCGTAGGCTTCGCGTATGACGCCGCAGGCCATGTCGTCGTTTGCCGCAAAGATCGCCGTGGGCGGACGCCGCCGGCTGAGCAGCGTTTTGGCGGCCGCCATACCCGATGCGAAAGTGAAGTCCCCCTCCCCCACCAACGATTCGTCGTACGCGATACCGGCCTTGCGTAATGCATCGCGATAGCCGTTGAGCCGCCAGGTGCGCGCACCGTGCCCCTGCAACCCGGCGACGTGGGCAATGCGCCGGTGCCCGAGCGAAATCAGGTGTTCGACGATGTCCGCCGCAGCCTTGCGCTCGTCGAAGCCGATGTCGATGCGCGACTCGCGCAACTTCGAGGAGACGGTCGAATAACGTATATCGAGTTCGTCAAGGCGCTGCAGCAGTTTGGCGTTGTTCGCATGTGGCGGTATCAGCACCAGCGCGTCCGGGCGGTGCGTCGCCACAAAGCCGTCGATCTGCGCAGCCAGATCGTCGGCCGCATCGAACGGGTGCAGCACCGCGTTGTAGGGCGTGCCCTTGCACGCCTGCAGCACGCCCACGATCAGCTCCATGATGTAACTGGAGTTGGCCGTCGGGTTGTCGTAAACCAGCGCAACCAGATACGAGCGGTTTCCTGCCAGGCCACGCGCCGCCGGATTGGGCACGTAATTGAGCGCACGAATCGAGGCTTCGATTCGCGCCCGCAGCTTGGGGCGTACGCTCGTATGACCGTTGAGGACGCGGGATACCGTCTTGGTGGACACGCCTGCGTGCGCAGCGACGTCTTCGATTCTCGCAGGCATGTATCGCCTTATCGTGTATGGCTTGCAATGGCCCATGCTAACCGAAGCGGAAGGCGTGCCACCACCTGGATTTCACGCTTTGCTACCAAAAGTACCAGCGCTGGTATTTTCGTATTGACAGCGCTTGTACATTTTTACTAGCGTGCGTCGCGGGCAAAAACCCGCATGCTGCAGCGCGCAACGCGAGGGAAATAAAAGGGGCGCCTCAAATCGAGGATGCCGCGATGCGCTTTGCGGCACTTTCGCCGCCTCGCTCCGGGGATCGCTTAAGGCGGGCGACGGCGGGTGCTCACTGAACTTGGGAGAGATTCAGGAATGAAGAAGCAATCCATGCATTCGCGCAGCGTCAGCCAGCCGTGCCGACTGTCCTTCGCCATCGTGATGACGTTGTTCGCCGCAGGACAACTGCATGCGCAATCTGAACAACCTGCGCCACCGTCGAACGATCAAACCGCACCCACTACAAAACAGAACACGAAAGCTGCGGACAAAAAGAAGGACGCCGCCACGACAGCTGACGAGAAAGAGGCAAAGCTGCTCAGCGGCCTGACCGTCAACGGCTACTCGAACAGCTTGAACCGTGCACAGGAAATCAAACGCTACGCTGACACCGTGGTCGATGCCATTTCAGCGCAAGACGCCGGCTCCCTGCCCGACACCTCGGTCACCGAAGCGCTGAAGCGCGTACCGGGCGTGGCCGTCAGCGCCTTCGGCGTCGCTGCCGACCCGGATCACTTCTCTATCCAGGGTTCGGACATCAGCCTGCAAGGTCTGCCTTATACAAGCACGCTGTTCAACGGCCGCGAGGTGTTCTCCGCTGGCGGCGGCCAAGGTTTGAACTTTTTCACGGTGTCGCCGGAATTGATCGGTTCGGTGGTGGTGAGCAAGAACCAGACAGCAGACATGATCGAAGGCGGCATCGCCGGTTCGATCGACTTGAACACGCGCAAACCCTTCGACAGCAAAAAAGATACACAGGCCTCCATCACGCTTGGCAGTTACTGGGGCAACCTGGACAAGAAAGGCACGCCGCAAATCGCCGGCTTGTTCAGCCGCAACTGGACCACCGAAATCGGTCGCTTTGGTGTGCTGGCCAACGTGGCTTACGATCGCATCAAGCAACAAGACAATGCGATCTCGCTGGTCGATTTCCAGCGGCGTTGCAATGGCTGTTCACTTCCCAACGGTAGAACCGACAGTTTCCCCGGCCTGGCTCCGGGCCAATACGCCTATGTGCCGGTCGGTGCCGACCTGCGCGTCCAGAACGAAACCAGCACGCGCTTCGGTCACGTGCTAGCTGCGCAATGGGAAAGCCCGGACAAGGCCTGGCAAGCGGCCTTGGAATGGGATCGCGCCTCGGATACCGAAACCACCTACGAGCACACCCTGCAAGCTTCGACGGATGGTTGCGCGTTTGGCCAATCGCTCGCCGGTTGCGCCGTTCCGGTGGCTGGCGCCACACCCGTTTACGACGCCAACGGCGTGTTTCAATCAGGCATCATCGGTGGCGCGCCAGGTTCATCGAGCTTCCTGCCCATCACTTACGGTGGTGTGCCGACACAGTTCGACAGCACCGCGTACCGCAACCGCTACGTCACCAACGATTACAGCTTCAATGTGAAGTGGAACGTCAACGACCGGCTGCACCTGAGCGCCGATGTGCAAGACACGAAATCCACCTTCAACAATTTCTATTACTACATTCGCCAGTTGACGCAGGCCAATTGGGATCTCGCCCTGCACGGCAACAACACGCCCAGTGTCAGCCTGCTTTCGCCCAATCCCAATGAAACGGCGGCGCAGTATTACAGCAACCCCAACAACGCCTATTGGGCGGCAGCGCAGGATCACTTCGCCAATTCCTGGGGCAACCAGCGCACGTTCCGCCTGGATGGCACCTTCGACGTGGACGCGAGTTTCCTGGATAACCTCCAGTTCGGCGTGCGCCACTCCGACCAGCACGAAACGGTGCAGAACTCCGCGTACAACTACGAGTCGATCAGCTTTCCTTACGGACAGAATGCAGTAACCGCTGCCAACACGCCCGGCGTCACATCGCTGTACAACCTCAACCTGCCGGGCTTCAGCAGCAGCAATTTCGGCGGCATCGTTGCGCCCTACTTCAACCTCAATCCGCTCACGCAGTTCCACCAAGCGGCGGCCATCATCCAGCAAATCAACCAGCAAGCCATGGCCATGAACCCGCCTGGCAGTGTCGGCCGGTACTACACGCTTTATCAGCGCACACAGTACGTGTCAGGCGATGTGTTCGTTCCAGGCACGTTTTACCTGCCGCAGGAAGTCGCCTCCAATCAGGAGAAAACCAACGCTGCCTACGTGCGCCTGAACTTCAGCAACGACAACACCAACTTCCTCAGCGGCCTGCAGATAAGCGGCAATATGGGTATGCGTTACGTGCACACCCAGGATGACGCGACAGGCTACCTGACCGTGCCGAACCAATCGGCGATCCTCAACGGCGTCAGCATCGCGCAGTACTGCCTGAATCAAACGCAGGGCGGCGCCACGCCATCGCCGGGCACGTTCTGCGCGCTGACGCCAGCACAGCAACAGCAATACATGACTTTCGCCAATGGCGCGTACAGTCCGATCACCGCCAGAAATTCCTACGCCAACTGGCTACCCAGCTTCAACCTCTCTATCGGCTGGACCAGTGACCTGATCACTCGTTTCGCATTCTCCAAGTCGGTGTATCGGCCAACGCTCAACCAGTTGCAGGCCGGGCAGTCGGTCAACGGGCTGCTGCCCTATGGCACCAACGGCAGCACCGTGCCGACGGTGGGCAATGGCTTTAGCGGCAGCAACCCATACCTCTTGCCCATCACGGCGCACAACTTCGACATTACCCAGGAGTGGTATTTCGGCCACGCCGGTTCGGTATCCGCCACGCTGTTCTACAAGCAGTTGAACAACACCATCCAGACCATCACCAGTGTGGTCAACACGACGGTGACGAACAACGGCGTGAGCTATCCGGAGCAATACACCATTGGCCTGGCCAACTTGAACAAAGGCGGCAGCGTGCGCGGCGCGGAACTGGCCTATCAGCAGAAATACGATTTTCTGCCAGGCTGGCTGTCCGGTTTCGGCACGCAGATGAACTACACGTACATCAAGCCGCAAAACTTGAGTTACGGTTCGACCAACTTCTGCCCCAGCGGCTATGCACCGGCTACGCAGTGCGTCAACCAGCAAAAGCTGCCGCCGTACGAGCTATCCCGCAACACCTACAACTTCACCTTGTATTACGAAAAAGGCCCGCTTTCCACGCGCCTCGCCTACAACTGGCGCTCGAAGTATCTCGTGACCGGCAACGAGGCGGATTATCCATTCCTGCCGGTGATGGCGGACTCACAAGGCCAGCTGGACGCTTCGATCATCTATGCACTCACCGATCAGGTGAAGCTATCGCTGCAAGCGGCCAATATCTTGAACTCGACGTTCAGGACCAGGGAAATCGTCAACACCGATGGACTGAGCGTGCCCAAGGGCTTCTTCCGCAATGACACGCGTTTCAACTTAAGCGTGCGTGCGGAATTTTGATGAGGTGTGTTCAAACTCCGTGCGGAGCGCAGGCTTAGGTCATGTGCCCGCACGGATGGGATTATCGTGATTTAAAGCGTGCTAAATCTTGGATGTTCCGTTTTTTGGCGGAGATCGAAGCGGCCGCAGGCTGCTATTCAGCCAAGTAAAGCCCTTCCGTCCTAGGGAAAGACCCTATTTTCTGCAACGTCTTTCGCGACTAAACAGGCAGCTCCCCCATAGGAAGAAGCCGCCATGCTTAGGACAGAATCCGGCGCCCCCGCCAACTACGCCCCGCCTTCCCCGCCATCTGCCGCCTCTTACACGGTGCAAACGCACGATACCGTGCAGAGCATCGCACAAGCCTATAGCGTGACGCCGGAGGAGCTGGCACGAACCAACGGCATCAGCATTTCGACGGCGCTTCTGTCAGGCCAAACGCTGACGTTGCCGGCCAACGCGGTGACGCCTACTGAAGACGAGCAGTCGCCCTCGACGCAGACGCTGGCGCAGCAGACCGACACTGCGGTCAGCGCTTACCAGCAAGCCCTCAAGCAAATACCGCGACACACACCGCTCACTTCCGAGATTGCACAGGATCAAGCGAGCAACCTCAACAACGCGCGACAGGCGATGGATAGCGCAGTCCGAAACGAAATTGCCGGTGAAATCGCCAATCGCAATAACGGCGTGCCCTCCAATTTCCAGGTGCCTGGCGATCAGCTGGCCGCCAGCTTCGGTCAGGGCATTGTGCAGCGTTATCAGAACGATCCAGATGCGCAAGCCGCGATCAGTGCCAGCGTCAACGGCTACCAGGCAGACATGGTGATTTCCGCAGTGCCGAGTAATGCCAATCCGCAAGACAAACTGCAGACTTTGAACGCTCAGCTGCAAAACCAGCCGCAAGCTTTAGTTGCCCAGGTGCTGGCCGATCCGAATGTGCAAAGCTGGGTGCAGGCCGTAGCAGATCAAGTCGCCCAACCTTATGCGCAAGTCAAACCTGGCGATATTGCCCAGGCCAAGGATCAGGAGTCCCAGTCGATCACGCAGTTGCAGGCGGCAACGAAAGGTCTATCGCCCGATTTGGCGGCTGCGGTGATTCAAGCCAGCATGCCGACCATCCAGAACATCGTGCAATTGCGTAACCCCGATGATCCTCCAAAGTTCCTCTTCAGCATGCAGAACGTGCTCGGCCAAGTGAACGGTAGCTATCATGCCGATGCAGTGCTGCAGCAAGCTGCCAAAATCTATGCAAGTAGCCCTGCTGCCAGCCAATTTCTCACTTCCGGTGGAACCAACAGCTTGCTGGCGGACAGCATTAGCGGCGATGCCCGCCCCGGCTACGGCAATGGCACGAATGGCAATCCAGGCTTTGCCATCGCCCTGGGCAATGCACTGCAGGCAAGCGGTCATACCCTGCAAGCCAATGACGCATTCGACGCAGCGGCGGAGGGTGTCCGGGATTATTTAGCTAACGGCAGCACCAGCCCATTGGCGGCGTATAAGGCCGCTCATGACCCCGCTGCTGAGAAGGATCAGAAGCTCGCCGAACTGCTATCGCAGTCCGGGCCGTTGAGCTATGAGCAGCAGCAAAAATTCATCCAGGCCTATCACGACGAAAACGCTGCGGTCTATGACGCAGACAAAAGCGCGTCGAACACGCTTGCAACCTACCTACAGAACAACAAGGCGAGCCTGCTATTTGCAGCAGGCCACAACCCCGACGCAGCGCAACAGCTCTACGACATGATGAAAGACATGACGCAGTCGGGCCAAGGCACGGTCGCCTTGCAATTGGCGGCTGATGTGCAAAACGACCCCGCTGCTCAGAAGGCTTTCAGCCATTTTTCCGACTACCAAAGCACGTTCCTGTCCGATGCTGTGAAATCCGCTCAAGGGGAATTGCTGGTTGAAGATCACGGCGATACCAAGGCGGCCGTCTCTCACTTGCTGCAGTTGGCCGATCCGGTGTTCAAGGAGTACGAAGGTTGGAAAGGTGTCAGAGAGGGCCTTGAGGGCATTGCAGAGAAAAACAACAAGGCATTCACGTCGCCGGCGTTTCTCGACGCGCTCAAGAAAATGGAGCCGCTCGACAAGGCCTTTGCCAGCTGCGGTACGGCCATCGATATTCTCAACGGCGCTACTACCGACCAGACCGCTGACATGATCAGCTCGCTTTCCTTTGGCGCTGCCGGCTCTGCCGAAATCAACGAGGGCGCACTGCAAGTGATGGCGAATGCCAGCAAGTACGGCGCCTACTATGCTTCGGCTGATGCCATCAGTCAGCTGGGCGTCAAGCTGGTACCCGGCCTTAATGTGATCGGAAGCCTGGCCATGATGTACCAGGACGGTAATGTGGCGGCGAACAATCCAGGCACGTTGAATGGAGCTGTGCACGCGGGCGCGACATTCGCGGATATGACGACATGCGTGGGCAGCATTATGGCGCTCATTCCCGGCCTACAACCGGAAGCTGCCGTGGTGAGGGGTATCGGCATGATCATGGCTGTCCCGTTTCAATTGGCGGGGGTTGTCACTGAAGATGCCCAGCAAGGACGGGAATTCCGGGACGATCAGGCGAAGTACCTGAAAGCTACCGGACTTGACGATGAGATGGTCAAAGCATTGGTCGAACACGGCAGTGCGCTCAGTTCATTCGCCCAACACCTAGGCCTTGATGCGGAGCCGGAACCGGACGTAGATCCGCATCCACGCGCGCACCCCATCCCGATTGCAAGCAGTGACCTGAACCAGGCAGAAGAAATATTGAAGGATCATCCCGATGTGTTCAGCCAGGGTACGGCCGTTACGCAGGGTGTCACCGATGTGGTTAAGGCATGCCAGGTCAAGCCTGCCGACGTGAATGGGTTTTTATCCCTACTGGCCAAGGACCAACCGAATTATGGCAGCATGTTCTCCGAGCAGTACACGATAGCCAACAATAGCTCTGCACAGCCGCTTACCTACAACGCCCGCCTGGTGGACCTGATCGGCAGCGGTAATTTTCCCAACGCCAAGGCCTACCTGCAAAGCGTTGACCCTGACATCTTCAGCACCAACGGCAACACCCGCCGCCGCGCGGATTGCGATTACGAGGACGCGGATCAGAGAGGCGGCGCTGAGCAAGTCGGCGATCTGCTGACAAGCAACCATGACGCCGCTTACCAAACCGAAATCATCAACGTCATGAAGAGCAACGGCACATTGGACAACTGGTTAAAGCAGATCGGCGGCCAATATGCCGATAACGGCCGGCCGCAAGCTGCAATCAGTGCTTTGCAGAACGCGCAGAGCGCAGGCGTGCTGACGGCTGCGGATGTTCAACGCTATAAAGCCGAACTCAACTAACAGAAACAAGAAGCAGACGGGGATCGCGATGTCCCCGTTTGATTCAGCAACCGCCGACAAGCGTTACTTCCGTACATGATAGATATGCCGAGAGGGACTCAATTCGCCCGATGATCCGCAAGCCGAGTCCAAACCGCATTGGCAATCTGCAAATCCTGCACACCAACACCCGTCAAATCGATAAGCACTGAAGCGTTCGACGGAAACGAACCGCCGTTGGCTAGCACCGATCCCAGTTCGTGGACGCGTGTCGCATCGATCCTTCCTGCGGCATAAGGGCGCGCCAGTTCTCCATGATCCAAGCACTGCTTGATCGAGTCGGCGATCAATACATCCATCGCGGCAGTCAGATCCGTCGCGATCTCTTGCTTGCCCGGCGCATCCGCGCCGATCGCCACGATGCGCGGCGGTCGTACGAACATGTCGGCTTTGATCAGCGGTGTCGTCGTCGGCGTGGTGGTTATGATGGCGTCACTGGCCAGAACCAATTCCTCAAGCCGGTCCACCGCACTCACATCCAGACCATCACCAGACAGTTCGCAAGCAAGGCGCTGCGCCTGCTCGCCGCGTCGGCCCCAGATTTTGATGCGCTTAACGCCCGTATGCTCGACAGCGAGTTTCGCCTGCCATCTCGCCTGCACACCGGTGCCGACGATTCCAATGATGCCGGCGTTCTCGGGCATGATGGTTTTTACCGCGATCGCACCGGCGATAGCAGTGCGAAGATCGGTAAGCCAACCCTCATCCTGCAGCAAGGCGACGGGTTCTCCGGTGCTGGCGCTGAAGAGCACCATCATGCCGTTGCTGGTCGGTAAGCCGCGCTCGGCATTGGCCGCGAATCCTGTCGCGATCTTCACCGCGAACACATCTGCGCTCGTCATGGCGGCAGACTTGATATGACAGTCTCCGCGAACCGAAGGGAACGCCAAATGCCCAACCGCGCCCAGCGAAACTTGGCCATAGGAAAGCGCCACGAATCCATCGCGCATCGCCTGAAAAACCAGGTCCATATCGATGGCGCCGCGGATCTCGTCGAGCGAGAAAATTTTCATGCACTCTTTGCCTCTTCCTTGAGGGCTGCCAGCTGGTTGTAGATCGTCGCCCTGCTTACGTTCAGCAGGCCGGCGACGTAGGCAGCCGCCCGCGGAGCCTCGAAACCGCCGTTCTCCTGGATGGCGGCAATCAAAGACTGGCGCTGATCTCGATTCAGCGCGCGCGCGTCGAGATTTCTCGTTTGAGCCCAATCCGCGATGAAACGATTAAGGCTTTCGTGCCAATCATGCCGCAGCATCGGCGCGGCCTCCGCCTGAGCACCAGGGCGAGGCGCCTTGAGCATCATGTCGAGCAACTCACGCATCGCTTCAAAGCGCGATACATCGACATTCACGCAAAGCATGGATGCCGGTTCGCCCGGAAGCATCACCGATACGGAACGAATACGGCGGCCATCCCAGTTGGTTTTGTCGTAGGGTCCGATGAAACCTGCGTTGGGCACACTGCGCAGCTCACCAAGATCCGAGGGGTCGCCCGGTCGGCGCGGGGACATTGGCGCCGCGACATAAACGACCCTGTCCGACGCGATGTCATGGATCACCACTTCGACCAGCGGAGCAAACAGCGCCGCAATGGCATCCGCCAGGGGCTGGTGTGGATGGGGTGATTTTGAGCGCTTCCGCATTCGAGGCTCCATGCTTTAGACTTAAAGTCTATATTAGACAATAAATCTAATCCAGGATCTCATCATGACCGCCGACCTTGCACGGGCCATCCACGAAGCTTCGAACAACCGCACGCCTAAAATGCTGCGGACGCCGCTCCAAGGGAGTATCGGCCTCTCCCGCTTATTCGACGCGAACGTGCTGCTCAAATGCGAGCACCTTCAAACCACCGGATCATTCAAATATCGCGGCGCCAGCAACAAGATACGGTTGCTGCCGCCTGATCGTCGCGATCTGGGAGTCATCACGGCGTCATCGGGTAACCATGGACAGGCTGTCGCCTTGGCGGGACGTGATGCCGGCGTACCGGTGACCGTCTATGCATCGTCCAAAGCATCGCCGGCAAAGCTCGCAGCCATTCGCGCCTACGGCGCCGAACTTCGACTGATCGACGGCGGCGGACTGGAAGCGGAACTCGCCGCGAGCGCAGAAGCAGCAAAGACAGGACGCCTCTTCGTATCGCCCTATAACGATCTGGATGTGATCGCTGGACAGGGAACCATCGGCCTCGAAATTATCGAAGATGCACCGCACATCGATGCCGTGTTTCTCGCGGTCGGCGGCGGTGGGCTTGCCAGTGGCGTCGGCGTTGCATTGAACGCGCACGCTCCCAAAGCCAAACTGATTGGCTGCTGGCCGACAAATTCTCCCGCCTTGCTACGTGCGATCGAAGCCGGCGAGATTCACGACGTGGCGGAGACGGACACCATTTCCGACGGTACAGCCGGCGGCGTAGAGCCCGGTTCCGTAACACTCGAACTCTGCACGAAAGTCATCCACCAGCGCGTCGAAGTAGATGAACTTCTGATCAAGGAAGCGATGTGGGCGCTTGCCGAACACGACCATTGGATGGTTGAAGGCGCTGCAGGCGTAGCCCTGGCTGGCCTATTCCGCCTGCGCCACGAAATAAAAGGGAAAACCGTCGCCATCGTTCTCTGCGGTCGAAACATATCGGCCGAAACGTACTGGTCCGCCATGTCTGAGGGACGGGCGCAGCACGCCTTCACTCAAATGGACGTCTAAACCAATAAAGGGAGATCCCCCGGCTCTGCCGGGGTGGCAGTAGAAGTTTGACGTTTAAAGGAGTCCATCGGGAGACTCGATTCGTGAGCCGCCAAGCACACGAAATGGAGAAACCCGATGGACGAATATGAAAGCCTAGGTCACACGAGATGGGAGTGCAAATATCACGTGGTCTTCATTCCCAAGTGTCGACGGAAGGTGCTGTACAGCGAATTGCGCCGGCATTTGACGGAGATATTTCATGATCTGGCGAGACGACGAGATAGCCGGATCGAAGAAGGGCATTTGATGCCGGATCATGTGCATATGTTGTTGTCGATTCCGCCGAAATATTCGGTATCGCAGGTGGTTGGCTACATCAAAGGAAAGAGCGCCATCCATCTTGCGAGGACGTACGGAGAGAGGAAGCGGAATTTCACCGGACAGCATTTCTGGGCGAGAGGTTACTTTGTTTCGACAGTAGGTCGGGACGAAGCGGTGATCAGGGAGTACATCCAGAACCAAGAGCGAGAAGATCGCCGCCTAGATCAGTTGAACCTGTGGCGCTGACGCACCATAAGGTGCTCACGATATGGGGTCGCGTTAGCGCCCCCGCTTAGCCGCTTTGAGCGGCTCACATTTTTAAAGCCACCGGCTTTGCCGGTGGATATTTACTGCCTCCGCTTTCAAACGCCGGCACGCCAGCTTTGATCGATGGGCTTAAGCGCCATTGAGCTTCGCGCGGATGCGGCTATCACCATCCATCGCGATACGCTTACAGGCATTTGAAGCCGTGCTCTGACGTGACTCGCCACAGCACGGTTGCTGCCCAGGCGAGCGCTCCCTTCATCCATTGACATAATTCCATAATTCATGAATTACGGAATTATGGAAACCAAAGCAGCCCTAGAAGCCCTCAGCGCGCTCAGTCACGAGTCTCGACTGGCAGCGTTTCGTCAGCTCGTTCAGGCAGGTTCCGATGGCATGTCCGTCGGGGAGCTTCGTGAGCATCTGGACCTTCCTCCAGCCACGCTTACCGCACACCTCAACATCCTACGCGCCGCCGCACTGGTCCATGACGAGCGCGAAGGACGAGTGATTCGTGTGCGCGCGAACTATCTCCAGATGAATGAGCTGCTGGCTTACCTCACAGAGAATTGTTGCGAAGGCAAGGCTGGCTGTACTCCCGCCACCCCATGCACACCACGCAAATCAGGAGCATCTCGATGAATCGCTTTCACGTTCACCTCAACGTAGCCGACCTGCCCTCCAGCGTGCGTTTCTATTCGGCGCTATTCGCTGCCGAGCCGACGGTACTGAAGCCGGACTATGCCAAGTGGATGCTCGATAACCCACGGGTCAATTTCGCCATCTCCAACACCGGGCGAGCACCAGGCGTCGATCATCTCGGTATACAAGTGGAAACGGAGGGCGATCTGGCCGAGTTAGGTCATCGGCTGGATGCGGCAGGCGGTACGGTCATCCCCGAAGAAGCAACCGTCTGCTGCTACGCGAAGTCCGACAAGCTTTGGACCGAAGACCCTCAAGGCACTCGCTGGGAAACATTCCACACCAAAGGCGATGCCACGACGTACTACGCGGGAGATGCCGCCTGCGCCACGGACGGAGCAGCCTGCTCGCCTGATGTTCGAACGGTGAAGCCCAAGGTAGACAAGGGATCAAGTTGCTGCTCGCCGCAGTCGAGTTGCTGCTGACCCGCGCAACACGGAATTTCGTTCGCTATGTCCAGCTTCCGCAACCTGCATGATCAAATATCTGGATAACACGCCATGAAACGCGTTCTATTCGTCTGTGTCGAGAACTCAAACAGAAGCCAGATGGCTGAGGCGTTTGCACACATCTATGGCGGCAATCACGTTGAAGCGTTGAGTGCTGGCTCAAAACCATCTGGGCAGATCAACCCAAAGGCTATTCGCTTCATGTCCGAACTTGGTTATGACCTGACCGCGCATAAGTCGAAGTCTCTTGACCAAATCAATGGTGATTTCGATGCCGTGATCACCATGGGCTGCGGGGACAATTGTCCATGGGTGCCCGCCAAGCGCCGCGAAGACTGGGGGCTTCCAGATCCGAAGCATATGGATGATGCCGGCTATCGCGCTGTGCGTGACGAAATCGCGGCTCGCGTGAAAGCGCTTCTGGCGGAGCTGTAATGTCGCTGTCTCGAAAGCTCCTTGCCGAATACCTTGGCACTACCCTTCTGCTGGCAACGGTGGTCGGCTCCGGCATCATGGGTGCAGCCCTATCCCGAGGCAATGACGGCATTGCATTGCTCGCCAACGCAGCAGCAACGGCAGGTGCACTCTATGTTCTTATCGCGCTCTTCGGGCCCATCTCCGGCGCGCATTTCAATCCCGCCGTTACACTCGCCATGTGGCTACGCAAGGAGCTTGGTAATCGCGAAGCGGTCGCCTACGTTGTTGTGCAAATGGTGGCCGCGGTGACGGGTGTTGTCTTGGCACATGCGATGTTCAACCTGCCCCTCTTTCAGCCGGGCATCCACATTCGCACAGGCCTCCCTCAGTGGTTAAGCGAGACGGTGGCTACCTTTGGCCTCCTGCTAACCATCCTGTTGGGTGTACGCCACCGACTGGCGGCAGTTCCCGCACTGGTCGCAAGCTACATTTTTGCGGCTTACTGGTTCACGGCGAGCACGTCTTTCGCCAATCCCGCTGTGACCATTGCGCGCTCGCTTACGCAAACCTTTGCAGGAATCCGGCTGATTGATGTTTTAGGTTTTGTTGCTGCACAACTTGTCGGCACGGTGACTGCCTGCGGTGCGTTCCATGCATTAGTGCCGAGATCGAGCTCGAAAAATGACGATTCCAGCATCGAATCCGATGAAGTGACCGAATCCCTTCAATCTGGCCTTGACACTCGCGTGGCAACGGCGCCAAGAACAGCAACTGGACCATCGCCATCATTCCGTCTTCAGTAGCGGAGCAAATGAGAAACCGGACCTATCGACGTCATCCAAGCGTTTTTCGCGTGCACTAAGTAGGCATTCGCCAAGGCGGCGAATCACTCTGAACCGACAGATGGCAAGATGCATTTCATGCGAAGGTTCGGTTGTCGGGCGTGCCCATCCGCGGTGATGACCACGACACGCCCGACATGAGTGAAGTAACGCGGATCGCCTGGGGTTAGGAGCCCAAACGATCCGCTGGCCACCATCAACTAGCTAGGAGTCAACAGTGGTTATCGATCATTCTACGGCACCAGCACATCTTCGTGCCCCTGCCAAGGTGCTTTTCCCTTACTTCACCGCTGCGCAGACTGCGCAACGTCGAGCCAAAGTGGGCGTTCGTCAAAACGGAAGCAGCTGATTCCGACAAAGCGAGCAGGATTTTTTCCTGTAGCCCTTCACGCCGCGCGCAATACGCGGCGTGACCTAAGCCTGTGGAGAACACCATGGAAGACATGCAAGGCGGCCTCTGCGGACCGCAACTCTATCTATTGTCCCGAGATAGCTACGAAGAACTAAAACACCTGCAAGACATGCTGACCCTGATGGCGCACATCACCTACAACCAAGACAACGCCGCGAACGGCAACGCCACGATGACCATAGACCGCGCCGAACTTCATTTCATTTTTGAAACGATCAACGCGAAGATCGAGAGGGTGTTGGAACGGTTGGGCGATGAGAATTGGCTTGGAGTGCAAAGCCATACATGGCAATAACAAAGTAAGCATTTTTGTTATTCAGGCCTTTACGCAGCTGGCGCTAGAGGGTTCACTCTGTGATAACAAACGTAGGCGTATACAGGGAAACTCAGTGCCAGTGGGGTGGCACTCGGTATCGCACCAATAATTAGCTTAGGTCATCCGTAACGCTTCCGGTCGCCGTCGGCGAAGCAAGGGTTTGTTTTCAGTAGCCCATATTGCAAGGAAACGCACTTGGAAGATGATCGTCCCGAGGGATTTGCGTGTGCCATTGCAGCGCACAGCTCATATCGCGCGCGCGGCAGCAACTCCGTGTTTTCCGGCATTCCAGATACTTTTTTTAGAGCGAGTCGTCACTCCGGCGAAGGCAGGAATGACGAGCTTAACTATCTCTGCCTCGGTTTTCGCAAGTGCACGTATTGATGGTTTCGCACAGACAAGGTGTAACGCCGCCCATAATCCAGCCTAGCGAAAGGAGAAGACCATGAATGCTGAAGTCAACCATCGCGTACTGCGCATCGCAGTGACGCGTAACAAGGTAACGTCTGAAGACCTGCATAAAGCGCTTGATGCTGCCCTCCAACGTGTCGGCGGTCACTGCAATTGTGGCCTCACCGGTTTCGATCTTGCCTTTGTCGCCGTCGATCCGGAGCTTCATGAACTCACCGCCATTCCCAATGTTCAGGGCGGTTTTATTGGAGCACCCTGAACTACGTACCTGCACTCGCGAAAGGTACTCACGTTCATGAGCGAGTTCGGCATGTCGACGCAGGCCGCCAATGCGTGCGGTTCGATCGGCGTTGTGTATGAAGGTCGCGAGCCTGCATTGCTTGCCCGCATGCTCCCGTTTGTCGACTATCTCGAAGTGACTTTGGAATCCGTGGCCATCCATCAGGATGGCCACCCTCGTCTGGACAAGGATGTCATTGCCGAACTCAAGGAGCTGGACGATGAGGTGAATATTGTTGTCCACGGCGTTGGACTATCGATCGGTTCACACGATGGTTGGTCACCGGACTACTTCCCGCTGCTCGACGCTTTTCTAGACCAGATCAAAGTGGCGTGGCATAGCGAACATCTGGCGTATACCCAGGTTGATGGGCAATTCCTTGGGATCATGCTGACGATGCCGCGAACGAACGAAGCTTTGGATCTCGTCTGCAACCGGGTTGAGGCTATTCAGCGCACGTACCCATTGCCCTTCCTGCTTGAGCATGTTGTTCACGTTGTTCCTCCCTTCGATGCGCCGTTTACGCCGGCAGGGTTTTTGAATGAGCTGGCGAGGCGCACTAGCTGCGGCATCATCCTCGACCCTTACAACTTGCAGTGCGACGCACACAACCACGGCCTTTCGGTAGACGATTTCCTGTCAGAGCTGGACACGAAAAACGTGAAGGAAATCCACATGGCGGGCGGCGTTCTGCACAATGGTTTTCGGCACGACGTGCACTCACGCTTGACCGATCCTTCCACCGTCGACATTGGCCTCGCAGTCGCCCGACACCTGCGCAACCCCGACCTTGCGGTGATCTACGAATTCATGCCCGAGGCGATTCCAAACATCGGGCACGACGCCATCGTCGATGAGCTGCGCATGTTGCGGCAAACATTTGGAGTCGCCTCGTGAATCTCGCATCGCATCAGCGCGCCATGCTTCAACTGTTTCGTGAACCGATCCCGGTCACGCGCTGGCAGGATTCGTATATGCAGAAAATTGCCGCGTCCCGGGACCTCAAGGAAGCCAAGCACACCGTGTTCCTGTGGCGCTCCTATGTGCTGGCTCGAACGGCACCTCTCACGTTCAATCTATTGAAACAACGTCGCCAGCTCAGAAGCGAAGTGGATTTGTTTATCGCCAGCCATAACATTTCGCCCTTCCGGGAAACGCATGCCCCGGCGTTTCTGAGGCAAGTAAGTCGCCATGCAGACCCCTTGGTCGCGCGCGTTGCTCGCTTCGAAATGCTCCTGCAAAATGCGAGAAACGGTGACTCGACCCGCCGCCGACTGCGCTGGCAGGGCGACCCACGCTCCCTGCTCTCGAAGCTTGCCAGCGGAGTCGAAGCATTGGCGGACGACGTAGACGATTCTGTCTATGAAATTGTCTTTGGGGCTGACATTCCCGGCTATTTTGAGATCTTTGATCTGTCGATGGAGTTCAGTGCCAGAGGGGCGGCACTCGATGTCGCATCAATCATCAGCTCAGATCATCAGTAACACTCCCGGTCGCCGTCGGCGACGCGAGGTTCGGTTTTCAGCACCCCCATCGCAAGGAAACGCACATGGAAAGTGATCGTCCCAGACAACAAGCCGGCGTCATTGCGGAGCACCGCTCAGATCCCGCGCCAAGTGGTATTTCGAACATGGAAAGCGGCGTGTCTGCTCAGTGCAAACTACCTTGCATGCTTGCGGTAACGCGCCATCCGGGATGGCGAAAATTCAGCGGCGCGCTGCAACGGCATCACCGCCACGCAGGTGATGCAGGCCCAGGCGCTTGGTTACATTCGCATTGGCATTCTCTGCAGCAATATCAACAAGATCAACCGCCATTCGAGAGGCGTGCCAAGCTGACGCGTTGAATCGTTCAACCCAATGCAGTCGCCTCACGCTTGGCGGTAGTTCGTGCGAAACAAAGGGGATATCGATTAAAACCACGTGCTTCGCAGTTTATGTGCGCGCACTTCTGCGCATCTTGCGATGAATCGACTCACGATGGGCAGCAAAGAAAGTGACAATTTTTCCAGTCTTAATTTGTCAACAGCCAAGGGGACGTGACAATGAAAGCAAAAATACTGGTGCGTGTTGTAATGATGGGATTGAGTTGGATGTTGCTGGGGACAGCATGTACCAACCATGGTGGCGATCAGGGGGCGATTGTCAAAGGCCGCGATGGCAATGTGCACGGCAGCGTGTATGCGCAATTTGAGAAGCGCCAAATTTTGCTGACGAACTTTTCCGTTGTGCTCAGGGACACTGCGACAAATACTGATTCGGCTCCGCAGATAACCGATCGCTATGGCCGTTATTATTTTCGCAATCAGCCGGATGGCGATTACCGGTTGTGCTGGTCCACGCCTGGCTGGATTGCTGGGTGCAATGAGCAGATCATTCACGTACGCGGCAACATCTCTTATCCGCCGTCGCAACGCGTCACCCCAGCGAATATCGCTGCCACCGCGGCCGGGCAAGGACGTCCGGTATGGGGACGAGTCACTTTGGCAGATGGTACCTCGCCGTGGTTTTCGGACAGCTACTTTGGCGTCAAGCAAGAAGTTCAAGTGCGCGCACAAGGCGCAGTGAATCTATCCACCTTCACTAACGCTTTCGGCGAATTTGTCCTTCCCAGTGTGCCGATCACGGCCGTGCAGCTATCCGCGCAAGCAGGTGGCGGCGCAGTGAGCATGGGCTTAACGGCCAATCAAGGCAACAACGTAACTTTACAACTCCCCGATCACCGCCCTGTGTTGGCCAGCCTCGTAGCGCGCGTTAGCAATCAGGCTCGCCACGAAGTCCCGCAAAAGGCATTGCTCAATATGACGGCCGAAGTGCGCGATGTGGATGGTGACCCCGTCAAACTGACTTGGAAAGTAGCACCACAAACCGGCACGCTCAGCAGCCCCAATAGCACGAGCACGGATTGGCAGCTCCCGGATCGCCCGGGCGTGATGACCGTGTACGCGTTGGCCGATGATGGCAAGGGCGGCATCGCAATAGGCAGCACCAGCGTCAGTGCGGGCGCTGCCAACAGCGACTTCCTGATCAAGCTGGTTGATCCAGCCGGCAACATGGTGACCAAGGCCGAGGTGCTGGTGAATGGCACGGCAGCCACCTTATTGCCAAAGGGCATGTTCGCTGGCAAAGCGCCAGTGACCAATCGTTATGTGGTCAATGTTTATGCACCAGGCTATGTGTTTGTATCACGCATCTATGGCGCCGGCGGCATTTATCACGAAATCAAGCTCGCGCCCGCCGCCATCAGCAATAATCTGGATCCCAAGTCCGAAATCACGTTGGTCGATACTCGCCAGAATTTGCGCGAATACGGCTATGTCGAAAGCGCGCCCGCATCGATTCACATCCGACCAGGATCATTGGTGGATGCGCAGGGCAAGAAGGCAAGCACGCCACTTACGGGCGAAGTAGCTGCATTGGATGTATCCAGCGAACAGTTTCCTGGCGACAACGGTGCCATGGTCAACGGCAGTGATGTCGGCTTGATTTCCTATGGCTCCATGTATGCAGAGTTGCGCGACGCGGGCGGTAATCGCATGCAATTGGGATCAGGGCAATCCGCGGATGTCGTCATTCCAGTGCCCTATCAAATGAAAAATCCACCGGCCAAGATTCCGCTGTGGTACTACAACGAGCAAACTGGCTTCTGGGAGCCGTTCAAGAACGGCGCCACCTACGACCCGGTTAAACGCGCGTATGTTGGCACTGTGACGCACTTGTCCGCGTTCAATGTGGATCTCAATCAGACTGATCTCGCTTGCTTCCGCGTGCTGCTCGACAACGTACAGGTAGGCCAGCTTCAAGCGCGCGTGAGCCCCGTATCAGGACAAACTTTCCCCATCACGCCATTCTTTGATATCCACGATCAGTTGAACGTGATCAAGCGGCTGCCGCCCAATTCAGTGGTGCATCTGGATGTGCAGAAGAATGACGGCAGTGCAGTACCCGGCCTGCTGCTGCTCGATGAAAACGAGGTGGTGCAAACCAGTGGCAACTTCCCCACGGGACCCGCCACCACACCGCATTATCCCGATCCGCCGTACAGCAACTGCAAAACGATTTCTGTGCGCACCACGGTCATCACAGGCGGCGTCGATACCGTTCCATTCCTGAACCTCTATGCAGGCGAAGGTAATCAGGCAAGCACCCAAGATTATTACCTGCACCTTGATCCTGCGATGACGCATGCGGGCACGACGTATTCCGGCGGCGACCACAGCACTCTGGGCGCTTGGTGGACCTATGCCGGTTTCAACATTGTTACGCCAGGGAAACCCAACACCGCGGCGGACGAGGCGCATCAATCCTATTTGAATTTCAATGACCTTGGCTTTGGCCGCGACATGCATATTCGCAAAGACAGCAGTGGTCATGTTTATGCCTACGTAACCAACTACGCCATCAGCGCAAAGCCCGATCAGAACCCCATCAACGCGGTTTATGCGCAAACCCAGGATCCCAGCAAGATCATCGCCACGGTGGCCATGGAAGCAACGGATTTTGGCGGCATGACCAAGGTAGTGAAGTTCTTTGTGTTTGCCGGCGGCGACGCCAGCGCACCGTTGGTGGATAGTGCCGATCTCGATGGCTTTGGCCAGAAGTTTTCGCCACAGCTATGCCAGGTCTGCCATGGCGGCAAACCCTATCCGGCTTCGGGCCCCCTTGCCACTTTGGACTATGCACTACGCACTAGTACGGGAGCGCTTGGCGCGGTGCTAAGAGAATTCGACTTGGCGAGCTTTGTTTATCCGGGCGATAACGTTCCGGGCCATGTGGCGGTCTTGTCCAGCGCAGACATGAACCAGTTCTACAATCTCAATCATTTTGTTCTGGATGCCGGTACTCAGCCAGCCATGGTGAATTTGATCAATGGCTTTAATCCCAATCCAACTACGTTCGTCAACAACTACACACCATCGAGCTGGAATGATGGCGGGGTCAAACAGGATCTATACGTGAATGTGGTGGGTAAATCGTGCCGCACCTGCCATATTGCCTTTGATCCGACGTCGACGCCGTTGAACACCTTGAACTGGGAAGAATATGGACAATTCACCAATCGCAAGGGCACCATCCAACCCGCGGTATGCGGCACTTACAAGTACATGCCGCATGCGTTGATGACCTTCCGCAACTTCTGGCTGGGCAGTCTGGGCGGACCTTATGAGCCACCCAAGCTGGCAGGCTTCACCACGACAGAATGGACGCCGGCATTGGGTACGTGCCAATAAAGTAATCACGGCATACGCTGCAGCGTTTCAACAAATCAAACCGAAACATCCCTGGCGGGCTGTTGGATGATCTCCAACAGCCTGCTTGTGTTTGCGTAACCACTACATCGGACTCCGTCACTCGCGATCCAATCCCAGCCACCTCAGGGGCCTTTGCTTGGCTGGCACTTTCTCCTTATCGCTACGCTATCCCCATCCAAGTCAAGCGCACTACAATGCGCGCCCTTTTCTTCTCGTACCGGGCGAAGCGGACTTGGACATCGTCGTTAACGAAGCACTCAAGGCCTACATTGATCCTCTGACGCCGGAGGAACACGAGTCGCTGGAGCGCAGCCTTCTTGCAGAGGGCTGTCGCGATGCCCTGGTGCTGTGGGGCAACGTGTTGGTCGATGGCCACAATCGCTATGGCATTTGCCAGAAGCACGGCCTGCCGTTCCAGACGGTGCAGAATCCCCGCTTCCAGTCGATCGAGGATGTGCATCTATGGATGATCGACCAACACCTGGGCCGGCGCAGTGTGTCGGATTTTCAGCGCGGCGTTCTGGCGCTGCGCAAGCGCGAAATCCTGGCGCAACGATCCGCTATCCAAGCATCGACAACCCCTGCGCCCACCACCGAGCAGGAAGACGAAACAGCCGCCGTCAACGAATCAACCGCTCCCGCCGCGACTCCTGCTGAGCGACCGCCTAGCCGAGAGGCGCTCGCACGCGAAGCCAAGCTCAGTGGCAATCAGGTGGCCCTGATCGAAAAGATCCAGAAGCAGGCAGCACCTGAGGTCGTTGCGGCCGTGCGCTCGGGCATCATCTCCATCAATGCCGCCGCAGCGGTGTCGAGCCTTCCAGAAGAGGAACAGAGAGAAGCCGCCCTGGCGGGAAGCAAGGAACTGAAGGAGATGGCCAAGCGAGTGCGCGACTCCAAGCGCAAACCGCGAGAAGCCGCCGCCAATGAACCGATTACGCCTTCACCAGAGACAGGCGTCGATGACGACGTAGACGAACTAAACCGGTTGCGCAAACAGGTGGCCGAGCTTCAAGAAGAAAACGCGGCGTTGCGGAAGGAACTCGACGAGTTGCGGAAAAGTGAGCGCGTGTCATGACGGCACGCGCTCATCAGATAGCCTCTACATGTCTGCTTTTTAAGCGACCGCATCAGGCGGCATGGACACTCACTCTAGAATTGCGTAGCTCCTTGCAAGAACGCCGCGCACCGAGCTGAATACACCCCTCTCCTCTCACGCAACTTTGTAGCGCTCCAACCAATGCGCGTAGGGTGCCGGCAGCGTCCACGATGCACGTTCGATACCCAATGCACGCGCCGCCTTGTACGGCCAATGCGGATCGGCCAGATGCGCGCGGCCGACCATGACCAGGTCGAGTTGCCCATCCTGCACGACACGTTGGGCAAGTTCAGGCGTGTCGATGCCCCAGGCCGAAGCCACCGGAATGGCCGCCTCACGACGCACTTGTTCGGCGATCGGCGCCAGAAATGCAGGTGCCCATGGGATGTTGGCCGTGGGCGTGGAGAAACCGACACTGACATTGAGCAAGTCCAATCCTCGCTGTTTGAAACCCTTTGCCAATTCGATCGATTCGGCCAGCGTTTCCTCGTCGCGTCCGTCGTATTCGATGACGCCAAAGCGGGCGGCAAGCGGCAAATGCTCCGGCCATACCTCGCGCACCGCAGACAGTGTTTCCAACAGGAAGCGACTGCGGTTCTCCAGGCTGCCGCCATAAAGATCATCGCGTTGGTTGGAATGCACCGAGAAGAAACTCTGACCCAGGTAGCCGTGCGCAAAATGCAGTTCCAGCCATTCGAAGCCAGCATCGCGAGCGCGCCTGGCAGCAGCGACAAAATCGGCGCGTACCCGCGCGATATCCTGCACGCTCATCGCCCGCGGCACTTTAGGTAGATGGGCACCATAAGCCATCGCTGAAGGCGCAAGCGTCTGCCAGCCGCGCGCATCACCCTCGGGAATATGGTCGTCGCCTTCCCAAGGTACATTCGCGCTGGCTTTGCGACCGGCGTGACCAATCTGGATACCCGGTACGGCACCCGCCGCCTTGATCGCCTGAACCACTGGAACGAACGCCTGGGCCTGTTCATCCGTCCAAAGACCGGCGCAACCGGGAGTGATTCGGCCTTCGGGCGATACGGCAGTCGCCTCCACGATCACCAGACCGGCGCCGCCACGCGCAAGGCTTGCCAGGTGCACACGATGCCAATCGTTGATCAATCCTTCCTGGGCCGTGTACTGGCACATCGGCGGCACGGCAATGCGGTTACGCAAGGTAACGCCCTTGAGTTTGAGGGGTTCGAACAAGGCAGACATGGGAGGCTCCGAACTGTGTACTATTGTTCGATAATAATCGAACTACAAAACAAAGATCAAAAGCCTTACCATTCACCAGATGCGACCGTACAAACACCCCTCCTCCGAACAACTCACGCTCGAGCGAATTTTCCACGCGCTCAGCGACCCCATCCGACTGGAAATCGTCCAGCATCTCGCGCGCGTGGAAACAGCCACCTGCGGCGAACTGGACGGCGGCCGCCCCAAATCAAGCATGTCGCACCACTTCCGCATCCTGCGCGAAGCGGGCTTGCTGCATACGGAAGCTGAGGGCACCAATCACAAAAACAGCTTGCGGCTGGAGGAACTTGATGCGCAGTTTCCGGGGCTTATGGATGCGATTCTTGCGCAAGCAAAAGGTGGGCGCGTGAGTTCGAGCAAGGGCAGGCGCAAACGGTGACGGGAGTGTCTGAACGCTAACGCTTGTTCGAAGATCGCCAACAGGGTAAGGACTAGGACGTCGGGGGTTAACCTGTTTGACCACCCCGTTTCGGTTTTCCCAAGGTTTTCACGGAGCGATCAAATAGCAGGCTAATACTCTGTGCACTTAGCCGTTACGGCTAAATGCAAGTACAACAGACGTACACGCAGTGGAAAATCAGATTTTGGCCGCCTCGCTGCGATTTATTGTGTATCCATAGACTTCACAATTTAGTTACGGGCTTTGCACTACCTTCTGTAGTCGTTTAGGGATTCTGCTGTATCGGTATAGGCAAACACCACACGCAGTGTGGAAGTTTTGTCTATTGGCGTTTGTCTTCGAAAGTTTGTACTTTGGGGGATTAAAATGTCCACACACATAATCGCAGTAGGGGATGGGTCTTCAGTTGTCTTCAATAAGCATTCTAAGGAGGCAATTGTTTTACCGCCTAATTCATTGCATGAAAAAGACCCAACGAAGGCGCTCGAGGCAGCCAAAGCGCTTGTGGCAGCTGGAAAAGGGGTTCGCTTGACAAAGCCACAGCTGGAGGCCCTCAGCGCAGGATTGGCTCATGTCGCTCTATTGGGGGCGTGACGAGAAAGACAGACCCTCTTTGGAACAAGCGCTTGAGGACTTAGCACTGTTATTTGTTGAGCGTGGCCGTCTACAGGCTATATCAACATTCTTTGAGCGCTCCATTGAGGTCAGCAATCTCGAAAGCATGTCTTACTCGCTTTCGTTTGAATGCGCTGGCCGACTTTTCAAGTACGTCAGACGACACTACTTACGTGCGACACCCAGCATATCGTGGTCTAACTCCGCGAGAACCAATGCTCGCCTGAAGGACGGAAATTTCAAGCGCGAAGACGTCCGACCACTAATCGTGGATATAGACAATAAGATCACGAATCTCATCTCACTAATGTCCATAAGCCTATCCACCACTATGGATGGGCGTATCCTTGCCCTTCTAAGCAGCATAGATGCGCTTGCTGGCATTGAAACAAAGGCTCAATCTTTCAGCTACCCAAAATTAGACTTTGCACCGGCGCGCTCTCCTGTTAGAACTCTTAGGGCTCCAGCAACAGCTGAACTCGATCCGATCTTCCAGCCTATAGGATCGCTAACATCGGGTAGCTTTATTGGCGCAAAGTCGCCAAGCGAGAAAGCATCTATCGCAGAACGCTGTTGGCTGACGGCAATGCATGAAAGCTTAGCCTCTCGACTTTGCATAATCACACTATTCGAATATGACAATCTTCCATTTGAGTTCTACGATGATCTAGCCAAGCAAGCCGCTGACGAGGCGAACCACGCTGTTCGTTTCCTCTACGGCGCAAAAGAGTTGATAGATGAGTTAACCGAAACGGACGAATTTTGGGCAACGCTTGCTGCAGGCCTCGTAGAATCCGGCACCGGACTTCCCGTGCCGATTGAATGTGATTTCTACCCATCCATTCGGAGTGCCGACCTCCGTACGCGACTCACTTGGATGCAAATCGATACGGAAGGCCCTGGAGTGGGATCGCTTCTCACGTTGACCCAGGACCCGGTGATTCTCCAAAGACCATCCATCCATAGATCACTTGACTTCGTCGTTGCTGACGAGATCACCCACGCTCGCTTTGGACGGATATGGGCGAAAAAACTAGAAGGCGAGCATTCCCTGATGGAAATCGACGATGCGCGGCTTCTTCGAGGTTTACTGCTATCGGAGACTGTTGCTGTTTCCCAAGGGCGCACCTTGTTCGACCTGGTAAAACAGACATGTTCCGAAACATAGATCATCAGGCACGTATCTTTGCGAAGTAACTGGGAATAACCTCGTTCCCTGACCAGGCTTGGTTAATCTCCCCCTCTCCGACACGGATAGGGACTTGACCGCAACCGATACTCTCCTACCAGTCATCGGAACCAACAAGCCCGCCCCTTATCCTGAGCCCTGATCTTTGGAGGCTTTCGATAGTGCGCTGGTCATCGTGAAGGTTATAGACAGCTATCATCGGCATCGGCGAAACGCTTCCTGCATATATACATCCTCAAAGCTCGCTTTGGATCGGAAGCGAACTTCATCTCATGCGAGCACGACAAGTTTCAACGCAAACTCCTACACAATCGGCACCTGGCTAATATTGTTCTTCGGATCCATCCAGAATGATTCGTTGACGAATCGCCCGAAGATTTCCCGCGGCAGAATAGACGCTCGCTCAATCGGCTCGACCTTCGGGCGCACCGTGTGCAACCCGGGCATGCCGACGCGGGCGTCGAATTCGTCGGCGTTATAGGCGATGTGATCGAAGTCGTGTTCGAACCAGGGTTCGCCGATGAATTGGTAGACGGCGCGCATGGCTGCCGCGGGGTTGCGTACCAGGCTTTCGTAGGTCAGTAGCAGCAAGTGGCCTGGGGCGTATTGGCCGTAGAACGCATCTTTGGTGGCCTGGAAGGCGAAGCCGACCATGCCGCGTGGATCGGTGAGTGCTTCGACGCGTGAGTACACCGTGGTGTTGGTGTCGAAGCGGAATACCTTGCTTACGCTGACCGGTTGCTTGCGCACTAAGCGTTCTACGCTGTCCAGCACCCAGGACAACTGGCGGACGCAGGCGATGACTTTCGCTTGTGGAAAGAGTGTGTCGAGCAATTGCATGCGGCTGCACCACAGGCGACTGGTGTCGAATACGAGGCTGGCCTCGCCGTAGCCTGCGTAGAAGTTCTCGACGAGGCCACGCAGCATCGCTACGCGTTGCTCGTCGGAGACGTCGAAGGAGAAGTCGTTTTTGCTGCTTGCCTCTGCCATCACTACGCCCATGATGTCGGCGAGTGGACTGGTCATGCCGGCGCGGAAGCGTGGGTTTTGGTTGAGGATGGCGGCTAGGAGTGTGGTGCCCGAGCGCGGGAGGCCTGAGATGAAGTGGTATTTGCGGGGTGGCTTGGCGATCTCGGGTGCAGCGGGCATTTGGGCACTCTCCTGTGGATCGGTGATGTGTGGGTTGCTGTACGCGCCCGACAAAGGTTATGTGTGCTTTGCACGACGTACTTGTACCGGATAATTCGCTTCGCTCACCCTTCGGGGCCTTCCTTCAGATGTTCCGTGCCCCTCGCGCTCCGTCCGGCCTTCGCCGGGATGACGGTTCGCGCTGAAACAACATCGGCGCGAGTGTTGAGTTTGGAGCATTGCTGTCGAATGCGTGATCAGGGTTGTGATGGCGGCGCCGTGGAGGCGCGGATGCACATTTGGTAGTCGACCTCGACCATTCTGGGCTCCCCTTTGTCCAATACGCGCAGCAACAGTTCTTGGGTGGCACGCCGTGCCATCTCGCGCACGGGCTGATGGATGGTGGTGAGTAGCGGCCACACTTGGGTTGCGATGGTCGTATCGTCGAAGCCGCAGATGGAAATGTCGCCGGGGATCGATACGCCTGCTTCCGTGGCAGCCCAAATGGCGCCGACGGCCATGTCGTCGTCGCCTGCGAAGACGGCGGTGGGTCGATTCGGCAATGCCAGCAACTGTCGCATGGCTTGCACGCCCGATTCGAAGGAGAACCGGCCTTGCACCATGTAAGTCGGATCTTCCTTCAGCCCTGCCCGCTCAAGACCATCGCGATAGCCCGCCAGGCGCCAGATGCCGGCGCCGTGTTCCAGATCGCCAATAATGTGCGCGATGCGGCGATGGCCCAGCGACACCAGGTGCTCCACCATCGCTGCGGCGGCTTCGCGCTCGCGCAGCATGACGCCAATGCAGTTTTCGGGCTCACGTGGCGCAATCGAGGCGAACGGAACACCGTTCTCGCGCAAGCACTCCAGCAATTGCGGATGGTCAGTGATCGGCGGCGTGAGAATCAGGCCGTCGGGTTGATGCCGCACCAGAATGTCTTCGACGCGCTCGACGAAGTCGGCGTCCGTCGAGACCATCGGCTGCACCATCATGCTGTAATGCTGAGCCGCACATGCCTCCAGCACGCCGGCTTGCACTTCCATGATGTAGCTGGGCGAACGGTTATCGTACAGCAGGCCGATCATGAAAGAACGATTGGTTGCCAAGCTGCGCGCCGAGGTGAGCGGCTTGTAGTTGAGCGCCGCGACGGCGGACTGCACGCGCTGGCGCAACGACTCGCTTACGTTCGGATCGTTATTGAGTACCCGCGAAATGGTTTTTTTCGATGTCCCCACCATGCGGGCGACATCGCTCATGGTCACGCGCGTCATGCAAGTCTGGCCTGATTCAATGAGTCCTGATTCAATTCGTTTTGACCACCGGTACGCTTCGGGTCGGAACGTTCCATCCGCTCACTTCGACGACCGGCGCCCCCGCCCCCTCCTCCGCGTAATGCGCGGTGAGAATAATCGATTCGCCAGGCCACAGTGTGACGTCATTGTCGCTCCACACGATAGGCAGCGCGAGCTTGCCGTCTGCGCGCTTGATCGAGACGTGCTGGAACAGTGCCATGGCCTTGGATGACGGGGGTACCGTGAGCGTGACGGTCACCGTGTTCTCGCCCCCCGCGTGCTGCATCGTCGCCTGAACCTCGGTCGTCGCGGCCGGCAAGGACTGCAACGCGGTCAGGTCCGCGTATTGCGTTAGCGGCGTGAGATACCAGTTCGATTGAGGCCAATCGAGCTGGTCGTGCTGGGTGGAGAGCCAATATACGTTGCGACTGACTGGCTGGCCGTCAGCGGAAGCAAGCTCAAGCTCGACGAAGTACGTACGCGACAAATGGGCCAGCTCGGGCAGCGTCATCAGTTGCCGCGTGTGGTTGCCCTCGAGATCGATAGCTTGCATGCGTTGCTGGTATGGCACGCTTCCGTCCATGTTGCGCACGCGGATGTTCGCTCGCAATCCATGCACGCTGGTGAGTGTTTGGTTGACCAGCAGGATCGCGCGCGTGTCATGCGAGTATTGGATGTGTATCGGCTCGTTGGCCTTCTTGGCGCCGAAGTACGCACCGGCCGGATTCATGAAGTAGTCGTACAGATGCCAGTGCAGTGACGGCCACGCATTGTTGAGCATCCAGTAGATCACCCCGGTCGCGGGCTTCGGCGCATCCCTGTGCGCGTTGAACGCTTCGAACTGCGCGCGCACGTTGTCGTAGTTGTCGAGCTGCGCCTTGGCGACGTAATCCGCAAGGCTCTTGGCTGCGCCGTAACGCTTGGCCAGCGCCGTGTCGAAGTCTTCGATACGCGCGAAGGGCGACCAAGCGGCGGAGGCGTGGTACTGCCGCGCATGCGGGTACTTCCACAGCGCTTCCTGCTCTTGCGGCGACAGCATGCGGGTGATGTCTTCCAGCCGAGGGATGTCGGCCCCTGCACTGACTTCGGAATCGAAACCGAATGCGCCGCCGAGCTTGTCGGCGTACCAGTACGCCGGTGGAATCCATGCGTAGGGCCCGGCCATCTTCATGCCGGAGGGGCCGGTTTCGGCCGTCCCCTGGTCCGATGCTGCGGCGATGATCGGTGTCGACCAATCTTCCGCGTGCAACGTGTCGACGTACATCTTCGCGATGGCCGGTGGCGGCGCGTTGTCGCTACCGATCAGAAAACCGATTACCGATGGGTGATTGCGTAGCAGGCGCGCTTCACTGGCCATCGAGTCTTTCGCCACCGCTTCATCCGCAGCGTCCCATGGCGAGCCACCCGTCTTAGCCGCCGATTCCCATTTGTCGCAACACTCCCAGCCGGCGAGGACCATGATGCCGTCGCGGTCGGCAAGTTCGTAGAAATGCTCGTTTTCCAGCTTGCCTTCGCTGCGGATGGTGTTGAGGCCGAGATTGCGGACGTAGCTGAACTCGGCCTCCATGCGCTTGGGATCGTCGCGCAAGAACATGTCCGGCGCCCAGCCGCCGCCGCGGATCAGGATCGGCTTGCCGTTGACGAAGAACTGGCGATAGCCCTGCTCGGTGAGTTTGGAGCTGACGCTGCGTATGCCGAACGTTGTGCTGGCCTTGTCGGACATTGTGCCGTCAACGGTGGCGGTCATTTGCAAGGAATACAGTGGATGCTCGCCCATGCCGATGGGCCACCAGATTTTTGGATGGCTGAGGTCGAGTCCTGGATCGGTCTTGGGCGTAAACGAAACTGTTTGCGTCTGATTGGGTTCGAGGTGAATGGTTTTTCGTAACGAAACACCAGCCACCTCGCCCGCAATCGTTGCGTCGTGCGCAATCGCATCGAGATTCCGTGCTTCAACCTTTACGGTCAGCGCTGCGTGCGCGAGGTCCGGCACTGACAATGTTGGCGTAACCTGCGGAAAACGCAGCTCAATCGACCCCACCCGCAGCATGTCGACACCTCGCCATGGACCCATATTGTTGTCGGGCGGCGTCGGGTTCCAGTCGACCCAGCCGATGGACAGGCTTCTTCGCGGATCACCCGGATGCACGCGTAACGTGACGATATTGCTCCCGGCATGCACCCACTTTGTCACGTCGAATTCGTGCACGGGATAGGCGCCGGCGATGGCCGTGTTGTCGGCAATCAGGTTCCCGTTCACCCACACATCGGCGCTCGCGATCATGCCGTTGGTGCGCAACAGCGTGTGCAGTCCTTTTGCGCTTTCGGCAAGCGCGAACTCGGTGCGATACCACCAGGGATTTACGAACAGATTGCCGCTGGCATCAGGCACCTGCACCGCCTGCAGGTTGTCGCTGTAGAACACGTCGCCCTTGTATGCGGCGTTTTCCAGCAGTCCTGCCATGACTGTTGCGCGGCCGCTTACGGGGTACCAGCCATCGGTGGAAAAACCGGGGCTGGAAATTTCTGCGCCTGCTTGTTGGGCCTTGTCGGTGGATTGGATTTGCCAATGGGTTATGGGGGTTGTGGAGCCTGCGCCGTCGTTTACTTGGGTGGGTGCGTACGTAGTTGCTGCTCTAGCGAGTGACGCGCCCGTCGACGCCGCTATCACCATCATCGTTAAGAACAGGCACTTGGCCGAACGGCGGCGCTTGCTTGGGCCCTTTTCCACATGGACATAGGCATCTATGCACCTGGTGGGACCCCCTGTGGACACCATGTCGTCATTCCGGCCCATGGCGAGTGCGAAGCGTGGATTGCGGCCTTCGCCGGAATGACGACGGGGCAAGTTTCCAACTGCTCGCGTCCCGGGGAGCCTAAATAAACGCCCCTTAAGCTTGGCTGCAATTCGCATCACGTCAGTCGTTCCCCAAATAAGCTTCGCGCACTTCCACGGGTGCAAACGGCCACGATCGATTAACCCTGGCCCAGATCGCAAACACCACCAGACCGATAACGATCCACGCGCCGGACAGAATCAGCGACAACGTGGATGCCGATACGTAAACGTAGATCCAGCCCAACAGTGCAATCACACACGGCACCGGATACAGCCATTGCTTGTATGGCCGGTAGAGCATCGGTTGGCGCTTGCGCAACACCACCAATGCAGCGATCTGCGCGACGGACTGCACGATGATGGTCGCAGCCAGCAGCATGTTGATCACTTCGGTCAAATCGAAGAACGTACCGATGGCTGTCACCACGCCCATCGTGAGCAGTGCCACATGCGGAAAACCATGCTTCGCATGCAGCTTGCCGAACATCGATAAGAACACCTTTTCGTGCGCCGCCTGAAACGGCACACGCGAACCGCCCAGCAAACCGGCGAATACGGAAGCAAACGCAGTGACGATGATGAGTATCGTCATGACCGAAGCCGCCATATGCCCCCAGCTACGCTCCACGACCAGCGATGCCACCGATTGCGATTGCGCGATGTCCTGCCATGGTGCGACGCCGAGGACGCTGATGTTGAGCGTGAGATACACGATCATCATCGCGATCACCGAGATGATGATGGAACCCGGCATGGTGCGGCCCGGATTGCGCAATTCATCGCCCATGTAGGCGGTGGTGAAATAGCCAAGATAGTCGTAGATGCCAATGATGAGTCCCGCACCCAGTCCTACGAAAAAGTGGCCGCCAAACATGCCGGCTGGATAGGTGAAGGCAAAGGCTGGATGGAAATCCGAGAAGCCCGCTGCCGACACGCCGACGACAGAGAGCAGCATGATCACCCACAGCGCGATGGTGATCGCGCGGATCGATTCAATCCGCCGGTACAGCAGTAACGTGACAAGGCCGGTCGATGCAAGGCTGATGAGATGCACCGGCCACCAACCCAAGTGCGGAAAGAAGAACTCCAGATACTCGACCATGCCGATGATGCCTGTCGACATCAACAATGGAATCGTCAACAGCACCGTCCAGATAAACAGAAACGGCATCAACTTGCCCGTGCGGTATTGGAACGCTTCGCGAAGATAGACATACGTTCCGCCGGAACCTGGCATGGAGGCACCCAGTTCCGCCCAGACCATGCCGTCGGCCACCGCAAGAACGGCGCCAGCGATCCAGCCCAACACCGCCTGCGGACCGCCCATGGTGGCAACCATGATCGGAATGGTGATGAACGGCCCGATGCCGCACATCTGCGTCATGTTGATGGCCGTGCCCGAGAACAGGCCGATGGAGCGGTGGAAATGGCTGGCGCGGGTGGAACGAGTGGATTGCGGATCGAGCATGTCAGCCTTGGTGCCTTTGGATGCGGTTGGGATGAGTTGTGGAGTGGCAGATCTTCAAAATTGCCTCAACGTCATTCCGGCGAAGGCCGGAATGACGTTGAGGTAATGCAAAACTTCCCCAGACAACTGTGAACTTCTGCCGGCATGCGCTGGATGGCGGCAGAGAGAGTCACCACTGCCCCCGCACCCCCACCATAAACATCCGCTCCGAAAAGTTCGAATGCGCCGGCTGATCCGGCCACACCAGGTAATACCGCTGATACTCGTTGGTAAGATTGGTGCCGTCCACAAATACCTCAGCGTATTTGTTGATCTTGTACGACACCGACGCATCGAGATACTTCTGCGGCGCCTCGTACATCTCCATGCCGGTGATGCCGCCGACGTCTTCCATTACCGCGCGGCGGGAGCGGTAGTTGTACGCGATGCGTGCCTGGAAGCGATCGCTCTGGTACCACAGGATGAGATTCCCGGACTTGGTCGAATTGTCCTGGAACGGAATCTTGCTCCCGGACAAATCCCTTTGTCCCGTGTTGCTCGGTGCGTAGGTGGCGTTGAGCTCTATGCCGGTCTTGGACAAGAAGCTCGGCAAGAACGTGAAGCCCTGGCGATAATCGAACTCCGCACCCTGGATGCTGTTGCCGGTGCCCTGCACCGGCTCGGTAATCGTGATGCAATGATTGCGCACGACGCCATCTTCGTCCGGCAGCGTGCAATTGATAACGCTGCCGCTCTTGATGAAGCTTGCCACGTTAATGCGGAACCCCGCGAGGCTGATCATACTGGTGGGGTTGATGTAATACTCCAGCGAAGCGCCGAAGTTCGTAGAGCGCCACGGCTTGAGGTTCGGATTGCCGGTCGACGTACCCTGTGAAACGCGGAACAGCGGGCCTTGCGGCGTTTCCTCCAGCGAATAATTCAACTGCAGGCCACCACCCCACTGACTGAGGTTGAGCGGCATCATGTTCTTCGAATAGGCCAGGCGAAGCTTCAGTGCGTCGGTAAGGTCTAGTGCAAAGTTGAGCGCAGGCAAGATGTCGCGGTAATTGCGACGGGTGACTTGCGTCCCCGCATCGGCAGGCTCTGTACCGTATGCACCGGGCGCGCCGGTCAAATGCTGGGTGACGTCCAGATTGGTGCGGATCACGCGTACGCCGACGTTGCCGCTGTAATGCATGTCTCCGAGCATGCCGTCGAAATCGCCCTGCACGTAGCCTGTCGTTTCCTTCAACCCCACCGCCCAAGTAGTGCCTGGCTCTGCTTGCCGCGTGGTATTGGGATAGAGCGACTTCCAGTAGTTCTCTGGGTCATCCATCGCGTGCGGATCGATCGCCCAGAAGGTGATGCCCGATCCGAGCAGGTTGGCGTATTCCTTCCAGTTATTGGCAAGTGGTGGTGGCGTGTTCGGTATCTGCTGCGCTGACAGAGGACCGGCGCGGAAGTAACCGAGCGCATTGCCTGCGGTACACGAACCGCTATTGAGTATCACGTCGGCACCCACGTAACGCACCAGACAACCGTTCGGATCGCTGGCACCCATGCCGGCGTACACCGGGGTGACCAAAGTGAACCCGACGTTGTTGGCGCTGCGGATGCTGTTGCGCACACCGAAGTCGAGCTTGATGCCATCGCTGAAATCGTAATGGCCATCGAAACGCAACACATTGAGTCCGACCGAGCGGTCGTAATCGCCGGACGATTCCAGCGTCTTCATCGTCCAGCCGTTGGTGTTGGCGAATTGACTGGCGAGCGACGACGGCATGCCGACCGTCAGATAGCGGCCGGTGAAATTCGCAATGATCGGCACCGTATTCTGAGGCGTGCCATTGGCGTTGAAGACGCGATTTCCGCCGAGTTGGCTAGGATAGATGAAGGTGCCGTACGGCACGGCATCGGCCGGGACGCCGTCCATCAACACGTTCGGCCACAAGCCGCCATCGGAATCGGAAATATTGATGTCGGTCTCGACAAGCGATTGGCGCGCCGTATCGCGAATGCCGCGCACGCTTCCTGTGAACGGCCCGCCATTGTCGAAATCCAGCTGCATATTGAAGTTCTGCGCATAGGATTCCTTCCGCGTGATTTGCGAGAACGATTCCACATCGCCCGGCCACTTTTCGTAGACCTGTGTGGTGTACAACTGGCTGCCATCCCAACCCGGTTGCGGCGTGGCGTATTGACCGGCAATGGAGCTGCCGGTGTTGCGCGATTGCAGCGGCACGTACGTTGCACCCTGCCAGTTGGTGGAGTTGAACTGGATGCCGACGTTGCGAACGAACTCGGCCTGGTGCGAGTAGAAATAATCGCTGGTGAAGGTGAGTCCACTGCCAAGATCCATCTGGAAAGAGGCATTGCCGGACTTGCGCTTACGCTCGGTGGTGATGTCGTACAGACTGATGTCCTGGCTGCCCATGAACACGCCGTTGGACTTCCCGTCGCCGTTCACATCAACACTGCCGTCCGGATTCTGCACGATGCGCGAAGGAATCGGCGCGCCATTCCACGCCGTCAAGAAACCGTTGTAGCTACCTGCGCTGGCTGCGTTCTCACCATTGAGCACCACGCCGTATTGGTCGAGGCCTTCACTCGAGTTGGTTCGCGTGGTGTCGGAGTAATCGGCGGAAACCAGCAAACCCCAGCGACCATTCGCGTTGTACGAGATGAGGCCGTTTGCCTCCGGCCCCGATTGTCTGCTGGTGCGACCACGTTCTCCATCGGCGGAATAGCTGTAGGTGAATCCGCTCGGCAAATCCCAGGGCCGATAGGTATGCAAATCAAGCGAACCGCTGATGCCACCATCAGTCGTGCTGGCTTGCGGCGACTTGATCACGTCCACGCTATGGAACAGCGTGGCGGGCAGCATGGTGAAGTCGGGTTGTTGCGAGTCGATCTGGTCCGCGGTGATGAATGCCTCACCGTTGAGCATGGTGCCGACTTCGGGCAAGCCACGCACATCCACCGTAGTGCCCACGCCTGCATCGCGGTTGATCTGCACGCCGGTAACGCGCTGCAACGCGTCGGTGATGGTTACATCAGGCAATGTACCGATGCTTTCCGCCGTGATGCTGTCCTGGATGTTCGCCGCGTCACGCTTCGTTTCGATGGCGCGCATCTGCGATGCACGCACGCCAACCACGTTGACGGCCGCCAACGTGGCCGCCTTTTTCTTGGCCTCGGCATCCGTATCAGTCGCGCCGTTTCCGGGCTTCGCCTTCTTTGCATCGGGCGATGGCGTCGCCGATGTATTTGAGGGCACAGCGGTTTGCGTCGCCTGGCTATCCGCCTGGGCACTCGCAGGCTGCGACGCCATCGCGGATGTCGCCACCACGGCGAGCAAAGACATCGATATGGCAAATGACAAGGGGTGCTTGCGATGTAACGTGTACATGAGCCTTACCTCTTGGTTGTCTTCAACGCGTGCACCCAGGTGTCGTCTGTTGCGTGGCGTATCGTTGTAATGCCGACCCGGACATGGCACCTGCGTGCCACGACCCTCCCACTGCGTATTTCCCCTGCGAAATGCTTATTCCATGTATTGCTTAATTGCTGAGCGCGTGATGTGCGCTCAATACCGCATCAACGCCATTTCAGCCCGAGTCGTCATTGCGGCGAAGGCCGGAATGACGATTCGCTTCGAAAACGCATTGATGTAGACGTCAAGTTCGAAGCGTTGACGCAGCGCGTCCCTTGGCCATTCAAAGTTTTTTGTGTCGCTGCCGTTATGTAGCTCATCGCGTCACTCCCTCCTTCGCATGTCGACGCAGACCACGCCGGAGATACCACCTGGCCGCTCCAATCACGCCCTTGCGACCGTGCTCTGTCACCCACACCGGAACTCGCGACAGAAATGCACGCGCGCTGCGCCCATGCAGAAATCGTTCTTCGAAAGCGCTGCGCTTGAGCAACGCGAACAGCGAATACAAAAAACCACCGGCCAGATGCACGCCGCCCGATGTCATGAAAGTCATGGCAAGGCTGCCGGCAAAATTTCCCAGCGATGCGCAAAAGATCTCCACCGCCTCCACGGCCTGCGCATCACTACCCGTTACGGCTGCGTCGGTCACAGCTTCGGGTGTCGAAAGCCTTGGCGTTTCGCCGAGCAATGTGCACAGGGCTACATAGATGGTCAGCAAACCAGGGCCCGACACGATGCGTTCGTACGCCACGTAGCCGCCGTTCGGCGCAAGGTGTGCGAGCACCTCGCGTTCGCGAATCGAATGCGGTGCGAAATCCATCTGGCCGGCTTCCGTCGTCAGCACGTGGCCGCCGGCATCGCAAGGCAGGCGCACGGCTGCGCCAAGGCCGGTTCCCGGTCCGATCACCAACGTCGGGCCATCGACCTGAATGTCCGGTCCGCAAAGGAGGCGCGCGTCGTTTTCAAGATCATGGTCGAACGCGTATCCCAACGCCTCGAAGTCGTTGAGGACACCGATATCGTCCAAGGCCAATGCCTGGCGCAGCTGCGACAAGTGGATGGGCCAGGCGGAGTTGTCGTGCACGACCTCGTTGCCGATGACCTGGCCAGCGCAAGCGATCACGCAATGCCGCACCGGGGTCCCCGCGTCGACCTCAACGAATGCCTGCAACAGCTCCGCCAGTCCCTGGAAATCCGCGCACGCGAACTTGCGATACGCGAGCATTTCGACCTCGCGCCCCTCGTCTGGCCAGGTCTGCACCAAGGCGACACGCGCATAGGTTCCACCGACATCCGCCGCCAAAAACGGCATCGCCGGGACACTCGCTGGTCGATCCAAAGAGTCGATGACTGCGTTCACTGTGCCTCCCCGCACCGGAACGGGCAACAGATTGCGGTTTCATTGTCACCGGTGTCAACTTGCGAAGCAGCATCGATAATTTATGGTAAATATAAATATCAAGTTATTGATATTTATCAAATTAATAAAATAGACCAGTGTCTCATTCATAGAAATATACTGCATTGCGCCAAATGCACATATCGGCCACGAAATAAGCGTATTTGCAGAACTCAATGCAGCGCTTTCGTCACGTCGGCAAAGGTCTCTGTTGCTGCTGCAGCTTTCTGCATCGAACAAGAAAACGCGGACGGCACTCAGAGCGTGCAGCCCTTCTCACTTCGCTTATGAGTTCCGGCGTTATCTATACATCCTCTACACATATCCCGGCTCATCGTAAGGAGGCGGTGATCGCCCGGGGGAATCATGGTGTAACTGTCATAAATCCCAATTCGGGATAGAGGCCGCCGCGTACATTTTGAGCGCTAGCATTCGGGAACAGTTTTTCGATTCCTTGCGTATCGAAAAACTGCAACCGAATTCCTTTCTTTATGACCTGCAAAGGAGTTCAGCTATGCAAAAGCATGATGACGTTGTTTCCAGTTGGCTCAGTGGCTCGGACTGCTCGGACAACCCGGCCGGCCCCCTCTACATTGATAGTTCCACCGAGAAAAAGATGACCAGCCAGGTACGTGCGGCAGGCATCGACACCATGCTGAAGACAACGCAGTCCTGCGCTTCCGGATGCGCTTGTTGCTGATTTTCCACTAAGGCCAACGCTCGGCCCAACCTTGGCCGTGCGTTGGCCTTTTCCATGTTCCCATTGCGTCGAAGGAGTGCCGCCATGCAAAAGCATGATGAGGTTGTTTCCCGTTGGTTGAGTGGCTCGGATTGCTCGGATAACCCGGCCGGTCCGCTCTATCTGGATAGCTCCACTGAGAAAAAGATGATCAGTCAGGCGGGTGCGGCGATGTTCACCACCCAGAAGACAACGCAGTCCTGCGCATTCGGCTGTATTTGTTGCTGATCCTGCTCAAGGCCAACACACAGCCCTATTCGGGCGGTGCGTTGGCCTTTTTCATGTCTCAATCGCGTCGCCTCAACTGCGCTGTAGAAAAAAGGGGATTTGGAACGAATGACTGCCGACACCCAGACACCCGACGCATTCGCTCCCATCGTTGACCACTTCACTGCTTCCACACGCGCCACCTTGGCGAAGCGCATCGCTGCACTCTCCGGGCTTGATGCCGGCGAAGTGTCCTTGATCTGCAAGACGGCTGATGAAGCGCTGCGCTTCAACGCGCGCCTCAAGCTAAACCGCGTATTGTTGCTGGAATTGCACGCGGCCAATCGATGCGGCCAGCTCACCGCGGAAAACGATGAGGATCGCCACGATCAATTTGTCGACGACGCGCTGCAAGCTGAATTTGCCGATCACCTGGATCAACGCTACCCGCCACTGCGACGCCGCCTGCAGCAATCACTCGATCAGCAAGCCCGGGCAATCGAAGCACTCGCTGCTCGTTTTGCCGCCGATCGCGTCTTGCTGGTGCACTTCTTCGGTCGTCCTGCCGGGCGTCTGCGCGCACTGAGCATGGGGCAAGGCGATCTCCACGCCGGCGGCCAGGCCGTCGCACGTTTGTCGCTGGAAGCTGGCGAGGTGATGTACAAGCCGCGCTCGCTGCGCATCGATATGGCGCTCGATACGTTTTTGCAGCGCGTGTTTGGTGACGCTGCGGATCGCATTCGTGTGCCAGAGGTGATCGATCGCGGCGGCTATGGCTGGGCCTCTTTCGTTGTCCATCGCTATTGCGAGAGCGAGGAGGAACTGCGTGCGTTTTACCTTCGGCTTGGTCATTGGGTGGCGGTGCTGCGTCTGCTCGGCGGTACCGACATTCACCACGAAAATCTTATTGCGGCCGGCTCGGTGCCGGTGGTTATCGACGCCGAGAGCTTGTTCGCTGTCATCCCAAAACCCGCGGCGTCGGGATGCGGACTGGCGCACGATGCTGCCCAAGCACTGATAGCCGGATCCGTCTTGCGCTCCGGCATTGTGCCGTTTCGCACGTCGGACGACGGTTACGACGGCGCCGATCTTTCGGCAGCCGGCGCATTACCCAATCAGCAGCCGAAGGTGCAGATGCCCGTTATCGTCGATGCGGGCACGACTGCGGCTCGATTGAAGATGGTCGAAGCCGACATCACCCATTCGCAGAATCATCCGAGCGCCCTTCCCCAGGTTTCCACGTATTGGAATCAAATAAGCGAAGGATTCCTCGCTGCCTCACATACCTTGCGCGACCTCGACGCAAAAGGTGTGCTCGAAACATGGCTGGCCGAGTTTGAAGGCTGTCCGGCGCGGGACATCCGTCATCCCACCCAGGTTTATGTGGAGATCGGCCGCATGCTGTGGCATCCGGCTTCGTTGCACGAGGAGGCCAAAGCGATCGAACGCGCACGCGAGCTTTTTTTACGCAATGCAGAGATCACATCGATCACCGCCTCCACGCCAGAGGAGATCAGCGACGAGATCAAGGATTTGCTGTATGGCGATATTCCGGTTTTCGTTGCGCCGCTGACGCGCACGCGCATCAGCACTTTGCTAGCGGATTGGCGAGCAATGCGCATCGACCTGGAAGAGCTGACCATTCGCAGCGCGCTGGTGACGACCGAACTCAATCGGCGCGGCAATCTGCCGGACCAGGCCAGCGACGACCGGCTCTGTATCGCGCGCAATCCGATTGCCGAGTGTCTCGATGCACGCCGTCGCAAGCTGGCCGTCGACGTGGTCGAGCGCCTGCTGAAACTCGCCGTACCTGGCGCCGATGGCTCGATAACATGGATTACTCCCGAGACCACCAGCGAAGGTTGGTTTATTCAACCGCTGCAGGGTGACCTCTACTTTGGCCTGGGCGGCGTGACCGTTGCGCTCGCAGGTTACTTGCGCGAAGTCGAATGCGGCCGTGCGGACGCGGTACCCGGTACGGAGGAAGCGTTGCACGGAGCACTGCATACCCTCATGGCCATTGAAGCCAACGACAAGCCCAGAAATATCGGTGGTTTCGCGGGCTATGGCGCGCAAATCTGGACATGGCTGTCGTTGAGTGACTTGCTGCGGCGCCCGGACTTGATCGCTCGTGCAGTGACCAGCGCCGAAACACTGGAAACGGAAGGTTTCTATGATGACGATCTCTTCGACATCATCGATGGCGCCGCCGGCGTCATTGTGCCGCTGCTTGAGCTGACCGATGCCACAGGCGATGCACGCTGGCTTGCACTGGCCGCGCGCGCGGCGCAGCACCTTGAGAAAACCGCTGTGGTCGATGCGCTCGGCGCGCGCTGGATGACTCGATTTGAGCAAGCGATTGGCGGGTTTTCGCACGGCGCCACCGGCATCGGCTGGGCACTCGCTCGGCTTGCTTCATCCAAAGCCGGCAGCGAAGCCGATCGCGCTCGTTGGAGCGCACTGGCTGACGCGGCGTTCGCGTTCGAAGATTCGCTCTACGATGAAAGCCGCGGTAACTGGATCGACAAACGCGACTCGCTACTCAATAAAAGCCACGACACCTGGTGCAACGGCAGCGTCGGCATCGGCCTGGCCTCCGCAGATTTGTACGCACGCGGCGGCGATGCGCACCATCTGCAAAGATTGCGGCGCGCGATTGCTGCAGCACGCGGCAAATGGGGCATCAGCCACACCTTGTGTCACGGGGATTTTTCGCTGTGGGAACTGCAAATGCGCGCCGCCGCGCTTGATCCCGTTGCGTGTGCACAAGACCTGACCGAATCGGCGGCGTATGTGATTTCGTCGATCGAAGAGAATCGCGGAATCGTCACTGGCAGAGCGCGCGCCGCTTTCACGCCGGGACTGATGAACGGCCTTGCCGGCGCGGTCCACGGGCTGAGCCGATTGCACCCGGATTGCACGCTGCCATCGCCACTGCTGCTGGAGCGGTGAAGTCCATCTTCCCTTCGCCCTGGTTCTTGTCGGATGGTTGAAGGTTGAAGGTTGAAGGTTGACGGCGCGCCATGCCAAAAACATAGCGCGCCATCTTGGCCGGATCGCTATTTTTGATCGGCCCCGAGCTTTGTGCTCAATCCACCTTTGAATGGCGCTGGATTGCTGGTGACAAGGCAGTTGTAGTCTTTGCCCTCGTTAAGAACCAGCACCGATGATTCGGCCCCTTTGAAATCGAGCCCGATCGAGAACAACACGTAGGTATCAGGCATCGCGGCAGGACGGAATGCGCCGAAGGCATATTGCCCCCCAATGCCGAGCGCCGACAGCGGTATGGTCAGCACAACCGGTTTCGTGGCATGCGGGGACGGCAGCATTGACGATGCACTCATCATCAAGGTCTTTGCATCGATGGAGTAGCGCGTCGTGACCGTAATACCAAGGTACCGGGAGTCAGGTGACGACACCTGCTTGCGGCACGCGGCGATGTCTTCAGGCTTTGTGTCGGGCTGACCTGTCTGCAACGTCGCGAACACGTGGGTCAGCTTGACCTTTGCTGTTCCAGTGACGGGTGCCGCGAAAGCAGCCTCTCCATAAGACATGGCAATCAACGATAACGCGCTGCACGCAAACAAATAAACCAAACGATCGATTTTAAAACGCATATTGGCTATCTCCTTATTGAAGGGATACAACTCATGGCCTTTGCTTTGGCGACTTACGCAAAAGCTAGACAGGCGCATGGGCAACAAAACCCGTGCGCAAGACTTGGCAGTAATCGAACTGTCGTCCGATTACTTACAAAAAAGCACGGTAAAACACGCCAGCGCGAAGCCAGAGAGGTAAGCCAACCAGTAGAAGCACCCAAAGAACGTCGAAAAACCCGACGACCATTTCCTGACGCAGAAAATGGGTCGATCCTGGCCGACTAAAATGAATCCCTGAATTCCCCGATAGCGGTATGAAGCTATCACGCAGATGCGTGGAAATGGCGTGAAAAACTTAATACAAGGAAATGGAAAAAATCACCAAGATGTGTCGTCCACTCAAAAATCCCTGCATTGGCCGCTATATGTCACCTCCTGTGCCATGCCTCAAATGACTCCAGGGCTTCTTTGCGCGATGCGGCAAGATCAAGCATCGGCGGTGGATACCCCGTACGCTTGGCGATAGACGGGTCTTCCCATGGCTCATGCAGCAATTTGATTGGCACGTTCGCGAGTTCCGGCAGCCAGCGGCGCAGATACACGCCTTCCGGATCAAACTTTCGCGCCTGGCTTACGGGGTTGAAAATACGAAAATAAGGCGCCGCATCCGCACCGCAACCCGCCACCCACTGCCAACCCAAGGTGTTGTTGGCAAGATCCGCGTCCACCAGCGTATCCCAGAACCATTTCGCGCCGTGCAGCCAATGCTGCCGAAGATTCTTGGTGAGCACGCTCGCGACTACCATGCGCACACGGTTATGCATCCAGCCCGTATGCCAAAGTTCGCGCATGCCCGCGTCAACCAACGGGATGCCGGTGCGCCCTCGTCGCCATCGTTCCAATTGCACGTCGTCATCTTTCGCCCAAGGGAAATGCGCAAACTTGGGGTTGAAGGGTTCCGTGGACGTGAGTGGAAAGTGATACAGCAGATGATGGGAAAATTCGCGCCATCCCAGTTCGCGCAAATACGGCTCTATATCCGGCCGCTGGCGCGCATCGACACGCTGAGTGTGCGCATGCAAAGCATGCAGCACTTGCCACGGCGAAATTTCTCCGAAATGCAAATGCGGGGACAGCCTGGACGTGCCGTGACGCCCCGGTAGATCCCTGCCCGTTGCGTAGTCCGCAAGCGCGTCGTCGCAGAACAATGCCAATGTTTCAAAGGCACCCCGCTCGCCGGGCCGCCACGTTTCGACAAGCCCTTTGTCCCAGCGTATGCGTGGCAGCAGCTCTAGAGCTTCCAGCGGCAGGCTCCCCGGCCATTTCGCCCACTCCACTTCAATGGGCTCTGGCAACGGTGCCGTAACGTGAATGCCGGCGCGCACACTGCGCCAGTAAGGGGTAAAGACGCGATAAGGCTCGCCCTGTTTGGTTTTTGCTCGCCATGGCTCGCAAAGGAGCGAAGCCGGATAACTGTGCACCGCAATACTTTGCTCAAGCAGCACCTTCTTGATGTGGCTATCGCGAGCTACAGCCGCAGGCTCGGTAAGTCGATTCCAGTAGACAGCTTGAGCGCCAGTGCTCTCCATCACATGACGCAACACTCGCAGGGTGTCGCCTTTTCCAAAATATAAACGGGCGCCACGTTCCCGCAGCGCCGCTTGCAACGCCCGTAAGGAATGGTGCAGCCACCACTGACTTGCCTGCCCTATGCGCCAGGGCGCATCTTTCTGATCATCATGAATGTATACAGGCAAGACACGTGCATGCTTTGCGCATGCAGCCGCAAGCGCCGCGTTGTCATTCAATCGCAGGTCACGGCGGAAAAGCACAATGGCGGTGGTCATGTCCGAGGCAGCATCCAGGCATCATCAACACTGCCTATGCTAAAGCTTGATGACCTCCCGCAAGTGCGGTGCTCTCAATGCGGGGGAATGTATGCGTGCAACGGGACCTGAAAAATCCGGCCATGCGTCTTCGCCCCGGAAGTGTCATTCGCAGAGAAATACAAGGTCTTGAGATCGGGACTGAGTCGCGCTTCAAGTCCCTCCAGATGAGGATCGAGCGCTTGCGGTTCGGTCCATTTGCCATTCCGGTTGAAGGCGACAAACAGCAACGATTGGTCTTTCGCTGCAGGCGCACGGTTGGCTGAGAAGACGAGAAACGATTCGTCGGGAGCTACCGCTACATCGTAGCCGGGATGAGTCCCATCGCTGATCGACAATGCCACGGGTGCCTCAAAACCATGACTCGTAGCCTGCGCGCGATAGACGTGGCTTTTCTTGGTCACCGGGTCCGGCTGGTTGAAGTAGATGCTGCCATCGCCGGCGACAGCAGGCGAATAGATCGCCGAGCTGCTGTTGATCATGTCAGGAAGCCGCACGGGTTCTCCCCAGCCACTTCCTTTGCGATCGACGCGCCAGATATTGCCGCCCGCACCTGGTTGCGAGCGCCCACCAAAGTAGCCATTCAGAGGGGCGCCGCCCAATGTCGCGGGACGGTTGGAGATGAAGACCAGGTAAGAACCGTCCGGCGCCATGGCAGGCTCGATGTCACGCCACTTACCCGAGAATGACGCAACCTGCGGTTGGGACCAGACGCCATCGTGCAGCGTGGCCATCATGATCGTGACGACGCTATCCCTGTGCGTGAAGAACACGGTCTTGCCATCGGGCGTGAAGGCAGGTGCCGAATCGCCGCCGCTCGGCCATGCGTGCTCGGGCTGGAAAAGGATGGGCGCGGGAACCGTTTTAGTCGTTGATTCCGCTTGCCCGGCTGGGGTTGCTGCCATCGCCGGCAAAAACAAGAAGGTGCTTACGATGGGAAGCCTGCGTAGGAAACGATTTGACATGCACGCCCCGCCTTGGATCAGCATTGAGAAAAAGAGCTTTACATTCGTGGCTGCCCGACCTTCACCGAGGGCGCTTGCGAACGCAAGACCGGCGTGATGAAGAGCATCCGGCGTGGGACGAACGGCGTCCTGCGCATCGCAAGCGGCATCGGCAGTGTATTGCAACGTCGAAATCGATGTGAACGTTGTCACCGCCTAACGCTTTGCGATACCGAAAAATGCCGGCCACCGCATTGGCAGTGGCCGGCTCGCAGTGTCGCTCGTTACTTCATTGGCGAAACAAGATTGTTCGACTGCGTGATGTACTTCGCTGTGTCGGCGATATCGATGTCGCGCGGTGCCGTACCGGGCGTGAAGATCGACTTGTTATGCGCGTAATACCACGCGTCACCGTTGTAGTTGATGGTGTTGTTGGCAATGGTCACGTAACTCGTATCGGCAGAAAGATCCACGCCAAACAGATAATTCTGACTTAGCGTGCTGTAGGCGATGTGTACGTTTTTAGGCCCGCCGGTGTATACGCCGAAGCCCTTGTTGTTCTCGGCCGTGACTTTGTAAAGCGACAGCGCATCCACGTTGTGGTGAACCTCAAGACCGTTACCGCCGTTGTCCGACAGGGTTGTATTTTCCAGGCGGATTTGGGAGGCCCAGCCTTGCGCTCTGGGCTCGATGTCGATGCCCGACTCCGGTGCGGTGCCATGGGTGCCGGTGAAGCTGCTGTTCACCACATACACGCGGTTGGCAGGTGTGATCGACATGCCCTGACGCCGATTATTCTTGGACTTGACGCGATTCAGCGTCACATTGGTCGCCTCCACCATATCCTTGCCTGTGCCGAGTGCGCCGATCAGCAGGCCGTCCCCCCAGCAGTCCTGCACGGTAATGTCATGCACATAGACCTTGTCGGAAGACGAGATGTTGATGCCGTAACCCCACTCGCCGCCGGTGGTACCGCGGTGGCTGTAGCGGTCGCCAATAACGCCGCCACCGACGATCTCGACATTATTGACGTTCCAAACCTTCACGACCCAGTAACGCCTCGCGTCGTTTCCGATCGCTTTGAGGGCCGCCCCACTGGCCAGTGACAGGCGGGTGTGTGAGCGCAGGCTGATGCCCTTGAGAGCATCGATCATGTACGTGCCGTTCGGCACGATGATGGTGCCGCCGCTGGATGGCAATGCATCGATGGCAGCTTGAATGGCTTTGGTGTCGTCCATGGAGCCGTTGCCCATGGCGCCGAAATGGCGGACGTTGACGACGGCGGAGCCGATCGACACGCTGGGTGTCTCAGTCCACCAGTTGGCTGCAAAAGCCGGCAAGGCCACCACCGAAAGCGCAAGCGACGCGGCGGATACCAAAACCTTGCGGTTGAGTTTCTGTCGAATGGATGTGCCCGAATACGGGAAGAGAAGCCCCTGTGCGCCTTTCAGCGCATACCTGTTTTTCACGCCTGAAATAGCCTCTTTTTGTGAATGGCGCGATGAAGGTTCGTCACTCGCAAGTGAAATTGCAAATGTGAAATTTCGCCTTGATTCAAGTTTGTCAAAATGACGTATCGTGCACTTTTTCTTTTGTAGGCTGAGCCGCGGTAGCGGGAATTCACACCGAAAATACATTTTAAATAGACGTCTATACGTCTATTTGATGAGCACAAATACCGCCATTTGACGATAAGAATGTGGCTTGGAAAACTTGCGCTCGTCATTCCGGCGACGGCCGGAATCCATGGCGAGTACGAAACATGGATTCCAACCTTCGCCGAAAAGGCGGCTCGCCTTGAAAAAGCATTTGCGTGAACTTCGGGCCGGATAATTTGTTCATCATGCCCCGCGCGCCTCATACCGACATGCGCCTACCGTGATCGGAGGCGTATTCAACGCACCCCATACACGGCATCATCTTGCGTCCACCGGCCAGGATCGAACGAAGTGCCCGCCGCCGAACACACGCCGCACCAGGTCGCGCGGCCATCGGAGCGCCCATGCTGAGCTTCATGCTCGCAGCCATGCTAGTTGGCGGCGCCCAATCTGCTGTCAGCTATCCGGCCACACCAGCGACAAACGCGCAGCCCGCACCCACCCCGCAATTCCGCCGCTTCGGCGCCGCCGATGGGTTGCCTGATCCGACCACCAGCGCGCTGCTACAGGATCGCGACGGTTATGTGTGGATAGCGACCGGCTCAGCACTGGTGCGTTACGACGGCGTGGCCTTCAAGACGTGGCCCCGCCGCGCCGGCGACGCTTATGCCGCTCCGTCCGATCGCGTGCGCGCGCTGCTGGCGGATTCGCAAGGGCGGCTGTGGAGCGGCGGCGACGACGGCTTGGCGCGCTACGACCCCGTGCGGGACGGCTTTGTCCATTGGCATCACGACGACAAAAAGCCCCATAGCCTGGGTGAAGACGCGATCATGGCGCTGGCCCAGGATCAGGATGGCTCGCTGTGGGTGGGACTGAGCGATAGCGGCCTGGATCATCTGCAAGGCGATGCTCATTTCGCGCATGTTCGCCATGACGCAGCCAATCCGCGCAGCCTGGCCAACGACGAGATACACGCCCTCCTGCCCGAACCCGACGGCCGCCTATGGGTGGGTACGAGTGCCGGCGTGGACCTGCGTGCACGCGATGGCAGTTTCAGTCACGTGCAATTTGAAAACGAGGACGGCCAAGCGCTGGACCCGCCCCAGGTATTTACCCTGGCGCATGACGGTGGTGCGCTCCTGATTGGCACCGTGCGCGGCTTGTTCCGCCTGGACCGCGACCATGTTGCTCGACGCGTGCCGCTGGAAGGCGTGGCGCCAGCACCTGTCACCTCGATCACGCCGGATGGCAGCGGCCGCCTGTGGATCGGCACCATCAACGGCCTGGTGCTGCGCGATCGCAACGGCCGCGTTTACCGCTTTGGCGCCGACCAGCTGCTGCCTCACGCACTGCCCGGCCAGATCGTGTTGCGTTTGATGCGCGATCGCGAAGGCGGCCTGTGGCTGGGTACTGATAACGGACTGGCCTATTTGTCGCCGGACTGGAATGACTTCACCCGCAGCATTCATCGCCCCGACGATTCGCTCAGCCTGAGCACGGGCACCTTTGCAGCAGTAGCCGCCGCAGCGGACGGCACGCTTTGGATCGGCAACGCGGACGGCGTCATCGATAAGCTCGATCCGGCCACGCAGGCAGTGCAGCCTGCCGTGATACGACTGCCCGGTGCACATCACGAGATCTACGGCATGGCTGCGGATGCGCGTGGGCGGCTCTGGATCACGGCCTCCAATGGCAGCTTCCGCTATAGCCAAGGTCGCCTCGAGTCCATCGTCGCAGCCGCGCAGTCGTACAACGTGGAGCTGGATGAGGGCGGCAACGCTTACATGAGCTTGATGCCCTCAGGCGTATGCGTCACGCCTGCCGATAGCACGCGTTGCAAGCTGCTTCCTTTCGCCGACGCCGAATTGGCGGCAGCATCCAACAACGATATGCGCTGGCATGACCATGCGTTATGGATTGCCACCGACAAAGGCGTGGCGCGCTGGGAACCCGGTCAGCGGGTGCACTACATGCAGGGCGTGGAACGAGGCTTTGTGCGCGCGCTGGATCTGCATGGCGATGAGCTGTGGGCGGTCGACGCCGACAGTCTTTCCGTGTACCGCTACGCAGGTGATCATGCGACACGCGTGGCGCGCTATCCGCTCACAGATCAGCGCACAATCAACAGCGTGATGAGCCTGCGTGTGGATAGCGACGGCCGCGCATGGCTGTTCACACGCGGCGGCCTGTGGCTCTACAACCCGGCCGATGGAAGTCTGCGCGGCTTCGGTGTGCAAAACGGGTTGGTGGACACCTATTTCGGCAGCAATGCCATCACACGTTTGCCAGATGGACGGCTATACGCGCCGTCCAAAGATGGCATCGTCGGGTTCCGGCCCGTGGCGATTCAATCGCATCACCGCCAGCTGGAACTGCGCGTGAGCACGCTAAGCGTGCGCAATCACAACGGTGTGCATGAATGGACGCCAGGAGGCGATCCTGTTGCACTGGCCTGGAACGATCACGACTTCACTGTCGTGGCGCGCGCCATGTCCTTCATCGCGCCAGAACGCAATGTCTATCGCTTTCACCTCGACGGCTTCGATAGTGGCTGGGTCGACACCGACGCCCGCGGCGATCGAACGTTTACGCAATTGCCCGGCGGCGATTTCACCTTGCACGTGCAAGCCGCCGGCCCCGATGGCAACTGGAGCGAACTGACCACGCCGTTGCACCTGCACGTGGACAACCCGCCATGGCTGCGCTGGTGGGCCTGGCTCGCCTATGCCTTGCTGCTGGCCGCGCTATTTGCTGCTTTGCTCCATGCCATGCGTCGCCGCCAAGTGCAGCGCCACCGGCTGGAGCTGATCACCCAGGAGCATCACTTGGCCCACGCCGCCAGCCAGGCCAAGACCGAGTTTCTCGCCCAACTCGGCCACGAAATCCGCACCCCCATGACCGGCGTGCTGGGCATGGCCGAGCTGCTGCTCAGCCGGCCACTGGACGACACCGAGCGGCGCTACGCACAGACCATCCGCAATTCCGGCGAGGTGCTGCTTACCCTGGTGAACGACGCGCTCGATCTGGCCCGCATCGAGTCCGGTCGCCTGCAGTTGGTCCATGCGCCCTTCGATCCGCGCGCACTGCTGGAGGACGTGGCCGAATTGCAACGCGCCAGGGCTTTGGCCAAGGGCTTGGCTTTGCACACGGATATGGCCGCCAACGTCCCGGCGCAGGTGCTGGGTGACGCCGTGCGCATCCGGCAGATCCTGCTCAACCTCAGCGGCAACGCCGTGAAGTTCACCGAACGAGGCGAAGTGCGCCTGGCACTGACATGTGACGCTGAAGGGCTGCAATTCACCATCCGCGACACCGGTCCGGGCATCACCCCGGCGGACCAGGCCAAACTGTTCCAGCGCTACCAGCAATTGGACAGCCCACAGCGTGACTCGGGCAGCGGCCTGGGCCTGGCCATCTGCCGCGAGCTGGCGACACTTATGGGCGGTACCATCACGCTCCAATCGATGCCCAAATCGGGCAGTGCATTCAATGTGTTACTACCCTTGCCGGCGGTGACCGCGCCGATCGAACGTCCGCAACCGGTCGCTAGCAAGGAAGGCCCTCGCTGGCATTTGCTGCTGCTGGAAGACGACCCCGTCGTGGCTGCGGTCATCGAAGGCCTGCTGGAAGTACAAGGCCACACCGTCGAACACGCCTCCACCGCATTGCGCGCATTGGAGGCGCTGGACTTGTCGCCTTTTGACGCGGCACTGGTGGACTTGGACCTGCCGGGGCTGGACGGCCTGCAATGGGCCACCCTGGTTCGCTCGCGCGAAGCTGGCGAAACGCTGCCGATAATCGCCATTACGGCACGCGCCGGCGGCGACGAGGAAGCTCTTGCCTACGCCGCCGGCATGGACGGCTTCCTGCGCAAACCGCTGCATGGCGAACAATTGGCTCGGGCGCTTACGGCAGTCCTTGTACGCACGCCAACCGCGGTCGATTGACGACCATCAGGCGCATGGCCAACACCGGTCACAATTCAAGAGACCCGATCCATGGCCGATAGCTTTCTCAGGGTAACTGGCACGCCCAATGCATGAGAAACGCCATGAAGACCACCACCAACTTCCTCATCGAATCAGAACGCGGCTATCCGAGCAACGTGATACCGCTCTGGCCTGCCGGCGGCATCGCTCGGGACTTGGGTGCCCGTCCAAATCGCCTGTCGGGTGTTCAAACGCGTGTCATCGAAACCAACGCGATAGAACAAGAGCCGCCCGAGGAACGCTTGGCGCGGCGCGTGGAACGGGTGCTCGGCGCCCTGCTCTATCACGCCACGCTCGAACCGGGAAATCTTCGCAGCACGAATGCGTTGTCCATCGAAAAGCGAGTGAGCCAACTGGTGTCGCACGATCGATTGACGGCGATCGCGCGTGCAGCCATCAGCCTTAGCTTGACCGAAGACCTTACCCGCCTTGCAGCGGCGGCGATCATGTTCGAACTGCAAGTTCAATCCCAATGGCGGAACCGATTGCTGCGTCAGTTCTCAACCTATCGTCGGCAAATCCATGCAGACACGGTGGCCATTGCATGCCTGCTCGCGTGTGACTTGGATGCGTTGAAGATTCGGCCGATCGATAAGTTCGCTGAATTTCTTTGAGCACCATACAGCCGACGCGACCAGGCGCGAGAGCCCTCCCTTAGCGCGCTGTTTTAGCAGACCGCAGATAACCGTCATAGTTGACGATCCAAGTCTGGCCGCCATCAAGCGAGTAATCCCAGACTTGGTGAACACCCTCTGGCGTAGGCGTCCAGATGTTGCGATGAAGGGCGACGCGACCATCGTCCTCGACGTGCGTGCCGATCATCACCATCTGCTTTCCTCGCATGCCACCTTCCATGGTCAGCAGCGTGCCATGGCTGCTGGCCCAGGTCTCATTCCAGACTTTGCGGTTGGCGTCGTAGATGTTGAGGCTGGTGCCGCTCTCACCTTCCACACCTCTCCAGTGCTCGACCAGCACACAGCCATCGTGAGCTTTTTCAACGCGATTGTGGCCAAGTAGCTTGCCCGCGCTGTCGTAGGCATCCCAGTTGCCGGCAAAGAAATCGAATTGACGGTGCGCGGCATCAGCACAACGAGGGTTGTCAACCGAAGCAAACGCGGCCGATGCACTGAACGTACAGGCCAACAAAGCGGCATAAACGTAAGCGATAGCTTTCACAGCATGTTCCTTCTATGGACGAAAAGCGAAAGTAGCCGTCAGCACTCACTGCGCTGCTCACTTGCGGTACTCACGGGGCACCTGCATGCTAGGCAGCCATTAGGACAGTTTGCGTCCTAATTACTCCCCAGGGGCTTGTGCATGTACCACCCAACTAGCCGCGCGCTGGCAGTTCTGGAGTTGTTGCAGGCCCATCGCCGAATCAGCGGTAGCGAATTGGCGCGCCGGTTGGCGATTCATCCACGGACATTGCGCCGCTACATCGCCATTCTTGAAGAAATCGGCATCCCGATCACGACCGAACGCGGGCGTCACGGCGCCTACATGCTGGTGCCCGGCTTCAAGCTGCCGCCCATGATGTTCAGCGATGACGAAGCGCTTGCGCTTTCGGTAGGCCTGCTAGCCGCCCAGCGACTAGGCATGACTCATGCGAGTGCGGTGGCGACCAGTGCGCAAGCGAAGCTTGAACGCGTCATGCCTGAGCGATTGCAACAACAAGTGCGTGCACTGACTGAAACCATCAGCCTGGAAAGCGGAAGCCCCGTTCCGAATATAAATAGTGCCCTGCTCATGACGCTGAGCAAGGCTGTGCAGGAACGCCGGCAAATACGCTTGCATTATTGCTCGCCACACGACGAGCACACCGAGCGAGATGTTGATCCCTTCGGCCTTGGTCACCGTCACGGCTATTGGTATCTCGTGGGTCGCTGCCACCTCCGCCAGGACTTGCGTTCGTTCCGGTTGGATCGCATCACCGCTGCGCATCCGCTCGCCATTAGCTTTGAACGCGCCGGACACTTCGACACCCTGGCCCATCTTGCCGATAGCCTGGCCACGCAGCCGCGCGCCCATCTAGCCGAAGTGGAACTCTTCACGGACCTGCCGCAAGCCATGAACAACCTTGGCAATGCCATCGGCGTGTTTGAACCCATGGATGGCCGCGTATTGATGCGCAGCCAAGTCGATGACCTGGATTGGCTGGCCCGCGAATTGGCACGCTTGCCATTTGGATTTCGCGTCAACAGCCCTGACCTCTTGCGGCTTGCCTTGCAAAAACTGGCTGGCCGCTTGGTGATGGCTTAAGCCATCAACTCAGGCTGCGCCTAGTTCCGTCTACACGACCGGGCGGACTCGACGAATGAAAGGCAATGGACTCATCCTTGCGTTCAACCCGTTTCGGCGGCAGCCAGCTTCGCGCGCCTATCCTTAAAAGCGGATAAGACTTGAGGTGGCGTCATGTCCGAGAATGCGAAGATTCCGTTCGAACACGTCAACGACGTTCTTGCGCAGCTCAAAGAGATGCGCCACTACGCGAAGAACAATGTCGAAACCCTGACGGCGCAGTGGCTGCTGTTCGACGGTGAACTGAAGAAGCTCAAGCACAGCGGGCCGATCGAGATATTGATGACGCGCCAAAGCGAACTGCATGACGCGCTGAACGAGGAAATTGCCGCACTTGAGGAGCTGGCAATCACGTTGCAACCGCCTCCAGAAGAGGCTTAGCCAGCGAGCCGATCCCATTCGCTGCCTACGCTCAGTCGTGGGTTGCGCCTAACCGTTCCGTATTGGCCTGAAGCATCCATTTGGAAGATCACGGCTCACTCGCCTTGCTTTGAGCAACGAAATCCGTTTCGCGCCGCCGAAGAAACCATCGCACCGCCACCCCTACCATCATCACTGCGGCAAAAGCGCCATAGCCGTACAGCGCCGGCATGACTTGCTTCCAAATGCCGCCACTTTCTCGCCCAAAGTTCCCCGCATCATGAATAGGGATGTCATCAAAAGCGACCAGCGCACTACCGTAAGCAACGCCGAGTGCAATGAAAATCATGATGATGTCGTATAGCTTGAGCTGCCATGTAGCGCGGGAACGACGCCCCGCTGCCCAATAGATCCACACCAAGACTATGAGCCACGGGCCGAGAAGCAGAAGAGACAGATAGCGCATACCGTTACTGGCCTCTGCCTAGTAGCGGCCTGATGCCTGTTACCTCGTCGATCAATGAGGCAAGGCCTGCCAAGTGGTCTGTAACTCCCGGAAGCTCGCACCCGTAGTAGAGCTGCACAACTTTTGTGTCTTCGCCGCGCGTAACAAAGAAGCTGACCGAAGATTGATCGGTCCTCATTTCTTTGCATCCATCTTCTTTGGATGCGTAGGCGTTGCGCAAGTCGAAGAATTTGATTTTATCGATTTCTCTCGCGATGCGGTCGAACGCAGTGGCCGGCAGTTGCAGTGCAACGCCACCCCTTTTTTTTGCCACGGCCAGCCCGACGTAGTTGGCGGAGCCGTCCTTGTTAATCGCGATTACATAGTGGGGGCATGTGTCCCAGAAACATTCGAACTGCTCCATTGCCACGGACGTGATGGGTGGCAATGGCGCTGGCTTTTGAGCACGAGTTGCTAGCGGCGTGATTGATAAAAGTACGGCGACCAGAAGAAGTTTCATCTGCTTTGTAAATACCCCATATCCCGACTTGAGTCAGGTTATACGTTGGCGGGGTGACACGCAGCCACCCGGCCCCCAGAAGCAATGGCGAAAGCCTACCTTGCACACGCATATTCGCCGAGCAGCAAAAGCAAGCATCGCATTCCAGCGGCACTCGGACAGGTTTCAACGCCAGAATTCAATGAGCTGCGTGGCAAGGGCCCTGCCTTGGTGGTAACCGGCTTGAGCGGCTGGCGGACGCGTCGACAGATCCATCATGTTGGCACCGAACGCGTTGAGTGAATCACCGTCCGGGAAGATCGTTTGGACCCGGCTGCCACGCGCACGTAGTTCGTCGATCTGCGCTGCAAGCTGCATACCCCACTCCGGCGGATGCCGTGATCTGCCGCCGAAGGGTGACAACACCAGCACCCGTGCATATCCGGCGGCCAGATCGGCGTTCTCGTTGCGTCGATAGCCGCCATCGATGTATCGGCTTTCGCCGATGCTGTAGGGAGGAACACCGAAGCCGTTGGCTGTGCTGGCCGCGACGGCGTCCACGAGATCGACGCCGCTGTGACGATCGAACACGACCGGTTCACCGGTATGGGCATCGACCGCCGTGATGCGCAATAGCTGCTCCGGCCAGTGCTGATTCGGCAGTCGAGCGGCAACGACAGCGCGCCACCGCGTTTGCCCGGAGCCGTCCGACGCCGCATCCATGTCGAGCGCCGCTGCGCCCATTCTGCGGCGCATGTCGACTGCATTCTCAGCAGCGGCGATGATTCGGCTTGTTATTTCCATATGGTCTGCCGCCGGCCCAATGGGAACGCGTGCACTCGCGGGCCCATCCGGGCCAGTCTGTTGCAGGGGCGCAGCAGAAAGGATGGCGGCAAACAGTTCAGTCGGGTTCGCGCTAGTGATCTGAGCCGCGGCCGTCGATCCGGCCGATGTCCCGATGATCAGGTCAGCCTGCGTCACATCCAAGCCGGCATCGAACAGACCGGCGACGATGCCTATCTCCCACGCATTGCCAGCCGATCCACCACCATGAAGGACCAACGCTCGCTCACATTTGGTTTCCATACCACTTCCTGTATGGATTGATTGGGTCACGTTGATGGTGTTGCCTGCAGCGAAGCCATTGCAATCAAGACTTCCATTCCTCCGTGTAGGCAAAACGCGTGGGGCGAAGCGACATATATTGCACGACGCGTGGGCGCTGCGCATGGTTCGGACTGCTGCCGTGCGGCAGCAGGTGATGCCAGATGATCATGTCGCCGCGCTTTGCGGCAATCGGTTTCATGATCAAGGTACGCCGCGCATATTCATGCACACTCGTGCCGGCAGGAACGCTCTTCAACCACTGCTTCAGCGTGCGATGAAAGCCCGGCACGCAGCTGAATGCCCCCTGGTCTTCAGCCACATCAGCCAGATACAGGATGCCCTGCAATTCAAAGCAGTGCGGCTCCGCAAGCGTAGCGTCCCAGTGCAAATGCGGTCCGGGAAACCGCCAGTTTTCGCGCTCGGGTGGATTAAATCCGCCTTGGTCGATGGTTACCCAAAGGTCTTCGCGCCCCCACAGTTGGGCATGGGCTTTATGGATACGTGGCGCATGACGATTGGCGACCAGCGCCGGATGCCGCAGCAGCGGAACCCAGATGGAATGGCTCAGCAATTGGCGATACCAGGAGTTGGGGTCGTCGCGGTCCATCCCCAAAAAATCGTAGATGGCCATCTCTGCCATTTCCGCCGCTTCCGGGCTGATCGCGTTGCGCAGGATGACGTAGCCATGCTCCTGCCAGTGTGCAAGGTCGTCCGCGCTCAAGCCTTCGACGCAGCCAAGATTGCCGACCTCGGCGCCGACGGTCTCGCCTGTCAGTGCACGCCGCAAGCGATTCAGTGAAGCTTCTTTCAGTTCACCGCCATTGCGCTCCCATACCCAGGCTTCGAATTGCGCATAACTTGGCTGCTGCTGGTGCAAATAGCGCAGGGTTTCCAGCACGTTAAGACGCAAGCCAGCCAGTAACGTCTTCACGACATCCTGCGGCAGCGGCGCAGCGGATCCCGGCGCGCGCTGGCAAGCCCAGTAAGTACGCAACTCCTCGATACCAAGACTTGTCGACGTCTCGACCATCGTGCTCCTCGCTGCCTCAAAAATAACGGGGACTTCCGCTTTGGTTCGATATCCGCGACGTCCGCTTTGAGCCAGTGGCAGACGTCGCTCTGTTGTCACCTGCATGCCTCGACAAGACGTAGCACTACTTATCCAGGACTAACCATTTCGAGAGAAAAAGCATGGACGGAACAAACCGGAGCCAGCCAAGGATCGCCAAGTAAAAGCGATACGACCACGGCTTTTCACAAAAATGCCCCAATACTCGATCCGTAATACGTTTCAAAAAATTTTACCTGATAGCTTGCGGCAGGCACGCTAGGGATGCTCTGATCTATTCCACGCACCCGGCATGACGTCCAGAAGGCCCGCAGGGTGTGTTGCGTGGCATAGGACAGACTGGCCGTCTGTTCAAGCCACGCGGCGCAGGCTGCGGGCCTTCTGGACGTCACCCCGTCTTTTAAATTCAAGATGTCGGGGCCGCACGGTATGCGCGTATCGCTGCGCCCCAGTGGCGAAGGCAGACTGGCCGTCTGTCTAGACGCTGGGGCGCAGCGATACGCGCATACAGTGCGGGACGGGTACGTGGAATAGATCAGAGCATCCCTAGAACTGCCCGCGCCCGGAAGCGGACACTCCTTCTGTAACGCGACTGGACCTAAGCAAACAGACACCCGAGAGATTCAGAGCAAGTGAAAAGCTCAATGGGATCCCTCGTTAAACTTCGGCTTCGTGACAAACCACTTCGATGTTGTGTCCATCCGGACCAATGACGAAGGCTGCATAGTATTTCCCGCTGTAGTTCGGGCGCAGGCCGGGGGCACCGTTGTCTTTGGCCCCTGCCTCCAGAGCCGCGCGATAGAACGCTTCGACTTGCTGCCGATTCTCGGCCACGAACGCCAAATGGAGATGTGCCGGTTTCTCCTCGGTTTGGAATAGGCACAATGAAACCTTGCCGTCTGAGCTAAGCTCAATACCGTATGACCCTTCCGCAACAACAGCCATGCCTATCGGCTCCAGTGCCTTGAGGAAGAACGCTTTGCTCGCAGCATAATCGCTGACTCCGAATACGACGTGATCGAACATGGGATCTCCTAGAGCGTGTAAGTCGGCGAAAACTCTAATTATCCAAATAAGTGAACCTGTTTTAGCTCGTTGAACAAGCCGCACCCAGATCGCTACACTCCGTCGCCCTGGTGTCATGCCAGCGGCAAAGACCAGCGTGATTCCACCGATCCACGTCAGTCGCATTGACTAACCCTCTCTTCGGCAAGGTCTGCTTCGCCTTCGAAAGCAGATTCTGATCAGAGTGCCAGAAATATCTATTGATCGGCCACCACGTCATCCGGTGCAAAAAATTCCGTGAATATACAAACGCCCTGACCCGATGTCCCATACCCGGTTGAAATGGGTTGTCCAATGCAACGTTGAGGAGCTGCAGGCTGAGCGAAAAATTCCATAGGTTGCGATATGTATCACATCGCCCATACGGTCAGGTTTATGCGCAGCATCTTCAAACAATCATGACGCTCATGTAACACCCTGATGTGCATGTTCGATTCCGTGTGCTTCCGTGTCTGTGGTCTTGCCCGGTAGCCGCCGACCCCAACGGTTCCGAAGGAGTCCACGTGCAGAACTCGCTAAGCCTCATGGTGATACAGCTCATCTTGTTCACCTTTCTTTCGATGGTCGGAGCATCCCTTCTGATTCTCATTCCCTCAATGATCTACCGAAAAGGAAGACCGGAAAGACCGGAGATCAGATGGGCGGCCAAACTTTGCCTGTTTCTTGGCATTCTCGCGGCCGGCGGAATGTTCGATATGTACCTTAAGAATGGTGGCAAAGCCGGCCTGTTTGCCCTGTTGACGATTGCCGTTTCAGTGGCCTATTGGCTTTGCCTAAGGCGTTGGGCAAATCACCCCGACGTGAAACCCAGGCCCAATCCACGACGAGTGCGTACACATCGAGCCCGATTGCATATGACGCCCCATCGTTGACCGTCTCGCACCGTGTTGCTATTCCCATTCCCAAATATTGGACGCCCGCTCCAATTTTCAGATTATCCCCGGCACCACTCCTCCACTTCAAAAAAGGCGCGGTGGGACACTCCCACCACGCCCGTTGTTTTGCACTTGCCGAAAGTTCAGAGCCCGAGAGCCGAGATACGCGTTGCCCAGTTACCTAGAGCACCACGCGTGCCGCCGCATTGACCCAGCGGAGCGGTCAGGTATTCGACCAGCGTGCACGTTTGCGCGATGTACTCGGACGCGATCCAGATTTTGTTGCCGTCAGCCGAAGCCGCACCGTAGTCGCCCCAGCGCGGGCCGCTGCCGAAGAAGGGAATACCGGTAAAGCCGTCCCAAGGGCCTGCGCCCGCCGCGGCGATATGCACCTCGCCGGCACCGATCTTCGCATCCAGGCTGGCGTAGCCAGCGCTTGGATAGTCACTTGGACCCACCACGGTGAACGCGATGACGCCGCGTCCGCTTTGCGTAACGGCAGCCGCGCCGTAAGTCAGATTCGCATCGGGCAAGGCCAGCGTGTCGTTGGCAAAGATGCCGCCGGAATCCGGATTGATGACGAAGTAGTTAATGCCAGAACCATGGCTGCCATCACTCAGCAAGACATCGGTATCCAGCGTGCCCCAGAGTTTGCCGTTGGCGTAGCTCACCTGCTGCATGCGCGAGTCATTCACCGCCAACTCGCGTGGCGCGGAATAGACATTCGTCGGATAGCCGAGAAAGGTTGGCGCGCAGCTGGATGCAAAGCAGTCGAGCAAGGGCGTACTGCCCGGCTTCTGCTGGACCAGACTGCTCGGCACGGCATATTGCTGCACAGCCAGTGGTGAAACGTTCAACATCACGTTCGCGGGCACGGTGTCGATCGCCTGCGTGTTCGACACCGACCACAGCCAGATCGTGGTCGATGTACCCGAGTTGTTGAACACGGCGTCCGAACTGAGAAGGTATTCGGTTCCACCATGTTTGCTGACAAACTGCCCACCGGACGAGATGGCTGGCCACACTGTAAACGCGGGTGCCGGAATGCTCGGATCACCACCGTTGAACAGCACTGCATTTGGCGATGCAGCGCCCGACGCCAGTGCCTGCTTGGAGATGGCGTAGATCTGCGCGCCGTAAAAGCCGGGGCCAAACAACGAGAACTCGTTGGTGGTCAGGAAGATCGCATGAGCGTCAGCGCCGATGTGGGGATAATCGCCCAGACAGAAACCAAGCGCACAGCCGTGATCCGGAGTGCCTTGCGTACCGTTGTTCTGCACCGGCAAGCTATAGATGTTCCAGGCACCGGTAGGATCGGAGGTCTGACTGACCGCGATATCCAGGTGATTGGTGCCGGCCAGGAACTGCGACGTACCGATACGATCAAGCGTCAACGCGACTTGGAACCAACGTTGCGTGGCTGCGTCGTAGTAACAGGAAGGGTCGGTGATCTCGGGTCCGTACGCACCCGTGCTGCGATTGATCGCTGCCGAGTAGCCGTAGAACGTATTGAGATCGACCGGTCCGACCAGTTTGTTGCCGTGGCTGTCATAGATCGCCAAAACGTCGTTGACGCTTTCCAGGACAAATCCGTTGCCGGCACACAGCCCTTGATCGGGCGGCTCCACTGAAAACTGATTGCCGCCATTGGCGAAACGCTGGTCGTGGAAGTTGAGACCATCGACCCCGCCCAGCAGTTCGGGGCTCGACTTGGCGCGAGTGCCATGCCCCATCCAATTGCTGCCTGCGTGTCCACGGGCAATGCTGCGATTCACTACTTGCTTCGGCGCCAGCCCGAGGCCGAGGCCATTGCCTGAATCGGTATCCCCTCCAGTCATTGCCGGGTCCAGTTCCAGGTTTGTCAGCGGTGCACCCCCAAGGGATGTGGCCGTCGGTACCGTGGTGCCTCCTCGTTGCAGCTTGAGCGTGGTGGGGGTCGCTCCCATGGCACAGGTAGCGAACGCCATCACCGCCACTGCGATGAGCAGTCGGGTCTTCATATCATCGGTCTCCTGTCGTTACGTTAGGTGACCGCGCCCCCTGGAACGCTGAGGTCGGCCGCGCCGATGAGCGTTCGCGCAAGTACGCATATGAGATATGCGCGTGCGTACGATACGCGCTTTTACGACCGATTGCGCCATCATTTATGCGATGAGGTACGCCATTGGAAAACGCCAGGTAATTCCTGGCTTTCGGACCAAAATGGCCGGCGTAAGGCGAGCGGGATAAGAACCCATTACATCGCGCAAGTGAGGTTGCATCGATCTAGCTGCGCTGCGGCAATGATCGGCCCGGATGCGTGGAATAGATCAGAGCATCCTCAATGAGCTCCTTAGGAAGCCGCGCCAACTCATACCTTGGCTAACGGGCGTGCAAGTTCACCGCTTGCAAGGTGTAGTCAGCCGGAGCTTGTGATTAGTATGATTAATCACATTTTTAAAATGCCGGGGAAGGCTGCAATGCACGTTACGCGAGCGCTGCTTGTAATGTTGATCGCCGTCATCGTTGCCATCAGCGATGTTCATGCGGCAATGGGCGACGGACCCATTCATTTTAATAAAGCGACCAACACCTTTCGCCTCGATGCAGCCAAGGTCACCTATGCGTTCGGCGTGGACGACAAGGGTCAGCTGCAATCCCTCTATTGGGGCCCACATCTCAATGCTTCCGACCCCATTCCACCCGCCGTTACACCCGCCAAGGGCGACGCCATTGACGGCGATATAAACCGGGTACGCCAGGAATATAGCGGCTGGGGTGGCGGGCTCTATTACGAACCGGGCGTGAAGATCACTTTCCCCGATGGCAATCGCGATTTGGTCTTGCACTACCAATCCTATTCGATCAAAGGCGACACGCTGTACGTCGTACTGAAAGACATCGAGCGAGCGATCTTCGTCACGCTTGAATACGAGATGGATGCGAGCACCGGCATTATTCGTCGCAGCGCAACGATATCGAATCAGACGGCAACGCCTGTGATCGTCGAACAGGCCAATGCGGCGACCTGGTTCCTGCCGCGCAGTCGCGATTACACCTTGCGCTTTCTATCCGGCCGTTGGGCGGGGGAAAACACCATTGACGAGCGCCCCGTACAACCTGGTAAAACCGTGCTCGAAAGTCGGCGCGGCACCACGGGCATGCAGAACGAGCCGTGGTTCGCCGTACGCCGCAACGATGCTAACGAGACGAATGGCCAGGTGTGGTTTGGTGCGCTGGCCTGGAGCGGCTCTTGGCAAATCACGATCGATCAGGATCAGGTTGAGCAGGTACGCATATCCGGCGGCTTCAACCCCTTCGACTTCGGCTATAAGCTCGCCGCTGGCGCGAGCTTGAATACGCCTAGTTTCTACGCCGGCGTTACTACTGAGGGTCTTGGCGAAGCCTCGCGCCTGATGCACCGGCTGGAGCTTACGAAAATCTTGCCGCAGGCGCCCACTCCACGCGTACGACCGGTGCTGTACAACTCGTGGGAAGCCACCGGATTCAAGGTCGACGAGGCTGGCCAGATCGCGCTGGCCGAAAAAGCCGCCAGCATCGGCGTCGAGCGTTTCGTCATGGACGACGGCTGGTTTGGTGCGCGCAACTCGGATAAGGCAGGTCTCGGCGACTGGGTGGTCAACAAGCAGAAGTTTCCGAACGGATTGAAACCACTGATCGATCGTGTACACGCGCTCGGCATGGATTTCGGCCTGTGGGTGGAACCTGAAATGGTCAACCCCGACAGCGATCTCTATCGCGCGCATCCGGACTGGATATTGCACATGGACGGCCGGCCGCGTACCGAAGGCCGTAACCAGTTCGTGCTAAATCTTGCGCGCGCAGACGTACGTGCGTATGTCTACAACGCACTCGACAAACTACTCAGCGAAAACGATATCGCTTTTTTCAAATGGGACTACAACCGCAGCTGGTCGGAGCCGGGCTGGCCTGGAGTCGCGTCTGACGAGCAGAAGAACGTCTATGTCGACTTCATTCGCAACTACTACGGCATTCTCGAAGAGCTGCGCAAAAAGCATCCGAAAGTCGAGATCGAATCATGCTCGAGCGGCGGCGGTCGCGTCGACCTTGGTGTGATGCACCTGACCGACGAGGTGTGGACCTCCGACAACACTGACGCCTTTGATCGCTTGCGTATCCAAGACGGCTTTACGCAAGCCTGGACGCCGGCCGTGATGATGGCCTGGGTCACTGACTCGCCAACCTGGGTCAACCACCGCACTCTTTCGCTTGAGTATCGGTTTCTCTCTTCGATGCAGGGCTCGCTTGGTATCGGCGCCGACTTGAGCAAGTGGCAGCCGCAAGATCTGGACACGGCACGCCGCCTCATTGCCGAATACAAAGCCATCCGCAAGACCGTGCAACAAGGCAACTTGTATCGCCTCGTCTCGCCGCAATACGGCAGCGAGCAATCGGTAACCGAAGACGTCAGCCCCGACCGTGCACACGCCGTACTCTTCGCCTTCCTGCATTCAAGCACGGAAAACTACCCCTACCCCACCGTGCACTTGCAAGGCCTCGATGCGAATGCGAAATACCGCGTGCGCGCCATCGCAGGCACATTTGATCCACGCACGCCGTCAGTGGCGAGCGGAGCGTACTGGATGAATGCCGGCATCGATTTGCTCATGAAAGGCGACTTTCAGGCAGGAGCGGTGGCCTTCGATAAGGAATAGATCCAAGCACGTACGTAGATCACGTTAGCTCATGTCCGTTTCGGGGAAAGCGGACATTCTTTTAGCTAACTCGACCTCCGGAGACTTGAGGTTCCCTAACGCCGTAAGTAAGCGGCTGCCCGTCAGGGGCGTCCGCTTGACTGACTTGTTAGGCCGCTGATTGCCGCTGGCTGCCCGCCTTCAAGAAATCGCAGGGCAGTTAAAACGAATGGAACCGTTGGATCGAAAATAGGAACATGATCGCCTCCAGGAACGATCCATAACTCAGAATTAGGTAAGGAACGATAAATATTTACGGGAATTTCAACTGGAAAAAAGCGATCGCGATCACCATGCACAACGAGCGTACGAGCCGTGATGCTTGAGAGATCATGCTCCGAGAAGTTCATGTCGTCATAGTTGTCATGAAACGCATTGAACTGCGCGATGAGTTCGCGAATCTGCGTATCACCTCGCTTTGCACACTCCCGATACATTTGTTGCACTTCTAATGGCATGGTATCAAACGATACGTTGCGCATTATTACCCTTGCCTGGTTCGGAAAATGCGAAGTCGCGCTAACCAATACCATTGAATCGATACGCTTGGGTTGGCTTGTCGCCATGTGAAGCAGACTCATCCCGCCGGAACTCATGCCCATGGCCGAGAAGTGGTTAACCCCCAATCTTTCGAGCAGGCGGAATACGTCACGGGCCGCTTGCCGATGTGTAAATTCGTTTGTGGGATTAGTTGAGAAGCCATGCCCACGCAGATCTACGACGAACAGCCGATAGTGCTTTGAGAGCTCAGTGGTAAAGGGATGCCAGTTCTGTGCACACCCACCAAACCCATGCAGGAGTACAAGGGGTTTCCCCACTCCATATTCCTCGTAGTACATATCGATGTCATCGATTTGAACGGTGTGCCCGCAAACATTTGCCATCAGTGCACCTCTCGAATGGGTCGCTTTAGAAAGCGGCCTACCGGCTTCAATCAGTGCTCTAACACCGGCGATGTCGCCCGCCACACTAGGATATGAAGCGCTGAATTACCCTCACAGCTGCGGCTTTCCAAGGTCACAAGCTTTTCGCCCAATTCAGCGGGACACAGCGCATCGGAAGTGGACTGTAGGATCTCAGATACCGTTTTCATTTGCTGTTAGCGAAGTCCTAATTGCAATCTACAAACAATGTTCGCTTCGGGTCCAGGCTGTGTGAAAACGCAAATTGATCAATGACGATGTGCCTCCTGCGCGAAATCTGATCGACTTACACCACAAATTGGTCAGAATCGCATCTATGTGGCCAAATTTGATCAAAACCTGCGCAGTGAAAAATTCCGTTTTACGTTTTCACACAGCCTCGGTCGGAAGTGGACCTTAGCAATCAGGTGTTCTCCTCCGCAAAGCGGGCAAGAAGAGCCAAGCATGAGGCTCTTGCGAACCCTGCCGCCCAAACCTCCAATTTCGCCGTCTCAGGCTCTAGGGCCTTGAGTGGAGGCTCTACCCAAAGGTGTCGCGTCGCCAGCGTAGGTAGGTGGTCGGATTTGGAAGTGATTCCGACAAACGCCCGGAAATCATCGTCAAGTTCAGTAACACCACCGATTTGACTGCGCAGATGGAGAACCCTCGCCTCCGTGTACTCAACAGCGTTGCATCATCCGGGGGTACTACTTCGATGAGTGCTGCGCCATCCCCAGGGCCTGCTTGACCGCCTTGGCCACTGCGCCCGGTTGATCGATCTGGATGTCATGCGAGGTGTCCGGAACACGCACCAGCGTACCGCGGGAGGAGGTGGCGACGATCTGCGCCTGCGTATGGGCCCGAGCCTCTTCCAGCCCTTTACGGTCACGCGGCAGCGCATCGGCATAGGTGTTGGCGGCAGACAGCACGATCAGGGGTGTCGAACCATGCGTCTCCTGCTTTGACACAGGCGGCTTGAACACCTCGGTATTGTTTTGGAGTACCGACAGCACGGTGTGCCAGTACGGAGACTTCGACATGAGGGTGAGGTTCACTTTGTTGAGCTTGGCGCTGGCGAGCGGATCGGCCTCGCCGAGACACTGGCTCAGTTCCGGATCGGTGGACGGCAGTTCGTGCTTTTCGGCGGCAGCCTCGCACCAGCGAAGAAACGCGAACCGCTGTACCGAGAGGGTGTCCTCATCCTTCTGCCAGTCGGGCGCAAACCGGCCGACGTCCTGCGCGGGCGGGTCTAGCAGGACCATCGCGCTCACGTCGGCCGGATAGCGACTCGCGTACTCCCGAACGATGTTGCTGCCAAGCGAATGCCCCACCATCACCAGCGGGGTCACCAGGCCGGCGCGCTGGATCAGCGCGTGTAGATCCGACACGTCGGCGTCGAGATCTCGCGGCAACGGCCCCTCGCTGCTGAAGCCGAAGCCGGCTCGGTCGTACGCGCAGACGCGTGCGTGGGCGGCCAAGAGTGGCTGCACCTTGAACCACGTGGAAGAATCGGCGACCGCGCCGGCCTCCAATATGACGGTCTGTGGTCCGCTGCCCGAACAGCGCAGATTGAGGTAGCGACGATGACCGAGGTCGATCAGCTTCGCCGCATGCGCATAGCTGTCCGGTATGCGCTGCGGTGTGGGTGTGTGGCTGGCATCGGTGGCCCTGGCCTGTCCGAACATGACGGCCAACAGAAGGCCCCCGCCCGCTTTCAGGTACATCCTGTTCAAGGCGTGTCTCCTCTCGATGGCCCGGACAGCGCGCCGGGCGGCCCTCTTCATCGACATGAGGCGGCGCGAGAAGTTCGGGGAGTTCGGGTCAGCGCTTCACTTGGGACCAGATCCGTCGCCATGGAACGAGCGTCCTTGCCGGGTTGAAGGTGCTTAACACGGCCAAACGGGAGTGTCTGCTTCAGGAAGCAGACGCTTATCCGTCAACGCGATCCGGAGCGCTCCATCTTCCAAATGAAGACCCCAAAGAACATCACCGTTAGCCCAAACCATAAAATACGCACGCCCATATCGCCCAGCCGTGTTCCCAGGTAAGACGGCAGGGTCATCATCAGCAAGGCGTATAGAATTACAGTGAGCCAACCTTCCCAACTTCGCGGTCCCCATCCCCAGCCGATCCTTTTGCGCCCAAACCAATAACGGTTTTTAGTACCCATGCAGTTTCCCTTAAATGTTCGCCGCAAATGACTGATTGGGGACGTCCGCTCCGGGTCGAAAGCGAACGCTCTTTAGTGTGCTCAAGGCGCTAACGTACTTCCGGCCAACGACGCATAGTTTTTCCACCAATCACGCGCAGCCTGTTCCGCCTGCGATTGTTGATCCGGCGTCATCCTGGCCTCCAGATGGTGCACGTCGATCCAGGAACCCATCGCATTTGGATGAGCGAAAAAAATCAAGAACCACTGCAAGGCCTTTGCTTCATCTTTCGGCAGCCCGTCTCCTCGGGCATACATGCCCGCTAGGGCTTCCTGTCCGCGCACGCCCCCGTGCGAGGCCGCAACGGAATACCAATGCGCGGCAGTGGAAAGATCCTTTGGCACATGTTCGCCAAATTGATAAATCTCCCCAAGACTGTAAGCTGCCACCGTATCGTTCTGCATCGCCGCATTGGTCAACCACGATATCATTTGGGTCGTGCCTTGCGGCACGCCTTGTCCAACTTTGTACATCAAACCAAGATTGCGTTGGGCGGCGGCATTACCTTGCATCGCCGCCTTCTGATACCAAAAAGCCGCTTGTGTGAAATCCAAGAGGCCATAACCATCCCGGCACGCGACAATTCTGATAAAGCGCTTTTCCAAACACCCATATTCATTCCATCCCCCGACCCCGAAGGGGCATCATTCATGACCATGCCAAGTGACACCACTGGCATTGACGCTCAACACAGGCGTGCGACCTGTCTCCTTCCACGGACTCACCCGATCATCGAACTCGACCACGACGTACTCGCGACAGCAGGTCTTCCAACTGGTGCAGGGGCAACGATTCGGCGTTTCGTTCCACGCGATTGCCCCCCTTGTTCTTAACTCGGCGAATGCCGCGTCGAAGCTTTGGAACTGGCCCTGCCACTCAGCATGGAATTCGTCTTCAATGACGAAAACGGTCATCTCAAAGTCCCTCGAATTCACATTTGATATTCAACCCACTAGATCCCCTTTGGTTCGGAAGCGGACGCTCCCATGTTTATTCGTAGATCTTCCCTAAAAAGAGGAATCTGGCCAGATCAGACCGCTCGGGATTGAGGCAGAAACCCTATCAAAAGAGCGATCGCGCAGCCCATGATCAGGAAAAACCATGGAAATCCTTTTGACCATTGGTAGACCAAGTATCCATTTATGGCCCTGTGCCGTTCTCGATGGAACAATAAGAGGATTAGTGGCGTAACAGCAGACACAACTAGCGGAGCAAACGGTGAGAGATTCATAGCGAGTTTGGCCTTTCCATATCCGCCTTAGCCTGCAACAGAATTTTTAAATATCCGGAACGTCCGCTTCGGGTCGGAAACGGACGTCGGCGACCCTAGCTCACTGAATGGTTTTCAAGGCTTTCTGGCAACGACTGGCATCTCCCCCGGCAGCGGCAATCGTGGCGGCATTCTTGCCCTGTTGGTCAAACGCACCTTTTCGCATTGGTCCCTCACAGGCCTTCTTCATCTCTCCCACGCCATAACGATGGACAGCGTCAGGCAGATTGTCCCGCATACCCTGCCATTTGGATCGAAGATCCATCAGCGGTGGAACCGCAGTTGGAGCATGCTTGTTAGCCCAATCGATGTAGTTCTCGTTGCACTCCTGCTGTGCAGAAATGACCATGTAGCAAATCTTGGGTACCGACGGAGAGTCCTCGGCGGGAAGCTTTGCCATAATCCCCATCAAGGCAATGCCCACTACGCTTAACATCCACTTGTTCATGCCGCCCCCTGTTTGGCGCTTGCTCGTTCGGAAAAAGGGTCCGCTATGGGTCGAGGCTGTGTGAAAACGCGGAAGGCCATTTTCGCCTGATCATTTTGTGCGCAAAACGGGCCGCGTACGTGATGTTCTAGGTCACTCAAGGTTTTCGAGTGAATCAGATTTCGCGCAGGAGTCCCGCGAGCCTGAGTCAGTCTGCGTTTTCACACAGCCTGGGTCGAAAGTGGACCTATTCTGATCGTCACTTAGCTTCAAAAACGACTTTCTTGATCGCGTGCAGATCAATGGCAGGCATGGGGTACAGCAGAACAGAGGCCTTGGCGTGAAACTGCCCATACACAGTGGCCATTGCACGCATACCGTATTTCCGAACCTCACGCTCGAAAGTACGGATGTCTTTGTGGCGATAAGCTTCATCGCTCACTGATAACTGGATTGCAATGCCGGGACACGCAGGATCGCTGATGTTCGTCACATCCACGCCGACGTAGATCGACCCGTGGACCGATACTTCGATGCCTTCAAATTTCCCAGGGTCAGCGTTGATCTCGCAAACACTGACTGGGACAGCATCAGCACCAAACGCTGAGGTTGTGGAAGCAACTAGTAAGGTGGCGAGCACGATCGAATAGATCGCCAGACCCATATCCACTCCGATGCTTTCGTTAGATACAGCGACCAAACTGTCCGCTTCGGGAAACGGATGTTGTTACTGTTCGTGCCAATGTTCCGTCTCAAAAACGTCGCGAAATTCTTTGGCGTGGTCTTTCGCCAAACCAGGCCCCTCAACGACAAACTGTGCAAGTCGCCCGTGAGGCGAGATATCCAAGTAAAGCAGGCCGAAATGTTCACTTGAGCCGTGGTGCCCGTCGACACCAATCCAATAAAGGATACTGCCAGATGGGAGTCGTTCCTGCTTGAGTGGTAATACGATTTCACCATGCCTAGCCGCTATCGCGACAAATTCACCGCGAGCATATTCCGACCATTTATTGATTTGATCCCGCTCTGTGGCCTTGTCCATTGGCACGTGCCCCAAAACATCAACTGTGACTCCGATTCCTTGTGAATTTCCCCAGGAAGCGCCGTCATTGCCAGCTAAGTGATTATAGCCCTCGGGCCATTGAATGGAGAAATCGTCAAACGTCCAAGTGTTGGCCGACGCCAGTACAGGCAACAAGCAGGAGAGAAAAATTGCGCTTCGTATTGCGACCATTCGCGCTCCAAATGGTGTTGTCCACGTTAGATTGTTAGACGCTGTCCCAGCAAAATGCGATTCTGGCATGTCCGCTTCGGGTTGGTAGCGGACCTTCCCCGCTTGCCCCAACGACTATCGAGAGGCGGCCCCACCGATCACTTCGCATTTACTCGATGCGTTATGACATGACCATCGGCGCCAACAGCAATATGGACCTGCCCACCAAACTGCCTCTGGCAAGCCCCTATGTTCCAACCTTCGCGCTCAGGTACAACCGAAAATGCCGGATGCCAGCTCAGTGAATGGCTGAAGGCATATTCGCGAGCGATGCGTAGCGCCTCAGCGGCATCCAAACGTTGCTCGTCTGGGATCAACATTCCTGTCGATTGACTGACGCGGAAACTTAGTTCGACCTCGACATGAATAACCCACTCGTCATCGCGAAGATCTATGAAGTAGGAAGTGCAGCGGAATGTTTCGCTGGAGGAAGCAACGCTGAGCACCAATTTCAAGGCTTGAACCTCGTCAGTTGCCATACGGATGACACCCCAGTCTGTGTTTACGATATCCGCTTTCGGTCGAAAGCGGACCCTGTCCCTAATCATCCACGCTTACCAGACCAACTTAATACCGTGCCGGCCAGAAAAATGACGCAGAACGAAAACATCCAGATAGCAAATCCAATCTCTGGCCTTGGGTGATGAAGCGTCTGGCCATTGCCAGAGAACACCACAAGCATTGGTTGAAACAGTGAAAGTAAAAAGAAGCTAGAGCCAAATAGCAGGCATGCGATAGCGAGCCACATAGAGGAACGGTATCGCCGGCGCCAAAAGTCGCGAATCGCAAAGAGAAAGAATGGATTTGCCAGCCAGGCAATTGCAGGCGTCTCGATAAAGATTAGTGCAATCCAACCAAAGGCTAACGCTGTCCATCCTTGAGATGCGGTCACTTGCGTAACATCGACCTCAGAATTGGTCGCGGAAAAAGCCGGAAGAAACATGGACGCGATGAAACATCCTACGGCCACAACCAGAGCAATCCTCCGCACAGTCAACTCAGACATGTTTTATTCCTAGTCGAGGTTTGAATACGGGCTGCCATCCATGGCCGCTTTGGGTCGAAAGCTGACAGCTTGTTGTCGAGGGACGACCGTTCAACGCTTAAGTGAAAAGCTAACGGCTTCATGCTACTGAAGTTGCAGATCAAATTGCGCGTAGGCTGGGCATGTACCATCGCAAATCATCTTCACTTTTCCACCCGACAAATACACCGACCCTCGGAAAAAGTAAGCACTACCGGAGGCTGCGCCAAGCACGTGTGGGACCGAGTCGCTAACCTCCTCGAGCGGCATTGTCACAATCTCATCATAGTGCTTGATAACATCCTCGGGCGTAGCGAACTTCCTGAAGTTCTCCGGATAAGTCATCAAGTAAAATGGATAGTTCAACAGCGCGGCAAACGATTTGCGATTTTTCTGCAAGATCGCGTTTCGAAGTTTGAATGCGGCTGCTTCATCGACGCGCTCCTCGGCCTCGTTTCCGGGAATCGACTCGCTGTCTCTTGCTAACTTGACCTCAAGCGCATTGCCGGTGGGTGCGGCCCGCCATATTCCTATAGGGGCGTCGCACCTCAAGGGATACTTCTTCAACATCTCGGGGCTGTAACCCGACACTTGCTGGGTGAATTCCAGAGCGAAACGGCCAGTAACTTTGCCAGACGCATCCCGTTCGTCGAGGTCTGCGCCAGAACCGTCGGGTCGCAAAGTTCCCGTCAGCAACAACGTACCTGATTGATTGCTGTAGCCATAAACACCGTCAATGCTTCCTAACTTTGGATCAAGATGAAGCATCATTCGGATTGGCTGATTGTTGATGCTGCCGTAATAGATCGCACTATGCTCGGACCGCCCCAATCCATGGCGCCAATCTGCTTGGGTACACGTTGCCATCGCAGCACGCGCGATAAAGATCGCCAGCAAAATCGAGACGAGAAACCTCACGTTCCTGTTCAACCCGGTCATAGTCCTTTCCTTACCCGTTGTTGGACGCACTTAACGAGCAGCGAGTCGAGCCACATTTCGGCACAACATTAAATCGGCCTTCTGGCCAAATTCAGGCCGTTCTGAGCGATTCCGGCGACCTCCGATTTGCAGCCAATGCCTCCGAGCGTGACGTCCGCTTCGAAAGCGGACACTCCTGTAGTGGCAGACGCCACCACGCCCCAAGCGCATGACTGTAGTTTCGCGCCGCATTACGTTGCTGTCAGGGAGAGCCGCCACCAATGGTATTGCCGGCGCCCTGGTTCACGACCTTGTTCGTGTCGCTCGCATAGCTATTGGATTGCACATTTGCACCGGACGACGCGCTCTGTAAGAAGATGGCCGAGGTCATATTAAGCAGAACGTTCCCGCTAATGTTGCCGCCGCCGCCGTCATTCTGATTGATCACAATTCCATTTGTGTTCGTTGACCCGCCTGCGTCATTGACCGTATTTCCGATGATCGAGTAGGCGTAGGAATGAGGAAGGTAGATGCCTATCGCATTGGTTGGAACGATGAACAGATTCCCGGAAATCATCGTATTGGAAACCGAAGTGTTCTCGATGATTCCAGCCAAGCCGCAGTTGAACTGACTGCCTATTACCGTCAACTGATCGGTGCCTTGTATCGACGGCGGGACGTATATTCCATAGCCCAATCCCGTCAGGTTCGACTGTGAGACCGAAAGGCCCTCGACCCACGCCCCGTAAGTAATGCCAACCCCAAGACCATTGAAGAAGCTCGATGAGACATTGAAGGCGACGGGAGGATTGTCACTAGTTCCGTGAAGATAGATTCCCGTGCCTTTTGTTCCATACGCACCGGCCTGCCCTACGAAATTGTCGTTGAGAAAGTTAACGTTGGATACATTGAACAAATCAATTCCTGTGGCCCAGTACTGAGAGGTCACGTAGCCGTCTGCTCCCCTCACCGTCACACCAGTGATGTCGCTGACGGCGGAATCGGTGGGATTCGCATTTTTGGCGTCTTGGGTGACTTTAATTGCCGTGCCTGAGTTGATTGAGCTCGTCGTGAGCGTCAGGTTTCGAACATGGAATGAATTGAAAGGGCTCGCCAACGTGAGCGATATCCCATCAGTCGCGATCCAGCTCAATTCAGTCACGTCAGAGCCCGCGCCAATAATGCTGATCGAGCCCGGCCCACTGGGTAACGTATAAGTGATATTTGAGCGGAACAGGTACTTTCCTGGAGGGAAGTACACGCAAGCGCGCCCAACAGCCGACGACGCAAGTAGCGAATTTAGGGCGGTGGCGTTGTCGGTGTTGCCATCTCCAACGCCGCCATACGACAAAATATTTGCGCAGTCACCCAGGACAACTGGCGGAGTCGCCAAGGCGGTTGTCCCAGTCACAGTCAGGTTTTTAACCTGTAAATCTTGAGCGTGAACGAGCGAGCCACACAACAGCAAGACGTAGATCCCTAACCTTTTCATGAAATCCCCTTTGTCTAAGCGATTCACCAAGCAACTTGGCTTCCTTGTTTCGCGCGCGACCTAAGAAGCATCTGCTTCGAAAGCAGACATTCCTAGCTTGCCCAGCGACCCTTGTCCGTATGGGTCGGAAGCGGACATCGATGTCAATTCCTTGAAGTGCCAGGCTATTGCTTCAAAATTCCCGAAGCAATCTTGGCGCTGAATGCCTTTCTTATGTCGTCATTTACTTCGGCCCACAAGTCAGCCTGGTTTATTCGAAGGTCCGCCTTCCCCGCATCCGTCGCCGCAAATTTCGCCAACGCTTCATGCTGCTCTTTCGTCAAGTTCACCGGCGCATTCGGATTATCAATGTGAGCGACCTGCTGGCGCGTAATGGTTTTTCCCGTGTCGGTTGAATAAAAGTCAGCGATCGCGCGAGCCTGCGCGACGGTCAACCTTTCCCGATAGGCAGGTAGCGCGGCATTGATAATCTCATCATCTGGCGCAGCCGAGACCGCGCGAAGCATTGCGTTTGTCTGACCATGAGTGGCCACGAAAACTTGAATTCCATGCTTGAACGAGAGGGCAAATTGGACCTCGTGCAGATAGCGGACGATCTCCGCATCGACCTGTGCGGTGGATCCATCTTCGGCTAGTACAAGACTGTTCGGAACGACCGCGATTATTAGGGCCAAAGCCATCTTGAAAATGGTGTTCACAAGTCTTTCCCCTTGGAAAAGCTGACTCAAACGGAAGTCAGTCAGTCTGAAAAATGCCGGAATCAATAGGCGGAAAAGTGTTCTGCTCCATTTTTTGGATCGCGAGACCACAGCGGTCAGGGCACTTTCCCAAGGCGGCCACGAGGCCCAGTCTGCGGAAATGTGTCTGACCCCTTTGTTCTAGACCCCTTTGTTCTACCCCTTTGTTCTTATTTATTTCACACAACCCCATGCTTTCGTCCCGCCTTCCCAGACTTCAAAGGTCTTGCCGACCCCGAACATCGGCAGCGCTAAATCACGCACCAGTAGCCATACATTAACCTCAAAGGTGGCGCCGGGAGCCTGCTCTCCCTCAAATTTGAGCATCGCAGACCAATGTTCGCCATTCACCCCCAGCACCGTGCACCACTCGCCTTCTCTCAACGGAGTTTTGCGGCCACCTGCCTCCGAAGAAAGCAGTTTTCACATCGGCGACAAAGTCAGGCAATTTTCCAGCGACCACGACGAACTCTCCCAGCGAAACATCGTTTAGTGGCTTTTGACGATTTGTCTGCCTCGGGTCGGAGGCAGACACCCATATTTGGCCGTGTGATATGGCAACTTCGGTCACGTAAAGAATGGACCATAGCCAGCAGCTTGTAAAAAAACCTGCGGAGCTACGACTCACCTGATAGCAAGCCCATGGATTTTGGACCATGCCCACTAGCAACGCACGTTTCCAGCGCCTGCTGGACGACAACCAAGGACGCCTGGAGCGGCTGGCCCGCCAATATGCCGATCCGGCCGACTGGCAGGACCTGCTACAGGAAATCCATGTACAGCTGTGGCTGAGCCTGGACAGTTTCGACGGCCGCGCCCAGTTATCCACCTGGGTCTACCGGGTGGCCTTGAACACTGCCATCAGTCATCGCCGCAAGCGGCGCCTGCTATCGGGCGGCGAGGCGCCTGATGACCTTGGCGATAGCGGCGCAACGCATGATTCGATGGATGTGCTTCGCGAGTTTCTCGCATCGTTAGGCAGCATCGATCGAGCCCTGCTGTTAATGGATCTGGAAGACATGACACGTGAGCAGATCGCAGAGGTGTTAGGCCTGAGCAACGGTGCCGTCGCCGTGCGCATGACCCGCCTGAAGCAGCAATTCAGCCAGCGCTATCTGGAGCCATAAGCCATGACCTGGAAAGATCTTCAAGAGCAATGGAAGCGCACCGCCGTGACCCCCCTATCTGCTTCCACCGCCCAGGATGCGCTTCGCCGTGCGCAACGATTGCAGCGGCTCATCTTCTGGCGTGACGGCGCTGAGAGCGCGGCGGCCCTTGTGCTTCTGCCGTTCGTGATCATTTGGCTGCGGGACGCTGTGCGTGCGCACCTGATCTTGTCACAAGCGTCCGCCGTGCTCTTGCTCGGATGGCTGTTCTATGTGCCATGGAGCCTGTGGCGCGCACGGCGTCTGCTGCCTCGCAACGATCCCGGCTTGCCACTGCAACGTTATCTGGAAATGGAGAGGCAAGCCATGTTGGCCCAGGCACGCCTGCTTGAGCGGGCTGCGTGGTGGTACATAGCGCCCTGTGCACTGGGCATCACCGGTCTGAATTTGGGCAACTATGGACCGACGCGAGGGGTGCTCATCTATCTGGCCATGATGCTTGTGCTTTGCGTACTCATCGAACGTCTCAACAAGCAAAAAGCCAAGAGCATTTTTCGTCGTCGCATTGCCGACATTGACGCAACGTGCCGCGAATTGACCGCATTGGAGGCAGCTCCCGATGACACTCACACCACAAGGTAAAACCGTGATGAACCGTAAGCTGATCGCGGCTATTTGCACGCCGGTTGTATTGGACGTCCGCTTTGGGTTGAAGACGGACACTCTGAACTAATCAAACACGAGTGTTTTTCATCCATTTGTAATCTGCGGTGGGACTAATTTTCTTAGCGATGCCCCGAGCATTCATCTGCTCAACTACATAAAGAAGCGCCTCTTCACGGCCTGATCGCGGCCACCAAGCCGATGGAGCGAGCGCAAAACGTTTGTTGTTGCCTAATAGGAGTAGTGAGCCCATCGCAGAATATTCGGCGGCGGATATCTCGTCCCAAGAAATTCGCCACGTACCAAGCTTGGAAGCGTAGGCTAGAAATTGAGCACTAATAGTGTATGCACCACTGGCCAGGGCCAAATACAAAGAACCTAAGGCACAGGCTGTAAAGAATATAGACACAATGTATTCGCTTGAATTCAGCGAAACCATCGCGCATATCGCGCAAAAAGCGCAGCCGCTACAAGCAATCCGTCGGTAAGAACGCATGTCTACGTAGATATCGGTCACGTCAGCTCCACTCCGCGGGTGCCCAATCGCCCCTTCAATGCCAACTTGAGTCACTTCGGATGTTAGTTTCATTTCGCTAGGTCCGCTTCGGGTCGGAAGTGTACCTATCAGCGCCCGTAAATCCGCCATCCAAAGAAGCCCGCCCCAAGCACACCAAGGGCACCGCATATGCCCAACGTGTATCCCAAAGGGTTTGCTAGCCCGATGGCATCCGCCGAAACGATCAGCCCGGCGGCGACCACGATCAGGCTTATCCAAATAAGCCACGCCCTACGCAAGGCTTGCCCAGCGGTTAGCCGTAAAAAGTAAATGAGAACGAGCCAGGACGGCGCGAGTAACGCAACCAAAAGCACACCTATCAAGATCGTTGCGAACACTCGCGCCCCTATTATTCGACTCCACTCTACTGCCTGCTACGGGTCGGAAGTGGACTTCGAAACTACCGAATTTGAATAACTTCGTCGTGATCGAAATCGAAGCTTAACCGGGGAATACCTTCATCGGAACCGAGAGACTCTGCTAGCTCAGGCGCAATCGATGCCGTTGGCTTTGCCATACGAACATAACTTTGCTGCCGCGAATCCCAGTCATAAACGTAAAAACCGGCACCTGTATAGCTCTGCCAGACTTCCCTAGTTCCCCAGTTAACGACCTGAAGAGATTCTCCGATCTGGTCATGAACCTCCGAATGAGCGAGCACTTGGTCAGGAACCAAACCCTCTCCTCCAGTTGCAAATATTGCGAAACGCCCAAGTCGGTCGACACAAAACCAATCGAACTCAAGTCCTTCGATATCTGACTTTTGTACCATTAACCCTCCGTGCGTCGATCTCAGCGTTGGCGTCCGCTCTGTGTCGGAAGCGGACATACAAACTCGCGCCGCAAATAAAGAACTCTCCCCGCTCCAAGGGGCGTTTGACAATTAGGTCATTGAACTTGGTCTTGCATAAACTCGCCCCACCCGGCAGCGTGCTTATCGACTATGACTGCAGGCGGGTTCATCCCTTGGTCGCTGCCAACGCCGACGCTTGAAAATCAGTCGGTCATTTTCAGTGAGGTGGGCGTTGAGCACCCTGCCGGTGATGACCATGGGTGCGGGCATCCGCTTACGGCTGCATTCTGGAAGGTTCAGTCATACGAACGGGCCGATATAACCTCGTCGCGCCGCGAGCGTCACCGCATGGGTGCGGTCATGGACGCCGAGCTTGCAGAAGATCGACTTCAACTGGGCTTTGATCGTTTCGCTCGAGCGACTCAGTCGCCCGGCGATTTCCTTGTTGGAGTGTCCGCTGGCAATGAGACTGAGGATGGCGATCTCGTGCTCGGTCAGGGGTTCATCGAGAACGTGAGTCGCCAGTTCGTACGCGATTTCAGCAGATACCGCGCGGCGGCCTGCGTGAATCGAGCGGATGGCGTCCACTAACTCGGCACGGATACCATTCTTGAGAAGATAGCCCGCTGCGCCGGCCCGGATCGCACGTGCTGCGTTGGCATCTCCCGGGTAGGTGGTAAGAACAAGGATGCGCGCATGGGGCGACAGGCGGCGGATTTCGATGATCGCCTCGACCCCGCCCAAGCCCGCCATCTGCACGTCCATCAAGGTCAGGTCGGGCGACAGTGCGCGGAACTTCTCGATGGCTTCGGCGCCGTCGGTCGCCTCGCCGACGGGCTCCATATCGGGCTGCCGGTCGAGCAGCGCGGCGATACCGTCGCGCACCATAGGATGGTCGTCGACGATCAGAACGCGGATTGGGGGCGGCATGACTATCTCCACCGACGCAGACCACGAAGATTGTAGGCAATTGCCCCGGGCACGGTCAGCAGAATTTCGGTCCCTCGACCGGCCCGTGGCCGGATGACAAGACGTCCGCGTAACCGCCGAGCTCGTTCGGCCATACCCTGCAAACCGTAATGGCCGGCCTTGCCGCCCGCTACTGCAATGTCTGCGGCTATACCCTTCCCATTGTCTGCGAAGAGGATTTGTAGATCCGTCCCGTGGCGGATTTCAACTGTCACTTCGGTGGCGTCTGCGTGCCGGCGGATGTTGAAGAGGGCCTCGCCTCCGATACGCGTGATCTCGTCGAGCGCCGCCGGGTCAAGCGGGGGCGCTCTGCCTTCGGAAATGATTGAGGTGTCGATGGCGGGGTCGAACCCAAGCCGCGCCATCATGTCGCAGATGATCTGCCCGAGGTCGCCGTCTTGCTGCGAGCGCAGCTCGCGTACTCGGTCGCGTCCTTCAGCGATGACCTGGTCGGCAGTATCGATGGCGCTGATGAGCGAAGCGCGCGCGGGCGCGCCGGGCGGCAGATCGTCGACCGCGAGCTGGAAGCGGAGCGTCAGTGCCTGGACCGATTGGAGCAGCGTGTCGTGCAGCTCGCGCGCGATGCGTTCGCGCTCCTGGGCTCGTTCGGACATCCGCATGCGGATGTGATGTGCGACCGCGCGCAGCCGCATCGAATAGGCGAGCCACATCAGCGCCAGCAGCGCCGCGGCGCAGAGCAGTTTGAACGGCCAGCTCTGCACGAACGTGGGCTTGATCTCGAAGGCCAGCGTGGCGCCCTCGTGGTTCCAGATGCCATCGCTGTTCTCGGCAACCACGCGAAAACGGTAGCGTCCGGGACCCAGATTGGAATAGGACGCCGTCCGTCGGGCACCCGCGTCGACCCAGCCGTCGTCGACGCCTTCCAGCCGGTAGAGAAAATGCACGCGCTGCGGCACGGTAAAGCTCAGTCCTGCGTAAACCAGATTGATGGTATGCGTACCAGCAGTGAGCACGACATCGACCGGGTCGCGCCAAGTTTTCCCATCGCTTGTGAGCGAGCGGATGGTGACCGGTGGCGGCAGCTTGTTTGGCTGGAGCCTGGCGGGGTCGAAGAACGCCGCGCCCTGACGGTTGAGAAACCAGAGCCTGCCGTCGTCCGCCAGAGCGCTTTGGGGGCCGGAAAAGCCGCCCTGCTGGACGGTACTGACCAGCCCGTCCAAGGCATCGAATTTGGTATAGGGCAGCGGCGCGTTAGGGTCTTCGAAGGCGCGATCAAGATCGGCCGTGGCGACCCGGTAGACGCCCGTGCGGCTGAACAGCCAAGTCTCGCCGCGCGCGGTTTGTTGCAGCGTCCGCACCCAGGTAATCCACGGAAAGCGTGCCTCGTCGAGGTGGCGCAGATCGTTTTCGCGCATCCGAACCAGGCCTGCACTTCCGCTGACGAAGAGGTCTTGTGAACCCGGCAGGTTTCCCGCCATCACCGCCCATGGTGTCCCGATACCCGTTGTCGCAAGCGAGGTCACGTCCAGGCGGTCCCCATGCAGAACGGCCACGTTGGGCGGGACGATAAGGGCAAGGTCACCCGATGGCGTCGTGGTCAAGTCCCACAGCTTAAGGTTGGCAAGCGTCCCCTGGGCTTGATGCCAGCCTGATGTGTCTCGCCACAACAGCGCGCCGCTCGCAAGCCCAAGCCAGAGACGGCCCTCGCGATCTTCGGCGCAGGCGATCTTCGCCCCTCCTCCCGGATAGCCCGGCAATCGCTGCACGCGCTCGCCGCGCAGTAGGATCGTCTGACCCGGCTCGATCATCCACACGCCACCGTCACGGCCAGGACACATTGAGATCTGGTCCGTGAGAAGCCCGAGCATCGGCGTGGCGCTTGTGTTGGGAGAAACATGAAACAGTGTTCTGCGCGACGCGATATAGAAGCTGCCGTCCCTCGCTGCGGCCATCGCAAGCCCGTGCTCCGGATCGGCGGGGATGGCGGGGTCTTGTGCCGCGGCGGCGCGACGAAATTGGTCGATGCCACTTTCCGTGGTAATCCAGACGTTACCCTCTCGATCGACGAATGACGCATAGCTGATATCGGAGGTAAGGCCGTTCGCTGCCCCAAACCGGTAGACCTCGCCACCGGGCGCGCCACTCGGGGCCTGTGGGTTGGCGATGTAGAAGATGCCGACCGCCGCGGTCGTGCCCCAAAGTCCGCCGCTCCGGTCAAACGCGAGGGCTGCCCTGACGACGCCCGGCACGGGTGGAAACGTGTTGCTCGATGTCAGGCGCTTCCCGCTAGCATCGAAAAGCGCGCGCGTGCCGGCGGCATCCGAGGCCCAAAGCGTACCGCTCTGATCCAGTGCGATTTGAGGTCGACCCGACAATGGCACGGGCACCTTCTCAAATCGCGTCGCGTGTGGTGCGAGGAATGAAAGGGAGCCGCTTTCTCCATTCTCCGCGCTTAGCGCGACCCACAGGCCACCGTCCCGTGCAACGACCAAACCGGTGATGTACCCGGGAGGCAGGCCCAACGCCTCGTCGACGCGCTCCCACCGAGACTCGCGAAAGCGCTGCAACCTCTTATCCAGCCCCATGGACGATACCCAGATCGCCCCGTCTGGCATCTGCGCAAACGTAGCCAGACCACGCGGCGGATCGGGCATATGCATATCCTGAAGGGAGCCATTGCGGTAGACGGCAACGCCACCGGTATCGCGCAACCCCACCCAAAGCTCGCCGCGATCGCTGACCATGAGTGCAGATGGCGACGCATGCCGCTTGCCCGCTCCTTCCGGCCAGTCGATTCGCTCGAAGGTCGCGCCATCGAAACGATACAGCGCATCGCCTGCAAGCCAGAGATAGCCATCGGCGGTTTGCGTAATTCTCAGGAGGCCGTCGGGCGCGCCATCATCGGCAGCGGCACGGACATGCTTGAACGGTGCGAACCCAGCAGGGATGGTCTGCGCCCGGCCGACCGAGCAGGTGATCGACACGATCGCCAGTACGAGAAGAGCTTGGCCAATCGAAAGCAGGCGAAACCGGATCATTCGACGGGCCTTCACCGCATCATCGGTGGCGACAGGTGCCTATTTTATCGAGAGAGTATCAAGAAAGGCCGCAGCCTCGAAAATCGCCATTCGTGGAAAACATGACCGACGCAGCATCCGGCCTGCAGAAGGGGCAGTCCGCAATGCCAGTGTTCCCTGCCGTCAGTCGGTGCTCAATCCCAGGCCGGGTATTGGGCGCTACCCGAATGGGTGGCCACGCCTGGCACGGCGTACGGTGTGTGAGCAGAACGACGATCAACCCCATCGCCGATGCAGCAGCGATGATGTTCGCGTGCATGCGCGCGTCGGATCTTCTCTGCGAGGCTCGTCACGACCCTCTCCCTTAAGGCAACACTGAATAAGTATCGCCGCCGTCATGATGTCTGGAAGGCTCGCAGGGTGTGTCGCGTGGCGCCGGGAAGACTGGCCGTCTTGCCAAGCCGCGCGGCGCAGCCTGCGAGCCTTCCGGACATCACCCCCTCACTCTGAATTGAGCATGTTGGGGCTCGCCCTGTCTGTCCGCATGCCTTCGGTCCGCCGTCTCGACAGACAGCCAGTCTGCCTTCGCCGACGGCCCTGTGGCCTGCGAACAGACAGGGCGAGTGACGGCGGCGATACTTATTCAGTGTTGGCTTAAGTCACATCTTGTTGTGCGATCTTCACCCAAGACCGGTCAATTGCAGCTCCCGTCGCTGACTGCCGTGATGGCGTTCGGGTGTCATGCCCCCTAAAAGGTGAGTTCTTTGCCCCACCCGGGGGTGCCGCCCGCCTTGGGGCAAGCCTACGCTGAAGACATGCAGCGCCTCTTCTCCATGTTTCCCATTGACCTGCCGGGTATCGGCCTGGCGACGCCTGCGCTCGCCGTGTGTTGCGCGATGGTCGGAGCGTACGCACTGATCCGCGGCGGCGGTGCGGTGTGCCCATGCGCCGGCATTTCTATTGCAGCCGCCATCGCACTCGCTTTGCTCGGGCCGGGCGCCTATTCCGTCGCTGCGCACTTGTTCGACCGGAAAAGTGTTGCCCTCAACGACCCCGATATATCGGACCGACGCAAGGATCGATCGTGACCGCGCCAAAACGGCCGGCGGCGATAGCAACCGCGCACGCGCGGCTATGACTCATCCCATTTTTCAGCGAGGCAGGCCACGACCAGCCTTCCCTGCACAAAACCTCAAGGAGATATGACGTGCGGAAAATCATCATTGCGCTCCCGCTTACCCATTATTTCTTGCCAAAAGGATCTTCAACATGACGTCATATCCCAGCGTCCGAAATGCAGTCACCGACCACCTCCTTACGCCTCAGAACGCGGCTGTCGTGATCATCGACTTCCAGCCGGTGCAAGTAAGTTCCATCGCCTCGCGTGACAAGCGACAGCTGGTCGCCAATATCACGGCGCTCGCGCGGATCGCGAAGCTCTATGGCTTGCCGACCGTGCTCTCGTCAGTGAACGTTTCCACAGGGCGAAACCAGCCGACGATTCATCAGCTTACCGATGTGCTTGAAAACGTCCGAGTCATTGATCGTACCTCCATCAACGCCTGGGAGGACCGGGATTTCGTGTCCGCCGTGAAAGCAACGGGCCGAAAGAAGCTGATCATGGCGGCGCTGTGGACCGAGGTGTGTCTCGTCCATCCGGCCTTGGACGCCATCGCGGACGGATTCGAGGTATACCCCGTCGTCGATGCCTGTGGAGGGACATCGCTTGAGGCTCACAACGCCGCCCTTGACCGTCTCTTTCAGGCTGGCGCCAAGCCAACGAGCTGGGTGCAAGTCATCTGCGAGCTTCAGCGAGACTGGAATCGAGAGGCCACGGTGCCTGGCTTCGCCGAGATTCTCTTCGCCATCGAAGGGCACTGAGCTGCTTCAGCAAAAGAACGGAGCATTTGTAGCCGCAAACTAACCGCGCAGGCGACACATAAAGCCAAGCATCTAATCGAGATGGAGCCAACATGAGCAAATTGATAGTTCTTTTTTTGGCTGTATTCGCAGTGGCCGCGCATGCGCAGCAGGCGAGCGTGCCCTTGTTCTCGGACAGTTACGCAAAGACTCCGAGCCAACTCTCCGCGATCTCCCCTACGGGCGGCGCTGGTGGTTCCGGCAATGCCAAGGTGCAAGTCGTCACCATCCTAGGCAATCCATCGCAGCCGGGCCCCTATAGCCAACTGTTACGCGTTGGACCCCACGCATCCATTCCTGCACACCATCATGCCGGGGACCGCATCGGTACCGTGTTGTCGGGCACGTGGCACTTTGGCTATGGCACAAAGTTCGACGCCAGCAAGCTGAAGACCTTGCCCACCGGCTCGGTCTACACCGAGCCGGCCAATGCGTCGCACTTCGCGCAAACCGGTGACGAGGCAGTCACCGTGCTCATCACCGGCGTGGGCCCGACGGACACGGTCTACGAGAATCCAGCGGACGATCCGACAACCAAACACTGAGCCCGCCGCTTCAAGTTCGACGGTCACACGCGCGCGGCAAGACTTGCTTCCAGTAATGCCGGATAGGAGATCTCCGGCAACTTTGTTGCTCATTTGGCAAAGAGAGGCGGCAAGACTGCCGGTGACATTGCCCCGCTGTTTCACCCCTTCTGTGGAGACGAAATCATGGCTCGCACTCTTCTCGCCGCATGCCTGGCGTTGGCCTTGAGCCTTCCTGCTGTCGCGGCGGTCAAACCCTTCCCACCAACCTTTCACACGCAGGAGGTTCAAACAAACGGTGCAACCATCCATGTCCGCGTCGGCGGCAAAGGACCGGCGGTCGTCCTCCTTCATGGTTTTGGCGACACCGGCGACATGTGGGAACCATTGGCCGCGAACCTCGCCCGCGACCATACCGTCGTCGTACCGGATCTTCGTGGCCTGGGACTCTCGTCGCACCCGGAAGCGGGCTATGAGAAGTTGAATCAGGCAGCGGACATGCGTGGCGTGTTGACGCAACTTGGCATCGACCACGCGGTGATCGTGGGGCACGACATCGGCACCATGGTCGCCTACGCCTACGCCAGGCGTTACCCCGACAAGACCGACCGACTGGTGGTTATGGACGCCCCGGTACCCGGAGTTCCACCGTGGGATCAGATCGTGCGCTCTCCCTTGCTGTGGCACTTTGATCTGGGTGGGCCCGACATGGAGCGTCTGGTTGCAGGTCGCGAGCGCATCTATCTAGACAGGTTCTGGAATGACTTTGCGGGCGATCCGGCAAAAGTCGACGAGAGCACGCGCGAGCATTATGCCGAGCTCTATGCCAAGCCGGGTACCATGCATTCGGCATTCGCCCAGTTCCGCTCCATTCGCCAGGATGCAGAGGACAACAAGGCAGCACTGAGCCCCAAGCTCAGCATGCCTGTACTAGCGATTGGTGGGGCGAAATCCTTTGGCGTCAACGAGGCGGTAGTCATGCGCAATGCAGCCACCAACATCACTGAGCTTGTCGTGCCGAATGCCGGACATTGGCTCATGGAGGAAGCACCCGACGTCACTGTGGCGGCAGTGCGCAACTTCATCGACGGGAAACCTTTGGCGGGCGGAGCCAATGGATCCGTAGCCCAGCATTGAAAGAGAACCGTACAGCAAGTGCACCTGTATGCAGGTGCACTTTGAAGTGCGCGGCGGCATCCACCAAACCCGCAAGCCGACGTCCCATGGGTTCGGGACGCACAGAATTTGCTGGTCTGTGGCAAAACTCAGACAACCTTGCCGAATCGTTCGAGAGGATATGTCCATGCAGATCGAACTGAACAACAGGACCGCCATCGTCACCGGCTCAACGGCGGGTATCGGGCTTGCCATCGCGAGCGGCCTGGCCGCCGCCGGTGCTCAAGTCATTGTCACGGGACGAACGCAGCAACGCGTGGACGATGCGATCACCACCCTCAGCAGGGACATTCCCCATGCAAAGGTGTCGGGCATCGCCGCCGATCTCGGGACGAGCAAGGGCGCGCAGGAACTGATCGAAGCCGTACCGGCGACGGACATACTGGTGAACAACCTGGGTATCTTCGAGCCAAAGGCATTCTTCGATATCCCCGACGAAGACTGGATTCGATTCTTCGAAGTGAATGTTCTGAGCGGCATTCGCCTTGCCAGACACTACGCGCTGGGAATGGCCAAACGTGGTTGGGGCCGCATCCAGTTTCTCTCCAGCGAATCGGGTGTGCAGATCCCCGCGGAAATGGTTCATTACGGCACCACGAAGACGGCGCAACTCGCCGTGTCGCGCGGCCTGGCCGAAACGCTGGCCGGAACAGGCGTCACCGTCAACGCCATCTTGCCGGGCCCCACCCGGTCCGAGGGAGTGGGTGACTTCTTTGCAAAGATCGCTGCCGACAAGGGCATTTCGCAGGCGGAGGTCGAACGCGACTTCATCGCCACCCACCGTCCCACTTCCTTGATTCAGCGCCTCGCCACGGTGGATGAAGTCGCCAATCTGTGTGTTTATCTCGCCTCGGAGCAGGCCTCGGCCACCACCGGCGCGGCCGTTCGCGTGGACGGAGGCGTGGTGCGCTCCATTGTCTGAACGGGTGCGAAGATGCCCGCTCCTGTCGGGTTCGAGTTCGATGTTGCGGGAGTTACGCTTTGGGTCGGAAGCGGACGCATAGGCTGAGCGACCATGCACTCAGTGTCGAACACTTGCCGACTGATCATGTGCCCATTTAGGCAATCCGCAGCTCATGCATTTCCGCGTAAATCTATTAATGAAGCGGCCCTTGCTTATGAAGAAAGTTTTGCTGCACCTTGGACACCGGAAATATGTAATGACTAAATTGATGTAGGCGTAGACCACGAACCAACAAGGCACGACGTACTTCACGGGTGCTTTGATATTAAAAAACGAAAAAAACAACGCGCCCAACGGAAAAAGAGCGAGCACACCCCACGAAGCGTGTGTCCATATGCGCAATTCGCACCAATACTTTGCGTACATGGGCTCTTTGTTCCTTTAACTTAGACGATTGGAAAGTAACTGGTAAGTCTGCTTTGGGTCGGAAGAGGACATTGTCTACTTATACCGCTTGGCCCAGAAAAGCATCGTCTCGATACTGCGTTTCAACTTCGCTTCGTTGCAGCTACCAATCAGATCGTCCAAAAAAGCGACAACCTCATCCCTTCCAAAAGCCTTGCACCAGTACGAAGGGAGCTCGCTGACGCTTAAGTTCCAGTGTTGTGCCGACGCATAAACAGACGCGTCTAGAGCCAAAGGAGACGAAGGAGCGACGCCTAGCAATATGGTGGCTGCCAATTTCTGTCGTTCATAGTGATTTTCCTGTAGGCGCGAATCATAGAAGAATGACATGAGGCCAAAGTAGACCTCTCTTTCGGGTGCATTTCCGCAGCTGAAAATGAGTTGGCGCTGCTGCTGCGAGTTTGATGCGCCAAGCTCATCGGCTGCAAACGTGACCTTCTCAATGATCTTCTCGCGATCCCATGAATTCACAACGTCACCTGACTTACCCACCCCGAAGACATACGACGCGTTTCCAACCCCTTTTTACTTTCCGGCCAGTGAGGTCCGCTTCGGGTCGATAGCGAACGTCACTCGACTTCAAGCTCCCCTGCCGCCACCTTCGACACCAACACCTCAGCCAAGAGCCCGTAGACACGCTCAGGGCCAGAGTCATTGGCCACGTATCTTATGTGGAAGGCATAGAACTCGGTGCCAAGTGCAGCGTTGGCAGACGCAACTCCCAGCTTCACTGCCTCCTGAATCTTCGCAGCGTCCAGCTTTCCCTGGTTGCAAGCTCCTGTCGCATGCAACTCGTCGCAACGCAAGGCGGACGGCGGGACCTTGGATAGCTTTAGCTGCAAAAGGTTGTGCGTTGGCCCAGTGATGCGGGACACGTAGAGAAACCCATCAACACTGCCAAACTGCATCTTCTCCCCCTGATACCTTGCCGAATCTGAGTGTCCGCTTCGGGTTGAATGCGGACATTACGGGCGCGAAGAATCTGCACCAATATGGAAAGACCGCTCGTACCTTTGCTGTAACCGCACGGCCGCCGACCTTTGAAGCTCAGTGTCGTTGCTCACGGATGGTGTCTGAATCAGTACAGCCAGAGTGGCGAGCTCTGCGGAAGACAAGGAGGATAGCGGTCTTCCGAACATCACCATGGCTGTCTCGACCAGCCCTTGTCGCTGCGCCCCCGTTGTCGAGAGAGACCCAATAACTCCTAAGCGTTCATTCTCGCTCAGATGGAAGGCAACGAGCGAGCACCAGGCCGCATACTTCAACTGCCACCGAATACCCGTCAGGTTCTTGCCACCTCTGTCGTCTAGGCGCATGAGGAGCCGTGTCGCATAGGGAACGGTGTCGCCATTGGTAATAAGACGGAGGGAGGCAATGGCACGTGCCGGGGGGAACTGATCCTCCCTTTGATGCTGCCGTATGGTCAGGCGGGCTCGACTCAACGTCGGCTGAAAGCAGGCGAGGTCGTATGTCACGATGATGCCTAGCAGGCAAGCCATGCCACAGGCCGCTGCTGTCGCGACTCCCCTTCCATTGAAGCGCATAGACCCGAACTCCGCGTATGAGGTGGATATTCTTCTGCCCCAAACTTGCCGCCAACGGACAGATCGTGTCTAACCTGAGGAGAAAGATGGCATTTTTGGAATGTTCGCTTCGGGTCGAAAGCAATGGGATGGACTCCTCCCCGCCCTCGGCATCTATAGAGTGCCAAACTGGAGTTGCGACACAACCAGTCACAGCGAGGAGGAGTCCACTTATAACGCACGCATCCCAACATCGCCTGCGTGGCGCTTGCGAATAAAACCGCGCGACTCGCATGGGCATTACTGCGTTACCAGCGTGACTACCAACCCGCCATGGCGGCCGCCTGAAAGGAGCATCCGTA
>Ga0209563_100066_pt1 | contig 257382 bp, 262 predicted proteins | sample AraplaCvi_mMF_r2_FD_184271 | JGI IMG/M metagenome (GOLD analysis project Ga0209563, IMG submission 184271) | Arabidopsis root microbial communities from North Carolina, USA - plate scrape CL_Cvi_mMF_r2 (SPAdes) (version 2) | ecosystem: Host-associated > Plants > Roots > Endosphere | place: USA...
ACATGCGCCGATGGGTCACACTCGCAACAGCCTGACCACGCCCGGACTCCGTCCAGCGCACAACGGAATACCCCAAAACCAGCGAAAAACGACCTCAGCGGCGCCCTTGCTGCCGCCAACTTCACCCTAGCGTCGCCGGCACACCTCAAAACTCGACTTACGCAACGGCCCCTGCAAGGGAGGGAACGTCTACCCGATCGGCAGCCGTGTGAACTCCACACCGCGCGATCCCGGGGGCAGGCTGAACATCATCCCGTCCTCGCCAACCATTATCGGTCCGTCGTAAAGCCGTCGCGCGTCGCCCAGGAACGCTGGATACATCATCCGCGATGGCATCTGCGGGATGACGTGGCTGAACACCACGAAGCGGACCCCCGCCTCCTGCGCCTCGCGCGCGACCGCTTCGGGCGACGCATGATAGGTCAAGATGTCGCGCGTGATCTGGGCGGTGCCGGTAATCCCGCGCCGGGTCAGCGCCGCGGTCACCAGCTTGACCAGTTTGGGCTGCAGCCCTTCGTGAACCAGCAGGTCGGCCCCGCGCGCGGCTGCGACCAGCGCGGTGCTGGTGGTCGTGTCGCCGCTCACCACCACCGACCGGCCCTTATAGTCGAACCGGTATCCTACCGCCGGGTCGACCGGCCCGTGATCGACGCGGAAGGCGGAGACACGCAAGCCATCGGCATCGAGAACGACGACGCGATCGTTCGACCCGCGTGGAGGAATGGCGAAGGGCCGCGCGACCCCGCCGGCGCCCGATGGCGGTGCGATCACCGGGCCATGATGCGCGGTGCGATAGCCGGAATCGAGCGCATAAGCGGCGTCGAATCCCGCCACCACCCGGTCGACGCCCGGCGGGCCATAGATCGGCAGCGGGCTCGTCGTGCCATTGCCGGTCCAGCGCAGCAGCATCATCGGGCCCAGCCCGTCGATATGGTCCGAATGGAAATGGGTCAGGAAGACCCCGTCGATCCGGCCGTTGGGTATGCCCATCAGAACGATATTGCGAGCGCCGCCTTCGCCCGAATCGACGACGAAGATATGCTTGCCCGCGATGATCACGGTGCACGCCCCGGCACGGCTCGGATCGGGCAGGGGGGAACCGGTCCCGCACAGGCCGACATGCAGCCCGTCGCCCAGCGACGCTGTCCGATCGAGGCCGGCGCGCGCATCGAGCGCGGCGCCCAGCATCATCGCGCCCGCTTGCCGCTCGAACGACGCCATGCCGGCGACCGCAGCGATAGCCGCCGCGATCGCGACGACGAACCTTTTGCGCATCCCCATCTCCCTTCCCAGGGAGGATGCGCGCAGATTTTGGCATAATCAATGCCGAAACATTGCGCTCGCTGCCGCTGCTGCTAAAGTGGACAAAACAGGGGAGGGATCGGATGCGCAATATCGTCCGCGTTGCCGTGGGTCTGGTCGGGCTATTCAACGTCGTATTGGGGCTCGGATTTCTGCTCGATCCCGCTCAAGCCGGCCTGCGCTTTTTCCTTACCTCACTGGGGACGCAGGGAATGGCCACGATGCGCGCCGATTTCACCGCCTTTTTCATGACCGGTGGGACGTTCGCGCTGATCGCCGCATGGCGCGCGCGGCGCTGGCCGCTGCTCGTCCCGCTGTCCTTGCTGTCGATCGCGATCCTGGGACGAGTCGTCAGCCTGATCGCCGACGGCGCGCCGCCGATTGCCTTTCCCCCGATGGCGGCCGAGGCGATCATGATCGCGTTGCTCGCTTGGGGCTGGCGCACCTTCGATGCGGACGCGGGCCGATGAAAAGATGGGTCAAATGGACGTTGGGCACGGCCGCCGTGCTCGGCGTGACCGGCTACGCCACCAAGGATTACGTGTTCCTTCACTTGCCGGGATGGATCGCGCCGCGCGTCGCGGACAACCGTCCCGTCAAATGGCAGCCGGGGCCGGCAACCGCTACGGTGCCGGCCGACAAGCGCCCGCCCAACATCGTGCTGATCGTCGCCGACGATCTCGGCTATAACGATATCAGCTTCAATGGCGGCGGCGTTGCCGGCGGCGTGGTCAAGACGCCCAATATCGACGCGATCGGCCGCGGCGGCGTCAGCTTCGCCGACGGCTATGCCGGCAACGCGACCTGCGCGCCTAGCCGCGCCGCGCTGATGACCGGCCGCTATCCGACCCGCTTCGGCTATGAATTTACGCCCGCCGACGTTCATCCGCCTGCTTGGTTCCCCTCCGGCCTGATCCGCACCGACGCAGCGTTCTCGCGCAATATCGCCAATTTCAAGACCGACTGGGAACACAAGACGATCTTCGACGAGGATGCCGCGCGCGCGCCGGCGACGGTCGCCGACAAGGGCGTGCCGAGCAGCGAGATCACCATCGCCGAATTGCTCCGAACGCGGGGCTATCACACCATGCATCTCGGCAAATGGCACCTCGGCGACGGCAAGGGGATGCGCCCTGAGGAGCAGGGATTCGACGAAAGCCTGGGTTTCATGATCGGCGGACAGATGTATTTGCCCGAAAACAGCCCCGACGTCGAAAACTCGAAACAGGATTTCGACCCGATCGACAAATTCCTGTGGGCCAACCTGCCGTTCAGCGTACAGTATAACGGCGGCCAGCGGTTCCGGCCGGCGCGCTACATGACCGATTATCTGACCGATCAGGCGATCGCGGCGATCGGCGCCAACCGCAATCGGCCATTCTTTCTTTATCTAGCGTACAACGCGCCGCACACGCCGCTTCAGGCGCTCAAGGCGGACTACGACGCGCTGCCGCAGATCGCCGATCATCGCTTGAGAGTATATGCCGCGATGATCCGCGCGCTTGACCGCGGCGTCGGGCGGGTAATGGCGACGCTCAAGGCGCAAGGGCTCGACCAGAACACCCTGGTCATCTTCACCAGCGACAATGGCGGCGCGCATTATATCGGGTTGCCCGACATCAACCGGCCCTATCGCGGGTGGAAAGCGACCTTTTTCGAAGGCGGGGTCAAGGTGCCGTTCTTCATGCGCTGGCCGGCGAAGATTCCGCCGGGCACCAGCATCGCGGGACCGGTCAGCCATTTCGACATCTTCTCGACCGCCGGCGACGTCGCGGGCGCGACGTTGCCCAAGGATCGCGCGATAGACGGTGTCGACCTGATGCCGTTCATCGAGGGCAAGAAGACCGGCACGCCGCACAACGCCTTGTTCTGGCGCAGCGGCCCGTATCGCGTGGTGCGCGACGGCGACTGGAAGCTGCAATTGCTCGATCTGCCGCACGTGGCATTGCTGTACGACATGAAGGCCGACCCGACCGAACGGCACGATGTCGCAGCAGTCCATCCCGATGTCGTGGCGCTGCTCAAGGGGCTGATTGCCCAACATGATCGTGAGAGCGTAAAGCCGGCCTGGCCGTCCTTGATCCGCTCGCCGATCGCGATCGATCGGCCGCTCGGCACCAAGCCGCGGCCGGGCGAAACCTATATCTACTGGTCGAATTGATGAACCCACCCGACGTCCTGCCGCCCGACGGCCGCCGCCTCCGCTCCCAGAACAGCCGCAACGCTATCGTCGCGGCCATGCTCGAGCTGGTTGCCGAGGGGCGGATCACCCCGAGCGCCGAGGAAGTGGCGTCGCGCGCCGGTGTCGGGCTGCGCACCGTGTTTCGGCACTTCACCGACATGGAAAGCCTGTACGCCGCGATGACCGGGCGGCTGGCCGAACATTACGAGATGTGGCTGATCCCGTTCGACTCGACAGAGTGGCAAGGCCAGTTGGTCGAGGCGATCAAGCGGCGGACGGCGACCTATGAACGCCTGCTGCCGTTCAAGCGTGCCGGCGACGCGCATCGTCACATGTCGCCGGCGATCCAGGCCGAACATGCGCGCATGCTCGGGATGATGCGGCAGCGGCTACACTCGTTCCTGCCGCGCGAAATCACCGACGACATGGCGCGGTTCGAGACGATCGACCTGATGCTGAGTTTCGAGGCGTGGCAGCGGCTGCGCGACGAACAGGGTCTGTCGATCGACGTGGCGCGGCGGATCGTCCAGGGCGAAGTACTGCGGCTGGCCGGCGTGGAGGGCTCTGCCGCGGCGGCTTGACCTTAGAGCGCGATAACGTGGGTTTGACCGACCGTGACGGAGCGGATTTTGGCGCAGGGCGAGGAACGAGGAGCGGAGCGATGCTGAAGGCATCGTGACCGACGAGAGACACTGCCATGCGCCAAAAGGCGCCCGCCGCTTTGCGGTTGCGCGGGCGCGTCCGCTGGTCTGCGTCGCGGCCCTTGCGCGTAGCGCCGCTACGCGCTGCACACCGCTCCTTGCCAGCGAACACGCCCGGGCAATCACGGCGGGTCAAACCCACGTTATCGCGCTCTAGCCCTCACCCTCCAGCGAGCGCTGCATATATATCGTATCCAATATCCGACCGAATTTGCGGCCGACGCCGACCATCCGACCGGCATGAACGAATCCGCATTTCGCGTGAAGCGCGACGGAGGCGGGCTCGCTGCCGCCGATAACCGCGATCATCTGGCGAAATCCGGCCTGGTGTGCCGCCTCGACAAGCGCCGGCAGCAGGTGCGAACCTATCCCCCGGCCGAGCTGGTCGGGAGCGAGATAGATGCTGTTCTCGCACGTCTCGGCATAGGCCGGGCGGTCTCGGAACTGAGTAGCATAGGCATAGCCCGTCACGGCGCCGTCGCGCTCGGCGACCAGGAACGGCCATCCGCGCGCGGTGATCGCGGCGATCTTCTCCCGCCAGGACGCGACATCGGGCGGATCGATGTCGAACGTCGCGGTCCCGTTCAACACATGATGCGCATAGATTGCTGCGATCGCTGTGGCGTCGTCAGGCCTGACGGGGCGGATGGATGAATCGGTCATGACCGTAAATTTGCAAGCCGTCGCGTGGGACGCAACCGCCGATATCGTCTGCGTCGCGGCCGGTTCGGGCGTCAGCATAACGCCGTGCGCGATGCGACACGGCAACACTGAACCTGGTGACCCCTACGGGACTCGAACCCGTGTTTTCGCCGTGAGAGGGCGACGTCCTAGACCGCTAGACGAAGGGGCCGGCGGTGACGCGAAGCGGCGCCTCTAGGGGTGTTGCCGAGTGGCGTCAAGGTGATTGAGCCGGGCGAGCCGCAGGCAGGCGCAGGGCTCGGCCGGAAGATGCGCCATTTGGACGGGGTCATGCCCGTGTTGGCCCGTTCGGCCCGCCTAAATGGAACCGCAAGCCGTAACGAACGTCTTTCACCTGCGGGGCAGGACGGTCGGGTACGAGCCTTTCCGCCCGGTTGAAACAGGAAGGATAAGAAATGCTCTGGACAATCGTCGTCATCCTGCTGGTGCTCTGGCTGCTCGGCTTCACCGTGCTCCACGTCGGCAGTCTCATCCACCTCCTGCTGGTAATCGCGCTGGTGGTGGTGGTGGTCCGCCTGATCCAGGGCCGCCGCGCGATATAGGCTGAGGAAGGTCCGGATCGCCGCGCTACCGATGCGGTGCGCCGGGTTCATCGACGTGAGAGCGCCCGCGCTGGCGCCCCCGAACGCTGCCAGCGGCGGGTCATAAATGCCAGCCTTCGGGAATGCCCGGCGGGACGCTTCCGCCGGGCATTACATTTTTCCTTGGCTGGTGGCGCAGGTTGCCCAGGAGAACAACGGCAGAAGCGGCTTTTACTCCTGCTGTGGCGCCGTACATTTGCTCAATTTGACGGCTTCCGAAACGCCTCCGCCGAAATCTTCGGGCGGACTATGTCGTTGCGTGGGCAAATTTTCCGAATGACTGCGCGGCTCGATCGAATCACAGAACTAGAAACGGATGGAAATGGGTGGAAGGGCCACGATATGCCGCCGGATCAGGCCAAATAGCGGCGATCGCGGCTGAAAAAATCGACGGATGATGCAACTTGCTGACGCCCTGTGTGTTTGGACCCCGATCGGCTGCTGATCGTTGTTCCAACGGAACGTCGGCGTGTGGTCGGTTCAGAAACTATTCCGATAGGGGATGTGCATGACCAAGAAGTTCCTCGTTGCGGCCGCAGCCGTGGCGCTGCTGCCGCTCGGCGCCTGTGGCCACAAGACCGACGCTGCCGACAACGTCCAGGCCGCCGCCGACAACACCGCGGACGCGATCGACGCCAACGCCGATGCCATGCGCGACGAAGGCGGCAACATTGCCGACAATGTCCAGGCGACGATGGACAACAAGGCGGACGCGATGAACAACAAGGCAGATGCGGTCCGCGCCGCCGGAGAGAACAAGGCCGACGCCATGGACGACGCCAAGAAATAAGCTCGGTTCGGGCGGCGGAGGACGCTCCCTCCTTCGCCGCCCATCCTGACATCAGACGGTGGCGCATCCCGGTTCGAGGATCTCCCCGTGCTGGCACGAGCTTTCCGTGCCAAGACGGTGAAACGGATTCCTGACGCAACGATAGCGGCGTACCGAAACGCGCCTAGGCTGCGGGTGCGAGCGCCCGGCCCCCTCTCCGACCATTGCCTCGTGAACAAGACCAGGTGATCAAGTGATTGATCATCGGGCCGGTTGTCGCGATTAAGATGTCCGGCGCGACATCGATCGTCAGGGGAGAGCACAATCCAATGGGAGGCAGAATACGGGGGCGGCGTCGATCGCATTCGGCAAAGATCAGGCGGCGCAAGATCGTCATCGCTTCGGCCGCGCTGGTCGCGGTCATCGCGCTGGCCATTTTCGCCGCGAACGGCGGGGTGACGGGACTGTTCGACGTCCAGGGATCGGACATCCCACCGGTCGACGAGCATTGACCCGAATGCCGGTACGGTCGATCGCGCGCTGCATTGCGGCGGTCGGGCATTAATATCCCATGCCCGACATTTCCCTCGCCCAGGCCCGCCGCATCGTACTGGCTGCACAAGGCTTTGGCGCGCGGGGCGGTGCGCCAGTCGGCCGCGTTCAGCTCGGGCGCCTGATCGATCGGCTGAGCCTTCACCAGATCGACAGCGTCAATGTGGTCGCCCGGGCGCATTATCTGCCGGCCTTCTCGCGCCTGGGCCGCTATGATCGCGACCTGCTCGACACGACGGCGTGGGGCGGCAAGCGCGACCGCCGGTTGTTCGAATATTGGGCGCACGAAGCGTCGCTGCTCCCGATCGACCTGTTTCCGTTGATGCGCTGGCGCATGGCGCGCGCGGATCGCGGCGAGGCGGGTTATGTCGCGCTGCGCCGCTTCGCGACCGAGCAGCGTCCGCAGGCCGAGGCCATCCTCGCCAGGATCGCGGCGGAAGGGCCGCTCGCCGCGTCCGACTTTCCGCACGGCAAAAGCCGGTCGGGATGGTGGGAATGGGGCGACACCAAGCGCGCGCTCGAATGGCTATTCTATGCCGGGCACCTGACCACCGCGACCCGGCGACGGAGCTTCGAGCGCGTCTATGACCTGACCGAACGCGTCATCCCCGCGAAAGTCCTCGCGCTGCCGGCGCCCGACGAGCGCGATGCCCGGCGTCAGCTTCTCGAACGCGCGGCGCGCGCGCTGGGCGTCGCGACCGCGGCCGAACTGCGCGATTACTTTCGGCTGAAGCCGGTGGAGAAGGACAATGCGATCGGCGACCTGGTCGACGCGGGCGCCCTGCGCCCGGTCCGCGTGGAAGGGTGGAGCCAGCCCGCTTTCCTGCATCGCGACGCGCGCATCCCGCGGCGTATCGCGGCCAGCGCGCTGCTGGCGCCGTTCGATCCGTTGATCTGGCATCGCGACCGTACCGAGCGACTGTTCGGCCTGCGCTATCGTATCGAGATCTACACGCCGGCGGCGAGCCGCGTTCACGGCTATTACGTATTGCCGTTCCTGATCGACGAGCGACTGGTCGCGCGGGTCGACTTGAAGGCCGATCGGCAAGGTGGTGCGTTGCTGGCGAAGGCGCATTTCGAGTCCGGCGCGGCGCCGGACAGCGAGGAAAGATTGGGCACCGCGCTCAGCGAAATGGCCGCCTGGCTGCAACTCGATCGAGTCACGCTACGCTGAAGTGCCCCGCTGCCCCTCGCAACAAAAAGGGGATGGTCGTCACGAGCCATCCCCTCAGTAAGTACTGCGGGTACGATCAGGGATGCATATCGCGCAGTCTGCCGCCGATTGCGCCGGCGACCGCGCCGATAAAGGCGCCCACCAGCAACGAGAGGCCGGTAAACCCGGCGACCGACATCGCGGCCTTGCGCGCGGCGTCGATCGCGTCCTTGCTCATGTCGACGTCGACCGGTGCCGCCGCGATATTGGACAAGGCGGAGGCCGCCACGGCGACCATAGCGATCAGCACCGTAGCAGTGGCCCAAGTGAGCAGGCCATGGGCGGTATCGCGGAAGAACACTTCATCGGTGTGGAGGCCATGCCACCGCACGCGCAGCCGTCCGGCCAGATAGCCGCCGACCGCGGACGACAGCCATTGGGTGACGATCAGCCACACGCCTGCCGCGATCGTGAAGGTTGTGGGAGCGGCGCCGACGCCCGGCCAAGGCGAAACCGAGGCAAACCCGAATGCCGATCCGATTGTTATGAGGATGAGCGTCATCGCCACCGCCGCGACAGTGCCCGCGAAAATCGCCGACCAGGACACCGCCGAAGCACTGGAGCCAGCGGCAACGCCTGATGGATAGAGGTCGGGATTGACTGACGGAGGAATATTCGTCGCCATGATCAGTGCCAGAACAATAGGAGCAGGATGATGATGGGCAGAGGAATGCCCAACAGCCACAGCAGAATACCTTTACCCATGTTAATCCACTCCCATTGTTATAGTGACAATACGGGTGCGCAACGTTTTGGTGGTATCGGCGGTTCCGCTATTCAGGCGCGTGAATGATTTGATCGAATGCCGGAACAATTGGCTCCGTTTGTTTTCAGGTCGATAGCGAAGGCATGGACCATCAGCCGCGTACTTCGCGCTCTCGGCGATCGAACTAAGCGCGAAGGTCTGTCGAACGGGGTGACGCCCAGCCGCAGCCCGGCTATGAAACCGGTATCTGCCGAGCGGGTGGAATCGTCTTGCACCACATCGCTTTCTGTACCGGCATCGGAAAGTTCCCTCGCGCGTTTCTGACAAAACGGCATTCCAGTCGAAGGACGACCGCAAATGACACAGCAGGATCGGCGCGCGGCACTGGCCTCCCTTGCGGGCGTCGGGCTGCTTGTTGCGGGGTGTGCCAAGCATGAGGCCGACGCTGCTAATGGAAGCGACGGCGACGAGGATGCAGTTACCGCGAATGAGGACCTGATGCGCGAGCATGGCGTGCTCCGCCGGATCCTGGTCATCTATCGGGAGGTTGCGCCGAAGCTGGTGGCCAATGCCGCCGCGGTCGACGCCGCGGCTCTCGCCGCCGCCACGACATTGTTCCAGACGTTCGGCGAGCGCTATCATGAGCAGATGCTCGAGGAGCAGCACATCTTCCCGATCGTGCGAAAAGCGGGCGGCGAGGCGGCGGGATTGGTCGACGCACTGCTCGCGCAGCATGCGCGCGGCCGCGAAATCACTGCCTTTGTCCTCGACCGGACTAAATCGGGCCGCGTCGGTACTGGCGACGCGCAGCCGCTGGCGCGAACGTTGACTGCTTTCGCGCGCATGTACGAACCGCACGCCGCGCGCGAGGACACGATCGTGTTTCCCGCGTTCAAAAAAGCGGTGGGCGCCAAAGGCTATGACGAGCTCGGCGACCAGTTCGAAGATATCGAGCGGCGCACCTTCGGCGGCGATGGCTTCGACATCGCAATCGACAAAGTCGCCGATATCGAACGCCGGCTTGGTCTCGCGGACTTGAACGCCTTCACCGCGCCCGCCGTCACCTGACAAGGCGGATCGCCCTACGTCCACTCGTCGCGGCAGACGCACAGCCGGACAGAATCGGGATTGTTGGCGCAACCATGCTGGGCTTGGGTTGTTGCGCTCGTGAACCATTGGGAAGAGTGTGTGATGTCGGCGTCTGTAACGAAAATGATCCCCGCGGCCGTGATTTTGCTAGGGGCGATGGGGCTGGGTGGCTGCGCCACCAAGAGTTATGTGCGGGAGCAGATCGCTCCGGTGAGCCAGCGCGTCGACGCGCTCGAGGCGAAATTGAACGAAACCGACGGCACCGCGAAGTCCGCCTTGTCGCAGGCGCAGGCCGCGTCCGGCCAAGCGCAGAACAATGGCCAACGCATCGACCAGCTCAACGCCCGGGTCGATGGCATCGAACAACGGATGGCGCAGAGCCAGAAGAAGCGGCCGCGCAATTGACGCCGTACCGTCGCTTGCACCGATCGGCCCCGTGCTGATCGGTCGGGTTCCGATCGGGTCGCAATATCGAGCGTCGCCCCATTCTTTGGGGCGGCGCCCGTTTCGTGTTGAGTGCCTGCAACAATGATCGATATCGCGCTGGCGCTCGCCGCTCTTGCGTTCACCGTCCCTGCCTCCGCGCCGGTGGCAAAGCACGCTCGGCCGTCGGCAACCAAGCCGGCACCGCGAGCCAATAAGGCGGCGAAAGTCGAACTGGCCCAATCGGCAGCAGTGACGCGGGTCGTCGACTGGGTCGCTGCATCGGACGACAATGGTTCGTTGCCCTTTATCGTCATCGACAAGAACAATGCCGCGGCGTTCCTGTTCGACGCCAAGGGCAATCCCATCGGCAATGCGCCCGTGCTGATCGGAGTCGCCGTCGGCGACGAGGCGACGCCGGGCATCGGCAGCAAGAACCTGGCCGAGATCGGCCCGGCGGAAAAGACGACCCCGGCGGGGCGTTTCCTGGCGAAATACGGATTGGCTGCGGGCAGGCAGAAAGTGCTGTGGGTCGATTACGCCACGTCGGTCGCGCTCCACCCGATCCCTACGGGGTACAATCCGAAGGAACGCCGCCGCCAGCGGATGCTGTCGCCGACCTCGGACGACAACCGCATCACGTTCGGATGCATCAACGTGCCCTCGGCCTTTTACAGCAAGACCGTGCAGCCCCTGTTCCGGAAGAAGGGCGGCTATGTCTATATCCTGCCCGACACCAAGCCGCTGGAGGCGGTCTTTCCGCTCCTGCTGGGCCAGACGGTGGCGAGCGGCAGCTCGCACTGAGACCGGGCGGGAGCGTCGCAACCCGGTCGATCATGACATCAGGTGCTGACGCTATGCGGCGGGATCGGCGCTGATATGCTGGGAATCCGGTACTGACGCCTGCGTCAGCCGCTCGAGATAGGCGCATAGCATGTCGGCCAGCGCTTCCGACCAGAGGACGATCTCAGTCTCCGTCCGCGGCGTTTCGGAAAAGCTGCTGCCCACGCCGCTCAACGTCATCTTGATCAGATCCCCGGCAAGCATCCTCTTTTCATCGGGCACGTCGGGCAGCGCCTCCCGCAGGAACGTCCGAAAGATATGGGCGTTTTCCTTCTTCGCTTCGATCGCTTCCGGCGCATCGCGGTACAGCGGTGCCGCGTCGCTTAAGGCGGTGCGGATCGCCGCTTCCTCGCATTCCGACTGGATGAAGGCATTGACCAGCCGACGTAGTCGCGCGTGCGGCCGGGTGGCCTTATCCTCGAGGATGTCGCGCAGCAGCGCTGATGTTCGCTGCCACTCGTCGCTCTGCAGACGGAACAATATCGAGGCCTTGTTGGGGAAGTATTGGTAGAGCGAGCCGACGCTCACGCCGGCGCGCTCCGCGACTCGGGCGGTGGTGAAACGCTGCGCACCTTCCTTCATCAAAACCTGAACAGCCGCGTCGAGCACCGCCCCGACCAACTGGTTCGAGCGTGCCTGCTGAGGCTGTTTCCGCGAGGAGACAGCGGTGCCGCGGTCGGTCGTCATGCGTGCTTCCTGCCAATGCGAATAGTCAAAGCTGACGAACTCGTCGTATTTTCCGGCTCAGCAGGCAAGCCCTGCTCGAACAGCTTCGTTCGCACCAGGAGAAACCCAAATGACCACGCTTTCGAGCGCCCCAGTGGCGCCCCTTCTCGCGCGCCTGTTCGCCGCCGCTGACGCCAACCCGCCGGCTCAAAGTCCGGCCTTTGCCGGTGTGACCAGTGAAGAGCGCGGTCGAATGATGCGCAGCAAGACCGACTATCGCGCTTTCTATGCCAAGCTCAGCGACTTCGCATTGCCGGTGTCGCGCGAGGTCGGCGGGCTGCTCTACATGCTGGCACGGGCGACCCATGCCCGTGCGATCGTCGAGTTCGGCACCTCGTTCGGTCTGTCGACGATCCACCTGGCGTCGGCGCTGCGCGACAATGGCGGCGGGCGGCTGATCACCAGCGAGTTCGAGCCCGGCAAGCTGGCGACGGCAAAGGCCAATCTTGTCGAGGCGGGGCTCGCCGACCTGGTCGAGTTCCGCGAAGGCGATGCGTTGGAAACGCTGGCCGTCGACCTGCCCGAGACGATCGACCTCGTGCTGCTGGACGGGGCCAAGGCGCTCTATCCGGATATCCTCGATCGGGTGGAGAGCCGGTTGCGGCCCGGTGCGATCCTGATCGCCGACAATGCGGACCATTGCCCCGAATATCTCGACCGGGTCGGCACGATCGCCAACGGCTATATGTCGATGCCGTTCAGCGACGAGGTCGAGTTCACGATCAGGCTCGCCTAATCCGCGGCAGATCTCTCGATACGATGGGTGGCCCGGTTATCGTATGAAAACCGGGCTGCCCTCGACGCCGGTCCGCTATTTAGCGGCTGCGATTCCGCATTGTTTCTGTTCCATCGGGATCTGCTTGGTGATGCGGGTGGCATTCTCGGCATAGGCTTCGGTCACCGAGCCGCTCTTCACCGTTTTGCCGCGCAGCGGACTCACGCCCTGACACAAGTGGAAGACGTGCGGCGTCGCCGACTTCTTGGCGCCGTTCTCCGGCGCGATCCAATAGACCATGTCCTGGCCTGCCGGGTGGGCGGCGTCCTTCGTCGCCTCGGCCACCGCGCTCGAGTCCCTGGCGATATCCTTCGCCTGATCGGCGACCTCGGGCGAACAGGCCGTGGTGGGCTCGCCGGCTTTGATCTGGGCCGCGCACTTGTTCATGTCCTGGGTATATTGCTCGGTCGACGGGGGCTTGAAATCCACGCCGATCACAGTGGCGAGCAGCGCCAGAACGACCCCGATACCGCCAGCGATCTTCTTGTTCTTAGGATCCATGTCCTTGTCCAGGAAGATCAGGGCAATCAGCGGGAGAAAGGCGATCACCGTAATGATCGCGCCGAGCTGGTTTTGGACGAAGAACCGGAATGCGTCCGCTCTAGTGGCCGGATCCTGCTTGTTGGCCGCTTTCCACATCAGGCTGCCGGCAATCGCGAACACTGCGATCACCACCAGAAGGCCGATCAGCAGCGCAAGGTTGCCATGGTCAAACCTGTGCTGCTTGAGCATGACGATGCCGGCGATCTCGGTGCCGATGGCAACGACCCAGGCGAGTATCGCGAAAAGACGCAGGCGTTTGGCGGCCGATTGCTGGCCCTGCGACGCGCGCCAGGCCTTGGTGACATCGACGTCCGCGCCCGGATTGTTGTCTGGCATGTTCGAACCCCCTTATCGACACTTCGACATGGCGGACGTTGGCCGGGAAGCCCAGGCCATCGCACGCGTTATCGCAACATCTTCCAGGTGACAGACTAACCGACGCGGCAGGCCCGGACCAGCAAGAAATCGGCAGCGATAACCCTCAGGAATGACGGTTATCGCCGCGCCCTTGCGTTCAGATCGGGAAGGGAAGTCGCCAAGGCGCGCCGACGGCCGACGACGGCCTAAGCCGCCTCCGCCCGCCGTTGCCTCAGTTCGTCGTTCAGCATCTCGGCGAGCAGGAACGCAAGCTCCAGGCTCTGTCCGGCGTTCAACCGAGGATCGCAATGCGTGTGGTAGCGGTCGGCCAGGCTCTGCTCGGTCACGTCGACCGCGCCGCCGGTGCATTCGGTGACGTTCTGCCCGGTCATCTCGGCATGGATGCCGCCGGCGAAGGTGCCCTCCGCGCGGTGCACGGCGAAGAAGCCGCGGACTTCAGCCAGGATGCGGTCGAACGGGCGCGTCTTGTAGCCATTGGCGGCCTTGATGACGTTGCCGTGCATCGGGTCGCAGCTCCAGATCACCGGATGGCCCTCGCGCTTCACCGCGCGGACCAATTTGGGCAGCCCAGCTTCGATCTTGTCATGACCATAGCGCGTGATCAGCGTCATGCGGCCGGGCACGCGGCCAGGGTTAAGCATGTCGAGCAGCCGCAGCAGCACGTCGGGCTCCAGGCTCGGCCCGCATTTGACGCCGATCGGGTTGCCGATGCCGCGCAGGAACTCGACATGCGCCGATCCGTCGAACCGCGTGCGATCGCCGATCCACAGGAAATGCGCGCTGGTGTCGTACCAGTCGCCGGTCAGGCTGTCCTGCCGCGTCATCGCCTGCTCGTATTGGAGCAACAGCGCTTCGTGGCTGGTGTAGAATTGCGTCTGGCCGAGCTGCGGCACGGTGTCGGGATTGATCCCGCACGCTTCCATGAACTCGAGCGCCTCTCCGATCCGGTCGGCGGTCTCGGCATATTTCTTGGCCCAGGGGCTTGAGCCGAGGAAATCGTGCGTCCAGCGATGGACCTGATGCAGGTTCGCATAGCCGCCCTGCGCGAAGGCGCGCAGCAGGTTGAGCGTCGCCGCCGACTGCGAATAACCCTGGATCATGCGCTGCGGATCGGGAATGCGGCTTTCGGGGGTGAAGGCGATGTCGTTGACGTTATCGCCGCGATAGCTTGGCAGCTCGACGCCATCGATCGTCTCGGTATCGGCCGATCGCGGCTTGGCGAATTGCCCCGCCATGCGGCCGAGCTTCACCACCGGCAGCTTCGACGCGAAGGTCAGCACCACCGCCATCTGCAGGATCACGCGGAACGTGTCGCGGATATTGTTGGGATGGAATTCGGCGAAGCTCTCGGCGCAATCGCCGCCCTGGAGCAGGAACGCCTTGCCCTCGACCACGCGGGCGAGATCGGTGGTCAGATTGCGCGCCTCTCCGGCAAAGACCAGCGGCGGATAGCTGGCCAATTGCTTCGTCGCGGCGGCCAGCGCGGCGGCGTCGGGATAATTGGGCAACTGCCGTGCTTCGTAATTGGTCCAGCTGTCGGGGGCCCATTTGGCGGCCATGATCGTCACTTTGCAAACGGTAAAACGGGCAAGTCCCATGCGCCGAAACGCCCGATGCCGCAACAAAGGAAAAGTCGATCACGCTGATCGCGCGGCTTTGCGCCGCTCTTCCAATATGGGGAAGATGGGAAACCAATAGTTAGCGTCCATTAACCATGCTGGCGCAATTAGGTCCGGATTGTACCGAACGGAGAAAGCGTTATGGCATGGCTTAGAGACGTCCTGGGCTCGTTGTTCCAAGCCCAGCCCCTTGAAGAAGGTCCAGATATCGACCGCATCCGGGAAATGCTCGATTACCTCAAGGATGTGCCCTACGTCCCGGCACCCAGTCGCCCGATTTCCTGAATCCTTGCAGCGTGCGTTGATCGCGGCATCTCTTGCACGTTCCCCGATTGTTCACATATCGAACGAGTGACCGCCGACCTATTCGATACACCCGCCGTGCCCGGCTTGGGCACCCAGCCCGACGTCATCACGCCCTCTGAGGAGCGCTCGCTGATTGCCGCGATCGACTCCGTCGATATGGCACCGTTTCGTTTCCAGCAATGGACCGGCAAGCGCCTAACCCACAGTTTCGGCTGGCAATATGATTTCCAGTCGGGCGAACTCGGCCGCGGTGCGCCGATGCCCGACTGGCTGCTGCCGATCCGCGACCGTGCCGCGGATGCCGCCGGGCTGGCATCCGACGCGCTCGTCCAGGCGCTGCTGCTGCGCTACGACGCCAGCGCGGGGATCGGCTGGCATCGCGACCGGCCCATCTACGATCAGGTCGTCGGCATCTCGCTGGGTGCTCCTGCGACAATGCGGTTCCGCCGCAAAGCGGGCGAGCGCTGGCGCCGCGTCAATGTGCCGCTCGAGCCGCGCTGCCTCTACCATTTGTCGGGAGAAGTCCGGCACGATTGGGAGCACAGCATCGCGCCGATGAACGAGACGCGGTGGTCGATCACTTTCCGGTCCTTCTCCGCCCAAGGCTTGAGGATCGCCACGGCGGCCTGATTGCGACCGCCCAACGCGCAGGGATGCATGTGGCGATCACTTCTGCCATGACACAAAAATGTCATGGAAATGTCATCTGGCGATCGGCGCCTTAGTGCTCATGCTGCTGCCTTCGGCCGCCCAGGCCGATGACGGCCAAATTTGGCTCGGCGCCAACGCCCGCGGTCCAGTCGCCGGCCGGGTGGAACTCGGCGTCGAGACGATCGAACGGTTCGGCCGCGACGAGGAAGGCGGCCTCTACGAGAGCGAGAATAGCGCGATGCTCGGCTTTCGCTTCGAGCATGCGACCCTGGCCGCGGGATATGTCCGCGACATCGTCTATCGTGGCGGTAGCGCGGCGATCGAACAGCGTGCGCGTCAAGACTTCAGTGTCGATCATATCGCTGCGATCGGTCCGCTCGCCATCGGCGCACGGCTGCGGGTAGAGGAACGCTGGCGCGACGGATCGAGCGGGACGGGCGTGCGGATAAGGCCGTTCGTCCGGTTGACCTTGCCCGTTGCCGGCAAACTGCACCTGCTCGCCAGCCACGAAAGCTTCGTCAATTTAGGCGCCGGCGCCGGCCAGCGCGGCGGCTACGACCGCGCGCGCACCTTCATGGGGTTCGGCGTGCCGCTGACCAAACGGGTCGGCGTCGAGATCGGCTATCTCAACCAATGGACTCGCGCTGCGAGAACCGTCGGCGCGGCGGCGCTCACCCTGGGCTTGCGCTGGTAGGCTCTGCGGCCCGTTCACCCGTTCGCCACCCAATTGCCATGGAACCCCGGCGGCACGCGATGCGGGATGCGGATGCTGGCCACCGGCGCTTCCGCGAACCGCGTCGCGTCGAGGATCACCAGATCGGTGGTCTCGTGCGGCAGGTCGATCACCAGCCCGACCATCCAGCCGTCGCCTTCGGCGGCATCGTCGCTGCGCGGCACGAACACGAATTCGCCGGGATAACGGCCCTCGCCGAACTCGTGCACCTCGCGCAGCCCGCTTTCCAAATCGTGCTTGTAGAGCCTGGTGGCGCTGATCGCGAAGTCGCCTTCCGGCAGCGCCATCGTATAGGCATAGCGATAGGGCTGGCCAAAAAAGCGCTCGTCGGGCCGCGGAAATTCCTGCGGCGCGTTGTCGATCGTGCGGCGATCGACCGTCTTCGCCACCGGATCGATCGTCCAGCGCTCCAGCCCCAGCGACTTGCCCGACGGTCCGCCCGTCGCCTCGGCGAACATCGTGTCATAGACGCAGGCGTCCATCACGACCTTGCCGTCCGGCGCATCATAGGCGTTGGCGACGTGGAAAATGTAGACCTGCGGGCAATCGACCCAGACGATGTCCTCCGCCTGGCCGGCACGCGGCAGCAAGCCGACCCGCGCCTGATGCTCGGGGTTCCAGCGATACGGGAAACTGTGTCCGCCGATCAGCGACTTCATCGAAAAGGTGACCGGCAGGTCGAGGATCAGCGCATAAAGATCGGTGATCGCGCAATCGTGGATTGACGGGCCGTGCTTGACCTTGATGCTCAGTTCGCGGGTCACCTTGCCCTCGGGCGATAGCACCACGTGCCGTACCGCGTCGGGATCCAACGCCTCATAGCAGATGGCATGGTGCTCACCGGTCTTCGGGTCGAGATGGGGGTGCGCGGTGAAGCTGCCGGCCAGCGTGTCGTCGAACGGATTATAGGTCTGTTCGTCCAGCGTGTCCGAGAGTTCGACCGGATAGCTTCCCGCCTCGACCAATGCCCAGGTGCGACCGGCGATGCCGAGCACGTTGGTGTTGACCGTATCGAACCCGCCATGACGCGGCCCGGGGGCGTGCTTCATCCCTGTTTCCGCCTCGACCGTCTTCGATCGGATCCAGCGGTTGCGATACCACAGCGCCTTGCCGTCGCGGAGCGCGATGCCATGGACCATCCCGTCGCCGGTAAACCAGTGATAGCCCTTTGCCTCGGGCTTCGCCGGGTTGGGCCCGATGCGCAGATAGCGGCCATCGAGTTCCGGCGGGATCGTTCCGGTGACGGTGAGGTTCTCCAGCGTGATCTCGCTGTCCATCGGCCGATGGATGCCGGTCAGGAACGGATGATCCTGATCGGGCATGCGCTTGCGGTTGAACTCGGCGACCACGCCGATGCCCTTGGTGACGGTGCCGCGGATTGCATTTTCGATCACGCTCGCCATGACTGGTCTCCGACTCGATGTTTATGGCGTCAACATAAAAGCTATGGTAACAGTGTCAACATGTTTTGGGGCGTGACGTGACGGAGCGGGGGGTGAAGGCCAAAACCTCCTATCATCATGGCGATCTGCGCGCGGCGCTGATCGCTGAGGGATTGCGCCTGCTCGCCGATCGCGACGCCGAGGATTTGTCGCTGCGCGAAGTGGCTCGGGGCGTGGGGGTCAGCGCGACTGCCGTCTACCGCCATTTCCCCGACAAGGCGGCGCTGATGGCCGCGCTTGCCGCCCAAGGGCTCGATATGTTGAGCCAAGTGCAGCACGCCGCCTATGACGCCGCGGGCGGCGGGGTTGCCGGGTTCAACGCGACCGGCGCAGCTTATGTCCGCTTCGCGCTGCTCCACACCGCCTTGTTCCGCCTGATTTTCGCCAATCCGCCGACCGGCAAAATCGTCGAGCTCGCCGACTCTCCCGACAATGCGATGCGCTTCTTGATGGAGAACGCTGCGAAGCTCGCGCCGCCCGGGATGGAGCCGCGTGTCTTCGCGCTGCAATCCTGGTCGGTGGCACACGGTCTCGCGATGTTGATCATCGATGGGCAATTGCACGTCGACGACAAGACCATCGACGCGGTGATCGATGCGCATATGATGGCGGTGAGCGACGAGAGGAAAACCGGATGAAGGCCCAGGCCAACGGCATCGAGATCGAGTATGAGACGTTCGGCGATCCGACCGATCCGCCGGTGCTGCTGATCATGGGCCTGGCCGCGCAGCTGACGCGGTGGCCGCTGCCGTTCGTCGAGCACCTCGCCGCTCGGGGCTATTTCGTGATCCGCTACGACAATCGCGATATCGGCCTGTCGACCAAGTTTGACAACGCGCCGGTACCCGAGCTGCCCGCGCTGATCGGCGCGATGATGACCGGGCAGAATCCGGACGTGCCGTATACGCTCAACGATATGGCGGCGGACGCGGTCGGTCTGCTCGACGCGCTCGACATCGGGCGCGCGCACGTCATGGGAGCATCGATGGGCGGGATGATCGCGCAATTGGTCGCGGCGGAATATCCCGACCGCGTGCTGTCGCTGACGTCGATCATGTCGTCGACCGGAAATCCCAATCTGCCGCCGTCCAAGCCCGAGGCGATGGCGGTGCTGATGTCGCGTCCGACCAGCGGCGAGCGCGAAGCTGTGATCGCGCATGGCGTCCGGACCGACCTGGTTATCGGCAGTCCTGCCTATCCGAGCGATGAAGCCACGATCCGCGCCCGCGTCGAACGCGATTTCGAGCGCATGAATTATCCGGCCGGGCCGGGTCGGCAGCTCGCCGCGGTGGTGGCGAACGGCGATCGTCGCGCGGCGATCGCCACCATCAAGGCGCCGACCATGGTGATCCACGGCGCCGACGACCCGCTGGTCCTGGTCGAGTGCGGACGCGATACCGCGGCGACCATCCCCGGCGCGCGGATCACCGAGGTGCCCGGCATGGGCCATAATCTGCCCGACGCGCTTATCCCGACCATCCTCGACGCATTCGAAGACGTGGCAAGACAAACCGCTTCGGTCTGAGCCGGGGTTGCCGGTCAGCCGCGACCTAGTCGCTCGCCGGCATAACGGCCGCTGCGGATCGGCTCCCACCACCAGCGATTGGCGAGATACCAATCGATCGTCTGTGCCAGCCCGCTGGTGAAATCGTGTTGAGAGCGCCAGCCCAGTTCGCGTTCGGCCTTGTCCGGGTCGATCGCATAGCGGCGGTCGTGCCCCGGACGGTCGGTTACGAAAGTGATCAGCGATCGTCGCGGCGGCTGTCCGTCGATGCCCAGCCGCGCGTCGACCAGGTCGCAGATCGCCTCGACAACTTGCAGGTTGGTGCGCTCCTCACGCCCGCCGATATTGTAGCTTTCGCCGATGCGCCCCTTGGTCAGCACCAGTTCGAGCGCGCGGGCATGATCCTCGACGTGCAGCCAGTCGCGGACATTCTCGCCCCGGCCATAAACCGGCAGCGGCTTGCGGTCGATCGCGTTGAGGATGGTGAGCGGGATCAGCTTTTCGGGAAAGTGGAACGGCCCGTAATTGTTCGAGCAGTTCGACAGCACGACCGGCAGTCCATAGGTTTCGTGCCAGGCACGAACGAAATGATCCGACGCGGCCTTCGACGCCGAATAAGGCGAGGAGGGCGCGTAAGGCGTAGTCTCGGTGAACACGCCGCTATCGAAGGGAAGGTCGCCGAAAACCTCGTCGGTCGAGATGTGGTGGAATCGGAACGTTTCCCGTCGATCGGCGGCCAGGCCCTGCCAATATTCCGTCACCGCTGCCATCAGCCGCACGGTCCCGAGCACGTTAGTGACGACGAAGATTTCCGGGCCGTCGATCGAGCGGTCGACATGGCTCTCGGCGGCGAGATGCATCACGCCATCGACATTCTCCTCGCGGAGCAAGGCGCCGACCAGGTCGCGATCGGCGATATCGCCCTGGACGAACCGATAATTGGGAGCGTCGGCGATCGAGGACAGCGAGGCGAGGTTGCCGGCATAGGTCAGCTTGTCGAGGTTAACGACGCGCGTGCCGGTGCCGACCAGTAGCCGTACCACAGCCGACCCGATAAATCCGGCGCCGCCGGTGACGAGGATAGTTCTCACCAATCGGTGCTCGCGCGGCGGCGAAGATAGGTCGCGTAATCAGTTTTACCGAGCAGGTCGGCGCGCTTCAGCATCGCGTCGGCGTCGATCCAGCCCATGTCGAACGCAATCTCCTCCGGACAGGCGATCTTGATCCCCTGGCGATGCTCGATCGTCCGCACGAACGACCCGGCGTCATGCAGGCTGTCGTGCGTCCCGGTATCGAGCCAAGCATAGCCGCGACCGAGTTGCACGACCGACAGGTCTCCACGTTCGAGATAGACCGTGTTGACGTCGGTGATCTCGAGTTCGCCACGCGCGGAGGGGCGGATCGATCGCGCGATCTCGGTGATGTCGCTGTCGTAATAATAAAGCCCGGTTACCGCCCAACGCGATTGCGGCCTGGCCGGCTTCTCCTCGATGCTGGTGGCGCGTTTGGTGGCCGGGTCGAAGGCCACCACGCCGTAGCGCTCGGGGTCCTCGACCTGATAGGCGAACACGGTTGCGCCACTCTCGCGCTCGCTGGCCGATTTGCACAAGGCGCCCAGCCCCGAGCCATGGAAGATGTTGTCGCCCAGGATCAACGCCGCCGGGCCGCCGGCGACGAAATCGGCGCCGATGATGAACGCTTCGGCCAGGCCGTTCGGTTGTGGCTGCTCGGCATAAGCGAGATTGATGCCGAACGCCGAGCCGTCGCCGAGCAACTGCTTGAACAGCGGCAAATCGCGCGGCGTCGAGATGATCAGGATATCGCGGATGCCGCCGATCATCAGCGTCGAGATCGGATGATAGATCATCGGCTTGTCGAACACCGGCAGCATCTGTTTCGATACCGCGAGCGTAGCCGGATATAGCCGCGACCCCGACCCCCCCGCGAGAATGATTCCCTTCATATGGCAGGCGTTATCGGGCGGGGGAGGGAGATACAAGTTGATCCGCCTGTCGCACCGTGCCCGGCTGTCCAGCGCACGCCGTGGTTGGAAGATTGCGTGTGGATACAATTGTCTCTACCCCGATCCGTAATGACCGACGAAGCCGACGAACCGAAAACGCATGGTGAGGATGGCCCGCAGCTCGTCACCCCGAGGCTGGTGACAGGCGCGCGGCTGAAATTCCGCCCGGCCGTTCCCGACGATGCCGAGTTCATCCTATCGTTGCGGCTCGATGGAGAGAAGAACAAGCATTTGTCCGCCACGTCGCCTGACGTCGAGCGGCAGCGGCAATGGTTGGCCACGCTGCCTTCCGACCAGATTTATTTCATTATTGAGGCGGATTGCAGGCCGGTCGGTACCGTCCGCTTGTACGACCAGCGCGGGTCGTCATTCTGCTGGGGATCCTGGATCCTATCCAACGATGCGCCCAAATCGTCGGCGGTCGAAAGTACGCTGATGGTCTATGCAACCGGGCTTGCGCTCGGCTTTACCGCTGCGCATTTTGAAGTCCGCAAAGAAAACGTCAAAGTCTGGCAATATCACGAGCGGTGCGGTGCCGAACGGGTCGGCGAGACCGAGGAGGACTATCGGTATGTCATCTCCGAGGCCGCAATCCAGGCATTGTTCGCCCGTTACGAAAGCCGGCTGAACGGGCCGGTGACCGTCGATTGGTGATCTTATCGTCCGGCTTTCCGTCGGCGCCCTGCATTTTTCCCAGAGCCAGGCAGTATGTCACAAGATAAAGGCGATATCAGTCCGCCCGGCTTAACGTTGCGGCGGGCCGATATATGGCAAGCCGTACGATTCCTTGCGGTGGGCGTTCTCAACACGGCATTCGGATATCTGATCTTCGCCGCCGGTATCTTCGCGGGACTGGCCAGTGGAATTGCGCTCGCGATCGCGATGGTGATTGGTGTCATCTTTAATTTCTTCACGCTCGGCCGCTTGGTATTCGATAGCCGCGATCCGAGCCGGTTGCCGCGGTTTGTCGGGGTCTATGCGCTGACCTATGTCGTGAACTTGGCGATGCTCGCGCTTTGGCAAAGGATCGGCGTTGGTCCGTTGCTGGCGCAACTCGCCTGCCTTCCGGTTACCGTCAGCCTGACGTTCGTGCTGATGCGCTTCCTGGTGTTTCGGTGAGCGACGTTCGCATCGACGCCGCAGCTGGTTCCGTGCGCCGGGCCTGGTTTGCCGGCGGCTGGCTGGTGCTGGCGCTGCTCGCGCTACGTGCTGTGATCCTTTTGCTTGGTCCCGGCATCCTCAACGGTGACGGCTTCCTGTACGTGGGCGCTGCCCAGCATCTCCTGCAAACCGGGCAGATGCCGCCGGCTACCGCGCAGTCGCGGTCCTTTTCGGTTCTTCTGGCGCCGGTGATCGCAGCGCTGGGGCATGACGCGATCTGGACTCCGGTTGCCTTCAGGCGATTGGGACAGCCGATCGGCGATGCGATGCATATCGTCCAGGTGCTGTTCGACCTCGGTCTCGTAGCATTGCTGATGCATTTCTATCGACAGGTTGGTCCGCGCAATCGCTGCGCATACCTGATTGGCCTGGTGGTGATCGCGCTTCAGCCGATCACCGCTTCCTGGACCAATTTTGTCGTGCCGGACTCGCTGGCGACATTCGCACTGTTCGTCGGAATCTACTTGCTGTCGACGGCGGCGGTCGATGGGGCGATGTGGCGCCTTGCGCTAGGCGGCTTCCTGGCGGGTGCCGCCGCCTTCTTGCGCATTGATCTTTTGCCGCTGCTCGCGCTGCTGATCGTGCCGTGGTGTTTGCTGCTGGTGCTTCGCCGGAGGCGCGCGGCGCTCGCCGGTGCCGTGCTCGCGCTTGCGTTATTCGCGACTCCGATGCTGGGAATGATGGCGCTGCAATATGCCAGCCAGGGTGAGGTGCGCTATGTGAATTCAGGCGCGAAGGACAATCCGAACAACGCCAAGCCAGGCTATTTTGGCTGGACCCGCGCCTGGCTGATGACGCCACGCGAGTTTCACGATTTCGCTTTTGCGGAAGCTATGCCCGGCTGGCGTGGATTTGCGATCGAGAATTATCCGGCACGCGCTTTCGTCGATGCGGCCGATCGCGCGGATGTCGCCGCGGCGCTTCATGCTTGGCAGACGGGGGGGTACACGTCCGCGGTCGATGCTCGGTTCTCGGCTGCCGGTGCCCGGTTGCGCTCAGCACGACCGCTTCAGGCCTGGCTCGCCGCACCGACCGTGCGGACCGCGCAATTGTGGGCTAACCCCGATGGCGGCGCGGCGATCACCGCCATCTTTGGACTGTTCCCACCGCCTGTCGTTTCGCGAATGGTCGCTGCCGCGGTGTTGCTATTGAAGGTGATCATCGGTCTTTTCGCGGTGGTGGGGGCGTGGGTCGTGGTCCGCCCGATCATTGCGTCACGCTTCGCGCTCGATAGCATCCTGGATTGGCCGCGAGGGCTCGGCCTTCTGTCGCTGGCGGCGTTTCTCGGCAGACTCGCGGAAATGTGCGCGCTCAATCTGATCTATGGCGGCGGGGTAATGGAGTCGCGCTTCGTAATCGAGATCTGGCCGTGCCTTATCGTGCTGGCCGCGTTCGGCTATCGCGCGATGGCGGCGCGGTTTATTCGCGCCGCCGCAATGCGATCGGAGGGGCCGGCCGGGCTCAAGCCCGGTGGGCCGATGGGAAAAGTTCAATGACCATTCCGATGAACGATCTGCGCCGACGCTATGTCCGTCACGAGGCCGAGTTGTCGCGGATCGCGCAGGACGTGTTGGCGTCGGGTTATTGGATCAACGGGCCGTACAACAAAGCTTTCTGCCAAGAATTCGCTGCCGCGACCGGCGTCGCGCATTGCGTCGGCGTCGCCAACGGCAGCGACGCGCTGGAGATCGCGTTGCGGTGCCTGGTCACCGATCCGGCGCGGCGCGAGGTGGTGACGGTCGCCAATGCCGGCGGCTACACGACGACGGCCTGCCGTCTGATCGGACTGACGCCGGTCTATGTCGATATCGACGAGGCGTCGCAATTGATGGCGATCGATCACGCCGTCGCGGCGGTTGGGCCCGCGACAGGGGCCGTCGTCGTAACCCACCTTTACGGCGGGCTGGTCGACGTCCCGGCCTTGCGCGCGGCATTGCGTGGCGCGGGATTGAGCGGCGTACCGATCATCGAGGATTGCGCGCAGGCGCACGGACTGCGCGGCGGTGGGGCCGGGGCGGGCGCGTTTGGCGATCTGGCGACGTTCAGCTTCTATCCGACCAAGAATCTCGGAGCGCTGGGCGACGGCGGCGCGATCGTGACCAATGACGCCGCGCTCGCCGCGCAGGTCGCCCGTCTGCGGATGTACGGATGGGACGGCAAATATGATGTCGTGACGAGCGGTGGACGCAACTCGCGGCTCGACGAGTTGCAGGCGGCTTTCCTGTCGGCGCAGTTGCCGTTCGTCCATACCGACAATGCGCGGCGCCGGGCGATCATCGATGCCTATCGCGCGGCGGCGGTCGACGGCATCGAATTGGTGTCGAGCCCGCACGGCAATGTCGGCCATCTCGCCGTGGTCCTCACCGACCATCGCGATCGCCTGGCCGGGCATCTCAAAGACCGCGGGATAGCGACCGACATCCACTTCCCGATCCTCGATTGCGACCAGACGGGATGGGCGGGCGCGGACCGGCGCATCGGGCCGGCAGGGCTCGATGTCAGCCGCAGGTCGGTAAAGCGCATCCTCAGCGTGCCGTGTTTTCCGGAAATGACCGACGACGAGATCGCTCAGGTGTGTGACGCATTGGGATCCTATTCGGCATGAGTACGCAGCCTCGACAGGGAGCACTCGTCACCGCTCCATCGCGCTCGCTGGTGATCCCGGTCTATCTCAACGAGGGCAATATTCCGCCCCTGCTGGCGGCGCTGACCGACCTATATCGCGCGCTGGACGAGGATCTCGAAGTCGTCTTCGTCGTCGACGGCTCGCCCGATGCTTCGGGCGAGGTGCTCGCCCGCGCCCAGGCGAGCATGCCCTTTCCCGCCCGCATCATCTTCCACAGCCGCAATTTCGGATCGTTCACCGCGGTCCGCACCGGGCTCGAACACGCATCGGGACGCACGTTCGCGGTCATGGCGGCCGACCTGCAGGAGCCGCCCGAACTGATCGCACGGTTCTTCGCAGCGCTGGACAGGGACGAATGCGACATCGTGTTCGGCCAGCGCATGAAGCGGAACGACGCGCCGGTCCGCGATGCCTTGTCGCACACATTCTGGTGGCTCTATCGCAAGCTGGTGATCTCGGGCGTGCCGCGCGGCGGGGTCGATATCTTCGCTTGCAACGACGCCGCCCGCCGCGAATTGCTCGCGATCGAGGAGCCGAACAGTTCGCTGATCGCCCAGCTATTCTGGATCGGCTTTCGGCGGTCCTTCGTCACCTATGAGCGTCGTCCGCGCGAGATCGGCACCAGCGCCTGGGGCGTCGGCCGCCGCCTAAGGTATATGATGGACAGCATTTTTTCGTTCACCGACCTGCCGATCATCCTGGTATTGTGGGTTGGCATGGCCGGGGTGGTCCTCAGCCTGATCTTCGGCATCGGCGTCGCGGTTGCGCGACTGACCGGCCAGATCACCGAGCCAGGCTATACCACGCTGGCTCTGTTGATCATGTTTTTCGGATCGGCCATCCTGGCGGTGCAGGGGATCATCGGATCCTATCTCTGGCGGACGTTCGAGAACACCAAGCGCCGGCCGTTGCGCATCGTCGCCCGGATTCTCGAACCTGCCGACCGGGAGTCCGGCAAGTGAGCGCGTCCTCGGCATCCCCTGTGCTTGGCTCGGCAATCGGTGACGATGCGCTCGGTCAGACCATCGGGTCGCGGATCGATCTTCCCGTGAAGGGTTGCTTCGTTGAACGATTGCCGCACTTCGTCGACCCGCGCGGGAGCCTGGTGCCGCTCGAGGCGGGCAAAGGCGTTCCTTTTACCCCGCAGCGCATATTCCTGGTCCACAACGTGCCCGGCAACAGCATCCGCGGCGAGCATGCACACCGCGCCTGCGAGCAATTTCTCATTGCCGTGCATGGCGGACTGTCGGTGTCGATCGACGACGGTGCGACCCGCGGCGAGATTCGGCTCGGTGATCCGACGATCGGCTTGTACCTCGCGCCGATGACATGGGGGGCGCAATACGATTTCAGCCCGGATGGCGCGTTGCTGGTCGCGGCGTCGCACACCTATGACGCCGACGATTACATCCGCGACTACGACCTGTTCATCAGCGAAGGGGGACGCTGAACCTTCAATAGCCCAGCACCAGGTCGACCACATTCTCCATCGGCCGGTCATTCAGAAACGCGTCGAGGTTGCGCAGGAACAGTGCCGCGGCGCGGGGGAACATCTTGGTCTGGCTGCGGCCCGACAGGTGCATCGTCACCATGCAATTGGGCGCGGACCATAAGGGGTGATCGGCCGGCAGCGGTTCGGGATGCGTGGGATCGAGGAACGCGCCGGCGATCTTGCGCCCGTGGAGCGCGGCAAGCAGCGCTTCCTCGTCGATCATGTCGCCGCGCGCGATGTTGATCAGCCAGGCCGACGGCTTCATCCGCGCGAGTTCCGCTGGGCCGACCATCGCCTTGGTCTCGTCGGTCGAGGGCGCGGCGAGGATCACCCAATCGAAATGACCGAGCCGCTCCTGCCACTGGTCGGGCGTCAGCGTGCCGTCCCGGCCCGACCGTGTGACGCCGGTGACCTCGACACCGAACGCTTCCAGGCGCGCTGCAATCAACGTGCCGATCGCGCCCATGCCGACGATCAACGCTTTGGTCTCGAACAACTCGACCTTGCCCGGCGCGTCCTTCGGCCATTCGTGACGGTCCTCGGCACGAACCACTTCGTCGAAGCGTTTGGCCGCGACCAGCACGCCCATCACCGCATATTCGGCGACCGCGAGCGCGTTGATGCCGACGCCGTTGGTCAGCATCGTCCCATGCTCGCGCATCCGGTCGAGCGGGAAGGCATCGAGCCCGGCATAGATGGTCGACACCCATTTCAGCCGCTCGCCATGGCGGATCGCTTCCGCGGTCAGGCTGGTCGGCTGCATATCGACCCAGGCGATGTCGGCATCGGCGATCATCGCATTGGCCTCGGCCGGCGACGCGAACCATGCAACGTCGAGCCCGGCCGGCAATTGCGGCTCAAGCAGCGGTCGCGCCAAGGCGGGCAGAACGGCCTTCATGCGTTCAGAACCACGATTGATTGCCCTGGACGTAGCGCCGCTGGAACTCGGCATCGTCGATCACGAGGTAGATGATGAATTCGATGAACGCGATGGTCGCAGTGATCAGGCCGGGCAACACGAGCAGCCAGCCGATCGTCCCGCACAACAGCATCGTCACCGCCGCGCCGGTCTTGTTGAGGTAGAATTTGTGCGCGCCGAAACAGCCGAGAAAAAAGGCGAGCAGTGCCGCCGCTACCTTGTCCTTCGGCGCCACTCCGGCAACGCCCGAACCGTGCAGGACATAGATGTTGCCGGCTCGGTCGGTGGTCGCTTCGAAATCGACGACCTGGCCGCGCGCCGGCCAATAGCTTTCGCGCCAGTCGGGCCGTGTGAAGGTGTAACGCTGTCCATCCTCGCCCGAAATCTGCCCTTGGCTCGCCGAATTATCCCAACCCAGCACGCGTCCCCGCATCGCCCATCCCCGATTCTGATTGTCCGGCGCGGAGATTAGCCGCCTGGCGCGGGCTTTCAAGCGAGCGTTGGTCGCCAATCCCAGCCGAGCGGGTCGCCGTCCATGACCTCTATCCCTTGCGCCGCGAGCTCGTCGCGGATCGCGTCTGATCGGGCGAAGTCCTTGGCGGCGCGCGCCTCCCGCCGTTCGGCAAGCCTGGCGGCGATATCGGTTTCGCCTAATGTCGCAGTCGTCGGGCGGACGCGTAAATCCTCGCGTTTCAGACTGCCGAGATCGAGCCCGAGCACGGCATCGAAATCGGTGAGCGCGGCGAGGCGGTCGGCAGGTGCGACTTTTTTGTCCGCGAGTAATTCGTCGAGCACGACCAGGGCCTTGGGCGTGTTGAGGTCGTCCGACACCGCCTCGTCGAGTCGCTCGCGATAGGATAGCGCCGATCCGGCGGAGGGCGCGGGCGGGCGGTCGCGGAGTTGGGCGACGGTGATCGCCAGGCGCTTCAGCCGGGTGAGTGCTGCGGCGAGATTTTCCTCGCTGAACTCGAGCTCCGACCGGTAATGCGCGCTGAGGCACATCAGGCGATAGGCGAGCGGATGAACGCCGGCGTCGATCAGCTTCTGCAGCTTCCGGAAATCGCCCGACGACTTGGACATCTTGCCGGTCCGTTCGACCAGGAAATTGTTGTGCATCCACCAGCGCGCGCCGGTGAAATCGGGCTGTTCGGGGCAATCGCAATAGGCCTGGTTCTGCGCGATCTCGTTCGGGTGGTGGATCTCGCGATGGTCGATCCCGCCGGTATGGATGTCGAACGGCGAGCCGAGATATTTCTCGCTCATCACCGAGCATTCGAGATGCCAGCCCGGCGCGCCACGGCCCCAGGGCGAATCCCATTCCATCTGGCGGTTCTCGCCCGGCGCCGAGGTGCGCCAGATCGCGAAGTCCTGCGGGTGGCGCTTGCCCTCGACCGTGTCGATCCGGCCTTCGCGGACATCGTCCTGCGTGCCGGCGAGCTTGCCGTAATCGGGCACCGTCGAGACGTCGAAATAGAGCCCGCTATCGAGTTGATAGCAATGTTTCGCCGCGATCTTCTCGCCGAAGGCGATCATCTCCTGGATGTGGTCGGTGGCGACCGACCAGCGCGACGGCTCGCGGACGTTGAGGTCCTTGAGGTTCTGCTTGAACGCCGCGGTATAATGCGCCGCGATGTCCCAGATGCTGGTCGCGTTCTTGCGCGCCGCCGCTTCCATCTTGTCGTCGCCGGCATCGGCGTCGCTGGTCAGATGGCCGACATCGGTGATGTTGATGACATGGGTGAGCGGATAGCCTTTCCACGTCAGCACGCGGCTCAGCGTATCGGTGAACACATAAGCGCGCAGATTGCCGATATGGGCGTAATTATAGACCGTGGGGCCGCACGAATAGACGCGGATATTGGCGGGATCGATCGGCTCGAAACGCTCGAGCGAGCGCGACAGGCTGTTGTAGAGCGTGAGTGGTGCGCCATGCGACATGCGCGGGGCTTAGCGGGGCGGGCAGGGGGCCGCAACCGGAGCGGCGTGCGGCCGAGGCGCTCCTACATCTGGTGCGTTGGCGCGGGTGTGCCGTCGGACCATGTGCAGGCTCCCAGCAGCAGAACCGACAAGGGCGGGAGGGCAGCGGTTTCGGCTGTGTGGTCCGGTGTCGCGAACCAGTAATTGCCGCCGAAGACGGGCGAACCGGGCGCGTTGGCGCCCCAATTGTCGCCGTTCTTGAAGGGGATGAAGAACATGACGTGCGCCATATCGTGGTCACCGTCATCGGACAGGTAAGATGATTTCGACATCATGTACGACATCGCGCCCGGCGCCAGCGGCGGGATCTCCTTGGTGCGCAGTGCGGTCTTGATGCGCTCCATGATCTCAGCATCGGTCCGGCCGGCGAGCGTCATGGCAGTACGGAGTTTGGCGAGCGGCGCGATCGAACGCGCGGCCTGCGGATTCTGGCATTCAGCGGCGTGGATTTTGGGGTTCCAGCGTTCGGGCCAATCCGGCGCGCCGCTGAAACTGCGGGATACCATGCAGACGAAGCCGTTGGAGCCGGTGACCGCGGTTTCATAGCCGGCGCGCGTCAGGACCAGGATGGTCGCGTCCTTGGAAATCGATTCAGGCGCGGCGCTCCTTGCCAGGGCAATCTCCTGATTGCGGTCCATGAGGTAGGCGTCGACAGGCGCCATGCGGGGGTAGGATGCTTTCTGATCCGCTGCGGTGCCCGCCGACATGGCGAACAACGCGGGCGCGGTGATCGTCATCGTGGCCGCGAGCCTGCCTAGCGATCTCGCCATCTTCTTCGCGGTCGCCTTGAACCAGCCGCGTCCATTGTCGCCGGCGGCGTTCGGGAATCTCATTACGCGCATCGTCCTGCCTCCTCGTCGATGCCGCCCCTCGGGGAGCGGCATTCGAACGACGAGCGAAGGAGGCGAAAATCGACACTGTCGTCGGAATTTTTTATTCGATGCGTTGACGCCAGTCGTAATATTGCTTGGTCTGACTGATCGGCAATGGCCAGGCCGTCGTTAGGCCGACAGGCGGGAGCTACCCTCCGTATCGCGGACCAGTTCGAGTTCGCGGCTGACGATCCCCTGCAACCGCTCGCACAGGGGAAGATAATCGCGGCCCCGCTGCGCTTCCATGACGATCGTCTGGCAAAGGCCGCCGCCCAGTGTCAGGATCAGGTCGGCGAGTTCGGACCGGGCCGTTTCGCGGTCCTCCCCGGGTGCCCATGCCGCCAGCGCGGCCGTCAGCGCGCTCTTCACGCTCGCGCTGATGTCCTCCTGCAGCCGCGCGACGCGTGGATTGCGCGACGATTCGGCCATGATCTCCGGCATCAACCGATAGCCTTCGATGTCCTCGTCGCAGGAAACGAAAGCCAGGATCCACTCGCGGATCGCCGCCATGTCGCCGGCGTCGATCGCGCGTTGCAGCGTTGCTTCGTCGAGGAATTGGGAGAGGTCGCGAAACGCGATCGCGGCGATGATATCCTCCTTCGAGGAGAAATCGCGATAGATCTGGCCGACCTTGATTCCCGATGCGACCGCGATCTGCGCCACGCCGGTCCCGTGGAATCCGTTCTGGATGAACAAGCGGCGCGAGGTGTCGAGAATGAGTTGCCGGCGCTCCGCCGCCCGTCCGGCGGTGGCGGTGGGCAACAGGCCCCAGCAGTCCAACATCGTCGACATTCTTCAATCCTCGACTTGACTTACATCAGTTGTTCGCAGTAGCAGCATTTTTGTGAGTGAACGTTCACTCACACAGCATATATCAATGGGGTCGGTATGTCACTAATCCGCAACGCGCTCCCCGCGATCGCGCTCGTGTCGCTTGCCGCTTGCGGACAGGGTGCGCAGCAGCCCCCGGGACAGGGCGCGCCGCCGGTCGGATATGTGATCGTGAAGGAGCAGCCGGTGACGCTGACCACCGAGCTTCCTGGCCGTACCACGGCCTACGAAACTTCGGACGTGCGGCCGCAGGTCAATGGCATCATCCTCGCCCGGTTGTTCCAGGAAGGCGACATGGTCAGCAAGGGCCAGGCGCTCTACCGGATCGACCCGGCGCCCTATCAGGCCCAGGTCGCCAATGCGCGGGCAGCGCTGGCCAAGGCGCAGGCCGCGATCGCCTCGAGCGCCGCGCTCGCGCGTCGCTACGGCGAACTCGTCAAGATCAACGCGATTTCGCGCCAGGATTACGAGAACGCGCTGACCAGTGCCGCCCAGGCGCGCGCCGATGTCGCCGCGCAGCAGGCGGCACTGCGCAGCGCGACGATCGACCTCGCCCGCACCACCATCCGTGCGCCGATCAGCGGCCGGATCGGCCGGTCGATCTATACCACCGGTGCGCTGGTCACCGCGTCGCAGGCCGATGCGCTGACCACCATCTCGCGGCTCGATCCCATCTATGTCGACATCCAGCAATCGAGCGCCGACCTGCTCAAACTCAGGCAGCAAATCCTGTCGGGCCAGGTGGCGAGCGAAGGGCAGGCGCGCGTCAAGCTGAAGCTGGAGGACGGCTCGATCTATGGGCCCGAAGGCATGCTGCGCTTTGCCGACGTGACGGTCGATCCCAATACCGGGTCGCAGACCATCCGCGCGCAATTCGCCAATCCCAACGGGCTGTTGCAGCCGGGCATGTATGTCCGCGCGCAACTGGCGCAGGGAACCCAGCTGCAGGGCATGCTGGTGCCGCAGCGCGGGGTCGGCCGCGATGAGCGTGGCAATGCGACCGCTCTGGTCGTCGGTCAGGGTAACAAGGTCGAGCCGCGCGTGATCAAGACCGAGCGGGTTATCGGCGATGCCTGGCTGGTCACCAGTGGACTCAAGCCCGGCGACAAGGTGATCGTCGAGGGCGCGATGATGCTGCGTCCCGGCATGCCGGTCACACCGCAGCCGTGGAATCCCAACGCCAAGCCCGCTGCGCCGCAGCAGCCGGGCCAGGCTCAGGCGAAGTAACCCTCCATGTCACGTTTCTTCATCGACCGGCCGATCTTCGCCTGGGTGATCGCGATCGTCCTGATGCTGGCCGGCATCATCGCGATCCGGTCGTTGCCGATCGCGCAATTTCCCAGCATCGCGCCGCCGGCGATCTCGATCACCGCGACGTATCCGGGCGCGGACGCGCAGACGCTGGAAAATACGACGACGCAGATCATCGAGCAGCAGATGAAGGGGTTGGACCACCTTCGCTATTTCTCGTCCTCGTCCTCGTCGGCCGGTACCGTCACCGTCACGCTGACGTTCGAACAGGGGACCAATCCCGACATCGCGCAGGTCCAGGTCCAGAACAAGCTGCAGGCGGCGACGCCGCTCCTGCCGCAGGAAGTCCAGCAGCAGGGCATCCAGGTCGCCAAGGCGACCCAGAACTTCCTGATGTTCATCGGCCTCTATTCGGAAAATGGTGCACATGACGGCAAGGACCTTGCCGATATCGTCGCCACCAAGGTGCAGGATCCGCTCAGCCGGGTGAACGGCGTCGGCGATACGCAATTGTTCGGCTCGCAATATGCGATGCGGATCTGGGTCGATCCGCTGAAGCTCAACAATTACGCGCTGACGATGACCGATGTGATGACCGCGGTCCGCGCCCAGAACGCGCAGGTCTCGGCCGGCCAGGTCGGCGGGTTGCCGGCGCCCAAGGAGCAGATGCTCAACGCGACCGTTTCGGTCCAGTCGCGCCTGAACACGCCCGAGCAATTCGCGCAGATCCGGCTGAAGAGCAGCGCCGACGGATCGGTGGTGCGGCTGGGCGATGTCGCGCGGGTCGAATTGGGCGCCGAGAATTACGGGTTCGACGCGCAATATAACGGCAAGCCGGCGACCGGTATCGGCATCAAGCTGGCGCCGGGCGCCAATGCGCTCAGCACGGTCGAAGCGGTGAAGGCGAAGGTCGACGAGGTCGCCAAGCAATTCCCGTCCGACGTGAAGGTCATCTACCCCTATGACACCACGCCGTTCGTACGGTTGTCGGTGGAGCATGTCGTCGAGACCTTGGTCGAGGCGGTGGTCCTCGTCTTCCTGGTGATGTTCCTGTTCCTCCAGAACTTTCGTGCCACGCTGATCCCGACGATCGCCGTGCCGGTCGTGCTGCTGGGGACCTTCGGGGTGATGGCGCTGACCGGGTTCAGCATCAACACGCTGACCTTGTTCGGCATGGTGCTGGCGATCGGCCTGCTGGTCGACGACGCGATCGTCGTGGTCGAGAATGTCGAGCGCCTGATTACGACCGAGGGGCTCAGTCCCAAGGACGCCGCGCGCAAGTCGATGGATGAGATCAGCAGCGCGCTGGTCGGGATCGGCCTGGTCCTGTCGGCGGTGTTCCTGCCGATGGCGTTCTTCGGCGGGTCGACCGGCGTGATCTATCGCCAGTTCTCGCTGACGATCGTGTCGGCAATGGCTTTGTCGGTGATGGTCGCGTTGATCCTGACGCCCGCTTTGTGCGCGACCATCCTGAAGCCCCACGACCCGAACAAGAGCGAGGGTAATGGCCTGCTGGCGCGCTTTTTCCGCTGGTTCAACGAGAAGTTCGAACGCGGCCAGGTCCGCTACGAAAAAGGCATGCGCTCTACCGCGCGCGGCTGGAAGCGCTCGATGCTGATCTACGCGCTTGTCGTGATCGGCATGGGGCTGCTGTTCTGGCGCTTGCCGACCGGCTTCCTGCCCGACGAAGACCAGGGCTATGTCATCGCCATCGTTCAGGGACCGTCGGGCGCGACAACCAGCCGCACCGCCAAGGGTCTCGACCTGGTCCGAAACCATTTCCTGCAGGACGAGAAGGCGAACGTCCAAGGCGTCTTCACCGTCAATGGCTTCAGCTTCGCGGGCGCCGGCCAGAATAGCGGCATCGCCTGGATCCCGCTCAAACCCTGGTCGGAACGCAAGGGCGGGCAGAACAGTGCTGCGGCCATCTCCGGCCGGGCGATGGGGACCTTCTCGCAGTACAAGGACGGGATGATCTTCGCGATCGTGCCGCCCGCGGTATCCGAACTCGGCAACGCGACCGGCTTCGACCTGCAGTTGGTCGATACCGGAGCGATCGGCCATGACCGGCTGATCCAGGCCCGCAACATGATGCTGGGCATGGCGTCGCAAGACAAGAATCTGGTCGGCGTGCGCCCGAACTCGCTGGAGGACGCGCCGCAGCTCAAGGTCGATATCGATCAGGACAAGGCGCGCGCGCTCGGGCTTGATCTCGGCGAGGTGAACTCGACCATCTCCGCGGCATGGGGCGGCGCCTATATCAACGACTTCATCGACCGTGGCCGGGTGAAGCGCGTCTATGTCCAGGCCGACGCGCCGTACCGACTCAAGCCCGAGGATATCGGCAGCTTCTACGTGCGCTCGAACAACGGCCAGATGGCGCCCTATACCGCTTTCTCGACGTTGGACTGGGCGCAGGCGCCGGTGCAGCTGACGCGCTATAACGGCCAGCCGGCGATCGAAATCCAGGGTGCGCCCGCGCCCGGCGTGGCATCCGGCGCCGCGATGAAGGCGATGGAGGCCATCCATGCCAAGCTGCCTCCCGGCACCGCGCTCGAATGGACCGGTCTGTCCTATGAAGAGCGGCTGTCGGGCGGGCAGGCGCCGGCGCTCTATGCATTGTCGCTGCTGATCGTGTTCCTGTGCCTTGCCGCGCTGTACGAAAGTTGGTCGGTGCCGATCTCGGTCCTGCTGGTCGTACCGCTCGGCGTTCTCGGCGCCTTGCTTGCCGCGACCATCACCGGGCTCAACAACGACATCTATCTTCAGGTCGGCCTGATCACGACGATCGGCGTGTCGGCGAAGAACGCGATCCTGATCGTCGAGTTCGCCGAGGAGAAGATGCGCGACGGACTCGGCGCGTTCGAAGCGGCGGTCGCCGCGGCCAAGCTGCGGCTGCGCCCGATCCTGATGACCAGCTTTGCCTTCGTCTTCGGCGTGTTCCCGCTGGCGATCGCGGCCGGCGCCGGGGCGGGCGGGCAGCATGCCATCGGCCGGGCGGTCGTGGGCGGCATGTTGTCGGCCACCATCCTCGCCATCTTCTTCGTGCCGATGTTCTTCGTGGTCGTGCTGCGCCTGTTCGGCCGGCACGGCGAACGCGACACGACAAGCGACAGCGATACCGGTGCGGTCGCGCCGCAGGGAGCCTGATCCGTGACTGTTCGTCCCATCCTCGCCCTCCTGCTTGCCGGCAGCGCGCTGTCCGCTTGCAACCTCGCTCCCAAATATGTCCGGCCCTCGGGCGCCGTTCCGGCCGCGCTGCCCGAAGGTGGCGTCTATCCGCGGGCCGCGACCGACGCGCCCGATGTGACCGCGATCGGCTGGCGCGACTTCTTCACCGACGAACGTCTGTGCCAGGTCATCCAGCTCGGGCTCGACAATAATCGCGATTTGCGGCTGGCCGCGGCGAACGTGCTGCAGGCGCGCGCGCAATATCGCGTCCAGCGCGCCGACATATTGCCCAGCATCAGCGCCAACGGGTCGGCCACCTATACCAACACCGCAGGCGCGGCCGCGAACACCGGGGGTGCAGCCGGCGGCGGTTCGTCGACCGACATCCAGTATTTCCAGGCCAATGTCGGTTTCTCGGCGTTCGAGCTCGACCTGTTCGGACGGCTGCGCAACCTCTCCAAGGCCGCGCTCGAGCAATATTTCGCGACCGAGGAAGCGCAGCGTACGACACGAATCAGCCTGATCGCCGAAATCGCCACTGCCTGGCTGACGCTTGCGTCCGACCAGGAGCAATTGCGGCTGTCGCAGAGCACGCTCAAGACCTTCGAACAGACGCTCGACCTCACGCGCGCGCAATTCCGCATCGGCGTCGCTTCCGAGCTCGAATCGCGGCAGGCCGAAACCAATTATCAGGCGGCGCGCAACGATATCGCCACGCTGCAGACCAGGGTCGCGCAGGACCAGAATGCGCTCAATCTGTTGGCCGGGACGACCGTCTCGGCCGACCTGTTGCCGGCGGCGCTTGGCGATGGCCGGGTGACTCGCGACGCCCTGCCCGCCAACCTGTCGTCGGAGGTGCTGTTGCGGCGCCCCGATGTGCTCCAGGCCGAGCATCAGTTGATTGCGCAAAACGCCAATATCGGTGCGGCGCGCGCCGCCTTCTTCCCGCGCATCTCGCTGACCGCGGCGCTGGGAACGATCAGCAGCGGGCTGACCGGGCTGTTCGGGGCGGGGACCGGCACCTACAATGTCGCCCCGTCGGTTGCGCTGCCTCTGTTCGACGCCGGCCGCAACAAGGGCAATCTCGATTACGCCAAGGCGTCGCAACAAGCGGCCGTGGCGACGTATGAGAAGACCATCCAGACCGCGTTCCGCGAAGTTGCCGACGCCTTGGCGCAGCGCGGCACGATCGACGAGCAGGTTTCCGCCCAGACCGCGCGCGCCAATGCCGCGCAGGTCGCGGCCAAATTGTCCGACGCGCGCTATCGCGCGGGCGTCGATAGCTTCCTGGTCGCGCTCGACGCGCAGCGCGCCGCCTATGCAGCGGAGCAGCAGCTGGTCACGACGCGGACGAGCCGGGCAAGCAACCTGATCGAGTTGTATCGCGCGCTTGGCGGCGGGCTTCAGTGAACGATTAGACCACCCGCTTGCCTTTTGGCGCAATAAGCATAACCTCTCTTCGAAAATGAGGAGAGGGTGGTGATGAAAGATATCGACCTCGCTACCGAAAACGGCAGCGACAAGACGATGTTGATCCTGCAAAGTCTGTTGTGCGTGTTGCGTGAAAAGAACCTGCTGACGCGGGCGGATATCGAGAATCTGTGCGAGAAAGTGGCCAGCGCGGCCGACGAGGCGCAAAATCCGTTACCCTGCTGCAGCGCGAGCGCGCTGGCAGCGGCCAGCGAGATGGGCAAGATCGGCGACTATATCGGGCGGCGCTACGGCGGAAAGCACCGCCGGAACTGAGTCGGCGCGCCGGACGCACGCTTCACGGCTGTGGCGATCCCGCAACAGCCGACTCGCTTGCCTTTTGCCGAACCCGCTGTTAGGAGCCGCGCACTTCACGCCCGGACTTTGTCTGGGGCGGCCATATCCATTTGATCTGGAGTTGACGGGTTTTATGCAAATCATCGTGCGCGATAACAATGTCGATCAGGCGCTTCGGGCTCTCAAGAAGAAGCTCCAGCGCGAAGGCGTGTATCGCGAGATGAAGCTGCGCCGTCATTACGAGAAGCCCAGCGAGAAGCGTGCGCGCGAGCGTGCCGCCGCCGTTCGCCGCGCGCGCAAGCTCGAGCGCAAGCGGATGGAGCGCGACGGGGCCAAGTAAGGCCTTTATCGTCGTTTGCATGGGGGCTTGCTAGGTGCGGCCCCCGGACCTACCGAGAACAGCGTGTCCCGGCCGCGGTCGTACGCGGCCTATCCGTCGAGGCTTGCTCCCATGTCCGTGACCGCCGTTCCCCTTCAGCCCGTCAAGCGCAGCTATATCTGGCTGCTGTGGATCGGCATCGCCGTCGCGGTGATCGCCGCTTTCCTGCTCGCGCGGCAGGGCGACGATCTGTTCACCAGGTCGCAACGCGGCTGGGGCGTCAAGACGACGTCCTCAGGCCTCAAATACGAAGTGCTCAAGCCGGGCACGGGCGCCTCGCCGACGGACACCGACGTCGCGCTGGTCCAGTATGAGGGCCGCCTGCGTAACGGCAAGGTCTTCGACAAGTCGCAGCAGCCGATGCCGATGCCGGTCAAGGGCGTCGTCCCGGGTTTCAGCGAAGCGCTGAAGCTGATGCACAAGAACGAAAAGATCCGTGTCTGGATTCCCGCGAGCCTCGCTTATGGCGCCCAGGACCAGAAGGATCAGCAGGGCAATGTCGTCCTGCCGGCGAATTCGCCGTTGATGTTCGATATCGAGCTCAAGGATTTTCTGCCGCAATCGGTGGTCGAACAATATCAGCGGCAGATGCAGATGATGAACGGCGGCGGTGCCGGCGGCATGGGCGGTCCCGGTGGGCCGGGCGGCGCGCCTGGCGGTGCCGGTGGTCCGCCCCCGGGCGCTGGCGAAAGCCTCGTCCCTCCTCCAGGACAGTGAACCAATAAACATGGCTGACACGATTGCTCCCAAGGTGCCTGCAAAGGCGCCGCTCGATCCGCGCGCGAAGCGCGTCCTGTGGTTGGGCATCGTGCTCGCCGTGCTGGGCGCCGGTGCGCTGCTATTCAGCATGTTCATGTGGTGGGGCGGCAGCGCGCGCGACTCGCTGTCGATGACGTTCAATTCCTGGGCGCCGGGAGTGAAGACCACCGCGTCTGGCCTGCAATACAAGGTTCTGACGCCGGGCAAGGGCAAGAACCCGACCGACAGCGACGTTGCGCTGATCAACTACGAAGGCAAGTTGCTCGACGGCACCACCTTCGACAAGTCGCAGCAACCGACGCCGATGCCGATCAAGGGCGTTGTCCCGGGCTTCAGCGAGGCGCTGAAGCTGATGAGCAAGGGCGCGAAGTTCCGCGTCTGGATCCCGGCAAAGCTGGGTTATGGCGAGAAGGGCGCGGGCCCGATTCCGGCCAATGCGACCCTGGTGTTCGACATCGAACTGATCGACTTCCTGCCACAGGCGGTGATCGACCAATATCAGCAGCAGATGATGCAGAAGATGGGCGGTGCCGGCGGTGCGGGCGGACCTCCGGGTGCCGGTGGTGCGGCTCCGAGCGGCGAGCCAGGCGGCGCGCCTGCTCCGACGGGCAACGTTGCGGCGCCCGCCGCGCCGACCGGCAAGTAGGCGATAGTCATGAGCCTGAGGGTTGCGGCGGCTTGCCTGATCGGCGCGGCATCGATTACCGCGGCCGTGGCGCCCGTTCTTGCGCACAAAAGGGCGCCGGCCGCCAAGCGGACTACAACCGCCAAGCGAACTGCAGCTGCCAAGGCACCGGCGGTGGCGCTGTCGCCCGAGGACGCGTTCCTGGCCAAGAATCTCAAGCTGCGCGGCGTAATCCAGACCGCGTCGGGCATCCAATATCGGGTGATCAAGCCGGCGACCGGGCCGCACCCTGCCGATACTGACGTTGCCTTGGTCAATTACGAGGGCAAGTTGGTCGACGGTACGAGCTTCGACAAATCGACCCAGCCGACGCCGATGCCTGTCGCGGCAGTGGTGCCCGGTTTCAGCGAAGCGCTGAAACTGATGGCCAAGGGCGAGATGCTGCGCGTGTGGATCCCGTCGCGGCTGGCTTATGGCGCCGAGGATCAGCGGGATGAGCAAGGCAAGGTCGTCATTCCGGGCAAGTCCACCCTGGTGTTCGACATCGAGCTGATCGACTTTCAACCGCGATCCTGATCCCGGCGGGGCGCGATGCTTCGGCCAGTCAAGCGGAACTGCCCATTCGTTACCGTCGCGCACAAGCCTGACTGCACATAGCGCACTTGCATTAAACTCGGTCCGGGCGCATCCGCACTGGGCAAGGAGGTGGCGATGACTGCCGCTGAGACTGCCTTGCTGCTCGCCCGGCTTCAGTTCGGGTTTACCGTCAGCTTTCATTTCATTTTCCCCAGCTTTTCGATCGGCTTGGCGAGTTACCTGATGGTGCTCGAAGGGCTGTGGTTGCGCACGGGAAAGCCGGTCTATCTCGACCTTTTCCGGTTCTGGGTGAAGATCTTCGCGGTCGCGTTCGCCATGGGCGTCGTGTCCGGGATCGTCATGTCCTATCAGTTCGGCACCAACTGGTCGGTTTTCTCCGACAAGGCCGGACCGGTGATCGGGCCGCTGATGGCCTATGAAGTGCTGACCGCCTTCTTCCTCGAAGCGGGTTTCCTGGGCGTGATGCTGTTCGGGATGAAGCGCGTGGGGAAGGGCCTGCATTTCGCCGCGACCTGCATGGTTGCGCTCGGCACCTTCATTTCCGCTTTCTGGATCCTAAGCGTCAACAGCTGGATGCAGACGCCGACCGGCTTCGCCATGAATGCGCAGGGGCAGTTCGTCGTCGCCGGATCCTGGGCGGCGGTGATCTTCAACCCCAGCTTTCCGAATCGCTTGGTGCACACAGTGATTGCGGCATATCTGACCACGTCGCTGGTGGTGGGGGCGTGCGGGGCCTGGCATTTGCTCACCGATGCGCGGCGCCGCGGCAAAGCCGCGTCGTCGGACGAGCCTGGCGGCTCGCCGGCCGCCGTGACGAGTCCTCATCCTACTGCGTCGGGCGAGGCCGTCCGCACCATGTTCTCGATGGCGATGTGGATGGCCGCTTTGGTCGCGCCGGTGCAAATATTGGCCGGCGATATGCAGGGTCTCAATACGCTCCAGCATCAGCCGGCCAAAGTGCTGGCGATGGAAGGCGATTTCGATCCGAGTCCGAACGGCGCGCCGCTGATCCTGTTCGGCCTGCCCTCCAACGCGGACGGCAAGGTCCATTACAAGGTTGAGATACCCTATGCCGGGTCGCTGATCCTGAAGCATGACCCCCATGCTCCGCTTCAGGGATTGAAGGATTTCCCGCGCGATCAATGGGCGCCGGTGGCAGTCGTTTTCTGGTCGTTCCGCGTGATGGTCGGGCTGGGCTTCGCGATGCTCGGACTGGGACTCTGGAGCCTGGCTGCGCGGACGCGGCGCAAGTTGTACGACTGGAAGTGGCTGCATCGCGCCGCGTTGGTGATGGGGCCGTCGGGCTTCGTCGCGGTGATCGCCGGGTGGATCACGACCGAGGTCGGGCGCCAGCCCTGGACGATTTACGGCCTGCTCAGGACTAGCCAGTCGGCCTCGCCGCTGGCGACGCCGGCTGTCGCGACCTCGCTGGCGGCGTTCGTCGTCGTATACTTCGCGGTATTCGGGATTGGCGTCTGGTACATCCTGAAGCTGATGCAGAAGGGCCCCGGGGCGCACGAAGCCGAATTGTCGGACGCGCCCATCCGGAGCGCCGGCATCACGCCTGTCGCGCAGATGGGAGACGAGGCATGACCGTCGACCCCACGCTCGCTTATATCTGGGCGTTCGTCATCGCCTTCGCCGTCTTCATGTACGTGGTGATGGACGGGTTCGACCTGGGCATCGGTATCCTGTTCCCGGCGTTCGGCGTCGGCGAGGAGCGAGACCAGGCGATGAACGCGATCGCGCCCGTCTGGGACGGTAACGAGACGTGGCTGGTGCTGGGCGGCGGCGGCCTGATGGCGGCCTTCCCGCTCGCCTTCGCGATCCTGATGCCGGCAATGTACCCGCCGATCATCGCGATGTTGCTCGGCCTGGTGTTTCGTGGCGTCGCGTTCGAGTTTCGCTGGCGCGATCCACGGCATCGTGGATTCTGGGATTTCGCGTTTACGGCAGGATCGGTCACCGCGGCATTGGCGCAGGGGATCGTGCTCGGTGCGCTGCTCCAGGGAGTGAACGTTTCCGGCCGCGCTTATGGCGGCGGCTGGCTCGACTGGCTGTCGCCTTTCTCGCTGCTCACCGGCGTTGGGACGGTGGCCGCTTATGCGTTGCTCGGCAGCTGCTGGTTGATCTTCAAGACCGAGGGCGGGACGCAAGCGCACGCCTATCGCCTGGCGAAAATCGCCGGAGTCGCCGCGGCTGTGGCGGTGATCGCGGTGAGCGCCGTGACGCCCTTCCTCGATCATCTTTATTACCGGCGCTGGTTCACCTTCCCGAACGTGCTGGTTGCGGCTCAAGTGCCGTTGCTGGTGGCGGTCTTGTCGCTCGCTTTCTGGTGGGCTTTGCTCAGGAAGAAGGAGCTGATGCCCTTCCTGCTCACGCTCGCCCTCTACCTGCTATGCTTCATCGGGCTTGGGATCAGCATGTTTCCCGACATCGTGCCGGGATCGGTGTCGATCGTGCAGGCGGCATCGCCCGCGAATAGCCAGACCTTCATGTTGATCGGCACCGTGATCATGGTGCCGCTGATCCTGGCGTACACCGCCTGGTCGTACTGGGTGTTCCGCGGCAAGGTCGGCGAATCGGGCGGCTATCATTGATGGCCGACGACGCCGGTCCATTGTGGAAGCGACTCTGCTGGATGGCGGCGATCTGGACGGCTAGCGTCACGGCGCTGGCGGTTGTCGCGATGGCGATTCGTGCGGTGCTTCACGCTTGATCGCCCGCGATTGCTGGGCCAGTGAAGCGACACGATGACGGGGGAAGACATGTCGCAGGAACGGCTTACGCACGACGATTTCGCACCGCATGTCGGCACCGACTTCACGGTGCCTGCGGAGGACGATTCCGTATTGATTCACTTCACGCTGACCGACGTTAAGGCGCTGAGCCACAAGCCCGGTTTCGGCGACTTCCGCGATCCGTTCCAGCTGACGTTCATGGTCGCGATGCCGGATGTTTTCCCGCAGGGCCTATATCCGATGACGCATCCGGTCATGGGTCGGCACGACATCTTCCTGGTGCCCGCGGCCAAGACGGACGCCGGCGTCATTTATTGCGCGACGTTCAACTGACGCCGTCGGGCGTCCAGTCCATCTCAAGATAGATTTCCTCTTCCCGGATCACCTTGAATCCCATCCGGTCGTATAGCGATTTCGCAGGGTTGATCCGTTCGACAAATATATCGACACCCTTATCGCGCGCGCGGGCATAGTCCTGGAGGGCGCGTACAATCGCGGTACCCACGCCGCCGCCACGCCGATCGGGCATCAATGCGATGTCGAGAATATGGACTCGGGTCTGCCGTTCATCAACGTAAAGCCGGCCGATCGGCGTTCCGTCTCGTTCCAGCACATCATATGCGGCCTCGGGAAAATAGGCTCGATAATGTTTCCGTTGCGCGCTGAACTGATGAATCAGGAAAGCGCGCTTCTCGTCCTGCGTCCAGGATATAAGCGCCAGTTCCTCCTCCCGTGTCGACGCAAAGACCTGCATCAGGAAAGGCAAGTCAGCGTCGGTTTCCGGGCGGAGCGACAAACCTTGCGCCAAAAGGCTTTCCGGCAACGCGAAGGCCGGAATTCCCGCAACTTCGATCATGGAAATCGATCAATTCCGTGCCGGGAAGACGCCTTGCAGACAGATGATGAAGGTCACCGCCAGATAAGGTTGCGTATTGTTATGCGGCTGCGATCCCCCGGCGGTCGAGATCGACTGAGGCGCCAGGGTAACGGGCGTACCGATCGCCGCCGCATAGACCCCATTCGGCGACGAATTGGTGAACAGCGTATTGCTCGCCGGTGTCGCGCCCGGGGTGGAACTCGCGATGTTCGCGCCCGAAATCGAGTGGGTGTGCAGCGGCATTTCCGTGGTGAGCAAGGTAACACTGTTTTCACCGGCCGTTTCGCCGATCACGTATTGGCTCAGGCCCGCGCCACTGCCCCAGTGCATCGGTGCGCGACCTTGCAGGTCGGGCAGTGCAAAGTTTGTCTGCCCGTTGCCCCCGTAATATGTGCCGATCAACGAGAACAAGGCGGTGTTCTGAGATATCGGCAGGATCTGACCGTTGCACAGCGCCCAATTCCTTGGCGCGAAATTGCCGGCGAACATCCGAATCTCTGCAACGTAGGGATCGCTCATAGTCTGTCCTTCCGGTCAATTCTGGCTTGGGAAGACGCCTTCCAGCGCGATGATGAAGGTGATGCACAGAAAGGGCATCATATTGTCATGCGGCTGGTTTCCTCCGGCATTGCCAATAAGGCCCGCCAGCATCGGCTTGAGGTCGCCGGCTACCGGCGTCTTGGTCGAATCGGTATAGAGCGCCGCCGTATTGCCGCCGGTCGATTGTTTGGGCCGGCACGGCATCGTGTTCGCGGCCGGTGCGTCATTGGTAGGGTCGGTATTATTGGCGACCGGCTGATGCCCGTGCGAGGGTAATTGGGTCGTGATCAGGGTTACGGTCTCCGTCCCGGCCTTTTCCCCAATAACGCGCGTCGACAGTCCCGGGCCCGTGCCCTGGTGAAGCGGAATGCGTCCCTGAAGATCCGGCAGCGCGAACGTATTGACGCCGTCGCCGCCATAAGTGGTGCCGATCAGCGCATATAACGCGTCGTTCTGCGAGATCGGTAGGAGCTGCCCATTGCAGAACGCAAAGCCACGGGGTTGGAAACTCCCGCCGAACATCTTGACTTCACCGAGATAAGGAGTCGCCATGATAACCTCTCAATTGCGATTGTGCGCGATGTCGATCAGTTGCGCGACGGAAAGATGCCCTGCAGTGCTATGCAGATGGTGAGCACCAGATATGGCTGCATATTATTGTGGGGCTGGTTGCTACCGGCGGTCGACATGCTGAGCGGATTGAGATTCACATAGGATGAATTGGGCGCGTTGGACGCCGCGAAATAGTCGACCGGCTGAGTGTCAACGTCATCGGCAAAAACGCCGAGACTGACTGTTCTCTTCGTCGCGGGCGACGTCGTCGCAGTGAAACTATGATTGTGGACCGGCATCTCCACGCTGGTCAGCGTGTGATTTTCCTCGCCGCCGACTTGGCCGAGGCTTACGAACGGCAACCCCGGGCCCTGGCCCGTGTGAACCGGCGTGCGGCTGCGTAGATCGGGAAGCGCGAAGTTCGTGGTGCCATTGCCACCGTAGGTAGTCCCAAGAAGCGAGAACAAAGCCTGATTCTGCGCGATAGATAAAATCTGACCGTTGCACATCGCCCAGCCTTTGGGCGCGAAATTGAACGAAAAGGTCCTGATTTCGGCCAGGAAGGGGGTCGACATTTTCCACCTCTCGCTTGCTTTGTCGGAAGCGAGGGGTTGTGCGATTCGCTGCACTGGCCCCCCGGCAGCACTATCCGGACCTTAAAAGCGTTCGTCGGCAATTCCTAGCGGAGCGAGAAAAAAAATATCACCGGAATGGAGATACGCTTGGAAAAGGTTCAAAATGAGTTGTATTTATTTACTGAAATGCCCTTCGACTTGACCTTCGGCGGAGAGTCGGCGCAAAAGGATTAGGACTAGACGCTGCGCAAGATCGCGGCATTGTTTGGGGGAATTTGCGATGTCGTCCACAGGCGAGCCTTCTTTCGGACCGGAACCATCGAATCAGCGCAAGCAGTGGGAAACACCGGTGGTGATCCTCGCTGCCGCAGCACGCGAAACATTGACGAACTGGAACACTATCGGCCCCGATGCGCAGGCTACGGTGACGACCTCGGGATCGTAACCGCACGGGCTTGACATCAGCGATTGCTGCGGTCGAGCCACGCCAAGAAACGCGCCGTCGTCAGCGCTTGCATGGCAAAATTCAGTCGGATACGGTCACTTAGTCGTTCTTCTGATACCCCCTCGCGTAGCATGGCGGCGAGCGCATCCACGTCGATGTAACGCGCGACTGCGCTATCATGCCGAACTTTATCGAGTGCTGCGAGCATCGCGGGCGCGGTCTGGAGATGCATTGCCAGCAAATCGGGTTGCTCCCGATCATTGCCTGGCATCCGTCCGATTAAAGCGGCGGGAAGCCGGTCGGCGAAGGCAGTGCGCGCAAGCCATCTTTCGCGACCGTCGCGAAACAGCAAATGATCGGGCAGGGCGCAGCCCAGTTCCACGATGCGCTTGTCGTGAAACGGACGAGTCAAATCGAGATCCGGTGTCATGGCGATGTAATTGCCGGCACCGGTGGCCGAGATCCATTTGCAGAATTCCAACCATAGCCCGCGCCAGCGAGGACCGGGACGAAACCCGTCACGCAATCGGCGGCGGCTGACGACACCGCTGGCGAAAGCGCGCAAGGCAAAGTCGCGCTGTACGCCGCGTCGCTGCCAAGCCGGACGAAAGCCGTTGACTGCAGCGCGCCACGGTCGGCGGACCCATTGCGGCACCAGCGCACTGAGCACATCGCGGCCAAATACACGCAAGGCCGACCAACCGGTGAAGCGCATTCGTGCCCGATATTCGCGCACGAAGCGGCGGACGTTGCCGCTGCGAAGAATGGCGCCGAGCATCGCGGCATCATAGGCATTGACGGTATAGTCGCCGCCATGGCCGTCGAGGATCAGACGAGATCCCGCAGCCCGTGCCATCTCGCCCATCCGGCACCGAACGACGCTTGGCGGCTGATGACGAAAGGTCCGGCCGAAAGTCGCTTCAAGATCGTCGTGGCTGGTTTCCTCGCCGCGCACGTAGAAGTGCAGATCGAGGCCCGGCAGCCCCCGAAAGGCCTCCACTGCGCGGCGGGCATTGCGCCGCGGGTCGTCTTCCTTGAGGACTGACGCAATGCACGTGAGTACCCAGCCACGAGCAGCGACGATCGGCCCGGCAATAGTGGCGATGATGCCGCTGTCGAAGCCGCCGCTTAACAGCAAAGATGGCGGGTCGTTCAACCGCCTTAACCGGCACGCCACCGCCTCCTCGATCGTCGAGCGATAGGTCGCGAGATAATAGGCGTCGTCGCGGTCGAGATGGACGGGAGCGGCGTTTGGCTCCCAATAGCGGTTGACCGTGGCGACACCGTCAGCGGCCAGCGACAGCGTCGTACCGCCGGGAAGCACATGAATGTCGGCATAGATTAGTTCGCCTTCGATTCGCTCTGTCGACATCAACAATCGGCGGGCCAGTTCGTCCTCGTTCAGCCGACGCGGAACATCGTCCGCCGCGAAAAGTCCGCCAAGTTCGGTTGCGAACGCCAGGAAGCCATCCCCCAAGTGATAATGGATCACCCGCTGGCCCATATGATCGCGGCCGAGCAGCAGCGTGCCCCTCGCCCGATCCCAGATCGCAAAAGCGAAATCGCCGAGCAGGTGGCGCGCGCAATCGTCGCCCCAGTAGCGCCAGGCAGCGAGCAATACTTCGCTGTCGGGAAGGACCGCAAGATCGGCGTCGGCGATGCCGAGCGCGACGGCGAGTTCCTCGCGATTGTCCAGCCGCAGGTCTGCGACGAGTACGGCGTCACGAGCGATAATCGGCTGCGCCTCGTAGGTATCCTCGCGATTGACTCGCATCAGGCAATGACCAAGCGCTAGACGGCCAAGCTCGGCGGTCTCGATCCCGTCGGCACCGCGATGCTTCATGGCTTGGGCCATGCGGTCGACGCAGCGTGGCGAAACGTCGGCGCCGTCGAACCGCACCACGCCGCAAATGGCACTCATCGCCGCCGAGCCGTTTTGCGCTCTCGTTCAGGGAGCGTCATCGATGCGAACCGCTTGATGTTGACTGAGAGTGGCTATGAAAGAGTCGACCTCCGTCCGGCAGGTTGCGGCATCGACTTCATATTCGTCGACCAGTGCGCGGCACAGTGACTCGATCGAGCGCGGCGTTTCGAGCAATTCCCAGATGCGTGCCCCGACCGGCGAGAGGCCGATATAATTGCCCTTGGTCGCGCTCATCATGACCATCTCTTCGCCAACCTTGGCGGCGAGCCAGTCTCCGTCCCGATAAATCACTGCTGTCCCCCTGCGTCAGCCGTTGATCGGCTATAGTTGAGTCGATTCATCATCGCGGAATGATCATGTTCGATTCGAAGCACTTGCGCGTTAGTCAATTCGTCCTTCCAACCCCCCGACGTGCCCCGGCGAAAGAATCCCCTCATCTTGCGAGGCGCTTCGCGAAACCCTTTTTCGGCCTCCTGACGCCGCAACTCGCCGATCGAAGCGAAGGCAACCGCGCGGTCGATCTCCATTGGGTTAGGTTCCAATCCCGCGAACCGCAATGCTGCCGACAGGGCCGCTGCCGTGTCGGCCAGCATGTCCTCGTACCGGACCAGATGCACGGGGATGTCGCGCTGGTCGAGCCAACTCTGGGCAAAACCGCTCCAGCCGAGCAACCGTTGACGGAATTGGCGGTCGAGCCGGTCCGACGACGAAGCGAAGCAGAAATCGGGGTCTCCCATGCGGTTGATCGCGATGTCGATCGAACAGGCCATGTGGTGGGCGAATGACGCCGCGACATCACGCGGATCGCGGACGAACAGGATCGCGCCGGCCGCGCCGCGCGCGCCGGCCATGAGCGGTTCGCCGCCATCGGTAAAGGTATAGGCGTCGTGCGCCTTGACGAACCGCACTGGAAAGCAGGGATCGTCGGGGTCGGCCAAGGTCTCGCCTGCAGCGGCATAAGCGTAGGTTGCGGGACGCAGCCGGTCGATTTCGTCGTTCGTCATCAGCGACGAATCGATCAGCGTCTGCTGCTCGAACGGATAGCGGGCGCTGGCAATCGGATCGGTGTTTCCGATCAGATTGATGTCGACTGGACGATCGCTGTTCGACCACAAATTCGCGACCAGGATGCGGAACCAGGTGTTGCCCGACTTCGGATAGGAAGCCAGCCAGATCGTCGGAATCACGGCGCCGCATCCCCCAGCCCGATATCCGCCCAGTGTGTCTGTAGCATCGTGACCGTCGCCGGCATCGCTCCAAAATCGAAGTGCCGCTTCAGCCGGAAAATGCCTGAGGTCGCGGCGAGGGCGGCTGCGGCCCGGAAATAGATTTCCCGCTGATCCAGACGATCGACGAGCAGCGGTCGATAGGCGTTGGCGACGAGCAATCTGGTCGCGTCGACGATGTTCGGCCGCTCGATATCCGGCTCTTGCTGGCCGCGGATCTCCAGCAGCGCATACACCGCGCCGATCGGCACTGCCGCATCGCTGGCGGCGGCGGGCTCGACATAGAATTTGCGCAGCCGATTGCGCATCGCGTCACCGCGGCGATCGCCGAGGCCGAGTTCGTCGATACTCTTTTCCCATAACCGAAGTTGGCGGCCGTCGGCCTGGATCCGGGGAATGCCGTCACTGCCGATCTCGATCGCGCATTGGTCGTCGGCAATGAGCGAATAGCCCCGTTCGCCGAGCGCCGCGGCCAATGTCGACTTGCCAGCGCCGGACTGTCCGCAAAACAGCACCGCCTTGCCGCCGACCAGCACTGCGCTGGCGTGGAGAACGATATGATTGCGTTGGTGGAGGAGCACGCCGAACACGCTGCCGGAGAGGAACACCGCCACATCCTGCAGTTCGGCATCCTCCTCCGCCTCGAAGGCGATCGAACGTCCCCCCTCCAGCAGGAAGCGCGCGACATTCGGGACATGCATCAGGAAACGCCCGTCGGCGCGCTGCCAGGTCGGACCAATCGCGCTCGCACCATCGAGCGCCCTGGGTACTGACGCGCGGCGAATCGTCACATCGGGTGCGCCATTCGGATTGCCGGGAATCAGGCCGGGAAGGGTCACCTCACTAGCGACTTCGAGCCCCGATACGCGATACGAATACATCGCTTGCCCCCCGCGATTGCCAGCCGGGCATACGAAGGACCGGGAAGCCGTTCAAGGCGTTAAAGTCGTTCTCAGTCCTCGCGGAACGCGAGTTCAGCGGGGGGTCGCCAAGGCCTGCAGATCGCGATGCACGCCGTCGAGATATGCCTCGCTGGCGGCTTGGACGGCATGGCTTGCGCTGCGACGCTTGCTCTCGGCATCGGGCGCGAAGGCGAAACTCGGCGCCTTGGCATCCCATGTTGCCGCCGCGTGCATCGCGGCGCGCGCCTCGCGATCGGCTCCGATCCCCAAATGCGGCAGGATGCGCCGTTCGACGGCATCCGGCAGGTCTGCATAGTCGACGAATAGACCTCCACCGATTTCGGCATGCTCGACCGCCGCCTGGGTCACGCGATTGAGCACGCGGGCGATATAGTCCTCGGTCGACAGGCTGTGTGGATCGGGAATTGCGAAGACTGGATCGAGCTCCGTGCCCGGCACCGTCTGTGATCCGCGCATGCGCATTTGCGACACCATCACCTCAATGGGATCGCGGAAGAGGAACACCCAGGGCGTGTCGGGAAACGCGGCGCGGAACAGCGGCAGCGCTAGGCTGTGCCAGCTGTCGGTCTTGATGACGTAATGACGGCGATTGCCGAAGCGGTCACGGCCGAGCGCGGCGGCCATGCCGCGCAACAGCGCGACGCGTTGGTCTAGCGGAGCCTCCGGATGGCTGTGCGTCATCTGGACGATCGCATCGAGCGGCGGAGCTTCCGACACCACGATGCCGCCGGGCATCGCCGCGAGCATCTGCGATACCAAGGTGGAGCCGCAACGCGACATATGGAAGATCAGGCCGTCCGGCGCTGCCGCGGCGTCTGCCGGGGCCGGCTTGGCGAGAATGCCGAGCGGCGTGCAGACTTTCAACAAGGCGTTGATCGGTCTGCGCCTGGCGCAGCGCAGCGAATCCTCGAAGAACGACTCGTGGAGCGGGGCGTCGCCGAAATGAACCCAGTCGATTGCCAACTGGCCGGGCGCGGGAACCAGTGCGGCAGGTAGCCAGTTGCGGCCGGGCCAATCGACCGTCGTTACCTGCTGTCCGGTAAAGCGCTCGATTCCCAACGGATCGCGCTTGCTGCCCGCGAGGATCGCTTCGGCTGTAATCGTGATCCCGCCGCTGTGGCCCGCTTCCGCCGCGGCGGCGGCGAACGCGTCGCTATCTTCGATCAACGCGAGTCGGTCGGCCAAGGCTTCATCGGTCAGAATCATCGCGCGCAGGCGGCCTAGAGCATCGGGATCGGACATCGGGTGCTTGGCAATCGGCAAAGAGGAGGCGTAGGGTCGAGATCGACCGCCCAGGGACGTGCGGCCAAGGGGAGCCTATCCTGACCGACTGGATGCAACAACCTGCCTTGACGCTGCCCGACCGCGCCCGCCTGGCGGTGGCGTTCAACCCCGCGCGGTTGCAGGCTGACTTGGCGGCGGTCGAGGCAACGACCTGGACCGACCATTTCGTCCGGCAGAATTACGAAGGACGGTGGGACGTCCTGCCGCTGCGGCACCAGGCCGGTGCGACGCATCCGATCATGCAGGCTTATACCCCACCCGACGCGACGGACTTCGTCGATGCCGCCATCCTGAACCGCACACCCTATTTCCGCAGCGTGCTGGCGGCGATTCCCTGCCCGCTGAAGGCGGTCCGTTTAATGCGCCTCACGCCTGGCTCGAAGATCAAGGAGCATGCGGATCACGACCTCGCCGCCGATTGGGGGCAGGCGCGGTTGCACGTGCCGATCACGACCAATCCCGGTGTTACGTTCCTGCTCAATCGCGTGCCGGTCGCAATGGCGCCGGGTGAGGCCTGGTATCTGCGCCTGTCCGATCCGCACGCGGTGACCAATGACGGTGAGACCGACCGCGTCCATCTGGTGATCGACTGCGCTGCGAACGATTGGCTGATCGAGCAGATCGCGGCGTGAGCAGGCGCCGCTTCAATCGGCTGCGGCTGATCCAGAAGCAGATTAACGAGCGGCCGCGGCTGCGCGAGTGGCTGACGGGGCTGCGCCATGGCGCGCGCGATCTGGACGTCATGCTGTTCAAGCGCAAGGTCAGGATCAACGCGTTGCGCGAGAACGGCTATTTCCGGGCCGCGCGGCTGGCGCATGCCAACAGCCTGTTGCGCGACGAGACATTGGTGATGCAGCGGGTGAGCATGATGCTCGGCGACGGCGTCACCTTCGTCGATGTCGGCGCAAATATCGGCATTTTCTCGTCAGTCATCGCCGATGCCCAGCGGCTGTTCCGCGACTTTCGCGTAATTGCATTCGAGGCCGATCCGGCGACGTTCGCGCGGCTCGCGGTCAATGCCGAGCGCTTCGGATTCGACGCGGTCAATGTTGCGCTGGCGGCCGAAGCGGGAGAGCTCGATTTCGCGACCGGTGCGGTATCCGGGATCGCGGCGCGGCGCGACAAGGCCGGGCGCGCGCATATTGCCGGGCGAGGCTTTTCCGTCGCGACGCGGCGGCTCGACAGTTTCGACCTGCCGGGCAGGCTGGTGATCAAGATCGACGTCGAGCACATGGAAATGGACGTGCTCGAAGGCGCGCGAGACCTGTTCGAAGCCGAGCGGGTCGCTGCCGTCTATCTCGACGAGTTCGACGACAAGGCGAGAGTGCTCGATTTCCTGTCGGGATATGGGTTCGATTTGTTGGCGCCGCCGCGGCTCCATCCCTTTTCCCCGGGCCGCCGCTCAGTATTGGCGGTCCGCCGCGAAGGCTGATCGTCAGACCCCGTGATATTCGCGGTACCATGATACGAAGTTCGGCACGCCGACCTCGATCGGGGTCGTCGGGCTGAACCCCAAATCGCGTTCGATAGCGCTGATATCGGCATAAGTCGCGGGTACGTCGCCGGGCTGCATCGGTTGGTAATCGCGGATCGCCTTCACGCCACAAGCCTGCTCGATCAGGTCGATCATCTTGCCCAGCTCTTCGGAGCGATGGTTGCCGATATTGTAGATGGCGTGCGGCGTGCGGCTGCCCCCGGCCTTTTCCTCGCCATCGTCGTTGGGCGCCGAATCGAGGCACGAGACCACACCAGTGACGATATCGTCGATATAGGTGAAGTCGCGGCGCATATCGCCATTGTTGAACACCGGGATCGGGCGGCCCTCGAGGATCGCCTTGGTGAAGATCCACATCGCCATGTCGGGGCGGCCCCAGGGACCATAGACGGTGAAGAAACGCAGGCCGGTCTGCGGCAGGCGATAAAGGCTGGCATAGGTCTCGCTCATCAGCTCGTCGGCCTTCTTGGTCGCGGCGTAGAGGGAGAGCGGATGGTCGACGCGATCCTCGACGCGGAAGGGTAGCGTGTCATTGCCGCCATAGACCGACGAGGACGAGGCGTAGACGAGGTGTTCGAGCTTCCGATGCCTAGCGATCTCCATCACGTTGAGATGGCCGACCAGGTTCGACTGGACATAGGCACGGGGGTTGTCGATCGAATAACGGACTCCGGCCTGTGCCCCCAGATGGACGATGCGGTCGAATTCCTTGCCTGCCAGCGCCGCCTCGAGCGCTTCGTGATCGGCGAAATCGACCTGAATGAACTCGAAGCGGTTGGTGTTGAGCCCGTGGATTAGCGCGATGCGGTCGCGCTTGAGGTCGACCGAATAGTAATCGTTGAGATTGTCGATCCCGATCACGATGTCGCCGCGGTCGAGCAGACGGCGGATCACCCAACTGCCGATGAAGCCGGCCGCGCCGGTGACGAGTACGCGCATCAATTTACTCCTAAAGCGTCCAGCGCGCCGTGCCGGTCATTTCCGGGACGCCGTTCTTGATATCGGCAAACAGACCGCCTGGGGCGACCAATCGGGCCAACCCACCGTCCATTTCGAGATACGTCTGGTGCGGCACCGCGAGCACGACGAGGTCGTAGCTCCGGCTCAGCGCGTCACCGTCGAGCGCGATGCCATATTCGTGCGTCGCCTCGGCCGGGTCGGCCATAGGGTCGTGGACAGTGACGTCATGGCCAAGCGTGTCGAGCGCGGTGACCAGTTCCGCCACTTTCGAGTTGCGCAGGTCGGGAACATTTTCCTTGAAGGTCAGCCCCAGGATCAGTGCCGACCCCGCCTTGCCGGCGCGGGCATGGATCCGTTCGGCGACCCAGCGCGACATGTCGTCATTTGTGTCGCGCCCGGCCAGGATGACGCGAGGGTCGTGACCGAGCTGTTCGGCGAGATGGCTGAGATAATAAGGATCGACGCCGATACAGTGGCCACCGACTAGCCCGGGCTGAAAGGGCAGGAAATTCCATTTGGTCTTGGCCGCCGCCAGCACGTCCCACACCGACAGATCGATCGCTCCGAAGATCCGTGCGATCTCGTTCATGAAGGCGATGTTGATGTCGCGCTGCGCGTTCTCGATCGCCTTGGCGGCTTCGGCGGCCTTGATCGACGCGGCGCGAAACACGCCGGCGGAGGTGACCTTGCCGTAAATCGCCGCGAGCCGGTCGGTCGTCGCCTCGTCCTCTCCGGCGATCACTTTGACGATGCGATCGACCGTGTGTTCGCGGTCGCCGGGATTGATACGCTCGGGCGAATAGCCGAGCGTGAAGTCACGGCCGCGCACAAGTCCGGAGACCTTCTCGATCTCCGGCCCGCAAATCTGCTCGGTCACACCAGGATAGACGGTGCTCTCGTAGATGATCGTGGGCCGTTCGGCAGGGTCGATCATCCCGGCGACCATCCGGGTCGCGCCCATCACCGCGCCGAGATCGGGGCGCTTGTCGGCATCGATCGGGGTAGGAACGGTGACTATATAGGCGCTCGCCGCCGGGCACGCCGACGGATCGGAAGTGTAATTGAGAGTTGAGGCGGCGAGCGTGGCTTCGTCGATTTCCCCGGTACGGTCATGCCCTTGCGACAATTCGGCGATGCGGCCGGTATCGATGTCGATACCCCAGACCTCGAAATGACGCGCGAGCGCTATTGCTAAAGGCAGGCCAACATACCCCAGGCCGACGACGACAAGCTTCACACGCGCTCCTTCGTAACGCCGGATCGGATGAGCGCGCGCGGCACATGCCTCCTCCGGACTACCGGCCCTTAGCGGGGAAGCCGACAACGGCCAAGCTGGCTTGAATCCCGCGTCTCGGCTAGCGACCCGGGGATGATCAAGTCGTTAAGGCCCTTGCTCGCTATCGCCCTGATCGCTGCCGCGCCGTCCGCCGACGACCAGGCGACCTTGGTCGTGCGCGGGCTGTTGCAGCAGGACACCGCCGTCGCGACGATCGGGTATCGGCTGGCGACCACCAATGTCGATCTCTGCGCCGAGCAAATGGTCGACAGCGGCATCCTCATCGAGACATTGGGCCAATATGGCGCAGCGTTCCGGCCGGCCGCGCGGCAGGTACTCGGGCTTACCGACGGACCGACCGTCGCGCTGGTCGTCGCGGGATCTCCGGCAGAGCGCGCCGGGATCAAGCGCGGAGATGTGCTCGTCGATGCCGACGGCACGCCGTTCGCGGCGGCACCGCCAGATTCGCCCAATGGCCGATTCGCCGGCGTCGAGGCGGCGATGACCGCGCTCGATACGGCACTGGCCGACGGAAAAGCGCGCCTGACGGTCGACCGGAACGGACAGCGGCTGACGGTCGACCTAATCGGTATCCCCGCCTGCAAGGCGCGGTTCCAACTAGTGCCAGGCGATTATGCCGATGCGGTGGCGAACGGAACATGGGTGCAATTGTCGACGCGGATGGCCGGATTCGCGACGACTCCCGACGAGCTGGCCGCGATCCTGGCGCACGAACTCGCGCACAATGCGCTGGGGCATCGCAAGGCCGCACCAAAAATACAGCGTTTGCATGAACTTCAGGCCGATCGGCTAATGCCCTATCTGATGGCGCGGGCGGGGTTTGATCCCGGTGCGGCGGTCACGCTGTGGCGGCGGTTCGAGGCGCAGCGGCTGGGTGGATTATTCCCGAGTGCTACACACCCGCGATGGTCCGACCGCGTGCACGCCGTTGAAATCGAACGCGCGCGGATCGCCGGCCTAGTATCGCGCGGCGACACAGTCATTCCACCGGACGACCTGAAGTCGCGATGAAAGTTGCGGTAGATCAATAGACTCGGGGCGCCGGACGGGTGTAATGCGGCACCGCAACAACCGTGCCGCAGCGACTTTAAGGGGAATTGGTCATATGCTGATGAGCCGGGCAAAGGCCGCGACGCGCCCGCGATCTAGCATCTTCGAGTCGTTTCGCGTCGAAGCCTTCGCGGTTCTGGTGCTGGCCGTGCTCGTCCCGAGCATGCTGATCAGCCGGCCATTGCTTCTCGACAATCCCAATGCGGCGACGCTGATCGGCGGAGTCGACAACGTCATTCTCGGCGCGGCGGTGGGGGCCGTGCTGGGGCTTTTCCTGCTGCGGCGGGTGACGGCGTTTCCGGGATCGCGCGTCTTCAGCTACATCATCCCGACCTACGCGACATCCTATGGACTCGTGTTCGCGGCGTTCTTCTTCCTCCGGCTCGACTATAGCCGCGCCTATCTAGGGACGTCGGCTGCGCTCGCGGCGATGACGTCATATGCGATTCATTTCTATCTGCTGCGCGCGACGACCAAACCCTTTTACATCGTCCCCTTCGGCAAGACGGCGGCGCTGACCGAGTTGCCCAATGTCGAATGGATCCCGCTGACCGAGCCGGCCATTCCACCGGGCCGCGAGGCCGTGATCGTCGCCGACCTGCGTTACGACCATGACGACGATTGGGAACGCATGCTGGCGGAGGCCGCGGTCAACGGCCATCCCGTCTATCACGTCAAGCAGATCCGCGAATCGCTGACCGGACGCGTGTCGATCGAGCATCTGTCGGAAAACAGCTTCGGATCGCTGCTCCCCAACTTGGCTTATCGCAAGATGAAGCGCGGTATCGACCTGTTGCTGACGCTGATCTTCCTGCCGGTCCTGATCGTGCCGATGCTGGTAGTGGCGCTGCTGGTAAGGATCGACTCGAAGGGACCCGCGCTCTTCAAACAGGAGCGCATGGGCTATCGCGGCCGGCCGTTCATGGTGTGGAAGTTCCGCACGATGCGGGAATGCACACCCGAGGAAGCGGCGCGCGAGGGATTCATCACCAATGACGGCGACGACCGGATCACCCGGCTCGGCCGCTTCCTGCGCCGGACGCGGATCGATGAGCTGCCGCAAATGTGGAACATCATCAAGGGCGAGATGAGCTGGATCGGCCCGCGGCCCGAAGCGGTGGCGCTGTCGAGCTGGTACGAGCAGGAAATCCCCTTTTATTCATATCGCCACATCGTACGGCCGGGGATCAGCGGCTGGGCGCAGGTCAATCAGGGGCATGTCGCCGACCTCGCCTCGGTTCATTACAAGCTCAATTACGACTTCTTCTACATCAAGCACTTTTCGGGCTGGCTCGACCTGCTGATCCTGTTGAAGACGGTCGGAACGGTGGTCAGCGGGTTCGGGGCGAAATAGCCGGGGAATTCAGCTCGGCCAGAGGCCGCGCGTGTCGTAGATCGCCTTGCCCGCGCGCCGATTGGCGGGGACCCCTCGGAATTCATGATGATCGACCAGCACGACGAGCACTTCGCACTCGTCGAGTGCCTGGTCGAGCGTCACCTTGGTCGCGCCGGTGCCGTCGAACGCCGGCGGCAATGCGTCGATATGCGGTTCGACCACGCGGACGCGGTCGCCATATTTCCTTGCCAGTTCGATCGCGATTTCGAGCGCGGGGCTTTCGCGCAGATCGTCGATATTGGCCTTGAACGACAGGCCCAGGCACGCGATCGCCGCATCGGGGTGCACGTCGGCGAGCGCGGCGGTGCGCGCAAAGACGTAATGCGCCTTGCCGTCATTGACCTCGCGCGCGGTGCGGATCAGCCGAGCATTTTCCGGGTCGCTGTCGACGATGAACCAGGGGTCGACCGCGATGCAATGCCCTCCGACGCCCGGCCCTGGCTGGAGGATGTTGACGCGGGGGTGGCGGTTGGCCAACCGGATGACTTCCCAGACGTCGAGATCGAGCGTGTCGCAGACGACCGACAATTCGTTGGCGAAGGCGATGTTGACGTCGCGGAACGAGTTTTCGACCAATTTGCACATTTCCGCGGCCCGCGCGGTGGTCGCGATACACTCGCCGGCGACGAAGCCCTTGTAGAAGTTCACGGCGCGTTCGGCACAAGCGGCGCTGAGCCCGCCGATCGACCGGTCGTTGCTGACCAATTCCTCGAGAATCTTTCCGGGCAGCACGCGTTCGGGGCAATAGGCGACGCAGACGTCGCTCGGCTCGTCGCTGCCGTCTGGGAATGTGAGATCGGGGCGCGCTTCCCTGAGCACGTCGCGGACCGCCTCGGTAGTGCCGACCGGGCAAGTCGATTCGACGATCACCAGGCTTCCCTTGCGCACCGCCGGTGCGATCGAGCGAGTCGCGGCGAGCACATATTTGATGTCGGGCGCGTGATTGTCGGTGAACGGCGTCGGCACCGCGATCACGAATACGTCGCTGGGCTCGGGCGCGAGCGCCGCGCGCAGCGAGCCCGTCGCGACCATGTCATGCACCAGAGATTCGAGATTGGCTTCCTCGATATGAATGCGGCCGGCATTGATCGTCTCGACAACGTGCGGGCTGATGTCGATGCCCAACACCGATGCGCCGCTGCGCGCGATCACCGCGGCGGTGGGCAGGCCGATATAGCCGAGGCCCACGACGCAGACGCGTGGCGTGGTGGCGCTCATCTCAGCGAGCCGAATCGAGGATGATGCGAGCGATCCGCTCGCTGCTTTTGCCATCCCCGAACGGGTTGTGGGCACGGGCCATTGCTTCATAGGCTGCCCTATCGTCCAAAAGGCGTGAAGCTTCGGTAACGATGACCTCCTCGTCATTGCCGACCAACTTGGCAGTGCCGGCGGCGACACCTTCCGGCCGCTCGGTCGTCTCGCGCATTACCAGCACGGGCTTGGCGAGCGCAGGCGCTTCCTCCTGGACGCCGCCGCTGTCGGTCATCACGAAATGGCACAGCGAGAGCAAGCGGACGAAATTGGGATAATCGAGCGGGTCGATCATCGCCACGTTGTCGACGCCCCCCAGCACCTCGCTCATCGGCGCACGGACATTGGGATTGGGGTGGACCGGGAAGATTACAGCGACATCGGGACGATCGGCGATTCGGCGGACCGCCTGGGCGACCGATTTCAGACCCTCGCCGAAATTTTCGCGCCGATGTGTCGTTACGGCAACTATGCGTTTGCCGGCGAAGCGCGCGGCGATCGGCGCGATCGTCGAGGCGAGTGCAGCGTCCGAATCGACTCGCGCGCGCGTCTCGATCAACGCATCGATCACACTGTTCCCGGTGACGTGGATTCGCTCGGCCGGGACGTTTTCGGCCAGCAGGGCGTCGCGCGACGTATCGGTCGGCGCGAAGTGCAGGTCGGCGATCGCGCCGACGACCTTGCGGTTCACTTCTTCGGGCCAGGGGTGATAGATGTTGCCGCTGCGCAGCCCAGCCTCGACATGGCCGACTGGAATCTTGCGATAATAAGCGGTCAGCGCGCCGATCATCGCGGTCGCCGTGTCGCCCTGGACGATGACGCGGTCGGGCTGATCGGCGTCCATCACTTTGCCCAGTTCGGTCAACAGTCGCGCGCTGAGCGAATCGAGCGACTGGTTGGGCAGCATCAGGTCGAGATCGTGCTCGGGTATAATCTGAGCGATTTCAAGAACCTGATCGAGCATCTCACGGTGCTGACCAGTGACGCATACGCGCACGTCGGCGTCGGTGCGGCGAAGCGCATGGACCAACGGAAAGAGTTTGATCGCTTCGGGGCGCGTCCCAAAGACCACGAGGATGCGGGGACGAGCGGCGGAAGGCATGCATGCCCTTTCCCGGATTGGGTGGCGCCAGACAAGCCCCATTCGTCACGCCTTGCCCATGTCGCCACCATCTCCACGGGCGACAGAGGCGGTGTGGCGATCGTCGCGAATGCGTCAGAATTGCTGATCTATCGTCATCGAAATTTAATCGTTCTCGGCGAAGGCGATGCACGAAAGCAACAGTGGAATAAAAAGGCTTTCGCGACGCAACGAATTCAGCTTATCGGCGTTTGCAAGTTGTTGGCGTTGGGGCCGGATGGGGGCTGGGAATGATCCCGGAACGATCGGCACTATGGTTGACAGTTGGCGCGTTTGTGTGGCAAGCGCGTTGAGAAATTGGAACGGATAACCAAGGGAGTTTGCTAATGGTGCTGTTTAAGTCCGCTGTTGCGGCGCTCGCGTCGGTGGCGCTCGCGGCGACCCCGGCGCTGGCTCAGGCTGCGCCCGCCAAGGGCACGGTCATGGCCAAGGTCAGCACCGTGCGCGCCGGCGCCGATGCCAAGGATGGCAACCATCTTCGTGGTGGCGGCGGCGGTATCGTTGCGGTCCTCGCGGTGATTGCTATCATCGGCGGCATCATTGCCGCCACCTCGGGCAGCTCGAAGCCGAAGAGCCCGTGATCGGTTTCTAACCGGATATTGCGGGGCGCGAAGTTTTCGACTTCGCGCCCTTCTTATTTGTACTGACCCCCGGACGGCGGTGCGCCGCGCCGGGTTTTTTAATGCGTCGGGCGGGCCATCATTTGGTGCATCCCGGACTCGGGCACGCTAGGCCGATATAGACTCGCCCGAACGAATGGGGCGATTGCCAAGGGAGCGACAGTGGCCGACGGATCCGAAACCGCCATCAGCTGGCACGATTCGATCGCCCCGGCATTTCGCGACGGGTATGTCCGGTCCCGCGGCTTCCGCGATCGCTTGCGCGCCTGGGGCACGCTGATCGGGCGGTATGCCCGACCAGGAGATCAAGTGATCGACGCGGGATGCGGGGCGGGAACCTTGTCGTTCGAAGCGGCAAAGATCGCCGCGCATGTCCATGGCATCGATGGCGCAGAACGAATGATCGATCTGGCGCGCGCCGGTGCCGATGAGCACGGGATCGGCAATGTATCATTCGAGGTGGCGCTGTTCGAGACGTTGTCCGATCGTGCCGGCCAATACGATCTGGCGCTGTGTTCGAGCGTGCTCGAATACCTCCCGGACCTGAAGATCGAGATAGCCCGACTCGCCACTTTGCTCCGTCCGGGTGGCCGACTGATCCTGTCGCTGCCCAATGGGCGGTCGCTCTATCGCCGCTTCGAAGCGTTTGCTTGGCGAGCGACCGGGCGGCCGCGTTACTATCGCCATGTGCGCCACGTTCCGACCTCGACCCAAGTGCGCGAGATCCTGCGGCAACTTGGTTTTGCCGTGCTGGAGACGGTCTATTACGCCGATCCGCCATTGCCGCGCTTCGTCAACCGCTTGGCCGGCGGTCCGCGGTATCGCAAGACCATGTTCGTCATGGTCGCGGCACGCGGCGATTGATCAACCGGACAGCGCCCGAGCACCAACAGATATTCAGCGCAGCCGCGTGATGTCGAGCCCATCGACATAGAGCGCGAGCGCGTCGAACGTCGTATCGCGCGCGGCCCCCGTCAGCGCCAGCTGTTGTTGGTCGCATCCCCGCGGCACGTCGAACTCGACCGCATAGCGGCCAAGTTGGCCGGGCGATGGATTGACCGGCGCCGTACCGAGCACCCCGGTAGCACCCTTGGTCATACAGACGATCGACCAGCGGAAGACGCCTGCGTCGATCGCATCCTCGGCATAGACGCGCCCCGCGAACCGATAGCGACCGGCGGGCAGCACCAGTTCCTGATTAGCGAAGACCGTTTCGCGCTCACCGGAATAGGAGACATAAAGCGCACTGCCCATACCCGCCGGGCCGGTGCTCCGCTCGGCATAGACGCCGTCGGCAGGGTAGAGGCGCCATCCGAATGGCGGCGACGCGTCGAGCCCGGCAAAGTCTCCTTCGCGCAGCAGACCCTTGCCCGCCGATTGTGCGCTGGGCGGCAGCAGCGCGACCCATTGCGCGAACAGCTGGGCTGGCGACAGCCGATCCGCCATCTTGATGAAATAGGGGTCGAGCTCTTCCTTGCTTGCCGGCGAGCCGATCGCCTTCAGCCGAACCAACAGCGCCAGGGTTGCGTCGGGATAGGGATTATCGCTGCCGAGCCGCGTGAGAAACGTGCCGCGCCAATATGGATCTGTGGCGAGCACGCGCGCCAGCGGGTCGATGATCCTGGGGTCGCGAGTCAGCGCGATCAGGGCCGGAAGGATGACCGGCCAATTCTGGTCGTCCTGGCGGAGCAGGATGTCGGCTTCGGTCACCGCCGGCGCGACTGCGTTCGTGCGAAACCGATAGTCGAGCAGCCAGGCATGGGTCAGGTAATCGCGCAGCGTCAGCCGCGCGGCGATATCGAGCAGCTTGGCCGCACCTTTCTCGTCGTCGTTCGACGCGGCGATGATGCCGATGTTGCGGAGCGCGACAACCTCATAGGGCGAATGTTCGAGGATGCGCTTGCTGTCGGCGGCGAGCTTCGCTGCCGGCGCACCGAGCTCGACGGTCTTCAGCCGTTCATTGGCGTCCATGCTGAGCGCATTGGTGTTGGTCGGATCGATGCGGAGCGCCAGTGCAGCGGTCTCAGGCGTCGCGAGCAGGAACGCCAGCCCCGATCGCAACGTGAAGAAGCCGGCCACGAGAGCGAGCGTAACCACGACGACCCGAACGGCCGCCGTGCCACGGCGCAAGGCGATCATTGCCATGACGCGCCCGCCCTCAGGGCTCAGCCCGTCACGCGCTTCATGAAGCCGATCCGCTTGTCGCCATAATCGTAATTATAGCCATAATCGTAGCCGATCTTCTTGGCGTCGAACTTGGTCAGTACCGCGCCGAGAATATTGGCATGGACGTCGGCAAGGCGGCGCAACGACACGCGCGCGGTACGTGTATGGGTGTTGCGCGCGGCGATCACGAACATCGTCGCTTCGGCATAGCTGGCGATCAGCGGCGCGTCGGCAAGGCCGAGCACCGGCGGACCGTCGACCACGATATGCTCATAGCCCTCGGCGAGTAGCCGTTCGAAGGTTTGCGACAGGTTGGAACCGGCCAGCAATTCGGCCGGGTTGGGTGGAATCGGGCCCGAGCTCATGATCGAAAGACGATCGACCGACCCTTTGCGAATATAGGTATCGATGTCCGTCGCGCCGGCGAGGATGTTGGTAAGGCCGCCCGTATTGGCAAAGCCCATGATCTTGTGCACCGAAGGATTGCGCAAATCGGCGTCGATCAGGATCGTCTTCTTGCCGAGCGACGCGAAATTGCGCGCTACCGCCATCGCCGTGGTCGACTTGCCTTCGGAGGGGCGAGAGCTCGTCACGAACAGCACGCGCGGCGCACCCTTGCTGGTCGTGAGCCGGAGCGCGGTCTGGAGCGATAGATAGGCTTCGGCGAGTGGCGTCTTGCTGTCCTCTAGCAGATCGATCGAGACTTCCGAATCGGGCACGCGCGGTACGCTGCCCAACAGCGGCACGCCCAGCTTCCGCTCGAGATCGTGCGGCGCGATGATCGACTCGTCGAGCTGTTCGAGGATGAATGCGACCGCGCCGCCTATCAGCGTGCCGAGCAACAGCCCGAGCAGCAGGTTCATCGACGTACGCGGCGTTACCGGGCCGCCCGACGGGAGCGCCGTATCCACGATCGACACGTTGTTGGTCCCGACGCCGCCGGCAATGCCGATCTCCTTGTAGCGCTGGAGCAGCGCGTCATAGAGCGCCCGGTTCGTGTCGGCGTCACGCTGCAGCGTGTTGTACTGGACCGTACGGCCGCGCAGGTCGATCACATTGTTCTTTAGCTTGTCGACCTGTCCCTGAAGTTCGGACTGGCGCTGCGCGGCCGCCAGATAGGCGGCGCGAAGCGAATCGAGCACCACCGCGCCCTGCTTGCCGAGTTGCTTGTCGAGCTCGGCAATCTGCTGGCGAAGGGCGACCATCTGCGGATAGTCCGACCGGAATTGTGCCGACAGACGCTGATATTCGGCCTGCAACTGCGAGCGCTGGCTGCGCAGCGAGGCGACGGTGCCGTCCTGCAAGCTCTCCGGCGCGTTCAAGCCCTGGCTGCGCGCCGCCTGCTGATAATGCGCTTCGGCTTGGGCGCGATCGATCTTGGCGGCGTTGAGCGCGTCGTTGAGCGCGCGAAGGTCGGTCGATTCGACCGATGCGCCGTTCGACGAATCCTGGTCCTTGCCCGACGTGCCGTTCTCGTAGTTGATGATCCGCTGCTGACCGGCATAGGCGACCAGCGCGCGTTCGGACGCCTCAAGCTTCTGGCGCGTATTCTCGATCTGCTGCTGCAGGAACTGGCGCGCATAAGCAGTCGCCTGGAACCGGCGATTGAGGTTGGACGCGATGAAGTTCTTGGCGATCGAATTGACCACGGTCGCCGACAGCGCCGGATCCGGGCTGTCGAAGCTGAGCTGGACCAAGCTCGACCCGCGAACCGGCTCGACCGTCAAATGCCCCATCAGCAACCGCGCGGCGGTCAATTCACGACGTTTGCGATCGCCGGCGAGTGCATCGGCCGGCGGCTTCTTTCCGGTATAGCCGTAGAGAAAAGTCGGATTGTCGGCGAGGCGCAGCGAGGCGACCGTCTGCTCGGCCAGCGCGCGACTGCGCAACAGGCCGTATTGCGTCTGGTAGAATTCCTGGCCCGCCGCCGCCTGACGGGGTTGGGTATCGTCGGTGTTGACGACTCGTGCGGCTTCGCGCGCAATCTCCATCGATCCCGTCGAGCGGTATAGCTTTACCGTCGTGGCATTGACGAAGACGGCCGCCAGCACGCCCGCTGCGATGATCGCCAGGACGATCCAGCGCTGCCGAACCAGGATCTGGAGATACTGGGTCAGCGGGCTTTCAGCGTCCTGCTGCTGCAGAAAATGCTCGAGCGCCAGCCGCGAGTCGGGGCCGCGATCCGCCGCGGGGCCGCCGAGATCGAGCGGAAGGGTATTGGTTGCCAAGGGAAAGCCTTATCTTGCGATCTGATAGAAGATGCCGAGGACCGGCGCGATGGAGATGATGTCCTTGAAGAGCTGCCGCCCTGGGTTATTGCCGATCACGATGACATCGTTGCCATAGATTTCCGGGTCGGGCGTGCGCGCACCACGGATATCCTTGATGTTGAACCGCGCGACCATCTTCTGGCCGTTGACCGTCCGAAACACTACGGCCTCGCTCAGCCGCGCAAAATCGGACGGACCGCCAGAGGCGGCAATCATACGGAGCAAGGTGGTGCGGCCCACGACCGCATATTGGCCGGGCTTCATAACGCTACCTTCGACCGTGACCATGGCGCTCACCGCCTCGGTCACGCTGACCGATACCTGCGGATTGCGGACGTAACGCTGATCGAGCGCCGCCGCGATCTTGGCCGAAAGCGAATTCGGCGTCTCGCCGATCGCCTTGACCTGACCGATCAGCGGCATGGCGAGATTGCCCGCCCCGTCGACTTGGCCGTTGGTCGTCAAATCAGGCACGCCGAACACCGTGACCGTGAGCTTGTCGAGCGGGCCGATACGATAATCCGCCTGGTCGCGCGTCATGTCCTCGACCGTCGGCACAGGCAACGTCGTCTGGGGACTAGCCGCGGTCGCTATCTCGGGCTTGTAATTTGGACCTGCGCATGCGCTCAGGCCAGACGCGAGCGCGCACGCTACGATAAGCTTACGAGTAATGTTCGCCTCCCTGCGCCGCGACACCGCGGTCGATTGCCCTAGCGGGTACCACATCCTGATTTTGCCCATATACCCCAAATGCGTCCTCGCCCAAATCGCGGCGCGATCTCGAGCGGTTCGCCCCGGCTTCCTCCGGGACGGTCAGGAACGCGGCGAGAAAACCGAATAAACAGGCGATCGTTCCCGTCCGCATCGGATAATCGCCCATGCCATGCGCCATGATCATCGTCATGAACAGCGCCGCCGTCGCCTGTTGCCGCCGCAAACGCGAGGAATCGTCTCCACGATACCAGATGCGCACGACGCGGATTCCGAACCAGACGAGGAACGCGAGGATCAACAGCATGCCGACTAGGCCGCCTTCGATCGCGACCTGCAAATAATCCTGATGCGCCTGATTCCAGTAGCCGAAGCTCAGCTCACTGGCCCGCTCGTAGCTTTTGTACACCGGCTCGAAGCTGCCGAGGCCGGAGCCGAACGGAAAGAAATCGTGCGCGACGTGCGCAAACCGCGGCAAAAGGCCGATCCTTTCTTGCGTGCCGTCGTCGATCTGGAATCGATCCGACAGGACGCGGCCGCTCAGCACCAACGCCAGGCCGCCGGCGAGCGCTAGCGTGACGACGGCGGATCCGCCCAGCACATAGCGGCGCTTCAGCCCGATCCGTTCGAGCGGCAGCATCGCCAGGCCGCCGAGCAGGCCGACCACAGAGAAGATTGCGCCCGCACGCGAACTCGTTCCGGCAATGCAGAACAGCAATACGGCGATCGCCAATCCGCAGGCCACCGCCGCCGGTGCGGGAATGCGGCCGCTGACCGTCATTGCGTCGGCCAACCAAGCCAATGCTATGACGATTGCACCCGCCAGGAAAAGCGCCAGGTGGTTGGCGTTGGAAAAGAAGCCCACGCTCGAATCGCTGTTGGTGACGCGATAGAAATAGAGCGGGCTGTCGGCCCCCATCGTCAACTGGATGAGCCCGAGCACCGCGCTGGCGAGCGCCAGTAGCAGCATCGCCCGCAACACCACGACGCGACCTGCATAATCGAGATGCTTGCCCAGCAGCCAGGCGGCCAGCGGCACAACCAATGCGAGCAGGAAGTCGAGTGTCCGGCTGGGCGAAAGGCTGATCGGTAGCCACGGCTTGTCGCCAAGCGCTGCATAGACCTGCTGCGCAAGGCCGCGGCCGGGCAGCGCGGTCCAGACCGACCATGGAAGCGGGATGAGCTGGAGGAGCGGTAGTGCGAAGAGCAGCGCCCAGAAGAACAACGCTTCGCGTTCGACGCGGAGCGGCGAGCGGTTGCGTGGCCAGAACAGATAGACGATCGCCACCAGCGCCGCGAGCCGGGGCAGGATCGTCGTCCCGACTTCATAGCGCGTCGCTCCGCCGAACAGCACGGCGACACCGAGCAGCGCGAGCGCCGCGTACAGCGTCTGCGGCCGGTTGGTGCTGAACGGATTGGGCAAACTTCCTCCGGCTCGGTCGGTCTGTCGTTGTCGCGGTTTTTGGCGCGAAGCAGAGGCCCTAGCGACTGGCATCGTCGCTGCCAAGTTTGTCCCTCAAATTCGGAAGGCTTCATCGTTCTGGTATGCGTTCGCGCCGGGCGATAAGGGCTGTCGAGGGGTACACGGTCATCGAGGGTAAAGCTTTGAGTTCTGAAATGCCGCGCGGCCGCCGAATTCTGATGCTGTTGACGGATGCATATGGCGGACATGGCGGAATCGCCCTCGTCAACCGGGACCTGATCGAAGCGATCAGCTCGGACCCGGCCGTCGAGCGTGTCGTGGCGTTGCCCCGCGTGGCCCGACTGCCGCTCGAGGGGCCGCTGCCCGACAAGGTCGATTTCGATATTTCGGCCGTGGGGAGCGTCGCCATGTACCTGCGTGCGGTGATGCGCGCGATGCGACGTGGTCCATATGACATGGTGTTTTGCGCGCACCTCAACCTCGCACCGCTGGCGCGCGTCGTTGCGACGCTGTTGCGGGTCCCGATGTCTTTGACGATCCATGGCATCGACGCCTGGGAGCCGCGCCAACGCGCGATGACGCGATGGGCCGCGCGCTCCGCGGATCTCGTCATGTCGGTCAGTCAGGTGACGCTCGACCGGTTTCGGTCGTGGGCGCCGTATCCGGACGAGAAATGCGTGGTCCTGCCCAACGCGATCCACCTCGAGAAATATGCCGTCGGGCCGAAGAGCCGAGAACTCGAGGAACGATACGATGTCACCGGGCGGCGCGTCGTCATGACGCTGGGGCGGCTGGCCGGCAGCGAACGATACAAGGGGTTCGACTGCATGCTGGATGCCTTGCCGCGCATGATCGAGCGAGTCCCGGACCTGGTTTACATCATCGCCGGTGACGGTGGCGATCGGGGCCGGCTAGAGCAGAAAGTACACGACCTCGGCCTGACCAAGCACGTTCGGTTCACTGGTATGGTGCCCGAAGCGGAAAAACCCGATCACTATCGACTGGCAGACGTCTATGCGATGCCGAGCCGTGGAGAGGGCTTTGGTCTCGTGCTGCTGGAAGCGATGGCATGCGGCATTCCTGCGGTCGCCAGCACGCGTGACGGAACGCGCGAAGCGATGCGCGACGGCCTGCTTGGACCGATCGTCGATCCGCTCGATACCGAGGCGCTGGTGGATGCGGTGGTCGCAAGCCTCGATCGTCCGCGAGCTGTGCCGCAGGGCCTGGATTACTTCGCTTATCCCGCCTTCGTGCAGCGCTTGACGACAACCCTCGGTCGCTTCCTGTCGGGCGAGCGGCCGCTTATTTCGCCATCCGCGTGAGCATGTCGGCGGTGTAGATGCCACCCTTGGTCGAGGCCATTTCGACCATCAGCCGGAATTTGATGCTCAACCGGATCATCTGCCACAAGAGATAGCGGATCGTGCTGACGACGCCGTGCGGGCGGGGGCCGCATTCGCGGAAATCGAAGCGCTTGAACCCGCAGAGGAGGCCGATCTGGCGGAACGCCGAGGGCGTGTAGGCGATCTCGTGGGTGATGTCCCAATAGCGCGTCATCGATCCGAACGGCGACCCGGCATTGGGCGTCATCGCGACCAGATAGCCGCTCGGCTTGAGCACGCGCGCTGCTTCTTCGAGCACGGTGGCCAGCGTCTGTTTGTCGATATGCTCGAGGATGTTGAGCGCCATGATGCGGTCGACGCTGTTGTCGGCCAGGCCCTTGAGCCCGGATACAAGATCGGTGTCGAGGAAGGTCGCGCCGGGAACGCGCTCCCGCGCCAGCGCATTTTCGCTGCCCGATAGATTGATGCCGGTGGCGCTCGCTGCGCCGCGCGACAGCGCGAACAGACAGCCTTCGCCCATGCCCGACCCGAGATCGACCATCACCTCGCCGGATTGCGTTCCCCAATCGCCGAGCAGACGGCCGAGCGTCGCGACGGCATTGGCTTTCATTTCCTCGGTGAAGGCGGTTCGCGACGAGGTAGTTTCGAAATATTGGTCGATCACGCGTTCCTGCGTGGTCGGCGCGGCGGCGTCGGTCATCCAATCAATCTCCTCATCGCGGCCTCGACCATGGCAGCCTGTTCGGGCCAGGTGAAGAAGCGTTCGGGCATCCGGGGGTCGGGTGCGAAGCTTTCGGCCGACCTCAACGCCGCGACAAGCGCGTCGGGTTCGGTCGGCACGGCAAGCGGGGCGTGCAGCCGTTCCGCCGCGGCGATGCTTTCCGGCAACTCGCCGCCATAAGCGATCACGGGCCGGCGGCAGGCGAGCAATTCGAACAGCTTGTGATGAAAGGTGCGGCCAAGGAACACGTAGATATTGGCGAGCGCGTGCTGACACAGCCGCGCCATCTCGCTGGGAGAGACATAGCCGGGAAGAAGGATATCGACGCCGCGGTCATTCTTCAGCCAGTCGCCCTGATTGCCGAGATGGATCAGGCTCAATGGCGGCTGCCCGCTGGTCGCGTTGAACTCGGCGAGCGCGCCAAGGATCGCGTCGACAGTTTCGCGATAATAAAGGCTGCCGACCAACGTTACATAGCGTCGCGCGGGCTCAGGGGCGGGATGGAGTTCGAAGAACGCCGAATCGACGCCGCTATAGATCACCTCGGCAGTTTCGCCGAGCCAGCGTCGGGCTGCATCGGCATGGAGCACCGAATTGGCCTGGAGCGCCGCATATCCCCGCAGCCGCCAGGCGAGCGGCAGACGCGCGGCACTGGGCACATAGATTTCCGGATTGTCCTTGTCGTCGAAGATCCAGGGAAAGTGCTGCTCGCGTGCCAGCGTCCGGAGCGCGGTCACCGCTTCGAGCGAGCCGAACGTTGCCCAGCCGATCTGAGGCCGGAACTCGGCGGCAAGAGCTCGGCCGCGGGCGACGACGCTGCGCTGGAAGCCGGTGCGGCGTCCGCCAAAGCGTAGCAAATTGGTGAACGTCGCGATCGCGTTGCCGCCGGTGGGCGGCGGATCGTCTGCCTCGACGATCAGCGGCTGCGACCAGTCGTGCGACGCGATCGGCGACGATTCTTTCGCGGCCATGCCCGGCAGGGGCGGGCAGATCAGCACGCAACGATGCCCCATCCGCGCGAACTCGGTGGCAAACCGCCCTGCGCGAACGCCCGATATATGCGGCGCCGCGGGATGCGTCCCGTTGATCAGCAGGATGTCCATCGGGCGCGTCGCGTCAGGCGGCGAGGCGCTTCGGCTCGATGCCCTGCGTCGCGGGTTTGAGGAAATGCTGCTTCCACATTTCGTGGATGAACGGCTGCCACAAATTCCAGCCGAGCCCGAGATCGCCGCCGCGGATACGGTCGAGCACCTTCAGCCACCATTTCTGGTCCCATATTTCGGACTGGCGGAATGAGGTCGAGGTCAACGTATCCTGCATCAGTTCGAGGAAAGCGGGCGAAGTGAACCACAAATCCTGCGGCGGACGGAAACCCTGCTTGTTCCAGCGCGTCGCGATCGCCTCCGGCAGGAATTCGCGCAGGCCCTCGCGGATCGGCCGCTTGGTCTGGACATCGCCCATGATCAATTCGGGCGGCAGCGACAGGACGAACTCGGAAAGACGATGGTCGCAGAACGGCAGGCGCACCTCGCGCGAATGCGCCATCGAATTGCGATCGCCATAGCGCAGCAAGGTGGTCAGGAAGCGCTCGAAACTATCCTCGTAGAGCGCGTCGCGTAGCGGATCGCCGCTGCCATGGTCGTTGCGCTCCCGTTGTTCGGACACCGCCTCGCTATAGCCGGACTTGAGCCCAAAGCGGATGTCGGAACCGCGGTTGAGCATGTGCGCGAGCGCGTGGCGCAGCCGCTGCGGCACCGCGGACTTCATCCGCATCGCTCGGTCCATCTGCGCAGCGGGATAGCGGCGCTCGATCTCGGGCAGCTCGCGCGCCAGTCGCGCCGTCTCGCCCCGCGCCTTGAGCGATCGGATATAGAAGGCGAAATATTGTTCATATCCGCCCATCAGCTCGTCCGCACCCTGACCGTCGAGCAGCACCGTGACGCCCTGCTGCTTGGCCAGGTGAAACACGCACCATTGCGCGAACTGGCTCGACGATCCGACCGGCAGCTCGTTGTGCCACATGAAACCGGGCAGGTCGGCGATGAAGCGGTCGACGGTCGGCTCGACGACGTGGCTGACTACGCCCGAGGCGTTCACCACCATCTCGGCATAATGCCATTCGTCCGCGGGCGTACCCGGGAAGCGCCCGGTGAAGGTGTGATAGACCGCGTCGGGGCCGAGCAGATGACGGGCCGCGCCGACGATCGCGGACGAGTCGAGGCCGCCGGACAGGCACGAGCCGACCTCCACGTCCGAGCGCATGCGAATACGCACCGAATCGACGAACAGGTCGCGGAACTCTGCCATCGCGTCCTTGGGATTCGCGAAACTGCGCTGGCGCGTCAGGTCGATGTCGAAATAGCGCCAGGTCTTGCTCTCCAGCGACGCGCAATTGACCACCATCGCCTCGCCCGGGAGCAATTGTTCGATCGCGGTGAAGACCGTCTGGCGCCGGCGGTCGGCACTCGATCCGGGCTGGCAGGTCTCGGTGACGACGCGCAGTTCGTCATGATCGTGCGGCACGCCCGGCAACGCGAGCAGCGCCTTGTATTCGGAGCCGAAGGCGAAGAAGCGGTCGCGCTTCGTGTAGAGGAAGGGCTTTTCGCCATAGCGGTCGCGCGCGCACAGCATCATCCGCTGGCTGCGGTCATAGAGCGCGATCGCGAACATGCCGTTGAGCTTCGAAAGCACGCCGACGCCCCAGGCGCGATATCCTTCGATGATGACTTCGCTGTCGCTTGCCGACTGGAAGGTGACGCCGGCGGCGATCAGCTCGTTCCTCAGCTCGACATAATTGTAGATCTCGCCGTTGAAGATCAGCACGTAGCGGCCATCGGGCGAGTGCATCGGCTGGTCGCCGGCATGGCTGAGGTCGATGATCGACAGGCGACGATGACCGAACCACACGTTGTCGGCCGAATCGTGCCAGCTATTGTCCCCGTCGGGACCGCGATGGGCGATCAGGTCGAGCGCGGCGTGCGCGCGCCCGCGGTCGATCGGGTCCTTCGACACCAGCCCCAGGATACCGCACATGCTTCGTCTCCTATCGCGCCGGCAGCCCGCCGAGGAGCGAGCGACCGAGCGGCACCAGGTCGCGCAGATTGGCGCGGATCGCCTCGGCAGGCGCAGCGCCGCCAAGCGATCCTGACAATGACCTGAGATCGGCCGTCAGGTCCAGCCCCAGCCCGGCGATCGCCGTCTGGTGATGGCGCAATATGGTCGCGGCGAAATCGACATAGCCGAGCGCCGCGGTGACGATCACCAGCTTGGCGGCCTGGGTCGCGTCGCTCACCCGGCGGAAGTCGCGCACCGCGATCAGATCGCCCTGGGCCAGCACCGGTTTGGAATAAGGCAGATCGGCCTTGGTCCGATAGGGATGGCCGGCAAGCTGCTTGGCGCGCCAGCGCTGCACCGCGATCAGATCGAGGATGAGGAAACCGCGATCGGTCAGCAGCTTGGCCACATCCCAGCCGAGCGGCTGGCCGGTGCGCTGTTCGAGGAACGATACTTCGACGCGCAGCGCCAGCGTGGTTTCGAGATAGCGTGTGGCATGTTCGAGGATCGCTCCCTCGGCACCCTCGACATCGATCTTAATGTAATCGGCGGTCGGCAATGTGCCTTCGGCGAGCAGGCCATCCAGCGTGCGCGTCTCGACCGCAATCGAGCGGTCGATACTGTGCTGTTCGGACACCCCGAACCATTCGACCATCTCCGCATTGTGCGGTAGTAGCGAGGCGCTTTCCGGTGAGGGTGGGATGTACAGTGTCGCGGTGCCGTCGACCCCGCCGACCGCGGCTGCGATCACGCGCCGGCTCTTCCACGGTTTGGGGTCGCTGCCTTGCAGTGCCGCGGCCTCGGCGGGTTCGGGCTCGAACCCAATCATCTCGGTCGCCCAGGCGAGCGGCAGCATCGCCGCGTCAAGCCCGCCGCGCGCTCCGATATCGACCGCCGCGAACCCCGCGCTTTCGCAGAAGCGCGCCGAGGTCAACGATCGGAACTGGTCCTGAGCACTCATAACTGGGTCGATTCCTGGTTCTTGCGATCGGCCGCCGCTTGGATCGAGACGACGATCGTAATGAGGATGGCCGTTATCACCCAGGCGAGAAGCTGGATATAGCCCAGAGCAACCCCGCGCAGCCCGGGAGCGAACCACATCGTCCCGCCGACGATGACAAGGGTGTAGGGCACGAACAGCAGGAATTGCGTCCACATCCTGCCGGTCGCGACGAGATATTGCTGATGGACGTTGCAATAGACGGTCGGCACCAGGACGATCAGGAACAGGCCGAACAGGAACGTCTGTCCGTGAAAATCGCGGCCGTAGAGCTTCAGGATGAAGCTTGAGAACAGGATGACCAGGACCGAGAAGATCAGCGCGATGCCGACGTTGAGGATCATGTTGTAGCGTTGCAGCCGCTGCGTCTGACTATGATCGTCCTGGCCGATATAGCGGCCGAGCATCGGCAACAGCGCACTGGCCAGCGATGCCATCACCACCAGGATCGGCGACCGCCATTGCAGCCCGGTGTTGATCACCGCCAGGTCGCGCAGGCCATAAGGACTGCGCGTGAGGTAGTAATTGCCGATCCAAATGGCGATGCCCTGCGCGAAAGCGAGCATGCCGCTCGGCAGCGAGAATTGCAGGATCACTGACCCCTGGCGGATGGCTTCGCGGAAATTGCTGTGCGCGGCGAGCCGGTTGCTGACCGCTCGCGCCGGGATCGCGACCGCGAGCCAGCGCAGCACGGCGCTTCCGGCGAGCACGATCATCACCGGCGTCAGGCCGGGGGTCAGTTTTGCGACGACGACCAGCACGAGCACACCGACAATGGCGGTCGAAAGTCGCGCGATCGCCAGGGTGCGGAAACGCTCGCTCGCCTGGAGCAGGGTATCGTTGAGCCCGGCCTGGATCGAAGCCATCAACAGGATAGCGCCGAGGATGAGCGGCCAGGCATAACCAGGGGCGGCGAACAGCCAGGCCGAAAGCGGGCTGGCGAACAGCAAGGCGATGGCCAGCATCAGCCCGGTCGTCGCCGCGGTCAGTCGGCGGCCCAGCAAGACGACGGCGCCCGCCCGTTCTGGCTCGCGCGCTTGATAGCGCGAGACGAAATAGATGATCGCATAGGGCAATTGCAGCCCGACCAGGGGGGTCAGCAAGCTGATCGTCGAGAACAGCAGCGCGTAGCGGCCGTAATTCTCGATCCCTATCGCGCGTGCGATCATCACTGTCTGGACCAGAGCGGCGGCACGCTCGATCAGCGACGAGGTGAACAGCCAGCCGGCGCCGCGCAGCCACGCCGCGATCGGGCTGTCGCTCAGCCAATAGCTGGGGCTGAGGAGCTTACGGACGGCGTTCATCGCGGCCGTGCCAGCGCGGTTTCGATCCCGCGATGGACGCCGGCGACGCTCGCCGTGATGTCGAGCTCGTCGAAAATCTCGAGCGAGCGTGCCCCCATCGCCGCGCGACGGGCATCGTCGCCAGCGAGCTCATCGATGAGCATGGCCAAGGCTGCGGTGTCCGTACACGGAAAGATCAGCGCGTTCTCACCTGGTCGCGCGATATCGGTAGGGCCGGCCGCCCCGACACGGTCGCTGAGGAGCATCGGCAGCCCGATGCACGCGCTTTCCGAACAGATCAGCGGGTGTGGGTCGGCCTGAGACGGATGCACCAGCATATCGGCGGCGGCGTAAAGCGCGGGCAGCTTGTCGACATTGACGAATCCGGCGAAGCGCGCATCGACTCCTGTCTCGGCGGCGCGCGCTTTGGCCAGCTCCATTTGCTCGCCGTTGCCGGCGAACAGGGCGGTTACCTTGCGGGAACCTTTGGTTTGCGCCAGCGCCTCGATCAAGTCGACCGGACGCTTGCGATTGGACAGCTTGCCGACGAACAGGGCGACGATGGCATCGTCAGCGATGTCGTAGGTGTGGCGCGCCTCGGCGCGCAGCGCGGGCCGGTTGGCCTTGGCGGCGCGATAGGTGGTTTCGTCGATGGTGAAGGGGCAGCGGAAGATGCGGTCGCGGGGTGCACCGTAATAGGCGTAGAAATCGGCATTGCGGTCGCCAACCGACAGAAAGGCCGAATAGCGGCGAAAAATCTGGCGGACGACGACTTCCTTGGCCATTCGCGTCGTCGTCGCGCGCTGGCGCAGCAATTCGCTGTCGCCGATCGTCATCAGCGGCACCTTGTTGCGCCGACACCACCAGATCGCTCGATAGACATTGGCCTGGGCATGACCATAGACCAGGACGACATCGGGACCGAATGCCTTCAGCCGCGCGGCGATCTCGGGCGAACTGGGCTCGCGCACACTCGACTGCCCATTGGCCGGGACCTCGCCCAGGAATTCGTGGCTATAGCCTCCGAGCATGTCCATGTTCCAGCTGATCTCGGACTGCATCTCCCTGTCGAAATAGGATTTTATGCCGATCGGCGCGCCGTAGAGAACGTGGAGTTCGATCCCGGGATCGGCCGCCAGCGCGCGATAGAAGGGGACGAAGTGCTGGATGGGGTGCGTGACGACGATCGCGAGTCGTACGGGCGCGGGGCGCGTTGGCATGAGCGAGCTCAGGCGGTTTTGGGCTTGAGAACCACGACAGGGCCGTGGCGGTCGATCAGGTCGAAGCGGCCGGTCGCCTGGAGCGCGGCGATCAGGTCCTCGTAGCTGCCGTTGCCCGGGCTGTCGTGCGTCTCCATCACGATCATCCGCGCGCCCGCAAGCGCGTCGAGATCGTTCTTGAGGATGCGCCACTCGACACCCTCGATGTCACTGACCAACGCGTAGTCCGTAAGGTTGTGGCGCTCGATCAGCTGGCTCAGCGTGCAGGCCGGAACCTCAATCGTCGGCAGCGACCCGGCATCGGCGGCGACGCGTCCGCTGACCGAGCTCTCGCCGAGCGCGAACGATACCGTCTCGCCTGGATCGTAGCTGATCGCCGCCTCGATTACTTCGACATTGGCGTCGCAGTGATTGATCGCGAGATTTCGACGCAGCGCCTTGGCGAGGCGCGGATCGGCCTCGACGATGAACTGGCGCCGATCGGGATCGATGCGGCGGCGGATCGTGCAACTGATCACGCCGAGGCTGCCGCCCAGTTCGATCACGTCGCAATCGGTCGGAACGTAGCGGCGGACGAAGCGGTATTCGCCCGATTCATAGCCCTGGAGCAGCAAGGCCGCCTTGATCTTGGGGGTGACCACCGGGCTCGATGTGTCGATCGTCAATCCGCGATGCGGGATGCGGTCGCCGAGCACGCGCGCGGCGATGATCCCGGTCCAGCGATTGGCGAGCAACGGTCCGATAAACCGCTTGGCGTGGGTGGCGAGGCTCGTCATGCGCGACCGGCCATGGGTGAAGCGGTCCGGCCGGTCAAGGCGAGGAACAGGCGCGCCATGTCGGCGCGTGCCGTTGACGTCGCGACGAACTGCTCGGCCATGGCACGCGCGCCAGCGCGCCACTCGGTATATTCCGCCGGGTTCATTGCAGCCAATCGGTCGATCGCCGCGGCGAGCGCGGCGGGATCGGGAAGCGGGATGTCGAACCCGGCCTTGGCCGTCTCGAGATCCTGCCACGGCGTGCGGTCGCCGATCAGCACTGGGGTACCCGCGCACAAGGCCTCGAAGATCGCATGTCCGAAATTCTCCGAACGCGATGGCATGAACATCAGCTCCTGCCTTGCCATCGCCGCGGGCACGGCGTCGTTGGCCAGCTCGCCGTCGCGATGCGCGGTGACGTTGGCGGGGAGGGCGGCGATCAGTTCCTCGCATCGCGCCCAATGCGCGGGATCGCTGACGGGGCCATAGATGGTGAAGTCGACCCGCTCCGTGACCAGCGCCAGTGCTTCGAGCGCGACGTCGAGGCCCTTTACGGGCGAGATGCGGCCGAGAAAGGCGAGGCGGAAGAGATTGCCGGGTTGGTAGGGCGGGAGCGGGAAGAGCGGGCGGACATTGGTGATCCGCTCGATCCGATTGTTCGGAAAAAGCCGGCGGGTATCCGCTTCCTCTTCCTCGCTCGTAACGTGGAACGTCACCTGCTTTGCCAGCCCGAGCAGCCGGACCAGCGCCATGTACAGGCCCTTGCGCGCATTCTTGAGGCCCAACGCGCCGGACGAGAATTCGCCGCGGGGCGAGATCACGACCGGCGTGCGGGGCGCCTTGCCGAACCGGCGGGCGAGCATAGCGGGGATGGTGAATTCGCGATCGAAGAAGCCGTTGACGAACAGCAGATCGTGCGGAGTCTGGCGAAGAAGATCGGCGAGCCCTTCGGCCCCGCGCGGGCCGACGGTCAGATAATGGATCTTCGCCCAGCCGAGATCGCGCCACTCCTCGTTGCCGACCATCGGCTCGGCAGCGCCGAACGGCCGGTCGCGCGCGACCAGCAAGAAATCGACCTGGTCGGACAGGCTCTCGCACATCGCCTTGACGCTGAGGTTCGGTCCGGCGGATTCGTGCCCCGGCCAGAACGCGCCGATCAGAATGATGACCCTGGGTTTCACCGACGCCACGTGATTCCCGTCTCCGCGATGCCATAACGTTCGGCCAGGTACCGTGGGAATTCTTCGATCGAATTGGCTGCGATCCAGGTCCGCGCCTCGTCGATCTTGGCGTCCATCAGCACAAAGAACCAGAATCCGTGGAGAAAGTGCCAGACGAAGCCGAGCCGGCCATCGAGGAAGCCGCCCAGCAGGAAATAGCGCCGCAGGTAATAGAGAACCGCGCGCAGATAGAGTGGGGCGCCGCCATACAGCTTGCGCAGTCCGCGGCGCTTCCGGGCGGAGGCAGTGAGTTCGCCGTCTGCTTCCTCGCCGATCAATCCGTGCTCGCGCGCGATGAAGTCGATCATCTGGCGCGTCGCATAGCCATTATGCTTGTCGGTCCACCAGCCGATGTCCTTCAGGCTGGTATCGACCAGATCGCCCCCGGTCAATCGCTCGGCGCGCCCTCGTGTTATCAGCAGCCGCTCGTCCATCCAGCGCTGCTCCATCCGCCCGGCATCGGGACGCCACAGCCGGGTCAGCCAGGTACGGTAATAGCCGCCCCAGCGGATGAACTTGCCCTTGAACAACACCTTCAACTTGACGTCGAGCGCGGTGACGTCGGCGGGAAGGGCAGGGAGCTTGGCCTTGATCTCGTCGATCAGCGCCGGCTCGAGATATTCGTCGCAATCCACGCGGATGATCCAATCGCTGGCGACCGGGATCGTATCGAGCGCCCATTGCAGCTGCGCCGCCTGGTTGGTGAAGGCGTGCTGGTGCACCTCGGCACCGAGCTCGCGCGCGATTTCGACCGTGCGGTCGGTCGAGAAACTGTCGACCAAGATCGTCCGCGTAACGAGCGGCGCGATCCGCTCGAGGCAACGGCGGATATGCACCTCCTCGTTGAACGAGAGGATGATCGCGGTGATCGAGGGCGCGGTCACGCGGCCTTCAGTCCGCGCCGGCCATGTCCAGCGTCGCGGCGCTGACCGCGATCAGTTCGTCGAGCGGTATCGGCGGGGGAGCGCCATCGCGCGCCGCGGCGTAGAACGCCTTGACCAGCCCGGCCTGACCCTTGTCCTGCGCCGAGGCCGATTTGGTGGTCGTCTTGCCGCCGCGCGTGATGTGCAGCTTGCGGAAATCGTCGAGGCGGATGACGAGGCCGCTGGCGAACACCTCGAGATATTCCTTGGGCAGCGAGGAGTCGCCGAGCGAGGAATAGAGGATCGTGCCCGTCGAGCCATCGGCGAAACGGAGTACCGCGGAGACAGTGTCGCCGACGCCGTCAGGCCTGAACGACTCGATCGCGACCGGCGGCCCGCCGGCCAGGAACGTGAGCGCGTCGACGAAATGGCAAGCCTCGCCAGCGATGCGGCCGCCGCCTTCGCTGCCGTGCAGCCAGCTGTCGCCCGGCACGTGTCCGGCGTTGATGCGGTAATGCATCGCGATCGGTCCACCGCGATTGGCGAGCGCCGTCTTGGCCTCGACCATCATCGGCGCGAACCGGCGGTTGAAGCCGACCGTCAGTACGCCGCGCGCGGCGCTCGCCGCGGCCTGGACCTCGGCAAGCTGGTCGATGGTCAGCGCGAGCGGCTTCTCGACGAAGACGTGCTTGCCGGCCTTGAGCGCATCGACGGTCAACCGAGCGTGGCTGTCGTGACGCGTCGCCACGAACACGCAGTCGGTGTCGGCGTCGCCCAGCACGGCCTGGGGATCGGTCGCGGCGCGCGCGAACCCCTGGCGCTCGGCGGCGTCATGCGCCGACAGGCCGGTCGAGGTGACGACCGTCGTCAGCCGCTCGTTGCCCGCCTTTTTGAGCGCGGGGAGCAGCACCGACTTGGCGTAATTGCCGAAGCCGATGAAGCCGGTGCCGCGGCCGGTGGCGATCGACGCCTTCTTGCCGGCTACCGGGATCGAGCGTTCGATCGGGGTTGGCGTGTCGGCATAGGTCAGCAGGATGGCGAGATAGGGTTCGTCGCCATCCATCAATTTGTAGGCGGCCTCGGCCTGCTCGATCGGGAAGCGATGGGTGACGAGCTTGGACGGCGTGACCCGGCCTTCGGCGACCAGTTCGAGGAACGCCTGCATGTTACGCTGCTCGGTCCAGCGGACATAAGCGAGCGGGTAGTCATGGCCTTCCAGTTCATAGGCGGGATCGTGGCGGCCCGGGCCGTAGGACATCGACAGCCTGAGATCGAGCTCGCGCTTGTAATAAGGCTCGCGGTCGATCTCCATGCCGGTCAGCCCGACCATCACGACGCGGCCCTTCATCCGGCTGATCTCTGCGGCCTGGTTGGGTGGGGCGGAAGATTTGCTCGACGCCGTGACGATCACCGCGTCGGCGCCATAGCCGTCGGTGAAGCCGCGCACGGCGTCGTCCAGCGCGTCGCTGACCGCGACATCGGCGCCCATCTCCAGCGCGAGCTTGGCACGCGCCGGATTGGGATCGAATCCCAACACGCGGCAGCCATTGGCCTTGAGCAATTGCACCGTGAGCTGGCCGATCAGACCCAGCCCCATGACGACGACACGTTCGCCGAGTGTCGGGTTGGCGACGCGAACGCCCTGCAACGCGATCGCGCCGATCGTGACGAAGCTCGCCGCTTCGTCGTCGACGCCGGCCGGGATACGCACCGACAGGTTCTTCGGGACAGCATTGTATTCGGCGTGGTTTGCGAAGGCGGCGCCCGCACAGGCGATGCGGTCACCGACCATATAGCCACCCGCGTCGCTGCCGGCCTCGACAACCGTGCCGGCCAGCGAATAGCCGAGCGGGATCGGCGTATCGAGCTTGGCGAAAACCTTCTGCACGGTCGGCAGCAAGCCCTCGTTGCGGACCTTTTGCAGCGTCTTCCGGACGAGATCGGGGCGCGCCATCGCCTTGCCGGCGAGGCTCGACCGCGCGAGGTCGATGATCTGCTTCTCGGTACCCGCGCTGATCAGAGACACGCGCGTCGCAACCAGGTTGCGTCCGCCCCCGGCGCGCGGCACCGGCGCGTCGATCAGGCGGAGCACGCCGCTGCGATAATTCTGTTCGACCTGTTTCACGAAATCCCCGATTCAAGCGGTGTTGCGGCGCCGAATTCCAGCGTGGCTTCAAAGCAACCCGGCGGGAGTGTCAAGCACAGCCGCCGCGTCGCCACTTCTACGCCCATGTCGGGCCACCACACACCGGGTTCGACATGGAGCGGCGCGGAACCTTTGACGGCGATAGACACTTCGCCGCGATGCACAATCGCAAGATCGCCGTGAAGCTCGATGCGGCAATCGGGATGGAGCAGCAGGCGGGACGTTGCCTCGTGCCAATGCGATCCGTCGATCCGGTCGTGGATAACGATTCCGTCGGCATTCGCCTCCAGCCGGCGGACGACGACCGGTTTGCCCTTGAGGCGGCGATAGCCGTCATGATGACCCTGAAGCAGGATGCCGCCATCTCCGCCGACGAATTGCGACACGCCGACGCGCGGTCGGCGGCCGCAGCGGAACGCGCCGTAGAAGTCGGCCGGCTCGGCATCCTCGATCGCCATGCAATTATGATGATGCGCGCTGCGCGAGGCCTGACGGCGCTCCCCGGCGACATATTCGTAGACGCCCTGGTCGACGACGATCCGCTCGCCGCCGATCGACAATTCGATCGAGCCGATATCGCCATGGGCATGCGCGGGCAGGCTGTCCGGGCCGATCCGTCCCATGTCGGCGATCAGCGCGAAGCCGGGGGCATGGAGCCCGAAATAGCCGGCATCGCGAAAGCCGAATGCGCCATCGCGTTGTGGGATCGGCCGGCCGGTCACGCGCGCGAAAGCAGCAAGGCAGGTGTCGGGGGCATAGGCCATGGTCAGCCCGGCATCGTTGAAAATCGTCGGGCCGCCATCGGGGTGCGTCAGCATCGCGACGACCTGCGCCATGCGGGCGAGCACCGGGTCGAGCGCCTGATCGCCGAGCGCCGCGCGGGTTTCGATCAGATCGGCGAAGACCTGGGCATGATAGGAGGACGATCGCTCATAATGCATCCCGTCTGGCAGGATCTGGCGCGGAATTTCGCGTGTGAGCAGTCGGATAGCGCGGTCGCGCAGCTTCTGGCCAAACGGACCGGTGAAGAACGCACCGCCCCAGGCCAGCGCCTTGATGTTCTTGATCAGGTGATTGCCGCCGAGATCGAGCTCCAGGTTGCGCAGCAGGAAATCGAGTTGTGCTGCCAGGCTGGAGACGATGCGGCGACTGTCGGGATCGGCGAGGTCGACTCCCCAGGCGATGAGCCGCTGCATCCACACCACCACGCGCAGCGACAAGGCGTAGCTGTTCCAACTGTCGCGCCAGTAACCGCGTCGCCAAGGCGGGTTGGCGGCGATCCACTGGCGGATCAGCGCGACACCGGTGTCGCGGTCTAGCTCCTCCAGATACTCCATGTAGTGGAGGTTCATGCACCACAATTGATCGGGATCGGCGTGCCAGTCGATCGCCTCGCCGGTATCGACCGAGCGGCCGACAAAGGTGAAGCGCCAGCCGGTGGGAAGGCGCTCGATCATCCCGGCGCGCGGCGGGAAGATCGGCTGCGGCGGCGCGGCAGCCGGATAAGCGAGCGCTTCGAGGCGCGGGGGCGCGCGCAGCGACCAGCGGCGCTTCGCCTCGAGCCAGAAGCGCGCGGCGATCTGGCGCGGCGGGACGTGGCGGGCAAAAGCGAGACTGCGCGCCAGCTTCATCGGCGAAGCGCCTCGAATTCTGTGAGATAGGCGCGTGCCAGCTTCTCGCGATCGAACTGCGCGCGGACGAACGCCTGGGCCGAAGCGCCGATCCGGCGGCCGAGCGCGCGGTCGTCGGCGAGGCGCAGGATCGCCGCGGCAAGCTCGGCATCGTCCTCCGGCGTGATCGCGATGCCCGCGCCGCCCTCTTCCATCAGTGCCTTGGCTTCGCCCTCGACGCCCAGGATCATCGGCACGCCGAGCGCCATCGCTTCGAACATCTTGGACGGGATCACGGTCTTGAACGTGTCGACGCGTTTGAGCAGCACCAGGGCTGCGTCGCTCGCTCCCCAAACCGCGGGCATCACCGCCTTGGGCAATTGGTCGAGCATGACGATGTTGGTCAGGCCCTTGGCGTCGCGCATCGCCTTGATCGCTTCGCGCTCGGCGCCGCCGCCGACCATCAGGAACGCTATGTCGTCGCGATCGCGCAATCGTTCGGCTGCGGCGATCACCGCCTGCAGCCCATGCGCCATGCCGTGCGTGCCGACATAGGATGCGACGAACTTGCCGGTCAGGCCATGTTCGGCGCGAAAGGCGTCGGCAGCGGCCGGATCGCTGGCGAAACGCGACAGATCGACGCCGTTCTTGATCACCGCGATCGGCCCTTCCGGCCGGCGCGCGCGGATGTGCGGGACGAAGCCGTCGGTCACCGAGACGACGAGGTCGGCCTTGCGATAGGCGAATGCCTCGATCTTCTCGATCGCGCGGATCGCGGCGCCTCGCTTCATCGCACCTACGGTGACGATACTTTCGGGCCAGAGATCGCGGATCTCGAGCACCCAGGGTCGCTTGCCGCGCTTGAGAAACCAGCCTGCCAGCCCGCAGAAGAATTGGGGGCTGGTCGACATCACCATGTCGGCGCTCGGCAAGCGCCACATCCAGAACAATAAAGAAAACAGATAGCTCAGGTAGTTGGCGATCCGAGGCAGGAAGCCTTCGTTCGCCGCGAGATAGGTCCACAGCCGGATCACGCGGATGCCGTCGATCGTCTCTTCCTGCCACAGCCTGTTGCGATAGCCCGGATAGAGTTGCCCGGCGGGATGGTTAGGCGCGCAGGTGACGACGGTCACCTCATGCCCCGCCTCGCGCCAGATGCGCGCATGTTCGGACAGGCGCGACGCGGGCGCGTTCACCTCGGGCGGGTAATAATGAGAGAGCGCGAGAATCCTCACCGGCTGATCGCCTAGCCGTTCGCGGACATCAGCGCCATCGCTCAGGCGATCGCCAGTGCGTCGACCGATGCCGCGTAGCGAGCTTCGACCACATGCGCCCAGCGACGCGAGGTGCGCCGATCCTCATGGTGTTCGACATCGCCGCGTAGCCAATCGCCCACCGGAATGCCGAAGCCGGTCTTGGGACGCGCGACGACGTCGGCCGGAACCGGAATAACCGGTGCGTTGGCGAGCAGCACCTTGCCCTCGCCCGGCTCGAGCGAAGCGATGCGCGGCGCGATTGCCTCAAGCAGCGTAAAATCGACCAGCGGAACGCGGATCTCGACCGAATGCGCCATGCTCGCCCAATCGGTGTCGCGCAGCAATTGGTTGCGCATGTAGTTGCACGTTTCGAGCGCGGTGACCCGGCCATTGTCCGAGCCCGGATCGGGATGCAGGCTGTCGGCGAACAGGCCGAGCAGGTCGAGTTCGGCCAGGCCCTCGCGAGCCATGACCGGATCCATCGCGCCATCGAGTTCGAAAGGAAGCAGCACCGCGCGACGCAACAGATAGGCGCCCGCCCATGTCCCCGCATGGTCGAGCACGCCCAGCACCTTTGGGTTGCGGCGGGCGAGTCGCGGCAGGAGGGCGCGGATCAGCATCCTGGCGGCCTTTGCCGCTCCGGGCATCCTGGTCAGTGGTCCGGCCCGGTGGAACATTCGAGGGACCGATCGGAAGGTCGAATAGCCCGCGAGCAGTTCGTCGCCGCCCAATCCTGACAAAGCGACCTTCAACCCCATTTCGCGGCACGCCTTGCTGACGAACCAGGTATTGATGCCGTCGACGCTCGGTTGGTCCATGGCATTGAAGATTGCATCCGAATCCTCGGCGAACTCGGCGGCGGTGACGGGTCGGACATGGTGATCGACGCCATAACGTCGCGCCATGTCGATCGCGCCGGGCATTTCGTCGTCGGCGGTTCCGGCGAACTCGCGATAAGTCAGCGTGCAGGCGCGGATGCGTTGCTGACCGCAATCGCGCATCAGCCCGATCAGCGCGCCTGAATCGACTCCGCCGGACAGGAAGGCGCCGACTTCCACATCGGCGACGAGATGATGGCGTACGCTGTCGCGCAGCGCCGCGCGAATATCGCTGTCACTGACCGCTTGGCCACGCGCGTGGGCGAGGGCGGCAGCGACATTGGCGTAGCGCGCGGGGGTGCCCGGGCCCTCTTCGGAGCAGATCAACCAGTGTCCGGCAGGCAGTGCCTGGATCGCTCGATAAGCGGTGAACGGCTCGGGCACCGACCCGGTAAGGTGGAAACCTGTCAGGCCCGCCGGGGAAGGATCGCGGGAGATAGCGGGATCGACCAGCAGCGCCTTGACCTGCGACGCGAACCGTAATGTCCCACCGCTGTCGGCATAATAGAGCGGTTTGATGCCGAGCGGATCGCGCGCCAGGAACATCGTGCGGGCTTGGGCATCCCAGATCGAGAGTGCGAACATGCCGCGCAGTTTCCCAAGCATGCCCGCGCCGTACCGCGCGTAGAGGTGGAGCACGACCTCGGTGTCGGAGTCACCGGCAAAGGCCGTACCCTGCTCGGTCAACTCGTCCCGGAGAGCGCGGTAATTATAAATCTCGCCATTATAGGCGATCATGTACCGGCCATCGGGCGTCGGCATCGGTTGTGCGCCGGTTTCGCTGAGATCGATGATCGACAAGCGACGATGGCCGAAGCCGGCACGGCCATCGGGCGCGATCCACAAGCCGACCCCGTCGGGGCCGCGAGGTGCCATCCGGTCGCGCATCGCGATCAGCGTGGCGCGACCGATCGGCGCGCCGTGCGCGGCATGGGCAAAGAAACCGGCCAAGCCGCACATGACAGGAGCTTAGGGCTGTAGGGAAAGTCGACGCATCACGCCAGGCAGCGCCCGCGGAAGGAATCGATTCATCAATTCCAGCGCGATGTGCGCCAGCACCACCAGCGCGATCGGCCCGACGATATCGGACACGAAGGCGCCATCAACGCGAATGGCCATTCTCATCCCGATCAAAACGATAAAGAACAGGTGCCAGGCTTTACGTTGAATGACCTCGTAGGAATAGATCGTCCAGAGGCCAAAGAGCAGCGCCAGAAATATCGCGACAGCGATCAAGTATAGCCAACCACCATTCCAATATGCCTCCGCTGCAAGACCAGCGCTAGAAGACGAGTTATAGTTGCCATTCGCGGCATAGGACAATTCTCGTCCGACGTCGGTGATGATCGGCTTATCGGGATATATTATTCGAGGAATCCAGACGACGGGCAGATACCTGTAGGAGTTTCCCGGCATGCCATGATCGTATTGATTGATGACGAACGTGCCGGCGTTGACGAAACTCAATCGCATCCAACCGGTTTCGACGTCAGCAAATTGATCGCTTTCTCGGCCAGTGGTAAAATAAGAGAGGTATAAGCCGGGAACATCTTTCGCTGTAACGGCGCTATCATAGTATTTCCCGTTCATATCTCTGACATGCGTGATGATCGGAGAAAGAAACATGAACAAGGATACGAAGGAGCCAGCGAGCAGCGTGATACGAAATAGGCTGCGACGATGATAGATGAACGCGATGCTGACCATGATCAGTGGCATGAGCATGACCGACTTGCTCATCGCGTAGAATCCGATCACGCATTCGCCAAGCGCGAGGGCGATCGGCCAGATTATGAATTCGCGGCGCTTATTCTCGAGACCCCAAAAAATCACCATGAAGTATCCGAGCCACGAGAGGACGGATAGATTCGCTAGGGTGCTGAAAAAGCTTAGTTTGATCCATCCGACGATTTGCGGAAAAATAATAAAATAGTTCGCGGCAGAACCGACCACCAAGCATAATGACCCGAATGCGATCATATTGAAGTTCGAAGGACTGATAAACCTCCGATTGAATATTGATTTTTCTATGGATCCATTGCTCAATGCGATGAATAATATTTTCACAGTAGCAATAAAAATGAAGTTAAAGGTCGAAATAAGCAAGTTAAGCTTAACAATTTCGTAAGGAAAGTAGCTATAAAACCCCTTCATCAACTCCTGAGTGTCTGCGTTGGTCCAGATCGGCACCAGCGATCCAATGCCGTAATAGCTTAACAGCGCTACCCGATACCACATCATGGGTGTCCAGAGTGACGCGACGTTGAGCTTCATTTGACGGTAGGCGGCCCAGGCCGGCACGATCGAAAAAGCGACTAGCCCGATCGTGTTGATCCAGTCTTCGGATCCGGGCAGCGCGCCCATGCCGATTGCGAACCACAAGGCGATGAGCGCGGAAAAGAGAACCTCCCGATATGTCGGCTCCAGGTCGTGGATCATCGACGATCTGGGTTGGAGATGTTCGGTCTCCGGAAAATATCGGGAAGTGGCGAGCGTCGCCATGATCAGGCCGCCATCCTGAGTGGCGTCGCGCGCGCCGCGCGGGCGATGCATTCGCGGCCATACCAATCGACCTGGAGGTCGACAAACCCCTTGGCTTTGAGCGTGTCGAGGAACTGTTGCGGATCGCCGCCGAAATCGTGAAGCTCAATGGCCACGCGATCGGTGATATCGAGCAGGCGACTGCCCCGTTCCGTCATGAAAAACTCGCTGCCTTCGATGTCGCATTTGAGGAAGTCGATATGATCGATCGCGTATCGCCGCAGGAATTCGTCTTCATTGATCGGCGGCGCACCGCCGTAAGCAGGATCGTTTTCGATATCGCCGCGCTGCTTCTCGGTGAAGATACCGATGAACGCTCGGCACAATTGCGCGCGGTCCTGGAAGCCGTTGAGCGCCATTGTCGCGGCCCATTTTGCGCCGAGTGGCGCGCTCGGTTCGATCGCGATCAACCGCGCAGTGGGATTGGCCGCGAGTGCCTGAGCCGAGAAATTGCCCATATTGGCACCGAGATCGACGACTGTGCCGTGATCGGGCACACGTAGAAAGCCACCGCCCGCATAGACGTCGCGGACCCATATCTCGCGCAACCCGCTGAATGCGCTCTCGCCGGTCAAGAGCGCATTCCCGATCGCGTGGCGAACGCGGAACGGACCGGTCCCCATCAGCCGGTCGGCCGCCAACAAATTGCGTGTTTTGAGCGCGGACGGAAGCGTGACGGCAACGCAGACCAGCCAGCGCAGCGCTGTACCGATTCCGGCAACGCGGGCGATCCCCCTGAAATCTCCGAACAGCTTTGCAAACATGAAAGGGTCGTTTCCGCCAATACTTTTTGTCCGCGCCGTCCTAGGCGGGTCGGTCCGAAGGGGTCAATGCGGTAAGTCCGATGTGTTCCCGCGCAAGGATTGGTGAGCGCGCTTGTCAGCCGATCATTTGAGGTTTGAATCCTTGGGAAGGGGCGGGGTCGGGATCGCTCAGAGGACGTTGCCGATCAATCCCCGTTCCACGAGCAGCGCCGCTATTTCTCCAGCCCGCGTCTCGAGCGAATAGGCCGGTACACACCGGGCGTGGCCGGCTTCCGCAATGGCCCCGCGCTCGGCCTCGTTCGCTAGATAGTGTCCGATGCGCTCGATCAGCTGTTCTTCGCCGGCGAACACATCGATCTCGCGCCCCGGCTCGTAAAGCGTCCGCACCTCGTCATTATCGACATGAAGCATGAATCCGCCCGCGGCGGGGATCTCGAATGTCCTGGTAGAGGTGAGGTCCTGCCATTTGTCCCGGCCGACTTCGCCATGATGGATCGCGAGGTTGATCCGCGTTTCCTCGATCGCACGAGCGAAATAATCGCCGGTCAGCGGCGCGCCGAGGACGAAGGGAGCCAGCGGCGTTCCCTTGGCCATATCGGTCCAGCCATTGCCGATGACGACGAAACGCTGATCGGGAAAGGCGCGCGCCACCGCGGCCAGATGCTCGGCCTTGTGCGGCGAGGCATTGCCGATGAAGCCGATATCCCAGCGATAGGGGATGGCGCCTGGTGCGTGGCGGCGCGAATGGGCGCTGGGGCAATAGCCGTGATGGACGAAGACATGCCGCTCCGGCCCGACCAGTTTGTCGAGATAAGGCGCGTGATAGCTCTTGGAGGTGACGATGAGATCGGTCGCGGCAAGCACTGCCTCGTCGACGCCGGCATGATCGAACAATACGTCGGGATAGAAGACGACCACACGTGTGCCGTTCGCGCGCAAGCGATCGACCGTCGAGCGCGCGATGTTGACGCCCTTGATCGTCAGCAGGAGTTCGATCTTGTTGAGCTCGGCGAGCCGCAGGATCTCCGCATTATATTCAGCGATCGAGTTCTTCCACAGCAGCCGCGCCGCGCCGCGCGCCAGCCGGCCGCGGCCGCGCACCACGAAATGGAGCAGATCGACTTCGGCGACATCCCAGCCGAGCGCGCGGAACCCACCGACCAGGCCGCGTGCGGTCGAGCCATGAATGAACTCGCTGGCGATCATCATCCGGACGGGCCGGGCAGGAACGGGCGAGGTCATTCGGAAGTCCGTCGTGGGCCGCCAAGGCATAACCTGTAGAATTGCCGCACTATTGCCCCTTCGAGGATTCGGCCATTTGCTCGGCCGCACCGCTATAGAGGGATAAGCGCCCGGTAAACAGCCGACATGGCTGCATGACGACGCTCGCGCGCCAATGCCCGCTTGATCGCGGGTGAGTGGGGTGCCTATCTGCGGGGATGAACATCCGGGTTATCCGTTTTGCCGGGCGATACGCGTCATGATCGCACGGCGGTTGAAGAATCTGTTCGGCGGCGGCTCTGGTAGCGAGGCAGTCCCGTCCAACGGCGCGCATGTGCCGCCGGGCGAGCGACTCTATGCGATCGGCGACGTGCACGGCCGGCTCGATCTGTTGACGCACTTGCTCGACGTGATCGAGCGCGACGATACGGCACGCGGTGCGGCGGACACGCGGATCGTCCTGCTCGGCGACCTGGTCGATCGTGGGCCGCAGTCAAAGCACGTGATCGATCATCTGTTGACGCGCGACTGGGGCACGCGGCGGCCGGTGTTCCTGAAGGGCAATCACGAGGAAGTATTCCTGCTGACGCTGGGCGGCAATCTCGAGGCCGCGCGGTTCTGGACGCGGATCGGTGGTGCCGAGACGATGGCGAGCTATGGCGTTTCGGAAGCGTTGATCGAGTCGGGCGATATGCTGTCCTTGTGCGAGGACTTCGCCAGACGCGTGCCGGATGCCCATGCCATGTTCCTCAACCGCATGGCCGATACATTGGTCGTCGGCGGCTATTGCTTCGTTCATGCCGGCCTTCGTCCGGGCGTGCCGCTCGACCGCCAGAAGACCGAGGATCTGCGCTGGATCCGCGAACGCTTCCTCGATTTCGAGGGCAGCCACGGTACGATCGTCGTCCATGGTCATTCGATCAGCCCGGCGGTTGAGGAAAGGCACAACCGCATCGGCATCGACACGGGTGCCTATGCCAGCGGAACGCTGACCGCGATTGGGATCGAGGCGGGGCACCGCTGGTTCCTCGCGACGTGAGCGGCGGCGCAGCCTCCGCCGAATTCCTGCTACTCGCGGCATGCTGCCGCTGGCCGACTGACGCGAGCGCGATCCGCAAGGCTGGCCAGACCGCGATCGACTGGCGCCGTTTCGTGAAGCTGGCGCAGCGCCACCGCGTGCAGGGGTTGGCGCGGATCGGGCTGGAAGCGGCGGCGATCACCGTTCCACCCGGGCTTGTCGCGGCGCATCGCCGTCAGACCGCACGCAATTTGTTGCTGCTCGACGAGGCGGCGCGGATCGCCGCGATGCTGGCGGACGCCGATATTCCCGCGGCGTTTCTCAAAGGCGCGACGCTCGCCGAACTGGCCTATGGCAATCAGGGGGTGAAGCAGACCCTGGACAATGATGTGCTGGTCGATCCCGGCCAGGTCGAGGCGACGATCGAACTGCTCGAACGCATCGGCTATAGGGTGACGGATCCGGCGGTGCCGCTCGATGGGAAGCGACTGTCAGTGCTGATCGACATGGTCAAGGAATGCACCTTGGTGCGGCCAGGCAACAAGGCGATGGTCGACCTACATTGGCGCATGACCTCTGTCGAAGGGCTGCTCGCCGAGCCCGATCTGACGCGCGATTTGCGGACCGTGGCGGTCGGCAATTATCGGCTGCCGACGCTCGGCGACGAGGCGTTGATGGTCTACCTGGCGGTCCACGGGGCGCGGCACGGCTGGTCGCGGCTCAAATGGCTCGCGGATTTCAATGCATTGCTGGTATCGATGGACGCAGCGGTGTTGGCGGCATTGCGCGCGCGAGCCGAACACGACGGCGTGCCGCGGGCGATGGATCTTGCGTTGTTGCAGGCGAACCGCGTGTTCGGGACCGCCGTGCCTGACGATGTCGGCCGATCCCGCCGCGTGCGCTGGCTCGCCGCTTTATCCGATGCACTGATGCGCGGCGGCGACGAGCTGGCCGAACAGCATATGGTGCCGCGCCGCTACATGGCGGTCGGGCACGCATCGGCGTTCTTGCTGAAATCGAGCCCCAACTACCTCGCCAACGCGGCCTGGAGCAGCTGGGTGTCGACGGCGGACGCCCTGGCGCTGCCGCTGCCCCGAGCCGCTCGGCCACTCTATCTGTTGACCAGTCCGGCCGCGCGCATCGGCCGAGCGGCCCGCCGGATCGTCGATCGGGGCTTTTCGCGGACCGCGCAGGGCCCTATGCGCGCCCGCCAGGAGAAGTGAATGTCGATCAAGCCGCTGCGCAAGGCCGTGTTTCCCGTCGGAGGGCTCGGTACCCGATTTCTGCCTGCGACCAAGGCGCTGCCGAAGGAGATGCTGCCGATCGTCGATCGCCCGTTGATCCAATATGCGGTCGACGAGGCACTGGAGGCGGGGATCGAGCAGATGATCTTCGTCACCGGCCGCGGCAAGTCGGCGATCGAGGATCATTTCGACATTGCTTACGAGCTCGAATCGACGATGGCCCAGCGCGGCAAGTCGCTCGAAATACTCCACCAGACGCGCCTGAAGCCCGGCGCGGTCGCCTATGTGCGCCAACAAGAGCCGATGGGGCTGGGGCACGCGGTATGCTGCGCGCGCGACATTGTCGGCGACGAGCCGTTCGCGATCTTCCTGGCCGACGAGCTGATGGTCGGCCAGCCCGGCTGCATGAAGCAGATGGTCGACGCTTATAATCGCGTCGGCGGCAATCTGGTGTGCGGTTACGAGGTCCCGCCGGAAGAGACCGACCGCTATGGCATCATCTCACCGGGCAAGCAGGACGGAGACCTGGTCGAGGTAACCGCCTTGGTCGAGAAGCCCAAGCTCGGCACTGCGCCATCGAACCTGATGATCCCCGGACGCTACATCCTTCAGCCCGAAGTGATGCGGGTTCTGGAAACGCAAGGGAAAGGCGCGGGCGGCGAGATCCAGCTGACCGATGCAATGGCGCAGATGATCGGCGGCCAGCCCTTCCATGCCTATAAGTTCGGCGGGCGCCGCTTCGATTGCGGCGACAAAGCCGGCTATATCCAGGCGAACATCGCGCTGGCGCTCGATCGCCCCGAAATCGGCCCGGCGGTGCGGAAGTTCATCGATACGCTTTAAGTCCGGCAGCCCGCACAGCCCGGATCCTTGGGCAGGCGGATCGTGCGAAATCTGAGCGACAGACCGTCGGCAAGCAGCAAGGTGCCGGCGGTGTCCTCGCCGAAGGGCGCGATCGCCCGGACGACTTCGAGCGCGGCGAGGCTGCCCATCACGCCCGCCATCGCGCCGAGCACGCCGACATCGGCGCAACTGACGCCCTCGCGCTCGGGATCGTGCCCGACGAAGCAACGATAACAAGGCTTGTCGCTTTCCCAGCCGCGATAGACGCCGAGCTGGCCTTCGAACTGGCTGACCGCAGCCGACACCAGCGGTATCCGCAGTGCCAGCGCAGCGTCGGCGACGGTCAGGCGCGTCGCGAAATTGTCGGTACCGTCGAGCACGACATCGGCCCCGCTGAGAATCTCGCGCACATTGTCCGGATCGATGCGCATGCGGCGGCTATCGATGATCACATCGGGATCCAGCCTGGCGAGCGCGGTCGCTGCTGCATCAGTCTTGGCCGTTCCGATATCGGCGGTTCCGAACAAGGTCTGGCGTTGAAGATTGGAGAGATCAACCGCATCGTCGTCGACGATCGTGATCCGCCCGATCCCGGCCGCGACCAGATATTGCAGCGCCGGCGATCCTATCCCGCCCGCGCCGATCACTACGGCATGGGCGCGCCGCAAGGACAATTGCCCGGCGCCGCCGATTTCCTTCAAGACGATATGCCGGGCGAACCGCGACAGGTCGGTATCGGAAAGGGTCGTCGGCGAGAGGCTCACGGCCCCCATGTAAGGGTCACGCCGGTATGGTACCAGCTGTCGGCAGTGGGCGGGGCCCCGGCGATATTGCCACGCGCTGCCTTTTGAACGACGCCGGCGGCGAATTGCTCGACCGTGGGGCAATTGATTGCCCGCGGCACGATCTTCACCGCCTCGCCGTTCGCCGCCGAGACGAGCACCACCATATCGACCTTGATGCTGGTCTTGCCGTCGACCGGGGCGGGCGCGGCGCACCGGCCGGCCGCGACCTCGTCATGGACGAACTTGGTCATGATCGCCGCATAATCCGGCGTCGTCGTCAGCCGTAGGTCGGGCAGTTTCGACCAGTCGCTGGGGACAGCCGTCGGGACGGCCGTCGCCGCTGCCGCCTGGAAGAGCAGGAAGAGTCCGAACATCATTCGCCGATTATCGACCAGTAGAACCGAATCCGCCACTACCTCGATCAGTGTCGTCGAGTTCGGCCACTTCGTCCAGCGTCGCGCGTTGGACCGGGGCCGGAACGAGTTGGGCAATCCGATCGCCACGGCCGATATCGAACGGCTGATCGCCAAGATTGGCGAGGATCACTTTCACTTCGCCGCGATAGTCATGGTCGATCGTGCCGGGGGTGTTGAGGCACGTCACGCCATGTTTGAGCGCCAAGCCGGACCGTGGACGGACCTGAACCTCATAGCCTTCGGGGATTGCGATCGCGAAGCCGGTCGCGACCGCGTGGCGGGCGCCGGGCGCCAGCGTCAGGGATTCGGCCGCGACGACATCCATCCCGGCGGCGCCGGCGGTAGCATAAACGGGCAATGGCAGGCCTTCGCCATGGGACAGGCGCTTGACGGCGATACGAATGGGGGAGGTCATCTGGTCATGGGCACCTTTGCGATGGTCGCCTCGGTCCGGAACGGCCGAATCGAGGTTGCGAACCGCGTTGTAGGAGCCTCGACTGCGGTGGGGGAAGGGGAGTTGCAAGCATGGGGCAGCGGACGCAACAATGCGCGCATGGTCAGCCGTTTCAAGATAGACATCGCCGTCACCGCGGAAGATCTGCGGGGTGTTTCGGACCTGTTTGAAGGCTATGCCGCCTCGCTGCCGGTCGATCTCGGTTATCAGGACTTCGCTGCCGAACTGGCGGGTCTCCCGGGCAAATATGCCGAGCCGAAGGGAGCGCTGCTGCTGGCTCGCGACCCGGCCGGCGCACCGCTCGGTTGTATCGCGCTGCGGCCGCTCGACGGCGAAACCTGCGAGATGAAGCGGCTGTTTCTGCTCCCTGAGGCCCGGGGCACGGGACTCGGCCGCGCGCTGGCAGAAGCGGTCATCGCGGCGGCGCGCGATCGCGGGTATCGCGAGATCCGGCTCGACACCCTGCCGTCGATGACGAGCGCAATCGCCTTGTACGAAGGACTCGGGTTCGAGCGAATCGAGGCTTATTACGCACCCACGCCGCCGGGTACGGTGTTCATGGCCTTGGCGCTTTAACCGAGCGCGGCCGCGATCCGATCCGCCAGGCGCGCGGCGACCTCGTCCTTGGGCAATCTCTCCCAGTTCTCCACGCCGTCGACCGAGACGATGTGGATGCTGTTGGCATCGCCGCCCATCACGTCGCCCGACACGTCGTTTGCGACGATCCAGTCCGCGCCTTTCCGGGCGAGCTTGGCGCGGGCGTGGTCGACCACATGCTCGGTCTCGGCAGCGAAGCCGACGACCAGGCGCGGGCGGCGCGGATCGCGTGCCAGCGTCGCGAGGATGTCGGGGTTCTCGACCAGGCGGAGAACAGGCGGGCCGCTCGTGCCTTTCTTGATCTTCTGCGCGGATGGGGCGACGCGCCAGTCCGCGACGGCGGCAACCATCACCGCGGCATCGGCGGGGAGGGCGGCATCAACCGCTTCGCTCATCTCGAGCGCGGTCTCGACGTCGACCCGATCAACGCCTGGCGGCGTGGGCAGCGTTACCGGACCGGCGACCAAGGTCACCCGGGCGCCGAGCGCGGCCAGCGCGCCGGCGATGGCGAATCCCTGTTTCCCCGACGAGCGGTTGGCGATGTAGCGCACTGGGTCGATCGGCTCGTGGGTCGGGCCGGCGGTGACGATGATGTGGCGGCCGGCGAGCACCTATCGACCCTCACCCTTCCGCGGCTTCGCCGCTCCCTCCCTCTCCCAACGGGAGAGGGAAGGGGCCCGCCGCCGGAGGCGGTGGGAAGGGTGAGGGTGGAGAGGGAATCACCCTGCCAATTTCTCTAGGATCGCCGCCAGTATCGCTGGCGGTTCTGGCAGGCGCCCCGGCCCATATTCCCCGCAGGCCATCGCGCCCTCGTCCGGCTCCATCACCGTTATGCCATCCTCCCGCAGAGTCGCGACGTTGCGCCTGGTCGCGGGGTGAGTCCACATCCGCACATTCATCGCCGGCGCGGCGAGCACGGGCTTGTCGGTGGCGAGCAGCAACGTGGTGGCAAGGTCGTCGGCGACGCCCGCCGCCATCTTGGCCATCAGATCGGCGGTGGCCGGGGCGACGACGATCAGATCGGCCTCGCGGCTGAGCTGGATATGACCCATCTCGGTCTCGTCCTTGAGGTCCCAGAGGGTCGTATAGACTTGTTCCTCGGACAGGGCCGCGAGCGTCATCGCGGTGACGAAATGCGCACCACCGTCGGTCAGTACGCATTTGACGCCGATCCCGGCTTTCTTCGCCAGCCGGATCAGCTCGCAAGCCTTGTAGGCTGCGATGCCGCCGCCGACGATCAACAGGATGCGCTTCATGGAGTGATCCTCGTCACCGTGATCTTGCGACGCTTGGGGAAAGCGGCGGCGATCAGGTCCTTCAGCCCGTCAGGCGCGAAGGCCAGGCCGATCAGGATCGCAGGCGCCACCATCAGCCCCCAATAGAAGGTGTCGACCCGCCCGAACAGGCCGATCAACGCCGCATAAGCGGTGAAGGTCGCCAGCGCGCGGATGCCGGTCAAGTCGCGCCACGCCGCCCAGCCGAATAAGGTGAACCCCATCAGCAATGCCGCCAGCCACATCGGCGCGAGGCGGAGCGCGGTCGACAAGGTCAGCGCCTCGACGAAGAATCCGAAGCCGAGCATGCCAGCCCAGCCGGGCGAGGCGGGGTCGACCGGGGTCACGACCTGCGCGACGGCGTGAGCATGCGCCGCGACGGCGACCGCCAGCAGCAGGAGCCCGGCAGCCCATCCCAGCGCCTCGCGGCGATCGCCTTCCAGCCAGGCCAGCACGACCATGATCGCGACATAGAGCGCGCTGGTTTCCCGGATCAGCAGGGCGATGGCGCCGATCCCGGCGGCGGCGACCCAATGGCCGGGGCGGCGCACCGCGAGGCTCAGCGCGATCAGCAGCCCGGCCCAGACTTCGTGAAACGCAGCAAGATCGGCCTGGATGAACGCGCCCATGCCGCCCGCGAGCAGCACCATCGCGATGAACAAGGGCGGCGGGCGCGCGAAAGCGGGACGCAGGCGATTGAACCACGCGACCATGACGCCGGCGGCGAGCGCCCAGAGCAGGCCGACCACCGCCCAATGCGGCATCAACGCCTGAACCATAGCCAGCGTCGGGAGGCGGAACGTGACGAAGGGGCGCAGCGGATAGTCGCCACGCCGCAGCTCCTGCGCCGCTACCTCGTAATAATTGCCACCATGACGGACGCCGTCGACGATCGCTTCGTAGAGGACGATATCGGCCTGATCGTCGCTCCGCTTGGCCGAATCGCCGCTGACTGCCGGCGGGCTGGGCACGGTGAGCGCGCTCAGCGTCGCGAGGAGCAGCAGGACCAGCCCGACGAGCGCGAGCCGCGCCTTGCCTTTCGACAGGCCGGCGAAGCGCGAGGGTTCGGCGAGCCAGAGGGTCATCAAGATTCCCCTCCCTGCAAGGGAGGGGTTAGGGGTGGGTGCGACCGAAGGGAGCTCGCTCCGCTCGCCACCCACCCCCAGCCCCTCCCTTCCAGGGAGGGGAGAAAGATGTGCGACACCCTCACCGCAAGAACCACCACGTCGCCGCGACCGAGACCGCCGCGCTCAGCACGGCGACTGCGACATAGCGCCAGCCGCCGCCCAGGCGCACGACCTCAATCTCGCGCAGCGGCGGGGCGGGCGGTGCGCCGCCGGGCGAGGGGAACCGCGCCTCGATGTTGCGGATCAATTCTGGCAGCCGCATCAGCGTACGGAAGTCGGTGATCAACCGGTCACCGATCGCCGCCTCGGGACCCAGTTCGGTCCGGATCCATTCGCGAATGAAGGGCGCGGCGGTGTCCCACATGTTGATCTCGGGATCGAGGCTGGTGGCGACACCTTCGACCATCACCATCGTCTTTTGCAACAGCAGCAGGTGCGGCTGGGTCTGCATGTCGAAGTCGCGGGTGATGCGGAACAACCCGTCGAGCATCATCCCAACCGACATGTCCTTGACCGGCAAGCCGCGCATCGGCTCGCCGACCGCGCGCAACGCGGTCGCGAATTCGGCGACATTGTGGTGCGGGGGCACGTATCCCGCCTCGAAATGGATCTCCGCGACGCGCTGGTAATTGCCGGTGATCAGTCCGTAGAGGATTTCGGCCAGCCAGACGCGCGCCCGCCGGTCGATCCGTCCCATGATGCCGAAATCGATCGCGGCGATATGCCCCTGGGGAGTCGCGAACAAATTCCCCTGATGCATGTCGGCGTGGAAGAATCCTTCCGAAATCGCCTGGCGCAGGAAAGCGTTGACCAGGATCGAGGCAAGCCGACTGGGATCGTGCCCGGCGGCGATCAGCGCCTCGCGGTTGGTCAGCTTGATCCCGTCGATCCATTCGAGCGTCAGCACGCTGCCGGTTGTGCGCTGCCAGTCGATCGCTGGGACCTGGTAATCGGGCTCGGCGCGCATCGATTCGGCAAGTTCGGATGCGGAGGCCGCCTCGCGCCGTAAATCGAGTTCGCGCAAGGTCCAGCGCTTGAACGTCTCGATCACCAGGCGCGGGCGCAGACGGGCGAGTTCGCCGCCCAGCGCCTCGGCTTGCGCCGCGGCCCATTGATAGGTGTCGATCGCACGGATGAAATCGTCCTCGACACCCGGTCGCAAAACCTTGACCGCAACCTGGCGCCCGTCTGGCGTGACCGCGCGATGCACTTGGGCGATCGATGCAGCACCGACCGCAACTTCGTCGATCGACGCGAACACGTCTTCGACCGGACGGCCCAGCCCGCGTTCGATCGCGGCCTTGATCGTCGCGTAAGGCAGCGGTGGCAGCGCATCCTGCAGGCGCATCAAATCGTGCGCGGCTTCCTCGCCGACCAGATCGGGACGAGTCGCCAGCGTCTGGCCGAGCTTGATCGCGGCGGGACCGATCGCCTGAAAGGCGTCGGCATAGCGCGGAACCTTGGGCACCCTTGCCCCGAACCGCGCGATCCTGACCAGCCGGCGGACGCGCGCGGGCGTGTTTGGGTCGCGCTCGATCCCCTTGAGCGCTCCGTGGCGCGCGAGGATCCGGCCCCATTTGAGCAGGCGCCAGAGATGGATGGCGGGGGCGGTCATCTAACTTCCCCTCCCGCTTGCGGGAGGGGCTAGGGGAGGGCGTGTTTCCGATGGCGTCGGGTCGGCCACATGCCCTCCCCCGACCCCTCCCGCAGGCGGGAGGGGAGATGTATGTCGCCCCATCAAATCTTCCAGCCGCTATGGATCGCGACCAGACCGCCGAGCATCGGTTCGACCTTGGCCTGGACGAAGCCGGCCTCGCCGATCATTTCCTTGAACCGCTCCATGCTGGGAAAGCGGCGGATCGACTCGATCAGATAGCGATAGCTGTCGGCATCGCCGGCGATCGCCTGGCCCACCTTGGGCACGACATGGTGCGAATAAGCGTCATAAACGTCGCCGAAACCCGGCCACAGGGTGGTGGAAAATTCCAGGCAAAAGAAGCGGCCGCCGCGCTTGAGCACGCGATGGGCCTCGCGCAGCGCCTTGGGGATGTCGGTGACGTTCCGGATGCCGAAGGCGATCGTATAGGCGTCGAAGAAGCGATCGGGCCATTGCAGCGTTTCTGCATTGGCCTCGCTCCACACCAGGCCGTCGATGCCGCGCTTGGCGGCGCGCTCGATCCCTACCTCGAGCATCGCCGGGTTGATGTCGGCGACGGTGATCGCGGCGCCCGATTTTTCCATCCGGAACGCGATGTCGCCGGTGCCGCCGGCCATATCGAGGATCGCCTCTCCGGCACGCGGTTTCACACGGCGGACGAACACGTCCTTCCACACGCGATGCAGCCCGCCCGACATGGCGTCGTTCATCACGTCATATTTGCTGGCGACGCTGGCGAAGACACCGCCGACGCGGCGGGTCTTTTCCTCGGGGCTGACATCTTCGTAGCCGAAGGAGACTGTATCGGTCATGCGCGCGGCTCTAGCGGGCGCTTGTGGCGGGGGCAAACCCAACCTAGCTGGGGACCGTGCCTGAACTTCCAGAAGTCGAAACGACCGTTCGCGGACTCGAGCCCGTCCTCAAGGGTCAGCGGCTGACGCGCGTCGTCACGCATCGCGGCGACCTCAGGCGGCCGTTCCCGCCCGATCTTGCCCAGCGGATGACCGGGGCGACGGTTATGGGACTGGGGCGCCGCGCCAAATACGGGCTGATCGAGACCGACCGCGGCGACACGATGATCTTCCATCTCGGCATGTCGGGGCGATGGCGAGTCGATCCCCACGAATTGCTGCCGCACGATCATCTCGTGATCGATACGCAGGAAGGACGCCGCGTCGTACTCAATGACCCGCGGCGATTCGGATCGGTCGATCTGGTGCCGACCGAAGGCCTTGCGGACTTCCCCGCGTTCAAGGCGCTGGGCCCCGAGCCGCTCGGCCCGGACTTCACCGCGCCTTATCTCAAGGCTGCGCTTAAGACCCGGTTCGCGTCGATCAAGCAGATGCTGCTCGACCAGCGGATCGTCGCGGGTTTGGGCAACATCTATGTGTGCGAGGCGCTCTATGCCGCACGCATCTCGCCTAAGCGCGAAGCGGGACGGATCAGCCTCGCGCGGCTCGAACGACTGGTGCGCGAGGTTCATACGGTGCTCGATTCGGCGATCACGGCGGGCGGATCGAGCCTGCGCGATTTCGCCCGGCCGGACGGCGAGCTCGGCTATTTCTCCAAGCAATTCGCCGTCTATGGCCGCGAGGGCGAGCCATGCGGTTGCGGCGGCGTCGTGCAGCGCTATGTCGAAGGCGGCCGGTCGACCTTCTGGTGTCCGGCCTGTCAGACTTAACCGTCGGCGCCACGCGACGCCTTGAATTGGAGATTCGCGCAAAAGGCGCGAAGGCGCAAAGACCAGTAGGATTTTGCGCAGAGGCACAGAGATCGTAGAGAGGCGCAATTGCGCGCGACAACGCGCCCTTCTCCGACGGCCACGGACACAGGCTGCCGGCGCAGCCAGCGATAGACCTCTGCGTTCCCTGCGCCTCTGCGCGCACAAAACTTGGCGCCTTCGCGCCTTTGCATGAGCCTCTTCCATCTCAACGCGGTTGACCGAATCCTTATCGCTCGCTAAGGGCCACCGCTTCCGGGCGCCGCCTTGTGCGGTGCCTGTCCCATTTTTGCGAGACTTAGAGGACTTTCATGGCGAACACGCCGCAAGCGAAGAAGCGTATCCGTCGCAACGAGCGTCGCGCGGAAATCAACGGCAACCGCGTCGGCCGTATCCGTACGTTCGTCAAGAAGGTCGAATCGGCTTTGGCCGCCGGCGACAAGGAAGCCGCCGCCGTTGCGCTGGCTGCCGTGCAGCCCGAGCTGCAGCGTGGCGTCGCCAAGGGCGTGCTCCACAAGAACACCGCGAGCCGCAAATTCTCGCGTCTGACCAAGCGACTCGCCTCGCTCTGAAATTACCCGATTTGGTAGCGGGGATGGCGCCCGCCGGTGAGAAATTCACCGGCGGGCTTTTTGCTGTCGGGCGCTCCCGCCATGCTGCTCTGCAGCGATCTCCATACCCGGTATTCGAACGAATCCCATAACCATGGGAAAACCTAGCGATTCGCAAATGTTTCACAGAAACGTCACGTGAAATTTACCCGGATTCAGTGGGTTATTTAGAGAATCCCTGATTTCTGCGGGTCAGGGCGAGTCAACGTTTTTATTTTAATATTTCTGTCATCGTCGGGCTTGATCAGGGGCGTCCGAGCTTCATAATCGGCCTTCGCAGCACCGGTCAGGTGCTCGCCGAATCATAGCAGTTCTCGCGGTCAGGCGGATGCGTTTCCGGCTGGGGGAGTCGTCTGTCTGAAAAAGGGCCGGTCGCGGGGGCGTTGGCTGGTGGAGAAGGGGTTGTTGCGGGTGGCGGTTTCGTTGGCAAAGGACGGTGTTGTGCCCGGGGAAGTTCTCAATGCCTGGGCGCGAATCCGCAAGAACCTGAGGGAATCGGCTGGTGCGCGTCTGTTCGAGCAATGGCTCAAGCCGATCGAGCTCGACGACAGCGACGACGAAACGACCGTACGCCTGACCCTGCCGTCGGCGTTCACCGCCAATTGGGTGCGCAACCATTATCAGGACCGGCTGGTCCAGGAATTTCGCGCCGCGATCCCGGCGATTCGCACCGTCTCGATCGAAGTGCGCCAGGCATCGGCGCCGGCGGTGTTGCGCATCGCCAGCGACGAGCCAGCCGAAGCGCCTGCCGCGCCCGTCGAAGCCGCCGAGCGTCCCACGCTCGACCCGCGCCTGACGTTCGAGCGCTTCGTCGTCGATCCGTCGAATCGCGTCGCCTTCAACGCTGCCAGGGCGTTGGCCGAACCGGGCGTGCCGCGGTTCAGCCCGTTGTTCCTCCATTCGGGCACTGGTCTCGGCAAGACTCATCTGATGCACGCGATCGGCCATGCCTATCTCGCGGCGGTTCCCGATGCGCGCGTGTTCCTGATGTCGGCCGAACGATTCATGTTCGAATTCGTCGCGGCGATTCGCGCCAACGATACCCATGCCTTCAAGACCCGGCTGCGCGGCGCCGATCTGCTGATGATCGACGATCTGCACTTCATCTCGGGCAAGAAGCCGACCCAGGATGAATTCTTCCACACGATCAACGAGCTGACCGCGGCCGGCAAGCGCCTGGTCATCACCGCCGACCGTCATCCGCAGGGACTGGACGACGTCGAGGCGCGGATCGTCTCGCGGCTGGCGATGGGCCTGGTCGCCGACATCAAGACGCCGGACGCGACTCTGCGCCGCGCGCTGCTCGATCATCGCCTCGGCGAATTGCCTGAGGTGAGGTTGCCGGAAGACGTGCTCGAGCTGCTCGCGCACAAGGTCACTGGTAGCTTGCGCGAGGTCGAAGGCGCGCTCAATCGGCTGGTCGCCTATGCTCAGCTGACTGGCGAGGAGATCAACCTGGAGTTCGCCCAGGCGACGCTCGGCGACGTGCTGCGCGGCGGTACCAAGCGAATCACGATCGACGAGATCCAGCGTGCGGTGTCGGCGCATTACGACCTCAAGCCGGTCGACCTGGTCTCGGCGCGCCGCGCCGTGGTGGTCGCCCGCCCGCGCCAGATTGCTATGTATCTCGCCAAGCGCCTGACCACGCGCTCGCTGCCGGAGATCGGCCGCAAGTTCGGCGGTCGCGATCATTCGACCGTGATCCATGCGGTGCGCCGCATCGAGGAATTGCGCGGCAGCGACAACGAGATCGACGGCGCGGTGCGGAGTTTGATCCGCCAGCTGGAGGGCTGAAGTCTGGTCGTGGGTGCGACGCGGCGATAACTGAAGCGCTTCCCCGGCGAAGGCCGGGGCCCAGTTGCCAGGCATCCTCGACGGCGGGATGCCATCTCAACGACGTCGATACTGGGCCCCGGCCTTCGGCGGAGAAGCGTAAAGGCTAGGGCCGCCTTTCAGCTTTGCTGAGATAAACTCTGGGCAAGTATGCGAATTCTCAGCGTGGCTTGCCCAACGCCGCCACTGCGCGCTCGTGCAGCCGCGCGATCGCCGCGAGGTGGATACCGGGCGCGGTCGCGAGTACGCCGAACGCTTCGGCACGCGGCGTATTGAACCGCAGCTTGCGCCCGACCGCGTCGCTTACCGCGCAACCCGCTTCGCGCGCGATCAGCACGGCGGCGGCAATATCCCATTCATTGCCCCAGCGGATCGTCGCGAGCAGATCGGCCTGGCCCGCCGCGACCATCGCTATGCGCAGGGCGATCGAGTTGGGCTTGGTGACCGCGACCAGATCCGCGTCCACGCTGGGCAATATATCGGTCGGGGTGCGTGCGCCGGTGAAGATCGTGCGTCCGCTATGCATTGTCGGTTGACCGTTGAGGGTCGTGCCCTTGCCGGTCTCGGCGCGCCACACCTCTCCCAGGGCGGGAGCATCGAGCACCGCCGCCACCGGCTGCTCGCCATCGACCAGCGCGATCGACACCGCCCAGCCCTCGCGCCCGCGAATGAAGTCGCGCGTGCCGTCGATCGGATCGACCACCCAGCAGCGGCGATGGTTGAGCCGCACCGCATCGTCGACCGTTTCCTCCGACAACCAGCCGGCGTCGGGCGCGAGCGCGGTCAGCCGCTCGCGAAGCAGGGAATTGACGTCGAGATCGACCTGACAGACCGGGTTGCCCGGGGCCTTTTCCCAACGGGCGAAGTCGGTCCGCCACCGCGCAAGCGCATAGGCTCCCGCTTCGGCAGCGATAGCCGCAATGTCGTCGACCAGCTCAGCCACCCGCTACCGTCATTCCATCGATTCTGAGCGTGGGGACATTGGTCGCATATCGGAATTCAAGGTCGTCGGCGGCTGTCAGCTGGAGGAACATGTCCTTCAGATTGCCGGCAATGGTGAATTCGTCGACCGGCGTGGTGAGCACGCCGTCCTCGATCAGGAAGCCCGCCGCGCCGCGGCTGTAATCGCCGGTGACGCCGTTGACGCCCTGACCGATCAGCTCGGTGACATAGACGCCGCGCTTCACCCCGGCGATAAGGTCGACACGGCTGACCTTGCCCGGGGCGAGATAGGTGTTGGTGGTGCTGACTCCCGGTGCTCCGGCGCCGCCGCGTGCGGCATGGCCGGTGGGTTGGAGCCCGAGCTGGCGCGCCGACGCCGAATCGAGCAGCCAGGTCGTGAGGACGCCGTCGCGGATCAGGCTGGTCGCCGACACCGCCAGCCCCTCGCCATCGAACGGCCGCGAGCGCAGGCCATGCGGACGAAGCGGATCGTCGATGATCTCGATCCCGCTCGCGAAAATCTGCTCGCCCAATTTGCCGAGCAGGAAGCTGGTGCCGCGCGCGATCGCCGCGCCCGAAATGGCGCCGGTCAGGTGACCGACCAGCGAGGCGCCGACGCGCGGATCGAACAGCACCGGCATCGGGCCGCTCGCGACCTTGCCGGGATTGAGCCGGGCGACCGCGCGTTCGCCGGCCTCGCGCCCGATCGTCTCGGGCGAGGGAAGGTGCGCGCGGTGCCGCGCCGAGCGATGGCCGTAATCGCGCTGCATCGCGCCGCCACTGCCGGCTAGCACGCTGGCCGATACCGAATGGCTGGTCGTGGCATAGGCGCCGGCGAAACCGTGGCTGGTGGCGAGCGCCCAGGCGACGCGCGAGGCCGACGCGCCACCGCCTTCGCTATTGGTGACGCCGGGCACGGCGCGGGCGGCGTCCTCGGCGGCGAGCGCGGTTTGCTTGAGTGTGGCGGGGGCGGGATCGTCGGCATCCTGCAGATCGAGATCGGGAATCGGCCCCGTCATCAGCCGATCCTCGGGCGCGAGGCCGGCCCATTTGTCCTCGGGCGCCTCGCGCGCCATCGCCACTGCGCGCTCGACCAGCGCGTCCATCGCGGCTGACGACAGATCGGAGGTGGAAACCGACGCCGACCGCTGCCCGACGAACACGCGCAGGCCCAATTGCTCCTCTTCGGAACGACCGACATCCTCGAGCTCGCCGAGACGCACCGACACTTCAATGCTGGCGGAAGCGCCGAGCACTGCGTCGGCGGCATCTGCGCCGGCTTTGCGCGCGCGAGTAACGATATCGAGAGCGCGGTCGCGCGCGGCGTCGGGAGTCAGCATGACGGGCACTTAGGAAGCGTGAAGCCCTGGGTCAAAGGGAACAGACTTCCTGTCGCTGGGACTAAGCCGTCAGCAATGCGGCGTCGAACCAAACGTCCTCGTGATCGTCTGCGATTAGGAAGCGCCAGCCCGATGGCAGCGCGAGATAAGGCAGTATTGCCGGACACATTTCGTGCAGATGATACAAGTGGAAGGGTTTGAAGAAATTCGGGTCTTCGGAGAGCTCGGTTCCCGACCAGACAAACCAGCCTGTGGTGCCATCGTCGGGTGGATGGCGGAGCCCGTTCAACGGCCGCCCGCCGTTTAAGGCACCCCGCGTGACGCCAATCTTGAACGTTTCCTCCGGCACCATCGGTGCGACGCCATAGCGTGCGCACAAGGACCGCTGGATTTCTTCGACTTCGGTCATGCGCTCAAAAACTCGTCTGGCCGACGACGAAGCAGGCCAGGAACACCAGCAGCCCGGCGAATCGGTTGGAGCGGAAGCGGCGAAGCGCGTTGGTGCCGTCGGCGGGGTCGAGTGTCGCGACTTGCCAGGCGAAATGCAGCGCGGCCGGCGCCAGCGCGACAAGCACCAGCGGGTCGGGCCGCAATTCCCACAAGGCCAGTGCCCAGCAGGCGACCGCCAGCGCATAGAAAGTGCCGACGCCCGATTTGACCCGGCTGCCCAGCGCGCGCGCGGACGAGCGCACGCCGACCAATGTGTCGTCCTCGATATCCTGGAGCGCGTAGATCGTGTCGTAGCCGATGACCCAGAAGATCGACCCCAGATACAATATCGGCCCCGGCATCATCAGCGACCCGGCGATCTCGCTCCACCCGACCAACGCCGCCCAGGAAAAGACGATGCCCAGCCACGCCTGCGGCCACCAGGTGATGCGCTTCATGAACGGATAGGCCGCGACCGGCGCCAGGCTGACCAACGCAACGATGGCGGCATAACGATGGAGCTGGAGCAGTACGACCAGCCCGATCAGGCACAGGAAAACTAGCCAGATCCACGCCGCCTTGAGCGACACTGCGCCCGAGGCGAGCGGGCGGCTCCGCGTGCGTTCGACCTGGCGATCGAGATCGCGGTCGACGATGTCGTTATAGACGCAGCCGGCACCCCGCATGGCGATGGCACCGAGTGCGATCCACAGGATCAGGCCCCAGCGATCGATCGCGCCATGCGCCAGCGCGATCGCCCAGGCGCCCGGCCAGAACAGCAATTGCCAACCGATCGGCCGATCGAATCGCGCCAGCAGCGCCAAAGCGCGCGGATAGGGCGGCAACCGCCCGACCAAGCCGCGATATTGGGTGTCTGGGACGATCTCGGACTCGGGTGCTGCAGTCATCACTCATTCACTAGCGACGTGCGAATTGCCGCACCAGCGCCACGCCTTGCCCCACGACGGACAATTTCTATTTCTAGGTCGAGGGGGCGGGGGAGTGCGTTTTTGGAGTTTGCGATGTCGACGATCATGCCCCGACTTCTGGCCTGCGCCGCGCTGACGCTGACCGTCGTTGCGGCGTCTGCACAAGCCGGGCCCGAACCCGATCCGGCACGCGCCGGCGCGGCGTGGACGGGCACCTGGACCAACATGAACAACACGATGCACGTGCGTGCCGGGCGCTGCGGCGATGCGATGTGCGGCACGGTGATCTGGGCCGACGACAAGACCAAGGCCGATATCGCCTCGCGCGGCCGATCCTTGATCGGCACGCAAGTGTTCCGCGAATTCCGTCAGACCGGCCCCAACGAATGGAAGGGCAAGGTGTACGTCCCGGCGCTCGGCCAGACGATTTCGGGCCGGATTGAACTGACCGATTCGGACAGCATCACCGCCAGCGGCTGCGCCTTGTTCGGCTTTGGCTGCCAGACGCGGCATTGGAAACGGATACGCTAGGCCGTTTAACACGTTAAGGGACCATCCATGGTCCATCTATCCGTCGCCATTGCCCGGTTCGCAGAAACGCTGTTCTGGGGCATCGCCCAGGCGGCGGGGCTGGCGCTGATCGGTGGCGCTTTCGGGATCGCGGCGTTGGCGGTCGGCTGGCGGATGATGCGGCGCAGGCCGAGGCCGTGACGAAGGGATTCCCCCTCCCGCTTGCGGGAGGGGATAGGGGAGGGCGTGTCTTGAGGCTGCGCTTTCCACCAAAAAAACAGACCCTCCCCCAGCCCCTCCCGCATGCGGGAGGGGGGAAGAGAGCTGCGACGCTAGCCCGTTTGAATCGAACCCGCTAAGTCGCGCGAATGGCAGCAACTCCCGCCTGGCCGCCGCGATCGACGCCGCGGTTGTTCGTCGAAACCCCGCTTGCCCAGGGCGCCGATGTGCGCGTCGAGGGCGGACAGGCGCATTACCTTTTGTCGGTGCTGCGGCTGAAAGTGGGCGATCCCGTCAAATTGTTCGATGACGCGACCGGCGAATGGCTCGGCATCGCCAGCGCGGTCGGCAAGCGCGACCTGAGCCTGACTATCTCGGCGCATCTGCGCGAGCGCGAGCCGGTGCCCGACCTGTGGCTGTGCGCGGCGCCCATCAAGAAGGGCCGCATCGACTGGGTCGCCGAGAAAGCGTGCGAGCTGGGCGTAGCGCGGCTGGTGCCGGTACTCACTCGCCGCACGGTGATCGACCGGCTCAACCTCGATCGCCTGCGCAGCCACATGATCGAGGCGGCCGAACAATGCGACCGGACGGCGCTGCCCGAATTGACCGAGACCGTGAAGCTCGACACCATGCTCCGCGACTGGCCCGCTAACCGCGCCCTGTTCTTCGCCGACGAGACCGGGGGCGTACCGGCTGCCGAGGCGATGGCTGCGCGTAAAGGCCCGGCCGCGATCCTGACAGGCCCGGAGGGCGGCTTCGACGACGCCGAGCGCGAAGCGATCCGTGCCCTGCCCCAGGCGGTAGGGGTCGGGCTCGGTCCGCGCATCCTCCGCGCCGAGACCGCTGCGGCGGCGGCGGTGGCGATCTGGATGTCCGCTGCGGGAGATTGGTGAGCCTTCCTCGGGAGACTAGCGCGCGGCCTTTCGCGTAGCTACATGCGCGCCATGACGACGAAGACCGTTACGGACACAAACGCAGCGGTCATCGAAGACCGCCAGCAGCTGATCGATTTTTTCGCAGGGGGAGAGAAACCGGCCGAGCGCTGGCGGATCGGCACCGAGCATGAGAAATTCGTCTATCGCACCGACGATCATCGCGCACCGTCCTGGGACGAGCCCGGCGGTATCCGCGACCTCCTCAACGGGCTGACCGAGTTCGGCTGGCGGCCGGTCGAGGAGAATGGCAAGATTATCGCGCTGACCGGCGCGGACGGATCGGTCAGCCTCGAGCCCGCCGGACAATTCGAACTCTCGGGCGCCCCGCTCGAAAACCTGCACGAGACTTGCGCCGAAACCGGCCGGCACCTGCAACAGGTCAAGACGATCGGCGACCGGCTGGGGATCGGTTTCCTCGGCATGGGCATGTGGCCCGACAAAGCGCGGCAGGACCTGCCGATCATGCCAAAGGGCCGTTACGCGATCATGCTGCGGCACATGCCGCGGGTCGGCAGCCTGGGGCTCGACATGATGCTCCGGACCTGCACGATCCAGGTCAATCTGGACTATGCGTCCGAAGCGGACATGGTGAAGAAGTTCCGCGTCGGGCTCGCGCTGCAGCCGCTGGCGACCGCTTTGTTCGCCAATTCGCCGTTCACCGAGGGCAAGCCCAACGGCATGCTGTCGTTCCGCAGCCATATCTGGTCGGACACCGATCCCGCGCGCACCGGCATGCTGCCGTTCGTGTTCGAGGACGGGTTCGGCTATGAGCGCTATGCCGATTACGCGCTCGATGTGCCGATGTACTTCGTCTATCGCGACGGCCAATATCTCGACGCGGCAGGCCTCAGCTTTCGCGATTTCCTCGACGGCAAGCTCGATATCCTGCCGGGCGAGAAGCCGACGATCGAGGATTGGTCGGATCATCTCTCGACTGCCTTCCCCGAAGTGCGGCTCAAGACCTTCCTCGAAATGCGCGGCGCCGATGGCGGCCCGTGGGGGCGAATTTGCGCCTTGCCGGCATTCTGGGTCGGACTGCTCTACGATCAAGGCGCGCTCGATGCGGCCTGGGAGCTGGTCCGGCACTGGACCATGGCCGAGCGCGAGGAATTGCGGAATTCGGTGCCGGCGCTGGCGCTCGATGCGCCGCTCCCGGGCGGCGGCAAGCTGCGCGACATCGCCGGCCAGGTGCTCGACATCGCGCATGCCGGGCTGACGGCGCGCGCGCGGACCGATGCCGGCGGGACCAACGAAACCGGCTTCCTCGATCCGCTGCGCGAGGTCGTGCGGTCGGGCAAGGTACCCGCGCAGATCCTGCTCGACCGCTATAATGGCGAGTGGAACGGCGATATCTCCAAAATCTATGAAGAGATGAGCTTCTGATGAGCCCATCGCGGCTGGTCGCTGCGATGGTTTTTGGTGTGATCGCAGTCGCGGGCTTGTTCGGCTCGCTGCTCTATACCGGCCGGATGGCCAAGGTCGTCGGCGCGATCGAGGGCAGACGGCTCTCCTATTGTCGGCCCGCGGTGTTGACCTGGTCGGATTATGCCCGTCTCTGCCCCGGGGGTCCCTATTGGGCGCGGCTGTGGCAGGCCAACTGGGTGTTCGTCATCGGCCTGATCGGCTTCATGCTTTCTCAGGGATAGAGGTTTCTGTCGCGCCGGACACCGTCTTGCCGGTCAGCCAGCGGAAAAAGCGCGGCACCAGGCCGTTGCGCTCCATCCACTGATAATATTCCTCATAAGCCGGGTCGGCGCGCAAATGGCGCTCCTCGGTCCGCGCGCGCCAATAATAGATGCCGGCGACGATCGCCATGATCGCGGTCGACCGCACCGCGTCTAGCCAGCTGCCGGTGGTCAGGAACGGCACCGTCGCGATCAGCCAGAACAGATTCTTGGAGAGATAGGCGGGGTGGCGCGAAAAGGCATAGGGCCCGTTGGTCAGGATGCCGCGATTGGTCAGGTTGGAGAAACGGATGCCGAACGTGACCGTCGCCCAGGCATAGATCGCGGTGAGCAGCACCAGCGTGGTGCCGATCGCGATCAACAGCACCGGGTAATCCGCGAACCAGGTCGACCAGCCGGCCTCGCCATAGGTGCCAGGATGGTAATCGAGCGGTCCGTTATCGCCCATCAGCACGAAGGGCGGGTAGCAGATCAGCGCCGCCATCCACCCCGCGGCGTAAGGGTTGGCGGTGCGGATGTGCGAATCGAGCGGGCGCAGTGCGAGCAGATAGCCCGCGGTCGCGAACGCGACGTCGACCAGGAACATGAAGGTGATCAGCCAATTGGCCAATGCCACCGGGCTGGCGAGCACCCGGCTGAAATCGCCGCGCACGAAATCGCCGAAACCGGGCGGCACGATCGCGAGCATGAAGGCGGTGAAGAACATCTTCACGCCCCAGCTCTTGAGGTGGTTCCAGATCGCTTCCTGGTCGATCGGTTCCTTGAGCCCCATCATCCAGGCGCCCAAGGCCCAGCATCCGTCCTTGGGCTCGACCATGCGGCGATCAAGCCACAATGTGTAAGGGATCGAGGCGACGAACAGGACCGGCGCAGCCCACATCAGGCACCACATCGAGAATTGGAAATTGCCTTCCCAATAGAAGCGTCCGACGGCGTAGAGACAGGCGATCCCGGCCCAGGTCAGCCACAATCCGGCAAGCTTGGTGATCGAGATGTCGAGCGTCTCGCGCCAAGGCTTCGGATTGGCCCAATCGTTTCCGGTCGAAGGATTGCGGTGGACCTTGTCGACGAACACCGACCACAGCACCATCGGGAGGCCGGTGGCCGCGACATTGGCCAGCGCGGCATAAGGGCCGTCCATCCCGAACCAGCGCGCGATCGCGATCCACGTGAACAGTCCGGCCAGCCCGGCAACGCCGGTCCCGGTAGACACGGCGGACTTGGGGCGCGGATCGGCCTTGGCGGCCGTGCCCAATGCTGGGTCGTGATACATGCGCGCGGGGATACGCGCGAAATGGTAAGCAAGCCGTGAAGGATATCGATCGCGTCCGCCGCTAAGGCGCACACATCATTTGAAAAGCGGCTCTTCTTCGGCCTTATGTGACCGGCTTTGGCCAGGATCCGTCCCAGCATTGCTTGGGATCGTGAGGCCGAACCATGATCGGGGCGGTCGGCCTGATCCAGGCAGGCATGCGTGAGAGAGGCGCCACATAGGCCGTAGCGCCGCCCGGTACGACGCCGAGATAACTGCAAAGCGGAGCAGGTGAGGGAGGATAAAAGATTGCCCGGCCGATCTCCGTGGCTGGCGTTGCCAGGCCAATCAGGAAAGCGCCGAGCACGATCCGGCGGCCGCGTCGCGCGGGGGCGTCCACCGGCCCGCTGAACATGTCGGCGACCAGCAACGATAGGATAGCCAACGCCGGTATCGAGACGCGCATCACGAAATCGATCCCTTCGCCGATCTTCCCAAGCGGGGCGAGCAACAGCATGATCGCGACGATCGCGAACGTCGCGGGACCAAATCGATCCTCTCTTCTCGCGAGTTTGAGCCCGACGAGGAAGGGCACGATCTCAAGAAGCTCGATAGCGAAATATTGGAGAATCACGGGCGGTTCGAGATGTGCGCCGACCGTGTCCGCCGCGGCCATGAGGTAAGCCAGCGAAGGGAGCGAGAGCAGCACGGCGATCACCGGCAGAACGAGTTCCCGGAATCGCAGTTCGCGCCGAAAGACGACAGTGACCGCAGCGTGCGCGGCAAAGGGCAGCAGGCCGATAAAGGCAAGCGGCGACATCAGCGCAGACAAGGGAACGACGCAGAACAGCAGTGCCGCGGGTGCCTTATCGTCGCGCCAGAGCAGATAGCACAAAGCCCCGATCCAGCCCGCCAAAGCGTGCTGGGGGACCCAGAACGCTTGCGTTATATGCGACGAGAATTGGTAGACGTTCCATTGCTCGATATGGCTGTAGATCGGGTAGCCGGTGAGCAGCGCGCCGATAACGTCCATGCCGCTGAAACCAAGGAACACGCCCAGCGCGATGAGGCGCGCGCGCGTGCCGGTGAACAGGGTGGAACCGAGCGCCAGCACTGCCGTCAACAGCACGCTGTTTTGCAGCAACTCCGCGATCTCGGCGGCCGGGAAGCCATAAAGTTTGCCGATCCAGGCCGGGATCAAATACATGCCCAATGGCAGGCGCAGGATCTTCGGATCGGCCCCATCGTAAACGACGGGCCAGGGGTAGTTGACGAGATCGCGCAGCACCGCGCCGCGCACCTGCCAGTCCATATTGGCGTAGAACAGCCGCCCCTCGCCGCCCAGGATATAGACGACCAGCGACACGGCGAAGCAAATGCCGAGAAGCTTCCACGGCAATTTGGCGCTTGCCTCGGCGGTACATCGCGTCAGCGGCCAGAACGCGACCGGCAAGGCGACCAGCGCCAGCACGACGATTATCGGTGGTACTAGGCCGAGGAAATGCCAAAGCAGGACCTGGTTGAACACCAGGAACGAGACCAGCGCACCTGCCAGCGTGGCAGGACGGATACCGTGCCCGGTGGTTCCGAGTTCATCGCGCGCACGAAGCGCCGACCCGGTGGCAAAGGCAGAGGGTCCGTTATGGTCCATGCCGCTTAGTGCGAGGGTTTGGTGAATGATCCGTTAAGTATGAACGGGTGAGGCTTCCCACGGCGCCTGACCCTTGCGCCTTGCCGATCGTCGCGCTAACCGGTGCGCCGCACCAACCGGATGCGGGTATAGCACAATGGTAGTGCAGCAGCCTTCCAAGCTGAATACACGGGTTCGATTCCCGTTACCCGCTCCAACCCCCGCAGTGACGGCCGAGCGACTCCTGCAGCCCCGGACTCCTGTTCCATAATTCGACGAGCCGTATCGACGCCGACCTTTTTGCAGAGCCGAGCATCGCCGGCACTTCGCCTGACGAGCCGATCGAGGTCCGGTGAAATACGAACAGCCAAGGGTGCGCCGCCTCGTTCATGAAAGGGCGCGCGACGGGCTGCTCGTACGGTTGGCCCGATCCCGGCGAGGAGGGCAAGATGATCGACCATATCGGCATCGGAGCGAGCGATTTCGAAACGTCCAAGCGCTTTTACGACGCGGCGTTGGCGACCCTGGATTTCGGCATGATCATGGAAGTGATGTCGGAAGAGAGCGGCGGCTATCATGGCATTGGCTATGGCAGGGACGGCAAACCGTTCTTCTGGCTCGGCGACGACGGTCCTCGCGGCACCGGCATTCATGTCGCTTTTTCAGCGGCTTCGCGATCGCAGGTCGACGCCTTTTATGCAGCGGCGCTAGGCGCCGGCGGCAAGGACAATGGCGCGCCCGGTCTTCGTCCGCATTATCATCCGAACTATTATGCCGCGTTCGTCATCGATCCCGACGGCCTGAATGTCGAAGCGGTGTGTCACGCACCCGCGTGACACACTAACGATTCAGCCGCTCGACCCGACCGCCGCTAGCCCTTCTTCTCCGCCGCCGCCCTTAGCCCGTCCAGCGTCGCGGTGGGGGTGATCGCCTGGCTGTCGAGATGGCAGTGCAGGATCGCCGGCTTGCCACTGGCGAGCGCGCGTTCGAAGGCTGGGGCGAATTCCGCCGTTGTCGTCACCGTTTCGCCATGGCCGCCATAAGCACGCGCCAGCGCTGCGAAGTCGGGATTGGTGAGATCGGTTGCCGAGATACGGCCGGGGAAGGTCCGCTCCTGATGCATGCGGATCGTGCCGTAGATGCCATTGTCGATCAGCACGACGATCAGCGGAATATCGTGATGGACGGCGGTGGCGAATTCCTGGCCGTTCATCAGGAAGTCGCCGTCGCCGGCGATGGTCAGCGCGATGCTGCCGGGCTTTTGCCGCTTGGCCATCACGCCGGCGGGCAGGCCATAACCCATCGATCCGCTGGTCGGCGCAAGCTGGGTGCCGAAATCGCGGAAGCGGTAATAGCGATGGATCCAGCTCGCGAAATTGCCGGCGCCATTGCAGATCGTCGCATCGGGCGGCAGCCGGTCGCGCAGCCACACCATGACGTCGCCATATTGGAAGTCGCCAGGCACCGGCGGCGGCGTGTCGGACCAGGCCAGGTAATCGGCGCGTGCCGCTTCGCGATTGGCGGACCAGGTCGGGTTCGCCTCGATACCGTCAAGCGCGGCAAAGAAGGCCGGCGGGGTGGCATTGATCGCGAGCACTGGCTGGTAGACGCGGCCGAGCTCGAGCGGATCGGGATGGACGTGGACGAGCGTCTGCCCCGAGGCAGGGATGCCGAGCAACGTATAGGATTGCGAGGCGATTTCCGACATCCGTCCGCCGATCAGCAGGACCAGGTCGGCGGCCCTGACGCGCTCGATCAGCTTGGGATTGGGCGCAAGACCGAGATCGCCGATGAAATGCTCGTCGGTCGCGGGGAAGAGCGGCGCACGACGGAATTGCGCGGCGACGGGCAAATCGAAGCGATCTGCGAAGTCGACCATTGCGTCGCGCGCCTCTGGCGTCCAGCGCGACCCGCCGACGATCGCGACGGGGTTTTTGGCGGTCGCGAGCAATTCGCCGAGCCGGTCGACGTCGGCGGGCGCCGGGGCGGTTTCCACCGGATCCACGCGCGGGGCGTCGGCCACGTCCGCCATCTCGTCGAGCATGTCCTCGGGGAGCGCGATGACCACCGGGCCGGGGCGTCCCTGCATCGCGATGCGGAAGGCGCGGGCGATGATCTCCGGAATGCGCGCGGCGTCGTCGATCTCGACTACCCATTTCGCCAGCGCGCCGAAGGTAGCGCGATAGTCGAGTTCCTGGAACGCTTCGCGATCGCGCATGCCGCGCTCGATCTGGCCGACGAACAGGATCATCGGCGTCGAATCCTGCATCGCGATGTGCAGGCCGGGGGACGCGTTCGTGGCGCCGGGGCCGCGCGTCACGAAGCAGATGCCGGGGCGACCGGTCAGCTTGCCATAGGCTTCGGCCATCATCGCAGCGCCGCCCTCTGCGCGGCAGGTGAGCAGGTCGATTCCACTGCCGATCAGCGCATCGAGCACCGACAGATAGCTTTCGCCGGGCACGCATGTCGCGCGGTCGACGCCCTGCGCCACCAATTGGTCGACGAGGATGCGTGCGGCTGTCCGTCCCGAAGTCTGGCTCATGCGATGTGTACCGCCTTGGTGGTCAGATGCGCCATGATTCCCTCCGGTCCATCCTCCGATCCGAAGCCCGATTCCTTCATCCCGCCGAACGGCGCGTCGGGCCAGGTCATCCGGACCTGGTTGATCGCCAGCATCCCGGCCTCGACCGTTTCGGCGAGCAGGTTCTGGCGGCGGCCGCTCTCGGTGAAGCAATACGCCGCAAGGCCGAAGGGCAGACGATTGGCTTCGGCGATGGCGTCTTCGACCGTGCCGAACGGTCGGATCAGCGCGAGCGGGCCGAACGGTTCGTCGTTCATCGCCTTCGCCTCGAGCGGAATGTCGGCGATCACCGTCGGCTGGAAGAAGAAGCCGCCATCCTTGGCCTCGCGCTCGCCGCCAGCCAGCACGCGCGCGCCGCTGGCGCGGGCGTCCTCGACCAGTGCGGCGATCGTGTCGGGGCGGCGCGGATTGGCGAGCGGCCCCATCTGGGTCGCGGCGTCGAGACCGCTGCCGATCTGCATACGCTTGGTGCGCTCAGCGAACCCCTCGACGAACTTCTCGTAGATCGTTTCCTGGACGTGGAAGCGGGTCGGCGCGACGCAGACCTGCCCAGCATTACGAAACTTGTGCGTGACGAGAATATCGAGCGTCTTTTCGAGATCGCAATCGTCGAACACCAGCACTGGAGCGTGACCACCCAATTCCATCGTCATCCGCATCACGCTGTCAGATGCCAGCTTCATCAGATGCTTGCCGACCGGCACCGAGCCGGTGAAGCTGAGCTTGCGCGTGATCGGCGAGGCGAGCAGCTGGCGCGATACCATGTCGGGCACGCCGAACACGATCTGCGCGACATTGCCGGGCAGGCCCGCGTCCTGGAAGCACCGCATGATCTCGACCGCCGAGCCCGGGGTCTCTTCGCTCGGCTTGAGGATGATCGAGCAGCCCGCGGCGACCGCCGGCGCGATCTTGCGCACGACGTTCAAGGCGGGGAAGTTCCACGCGCAGAAAGCGGCGACCGGGCCGACCGGGTGGTGCAGCACCATCGAGCGCATGCCCGGCGCGCGCATCAGCACGCGGCCATAGACGCGCACCGCCTCGCCGGCATGGAATTCGAGCATCGCGGCGGCGGCCATGACTTCGCCCTTGGCCTCGGCGACCGGCTTGCCTTCCTCCATCGTCGCGATGCGCGCGATCGTATCGGCACGTTCGCGGACCAGGGCGGCGGTCTTGTTGAGCACGGCAGCGCGCTGCTCGGGCGTGACCGCACGCCACGCCTCGAACCCCTTTTGCGCGGCGGCGAGCGCCCGGTCGAGATCGGCCGCGGTCGCCAGCGGCAGGTCGGCCTGGCCCGTGCCTGTCGCCGGGTTGAGCACCGAATGCGTGTCGCGGCCGTCCCCGCTCAGCCACTCGCCGTCGATATAGAGGCCGAGTTTGGCGGAATAGGTCATGGCGGACTCCTGAAGGCGGGGGATTTGCCGCCCATCTAGGGTTCCGATCCGTTCGGGGCAATCGTAACACTGGCGGTCGTTTTTGTTTTCGGCGGAGCTGAAAGGATTGCGGCACCGGCCCGCTCCCCCACCCGGCCTCCCATACAATATCCTGATTGGGAGGCCGGGTGGGGGGAGCGGGCCGGTGCCGTTCCAGCGAAGCTGGAAAAGCCTCCGCGGTCAGGCAACAGTCGTCGGATCGTCCTCGACGAGCTCGCGCCACAGCATGACCAGTACTGCCATCGTCGCCGGACCGACGAACAGGCCGAGCAACCCCAAGGTCTCGACGCCGCCGAGAATGCCGACCAACGCCCAGAAGAACGGCAGGCGCGTCGCGCTGCCGATCAAGGCGGGGCGGACGAAATGGCCGGCGATGAATTCGGCGGCGAAACCGATCGCCACCACGGCGATCGCGGCGCCGGGCGATCCCTGACCGAGCAGCAGCAGGGCGGCGATGCCGAAGGCGACCGGCGCGCCGAACGGGATCATCGCCGCGATCGCGGTGACCGCGCCGAGCAGGATCGGATGCGGCACGCCCAGGAAGAAATAGACGATGGTCATGACGACGCCAAAGCCGAACCCGACCAGCACCAGGCCATCGATCGTCCCGCGTACCGAGGCCAGCGCCTGCTGACCCATCCGTTCGCCCTGCGGACCGAGCAGCTTCGCGCTGGCGGTGCGAAACTGGGCCGCCAGCGCATCGCGGTCGCGGATGAGAAAGAACAAGGCGATCAGGGTGAACCCGAACACAACCGCACGATGGATGAGTCCGAAACCGAGCAGCCGCGCCTGCGCGCCGAGCAGGCTGTGGCTCAAGGTCTCGAAATGATGATGGGCCGCCTCCGGATCGGACAGGTTGGTGCGCCACCAATCGGTCGCTTCGGCGCTGAACGGCAGATTGGCGAGCCAGCCCGGGGGCGGCACGCCATATTCCTGCGCCGCCTTCACCCAGATCGCGACGTCATGCGCTTCGCGCGCCGCCTGTGCGATGCCGATCGCGATCGGCGCCAGCACGATCAGCGCGAAGCCCAAGGTGAAAGCGGCCGCGACCAGATTGGGCCGGGGGAACCGCCGTTCGGCGCGCTGGACGAGCGGATCGACCGCAACGGCGATGACCACCGCCCAGACCAGAACAGGGAGGAATGCGTGGATGACCCACAGGCCAAGCAGCCCGAGCAGGATAATCAATGTAAGCCGTGCTGCGGATTGGCGCTTGGGCGGTAAGGACGTGCCGGTCATTCGGCGATAGCCTCCAGGCTGAATCCGCGCGCGAAGCGGCGTTGTTCGATCCGCCCCGCGTCGAGCACCCCGGATAGTGCTTCCAGCGCGGCGTCGAGATCGTGGCGGCGTCCGCACAGGAACATGTCGACCGCGGCGTATCCGCGCTCGGGCCAGGAATGGATCGAGATATGCGATTCGGCGAGCAAGGCGATTCCGGTTACGCCCTGGCCGGTGCCGAAGCCGTGGACCTTGAGGTCGAGCAAAGTCGCATGGGCCGCGGTCACCGCCGCGCGCAACGCCGCCTCGATCCGCGCCTCATCGTCGAGATGATCGCAGTCGAACAGGTCGGCTAGAAGATGCGTCCCGCTGAAATCCACGATGCTGTCTACGTCAGCACTGACCGATAGGGAATGGAGAGATGCGTCATCGCATCCTCGGCGGCGCGGATGCCGCGATACTGCGCTTCCTCGAACAGGGACAGGCCGCTCAGGTCCGAATGCGCGAAGAACAATGGCGGGCGCGGGACGGCGGCGGCTTCGCGGCCGCCGTCCCAGAAATAGCCCGGGACGGGCCGGATCATGGCATGGCCCCAGCGCCATACGTCGATCCGCCGGATTGCGCTCCTGAGGTCCGGATTGGTGCGGAGCAGGTCGTCGCGGACCATGTCTTGCCAATAGGCCAGCGGGCGGTCGAGCAGCTCGCGGCGCGCATCCGCAGGTGGCATGTCGGACAGAGGTAGATACCAGCTCAGCACCGTCGCGCGCGGCACGCGATCGAGCGATTGATGCGTGTCGACGACATAGCCGAGCGATCGGCTGGTCCAGGACACATTGTCCCAGGCGACCTCGAACCCTGGCCCCGCCGGCATCCGGTCGACCGTGACCGCGGCGACGACCCAGGGCGCATAGTCGAACCCAGTTGTGGGCGGCGCATCTTTGGTCAGCCGCGCGCTGACGAAATGCGGAGTCGCCAGCACGACCGCCTCGGCTTCGACGCGGAGGCCGCGGCTGCTCGCGACGTCGAGTGCGTCGATCTGTATGCCTTTATCAGTGCGAGCAACCCGGTGAATGATCCGCCCGCAATCGATGTGACCTTTCAATCGCGCCGCCATGCGGCCGACGAGATGGCCGTTACCCTCGGGCCAGGTCAGCATCGTGTCGGGATCGGCATTGGCGGCATGGCCGCGGCGGCTGGCGAAATAGTGCACACCCGCCCAGGCCGAGACCTGGTCGGGCTCGGTCCCGTAATCGTCGCGGCAGGCGTAGCGGACATGCGCGCGCAATATCGGCGACTTCCACCCTTGCTGGTCGAGCCATTGGGCGAAGCTCAGCCGGTCGAGCGCGAGCAGATCGGGATCGCGCGAACTCAATTCCATCGGGATGGCGAAAGCAGGACGTCCCCGGGAATCTCGTCGGTCCTGATAGGACTTCATCGCGGCGAAGAACGCCTTCACGTCATGGACGTCGGCCTCGCTCAGCCCCTTTTGCGGGACCAGCCCCTCCTGCCATTTGCCGAGATAGAGCAGGCGCTCCTCGGGGTCGGCAACGAGCTGATAGGGATCGTAGACCGGCTTGCCGTCCTGCCAGCCGGTGATGATGCCGAGCTGTTCGAGCAGATGGATGACGCCCTTCGCCTCGGCATTGGGCAACGGCAGATAATGCGCCCCGAGCGGATAGGCGGAGACGCTGTTGCGTCCGCTGCGCGCATTGCCGCCGGTGCGATCCTCGAGTTCGAGCAGGCGGAAGTCCTGCACGCCGGCGTCCGCCAGCGTCCATGCGGCGGCGAGCCCGGCGACGCCGCCGCCGACGATCGCGACCTTGGTCCGCACCGTCTCGCTCGGTTCGGGGAATTTGCCGCCGCGCAGGCGATGACCGCGGCGGAAATCGGCGCCGCCCAGCGCGCCGGGGATCGTCTCATCATGCGGCGCAAGCGCGATCGCCCCGGCGCCGATCGCAGCTGCCCCGGCGACCGATCCGGCGATCATATTGCGGCGCGACCAGCTCATCAGCCCTCGAACACCGACCATTCGGCGTCGAACTCGCGGACCAGGGCCTGGTTGTCGAGCCGGTTCACCGGGGTCGGGCGTCGCGCCATGTCGGGCGGGAAGAAGAAAGCGAGCATATCGACCCGGGGCGTCAGGAACCGTAGCCCGGCGGGCAGCGCGCCGGGCGCACGGATCGGACCGTTCGAGGCGAGTACGAAGCCCCATTCGCCGAAGCTCGGGACATAGACGTGATAGCCGCGCGTGGTCAGTCCGGCCGCTTCCAGCGTGGTGGCGACGGTCCAATAGGCCTTGGGCGCAACCAGCGGCGAGGTGCTTTGGACGCTCAGCATCGCGCCGGGATTCAGCGCGCGGGCTAGCTCGCGATAGAAGCTCACCGTGTAGAGCTTGCCGATCGCGAAATTGGTCGGATCGGGGAAGTCGACCAGCACCGCATCGAATTTGCGCTGGTTGGTCCGCAGCCAGCTGAAGGCGTCGGCGGTCACGACATGGACCTTGGGCGACAGCAAGGACCCGTGATTGAGCGCCACCAGCATCGAACTCTTGCGGAACAAAGTCGTCATTGCCGGGTCGAGATCGACCAGCGTCACCGAGCGGACCGAGGGATATTTCAGTATCTCGCGCACCGCGAGCCCATCGCCGCCGCCCAGCACGAGCACGTCGCGCAGGTTGGCGACGCGGCTCAACACGGGATGCACCAACGCTTCGTGATAGCGATATTCGTCGCGCGACGAGAATTGCAGGTTGCCGTTGAGGAAGAGACGGAGGTCCTCGTTGCGCTTGGTGATGACGATGCGCTGGTACGGCGTCGCATCGGCGTAGATGATCGGGTCGCCATAGGCCGCGACCTCGGCGGTGCGCTCGATCTTTTCCGATGCGACGAAGCCTGCGGCGAGCACGATCGCGACCAGGATCGCGACGAGCAGTTCGATCGTCATCCGGCGGCGCTGCGGCAGCATCACGATCACCGCGATCGCGACTCCGACATTGAACAGGCCGAACAGGAAACCGGTGCGGATCAGCCCGAGGTGCGGAACGAGCAGCAGAGGGAACAGCAACGAGGCGGCAAGCGCGCCGACATAGTCGAAGGTCAGCACCTTCGAGACCAGGTCGCTGAATTCGAGCCGATCCTTGAGGATGCGCATAAGGAGCGGGATTTCGAGCCCGACCAGGAAACCGATCGCGAGCACCAGGCCGTAGAGTGGCAGGCGGAAATCCTGAACGCGGTCGAACAGCAGGAACAGGAGCGCCGCCGAGGAGCCGCCGATCGCGGCGATCAGCACTTCGACCCGAACGAAGGTCACGAGCTCGTTCTTGCGGACATAACGCGAGCACCACGAGCCCATGCCCATCGCGAACAGATAGGCCCCGATGATCGTCGAGAACTGGGTAACGCTGTCGCCGAGCAGATAGCTCGCCAAGGTTCCGGCGAGCAGTTCGTAGATCAGGCCGCAGGTCGCCACGACGAACGCCGAGGCCAGCAGCAATGCACCAGTACCGGAGGGAATGGCGCGGCGGCCCTGTTGCTCGATCATATTGGTTCAGCCGTCATGCCGGACTCGTTCCGGCATCCAAAGTGCAACAACGGCCGAATTCCCTTGTGGAGGGCTGGTGTTCGAGCTTTGGCTTGCCGGGGGCAAGCCAAAGCTCGAACACGGAACACGTCCGGGGTGACGAAGCGCGTCGTTTGACTTGGAAAGCGTCGACCCTGCCGTTCAACCATGAATGGCGGCGGCGATGATCATGGCGACGGCGATCGCGATCGATCCGGTGAAGATCGCCAGCGCGACGTTCTTTTCGCGGCAGATCTCTCCCCACATGTCGACCGGGCTGATCTTGTCCCACAGCCAGAAGCCGCCGATGAAGATCACCAGGCCGATCGCGGCGTAGAGCAGCGTCGCAACGAGCACGGGGATGGAAATCATGGTCCAATCCTTTCGTTATTTGTGGGTGGGGCCGAAAGAATGGTGGCGGCCGGACCCGCCGAACCAGCCCGATCCGCTATAGCCGCCATCGCTGCAGTCATCGTCGCTGCAATCGTCGCTGGAGCCTGAATAATAGCTGCCGCCGCTGGGGCTCGACCCGACAATCGCCGACACCGGCGGTCGCGCGCCGGCGGCGGCGAAGGGGGAATAGCCGTCGCTGATCGCCTTGCCCGCGAAGATCAGGACGCCGAGGCAGTAAAGGCCGTACAGGAGGACATGCCGGTTCATCAATTCGCCGTTTTCCCTCTCATCGCGGCTTCAGTCGTCACTGGCGTAGCCGGGCGCCTTGCGGCGCTTTTCGAATCCGAAATGCTTGAACAGCACGATTACCGGCCAGGCCACGATCATCAGAAAAGCAAGAAACGACACGCCGCCGAATGCGCCGCCTCGTTTGACCGTGATAGTGACCGGCGCCGTTGCGGCGCCGGGGTCCGCTCCCGTCGTGGCGATGCGGTCGCCGGGGTCTCTGGACCTGTGGGCGAAAAAGGCCCGTTCCTCATCCGTCTTCGGTACCGAGTCGCCGCCGCGCCTGTTCCAGCGGTGCGCCACCAACGTGACGCTCAGATCGTATCGGCCGCCCGGCATACTCGACAGCGCCACCTCGTCACGCGGATCGCCATGACTCCAGGCCCCGTTGCTGTCGTTGCCGGCATAGTGTTCCACGGTCGTGTAAGAGCGGACGCTGCGCTGCGTCGCCTCGTTGGTCAGCGTATAGTCGACATTGACCCAGGCATTGTCGATTGATCCCGCATCGGCCTCGATCGCGACGCGTGACCGACCCGCAGGCAAGACGATCCCCCGGATCACGACATTTCGTCCCGCAGCGTCGAATGCCACGCGGGATGCGACCTGGATGATCTGCTGTTCGTGACCGCCCGCGTTGGAAACCATGCCGAGCAGGAACAGGGCGACCAGGCCGACAACCACCGCTTCGGCGAATTGCCGCTTATAGGGGGATGGCTCATGCGGGGCGGGGTACCGGTAATTGCGGCGGCGCAGGGGGATGCCGAACGCCTTTTCGGCGACGCCCCAATCGAGCATGTCGAGCCGGGTCCAGGTCCGCTCCGTCTCATATTCTTCGCAGGACAGCATCGTACCCGGACGGACGAAGTCCGTCTCTGTGACGGTTTCACCTACGGCGACGCGCCAGTAGAACTCGCCGACGACGAAGGTGACGCGCACCGGATAGGGTCGGCCAAACCGTGAATAAGGGCGCCGATCGAGCAAGAGAAGGCTGCCGAACATCGTCTTGGGCAATTGGTCGAGCATGATGCCCAGGCTGAAGCGGCGTCCGTCGTCGACCAGAAAGGCATAGCCCTCATACGGGTTGAACAGCAGATATTCGGCCCAAAAGACGTCCTCGTCCGTCCGCTCCATATAGCCGACGACTTCCCACACGTGGCCGTTGAGCGTGCCGCGCGTGCCGAGCGGAATCTGCGGTTGCTTGAGCGCGTGGTTGGCGCGCGCGATGACCTGGAGCTCGGGGCTGGTGGCGTCGAGCGTCGAGCCGCAATGTTCGCACAATATGCTGACCGTCAGACCTTGCGCGCGCACATTGACGATGCCGCCGCAATTGGGACAACTCAGCGCCCGGACGGTCGAGCGCGGCGGCGCTGGCGGCGCGGGCGCGGCGGGCACCGGCGACGGTTGCCCGGGAACGGGCACCCCATCGCTCATGCGGCGAATGCCGGCATTGGCCAGCCCTCGAACGACCGCAGGCCGGTGACGTGGAGACCGGCGAGCGCCGTGTAGCGGCCGGTATAGATCTCGACCTCACCGTCCGTATCCTTCTGGATGCTCGCGCATCCGCCGTCGGGAGTCATCAGGTCGACGCTGACGGCGGAGAGGCCGAGCGGCGCGTGGAACGGCAGCTCGCCTTCGCTGGCGACGCACGTCACTTGCTTGGCATCACTCGCGATATATTCGATGCCGTTGATGGTGATCGGCGTGCCGACCGCGATCAGGCGGCCCGATTTGACCTGGTCGACCAGGACTGACGCAATCGCGTTCTCGGCGACCTGGCGGAGCATCATGTAGCGCCCCGAGGATTCGCCGACCCAGCCGGTCGATCCATCATCGAACAACGCGAGCCATTCGTTCCACGCGCCGTCGGCATAGCGCCAGCGGACGCGGCCGACCAATTCGAAGCGACGGTCGCCATCGCGCCCGCGCACGCCCAATTGCAGCGGACTGACGTCTTCGGGCACCTCGGCGACCTTGCCGATCGCCTGAAGATTACCGCCGGTGCGTAACACCGAGCTATGGCAATAGTCGCACACCTTGACCGGCAGGTCGTTCGACCCGAACCGGATCGGGGCGCCGCAATTGGGGCAATTGGTTTCGATCACTGCGTCGCGATCAGATCTTGGCGAGCAGGGCAGTCTTCTTGGCGTCGAACTCTTCTTGCGTGATCGCGCCCCCGACCATCAATTTGTGCAGCTTCTCGATCTGTTCGTACGGATCGGCTTCGGGCGGCGACACGCCCGCTGCGCCGACGCCGCGCAGTCCGCTCACCATTGTCTGGCTGAGCGCCAGGCCGGCCGCGGCGCTGGCGCCGATCCCGCCCAGCCCCCCTGGATTGGCCGCCGCCGTCTGGATCGAATCCGCCGCCTGGAACTTGGCATATTGATCGAGGTTGCCGAGCACCCGCATCGAGCTGCCCTTGTCGAGATATTCCTGGACGTCCTCGGGAAGCGACACGCTCTCGACAAAGAAGGTGCGGCAAGTCAGGCCCCATTCCTTGAACCCGTTGTCCACCTCGGCCTTGATCTTCGCCGACAGCGCCTGCTGGTTGCCGGCCAGGTCGATGAACGCGATCTCGCTGCCGCCGAGCGCGGTCGCGATCGCGGTGTTGATGACGGCGCGCAATTGCTGGTCGAGGTCGGTGACAGTCAACCGGTCGAGCGAACCCATCATCTTGACCGCAAAGGTCGCGACGTCCTCGATCCGGAACGAATAGCTGCCGAAGGCGCGGATGCGCAGCGGCCCGAATTCCTTGTCGCGCACGGTGATCGGCTGGGGCGTGCCCCATTTGAGGCCGGTCTGCTCGCGTTGGCTGAAGAAATAGACATCGGCCTTGAACGGCGACTTGAACCCTTTGTCCCAATTCATGATCGCCGTCAGCAGCGGCAGGTTCTGCGTGGTCAGCGTATGCTGGCCCGGCTCGAAGGCGTCGGCCAGCTTGCCCTCGTTGTAGAACATCGCGACCTGGCCTTCGCGCACGGTCAGCTGGCCGCCATTCTGGATTTCACGGTCCTGCATCGGATAGCGGATCGCCAGCACCCCTGGCTCGTCGACCCAGTCGATCACGTCGACCAGTTGCTTCCTCAGGAAATCACCCAGACCCATCGCGTATCCTCCAAAGATACCCCCAGTTTATCAGGCTTTGGCATCTTCGCGAGAGCCGAATTTTTGGCGAGCGGGAGTTCCGGACACAGACAGCCGATCCACGTCGATAGCGCATGTGTCGACTCGAAGGCCGGATGCCCCGTTCGTAACAATACGAATGCCCGGAGGGATAACGGCCTGACACGATAGTGGGCATGTCGAGCTCTCCATCCCTCAAGCTCTCGCGTCGCTCGCTGATCGCCGCCGGTGCGGCCTTTGCCGTAGGGGGAGTGTTTCCAGTCGCGCGGGCTGCGTCCACCCCGGGGCGCTTGATCGAGTTGCCGCCCACCGCGTCGGCGCATGCCGCGCCGCGTCGCGTCACGATATGGCTACCGGCGGAATACGATCGGGTGAGTTGGGGATTTCCTGTCATCTACCTGCATGACGGCCAGCTGATGGCCGACCCGAAGGGCGGTACCATCCAGGCGGCGATCGCCGGCACGCTTACGGACCTGGTCGAGCGACGGACCGCGGAACCGGCGATCATCGTCGGAATTTGGAGCGGCGCCGACCGTCTTCGTGAATTCTGCCCCGCGGCATTCATGCCGGCGCTGCCGGCGACCACGCGAACAAGCGTCGAAGACGCGTGCCGGGGCCCCGCTTTGTCCGAAGGCTATGTTCGCTATCTCACCGAGGAGTTGAAACCGGCGATCGACCGCTTGTTCCGCACTCGTCCCGGCCCGGCCGATACGTCCGTCCTCGGCACCGGAATGGGCGGGATGGCGGCGCTTTATGCGGTGGGCCGGCGGCCCGATCTGTTCGGCAATGCCGCCTGGATCGCCGGTGCGCGCCCGCTCGTTCCCTATGGGGAGGCGGCCCTGTCCGACGAGGAAGTTACCGGCGTCGAACGTGCGTTCGAACACGCTTTCGCCCGCATCATCCCCGAGGCGGGACGGCACCGCTTCTACCTCGATTATGGCGATTGCGGCACCGATCTGTTCGCGTACCCCTTCCAAGCCGCGGCGGATCCCGTGCTGTATGATCGCGGCTACCGCAGGGGCAGGGACCTGCTATGCGAAGGCGCGCCGCATCCCGACTTTCGGCGCGTCTCCAACGACGAGAAACTTCGCGCGGCGCTTTCCTTGCTGCTTCGCCCCGGCAGCTGTTCGCCGCGTCCTGGCGAAGACTAGCTGAACCGGCCGGCGACCAGAAGGCGTCCCGGGCCCATCCGCGCGAGCACGGCCGAGAGATCGCTTTCCGACACGGCGAAGCATCCCTCGCTACGCCCCAGCACGCCGGTACCGCGGGCGATCTCGGCGCTGACATATTTGGCCGAATGGATCACGATCGCGCGCGCTTCGGCATTATTGTTGGTCTCGTCCAACCCAGCCAGCCGCACCGACCGGCCATGCTTGCCGTTATAATAATCGACCGTCCGATAGGCGCCTTCGGAGGTGCAATAGGATCCGGGATCGTTCGAGAAGCGCCGCAGCCAGCCGCTATGCGCAGGGTCCGAGCCTCGGCCATGCGCGACCAGGAAGCTTTCGACCGTCCCGGACGCCATGTTGACCAGATGAAAACGCTCCGCCGAGGACGGCGTGGAGAAATCGGCAATCGCCACGATGTCGGTCTGCGTGATCTGTCCGGCCCTGCGGCGCAGTTCGGCGTTTGCGATGCCGATCCACCGCTTGTTGGAATCCGCGGCGAAAGCCCGCGGCGTAACGAGGCCAACGGCCGCCACGCCGGCGGCAGATGCCAGAAATGTTCGACGATCCATACTCAACTATCCCGCTCGAGAGCGAGTAATTTAGGTCCGGTGCGGCCAATTCGCTAGGGTCGAGATTTCTGCCTGCCCTACTTCGGCAACGCTTTGTCGGGCGCGCTTTCGAGCAGCGCCCCGCGCGACGGCGCCGTTGCGGCAAGGGAATCCGGAAGGATGAGTACGGTAGCGCCAGGCTCCAGAATGCCCGCGATCGTCTCCTTCATGCCCGCGGGCAGCGTCACATCCTGCCCGGTCTCGGAGGCGAGCGGCTTCGCCGGATCCTGTCCGGGCAATGGCAACCGCATCCAGTGATCGCCCGCGGCATCGCGTGCCTGGAGCATATAGGCGGCGGGCCGCTCGACCGGATTGGCCAAGCTGGCCGGCGCGGATCCGATCTCCTTGCCGTTGCGCAGCACGATGAGCTTGCGGTCGCTCGCGCTGATCACGACTGTGACGGGGCCGCCAGGGGCGAGCTCGGGAAACCAGGTCACGCCATCGCCCGTCGGCGCCACCTCGGGCGATTGCGTTCCCAGCGTCGGCGCCGGGACGAAGCGTGGCAGTTCGGGGCTGTCGGTGATGACCACCACCGTTCCGAGCCGTGTCTCGCCATAGAGCAATTTGGCGAAGGGGTGGGGCAGGCGGATGCAACCATGCGAGGCGGGATAGCCGGGCAGGGTGCCGCCGTGCAGCGCAACACCATCCCAGGTGAGGCGCTCCATGAAAGGCATCGGTGCGCTGTCGTAGAGGCTCGAAAAGTGCGTTACCTGCTTTTCGAGGATGGTGAACACGCCGGTCGGCGTGCGGCGCCCGGCACGTCCGGTCGATACGGTCGACACGGCGATCGGCACGCCGTTGCGATAGACGACGAGGCGCTGCGTCGTCCGATTGATGATGATCAGCATCGGTCCTGCGGGGGCGAGTTGCGGCGCCCACAGATATTGACCCGCCTTCAACGCGCGGACGGCATCCATGACGGTGCCGCTCTCCAGCGATTGGGCGCGCGCCGGCGGCACGAGTGTCGAGCTCAGCCCCGTCAGCAGAGCGAGCGCGCAGATTGCGCTCATCCCTGCGCCCCGCCGTCGGCTGGACCATGATTGCCACATTGCGAACATCGCCTCAGGCCGCGAGCTGATCGAACGCCTCCAGGGCGTGCGCCGCATACATAACCGACGGCCCGGCGCCCATGTAGATGGCAGTCGCCATCGTCTCGAGTATCTCCTCGCGGCTTGCCCCTTTCTTGGCGGCACCTTCGGCATGATAGGCGATGCAGGGCGAGCAGCGCGTTGCCACCGCGATCGCCAGGGCGATCAGTTCCTTGGTCTTGCCATCCAGCGCATTGCCGCCATGTGCTGCCCTGGCCATCTCCGAAAAGCTCTTCATGACGTCGGGCGCGCCATGGCGGAGGTCGCGCACGCCGCCATTCATGTTTTCGATCAACTCACGCCAGTCCTCGATCACATCAGCTCTCCGGTAAAAGTCGTCAGGCGTCGCCGCCGGCCGCCAGGGGAGGTCGGCCGACGGCGACATTCGGCCCCGGGGATCGCAGGTCGGGGCCGATCGGACATTCAGGCCTTGATCGCGATCGTCCGCTTTTCCGCAGCCGCCTTTTGATCCTTGCCGATCGTGACGGTCAGCAGGCCGTTCTTGAAGGACGCGGAAACGGAGTCGCGATCGGCATCCTTGGGCAGCGTGATCTGGCGGCTGAACGCGCCATAGCGCCGCTCGCTCATCAGGCAGCCGCCTTCTTCGCTATCCTTGCTCTCGGATTTCTCACCCGCGACACTCAGCACGCCGGCCGTGAGTTCGATCGTCACGTCCTTGTCGGTCATCCCCGGCAGTTCGGCGGTCAGGCGATAGGAATCGCCGGCATCGACAAGCTCCATCGGCGGGACTGGAGTGCCGCGCGATCCGAAATTGAAGATGCTGCGCGCCGGCTGCCCGAAGTCCTCGAACAGGCGGTCGATCTCTCCGCGCAGCCAGGTAATCGGCGTCTGATCGAGAAATGGCGATGCCGGTGTCTGACGAGCGGCGATTGGCTTGGTGATCTCATTCATGACGGGTCTCCATTCTTCGGGTCGCTCAAGCGAAGAGATTCTCCTTGGAATCGGCCGCGATCGGCTTGGACTGGACCGGGCGCTGTTCCGGAGCGATCGTTCGCGCGTGCAAAGTGGGGGTGCCAGCTGGTGGGCACGATGAAAGTGTCCCACCAGGCCGTCAGCCATTCGAGCGGCTTCAGCCACATCTCGTGACATACCAGCCAGAGATCCTCGGCATTATCGCGTCGCGCCTGTCGGGGCGGCTGCACCATCGCTATTCTCCGCATCGAGCAGGCACTGGGCTACGAGGGAGCCTCGGTTGCCACCATTGGGAATGGTACTTAGCGGCGCGGCTGGCTGGATCGGCGTCAAGGAATCAGAACGGCGGCGCCTTCCAGGCGACCCTCGCGGACCGCTGCCAGCGCCTCGTTCGCCTCTTCCAGTTTGAACCGGGTGACGCTCGTTCGAACGGGGACCTTGGGAGCGATGTCGAGAAAGACGAGTCCGTCCTCGCGCGTCAGATTGGCAACGGAGAGGATCGATCGCTCGCCCCACAGGTCGGCATAGGGAAAGCTTGGAATGTCGCTCATGTGGATCCCCGCGCAGACCACGCGGCCGCCTTTCCTGACCGCCTTGAGCGCGATCGGAACGAGCGCGCCGACGGCCGCGAAGATGATCGCCGCATCGAGCGGTTCGGGCGCTGGTTCGTCGGAACCCCCTGCCCAGCGGCAACCGAGCTTCAGCGCGAAGTCCTGGGCTTGCCGGTCGCCCGGTCGGGTGAAGGCATAGACCGCGCGTCCCTGCCAAACGGCGACCTGCGCGATGATATGCGCCGCCGCGCCGAACCCATAGAGGCCGATCGCCTTGCCCTGGCCAGCCATGACCAGCGATCGGTAGCCGATCAATCCCGCACAAAGCAGCGGCGCCGCTTCCGCGTCATCGTAGGTCGGGGGTATCGGCAGGCAGAAACGGGAATCGGCGAGAACGTGACTTGCATAGCCTCCATCGCGCGTGGCGCCGGTGAAGGTCGGCTGGTCGCAAAGATTCTCGTGCCCCGATCGGCAATAGGGACAAATACCGCAGGTTCGTCCGAGCCAAGGCACGCCGACCCGGTCGCCGACGTCCAAATGGGCGGCATCCGGGCCGAGGGCGATCACGCGCCCGACGATCTCGTGCCCGGGAACGACGGGATAGCGCGCCGTGATCTGACCGTCCGCCACGTGCAGATCGGTGCGGCAAACACCGCAGGCAGCGACCTTGATCAAGACGTCGGCGCCGGTCGGTTGGGGAAGCTGACGTGTGGTCAGCCGCAGCGGGCGACCTGGCGCATCGATCACCATGCAAGTCATATTTGCCATCGTCGTGCCTCGACATTGGCTCGGGCATTCAACGGTCGATCATGAATGCTGCAACGAGCTGAGGCTCGACTATAGATCATCTCGAGCGCGGCCGGTGTTCGTAACTTCCCTCATCCGCAACCCTGGCCTGATGAGCATCCACTTTGCCCTTATCGCCATGCGTAGAACTACCAAGTTCACCGCTGGCCCGCCTCGCCTAACGGTTGGCGATTGGGGCATAGGAGCCAGACCCGGGTGACGACAGATCCAACGCTATCCTTTCACGGTGCGGCGCGCACCGTAACGGGTTCCTGCATGGAATTCTGCCATGGGGGCAAGCGCATCCTGGTCGATTGCGGTCTCTTCCAGGGTTCCCGGACCTTGGAAACGCTGAACCGGAGCCCCTTTGCGTTTGACGCGAAGCAAGTCGACGCCGTCATCCTGACGCATGCGCATATCGACCATTGCGGACTGCTGCCGCGTCTGGTGGCTGAAGGATTCACCGGCGACATCTGGTGCACCGAACCGACCGCCGCGCTCCTCGAATATATGCTCGCCGATGCGGGCCGTATCCAGGAAGGCGATGCCGCGCGGCGCAATCGGCGCAAGGATCGCGCCGACCTCCCGGATATCGTGCCGATCTACACCGAGCAGGACGCCATTGCCGCATGGCAGCAGACCCGGAAAGTCGCGCTTGAAGAATGGTTTGAGCCGGTCGACGGCTTCAAAGCGCGGCTGTGGAATGCCGGCCATATCCTGGGCTCGGCGTCCGTCGAACTTTCGGTGGGAGGCACGCATATCCTCTGCTCGGGCGACCTCGGGCCTAAGAACAAGGCATTCTATCCCGACCCTGAAAGCCCGGCGGGTTTCGATCATGTTATCTGCGAATCCACCTATGGCGACCGCAGGCGCGACGTTGTGACGCTCGCAGAGCGCCGGACTTTGCTGGAAACCGAGATCAAGGCCGCGCTGGCGCGGGGCGGAAATCTGATCATTCCCGTTTTCGCGCTCGAGCGAACGCAGGAATTGCTGCTCGATTTGGCCGCCTTGATCGAAACGAAACGCATCGCGTCGGTTCCGGTGTTCATCGACTCGCCGCTCGCCACCCAGGCGACCGGGGTGTTCGCAAAATATGCCGGCACGCTGGAGGATGTGGATGGCGAGAACATCTTTCGTAACACCGCCTTTCATTTCGTCGACTCGACCGCGGAGTCGATCCGGCTCAACAGCGTCTCCGGGGCTATCATCCTGGCGGCGTCGGGCATGTGCGAGGCCGGGCGCATCCGCCACCACCTCAAGCACAACCTATTCCGGCGGGACGCTACAATCCTGTTCGTGGGATTCCAGGCCGAGGGCACGCTGGGCCGCGTGATCCTCGATGGCGCCAAGCGGGTGCGGATCTGGGGCGAGGACATTGTCGTGCGCGCGCAGATCCGGCGGATTGACAGCTATTCCGCCCATGCCGATCAGGACGACCTCATGGCCTGGCTCGAAGCTCGCCGGCCAATCGCCGGTAGCCTGTTCCTCGATCATGGTGAAGCCGCGTCGATAGAGACGCTTCGACAGCTAACTTCGACACAGCAGCTCGCTCCAGCCGTCATCGCTCCGGAATTGGGAGAGACGTATAGTCTCGCAGCCGGCCAGCCGGCCCGGCGCACGAAAACGGGCGACCCGCATTTGCAGGAGGCGATCGGACGGGATTGGCAGAACAGCTATGCGGACTTTGCGGCGAACCTGAAGCGCGAACTCGCGGAGATCGCGGACGCGCGATCGCGCGAGCGCGCGGTCGCCGACATGCGAAAAGTGCTCGACAGCTACAAGGACGCTCGCGCCGAACAGGCGTTTCGGCGGCGCGGGCACTGATACCCATCGCCACCCTGCGAAGTCGCGCGCGGCCGATGAGGGTGGCTATAGTGCTTCTATTCGTGCAGACCGATGGCAGAGGTTCCTCTTGGCTGAACTGCTGATCTTCTTTGCCATCGTTTTTGGAGTGAACCTGCTCCCCGCATTCGGGCCGCCGACCTGGTCGATCATCGTGCTGTATTGCCTGAACACCCGGCTGCCTATCCCGGCTCTCGTGATCGTCGGCGCCCTGGCGGCCGCGAGCGGTCGTTTCCTGCTCGCTCAAAGCTTCCGGCTATTGGCTGGACGCTTGTCCGACAGAACGCGGCGCAATCTTGCCGCCGCGCACGCCGCGCTCATGCAGCGTAAACGAAACCTGGTCCTGGGTTTGGGCCTTTTCGCGCTCTCTCCATTGCCGTCGGCCCAACTCTTCGAAGCCGCGGGGTTGGCGCGGATGCGCATTCTCCCCTTCACCGCCGCCTTTTTCGCGGGCCGGCTGGTTTCCTACTCGATCTATGCGCTCAGCGCTGGGCAAATCCGCGAAACCAGCATTGGTGACGCGTTCCGCCGTCACCTTACCAGCCCGGCGGGCATCCTTCTCGAACTGGCAATGCTCGCCGGGCTCGTCGCTCTCGGCCGGGTCGATTGGGAGCGGTGGTTACGTCGTTCCGGCTGACGCGCCATGGCCTCATTCCGCCCGGGCTTTCGGCAATCGCGCTTTCTGGATACGCGCAGCCACGCCAACCCTACGCCCGGCGAACTGAAACGCGCCGATGTGCCCATCGGGAACTACCACTCTTATCCCGTAATCTACCGCAATGGGACTATGCGGAACGCGATCGTGCCGGATGGCACGTTTTCGGGCAGGTTCAGCGAGAGATTGCGCGTCACGGCGCGGGCGCCGTTCGATCTGTCGATCCGCGTGGATCCCGATGCGTTCAGCGGCACCTTGCGCCCGTCGATCGACAGGCTCGCCTTGGCCAATGCCGGCGCATAATCGGCATAAACCTCATAGCCATTGGGATTGTTGCAGAATTCCTTGAGCGTGCCGAGCGAGACTTCGCCCGGTCCGGGCGGGATGACGGCGATGTCGGTATCGGCATGGCAGATCACGGGCACGACGCCACTGATCTCCATCGCATAGCCGGACGTCTGGGACGTTTGCGGCGCACTCTTCGCTTGCCCGCCCGTCGCGGCGCAGGCGAGCGCGAGGACCGCGGCGCTCAATGCCTTCCCCATATCGGCAACCCTTGCTTGTTATTTTCTTTTTGGGCGCCAACCCCTTCCGCACGATTCTGTTCCCGATATGTCGCCGAAGATCGAAAAATATCATTTCGATACCGATATGTAGTCGGTCTTTCCCGCATGGAGTGACGGAAAGGAAGACCGTCTGCCCCGTTGATCGGCTACGCATATCGCCGGCGTCCGCTGCCTGTCCCGGGGTGGCGTCCACGCTGCGCCTCCCGCCTTCCCGAGGCCGTGACAGGTGTTACGGCATCAGCCGCTTACGCCCCTGCGAAAGGTGCCAGCGCATCGCGAGCGCTGCGCCGTCGGCGTCCCGGACCCGGATCGCTTCGACGATCGTCCGGTGTTCGGACAGCATCGCCTCGATCGCCTCTGGAGGTCGCGACCGGGATATGTCGACACCCGCCTTCATCACCCGATCCATGTCCGCGAACATATGATCGAACGCCGAGACGAAAGCAGGGTTGGATGTGCCGAGCACGATCGCCCGGTGGAGGGCCATGTCCTCCAAATGCGCGGGCCCGCTGGACAGCAGGGCTTTTTCCAGACGTGCCATCTCCTGCTCGATGACCTGCATCTGTTCGGCGGAGCGGCGCGCGGCTGCGAGCCGCGCGGCCTCCGCCTCCAGCACGAACCGTACCTCATAGCTGCCAAGCGTCGCGGAGAGTTCCTCCATCGGCATATGCGCGACCAGCCGCTCCGATGGGCGCCGCTTGACGAACGAACCGGCGCCTCGCCGCGCTTCGGTGATGCCGTCGGAGGCCAGCCGGACCAGCGCTTCGCGGACGATCGTGCGCGAGATGCCGAACATCTCGGCAAGCGCGGCTTCCGACGGCAAACGGTCGCCGACCTCCAGCCGGTCTCGATTGATGATCTCGACGATGCCCGTATAGGCCCGGTCGGCAAGGCGGCTCTCGCTCATCTTTTGGCTCTTCGGGCTTTTGACCGTGTCGCCATTGTCGACCCCCAATGCGTCACAGCAGGTAGCTCGCGCCCAGCACGCAGGCCAGACCGACCACTGACACGACCGTCTCCAATACCGACCATGTGCGGAACGTGTCCGCCGTGCTGGTGCCGAGATATCCCTTTACCAGCCAGAAACCTGGATCGTTGACGTGCGAGAAAAACACCGATCCGGCACCGATCGCGAGCACCACCCATTCGGGCGACGCGCCGCTTTTCGCGACTACCCCGACCATGATGCCGGCGGTCGTGATTGTCGCCACCGTGGCGGAGCCTGTCGCCAGTCGCACGCCCACCGCCACGAGCCAGGCGAGCACGATAGGCGATAAAGCGCCGTCCGCTGCGACCCTGGCCAGCAAGTCAGACAGGCCGGCGCTTACCAGCACTTGCTTGAGCGCGCCGCCCGCACCGATCGACAGCAAGATCGTACCCGCCGGGTGCATCGCGTCCGTCCAGATCGTCCTTTGCACCGCCGCATCGCCGACGCGACGCCCGAACAGCAGCGGCAACGCCACGATATTGGTCAGGAGCAACGCGAAGACCGGGTTGCTCGCGAAGGTGAGCCAACCCAGAGATGTGGCGGTACCGGCTGGCAGCAAGGCCGGTATCTGGCCGGCCGCGATCAGCACGACCGGCATCAGGACGATCGCGAGCGATATTCCCAATGCCGGCGCGGCTTGCAGAGGTTCGCTAAGTTCGATCGACGGCGCGCTCAGCTTTATCCCCCGCGCGGACAGCCGCGACAGCAATGGCCCGGCGATGATCGCCGTCGGGATAGCGACGACAAGGCCATAGAGGATTGTCCGGCCGAGATCGGCATTGAGTGCGGTGACTGCCAGAAGCGGCCCCGGATGTGGCGGCACCAATGCGTGAACCACGGAAAGACCGGCGAGGGCGGGAAGCATCAGCCGCAATTTCCCGGCATCGCCGTTGGCGTCGTTGGAAAGGGTCGCGGCGGCGGTCGCCAGGATGGGCAGCAGAAGCACCAATCCCGTCTCGAAAAACAGTGGCAGTCCGATGACCAGTGCGACCAACAGGCTTGCCCAGGGCGCACCGGCATTGCCAGCGAGGCTTAGGCCGCGGCGCGCTAGCGATGCGGCGCCATCCGACAGTTGAAGCATCGCGCCCAAGGACAACCCCAGCGCTACGACCAAGCCCGTCCCGCCGAGAATATCGCCGCCGCCCTTTTGCACCGCTATCGCCGTGGCGGCGGGCGACATGCCAGCGCCCAAGCCCGCGACGAACGCACCGCAGAGCAGCGCGATAAAGGGGTGAAGGCGGCCCTTGACGATCAAGACGACCGACAGGCCGATGCCGAACACGGCCGACAGGATCAGGCGGATATCTTCAGGGGTCATCGTCGGGCGTGCCCGTATCGGGTCGGCGAGCAGCCTACCGTCCTCGCGCGGGCAATGTCTTTCGCCATGCCTCTTCCCCTCCGATATGATGCCTGGTCGCTACTGCCAGTTTCGATTGAAAATTTCTGTATGACAGATTTCGCCTCGTCGCTACGAAAAGACACAACTGACGGCCAACTTCTCCGGAAAAAGATTGAATCTGTCCAACCAATTATGCTCCTTGCTCCTGGGATGGGAAGATCAAAGCCAGCCAAGTTCGCTCAAGGAGCCGATGTGACCGTACGACCTGTGACTGCTCCCGCATTGCTCCTCTCCCGGCGCGCGCTCGTCGGAACCGCAATGGCGCTCGGCGCGCTTCCCTCCAGGATTCTGGCACAGGAGACAGGCCAACTGATCGCCGGTACTTATGCTCAAGAAGGGGGGCCCGGTCTTGTTCCGTTGGTGGCAAGTCCGAGCGGCTGGGTAGCGGGCCGTCCGTTGGACACGATCCGCAACGCGTCGTTTGGCGTGCAGGCGAGCGCGAACGGCGTTCGATACCTGCTCGATGAGCAGGAAAAGGGACGGGTAGGCGTTTACGATCGTGATTTGCGGCGCCTGGGCGACTTCTCCACACGCGGTGCCGACCCCTGCCATGCGGCGCTCAGTCCGGACGGTGGCATGTTGGCCGTCGCCAATTATTCCAGTGGAAGCGTCGCAATTTGGCGGATCGATCGCGCCACCGGTCGGCCGATCGGTGAAGCGCAACTTGCGGTACATGCCGGCGAGGGACCCAATCGCGCGCGGCAGGCGGGCCCGCATGCGCATTGGGTCGGTTTTGCGATGGGCGGGAAGGTGCTCCACGCGGTGGACCTGGGCGCAGATGCGATCTTCGCGAACGCACTGGATCCGCAGTCCGGCGCGATCCTGTCCACCTCGCTCGCCTATCGGGCACCGGCGGGGTCTGGTCCGCGCCATCTTGCGCGCCACCCCCGCCTGCGGATCGCCTATCTGGTTTCCGAGCTGGCCAATACGGTGACCGTCCTCGCAATCCATCCGGACGGCACCTTTACCGCGAAGGAGACGCTTTCGGCCTTGCCGCCGGAGTTCTCTGGACCCTCGACCGCCGCGCACATAGTGGTCAATAAAAGTGGCACGCGACTGTACGTCTCCAATCGCGGTCACGACAGCATCGCGGTGTTCGCGATCGGCGCGGACGGCGGATTGAAGCTGCTGCAACATGTCGGCTCCGGCGGGCGAGGCCCACGCCTGTTCCTGTTGATCGAGGAGCGTGGAGAGATGCTGGTCGCCAACCAACGTTCGGGGAATGTGTCTCGACTCCCGCTGGGTAAGGACGGACGCCTCGGAGCCGCCGCCTATGGCACGGCAATTCCCGGTGTAGTGTTCCTATCCAAGTAGGTCGCCAGGGTTTGCGGCCAGGCCGGAGCCCGTCGCGTCGGGAATCCGCCGGTCGGCCCCACCTCATCCGACAAGCCATCGCCCGGCGCAGGATTGCGCCGGTCGGTCGCATATGAACCCGGCGCGTCCGGCCGTTCAGCTTCGCGCGAAGCGGGCTTTCGTAATCGGCGATTCCAATCATGTCCCGATGATCAGGAGTGCTTATGCGTAGGGTTTGGAGTGTGGTGCTGCTGGGTGCGTCGCTCGTCGCGAGTGGCTCGGCCAATGCTCAGAGCTGGGGCATTTATGTGGGAACGGGCGGCGGATATCCCGGCTATCAACGCGGCTATGACGACGAGGACGGCTTGGCGCGGTTCATCTGCTCGGGCCAGCGTGCGCATATGCTCGAAGACCGGCTGCGCCATGAAGTTGCCGAAGACGAAATCGACGACGACGATGCCGATCGCATCCATGCGGCGATCGATCGCCTCGAAGACAGGCAACGCCATGAGTGCCGCGAGGGAGACCGCAGGGCGATCGGCGACTTAGCGTATCGCTATGATCGCATTGCCCGATGGATCGACGGCGAAGCGCATCGCGGCTGGTAGGCGAGCGACGCAGCGCGCAGGATGGGGGCGTTCGGCTCAGCGCCAGAACCGGCCAGCATCGACCAGGGCCGCATGGGCTTCGCCGGCCGCTTCGAGCAGCTTCTTGCGGCTGCCCGGGAAGAGCACGGCCATCGTGTCGGGCGAATTGGCGATGCCGAGTTCGGTCAGGACCGCGGGCGCCGTCACCAGGTCATTGAGCGCTCCCAATGCGTCCTGCAGCGCCTCCAATGCCGCGACGAATCTTTTGTAGCGGCGGCGCTGCCGCTTGCGATCGCATTGGACGGCGAAGAACTCGGCCGCATAGCGCAGTTTCTTGGCATCCTTGCGGAGCTCGTGTCGTGCTTGATCGTCGAGGCCGACGAGATCTTCGCCGCCCCGCTTGACCTTGCGGCGCAGGCGATCGAGCGCGGTGCGGGCGAATATGCTTGCGCGCTGGTCGCGAAACTCCGCGGCATCGACTGCACCGAGCCATTCGCCGCTCGCGCTCCATTGCGCCAGGTCGAGCATCAACCCGCGCGCCTGGGCGGATGCGAGGATTGCTTTGACCTGCGCATAGGCATCGTGCCGCGCGGCCTCGAGCCGATCGCGCAGCGCACCGGGCGGCGCGCGCGAGACCAAGACGTCGATGCTTCGCGCCGGGCCGAGCGCATTGGCAAGCCAGCGCAAAGTCTCGCGCAGCTCCGCGCTGGCCTCGTCGGCGATCAGGACCTTGAAGATCGACAGCGCCGACCGCAGCCGGCGCAACGCGACGCGCGCCTGATGCAGCGCCTCCGGCGTCTGTCCGATCAGGAGCAGGTCTTCGTTCAGTCGGAACTGACGCAGGCATGCCTGGACGATGTGCTGCAATGCCTGCCCGGCCGTCGTGTCGCGATGCAAGTCGATCGCGTCGGCCCTGAATGCCGGGACCGCCGGATCGACCAGGCCATAGCCGCGTTCGGCCTTGGTCAGGACGCCTAGCCGGAGGGGCGCGGCGGCATCGAGCTTGCGCGCGAAGGCGAACAATGCGGCGACATCGCCACTCTTCAACTCCAGCTCGATCTCGCAGATCGAGGATCGGCGATCGCCGGCCACCACCGCGCCGCGGTCGAGAACCATCTCGATAAGGGCGCCGTCCGTTTGGATGTCCCATGTGCGGCGTTCGACCCGGACTTCGAAGACCGGTGCCAGCGCGTCGGCCCGCTCGCCGAGCAGCGCCCGGATCGGCGCGGTATCGTCGATGACCGGCATATCGTCCGGCACCGCGCATTCCCATTCGGGCCGGGCGAACAGGCCGGCCGAACTGCCGCCACGGGCCTTGACCGTCTGGGTCCGCTTGCGCCCGGCGTGACGGATCCGCAGCGAGAGTCCGGCCTTAAGGAGCGAATGATCGGCGGTGTCGAAATAGAGCGACCTTTGCCGTGCTTTGCGCGGCTCGCCGCCCACCAAGCCCGAATCGACCAGGACAATGGCGTCGCGCGGCCGCAGCGCGAGCTTGAGCTCGACTTCATCCGGCATCGCCTTGCCCTTCCGGTTCGGTCGCGGGGGCTCGGCCCTCCGAATTGCCGAAGATATCCCACGTCACCATGAACAGCGCGGCGATGACGGGCCCGATAACGAAACCGTTGAACCCCATCAATTCGAACCCGCCCAGCGTCGCGACCAGGACGACATAGTCGGGCATCCGCGCATCGCGGCCGACCAGAATCGGGCGGACGACATTGTCGACGCTGCTGATGATGAAGAACCCGCACAGGAAAAGGATGCTGCCCTGCCAGATCGCGCCCGTGGCTAGCAGGTAGATGGTCATTGGCACCCAGACCAGCCCGGTGCCGATCGCCGGGAAGAGCGAAAACACCCCCATCGCCACCCCCCAGAGGAGCGCGCCGGGCAATCCCAGCAGCCAGAAAGTGAAGCCGCCGACCAGGCCTTGCAACAGGGCGACGATCAGGCTGCCCTTGGTGGTCGCGCGGATCACCTGCACGAATTTGGCGATCAGGATGGTGCGCTGCTCGGCAGGCAGCGGAATGCTGCGCTCGATCCGTGCCGCCAAAGCGTGCCCGTCACGCAGCAGGAAGAAGGTCAGGTAGAGCATCACGCCTAGGGAAAGGAAGAAGCCGAACGCGCCCTGGCCGATGCTCAGCACGCGCGACGCTACCGCCTGGAAGCTGTTGGCAAAGCCCTGGCTGAGCTTGGCGCGCAGCCCGCCGACGTCGCCGAGGCCGATATCGGCGAGCCAGCTTCGGGCCCAATCCGGCAGGTGCGCCTGCATTTCGACGAAGAGCCGGCCGAAATCGATTCCACCGCTCCGCACCCGGTCGTAGAAGCCGCTCGCCTCATGCAGCAATGCGGCGCCGAGCAACATCGCGGGCACGACGACGACGACGGTGATGATGATCAATGTCACCAGCGCCGCGCCATTGCGCCGCCGCGGCATCGCGGCGAGCAGCCGCGCGTTGAGCGGCTCGAACAGGATGGCCGCGATCACTGCCCAGAGGATCGCGCCCGAGAAGGGGGCGACCAGCCACACGAACGCGACCGTTGCGCCCGTGACGAGCGACAGCAGGAAGACGCGCGACGGCGTCATGCTGAGCCGCCTGCCGTCACGCACGGGGCGACTGCCGGTGCGCGCATCGGTCGAAGGCGAAACCTCCCGCGCGGTCGAACCGGCGGGGATCTATCGCCAATCGCCGTCGCTCAGGCCGGTTTGATGCAGCCCGTGTCGACGGCGCGGTGCGCGATCGCAGGCATGCATGTGCAAGATGCTCTCTCGCTCCAGCCATTTTCACCGTTTAGCGACATTCCCCGCGGTCGCACAACCGATGCACTCTTCAGCTGCTGGCAGCGCGTTTAACCTCTCGGCGGCGATGGGCTCGCCACAGCTAGTGCAGATTCCGTAGCCGCCTGAGTCCAGCCGGGCGATCGCCGCTCTGATCGACTCGATTTCTGTGAGTGCGGAGTTCTCCAAGGAGTCCAACGCCTCGTCATCCTCTCGGTCGATCGCCTGTTCGGCGAAGTCGTCGTCGAGTGGTTGGCCGAGCTCGTCTTCAATGCGCCTCACCTGCGCCGTCAGCACGGAAAGCCGCTCTGTGAGACGGCTGCGAGCCTCTGTCTTGTTTAGCATCATACCTCAGTGCGATAGAAAAAGCGGGTAGGGCGAATGCGAGAGCAACTCGCGGGTTACCCCGCCGAACACCGCCTCGCGCAGTCGCGAATGGCCATAGCCGCCAGCGACGATCAGGCCCGCGCCATGACGACCGGCCTCGGCGATCACGGTGCGCGCGATGCCCGAGGGCAGGGGCGGGACACGCTCGACACGCGCATGGACTTCGTGGCGCGACAAATAGCGCGCCGCGTCCTCCGCCCAGCCATCGGCTCGGTCGGTCTCGACTTCCACCAGAAATACTCGCTCCATGAGTTTGAGGAGCGGAATGGCATTCCGGAGCGCCGAAGTCGCCGCCATCGACCCATCCCATGCGATGACCGCACAGCGATCGTCGAATTTCCGCACATCCTGCGGCACAGCCAGAATCGGTTTGCCTGCCCCCGTGATCAGGCCGCCCGCGACACTGCGCATAGGAGCGACCGGATCCTCGAGTTGCCGGTTGACGATGACGAGATCGGCGAACTGCGCGGCGCTGCATAAGCTTCCCACCAGGTCGCCAGTGCGTTCCTGCCAATCCCACGACACGTCCTCGTGAGCGAGTCGCGCCTCCACCTTGGCCCGATTGGCGGCTTCCACCTCGATTTCGCTCTCGACGATCGTGGCGCTGATCGTGCTGCCGACCGAATCGTCTACATAAGCCGGCGGCAGTACGACCACATCGAGACAGGTCAGATGCGCTTCGAGCTGCCGCGCCAGATCCAACGCAACTTGCAGCCGGGCTTCTTGTCCGGCGTCTTCATGCGCAAGTACCAAAAGGGTCTTCATGACGTGCCTCCGATTTGCTTGGTCGGAGCGTAATCGCCGACGCGAAGGGCATGCTATTGGTGGATTTACGGACTCCCGGGCCGACGTCGTCACGCTCAGGCGGGTGTCCGGTGCTGATGATCGACAACAGGGATGGTCGGCGCGACGCGGTCCGCCGCTTCCAGGTTCGTCACCAACAGGTCGAACGGCATGATTTCGAGCAAATCGGCCACATGACTGCGCCGGAAAATTGCTTCGAAACCTCGGTGCCGATGAGTGGAGGCAACGATCAGGTCCGGATGAAGCGCTGACCATTGCTCGATCAGCACCGAAGCCAAATCACCGGGCCGAACGACTGGGACGACCGGAATCGCGACGTCGGGACGCGCGGCGAGAGTCGTCGCGATCACGCGTTTCAGCGCTTCCAGCGCGATCGCCAGGCCCTGCGCCGTCGTTCGTTTCGAACAGGCATGTACCGCGTAAACCTCGCTGGCGGATTTGATTTGCAGCGCAAGGTCGAGGACATGCCGCGCATCCTCCTCCTCGTCGAGTAGGGCAAGGAGCCGCTTATACGGTCCTGCGGACTCCGCCTGCACGGCCAGTACCGGAATCGATGCCTGCCGCGCGACGTCGACGATCAAGTCGAACGGGCGGTCGTTGATTTGGTTCGGGTCGATCGCATTGCGCATCACGATCAATTCGGCGCCGAGCATTTCCGCCTTCTTCACGATCTCCGCAGCCTGGGCCGGCATCGGTTCGCTGAACGACAGCGATCCGATGCAGGGAAAGCGTCGGCCGACTTCTTCGGCCAGGATCTGGGGGGACGGGCGACGCGGGGTGCCGCGGCGAAGGCGATCGCGCAGCCTCAGCACGTGCAGGTCGGCGCAATTCGCGGCGGCGATTTCGCATCCCCGCTCGAACGCGACGTCCGGGTCGAGCGCCAGATCGCTGGCGACCACGAGTTGATGCACGGCGATTCTCCTCGGGGCATCTTTTCGCCCGGGAGGCATGGCGCGCCATCGGGAAGTGTACTTAGGGCGTGGTTCCGGCCGGGGATTGCTCGCCACAGGCCTCGCACAAGGCGTCGAAGATCGACCGGACCATATCGTCGGCGATGCGGTAATAGCGGGTCTGCGCATCCGCCCGCACCGCGACCGCGCCGCCGTCGCGCAACACGCCGAGATGCTGCGAGACCGCCGACTGGGCGAGGCCGGTCAGCTCGACCAGTTCGTTCACGGACGCTTCTCCCGCCGACAAGCGGCAGAGCATGATCAGCCGCTCGCGATTGGCGAGCAGGCGCAGGACCGCCGCCATGCGGTCGGCATTCGCGCGCAAGTCCTCGATCGGATCGGTGTGTTTCATGGCGCCAAGGTGAGCGGTCGGCCGTCGTCGCGCAAGACGATGTAGATCGCCGGGATGACGAGGACGGTCAGCAGGGTCGATGAGGCCAGCCCGAACAACAGGGAGATCGCCAGGCCCTGGAAGATCGGATCGGTCAGGATCACCGCCGCGCCGATCATCGCCGCCGCGGCGGTCAGCACGATCGGCTTGAAGCGTATCATGCCCGCCTCAAGCAGCGTGTCGCGCAGCGATTTGTCCGCGCGCCGGGCATGGCGCACGAAATCGACCAGCAGGATCGAGTTGCGCACGATGATCCCGGCAAGCGCGATGAACCCGATCATCGAGGTGGCGGTGAACGGCGCGCCGAACAGCATGTGCCCGGCGACGATGCCGACCAGGGTCAGCGGGATCGGCGTCAGGATCACCAGCGGCAACCTGAAGCTGCGGAATTGCCCGACCACGAGCACGTAAATGCCGAGCAAGGCCACCATGAACGCCGCACCCATGTCGCGGAACGTCACCCAGGTGATTTCCCACTCGCCGTCCCACAGCAAGGCCGGCCAGGTTTCGTCCTCCGGCTGTCCGTTGAGGCGGATTTCCGGCTTGGTCAGCCCGGCGCTTTTCCAGTCGAAATGCTCGATCGCGTCGTCGACCGCGAGCATGCCGTAGATCGGGGCTTCGTAGCGGCCGGCGAGTTCGGCGGTCACCATGTCGGCGGCGCGACCGTCGCGCCGGAACAATTGCGTATCACCGGTGGTCATCGACGCTGTCACCACTTCGCCGAGCGGGATCGGCACTGGCCCATTCGGCCCTTGCGTGGCCGCGATCGGTGTGGCCGCCAGGGTCGACGACCAATTGCGCTGGGCCTGGTCGAGCGACACTTCGATCGGCAGCGGGTCGCGCTGGTTGCCGCGCGGCGCATAGCCGACGACCTGATCGCCGAGCAGGGCGGCGATGCTGTCGAACACCTGCCGTTCCGACAGCCCGTAATAATCGAGCTTGGCGCGATCGGGGATCAGGCGGAGTTGCGGGCGCGGCGTGCCGAAGCTGTTGTCGACGTCGACGATATAGGGAACGCCCTTGAACAGCCGCTCGACCGTCGTCGCCGTGGACCGGCGAGTGGCTTCGTCGGGGCCGTATATCTCGGCGAGCAACGTCGCGAGCACCGGCGGTCCCGGCGGTGTCTCGACCACCTTGATCGAACCGTCGGCGGGCAGGGCGATCGACTTCAGGCGGTTGCGCAGATCGACGGCGATGGCATGGCTCGACCGGGAGCGGTCTCCCTTGGGCTGGAGCGTCACCATCAGGTCGCCCATTTCCGGACGGTTGCGCAGGAAATAATGGCGCACGAGCCCGTTGAAATTGAACGGCGCCGAGGTGCCGACATAGGCTTCCATCGACGTGACTTCGGGCACCGCGCGGGCGACCGCCGCCGCCTGGTCGATCACCCGCGCGGTGTTCTCCAGGCTGGTGCCCTCGGGCATGTCGACGACGAGCTGGACCTCCGATTTGTTATCGAACGGCAGCAGCTTCACGGTGACCGCCTTGAAGTAGAACATCGAGCAGGCGACCAAAGTCGCCACGCCGACCGCGGCGAGGAATATGCCTGCCGACCGCCGCGTCGCGATCACGCGCGAGGCGACTCGCGCGTAGAGCGCGCCAAGCTTGCCGCCATGGGCGTCGTGATGGCCATGGTCGCCGAGCGACTTGCGCGCGAAGCGGATCATCAGCCACGGCGCGATAATCACGGCGACGAAGAACGAAAAGATCATCGCCGCCGACGCGTTGACCGGGATCGGCGCCATGTACGGTCCCATCAACCCGGAGACGAACAGCATCGGCAGCAAGGCGGCGACGACGGTGGTCGTGGCGACGATGGTCGGGTTACCGACCTCGGCGACCGCGTCGATCGCGGCGTCGCCGCGGCTGCGGCCGTCGCCCATCGCCCAGTGCCGGGCGATATTCTCGATCATCACGATCGCGTCGTCGACCAGGATGCCGATCGAGAAGATCAGGGCGAACAGGCTCACCCGGTTGATCGTGAAGCCCATGATCTTGGAGGCGAACATGGTCAGCAGGATGGTCGTCGGGATGACGATCGCGGTCACTCCGGCCTCGCGCCACCCGATCGCGAAGCCGATCAACAGAACGATCGACACGGTCGCGAGGCCGAGATGGAACAGCAACTCGTTCGCTTTCTCGTTGGCGGTCTCTCCGTAATTGCGCGTGACGGCGACGGTCACGCTGTCGGGGATCAGGCTGCCGCTCAGAGAGGCGACGCGACGCACGATGGCATCGGACACCGTGACGGCATTTGCGCCGGGGCGCTTGGCGATCGCCAGGCTGACGGCGGGCGCCTGCGACCAAGCGCCGTCTTGCTTCGCCCAGCGCCACGATCGTGCCTGATCCTGGCCCGGGCTTTCGGTCACCGTCGCGACGTCGCGCAGATAGACCGGCTCCCCGCTGACTGACCGCACGGTCAGCAGGCCGACATCCGCCGCGCTCGCCAGCATCCGCCCTGCCACGACGTCTGCAGCTCCGCCACGCTCCCGCACCGATCCGGCGGGGAAGGCCCGGTTGGCCTGCGCCGCGGCCTCGACCACCGCGCCCAGTGCGACCCGTCGCGCCGCCAGCTTGGCCGGATCCGGAACGACGCGGATTCGTTGCTGCTGGCCGCCGATAATGAAGGACAGGCCGACATCGTCGACCTTGGCGACTTCGGTCTGCAACCGGCCGGCCAGGTCGCGCAGCGACTGGTCGGTCCATCTGCCCGGCGCATTCGCCTTCGGCGTCAGGGTCAGGACGACAATGGGCACATCGTTGATCCCGCGTACCGTGACCTTGGGCGCCGGTATCCCGACCGGGATACGGTCGATATTGGCGTTGAGCCGTTCGTTGATCCGGATCGCGGCATCTTCGGGATTGGAGCCGACCAGAAAGCGCGCGGTCACCAGCACGCCGTTATTCTCGGCCTGGGTGTAGACGTGCTCTACCCCGTTGACGCTCTTGACGATCGTCTCGAGCGGCTTGGCCACGAGTTCCACGGCGTCTCCCGCCGACAGGCCCGGCGCCGCGACCTGGATGTCGACCATCGGCACGCTGATCTGCGGTTCTTCCTCCCGAGCGATCGTCATCGTCGCGATCAGCCCGACCAGGATGGCCGTCAGCAGGAAGAGGGGGGTCAGCGGCGAATTGATCGTCGCCCGCGTGATCCTTCCGGAGATGCCCAGCGCCACCGTCAGCGACCCGGACCAACCAGCGTGTCGCCGGCGCCGGCGCCCGACAGGATCTCGACCTTGCCGCCGTCCGCCGGCCGCGTCTGGACCGGCACGGTCGATTGTTGCCCGTCGGCAGCGACCATCATGACATAATCGATTCCAAAGCGCGTCGTGACGAAGGCTGCCGGAACGATAATGGCTTGACGCTCTCCGATCCCGACATGCGCGGTGACGCGGCGTCCGATCAGCGTACCGTCGAGCCCAGGTACCGCGACGTCGACTCGGACCTGGCCGGCCTCGATCGCGGGATAGACCTTGGTGACCGTGCCGCGCAGGTCGTGTCCGTCGGCGACTCCGGATACCGTCACCAGCGCCCCGGGGCGAACGAGTCCGCCAAGCGACTCGGGAAGATCGAGTCGAACGACGAGCGGGCCGGATGTAATGGTGGCGATCGACATGCCGGGAGTGACCGCCGATCCGGCGGGCACGTCGGCCACCAGCACTCGGCCGCTCGATGGCGCCAGGACGAGGCCCTGGCCGGCGACGGCACCCACCGCCGATTGCTGCGAGCGCGCGGCGCGAACCTGTGCGGATGCCGTGCCGACCGCGGCTTGCGATTGATCGAGCCGCGCCTTCGCATAGACGCCGCGCCGATACAGATAGTCGACGCGTTGCAGGTCGGCCTGGGCCTGCCGCAATTGCGCTTCGGCCGCCGCCGCCTGCGCGCCATAGGCCGCGGCCTGATAGCCGAGCTGGTTGTCGACGACCCGGCCGATCGGCTGGCCTTTCGTCACCATATCCCCCTTGCGGACGAGCAGCGTCTCCAGCACGCCGGCGATCCGCGCCCGCGCATCGGCGCGATCGGTCGTCGTGATTTCCCCGCCGACGTCCTTCCAGTCCGTGGTCGCAGCCAATTGCAGACGAAGCCGCGGGCCGCTCGCCGTCGAACGCGTTTCGACCGGCGTGGCGCGATCCCCCCCGCCGCAGGCGGAAAGCGATGCCAGCGCCGCTGCGGCGACGGCGGTTCTGAAGGACAGGGTGGTCACGCGTTGATCCTCTCAGGCTCCGGTCACGAGCGGCAGATTAGCGGCCTTCCAGGCCGCGATCCCTCCGCAAAGATGCGTATCGACCGCCACGCGTGCCGCGGCGCACTGTCCAAGCGCGGTGGCCGATCGCCGGCCGCCGGCGCAATTGAGGACCAGGACCTTGCCATCGGCAGACGGTAACGAAGTGGGATCGAACCGCGACAGCGGCATGTTGACCGCGCCTTCTATGTGGCCGGTCGCGAATTCAGCTGGCTCGCGCACGTCGACCACCAGGGCAGTCCCCGCGTCGAGCATCGCCTTCAACGCCCGCGGTTCGAGTTCATTGATGCGCGAGCGATTACCCAAACCAAACATGACACATCTCCAATCAGCAGTTGCTAATATTAGATATAACGTATATTAGGTTATTGCAATATATTACGAGGAGGCCGAGGTGGCGGTACCGAAAATCGTTGTTCTGGGAGCGGGGCTGGGCGGCACGATCGCCGCCTATGAGTTGCGCGCGAAGCTGAGGGACCGCGCCGAGATCGTGCTGGTCGGCAACTCCGAGGATTATTGGTTCGTGCCGTCGAATCCATGGGTAGCGGTCGGCTGGCGCGAGCCGGAGGCGATCCGGGTGCATTTGCCGCCGGTGATGGAGCGCCACGGCATCGGCTTCACCGCCGCCGGCGCAACGCGCCTTCTGCCCGGCGAGAATCGGCTCGAGCTCGGCGACGGGTCGACGATCGCCTATGACTATCTGGTCATCGCCACCGGCCCGGATCTGGCGTTCGACGAGATCCCGGGATTTGGTCCGCAGGGACATACGCTCTCGATCTGCCAGACGCATCATGCCGCCGAGACGCATCGCCGCTTCGAGGAACTGTGCGCCAACCCGCGGCCGATCGTCGTCGGCGCGGCCCAGGGCGCTTCGTGCTACGGTCCCGCCTACGAATTCGCGATGATCCTCGACACCGAGCTCAAGCGCCGCGGCGTCCGCGACCGGGTGCCGATGACCTTCGTGACGCCCGAGCCCTATATCGGCCATCTCGGGCTCGACGGGGTGGGGGATACCAAGGGCCTGCTCGAAAGCGAGATGCGCGACCGCCACATCAAGTGGATCACCAATGCCAAGGTGACCGGCGTCGATGCCGAGGTCATGCATGTCGAGGAAGTCGACGATGACGGGAAGACCAAGCGCACCCACGACGTGCCGTTCGGCTTCGCCATGCTGTTGCCGGCTTTTCGTGGCGTCGAGGCGGTGCGCGGTATCGAGGGACTGAGCAACCCGCGCGGGTTCATCCTGGTCGACAAGCATCAGCGCAATCAGGCCTTTCAGAACATCTTCGCGCTCGGCGTGTGCATCGCGATTCCGCCGGTCGGGCCGACGCCGCTGCCGGTCGGCGTGCCCAAGACCGGCTTCATGATCGAGAGCATGGTGACGGCGATCGTGGAAAATCTCGGCGAGATTCTCGACGGGAAGGAGCCAACCCATGAGGCGAGCTGGAATGCGATCTGCCTCGCCGATTTCGGCGATGGCGGCGTGGCGTTCATCGCCAAGCCCCAGATCCCGCCGCGCAACACCAATTGGGCGGCCGAAGGCAAGTGGGTCCACCTCGCCAAGGTCGGGTTCGAAAAATACTTCCTGCGCAAGATCCGCAAGGGCGAAAGCGAACCCTTCTACGAGAAGCTCGCTCTGCATGTGCTCGGGGTCAAGAAACTGCGCTTCGACTGAGGAGGATTGCCATGAATATCGATCGTGCCGTGATGGCTTTTGCCGGCTTCGTCGTCCTGTTGGGCACCGTGCTCAGCCTGACCGTCAACGTCTGGTGGATCGCGCTGGCGATCTTCGCCGGCGCCAACATGGTTCAGGCGAGCTTCACGGGATTCTGTCCGGCCGCGATGATCTTCCGCGCTCTCGGATTGCGTTCGGGTCAGGCGTTCCGCTGATTGCGTCAGCCGCCCGACGGCACCATTTTTAAGAAGCTCGGGTTTTCCGCGACGCTCGTGGATGTGCGAGGCTTCTTGAAATGGTGGACAGGGCTGGATTCGAACCAGCGTACGCTTGCACGGGCAGATTTACAGTCTGCTGCCTTTAACCACTCGGCCACCTGTCCCCAGGTCTTCGCCCTTCGCGGGAAGGGCGGTCGCTTCGAAAAGCGAGGGCGCCCCATGCCCAAGCCGCGCGCCCATGTCAACGCGGTGGCGGCACGTTTTCGGCGCTGCGCAAACCGGGCGTACGATATGCGTGGCACACCCTTGCGCGGGTGACCCGGCAACAATAGCGTGCGCGGTATAACAATCCCCGGGGAGCATAATCGTTCATGCGCAAGATGATCGTCGCCTTTGCCGCGGCCGCCGCCGTAGCCATTCCCGCGTCATTGCATTCCAACGACCTGTCGATGGTCAACCGGATCATGGACGAAGGCTTCAACCGCTCTCAGGTGATGACCACCGCCGAATATCTCGCCGACCAGATCGGGCCGCGGCTGACCAATTCGCCCAATATGCGCAAGGCGGAAGCATGGACCTCGTCCAAGTTCAGCGAATGGGGGCTGACCAACGTCCATAAGGAAGGGTTCGAATTCGGCCGTGGCTGGTGGATCGAGAATTCGTCGGTGCGGATGACCAGCCCGCGTCCGATCCAGCTGACCGCGATACCGATCGCCTGGACGCCGTCGACCAACGGTGCCGTGTCGGGCGAAGTGATCGTCGCGCCGATCGCGACCCCCGCGGACTTCGCCAAGTGGAAGGGTAGGCTGAAGGGCAAGATCGTCCTGGTCACCAAGCCCGATGACGGCTCGGAGCCGGGCGACGCGCCGTTCAAGCGCTACACCGCCGACGACCTCGCCAAGCTCGATCAGTTCGTCCAGCCCAAATACGATCCGGCCGCGGCCGAACGCGGCATGAAGCGGCTCGAATTCGCCAAGAAGCTCGATGCTTTCCTGCAGGAGGAAGGCGCGGTCGCTTATGCCACCAAGTCGCGGCTCGACGGCAAGCTCGTCCATGGCGAAGGCTATCTGTTCGGCGCCGGCGACACGGTGAAGACCCCGGGCGTCGAAATCGCTGCGGAGGATTATCGCCGCCTCGTCCGCCTCTCGATCGTCGGTGCGGCGCCGACCGTGTCGATCAATAACGACGTCCGTTTCGACGACAGCGACGTCAATGCCTATGACATCATCGCCGACATCCCCGGCAGCGCGAAGGACGGCAGCTATGTGATGGCCGGCGCGCATCTCGATTCCTGGGTCGCGGGCGACGGTGCGGCGGACAATGGCGCCGGCAGCGCGATGATCATGGAGGCGGCGCGCATCCTGTCGACCTTGAAGGTCAAGCCCAAGCGGACGATCCGCTTCGCGCTCTGGGCCGGCGAGGAGCAGGGGTTGCTCGGCAGCCTGGCCTATGTCGAAAACCATTTCGCGACCCGCGGTAGCCCGAACGATCCCAAACTGACCGGCTTGGCGCGCTATCAGGGCTGGTCCAATCGCTGGCCGATCGCGACCAAGGCCGACTGGTCGAAAATGGCCGCCTATTTCAACATCGACAACGGATCGGGGAAGCTGCGCGGCATCTATGCCGAGAACAATCCGGCGGTGGTGCCGATCTTCAAGCAATGGCTTGAGCCGTTCAACTCGATGGGCGCGTCGTCGGTGGTGATCCGTAAGACGGGCGGTACCGATCACGTCTTCATGCAGGCGGTCGGCCTGCCGGGCTTCCAGTTCATCCAGGATCCGCTCGATTACGGCAGCCGCATCCACCACACCTCGATCGATACCTATGATCACCTGAAGGGCGACGACATGCGTCAGGCGGCGGTTGTGCTGGCGGCGTTCCTGTGGAATGCGGCCAATGGCGACGCGCTACCGCGTCCGCCGCTGCCGACACAGCCGTCCAAGAGCGATCCTTTTGCCTATGCCGATGATTAATCTGAGCAAAATCCTCCCCAAGCTCGCTTGGGGAGGGGGACCATTTGCGCGAGCAAATGGTGGAGGGGCCGCAGCCGCGCTAGCGGCGAGGACGAGTGCTTTTCGTCGCGCTGACGCGCGCCGCCCCTCCACCGTCGCTGCGCGACGGTCCCCCTCCCCATCTGCGATGGGGAGGATTTAGCCATGGCGCGCAGAGGCCATCGCCCGTCCCAGGCGCCCGCGTCGCGGCCCCGTTTCTGGGGCCGTCATGCTGTGCTGGCCGCGCTCGCCAATCCCGAGCGGACGGTCAGGAAGATGTGGGCGACGCGCGAGGCGCTGGCCGGGCTCGACATCCCGCCAGTGATTCCGATCACCTATGCCGACGCCGCCGATCTCGGCCGGCTGGTCCCGGGCGACGCGCCGCACCAGGGGCTGGTGATCGAAGTCGAGCCACTCGAGGACATCTGGCTCGGCGACCTGCTCGAGCAAGGGCAGGGCGAGGATGACCGCCGCCCGCTAGTGGTCCTCGACCAGGTTACCGATCCGCACAATGTCGGCGCGATCCTGCGATCGGCCGCCGCGTTCGACGCGCTTGGTATCGTCACGCAGGACCGCCATTCGCCGCCCGAATCGGGTGCGGTCGCGCGCACCGCATCTGGCGCGCTCGAGATCGTGCCCTGGGTTCGCGTGGTGAATCTGTCGCGTGCGCTGGACGAGATCGCCGAAGCTGGGTTCTGGCGCGTCGGCCTGGCCGGAGAAGCGAGCGAAACGCTGGGCAACGTGATCGGCGGCGCCGCGCGGATCGCGCTGGTGCTGGGGGCCGAAGGCGAGGGGATGCGCCACAACACGATGCAGCATTGCGATCAGCTTGCGCGCCTGCCGATATCGCCTAGGATCGAAAGCCTGAACGTATCCAATGCCGCGGCGATCGCGCTCTACGCGGTGGCCGCGCGCGACTGAAGGGGGATGGGGAATGACGGCACGGATTACGCGTCTCGCGCTGGTGCTCGTCGCGCCCCTGATGCTGGTCGGCTGCCTGCTCGCGCCCGGCAAGTTCACCTCGACACTGACGATCAACGCCGACCGCACCTTCACTTATAGCTATCAGGGTGAGGTCTATGCCTTCGACCTTAATGACGCGATGAAGGACATGCCGTCGGGCGGCGATGACGATACCAAGAAGACCGATGGCGTTTCGTTCCAGCATATCGGTTTCGATAAGGATCAGACGAAGGACAAGGACAGCGCCAAGGACGCGGCCAAGGCCAAGGCGGAAGCCGACGCCAAGAACCGCGAAATGGCTGCCACGCTGTCCAAGGAGGCGGGCTTCCGCAAGGTCGACTATGTCGGCGACGGCAAGTTCCTGATCGACTATCAGATCAGCGGGAAGCTCGATCACACCTATCTCTTCCCGTACAATCTCGATGCCGGAATCATCATCCCGTTCGTCGCGGTCGAAATCCGCGCCAACGGCACTGCGCGCGTCAAGGCTCCCGGCTTCGCCAACGATTCGAAGGACTCTTCAGGCGGCATGGGGCCGGACGCGAGCAAGGCGTCGGCCAAGCTGGACGGGACCTTCATCCTCGACACCGATGCCGAGATCGTCAGCCAGAATAACGAGGACGGGGTGAAAGTCGTGAACGGCCGCAAGACCGTAACGTGGAAGGCAACCCCGCTATCGAACACTGCGCCGATGGCGGTGGTGCGGTTCGCGGGAGCCGCGAAGTAACGGCTGACATCGAGACTATGTGACACGTCACCCAGGCCTTGTGCCGGGGTCCAACGGGAGGCAGGCTGAGGGCTAGAAGCTCCAGCTCTTCACCGCGAGGCTTGTTGGATGCCGGGACGAGCCCGGCATGACGAACTGGAGGTGGAAGCTATGCGCGCCCCTCAATCCTCTTCGGCGATCCGTACCTTCAGACCGTCGAGGTGATCCCCGAACTCGATCTGGCACGACAGGCGGCTGTTCTCGTCGCGATCGGCCGAGGAATCGAGCAAATCATTCTCGTCCTCGCTCATCGGTTTCAGTTTGGCAGCAAATTCCGGGTCGACATGGACATGGCACGTAGCGCAGCTGCAGCAGCCGCCACACAGCGCCAGGATCTCGTCGATCCCGGCGTCGCGAATCACTTCCATCACCGACAGGCCAGCTTCGCCAGTAATTTCCTGTTCTTTCCCGTCGCGTGTCACGACGATAAGCTTGGGCATGTCTTTCCTCCGTCCGGTTGCCAGCGGCCATGCCGCGCTCGGGCGCATCGATCAAGGTTTCGTAGAAGGTTTGCTATGGTCCAGACTGCCACATCGTTGAACGCTGCGCTCGACGCGCTCGCCGCGATCGAACCTGCGTTCGGGGTCGCGCTGCAGCGCGCGGGCTATCCGCCACCGCGCGTGCGCGACCGCGGCTATGCCACCTTGCTGCGCACGATCATCGGCCAACAGGTGTCGGTGGCGGCGGCGCAGTCGATCTGGACCAAGCTGGAGGCGCAAGTCGGCGACCTCACCAATCCCGCCACCGTCGCCGCGGCGAGCGACGAGCAACTGCGCGCCGCCGGCCTGTCGCGGCAAAAGGTCAGCTATGCGCGCAGCCTTGCCGACGAGGTGACCAGCGGGCGGCTCGACTTCGATCGACTGCCGGAGGATGACGAGGAAGCGATCGCGCAACTGGTCAGGATCAAAGGGATCGGCCGCTGGTCGGCGGAAATCTACCTGCTGTTCGCGGAAGGACGCCCCGACATCTGGCCGGCCGGCGATCTCGCCGTGCAGATCGAGATCGGCCGCATCCTGGGTCACGACGAGCGCCCGGCGGAGAAGCGGATGCGCGAACTGGCGGAGGCCTGGCGCCCGCATCGCGGCGCCGCGGCAATCCTGGCGTGGCATCATTACAGTGCAGTTGTGGTGCCTAAGAAGGGGGCTAGCCCGTCGGACAAGGCGCCAGTGTAAACAGGTTGAGAGAAGCTATCCGATCGGAGGAGTTTGGCGTGGACACAGGGTGGCAGCCTGAGACTTTGGGGCAGTATAATGACCTTTGGGCTTCATTGATTCTCACTGCGCCAGACCACTTCTACAGCGTCGCGGATATGTCGTTGGTCGCCGACCAAAGGGCCGCGCTCCTCGAGGAGTTCGGGCGGCTAACGGCGGGATTTCACTTTGCGCGCAAGCAAATCAACGATGATCATATTAGCCGCATCGCTGAGGAGCTCATCGCTATGTCGCTCGAGTCTTATTTGGCGGGTGACAACAAAACTGGCGCTCACACTCTTCAAGAGGCGCGCGGTTTGGTCTGGCCGAGCCATAAACTGAGGGTGAAATATGGCGTGGAAGCTGAGCGACGTGCATTCGGGGAGAATACACTTTACGCCGACGTCATCATCTCCCCTTACCCGTACGAAGGAACAGCTGCAGACCTTGGCTCCGATCAAACGGTGTTGCTTGAGCTCGCAGAAAGCTGGTTCAAATCATACCACGAGCGGGCCAAGGATTTCAGATACTTCTCGTGGGTAATGGATGCCGAGGGCGTTGTCCGGCGGACGTCTGCTGAACCTAAGGAGGATGACCATTCCACCCTTAAGCCTCTACAGAAATCGTGGGGATACAAGCGATTGAAGGAGCTCGGGCAATCCGGCGATATCCGTGCTTGCGTATTAATGCAGTACATGGGCGGTCTCGTGACCTTCGATCTTGAAGAACGAGGTAAGCCGCGAGTAAGTGCGCGTCAGCTACTTCAAGGCTTTGGGCGCGAGACAAACTATGGAACGATGAGATTCCACCTTGAAGAACCGGAGTTCATCACGGGCTAGTGGCCCTCCTTGCCCTAAATCTATATCGACCTTGTAGTGTAGAATTGTCCAGTTCGCTGAGACTGTGAATTGCCATCATTACAAGGTCGACATGGAGGTGATCTAGCGCGGAGCGGGCTGCCCACGGCCCGCGAGGTCCAAGCCTGCAAAACGCGCGCGGGCGGCATCGATGAAGGCGCGGTGGTTGACCGAGGTGCGGCGGTTGGCCTGATAGACCAGATGGACGGGGATCGGGGGCGGCGACAATTCGTCGAGGGCCGGCACCAGCCGGCCCGACGCGATCGCGTCGATCGCCTGATAGGACAGGACCCGGGCGATCCCCGCGCCGGCCTCCGCGGCCGCGATCGCGGCGTCGGCGGTATTCACGGTCAGGCGCGGTTCGATGCGGATCGCGGTCTTGCCGGTCGGCCCGAAGCGCCATTCATGCGCGCGGTCGAGTTCGGTGAACGAAATCAGCGAATGAGCGTGGAGCGCCGGCACGTTGGCGGGAACGCCCTGGGTCGCGAGATAGTCGGGACTGGCGACGAGCATGCGCCGGACTTCGGCGACCTTCAGCGCGTGGAGCGAACTGTCCGATAGATCGCCGATCCGCACCGCCACATCGACCCCTTCATCGACCAGCCGGACGATGCGATCGATCAAAGTAAGCTCGACGTCGAGAGCGGGATAATCGCGCAGCAGCCCAGTCGCGATCGGCAATACGTGGAGTCGTCCGAAGGTGACGGGCGCTGCAATCACCAATTTGCCGCCCGGCGTCGCGCCGTCGCCGCGCAACGCGAGGGCCGCATCGTCGAGTTCGGCCAGCGCCGATCGGCATCGCTCCAGATACAGGGCGCCCTCGTCGGTCAGGCGCACCGACCGCGTCGTCCGGCGCAGCAACGGTCGGCCGAGCGATTGCTCGAGTGCCGCCACCGCGCGGCTGGCGGCGGTCGGCGAGACGCGCAGGCGCCGCGCGGCTTCCGCAAAGCTCGCCTGGTCGGCGACGGCGACAAAGGTACGCAGCATCTCCAGCCGGTCCATGATTATCCCGATATCCGCATGAGTGAAGTGTAGAACTGGCCAATTATCACATCGGCAGCAAGATGGCATCTCCAGTGGGCAGGCCGCATGCTGCCGCCTGGCAAGGAGAAAGCCTCGTGTCCCGTATCGCCATCCCCGCCCGTGAAGACGCCCCCGCAACGTCGCAGTCGCTGTTCGACGCCGTGGAAAAGCAGCTTGGCGTGGTTCCCAATCTCTTCCGCCTCGTCGGCCTCAGCCCGGCCGCGCTGGAGGGTTATCTCGGCCTCAACAGCGCCCTTGGCCGCACGTTGGACGCCAAGACCCGCGAGCGGATCGCGCTGGCTGTCGCGCAGGCCAATGGCTGCGACTATTGTCTGTCGGCACACACCTATCTCGGGCTCAACCTCGCCAAGATCGACGAGACCGAGATCGCGCTCAATCGCAACGGCCATTCCGGCGACGCCAAGGCTGACGCTGCCCTGGTCTTCGCGCGCAAGGTGCTCGACGCTCGCGGCCGGGTCAGCGACGCCGATCTCGCCGCGGTTCGCCTCGCCGGGTTCAGCGACGCGCAGGTGATCGAGATCGTCGTGTCGGTCGCGCTCAACGTTTTGACCAATTACGTCAACAATGTCGCCGAAACCGACATCGATTTCCCCGTCGTCCGGGCCGCGCAAGCCGCCTGACGCCCCGCCGTCGGCGGGTTCCCCCCCCCGCCCGCCGACGGCACCCCCTCGCACCCGGAGTCGGCACATGGGCAATGCCTTCCTTACCATCGCAACGACACCATCGGTGCTTGCCGCGCAGGCCGCGAATGGCAGTGCCGGGCTGTACGACAATGTGGGCGGCCATCGCCCCGCCAATCGCTTCGGTGCGGCGGAAGCCGAATTCATCGCCCAGCGCGACAGCTTTTACCTCGCCAGCGTGTCGGAAAGCGGCTGGCCCTATGTCCAGCATCGCGGCGGTCCGCCGGGCTTCCTCAAGGTCCTCGATGAGACGACGCTCGCTTTCGCCGATTTCCGCGGCAACCGCCAATATATCACGCTCGGCAACGTTGCCGCGGACGACCGCGTCGCCGTCTTCCTGATGGATTATCCGCGCCGGCGCAGGCTGAAGCTTTTTGCCCATATCGAGGCGCGCGACCTCGCCGTCGATCCGGCGCTGGCGGCGGCGCTCGATCTTGCCGGGTATCGCGCCGTCCCCGAGCGCGCCTTTGTACTTCACCTCGAAGCATTCGACTGGAATTGTCCGCAGCATATAGTGCCGCGCTTCACCGAAGCCGAAATCGCTGCCGCGTCGGCGCCGCTCAGGGCGCGCCTTGCCGAACTCGAACAGGAAAATGCCATTTTGCGCGCCGCGCTCAGCCGAAAGGATAGTATCGCATGACCGAACTCGAAATTCCGCGGCCGCCCCTGCCGCCCTTCACGCGCGAAACCGCCTTGCTCAAGGTGCGCGCGGCGGAGGATGCCTGGAACAGCCGCGACCCCGAGCGCGTGGCGCTCGCTTATACGATCGACAGCGACTGGCGGAATCGCGACGTTTTTCTGCGCGGGCGAGAGGCGATCATCGAACTGCTCACGCGGAAATGGGCGCGTGAGGAGGAATATCGGCTCGTCAAGGATCTGTGGGCCTTCGCCGGCAACCGGATCGCGGTGCGGTTCCAGTATGAATGCCGAACCGAGGGGCAATGGTATCGCTGCTACGGCAACGAGCAATGGGAGTTTGCCGATAACGGCTTGATGCGCCGTCGCGAGGCGTCGGTGAACGACGTGGCGATCGCCGAATCCGAACGCAGGTTCCGCTGGGACGGTCCCGGTCCGCGGCCTCAGGACTATCCGGGCCTGATTGGCGTCGGGGGATGACCTGAGTCGCGTCGGAGCCAACACTGAACGATCGGACTCGGCACCGGGCGGCTGACGCGATCGCGGCAACGCCTATCCGGCTCGCGTCCAGATCATGGTCTGACAGAATATCGCGATACAGCCCTGAACCTTCAGATTGGCGCCATCGCGGCCGACGACCGCGCGGTACGTCTTGCCGCTCTTGGGGTCGTAGATCTTGCCCTTCCAGCCGTCACCCGACGCGGCCATCTCGGTCAGGATCGGCAGGCCGACCAGCGGGCGGGTCTTGAGCTTGGGATCGGGATTGAGTGCATCGACCCAGGGCTTGCCGGCCGGCGGACCCTTGATCACCTTGACGACGCGGCCGCAGATCGATCCGCCGCAATCGCCGATTGCGACCACGGCGCCGCCGTCCGCGGTCAGCCAGCGGCCGGCAATCGGAGGTGCCGCAGCCGCCAGGGGAGCGGCCGCCGCCATGACGGCGAGTCCAATAAAAAGACGAAGAATCATCGCTATGACTATCCCAGATCATTGCGCAGCGGGCGCGTGTCCCCTAGCCTAATATGCGGCTGGGGGGCTGTACAAGTGACGCGTAACACAGATGTCGCCGGACGGGCGAATAGCGAGATAGCGGTCCAGTTCATACTGCCCGTGCCCGAGCTGCGACGGTTTATTTCCGGCTATCACTTCTACACTTTCTCCTACCCGCCGGGCCACGTCCACGACGACGTCTTTTATCCCGCTTGGGCCAATGTCCGGTTCTATGCGTCAGAAATGAATTGGCGGATCATGATCGGCGACCGCGTGTTCGATCCAGTGCCGCAAGCAGCGTTGTTCGGTCCGACCAGCCGGTCGAGCGCGAGCGCGTCGGGCGCCGGAACGATGATCGGTGCGGGGCTGACACCGCTCGGGTGGACGCGTTTGATTGGGGCCGACGCGGCGTCGCACGCCGATCGCATCGTCGCGCTGGCCGACGTGCTACCGGATGCGGACAAGCTGGCGGCCGACGTGATCGGCGCTATCGACGCGGTATCCGCGGCGGCTACGATGAACGACTATTTTCTCTCTCGATTGGGCTCTGCGGGGCCCAACGATGCGCGTATCGAAGCGATGCACCGCCTGCTCGTCGAGGCCCCGCCGATCAGTGTCAACGAAGCGGCCGCCGCGGTGGGCATGCATCCGCGTGGGTTCCTGCGCCTCGCGCTCGCGTCGTTCGGGTTTCGGCCGAAGCTGCTGCTGCGCCGGGCGCGGTTTTTGCGGACGCTCACCCGGCTGGAGGAGCAGCCGAGCGCCAATTGGGTCGACGTGCTCGACATCGGCTATCACGACCAATCGCATTTCATCCGCGACAGCCACGAATTCCTCGGCATGGCCCCCGGCGATTTCCTGCGCCTGCCCCGGCCGATCAACGCGGCGTCGACGCGCCTCCGCCGCGCGATGCTCGGCGCGCCCGCTCAGGCGCTGCATCGTCCCGAGTGATGTCGCGGCGAGATGCTTCTTCTCCCGTCCCGCTTGCGGGAGGGGGAGGGGCAGGGGGAGGGTCTGTTATTTCGACGGAGAGCCGACACGCCCTCCCCTAACCCCTCCCGCAAGCGGGAGGGGGATTTCCGCCACGCCGCCCCCGGTTCTATTCCCCCCGATCAAACCTTAAGGGAAGGCGGCGAATCGCACCTACAGGAGACCCTATGAGCGACGGTTGGACGATCGGGATCATCGGCGGATCGGGGCTCTATGCGATCGATGGGCTGGAAGATGCCGAGTGGCGCCGCGTCGATACGCCCTGGGGCTCACCGTCGGACGAGTTGCTGTTCGGGCGGATCGGCAAAGTCAACCTCGTCTTCCTGCCGCGCCACGGTCGCGGACATGCCATCCCGCCCTCCGAACTCAATTTCCGCGCCAATATCGACGCGCTCAAGCGCTCGGGCGTGACCGACGTGCTGGCGATCTCGTCGATCGGTTCGCTCGAGGAGGATTTGCCGCCCGGGCATTTCGTCGTGGTCGAACAGTTCATCGACCGCACCGTGCATCGCGCGTCGAGCTTCTTCGGCACCGGCATGGTCGCGCATGTCAGCATGGCGGATCCGGTCTGCGAGCGGCTGTCGGGATTCGCCGCTGCGGCGGTCGAGGCGGCGGGCGGCAAGGTGGCGACCGGCGCCACCTATCTGGCGATGGAGGGACCGCAATTCTCCACGCGCGCCGAAAGCCTGCTCTATCGCGACTGGGGCGCCGATGTGATCGGCATGACCGCGATGCCCGAAGCCAAGCTCGCGCGCGAAGCCGAGCTGCCTTATGCGCTGATCGGCATGGTGACCGATTACGATTGCTGGCGCGAGAGCGAGGCGCCGGTCGAGGTCGCCGAAGTGATCGCGCAGATGCACAAGAATGGCGAAGTCGCGCGCCGCACGGTCGAGGCATTCGTCGAGGCACTGCCCAGCGAACGCACGCCGTCGCCGATCGACACGTGCCTGGACGTCGCGTTGATCACCGACCCGGCCAAACGCGACCCAGCGTTGCTGGCGAAGCTCGACGCGGTGGCGGGGCGCGCATTGCGGCGCTAGGAACGATCGACGCCCGTGCGACTTTGAATGCGCGGACGCGAACGGGGACTGAATGACGCCACCGCCGAACAGCGACGCCATCCACGACGCCGCGCCTTTCGCGCGGGGGCGGCCGTCGCTTGCCGAAAGCCATGCCAGCATCGCGGTGCCGGCGACCGGCGCGTGGCGGCGGTTCTTCGCGTTCGTCGGCCCGGGCTATCTGGTCGCGGTCGGTTATATGGACCCGGGCAATTGGGCGACCGACCTCGCCGGCGGATCGGCATTCGGCTACACTTTGCTCGCGGTCGTCCTGCTGTCGAGCCTGATGGCGATCCTGCTCCAGACCTTGTCGGCGCGGCTCGGCATCGCGGCGAAACTCGATCTCGCCCAGGCGTGCCGCGCGCGATACGGCCGCAAGACCACGATAATGCTGTGGCTGTTGTGCGAGGTGGCGATCATCGCTTGCGACCTGGCCGAAGTGCTCGGCACCGCGGTCGCGCTCAAATTGCTGTTCGGGCTGCCGTTGCTGGCCGGCGTGGCGATCACCGCGTTCGACGTGCTGGTGTTGCTCTCGCTGCAGCGGTTCGGGTTCCGCAAGCTGGAGGCGTTCATTGCCACGTTGCTGATCGTGATCGCCGGATGCTTCGCCTATGAATTGTGGCTGGCGCGGCCCGATTGGGGTGCGGTCGCCGGCGGGCTGGTGCCGCGGCCGGACATCGTCACCAACCCGGCGATGCTTTACATCGCGATCGGCATCCTGGGCGCGACGGTGATGCCACACAATCTCTATCTCCATTCGTCGGTGGTGCAGACGCGCAAGGTCGCGGCGAGCGACGAGCGCGGCGCGATCCGGCTGGCGACGATCGACACGGTCATCTCGCTCGGCCTCGCGTTCCTGATCAATGCCGCGATCCTGATCCTGGCGGCGTCGGTATTCCACACCTCCGGCCGTACCGATGTCGCCGATATCGAGCAGGCGCACAGCCTGTTGTCGCCAATGCTGGGCGCGGGGGCGGCGAGCGTCGTGTTCGCGCTGGCGCTGCTCGCCTCCGGGCAGAATTCGACCATCACCGGCACGCTGGCGGGCCAGATCGTGATGGAGGGGTTCCTCGACCTGCGCCTGCCGGTCTGGCTGCGCCGCATTGTCACCCGCTTGTTCGCGATCGTGCCGGCGGCATTGGTGATCGGCATTGCCGGCGAGGGATCCACCACCAGCCTGCTGGTGCTGAGCCAGGTTGTGCTCAGCCTGCAACTGCCGTTCGCGGTGGTACCGCTGGTGATGTTCACCGGCGACCGACGGCTGATGGGCGAGTTCGCCAGTCCTTGGCCGTTGCGAGTGGCGGCTTGGGCGGTCGCGGTGGCGATCATTGTGTTGAATGTGAAGCTGCTGGTGGGGATAGTCGCCGGCTGATCAGAAGGGAGCCTCATCCCTGCCTCGCAGCCTATTGAACATGGCGCCGGCGAGAAAGACGTGCAGCCTCTCGGGGCTGCTCGCCAGGCTTACTTGGCCATCGACTGCAATTGGCCGAGATTGACCGCGGCGACCGCGGATTTCAGCGTGTCGATGCTGGGGGCCGAGCCGCTCGCCTCGACGGCGAAGCGGCTGGCAACGAGGACCGAATAGCTGCCCGATTTCGACTGATTGTCCCACTTCTCCTCGACCATGTTGCCGCCTTGCATCTCGGATTTTTCATAGCCGGTCGCGGTCTGTTTGTTGGACGACGTGGCTAACGCGCCGCCCAGGGTTGCGATGTTGCCGAGGGCGCCGGTGTCGGTGACCGAGAGGCTGAAGCTCTGGTCGCCCGACTGGAATTCGGCGCGAGCGTTGCTGCCGCCGATGCCTGCGGCAGAGCCTCCCTGGTTCTCGACGCTGGTCCGATTCCAGCCCGAGATCGAGGCCGGCAACAGGTTCTGCAGCGCGCCAGGATCGACCGCCTTGACCGCACCGTTCCCACCCTTGACCGACGCTTCCATCGCGCTGGTGGCTGCCTGGAGCTTGGCCGCGCTATCGGTCAGCTTGCCGGTGTCGAGAGTCGTGCCGCCGACGGTGATCGTTCCGCCGCCCGCCGGGCCGAAAGCGTTCGGCGTCATCGCGAACATCGCGCCGCCGATCGCCAGCGCGACCATGCCGGCGACGATCATGGCAACCGCGCCGACGATAATCGATACGATGATGAAGCCGGGCGCCTTGTCCTGCGGCACTTTCATCAGGATGGGGCCGCCGACCCAGAACAGATAGATGCTGTACAGGCCCAGGATGGCGAGGATGCCGAGGAACGGCAGGATGCCGAAGATACCGCAGATCCACGCGGCCGTGCCCGAGAAGGCCGCCGCCTTCAGCGCTGAAATCTGGTTCTTGGTACCGCCGAAGCTCGGGGCGAGCGCGTCGATGACCAGCGCCCAGACATAAGTGGAGGCGATCGCCAGCAACCAGGTCAGGATCGCGGTGACGATCGCGCCGAGCAATGGCGGACGCCAGGTGACGCCGAACACGCTCATCGGAAATATCTGGCCCTGGATCAGGCGAGCGGCCGGGCCGATTGCCGCGAGCGGCGCCACCCAGCCCATCAGGATGCCCTGCACCGTCATCGGCTCGGCGTCGATCGCGGGCCATTCGTCCTTGGGTTTCAATATCAGCCGCTGAATGCGCCCGACCATGCCGCCCCCGACCGGAGGCTGTCCGATATCCTTGGGAAATTCGCTCGCCATGATGTTGAAACCCCTTTCTTTTCCGCGCCGAAACGCGTCGCTACCGTCACCTTCTGCCGCCTTCGGCGGCGCAATTATTGGATCGACCCGACATCGCTTGCCGTAGCGGCAGCGTGTCCTGCGCAAGGTACCACTCTTTGCCCGCTACGGGGAGGGTGATGTTGCGCCCGCGCAACCGATGCCTACATGGCGGGCATGAGTGACAAGATGACGTGGCACGGCACGACGATTCTCTCCGTGCGCAAGAACGGCAAGGTGATCGTCATCGGCGACGGCCAGGTGACGGCCGGCCAGACGGTGATGAAACCCAATGCCAAGAAAGTGCGCCGGTTGGGCGACGGCAGCGTGATCGCCGGCTTTGCCGGCGCGACCGCCGACGCCTTCACCCTGTTCGAGCGGCTCGAGGCCAAGCTCGAACGCGCCAACGGCCAATTGATGCGGGCCGCGGTCGACCTCGCCAAGGATTGGCGGACCGATAAGTATCTGCGCAACCTGGAAGCGATGATGATCGTCGCTGACAAGGACGTGACCTTGATCCTGACCGGCAATGGCGACGTGCTTGAGCCCGAGGCGGGGGTCGCCGCGATCGGATCCGGCGGCAATTACGCCCTCGCTGCTGCCCGGGCCCTGGCCGAATATGAAGAAGACGCCGAGACGATCTGCCGCAAGGCGATGAAGATCGCCGCGGAGGTCTGCGTCTATACCAACGACCGCGTGACCGTGGAGAGCCTCGACAGCGCGAATTGAAAACTCCCCTCCCTGCAAGGGAGGGGCCGGGGGTGGGTGCGAGCCATAGGCGAGCTCCCCTCCGCGCCACAAAGCGACGTCGGGGCATCGAGCCCCGTCGCCGCTAACCCACCCCTAACCCCTCCCTTGCAGGGAGGGGAATGAGAACGAGATGAACGACACACTGACTCCCAAGGCGATCGTCGCCGCACTCGACGCGCATATCATTGGCCAGACCGACGCCAAGAAGGCGGTCGCCGTCGCGCTGCGCAATCGCTGGCGCCGCCAGCGGCTGTCCGCGGATCTGCGCGACGAGGTGACGCCCAAGAACATCCTGATGATCGGCCCGACCGGGTGCGGCAAGACCGAGATTTCGCGCCGCCTGGCCAAGCTGGCCGACGCTCCGTTCGTCAAGGTCGAGGCGACCAAGTTCACCGAAGTCGGCTATGTCGGCCGCGACGTCGAACAGATCGCGCGCGATCTGGTCGAGGAAGCGATCCGGCTCGAGAAGGAGCGCCGCCGCGTCGCGGTCAAGGACAAGGCCGAAGAGGCGGCGATGAACCGCTTGCTCGACGCACTTACCGGACGCGACAGCTCGACCGCGACGCGCGAGGCGTTTCGCCAGCGCTTCAAGGACGGTCATCTGAACGAGACCGAGATCGAGATCGAGCTGGAGGCCGCGCCCCAGATGCCGTTCGAGATTCCGGGCGGCGGCCAGGTCGGGATGATCAATCTGGGCGAGATGATGGGCAAGGCGTTCGGCCAGGGCCAGATGAAGCGCCGCAAGCTGACCGTGCCCTCGGCCTGGGACAAATTGGTCGAGGAAGAGGCGGATAAGCGGCTCGACCAGGAAGACGTGGCGCGGGTCGCGCTGACCGATGCCGAGTCCAACGGCATCGTGTTCCTCGACGAGATCGACAAGATCGCGGTCAGCGACGTGCGCGGCGGATCGGTCAGCCGCGAGGGCGTCCAGCGCGACCTGCTGCCGCTGATCGAGGGGACGACGGTCGCGACCAAATACGGGCCGATGAAGACCGACCACATCCTGTTCATCGCGTCAGGTGCGTTCCACGTCGCCAAGCCGTCGGACCTGCTGCCCGAGCTTCAAGGTCGCTTGCCGATCCGGGTCGAGCTGAAGGGCCTGACCGAGGACGATTTCGTCGCCATCCTCAACGATACCAAGGCCTCGCTGCCCGAACAGTATAAGGCGCTGATCGCGACCGAAGGCGTGACGATCGACTTTACCGACGACGGCATTCGCGCCGTGGCCAGGATCGCGGCTGAAGTGAACGCCGCGGTCGAGAATATCGGCGCGCGCCGGCTGCAGACGGTAATGGAGAAGCTGATCGAGGAAGTGAGTTTCGATGCAGAGGATCGCTCGGGCAGCACGCTGACGATCGACGCCGCCTATGTCGACAAGCAACTCGCGTCGATCGCGCGCAACACTGACCTCAGCCGCTTCGTGCTGTAAGCGCAGGCGTCGCTCCTTCGGCTCCCCTCCCTGAAAAGGGAGGGGCCGGGGGTGGGTGCGCGCGTCTGCGCGCCCAAAAGACTCACTAGCCCAACACCAAGACAGCGTCGGACGAGGCATCGAGCCTCGCCCGCCGCTCAACCCACCCCCAGCCCCTCCCTTGTAGGGAGGGGAGGCGCGAACCTTACGATTCTGCTCGGGTCGCCTCCTATTTCCCCTTGGCCGGCTTGTCGTAAGGCGTGAATTTGCCCAGCCGGCAGTACGGGCCCGGGATACTCAGACCCGGAGTCAGCGCGCGGAAGCGGTCGTTGCGGCATAATTGCGTGCCGAAGACGTCGACGATCAGCGTGTCCATCGGCTTGAGGCCGGGGCACACGCCGATCAAATCGTTGCGCCAGATACGACGGCCCGATTCACGATAGACCAGCGTCTTGTCGTCGATGATTTGCGGGCCGTCGAGACGCGAATGGTCGACGCAATCGACGGGTTTGCCCGCGACGCGTCCGGCAAGTGCGCTCTCGATCGTTTCCTGGCGCGGAGCGGCGGGTGCGGCGGCGCCGAGCAGGCCCAGCGCCGCGATGGGGATCAGCACGATGCGCATGGCATTATTTCGCGCGGTAGGTGACGAACGAGCCCAGCGCGCAGCTGCCCGACGGGACGTGCGATCCTGGCATCACGGTGCGCGCGATGTCGCCGCGGCACAACCGCCCCGAGGGAGACTTGGTGACCAGGATGTCGCCGCGTTCGACCGCCTCACAACCGCCGCCGGTGTCGTTGACGTATTTCAGCTTCCTGCTGACGCTGTAGACCAGGGTTCCGCCATAGGCCTTGAGCGACGAGGACTGGTAATTGTCCATACAGTCCTTGGTCTCGGTCGGCGTGAGCCCGGCGAGTTCCTTGCCCAGCGCGGCCTGGGTCGCGGCCTTGGCATCGGCGGCGCGGGCGGTCTCGGCGGGAGTCATCGTGCAGGACGCCAGCGCGACTGCCGCAACGGACAATGACGCGAACGGAAAGATACGGTTACGCATGAGCGGCTCCTTCGCATCCCCTCGGCCCGATCCTATACCGGTTCAGCCGCGGAATACATCCTTAGAGGCGCGTCGTTCGGCAAATTGTTCAATCGATTGCGCGCGCATGAAGGGATTCGTGGCGCGCTCCAGCGCGATCGTTGTCGGCACGGTCGCCTCGCCAAGCTCGCGCATCTCTTCCACCGCGCGCAGGCGATCGGCAATCGCCTGATTGTCGGGCTCGGCGACCCGCGCATAGCGGGCATTCGACAGCGTATATTCGTGCGCGCAATAGACCGCGGTTTCCGGCGGCAGGGCCGCCAGCCGCAGCATATTGGCATACATCTGCGCCGCACTGCCTTCGAACAAGCGGCCGCAGCCCATCGCGAACAAGGTGTCGCCGGTAAACGCCACCGCGTCATCGGCGAAATGATAGGTGATGTGCCCGGCGGTGTGCGCCGGCGTCTCGAGCACGGTCGCGACGTGCTTGCCCAGCTTGACCGTGTCGCCTTCCGCGACCAGCCGGTCGGCGGTGGGGATTTTCGCGGCCTCGGCGGCGGGCGCGATCACCGCGGCGCCGGTCGCCTGTTTGATCGCCGCATTGCCGCCGGTGTGATCGGGGTGCCAATGCGTGTTCCAGATCGCATTGATCGTCCAGCCGCGCCGCTCGGCCTCGGCCAGCACGGGATCGGCCTCGGCGGGATCGACCACCATCGTCTCGCCGCTGTCGGGATCGTGGACCAGCCAAATGTAATTGTCGCTGAGCGCGGCGATGCGGACGATGTCGAGCTTGCTCATTTCCTGCTTCCTTCCAGCGCCGCGGCGCCGAGCCTGGCGGTCAAATCTTCGGCCGGTTCGTCATCCGACAGGCCGACGCCTTGGCCCGCCCATAATGGCGAATAGTCGCCACGCCCGTCGGCTTCGGCCTTGGCGCGCAATTGCGCCAGTGCGGCGCTGGCATAGGGGAATGGCGGGGCAACATCACTGACCGGCCCGAGAGCCTCGATCAGGCGGTTGCGCAACCCGCGCGCGAGCCCGCCGGAGAACAGATTGGTGAACACGCTATCCTCGGGCCTAGCCTCCGCCAGAAGCTGGCGGTGCACCGCGCTGGTCGTCGCTTCGGGCGTGCGGAGATACGTGGTGCCGACCTGCACCGCCGCAGCGCCCGCAGCTACGGCGCCTTTCGCGGCGCCGGCATCGGCGATCCCGCCCGCCGCGATCACCGGCAAGTCGATATGGTTCAGGATCTGGCGAACCAGCGCGAGCACGCCGATCGGACGATGGCCGATCAGGAAATGGCCGGCATGGCCGCCCGCCTCGAACCCCTGCGCGATGATCGCGTCGACCCCCGCGTCGGCAAGGAAGTGCGCCTCGGCCAAGGTAGTCGCGTTGCCGAAGATGCGTGCCCCGGTCGCGCGGACTCGGTCGAGCAGATCGCGCTCGGGCAAGCCGAAATGGAAACTGACGATCTCCGGCCGCACCGCCTCGATCGCATCGGCCATCGCCGCATCGAACGGCTTGCGCAACGCGGGCGGCTGGGCCGGCGGCGCCACGCCCTCCGCCTGGTAGAAGGGAGCGAGCGCCGCGTGCCAGGCGCTCTCGTCGGGTTGCGGACCGAGTTTGTGGCAGAAGAAATTGACGTTGATCGGCCCGAACGCCGCCGCCCGGATCGCCGCGACCTCGGCCGCTACCTGGTCGGGCGACAGCACCGCGCAAGCGAGCGATCCGACCGCACCGGCCTTGAGCGCGGCGATCGCCAGCGCGCTTCCGGCGAAATTGGCCATCGGCGCCTGGACCAGCGGCAGGCGCGCGCCGGTCAGCGCCAGGAAGCGATCGGTCGCGGCCGTCACCGGGTCACCATTCCCCCGTATTGGGCATCGATACCCATGGCTCGGCAGGCTCGAGCACGCCGTTCTGGAGCAACTCGATAGAGATATTGTCGGGAGTGCGGACGAACGCCATGTGGCCGTCGCGGGGAGGACGGTTGATCGTCACCCCGGCGTCCATCAGCCGCTGGCACGTCTCGTAGATATTATCGACGCGATAGGCGAGGTGGCCGAAATTGCGCCCGCCCGAATAGTGTTCGGCGCTGCCGTCCTCCGCAGGCCAATTGTAGGTGAGCTCGACCTCCGCGCGTCCATCGCCGATCTGCCGATCTTCCTCGGTCGCCAGGAAGATCAGCGTGAAGCGGCCCTTTTCGTTGTCAAAGCGGCGCACTTCCTTGAGGCCGAGCAGCTCGAAGAACCGCACCGTCGCGTCCGGATCGCTGACCCGGATCATGGTGTGGAGATAATTCATTCGTCTTCTCCCTGCTGGTTCAGGCGGGAGATAGGGGCGAGAGGGGAGTCGCGCCAGTCTCGGCTAATCGGTTGGGCGGTCTGCGGCGAAATCACTGCCTCCCCGGCGAAGGCCGGGGCCCAGCCTCCCCGCATATTCGTCGGCGGGATGCCATCTCCACAACATCGATACTGGGCCCCGGCCTTCGCCGGGGAAGGATTCAAGCCGGAGCGATCAGATTTACGGCTTGTTAGCTGGCGCACTCGGCGCACTTGGCGCAGGCGGCGCAGCGGGCGCTGCGGCCGGCGCATCGAACTGCGCCAGCGCGGCGCGGGCATTGTCCGCGATCGCAGTGCCGGGCGCGAGCTTGGCCGCTGCCTGCCACGCTGTCCGCGCGCCATCGGCATCGCCCGACAGAGCGGCGATATTGCCGGCCTCGAGCTGGACGGAGGCATCGTCCGACGACAATTTCAGCGCCTCGGCGATGTCGGTCTGCGCGCGGGGCAGATCGTTCATCCGTCGCGCCAGCGTCGCCGACAACAACCAGGCGAGCGGATCCTTGGGCGTCGCTTCCTGCGCGGCATCGATGTCGCCCCGTGCCGAGGCAAGGCGCCCGGCCGCGACCTGGGCGCGGGCGCGATCGAGCAAAGCCTCGCCGCGGCCGAAATTGTCGAGTGTGCCCGCGGTGATCGCGGTCGTCAGCGCGGTCTGCGCCTTGACCGCGTCGCCCGCCGCCAGCCAGGCATTGCCCGCTTGCGCCCAATAGCGCGCCGCTTCCGGATCATGGGCCGTATCGGCATCGCGCGCCGCCGCCTCGAACGCGGTCGCGGCGTCGCCCCAGCGCGCTTCCTGCGCATAGGCCATGCCCTGGCATTGGTGCGCCCTGGCGCCGCCGCCGGCGCTGCGGAACCGGTCGGCCTCCGCCTCCGCCGCCTTGGGATCGCTGGTCGCCAGCGCGATGCACGCGCGATAGCGCTGCTCATTGGGCGACAAAGCCGACGGGGTCGCCCCGACCTGGAGCATCAGCGGAAGCAGGATCATGATCGCGTCGACAGTCCTTCGATCGTCCGGATCAACAACGCGATATCCTGATCGCGCGACAGCCGGTGGTCGCCGTCCTTGATCAACGTCACCTGCACGTCGGCTGAACGGAGGATCCGCGCCAGATGGAGCGAGCGTTCGTGCGGCACGTCGCGATCACCTTGGCCGTGGAGGAGGCGCACCGGGCAATCCACCGCCAGCATCGACGCGGTCAGCCGCGACGCCTCGCCCGATTGCCAGAAGCGGCTGGTATAGACGGTCGGCTGGTCCGAATAAGGCGACGGCCGCTCGAACTCGCCGTCCTGGAGCAGCTTCATCTTCTCGTCCATCGAGAAGCCCCAATCGGTGAAATCGGGCGCCGGCGCGATGCCGACCAACGCCGCGACCAGTTCGGGATGGTCGCGCGCGATCATCAGCATGAGCCAGCCGCCCATCGACGACCCGACCAGGATCGCGGGCTCGGCGAGCATGTCGAGCATCGCCAACACGTCGTCGCGCCAGCCGGTCAGCGTCTGGTCGGCGAACTCACCCTCGCTCGCGCCGCAACCGGCATAATCGAAGCGCAGATAGGTGCGGCCGGCGGCCTTCGCCCATTCCTCCAGCGCTACCGCCTTCGACCCGCTCATGTCGCTGGCATAGCCGGGCAGGAAGACCACGGGCGGTCCCTTGCCGACGGTGAGATGGTAGGCAAGCGCGGGGCGGTCGGGGGAGTCGGTCATGGGGGAGGCTGTAGGGGGAGGGCGAACAAACAAAAAGCCCCTCCCGGTTACGGGAGCGGCCGTTTAACTCCCCTCCCGCTCGCGGGAGGGGCTGGGGGAGGGCGTGTCGCTTCTGCGCTGATGAACAGGCCCTCCCCTAACCCCGTGCGACGTGAAGAGCGCCCCGCGCTCTTCAGGCCATGCCGGGGGCATGGCCGACCTCGCACGCGCAAGCGGGAGGGGAAGAAGAGCTTCACCCCGCGAAAGCGGTCAGCGCCTTCAGGAATGCGTCGGGCTGGTCGAGCATCACGAAATGCGCGGCATCGCCGATGTCGACATAGGTAACGTTCGGCGCGGCGGCATATTGCTTCCGATAGAAGGGGCCGGCCATTTCCCTGGTCGGGTATCCCGAGTTCCACGGATAGAGCACTGTGATCGGCGCCTTGATCGATGGCAGATCCGATCGCAGGTCGGTGATGAGGTCCTCGTACAATACCTCCGCGGTGACACGCGAATCCGCCTTCATTGCCCATCCCTTCATCTTGGTGATGCTGTCGGGTTTGAGTGCGAGGCCCTTGGTCTGGCTTGCGGCGTCGGCATCGCTCATCGGTTTCCCGTAGGTAGCGGCGATCTTGTCGCGAGCCACGGCGGCTTGCGGCGCGACCATGGCCGGCGTCACCTCGACCCCGGGAGGCGCCCGGAGCACTGCGAAGAACGGCAGCGAGTCCACGATCATCAGCTTGCCGATGTCGCCGGGGTGCGCTTTCGCCAGCATCATGCCGACCAGTCCGCCCATCGAATGCCCGACCACGGCGGCACCGGTCAGCTTGTTCTTCACGATATAGGCATCGAGATCGGTGACGATCCCGTCGAGCACGCCGGGCTTGAGGTTGGCGCCGGGATCGTCGCCGGCAAAGCCATTGACCTGGACCAGGATGACCCGGTGATTCTTCGCTAGTTCGGGCACGACACCGTCCCACACCGCGCGAGGAGTGGCGAGACCCGGGATCAGGATGACCGGCGATCCCTTGCCGGCCTCGGTCACCGAAATGTGGTCCATCCGGACTTCGCCAGTGCTGGTCGCGGCAGCCGGGGCGCAACGCCCGATATTGGGCTGGAGGATGGCGAGCGGCGCGAGCACGGCGACGGCGAAGCGGAGAGTGAAGTGGTTCATGGTTCAGGCTTCCTTTGACGGGGAGACGAAGATGTCTTCGATGGCGAGCTCGAACAGCTCGGCGATCTTGAAGGCGAGGGGGAGCGAGGGATCGTAGCGGCCGGTCTCGATCGCGTTGACGCTCTGCCGGCTGACCTCGAGCTTGTCGGCCAAGTCGCCCTGGCTCCAGTTGCGCTCGGCGCGCAGCACCTTGAGGCGGTTGTTCATCGACCTCCTCCCATCGTCAGCCGGTTGGCGAAATTGCCGAGACCGAGCCCGCCGAACCACAGGACGGAGACCCAATAGACCTCGACATGGCTGACCAGCTCGAAGCTTTCGAGAAAGCCCCACATCGTCGCGATGCTGAGCGCGAAGCCCGACGCCCAGAGCGTCTGGCGCACCATCAGCATGCGGACATATTCGTCCTGCTCCTCGACCAGGTAGAGCCCGATCGCGGCGAAGATACCGATGATCGGAAGCGCCGGCAGGATCGCCACGATCCAGGCGACCGGACCACCGACCAGATGATGTTTGAACGCATAGACGGCGCCGATCAGGAACGCGGCGTAGACGAGGCTGAGTAGGATGACCCGCTTGTTATAGCGCCGGGTGGCGGGGCTCATGATCATGTAAAGGCTCCTTTCGAATCAGTAAAGTGAGCTTTACAGTAAAGCATACTTGTCAGTCAAGGGGGCTTTACAAACATCAAGCGGCGATTGGCTTTCGCCGTCATGCAACCGTTGTCGGGTCGTCGAGACAGGTCGCTCGGCAATCGCGCCCGCAACGCATGTCATGCGGCGCCCCGTCCCCGCCAGAACGGGCAAGAAAATTGTGGTGGAACTGCAATATCCCGATAATACAGAACAAGTTCGCCTCCGGGGGGAGGCGATTCGCAGAGGGGGTTTGCATGAAGAAGGTGATTCTGACCGCTGCGGCGGTTGCGTTGGTGTGCGCGTCCGCGCCGGTCATCGCCAAGGACAAGAATGCCGCGCCGGTCAATGTCGATGCGCCGGCGGGTGCCGCGAAGCCGATTGCGGCCAGCTGGCCGGCCGGTGTCGCGCCGACCACGCCGACGATTGCCGCGGACGCGGTGCTGCCGACCAATAGCGAAGTGGTCGTGCGGCTGAACTCGGAACTCAATTCGAAGAAGGCGCGCGAAGGTTCGACGTTCCTCTCGACGGTTGCCTATGACGTGATGCTCGGCAATGTCGTCGTCATCCCCAAGGGCACGCCGGTCAACGGCGTCGTCACCTGGCGCACCGGCAAGGGCGCGTTCGGCAAGTCGGCGAAGATGGAATATGAGATCCGCAGCTTCGACCTCGGCGGTCAGCGTTATGCGCTGTCGGGCAAGTTCCGCCAGGAAGGCAAGGGCAATACCGGCGCCGCGGTCGGCGCGGTGGTCGCGGTCGGCGTCTTCGGCGCGTTCGTCACCGGCAAGAGCGCAATCGTCGAGCAGGGCCGCGAGCTCAAGGTCTACACGACGACCGTCATCCCGGTAATGGTACCGGCTGGCGCCTCGGCGGCGCCCGCTCCGGCCGCCGTGCCGGCGACGACGGCCGCAGTGCCGCCTCAGGCAACCGCGCAGCCGGCTTCGGCGACCAAGTAAGCGATCAAATCGTCAAAGGGTCGTGCGGCGTGCGCCGCGCGGCCCTTTTTCTTTGCTCGCGCGCCGGCGTCACAGCCCCGCGATCTTCGCCAATATATCGCCCGCGAGCACGCTCAGCGTGTCGTCGCGCGCGCCCATCACCACCACACGATCGCCCGGTTGTGCGATCCCGGCGATCATTGCGGCGGCTTCGGCGCGATCGGCGATGTGGCTCGCGTTGCGGCCGGCCGCCTTCACGTCGGCGACGATGTCGGCGCTGGTCACTTCACGGGTCACGGTGCCGCCATAATAAGCGGGATCGGGGAGGATCAGAACATCGTCCTCCTTCAACCCATGGGCGAAGGCGGCGACGAGTTCGCGGCGCATCGTCTTGAGCGGGCCGTAACCATGCGGCTGGAACAGCACGATCAGCCGGCCGGGAAAGGCGTGGAGCGTGGTCAACGTCGCGGCGATCTTGTCGGGATTGTGCCCGAAATCGTCGAGCACCGCGATGCCGTTGGTCTCTCCGACCAGTTCGAAGCGGCGGCGCAGGCCGGTGAATCCGGCGATGGCCACTGCGGCGTCCTCGAACGAAATGCCCGCCGCGTGGCACGCAGCAATCGCGGCGAGCGCATTGGCGATATTATGGCGGCCCGGCACCTGAAGCTCGACCGCGACCGGATCGTGGTCGCGCACGACCAATTGGAAATGCGCGCCATAAGGCTCTTCGACGATATCGGTCGCGGTGATCTCGGCATCGGCGTTGAGCGCGAACCCGACCACGCGATTGGCGGGCAGCGTTCCGGCGAGCCGCGCGCCGTCCTCGTTATCGAGATTGACGACCGCGATCTCCGACTTGGCGATGAAGTCGCCGAACAATTGGTTGAGCTCGTCGAGGCTCTTGTGATCGAGGCTGACATTGTTGAGCACCGCGATGCGCGGCGCGAACAAAGCGATCGATCCGTCGCTTTCATCGACTTCGCTGACGAAGACATCGCCGCCGCCGACCAGCGCGCTGGCGAAGGCCGCGTTGGGCGTGGCGAAATTCTTCATCACCGCGCCGTTCATCACCGTCGGATCGCGGCGCAGGGCATGGAGGATCCAGCCGATCATGCCGGTCACGGTCGACTTGCCGCTGGTGCCGGCGACGCCGATCGGCATCGTGCTGGCATTGAACAGATCGGCGAGCATTTCCGCGCGAGTCATGCGCGGGCACTCCAGCCGCTCGGCGGCAACCATGTCCGGCACCGTCGGCTCGATCGCGGCCGAGGCGATGACGACCTGATCGGGCGACGTGATGCCGCTGCCGTCCTGGGGGAACAGGGCGATTCCCAGGTCGCGCAGATAATCGAACTTGGCCGGTAGCCGCGCCTGGTCGAGGCTGCGGTCCGATCCCGCCACGCTGGCGCCGCGCGCCGCCAGGATCATCGCCAGCGGCATCATGCCCGATCCGCCGATGCCGACGAAGAAACAGGGTTTGCTCATGTCCATCGCACCGGGCTATCCCCGCTTTCTGGGACGACGGCAAGAACGGGACGGCAGGGTACATGAAAATCGCGGTGATGGCGCCCGCCAACCGGGTCGAGGAGCATTCGCTCGACGCGCTGCCGGCAATCGCCGCGGGTTATGATGTCGAGCTGGTGATCGACCCGCAATGCTATGCCTCGGGCGGCGGCCATACCTGGGCGGGGCCCGATCAGTTGCGGGCCGACACCTTCCTGAAATACGCCAACGATCCCAGCGTCCATGCGGTGTGGTTCGCGCGCGGCGGCTATGGCTCCAACCGCCTGTTCCCGCTGATCTTCCCGCATCTGGAGGACGCCGCGAAGCGTAAATCCTATGTCGGTTATTCGGATATGGGATTCATGCTCGGGGCGCTCTATGCGCGCAAGATCGGCAAGCCGATCCACGGCCCGATGCCGATCGACGTTACGCGCAACGACAATGGCGCGTCGGTCCGGCGGACGCTCGGCTGGCTGGTCCATGGCGACAAAGCGGGGCTCGAGCCCGGGATCATCGGATCGGGCCGTCCGGCGGCCGCGTTCAACCTGTCGATCCTGGACGCGATGATCGGCACGCATTGGCTGCCCGATCTGACCGACCACGATTTGCTGGTCGAGGAAGTCAGCGAGCATCTCTATCGAGTCGATCGGATGATGTTCCATGTCGCCAACGCGACGCAATTGTCAGGCATCGCCAGCCTCCGCCTCGGCTCGATCACCTTGCCGCCGGCCGATGGTCAGGCCGATTTCGGCCACACGCCCGACCAAATCGCGTGGGATTGGAGCAAGATAATGAAAGTGCTGTACGAAGGTCGCGCGCTGATCGGCCACGACAGCAACAATCATGTCGTTCCATTTGGCCAGATCATTTCGAGTACCTGATCATACCCATATTGGGCGCCTCCGTCGAACTACGTAGGTTCTCAAAGCCTTTGCTAACCAATTCGCGCTAGCGATCGGCGATCGAGAGGTCACCGATGCCGCAGACGCTGGAAGAATATCACGTCAAGATCGAACGGATGATGGCCGAAGGCGACGCCCTGGTGGCGGCGCGCGACCCGGCGTCCGAGGATGCGGTAAAGCGCCGGATGGCCGAATCCACTTTGGTCATGGCCTCCTATCAATTGTTCGTGCACCGTCAGGTATTCGCGCCGATGCTGGAACATGCCGACGCGGCAACGCGCGCACGCGTCAACGAGCTCAAGGTCGAATGCATCGCGTTGACCGAGGATCTTCGCTTCAATGTCCGCGAGTTCGTTGCACGCGTCGACGACGAGCCGCTCGACTGGGACCAGGCCGCTGCCGGCGTCGCGTGGTTCAACGGCCGGGTTCGCGCGCATATCGCCCAGGTTCGCCAGATGATGGCACCCGAGTTGAGCGACGCCGACCACGCTCGGCTGCGCGCGCGCCGCACGGCGACGATCGGCGTTCAGGCCGCCTGACGCTCGCGACCGCGCGCGTAATCGATGAACGCGCGTAACGGCCCCGGCATCTGCCGCCGGCTCGGATAATAGAGATACAGGCCCGGCCAATAGGGACACCAGTCGCCGAGCACACGCTCGAGCCGTCCCGCGGCGATCAGATCGGCGGCCATTTCCTCGAACACGAACGCCAGACCGATTCCGTCGAGCGCGGCACTCAGCATCAGTTCGTGCTCGTTGGTGGCGAAGGGCCCGTCGACCGCGATTTCCAGCTCGACCCCGGCGGGCTCGAACTCCCAGTGGTAATCGTCACCCCGATCGAACTTATAGCAGATGCAGGGTAGGCCGATCAGGTCGCGCGGATGGACCGGCCGTGGCCAGCGCTCGAAATAAGCGGGCGAGCCGACCACGGCGAACCGCCGGCGCTGCCCGATCGGCACCGCGATCATGTCGGCGGCGATCCGCTCGCCGAACCGGACGCCGGCGTCATAGCCCTGCGCCACGGTGTCGACGAGCGCGGTCTGCGCGATGATCTCGACCTCGACCGAGGGATTGGCCGCGAGGAAGCCGGCGAGCAATGGCATCAATTCGAGCCGGGCCGACGCGAGCGCGGTGTTGAGCCGCAATGTACCGATTGGCGTACCGCGCAGGGTGTTCAATTCCTCGATCGCATCGTCGATGTCGCTAAAGGCGGGGTCGACGCGGTCGTACAGGCGTTGCCCCGCCTCGGTCAGCGCGACGCTGCGCGTGGTGCGGTTGATCAGGCGGACGTCGAGCCGCTCCTCGAGGGCGCGCAAAGCGTGGCTGAGCGCCGAGGGCGTGACGCCGAGTGCGACGGCGGCCTGACGGAAGCTTCCAGCCCGTGCGATGGCGAGGAAGACGGTCAGGTCGCCCGGGGCAATGCGCTGCAAATTAGTGAATCCTGTTCATCTTATCGTGGAGAATATTGCCGATTATCTCATCAGGTACCAGCATCTACCTGGTTTCCGCCGACAGATTGCTGCCGGGCGACATTCACATCGAGGAGACAGATCATGCGGACTTGGTTCATCACGGGCGCATCGCGCGGGTTCGGTGCACTGATCGCCAGGGCCGCGCTCGACAGTGGCGACGCGGTCGTTGCGACCGCGCGCAGTCCCGACGCCGTGACCGAGACGCTGGGCAATCACGACAATCTGCTTGCGGTACGGCTCGACGTTACCGACGAGGGCCAAGCCAATGACGCTGTGGCCGCTGCGATCAAGCGTTTCGGCCGCATCGACATATTGGTCAACAATGCCGGGTTCGGCATGGTCGGCGCGGTCGAGGAAGCAAGTGCCGCGGAGATCGAGCGCATCTATGCGACCAACGTGTTCGGCCTGCTCGGCGTGACTCGCGCGGTGTTGCTCCATATGCGCCGTCAGCGCTCGGGCCGGGTGTTCAACATCTCGTCGATCGGCGGTTATCAGTCGCGCGCCGGATTTGGCATCTATTGCTCGACCAAGTTCGCTGTCGAAGCGATCAGCGAGGCGATGTTCGAGGAACTCGCGCCGCTCGGCGTGCATGTCACCGTCGTCGAACCGGGCGCGTTCCGGACCGACTTCCTCGATGGCAGCTCATTGGTGCCGCACGCCAACCATATCGACGATTACGCGGAAACGTCGGGCAGGACCCGGGCGTGGTCGACCGACAATAACCATGCGCAACAGGGCGATCCCGAAAAGCTCGCCACCGCGATCCTCCGCCTCGCGGGCGAGGCCGAGCCGCCGACGCGGATTCAGCTCGGTAGCGACAGCGTGGCGCGAGTCGAGACCAAGAACGCTTTCGTCGCCGCCGAACTCGCCAAATGGCGCGACCTCGCAGTCAGCACGGACTATCCGGCCGAGGCGCTTGCCGGCGCGTGAGGGGCCGGTCGGTTCGGTAAGGGACTAAGCCTCCACTCCTCGCGGGTGGGGGCTTTCGCGCTCGACCAGATCAGCGCCACCGACCACGCGGTGATGCTCGACATGGTCGGGCCGCGTGAGCAGGAAGCGGTCGTCCTCGGGATAATAACGCGCGCGGTCGATATCCTCACCGGCGAACGCCGCGATCGCGTCGATTGAATCCCACCAGCTGAGCGTCGTGACCTCGCTTTCGCCGTTGCCGAGCGTGCGGACCAGCATCTGCGCGCCGAGATTGCCCGGCGTCGCGCGATAATCGTCAAGTCCGGTGCCGGCGATATAGTCGACATAGTCCGCCTCGTCGGCGGTACGAATGCGCGCCGACCAACGACGCAGGATGACGGTCTTGTCCATCGGGCGATACTCCTGTCCCAAGGTCTAAGGCGCCGGGCGCGCCGGCAAAAATCGAATGTGACAATAGTCCGATAAGACAGGGTTATGATCGGCGACCGTCGCGTGACGGCGTGGCCTTTTTCTTCGGGTCGAACGCGTCCATAGGCCCGCGCGACATCGGCGATGACTCGCGAAGGAGTTCGCCGCCCGCATCTATTGAGGATTGAATCATGGACGATATTGCCGACCTGCAGGCCCAGCTGGTGGCGTTGCGCATGGCGGTCGAAGGCGCCTGGCTGTCGCTGCTCGGCAATGACAGCGATCCTGTCGGGACGGTTGCCAAGCTCAAGGACGCGAACGTCGCCGCGGTCGATCAACTCGACGCCACGACTCCCAATGCAAAGGCGTTACGCGATACGGTGGCCGCGCATACCGCGCATTTGTGGAGCTCGATCGAATGGCAGCTCCAGCAGATCGCGGCGGACAAGCAATAGCCGCGGCTGGATTCTTTAACCGGCCCGCCATATATCCGCCCACATGAACAGCGCGTTCGCCACGACTACCACCACTACCCCGGCTTTCCGGGGGGTGTTCGGCGCGCGCGACTGACGCTTACGCCGATTGCCTCGCCCGGGAACGGGTGAGGTTGGCGTCCGCTCCCCGTTCCAGTCTTTCCCTCGGACGCTGCCCGGTGCATAGGCGCGCCAACTGACAGGAACGACCATGGAAATGCTCTCGATCACGCTCCCCGACGGCTCGGTTCGCGAGGTCGCGCCCGGCACGACCCCGGCCGATATCGCCGCGGCGATCGGCCCCGGTTTGGCCAAGGCCGCGATCGCCGCGCGCGTCGACGGCGAATTGCGCGATATCACCCGCCCGCTGGAGGGCGACGTCCAACTCGCGCTGGTGACCAGCCGAGACGAGAAGGACGCGCTGGAACTGGCGCGCCACGATTTCGCGCACATCCTGGCCGAGGCGGTGCAGAACCTGTTTCCGGGCACGCAGATCACATTCGGGCCGGCGACCGATGACGGCTTCTATTACGACTTCGCGCCGACGCCCGAGCACGGCCCGTTCACCGAGGAAGAGCTGCCCGCGATCGAGGCCGAGATGCGCGCCATCATCGCCCGCGACGAGCCGCTGGTCCGCGAAGTGTGGAGCCGCGCCGATTTGATCGCGCGCTGGAAGGCGCAAGGCGAGACGTTCAAGGCCGAATGGGCCGCCGAATTGCCCGAGGGCGAGGAATTGACGGTCTACAAGGCCGGCAATCGGCCCGACGCCTGGCTCGACATGTGCCGCGGCCCGCATCTCGCCTCGACCGGCAAGCTCGATCCGCAGGCGTTCAAGCTGACGCGCGTGTCGGGCGCCTATTGGCGTGGCGACCAGAACAACGCGATGCTCTCGCGCATCTACGGCACCGGCTGGCTCAACAAGAAGCAGCTCGATCAGCACCTGTTCCGGCTGGAGGAGGCGGCGAAGCGCGACCATCGCAAGCTGGGGCAGGAGATGGACCTGTTCCACCTCCAGGCCGAGGCGCACGGGTCGGTGTTCTGGCACCCCAAGGGCTATATGATCTGGCGCGAGCTCGAAGCCTATATGCGCCGCGCGATCGACGCCGCGGGCTATCGCGAGGTCAAGACGCCGCAGGTGATGGATGCGCGCCAATGGGAGCAGTCCGGCCATTGGGGCAAATATCGCGAGAACATGTTCGTCATCCCCGACGAAGTGCCCAACACCGAGGATGAGGGGCCGATTGTCTCCGACCATGCCGAGTGGATGGCGTTGAAGCCAATGAATTGCCCGGCGCACGTCCTGATCTTCCGCCAGGGGATCAAGTCGTATCGCGACCTGCCGTTGCGCCTGTACGAAAATGGGTGCTGCCATCGCAACGAGCCGCACGGCGCGTTGCACGGGCTGATGCGCGTGCGTCAGTTTACGCAGGACGACGCGCACATCTTCTGCCGCGAGGACCAGATCGTCGAGGAAGTGCAGGCCTTCTGCCGCCTCGCCGACCGCATCTATCGTGATTTCGGCTTCAAATATGCGATCAAGCTGGCGCTGCGGCCCGACAACCGTTTCGGCAGCGAAGAGATGTGGGACAAGGCGGAGGCCGAACTGCGCGACGCCGTGGTCAGGGCCGGTCTCGCCAACGAGGAATATGGCTGGGAAGAGCTGCCCGGCGAGGGGGCCTTCTATGCGCCCAAGCTCGAATGGCACCTGACCGATGCGATCGGCCGGACGTGGCAGGTCGGCACGATTCAGTCGGACCGCGTACTGCCCGAACGGCTCGACGCGAGCTATGTCGGGGAGGATGGCGAGCGCCATCGTCCGGTGATGCTCCATCGCGCCATCTTCGGGTCGTACGAGCGGTTCATCGGCATCCTGATCGAGCATTTCGCCGGCAAGCTGCCGGCATGGCTTGCACCGGTTCAGGCGGTGGTGGCGACGATCGTGTCGGACGCCGACGATTATGCGGCGCAGGTCGCGGCCGAGCTGCGTAAGGCGGGGCTGCGGGTCGAGACCGATCTTCGTAACGAGAAGATCAACTACAAGGTGCGCGAGCACAGCCTGGCCAAGGTCCCGAACCTGCTGGTCGTCGGCAAGCGCGAGGCCGACGAAGGCACGGTCGCGCTGCGCCAGCTGGGCAGCGAGCGCCAACAATTGCTGACCCTGGCCGCGGCGGTCGAACAATTGCAGCGCGCTGCGATGCCGCCCGACCTCGCCGTCGCGGCGGAGGCCGAGGCGCAGGGGTGATACCAGGAACGGGCGGCGGTCTTTCGCCGCCCGTTTTGCTTCAGAAAGCCGCGCTGACCGAAAACAGCGCGGTCGCGTCAGCGATCGGCGATCCGTTCTTGGTCGACGAGAAATTGGGCTGCAAATATGCCGATCTCGCCTTGCCGATATCGGTATCGACATAGGCGACGCCGAGTGTCACCGGGCCGATGACGTAATCGACACCGAGCGACCAGTCGAAATACTCGCCGGTCGGCGCCACGCTGGTGCCGTTGGGCCCGAGCCCGGGATTGCCGTTGGAATGGCCGAGATGCGCCTTGGCGGTCAGCGGGGTCCTGGGAATGCCGATACTCGCGTCTCCCCAGAGGTAGAGATTGTCCTGCGACTGGCCGCGGCTCTCCGGCGTGTTGGAGAAATTGCCCAGCGCCTTTTGCTTCGGGGCATAAGCGACCCCTGCGAGCAGATTGGCCGGTCCGATCGTGGCGCCGAGTTTGACATAAGGCTCGGCGAAATCGGTCGTGTCGGCGCCACCGGGATACATGTACCAGGTCAGCCCGACGTCGATGGTCGTGCCGCTGGCGATCGGCTTCTTGATCCCGGCGTACAGGTCGAGTTCGAGATTGGCGCCGCCGAACGTGCCCCAGCCGGCAAGGTTCGAGGCCCAGGCGCCGGCATAGACGCCGCTTTCGTGCGTGACGGTCACGCCGCCTTGCAGCGCGGCGTGCTTGTCGGACTGCGACACGCCGCGGAAACGATAGTCGGACACCAAGGCGATATTGGCCGACACGGTGACCGGCTTGGGCGGCTCTTCCTGCGCAGAGGCAGGCACGGCAGCCAGCAACGACGCCGCCGCGATGGCGGCGAGGCGATAGATCATGGAACATTCCCCTGTATGATGAGGTGAACGTTCCTCCTGCGGCCGCCCGGCAGGGTCTTCTGTGGCGAGATCCGGTCCGGGCGGCGGTTTACGACTATCGTCGCCGGATTGCGGTAATCGTTCGCAATCGTGAGGAAATGTTGCCGCCGACCCTGGCCGCCTCAGCCATGAACCGCCATTCGCGGGCATAAATGCCGACTTTTGCTGTCCCCGCTTTTAAATCCCTCGGCAAAATTCTATATCACGCCCCTCACAACCCAAAGGAGCAGTACCTATCCGTCCTCCCACGATGCGCCGACCAAACCAGGCGCCGCCGATGAACGGCCCCCGATTCAACGAATGGATCCAGTCGCCCAAGGTTCGAGTGATCGACCATGAAGGCGAGAATCTGGGTGTTATGTACACGAAAGAGGCGATGGAGCAGGCCCAAGGGCTTGGTCTCGACCTCGTCGAAGTGTCGCCCAACGCCGATCCGCCCGTGGCCAAGTTCCTCGATGTCGGCAAGTTCAAGTACGAGGCGCAGAAGAAGGCCAACCTCGCTCGCAAGAGCCAGAAGACGCAGGAGATCAAGGAGATCAAGATGCGTCCGAACATCGACGATCATGATTATGAGACGAAGATGAAGGCCATCCACAAGTTCATCGGTGAGGGCGACAAGGTCAAGGTGACGCTTCGCTTCCGTGGCCGCGAGTTGAGCCACGGCCAGCTCGGCATGAATCTGCTCAAGCGCGTGCAGGAAGACACGGCCGAAGACGCCAAGGTCGAAAGCTATCCGCGCATGGAAGGCCGTCAGATGCTGATGGTGCTCTCGCCGAAATAAGGTTCGCCGACGCGGAATAGCGGGAGCTATTCCGCGACAGCTCGGCGAGCCCGGCCGGCGGCGCCCAAGGGCGCCGACCGACGGCGCGGATTTACTCCGCGCCGGCTCCCTTGCCTCAAATACGACCGTCACCCCGGCCTTGTGCCAGGGTCCAACGGTCGGCAAGCGCCGATAAGAGGCTCAAGCTACTCTCTAATCGGCAGGTTGGATGCCGGAGCAAGTCCGGCATGACGACTTTGAGGGTGATAAGGCGCGTCAGAACGCCGTAGCGATCGCTTCATACACCGCGTCCAGATCCGCGTCGGAAATGCAGTAAGGCGGCATCACATACACTGTATTGCCGAGCGGCCGCAGCAGCACGTCGCGCTCGCGGAAATGCTTCAGCAAGCGCGGGCCGATCGCGGCGAGATAGCCGCCGTCGCCCACCGGCACCTCCATCGCCGTGATGGTCCCGATCCGCCGTTTGCCGGTGACGCCGGTCAACGCATCGAGTCTCGCCTGTTGCCGCTCGGCCAGCTCCGCGATCCGCTCGAGCACCGGCTCGTCGCGCCAGATCTCCAGATTGGCTACCGCTGCGGCGCAGGCGATCGGGTTGGCGGTATAGCTCGACGAGTGGAAGAACATCCTGGCGCGATCGTCGGACAGATGCGCGTCGAAGATCGATTGCGTGGCCATCGTCACCGCGAGCGGGACCGCGCCGCCCGTCAGCCCCTTCGACAGGCACAATATGTCGGGCACGACTCCGGCTTGCTCGCAGGCCAGCAACGTCCCGGTGCGGCCCCAGGCGGTCATCACTTCGTCGGCGATGAACAGCACGTCGTATCGCGCACAGATCGCGCGCATGTCGGCCAGTATTTGCGCGGGATAGACCAGCATCCCGCCGGCGCCGAGGATCAGCGGCTCGACGATGAACGCGGCGGGCTGCTCGCGGCACGCCGCCTCCAGCGCGTCGAGCGTCGCCTGTTCGTGTCCGGCCGCCGGAAAAGGGATCGTGCCGACATCGAACAGCAAGGGCGCATAGGCTTGGTTGAACACGCCGCGTGCGCCGACCGACATCGCGCCGATCGTGTCGCCGTGATAGCTATGCTCCATCACCAGGATGCGGTGCCGCACCTCGCCGCGATTGGTCCAGAACCCGAGCGCCATCTTGAGTGCGACCTCGACGCTGGTCGACCCGCTGTCCGAATAAAAGACGTGCGTGAGGGCGGGCGGCATGATCGCGGTCAGCCCGCGCGCCAATGTCTCGGCGGGCTCATGCGTCCAGCCGGCATAGATGATCTGGTCGAGCTTTTGCGTCTGCGCGGCGATCGCCGCCATGATGCGCGGATGGCAATGGCCGTGCGTTGTCACCCACCAGGACGATATCGCGTCGATCACGCGCCGGCCATCGGCGGTGTGGAGCACTGCGCCCTCGGCATGCGTCACCAGCGGGATCGGTTCGCCCAGGCCGTGCTGGGTAAAGGGATGCCAGACCGGGGAAGCGCTCATCGAAAATCGGCCAGATCGAAATTGGCGGTAAAAGCAGCGGCAAGCGTCGCGGGTTCGAGGGGCGACACGATCGGCAGGCGGCCGAGGCGCTTGACCTTGCCCATCGCCGCGATCGTCGCCTCGCTATCCTCCACCGCATCGCCGACAAAGGCGATTCCGCGAATGTCGACGTTTCGCGAGCGCAGCGCTTCGATCGCGGCGAGGCTGTGGCTGATCGTGCCGAGCGACGTCGCCGCGACGAGCACCACCGGCAACCCCCAGCGCGCCATCACGTCCGCAAACGTCGTCTGCCGCGTGAAGGGGACCAGCACACCGCCGGCGCCTTCGATCACCAAAGGCCGGCCGCAACGCGGCGGTTCGAGCACTTCGACGTCGACCGTCACGCCGTCGATCTCGGCTGCCCGGTGTGGCGAGCAGGGCGTGGTCAGGCGATAGGCTTCCGGCAGCAGGCGGTCGGCCGGCAGGCCCGACAATCGTCCGACCCGCTCCAGGTCGCTGCCGTCGTCGAGCCCGGCCTGGACCGGCTTCCAGTAACAGCCGTCGAGCGCGGCGGTCAGCGCGGCGGCGAACACGGTCTTGCCGATATCTGTACCCGTGGCGGTGACGACGATCGCAGTCACAATGCTCCTTTCAGCGCTTCGGCCAGCGCATCGATGGTCGTGGGGTCGATATTGAGCGTGACCGACAGCCGCAACCGCGCGGTACCGACAGGAACCGTCGGCGGACGGATGCCACGCACGTCGAAACCTTGCGCCTGGAGGCGCGCGGCGATCGCCATCGTTCGCGCATCGTCGCCGATAATCACCGGCATGATTGGCGACCCGCTGGCGAGCGCGCCGAGCGGGACGAGGCGATCATGGGCGTGGCCCACCAGGGCATCGAGCTTTGCGATGCGCTCCGGTTCGCGCCCGAGCAACGCGAGGCTGCCGCGCACCGCCGCCGCCATCAGCGGGGAGGGCGCGGTTGAAAAGATGAAGCCGCGCGCCCGGTTGATCAGGATATCGCATACCGCGCGCGAGGCGCAGATCAGCGCCCCTTCCGCTCCGAGCGCCTTGCCGCAAGTCCGCAAGGTGATGAGGTTGTCGCGGCCTTCCCATTCGGCAGCAAGCCCGCGCCCGTCGGGTCCGAACACGCCGGTGGCATGCGCCTCGTCGACGATCAGCACGGCGTCCTCGCGATCGGCGATCGCCATCAGATCGGCGAGGGGCGCGCGGTCGCCGTCCATCGAATAGAGGCTCTCGACCGCGATCCAGGGCCGGCCGAGGCCGCCCTCGCGCCGCCAACGCTTGATCGCATCGGCGACGGCATCGGCGTCATTGTGCCTGGCCGAGACGCGTGGGGCGCGGCCGAGCCGCATACCGTCATGCGCGCTGGCGTGGATCAGCTCGTCATATATAACGAAGTCGTCGGCGCCCGGCAGTGCTGCGAACAACCCGCCATTGGCGGCGAAACCAGTGCTGAAATAAAGCGCCGACTCGCTGCCGAACCATTGCGCAGCCTCCGCCTCGAGCGCTTCATGCTCCTCATGATTGCCGCGCAACAGGCGCGATCCGCCCGCGCCGATCGGCACGCCGCGCGCCAGCGCCTCGGCGACGATCGCCCGCATTTCGGGTGAGCCGGCGAGGGCGAGATAATCGTTCGAGGCGAAGTCGCGGCCGGTTCGTGCCGCGAGCACACGCCAACGGTGGCGGCGGGTCAGCGCATCGAGATCGTCTTGTAGCTTGGCCTGGAACGCCGCGCCGGGCGGAACGGGGTCGGATCGACTCAAGCCGGCGCTTCCCACAATTCGATCGGGTTGCCCTCGGGATCGTGGATGCGCGCGAACTGGCCGATCTCGGGCGAGTTCCATTCCGGCTTGATGATCACGTCGATCCCGCTGGCGTTCAATTGTTCGAGCAGGCCGTCGAGGTCGCGGACACGCAGGTTGAGCATATATTGGCGGTCCTCTGGCCAATAATCGGTGTCCGCCTTGAACGGCGAGAAGATCAGCGGCCCGCCCTGGACGGTCCAACTCCACTCGTCGGCCGGGCTGGTATCCTCGGCGGCGCAGCCGGCACCGATACCGAGATTCTCGCGATACCATGCGTTGAGCGCATCGGGATCCTTCGCGCGGAAGAATATTCCACCAACTCCGAGTACCGGCATTGCGTCCTCCTCTCTCAAGCCGCCTGCGCGGCCATCTCTCCGATCGCGGCATCGATCAGCCGGCGTTCGAGTGCCTTGACCCGCGCCGGCGCCTCGATCTTGTCGCCGGTCAGGTCGGTTACGTAGAACGTGTCGACCGCGCGCTCGCCATAGGTCGCGACATGCGCCGAATGGATCGTCACCTTCGACTGGAACAGCGCCTGGGCAAGCTGATGCAGTAGGGCAGGGCGGTCTCGCGCATTGACTTCGATCACGGTGAAGCGGTTCGACGCATGGTTGTCGACAAAGGCTGCTGGATTGATGTCGAACGCCTCCGCGCGCGGCCGCGGCGGCGGCTTCGCCTTGAGCCGATCGCTGAGCTTGTTGCGATTGGCCAGCGCATCCTCGATCGCGCGCCGCAACCGGGTCAGCTGCGCGGTATCGTCGAATGGGCGACCGAGCGGATCCTGGACCAGGAAATTGTCGATCGCCATGCCGTCGCGCGTCGTATGAATCCGCGCGTCGATGATATTGCCGCCCGCCACGCTGATCGCACCGGCGATGCGATAGAACAGGCCGGGATGGTCGGCAGCGTAGATCGTGACCAAGGTCGCGCCGCGGTCGGTATCGACCTGGCTGGCGATCGACAGCGGCTGGTCGCCGGCCTCTGCCATCAGCTTCAGGTTGGCGATCAGCGCATGATCGGGCTCAGCCACCCAATAGGATTCGGGCAGGCGCTTGACGATCGACGCGAAGGTCCGGTCATCCCATCCGAGGGCGGCCGAGACCGCCTCCTGTTTGGCCGCGATACGTTCGCTGCGGCCCTTTTGCTTGTGGCCGAGCCGCAGCACTTCCTCGGCGGCTTCGTAGAGATCGGTGAGAAGCTGGCGTTTCCAGCCGTTCCACACACCTGGCCCGACGGCGCGGATGTCGACCACCGTTAGCGTCAACAGCAAGCGCAGCCGCTCCGGGCTCTGCACCGCCTCGCAGAAATCGAGGATCGTCTTGAAGTCGGACAGGTCGCGCTTGAACGCCGTCGCCGACATCAGCAGATGATAGCGAACCAGCCAGGCAACCGTTTCGGTTTCGGCCGGGGTCATCCCGAAACGCGGACAGAGGCGCTGCGCCACTTCCGCGCCGAGCACCGAATGGTCGCCGCCGCGTCCCTTGGCGATATCGTGCAGCAGGACCGCGACATAGAGCACGCGGCGCGAGGCGATCTGCTTCATGATCCCGTGGCTGAGCGGATGATCGTCGGTCAGTTCGCCGCGCTCAATCCGGCTCAACAGGCCGATCGCATGGATGGTATGCTCGTCGACCGTATAGTGATGGTACATGTCGAACTGCATCTGCGCGACGACACGGCCGAAGTCGGGAACGAAGCGGCCGAACACACCGGCCTCGTTCATCCAGCGCAAGGCGGTCTCGGGATTGTTCGGGCTGGTCAGCACGTCGAGGAACAAGGCGTTCGCTTCGGGGTCGCGGCGAATATCGTCGACCAGCTTCGCGTCGCGCGCGGCGGCGCGCATCGCGAGCGGATGGATTTCCAGGCCATGGCGATCGGCCAGGACGAACATCTCGATCAACCGGCTGGGCTTCTGGACGAAGAAATCGTCACTGGGCAGCGCGAGTCGGCCGCGATCGAGCACGAAGCCGTGGAGCTTGCTCGGCCGGCGCCGCAGCACCGGCAGGCCGAAACGCCGTCCGCGCGCCGCGAATTTCTCGTCGAGATGCGCCAGGAAGACCCCGGTCAGGTCGCCGACCGCTTTCGCCTGCAGGAAATAATAATGCATGAAGCGCTCGACCTTGGACTTGCCCGGCCGGTCGGCGAAGCGCATCCGCTCGGCGATCTCACGCTGCATGTCGAAGGTCAGCCGGTCCTCGGCGCGTCGCGCCAGCGAATGGAGGTGGCAGCGCACCGCCCAAAGGAAATTGTCGGCACGGTGGAACTGGGCATATTCAGCACGGGTGAACAGCCCGACGTCGACCAGTTGCGCGGCATTCTGGACATTATAGGCATATTTGCCGATCCAGAAGAGCGCGTGCAGGTCGCGCAAGCCGCCTTTGCCTTCCTTGACATTGGGTTCGACGACATAGCGCGTGTCGCCCATGCGTTTGTGCCGCAAGTCGCGCTCGGCGAGTTTTTCGGTGATGAACACCCGCGCCGTATCCGACTGGACCTCCGCCTTGAAGCGCCGCGCGGCCTCATCGTAGAGGTCCTGGTCGCCCCAGACGTAACGCGCCTCGAGCAAGGCGGTGCGGACCGTGACGTCGCCTTTCGCCTGACGCACCATGTCGTCAAGGCTGCGGGTCGATTGCCCGACCTTCAGCCCCAGGTCCCACAAGGCGTAGAGCATCGATTCGACGACCTGTTCGTGCCAGGGCGTTTCCTTCCATGGCGTCAGGAAGCCGATGTCGACATCCGAATGCGGGGCCATCTCGCCGCGGCCATAGCCACCAACCGCGATCAACGTCAGGCGTTCGGCGGCGGTCGGATTGCTCAGCCGATAGAGCCGCTCGACGGTGAAATCGTAGAGCAGGCGCAGGATCTGGTCGATCAGGAACGCCTGGCTCGCCGCGACCTCCAGCCCCCGCGACGGATGTTCGATCAACCGGCGCTCGATCTCGGCACGGCCCGATTGCAGCGCCTGCTTGAGCAAGGCGGTTGCCGCCTGGCGGAGCTTGGTACGGTCATCGCCCTCCAGCGCCTTGAGCGCGTCGGCCAACGACCGGCGGTCGATGATCGCGCGGCGATGGGGCAGGCTGTCGAAGCGTGCGGGCATGGTGCGGCGATAGTCGCGAACGCGCGCGGCGTCACGCAAGGTTTAAAGACTCAGCGAAGCCAAAACTTCCTTAGCGGCCGTGGCGCAGTCCCTCGGCGGTCCAGCCGAGATCGAAGCGCCCGCGATTGGCGAAGAAGGCGGCGATCTCTCCGCGCAGGCAGTCGGTCACCCATTGCAACGGCAAGCCGACGGCGCGGGCGTAATTGCGGGCGAAACCAAGCGCATAGACTGGGGCGGAGAAACCGTCGAAGCGCGCCTGCTCGATCGCTTCGAGATGGCGAACCGCCATCCTCGTCTCGCTGGCCACTTCGGCCAGCGACAATCCCAATCGCTCACGCGCCGACCGCAACGCGCGGCCGACCGCGTCCGCCGCCAATAGCGGCATGTCACGGTCGAGTTCTTCTCCGAACAGATTCATTTTGAAGTCCCCCGACTCGACGGAGGATCGCACCATTGTGCCGCCATCGCAACGACGTTGAGCGGTCGGAGCGCCTTATGGCTCACTAAGTGTCCGAATTTAGGTCGCTCAGATGGTTTGCGGCGCGGTAATCTTATTGTAATGGCTTGGCGGGGCGTCTCTTTTGGCGCGGGGTGGGATTATGAATGTTGGGCCGCCGGCTACGCCGGAACGGACACAGTCGCGGCTGGCGTCGCGCCTGCTGGTGGAAACGCAGCTGACCAGCCTGGTCCGGGCGATCGCGATCGTGCGCAAGCTCGCCGGCGGGTCGTTCGTATTCGATCGCGGTATCTTCTTCCTGGCGATATTGCGCGCGAGCGGCGAGGTGTTGGCCGATTGGCCCAACGGGCCGCGTAGCCAGACAGATAATGGCGGAATCAGCATCAACGCGCTGTCCCAGTCGCTGCACCGCCCCTTCGAGACCGTTCGCCGCCACGTCAACGCGCTGATCGACGCCGGATTGTGCGTGCGCACGAATAGCGGCGTGGTGATCCCGATTTCGATGCGCGACGATCCCGATGTCGCGGCATTGCTGGTCCATCTGCACGATTCGCTGGTTTGGCTGGCCGATGAATTCCATGCCTTCGATATGCCGCTTCCGCGTCCCGCTACGGTCGATCACCCCTATCGCGCCGACATCACGCTGGCCGCGTCGATCGACCTGGCGCTAGGCGCGTTCGACAATGTCGGGATGTTCGTGTCGGACTGGCTCGAACTCGCCATCGTTGGGGCGGTGTTGGTCGCGAGCGTGCGGCGGATCACGCTCGATAGCGAATTGGCGCGCCAATATTCGGAGACCGCGACCGTCGTGCCGATCGAGCTGCGCGATCCGATATCCGCCGCGGCGATCGCGCGCGCGATGACGATTCCCTATTCGACGGTGCGGCGCCAGATTCTGGCGACCACCGCAGACGGCAAGCTGATCGAACGCGGGCGCGGCGTGCTGCTGTCCGACGATATGCTGGCGGGTCCTGGCGCCGCGATCATGGGGGCGACGGCGACGATGCGGACCGCGGCACTGTTCGGACGACTGGTACCCGGCGGCTTCCCGTTCCACGACCCCAAAAGCGCGTATGTCGCGGGGCGACCGGCGCTGGTCGATTTCAGCTAAAGCAGGCAGGGATCAGGTCATCGGGAACGACGAGATGGCAATCCGCGCCAGCTCGGCTGCCAGAGTCAGCGCTACCCACTTTTCGGGCAGCTTCACGACTCGGGCATAGGCTCGCGCCGCCGCGATCGTCTTGCTGACCCCTGGCATTCGGCCGAAGTCAGAATTCTCTATCGCACTGACGGTCTGCAAGTCGGTGCCGGCCCGGCGCGCCACGTCATCGAGCGACAAGCCCATCCTCAACCGGCCGCGCCATAAGGCCTCGCCGATCTGGCTGGGTGCGGGAACGGCCCTTCCCTCCATTTCCGCACGCCGATGATCTGGTACCGGACCGCGGTCGTCGCGGTCCATCGAATCCCCTCCTATCCCCGCGGAGGTTTCTGCCACGGTTAGAGAATGGCCGCAACGGGCCTAATGCTTGTTCGGAAAAAATGTGTTGGTCTGGAACGCCGGGCAAAGTGGAAGGGCGTCAGGCGCCGTTTGCAAGGCGTTTCAGGCGATACAATATGTCGAGTGCCTCTCGCGGGCTGAGCGCGTCGATGTCGAGGCTGTCGAGTTCGGCGCGGACCGCATCGCATTCCTCTTCCTCCGCCTCGATCGCGGCCGCGAACAGCGGCAGGTCGTCGAGTCCGGCGGCAAGCCCTCCGGTCTTGGCGCGACCCGCCTCGAGCTTGGCCAGCACCGCCTTGGCGCGCGCGATCGTCGCCGGCGGCAACCCGGCGAGGCGCGCGACCGCGAGACCATAGGAGCGGTCGGCAGGCCCCTCGGAGACTTCATGAAGCAGGACCAGATCGCCTTTCCACTCGCGTGCGCGAACATGGTGGAGGCTCAGCGCGTCGCAGCGTTCGGCAAGCCGGGTCAGCTCGTGATAATGCGTCGCGAACAGGCAGCGGCAGCGATTGTCCTCATGGATTGCCTCGACCACCGCCCAGGCGATGGCGAGACCGTCATAGGTCGAGGTGCCGCGCCCGACTTCGTCGAGGATGACGAAGCTGCGCGGCGTGGCCTGCGCCAGAATCGCCGCGGTCTCGACCATCTCGACCATGAAGGTCGAGCGCCCGCGAGCGAGATTGTCCGACGCGCCGACGCGGCTGAAGAGCTTGTCGACCAGTCCAAGTTCGGCGCGCGCCGCGGGCACGTAGCTGCCCGCCTGGGCAAGCACCGCGATCAGCGCGTTCTGGCGCAGGAACGTCGACTTGCCGCCCATGTTCGGGCCGGTAACGAGCCATAGCCGAGAGGTTTCGGACAGCACGCAATCATTGGCGACGAAGCGCTCGCCGCTACGCTGGACGGCGGCTTCGACCACCGGATGGCGCCCGCCCTCAACTTCGAAACAGGCCTGATCGACCAGAGTGGGACGGGCCCAGCCATCCTCGGCAGCGCGCTCGGCAAGGCCGGCGGCAACGTCGAGGCGCGCTAGTGCATCGGCGGTCGCGGCAATCGCTTCCCGGCCGGCAAGCGCGGTCTGGGTCAGTTCCTCAAAATGCGCGGCCTCGGCGGCCAGCGCATGGCTGCCGGCCTGGGTGACCTTCATCGCCAGTTCGTGGAGTTCCGGCGCGTTGAAGCGGACCACCCCGGCGAGCGTCTGGCGATGGGTGAACCCGCTGTCGGGCGCCATCAGCGGATCGGCGGCTTTGGCGGGAACCTCAACATGATAGCCGAGCACGCCGTTATGACGGATCTTGAGCGCGCTCGTGCCCGTACGATTGCGATATTCTGCCTCGAGCGCGGCGATCGCGCGGCGGCCGCCGGCGCCGATATCGCGCAGATCATCGAGCTCGGCATCATATCCTTCGGCGATATAGCCGCCGTCGGACGCATCGATCGGCGGGGAGGGGACGAGCGCGCGCTTGAGCAGGTCGATCAGCGACCCGTGGCCGCGGAGTCGGGGCACGATGTCCTGGAGCAATCGCGGCGGCGCATCGAGCGCATCGATCCGCTCACCCAGCAACCAGGCGCCATCGAGTCCATCGCGCAACTGCCCAAGATCGCGCGGGCCGCCGCGGCCGGCGACCAGGCGCCCCAGCGCGCGACCGATATCGGGCAGGCTGCGGAAGGTCGCGCGCAGGCTTTCGCGCAAGGCGCCATCATCGTGCAGCCGCTGGACGAGATCGAGCCGCGCCTCGATCGTCGCACGATCCATCAGCGGCGCGCCGATATCGGCGGCGAGCAGTCGCGCGCCCGCTCCGGTCACGGTACGGTCGACCGCGTCGAGCAGGCTGCCCTTGCGCTGGCCAGTCTGGGTCTGGGTGAGTTCCAGGCTGTCGCGCGTCGCGGCGTCGATTGCCATAGCTTCGCCGGCATTGCCGATCCGGGGCGGACGCAGGAACGGCAGCGAGCCTTTCGCCGTATGATCGAGATAGGCGACGAGCCCGCCGGCCGCCGCCATGCCGGCGCGGTTCAACTGACCGAAGCCGTCGAGCGTGGCGACGCCATACACCCGCTTCAGCCGAGCTTCCGCGGCAGTCGAATCGAACTCGCCCCGCGGGCGCAGGACGGTGGCTAGATGCTCGAATGTGCTGCCTTCGCCCGCCAGCACTTCGGCGGCGTTCAGGCGCGCCAGTTCGGCGGACAGCCCAGCGGCATCGGTCTCGACCAGTTCGAACCGTCCGGTCGAAACATCGGCGGCAGCGACGGCGACGCCGCCCGCGGCTTCGCCGATCGCGACGCACCAATTGGCGGTGCGGGAATCGAGCAGGGCCTCCTCGGTCAAGGTGCCGGCGGTGACCACGCGGATGATCGCGCGCGCGACCAGGGCCTTGGACCCGCCGCGCTTCTTGGCTTCGGCCGGCGTCTCGGTCTGGTCGGCGATGGCGACGCGGTGACCGGCCTTGATCAGCCGTTGCAGATAGCCGACCGCGGCATGGGCCGGCACGCCGCACATCGGGATCTTCTCGCCATCATGCTCGCCGCGCGCGGTCAGCGCGATGTCGAGCACCGCGCTGGCGATCTTTGCGTCTTCGAAGAACAATTCGAAGAAATCGCCCATCCGGTAGAAGAGCAGGCAATCGCCAGCCTCCGCCTTCAGGGCGAGATACTGGGCCATCATCGGGGTCGGTGCGGCGTCAGCCATTGGCGTCGGTTAGCCCAGCGTGCGAGCGGCGCAAATCCCGCTTTCGCCCTTTGCTGTGGGTAAAGTGTGCGGATTTCCGCCCGGCGGACGACGTCTCGCTTGCCGGCAAAAGTACATCAAGGGTCCGCAAGCCGGTTTCCTTCTCCCCAACCGGCACCTAAAGACGGGTACGACAGAGAGGACCAGATGGCCGACGAAACTTCCGTACAGTTTTCCGACCGCGAAGCATTGCTGTTCCATTCGGAGGGACGGCCCGGCAAGATCGAGATCATCGCGTCGAAGCCGCTGACGACGCAGCGCGACCTGGCGCTGGCGTATTCGCCCGGCGTCGCCATTCCCGTCCAGGCGATCGCCGACGATCCGGCCACGGCCTATGATTATACCGCCAAGGGCAATCTGGTCGCGGTCGTCTCGAACGGCACCGCAATCCTGGGCATGGGCAATCTCGGTGCCCTGGCCTCCAAGCCGGTGATGGAAGGCAAGGCGGTCCTCTTCAAGCGTTTCGCCGACGTCGATGCGATCGATATCGAACTCAAGACCGAAGATGTGGACCGCATCATCGACGCGGTCGAGTTGATGGAGCCGAGCTTCGGCGGCATCAACCTCGAAGATATCAAGGCGCCCGAATGTTTCATCATCGAGCAGACGCTGCGCGAGCGGATGAACATCCCGGTCTTCCATGACGACCAGCACGGCACCGCGATCATCACCGCGGCAGGCCTGATCAACGCCTGCCTGCTGACCGGCCGGCACCTTTCCGACATCAAGGTCGCGGTCAATGGCGCGGGCGCGGCTGCGATCGCCTGCACCGAGCTGATCAAGGCGATGGGCGTGCGGTCCGACAACGTCATCATGTGCGACCGCTCGGGCGTGATCTACAAGGGCCGCGACAAGGTCAATCAGTGGCAATCGGCGCATGCCGTCGACACCGAGAAGCGGACCCTGCAGGACGCGCTCGAAGGCGCCGACGTCTTCCTCGGCCTGTCGGCTGCCGGCGCGCTCAAGCCCGAGATGGTCAGGAATATGGCCAAGGCGCCGATCATCTTCGCGATGGCCAATCCCGAGCCCGAAATCCGTCCCGAACTCGCCAAGGAAGCGCGTCCTGACGCGATCATCGCGACGGGACGATCGGACTATCCCAACCAGGTCAACAACGTGATCGGCTTTCCGTTCATCTTCCGCGGCGCGCTCGACGTGCGCGCGACCGGGATCAACGAGGAAATGAAGATCGCCGCGGCGCATGCGATCGCCGAATTGGCGCGCGAGGCGGTGCCTGAGGAAGTCGCCGTCGCTTACGGTGTGCGCCATACATTCGGTCCCGAATATATCATCCCCGCGCCGTTCGATCCGCGGTTGATGGAGTTGGTGCCCGCCGCGGTCGCCAAAGCGGCGATGGATTCGGGAGTCGCGACCAAGCCGATCCTCGACATGGCGGCCTATCGCCAGCAGTTGCGCGGGCGGCTCAACCCGACCACCGGCGTGCTCGCGCAGGCGTATGAAGGCGCGCGCGCGCAGCCCAAGCGCGTGCTGTTCGCCGAAGGTGAGGAAGAGGTCGTACTGCGCGCGGCAGTGGCGTTCCGCGAAGGCGGGTACGGCACGCCGGTGCTGGTCGGACGCGACGACGTCCATGACCGGCTGCGCGCGCTCGGCGTCAAGGACGTCGAGAGCTACGAGGTCCATAACAGCCGCACTTCGGCCCTGGTGCCGCGGATGGTCGACTTCCTTTACCAGCGCCTGCAGCGCCGCGGCTACCTGCGCCGCGATTGCGAGCGGATGATCAACCAGGACCGCAACATCTTCGGCGCGGTGTTGCTTCAGCTCGGCGAGGCCGATGCGATGATCACCGGCATCACGCGGACCTATGCCCAGACGATGCGCGAAGTGCGCAAAGTCATCGACGTCGAGGCCGGGCGCACCGCGTTCGGCATCCACGTCATGGTCGGCCAGACGCATACCGTGTTCATGGCCGACACCACGATCAATGAGCGTCCGACCCCGGAGGAACTGGCCGACATCGCCGAACAAACTGCCGCGGTTGCGCGCCGCATGGGTCATGAACCGCGCGTCGCTTTCCTGAGCTATTCGACCTTCGGCAACCCCGAGGGGCGCTGGCTCGAGAATTTGCGTGCTGCCGTGGGCGTGCTCGATCAGCGCCAGGTGAGCTTCGAATATGAAGGCGAAATGGCGCCCGACGTCGCGCTCAACCCGCGCCAGCTGGCCAATTATCCGTTCGCCCGGCTGTCGGGGCCGGCCAATGTGCTGATCATGCCGGGACTGCAATCGGCCAACATCTCGGCCAAGTTGCTGCGCGAGCTCGGCGGCGACGCCGTGATCGGGCCGATGCTGGTCGGGCTGGAAAAGCCGGTCCAGATCGCGCCGATGACCTCGACCGCGAGCGAACTGGTGACGCTGGCGGTGCTCGCCGCGGGTGGGGTCGCGCGCTGATCGCGGATTGACGCCCGGGTCATGTTCCATACATCTGCCGCACGGCAGGTGACGCAGATGGCTGATGCTCTAGGCGGTTCGCTTCCGTTCTATGCGCTGATCGCGGCGATTGTCGTTGTGATGCTGCTTGCCCGCCGATTTCGGGTGGTTGGGCGGCTATTGTCGACGGCGGCTTTGGTCGCCTCGCTGGGCCTGATTGTTATGCTGGTTGGCGAGCGCGGGCGGTTCGACCCGATGTTCGCGCGGGTCGCCAAGATCCTGCACCTTGAGGACGGCCAACAGGTCGTCGGCAAGGAAATGCGTGTGCCGATGGCCGACGACGGCCATTTCTGGGTGAAGGTGCGGTTCGGCAATGTCGAGCGCAGGATGCTGGTCGACAGCGGCGCGACGGTCACCGCTCTGTCGGCCGACACCGCCGAAGCGGCCGGGCTGCGGCCGAGCCCCAGTCCGTTTCCGATGATCATCCAGACCGCCAACGGATCGGTTCGCGCCGATACCGCGACCGTACCCGAATTGCGTATCGGCAATATCGTCGCGCGCGATCTGCCTGTCGTCAGTTCGCCGGCGTTCGGCGACATGGACGTGATCGGGATGAATTTCCTGTCGCGGCTGAAGAGCTGGCGGGTCGAGGGGCGGACGCTGATATTGACGCCGAACCACCCGCAGGAAACCAAGAGTGGCACTATATAACCCTCTCCCTGTGGGAGAGGGTGGCGAGCGAAGCGAAGCCGGGTGAGGGCGGGGCCAAGTCGCTCGTGTCGGCCCTCGCCCTTCCGCCGCTCTTCGAGCGGCTCCCTCCCTCTCCCAATGGGAGAGGGAATTAGGCGTCGATAGACGTTCCCAGAGCGGCGTTGACCAGGCCGCCATCGACGACCAGCGTATCGCCGACGACATAGTCGGAAGCGCGGCTGGCCAGGAAGATCGCGGCGCCGGCCATGTCCTCGTCGGTGCCGATACGGCGCATCGGAATGTTCTTCGCCACCTCGTCGCCGTGGTCGCGCGCGGCGCGGTTCATCTCGCTGGCAAAGGCGCCGGGTGCCAGGCTGGTGACGATGATCGCATCCTTGATCAGCCGCGCGGCCATCCGCTTGGTGAGGTAGATCAGCGCCGCCTTGGAGGCATGATAGCTGTACGTTTCCCACGGATTGAGCCGCAGGCCGTCGATCGAGGTGATGTTGATCACCTTGCTCGGCTTGTCGTAGCTCGCCTGCGCCTTGAGCAGACCGTGCAGTGCCTGGGTCAGGAAGAAGGGCGACTTCACGTTCAGGTCCATCACCTTGTCCCAGCCGCTTTCCGGAAACTCCTCGAACGGCACGCCCCAGGCGGCGCCGGCATTGTTGACCAGGATGTCGAGATGACCCTCGTGCTCGGCCATTTTCGCCGCGAGCGCCTTGCAGCCCTCTACCGTCGACACGTCCATCGGGATCGGAATGCAATTGGGGCCGAGCTCGGCGGCGGTCTCCTCGCACGCAGGCGCCTTGCGCGACGAGATGTACACCTTGGCGCCCTGGGCGATGTATCCCGCGGCGATCATCTTGCCGATGCCGCGGCTGCCGCCGGTGATCAGCGCGACGCGCCCTTCGAGGTTGAAGAATTTGCTCGTGTCCATTGGAGTCTCCCGTTTCGTCGTCGCCCCGGCGGAGGCCGGGGCCGCTATGTCGTGATGCGGCCAACGGCCCCGGCCTCCGCCGGGGCGACGGCTCGCTTCTTTTCGATCACCCCCCGCGCTTCAACGTCTCGCGCGCGATGATGAGTTGCTGGATCTGGCTGGTGCCTTCGTAGATGCGGAACAACCGGACGTCGCGGTACAGCCGCTCGATGCCGTAATCGGCGATATAGCCCGCGCCGCCATAGATCTGCACCGCGCGGTCGGCGACGCGGCCGACCATCTCGCTGGCGAAATATTTTGCCGCGGCCGATTCCATCACGACGTCCTTGCCGGCGTCCTTTGCTGCGGCGGTCTCAAGCACCAATGCCCTGGCGGCGAGTGCTTCCGTCTTCGAATCGGCGATCATTGCCTGGATCAATTGGTGCTCGGCGATCGGCTTGCCGAACTGCTTGCGCTCGCTGGCATAAGCGACGCAGTCGGCGATCAGCCGCTCGGCGACCCCGACGCAGACCGCCGCAATGTGGAGCCGTCCGCGATCGAGCACGCGCATCGCGATCTTGAAACCTTCGCCCTCGGCACCGAGCCGGTTCTCGGCGGGCAAGACGACGTCGTCGAACATCACGTCGGCGACCTTGGCGCCCTTTTGTCCCATCTTCTTCTCGGGCTCGCCGATCGACACGCCGGCAAGCGAGCGCGGCACGAGAAAGGCCGAGACGCCGCGTCCGCCCGGCTCGTCACCGGTGCGGGCCATTACGGTGAACAGGTCGGCCTTGTCGGCATTGGTGATGTAGCGCTTGGTCCCCGACAGGCGATAGGCTTGCCCGTCCCATACCGCCTTGGTCTTCACTGCCCCCGAATCGGAACCGACATCGGGCTCGGTCAGCGCGAAGCTGGTGATCACCTCGCCGCTCGCGATCCTGGGCAGCCATTCGGCTTTCTGCTCGGGACTGCCGGCCATTACCAGCCCCTGGCTGCCGATCCCGACATTGGTGCCGAAGCTCGAGCGGAAAGCGGGCGTGGTGCGGCCGAGTTCGATCGCGACCTTCGCTTCCTCGATCATGGTCAGGCCCAGGCCGCCATAGTCCTCGGCGATCGACAGGCCGAACAGGCCCATCGCCTTCATCTCTGCCGTGACGTCGTCGGGGATGGCGTCGTTCGCTTCGACATCGGCCTCTAGCGGACGCAGCCGCTCGGCCACGAAGCGGCGGACGGTGTCGATCAATGCGTCGAAGGTTTCGGCGTCGAGCGCCATAATGTTCCTCTCCCCATGTCCAACTCGTCATGCCGGGCTTGTCCCGGCATCCAACGCGCGACAACGGTCGGATTCCGTTGTGCAGGGTTGGACCCCGTAACAAGTCCGGGGTGACGGTTGGTAGTTTGGCGCACAGCCCGCTGCAACAGCAAACAAACCCGAAATTCGAAAAGTCGGATTGACCGGCTTCCTGCCCCCTCTATGCTGCGCCAAAAATACATGCAGGAGAATGGAATGCGGTTTCAGGGCAAACGCGCCGTGGTCACTGGCGGCGCCTCCGGTATCGGACGCGCGACGGCGTTGCGATTGGTGGAAGAGGGTGCCGACGTCCTGATCGGCGATGTCGATGTCGCGGGCGGGCAAGAGCTTGCCGAAACGTCGAACGGCCGCATCCGCTTCCAGAAAACCGACGTGACCCAGGCCGCCGATATCGAAGCGCTGATGGCTGCCGCCGATGCCGCGGGCGGTCTGGACGTAGTGTTCAACAATGCCGGCGCGGCCGGATCGCGTGACAAGATCGACGAGATTTCGCCCGACGATTGGGATCGTACGATGAGCCTGTTGCTGCGATCGGTGGCGATGGGCATCCGCTATGCCGCGCCGCTGATGGCGAAGCGTGGCGGCGGCGCGATCGTCAACACGTCGAGCGTCTCCGCGCTGGGCAGCGGCTACGCGCCGACCGCCTATTCGACGGCCAAGGCAGGCGTGCTGCACTTGACCAAGGTGGCCGCCGCCGACCTCGCCAAGCACAATATCCGCGTCAATGCGGTGGTGCCGGGGTTCATCACCACCAACATCTTCACCTCGGCGCTTGGGCTCGAAGGCGCGGTGCGCGATCAGGTCAACGGCGTGATCGCGCAAACCGCCGCGCACGCCCAGCCGGTGCAGCGCGCCGGGCGGCCCGAAGACATTGCCGCCGCGGTCGCCTATCTCGCGAGCAATGATGCGAGCTTCGTCACCGGCACGCATATCCTGGTCGACGGCGGCATGCTGATCGGCACGCGCGCCAGCTGGGACGACAGCATGCCAGGCCTGTTCTCGTCGCTGGAGGCCGCCGCCTCGTGAGCAAACTGGCAGCGCCGGCGCCGCGGCGGCTTTCGACCTGGACAACGGCAAGTTACGGCTTCGGGTCGGTCGCTTACGGCGTCAAGGACGCCGGGTTCGGCACGTTCCTGCTGATCTTTTACAACCAAGTGATCGGACTGGACGCCTCGACCGTCGGATTCGTGATCTTCATCGCATTGGTCTGCGATGCGTTCGTCGATCCGCTGATCGGCGTCTTGTCGGATCGTACGCGCGGGCGCTGGGGGCGGCGCCATCCCTGGATGTATGCGGCGGCCCTCCCGATCGCGATCGGCTGGCTGCTGCTTTGGAATCCGCCGCAGCTGAGCACTGGCGCGACGTTGGTCTGGCTATTCCTCACCGCCGTAGTCGTGCGCAGCGCAGTCAGTTGCTACGAAGTACCGTCGCAGGCGCTGACGCCCGAGCTGACGTCGGATTATGACGAGCGCACGCGGATCACTTCCTACCGCTACCTGTTCGGCTGGGCGGGCGGCCTAGCGATCCTGCTGCTCGCTTACGGCGTGTTTCTGACGCCATCGGCCGCCTATCCCAACGGCCTGCTCAATCGCGTCGGTTATGGTCACCTGGCGATTGCCAGTACCGTCATCATGGTGGTCGCGATCCTGGCATCGGCGCTGGGCACGCATCACGAGATTGCGCGGTTGCCCAAGACGGTAGTGCGCAGCCAGACGCTCGGCGAGCATTTCCGCGAGCTGTGGGAAACGGTCAAGAATCGCGGCTTCCTGATCCTGATGCTGGCCGGCGTGTGCGCTTATACCAATCAGGGGATCAGCTACGCGCTATCCAACTACACGTATAATTACGTCTGGCAGTTCAAGTCGTGGACCCTGCAGCTACTGCCGTTCGCGCTGATGCTGGGGGCGGCGCTCGCCTTCGTCATCGCGCCCGCGGTCGGCAAACGCACCAGCAAGCCACACGCGGCGATGGCATTCGTCCTGGCGGCTACGGTGTTTCACACCATGCCGTATTGGCTGCGCTTCGCCGGCGTCGTTCCTGCCCCGGGATCGAGCGCGCTGGTGTTCATGCTGCTGCCGATCTTCGTCATCGCGACGGCGCTCAGCGTGTCGTCGTTCATTCTCGGCGCGTCGATGATGGCCGACGTGGTCGAGGATTCGGAAGCGCGAACCGGCCGGCGGTCGGAAGGCGTCTATTTCGCCGGATCCTTCTTCGTCCAGAAATGCACCTCTGGCCTGGGCATCATGATCGTCGGCCAGTTGCTCGACCTCGTCTCGTTTCCCAAGGGCGCGAAGCCCGGCATGGTGCCGATTGCGGTGATCGACCATCTGACGCTGGCCTTCATCCTGATCTACGGCTCGCTCGCGATCGTCGCGGCTGTCCTGTTTGCGAAATTCCCGTTCGGTCGCACCGAACACGAAGCGCGGCTGGAGCGGATGATCGCTGCAGCCGAGGCAGAAGGGGCGCCGCACGCACCGTGATACCCGGCGTGACACCGGTAGCGATTCGGCGGATTCCGACCACAAAATGTGGGTGCCGCAGGTGTGAATTGGGTTTGCGCGCTACCGTATTTGGGCGTTCACCGGCGGCGAAACACCGTTCGTCGTGAAAGGTTCCGTTCATCGCCCCGACAGGGTTCCCATGTCGGTTTTGTCCACCTAACCCACCATCAACACTTCAACGGACCTTTTGGGGGGTCGCATGAAATTTGGTGGTTTGGCAGCGCGATTCGCGCTGGTGGCGCTCTGCGCCCTGGCGACGACGGTGCCGGCTCAGGCTCGGTTCTGGCAATGCGCTCCCTATGCGCGCGAGATTTCGGGCATCCAGATTTTCGGTAACGCCAACACCTGGTGGTCGCAGGCCGCCGGCAAGTATGAGCGGGGCAATACCCCCAAGGTCGGATCGGTGCTCGCCTTCGCCTCCACCGGCCATATGCGCCTTGGTCACGTCGCGATGGTATCGGCGATCGTCAGCGATCGCGAAGTCCTGTTGACCCATGCCAATTGGTCGCGTCGCGGCGGTGTTGAATACAATGTCCGCGCGATCGACGTATCGGCCAACGGCGACTGGAGCGAGGTCAAGGTCTGGTACGGCCCGAATGGCGATCTCGGCACCTCCATCTATCCGACCAAGGGCTTCATTTACGCCAATGGCGCGCCGAAGATGGACAATGGCGACAGCGATCAGGTCGATACGTCGCGCAGCCAGACGATCGCAACGATCGCTCCGGTCGGTGCCCGCGGGATTGTCGGCGTCCGCGACTAAGACGGACCTGTCTCTCAAATTACAGCGAGAGTGCTGCGTTTAAGCTTCCCCGGCGAAGGCCGGGGCCCAGTGGCAGTGCACTCGCGGCGGCTCCGCGCCATCTCCACGACAGCGCAACTGGGCCCCGGCCTTCGCCGGGGAGGGTTGGTTCATTCCGGCCGAGGGCAATTCTCCTCGGCGGATGTCCTACGCATTGCCTGGCGTGAAATTCATCGCCGCGCCGTTCATGCAATAGCGCAGGCCGGTCGGCTTGGGCCCATCGTCGAACACATGCCCCAGGTGACCACCGCAGCGGCGGCAATGGACTTCGGTCCGCGTCATTCCCAACGAACTGTCGTTACGCGTCTTCACCGCCTTGGGCAGCGGCGCCCAGAAGCTCGGCCAGCCGGTTCCGCTCTCGAACTTGGTCTTCGACGAATAAAGCGGCAGCGCGCAGCCCTTGCACGAGAAAATACCGGCGCGATGCTCGTTGTTGAGCGGGCTGGTATAGGGCGTCTCCGTCGCCTCATGCCGCAGCACCTGGTAGGATAGCCCCGGCAACCGCTTGCGCCATTCGGCGTCGCTCAACTGGAACTCGAACTTTTCGGGCGGCGCGGCGGGCGCGGCACGGCAGCCGCTCACCAGCATCGTCGCGGCACCGGTGCCGGCCAGGGTCAGGAAATGGCGGCGGTCGAACGTCATCATACGGGCTCCATCGGTCGGACCTATATAGGTACGGACGATGAGCCCCGCAGGTTTCAACCCGCCATGATTTCCGCGCTCAATATTTGCTGAGCTCGACTGGCAGCTTGCGATAGCCGTGGACGAAGCACGCCGCGACGCGGGTCGGCTCGCCGACGACGTTCACCCGCATCCGGCGCTTGGCCATTTCTTCCAGCAACACGCTGATCTGGAGCTCGGCAAGGCGCGCACCGACGCAGCGATGGATGCCGTGGCCGAAGGCGAGATGGCGACGCGCATTGGGGCGGTCGACGACGATATTGTCGGCGTCGTCGCCGAACACGGTCTCGTCGCGATTGGCCGAGATGTACCAGAGCGCGAGCTTGTCGCCTTCCTTGATCGTCTGTCCGCCCAGTTCGTAATCCTGTGTCGCGGTACGGCGCATGTGTGCGAGCGGCGTTTGCCAGCGGACGATTTCCTGGACCGCGTTCGGGATCAGTTCCGGATTGGCTTCCAGCTTGGCGCGCTGGTCGGGGAACAGGTCGAGCCCATAGGCGGCCGCCGACATCGAGTTGCGCGTCGTGTCGTTGCCGCCGACGATCAGCAGGATCAGGTTGCCGAGGAATTCGTACTGATCCATCTCCGCCATCGCGTCGGAATGGATCATCATGCTGATCAGGTCGGGAGTAGGCTCCTTGCCGACCTTCTGGTTCCACAGATTCTGGAAATAGGCGCCGCACTCGAACATGTGCGTCAGCCGCTCCGCGCGCAGCTCCGGCGTCTTGACCAGCTCGATATCGCCGGCCCAGTCGGACCAGAAGGTCAGCTTGCGGCGATCTTCCCACGGAAAGTCGAACAGGATGGCAAGCATCTGCGTCGTCAGTTCGATCGACACCTTGTCGACCCAATCGAACTGCTCGCCCCAGGGCAATGTGTCGAGAAGCTCGGATGTGCGGCGGACGATGTCCGTCTTCATCCGCACCATCTCGCTGGGAGTAAAGGCGGGGGCGACGGTGCGGCGCTGGCCGGTATGTTTGGGCCGGTCCATCGCAATGAACATCGGCATCTTGACGTCGCTCTCGGGCAGGAAATCGGCGAGGGTGATCCCACCGACTTCGGACGAGAAGATTTCCGGCAGCGATTCCGCCTCGACGATCGGCTTGTAGGTGGAGATCGACCAATAGGGGCCGAAGTCCGAATGCTCGACCTTGTGGACCGGCGATTCGGCACGCAGCTTCTTGAACGGCGCCTGCCAGACGTCGTCGCGATACAGCTCCGCCCGGCTGACATCGAGCGGATCGATCGGACCATCATATTTGTAGGTCGGCCCGTTCGCCATCATCTCGGTCAATTCGGCCTGAGTCGCCATGCCCACTCTCCTATATATGGGCCAAGACAAACCTATACTTACACGAATGTCAATAGTGTAGCGTTTAGTCTGTTCGAAAACGCGCTGAGGGCGCGTTTTGCGGCGCCAGCCCGCTCCCCCACCCGACCTCCCAATCAGGGTATTCTATGGGAGGTCGGGTGGGGGAGCGGGCTGGTGCGGCCTCGAAACTGGCTCTTTCGCGAGTTTTCAAACAGACTCTGAGCTGCTGGAAGGCTGCGGCTGTTTGCGTTTGCGCTTCGGCCCTTCGCCCGATTTCAGCACGCCGCGGCGGAACCAGCGCGCGCCTAGCGAGATCACCAGCGACACCCAGAGCAATTGCCACAGAATCGCGACCGCGTGCGGCCATAGCGCCGACGAATTGGCGGCATGCGCGGCCATCGCCATCGGCGAGCTGAACGGGAAGATTTCCGCGATCCAGGCGATCGTGCTCCCAGGCTTGCCGGCGGCCGCGGTCGACATGCCGACGTTGGCCATCTGAACGATGGTCATCGGCAGCGCCATCAGCTGGAGCTCGCGCTGGGTCGAGGCCTGCGCGCCGAGGATCAGATAGACCGCGCCGATCAGCAGGTAAGACATCACGAAATAGGCGAGGAACAGCAGGGCGAAGACCGGCTTGCCGACGGCAGGCGCCACCCCCGCAAGGGCTGCAGCGGTCCCGGCGGGGAGAATAGCGGTGATCTGGCTCGCGACCGTGCCCCAGAATCCGACGAACAGCAGGGCGACGCCGAACATGCCGATCAGCTTGCCGAAGAACACCGATTCGAGGGGCACCGCGGCGGCGAGGACCTCGATTACCTTGTTGCTGCGCTCTTCCGCCATCGTGCCCATCGTCAGGCCGGCAAGAAACAGGGTGAGCAGGAAGATCGCCATGACCGCGAACAAGGCCGCCGCGTTATGGCCGCTGGTGGTCACGACGGTACGGACGATCTTCGTCTTGGTGGCGACGCTTAGCGGCGCGGTTGAGCCGAGCTTCTGCGCGCGCAACGCCTGCTCTGCGAGACCCGCGAGATAATCGGCCTCGTTGCTGCCACCATTGCCATAGACGATTATCGGGTGATCGAGCGGGCCGTAAAGCGCCGCATCGACGTCGCCGTCACGACTCGACACGCGCGCGCGCGCCTGAGCGGCGGGATCGCTGGACGGCGTGACGACGTCCAGCGGCGGCGGGATATCGCCATGTCCGAATACCTGGCGCAACTGGCGGTCGGTCGCGACGACGGTCGCCGCCTGGTCGGGCGCAGCGATCACGACGATTCGCGCGCGGTCGGCGGCGCCCTGAGCCATGCTCGACGCGCCGAACCCGCCGGCCGCGCCGAACAGGATGGTGAACATCGGCGACAACAGGAACAGCAGGAAAGTCGGGGTGAATACCGTGGCAATGAAATCGCGCCGTGCCACGGTCAGCGCCTGGCGCAGTCCACGACCGATATTATTGGCCATCACAGCGCCTCCGCTTCGGCTTGGGCCAGCGCCTCGGCGCCGACGATGCGAACGAAGGCATCGTGCAGCCCGGGGCGCTCGATCGACAGGCCGGCCACGCCGTATCCGGATTGTGTCAGCTTGAGCAGCAATGCCTCGACCGCGTCATCGGCGACCGGAAAGACCCAGTCGCGCCCATTATGCTGCGCATCGGCAGGCAGGATCGCCGCCACTTCGGGCCCGTCGCGCTCGGGCTGGTAATGCGCGCGCATCGGCAGCATGCCGCGCGCGTCGGCGACGGTGCCTTCGAACCGCCGCTTGCCCCCGGCGATAATCGCCAGCCGGTCGCACAGTCGCTCGGCATGCGCCATGACGTGGGTCGAGAACAGGACGGTGGCGCCGCGCGCCTGTTCGGCGCGGATCAATCGTTCGAGCCCTTCCTGGTTGACCGGATCGAGTCCCGAAAAGGGTTCGTCGAGCACGAGCAAATCGGGTTGATGGACGACCGATCCGAGCAACTGGACCAATTGCGCCATGCCCTTGGACAATTTTCGGATCTTGAAATCGACCGCATAGCCCAGACCGGCTTGCTCCATCATCTCGACCGCGCGCTTGCGCCCGATCTTCCACGGCAAGCCGCGCAACGCGCCCATGAAGGCGATCGCTTCACGTGCCTTCATCTGGGGATAGAGGCCGCGTTCCTCGGGGAGATAGCCGACATGATCGCTCGCCTCGCGCGGGCGATCGCGGCCGAGCAGGGTGCGCTCGCCTTCGTCGGGCTCTATGATGCCGAGCAACATCCGCAAGGTCGTGGTCTTGCCCGCGCCGTTGGGACCGAGCACGCCGTAGATCGTCCCCGCCGGCACTGCGAGATCGACGCCGTCGACCACCCGCCGCCCACCGAATTTCTTGACGAGGCCGTGGGCTGTGACGGCCAGAGATTGAGACACGCGACCTCCCTCGACTGGTCCGTCCGTGGTAGCGGGGCGGAGTGATCGAACACAAGCTATTCGAAGACCGCTTGCGCGCCGAAGCCTTAAGGCTCGGTTTCGCTGCCGTCGGCATCGCTCGCGCCGACGCCGCGCCGCGTTCCGGCGAGCGGCTGCGGCAATGGCTGGCCGAGGGCCGGCATGGCGAGATGATCTGGATGGAAGAGCGCGCCGACCAACGCGCGGCGCCGGCCGGATTGTGGCCCGAGGTCAGGAGCGTGATCGCGCTGGGCATGAGCTACGCGCCGGGTCGCGATCCGCTCGCGCTGGCGGGGGAGGGGGATCGCGGGCGGATTTCGGTCTATGCGCAGGCCAGCGACTATCACGATCTCGTCAAGCGGACGCTGAAGGCGCTGGCGCGATGGATCGTGGCGCAAGCGCCGGGAAGCGACCTCAAGGTGTTCGTCGACACCGCGCCGGTGATGGAAAAGCCGCTGGCCGAAGCGGCGGGACTGGGCTGGCAGGGCAAGCACACCAACCTCGTCAGCCGCGATCATGGCAGCTGGCTGTTCCTCGGCGCGATCTACACCACGCTCGACCTCGCGCCCGATCAGCCGGGGCGCGATCGCTGCGGCTCCTGCGACGCGTGCCAGCGGTCTTGCCCGACCGATGCCTTCCCGGCGCCCTATCGGCTCGATGCCCGCCGCTGCATCTCGTACCTGACGATCGAGCATAAAGGGCCGGTGCCGGAGGAATTTCGGGCAGCTTTGGGCAACCGCATCTATGGCTGCGACGATTGCCTGGCGGTGTGCCCGTGGAACAAGTTCGCCTCGGCGGCAGCGGTCAATCGGGCTTTCCTGCCGCGGGCGGAGTTGGCCGCGCCACGGCTCGCCGATCTGCTCGCGCTCGACGATGCCGGATTCGGACAGGTGTTCTCGGGCTCGCCAATCAAGCGGATCGGGCGCGACCGCATGGTGCGCAATGCGGCTTATGCGGCGGGGAATAGCGGGGACGCCGGGTTGGCGCCGGCGTTGGAGGCGTTGCGGGATGATCCGTCGGAGGTGGTGCGGGATGCCGTGGGGTGGGCGTTGGGCCGATTAAGTTCCCCTCCCGCTTGCGGGAGGGGTTAGGGGAGGGGGTGTCACTGCTCGGGGAAAGGTTGGAACAAGCCCTCCCCCAGCCCCTCCCGCAAGCGGGAGGGGAGTTTTACTTCCCGCCCCCGCGCCGCGCCAGCGCCGCGACGCAGCTGGCGCGGTCGATCGGGCTGCCGTCGGGCTGGCGGGCATCGACATAAGTCACCGTCGGCTCGCCGCCATTTTTGCCCGGATAAAGATAGGTATCGAGCACGCAGAACGAGCCCTGGAACTGCAGCTTACGGGCCGTGCCCTCGCGGACATCGGCGTTGGCGGTACCGAATAATTGGGTGAGGCCGGTGGCGTTCTGCCCGATCACGCGCTCCAGGCCGCTGGTCGGCTGGGGCGGCCTGACGACCATGGTCGGCGTGGCGGGGCGTGCCAGAGTTGTCTCTCCGCAGCCCGCAACCAGCAGGGCGAGGCCCGCAACAGCCAATAAACCTTTCATCCTCGTCTCCCGTGAAACAGATGCGCCGCCATCGCCGCGCCCAGGATCGGGGCGAACAGATTGACGACGGGCAAAGTAAGCAACCCCGACACGATGACTCCCAATTCCCAGCGCACCCAGCGGGTCGAGGTGCGCCAAGCCTTCATTTCCGACGGCGCGATATGCCGCGCCGCGACCATCTCGCCCAGATCAAAGCCCAACAGCCAGCCATTGGCGGCGAAGAATAGCAACGGCGTGCCGAATCCGGTCACCAGGAGCAGAATATAGGCCGGGGCGAGTACCAGGTTGACCGCCAGCGCGCGGCCGGCCGAGCGCAGCCCCATGTGCAGCGAGCGCGCGAACGACACGTCGTGCGCGCTCGCCAGCGCGTTGGGATAATGTTTGCGCTCGACCGCGATCACGATCTCGTCGCCGAACAGGTCGATCACCGCGATCGCGATGGCACGGAACAACACCCAGCCGAACAGGAGCGTCGCGACGAACTCGCCGATCATCGCCAGGCCGGCGGCGTCCTCGCCCCAGCCGAGCTGGTCGACGAATAGCCATTGCGTTCCGAACCAAAGTCCTGCGCCGAGCAGCAGAAAGACCAGCAGGGTCAGCCCGATCGACTTGAGAAAGACGCGCAGGATCGCGGAATCGGTAAGCTGGCCGAGCGACAGGAGGAAAGCGCGGATCATCGTTGCTTCTGTCTAGCGGCGGCGATACGGCCCGGCCAACCATTTCCCGGAGATATCTGACTTGACCAACCCCGCTTATGACGTGGTCGCGATCGGCAATGCCATCGTCGACATCCTTTCGCAGTCGACCGACGAGTTCATCGCCGCCGAGGGCATGACCAAGGGATCGATGGCGCTGATCTTCGATCCCGCCGCCGCGGACGATCTCTATTCGCGGATGGGCCCGGGGCAGGAAGTGTCGGGCGGATCGGCGGCGAACACGATCGCCGGCCTCGCGGCCTTGGGCCAGCCGACCGGCTTTATCGGGCAGATCGCCGACGATCAGCTCGGCCAGGTGTTCGCGCACGACATCAAGTCGCTCGGTGTGCATTTCGCCACGCCGCCCGCGACCGGTGGCGATCCCACCGCGCGTTGCCTGATCCTGATCACCCCCGACGGCCAGCGCACGATGAACACGTTCCTGGGCGCGGCCCAGTTCCTGCCCGAGAGCGCGGTCGATGCCGAGACGATCGGCGCTGGCGCCATCCTCTATCTCGAAGGCTATCTGTGGAACGCCGAACAGTCGCGCGACGCGATGAAGCGCGCGATCGCGATGGCGCGCGATGCCGGGCGCAAGGTGGCGTTGACGCTGTCCGACACGTTCGTGGTGGAAGGGCATCGCGATGAATTCTTCGAGTTGATCGATGCCGGCCAGATCGACCTGCTGTTCGCCAACGACAACGAAGTCCGCGCGATGATGCAGACCGACGATATCGCGGCGGCGGTGAAGAACCTGGCGGCGCGTGTGCCGACGCTTGTCTGCACGCACGGTCCGCACGGCGCCGAGGCGCATCATGCCGACGAGCACGCCCGCGTTCCCGCCGAACCGATCGATCACGTGGTCGACACGACCGGCGCGGGCGACTTGTTCGCGGCGGGCTTCCTCGCCGGACAGGCGCAGGGCCGCGATCTCGAGACGAGCCTGCGTATGGGCGCGATTTGCGCCGCCGAATGCATCTCGCACGTCGGCCCGCGGCCGTTGGCCGATCTCAAGGCGCTGGTGGCGAGCAAGCTGGGCTGATCCTGTTTCCCTCTCCCCCAAGTGGGAGAGGGAGGGGCCCGCGAAGCGGGAGGGTGAGGGTCTTCTTTCTTCTTCCAAGCGGTTCCAAGCGGCTGCCGCGACAGAAGAAAGAAGACCCTCACCCAACCTGCACCGGGTGAACAGTGCCCCGCACTGTTCAGGTCATGCCGGGGGCATGACCGACCCGGTGCACCCGCAGGCGGGAGAGGGCTAGAAAGAAGAAGGGGCCGGAGTATCGCTACTCCGGCCCCTTTCTCGTTGCCCTAAAGGCGGGCGCTCACTCGGTGCCGGGCACCCGCGGCGAGAGGCCTTCATAGGCTTCGGGCTCGGGCACATCGACGATACCCCGGCCGACATGGCTGCGGCTGCGGCTGTAGAAGAAATAGATCAGCAGGCCGATCAATCCCCAACCCGGCAGGACCAGGATCGCGGTCAGCGGCAGCGAGATGTAGAGCCCGATACAGCCGATGATCGCGAGCGGTGCGATGATCCACACGCCCGGCGTGCGGAACGGCCGCTTGCGGCCCGGATCGGTGCGGCGCAGCACCATCACCGACACCGCGACCATGAAGAAGGCGAACAGCGTGCCCGAGTTGGAATAGTCGGCGAGCTTGCCCACCGGCAGGATCGCCGAGGCGACCGCGGCGCCGACGCCGGTCACGACGGTGACCACGTGCGGGGTACGGAACTTCGGATGGACCGAGGCGAGCTTCTCCGGAAGCAGGCCGTCACGCGCCATGGTGAAGAACACGCGGGTCTGGCCGAACATCATCATCAGCACGACCGACGGCAGCGCGAGCACTGCCGCCACACCGACCAGCCGGCCGATCAACGGCCAGTTGATGACCTGGAGAACGTGAACCAGCGCTTCCTTCGAGCAGACCAGCGGCTCCATCGCGCCCGCGGCGACGATCCGGGCACAGCGTCCGGCCATCTCGGCCGATCCCGGGGCGAGGACGCTGCCATCGGCCCCGGTCACCGGTTGCGCGCCGATCGCGCCGATCGCGCCCGAGGCGACCAGCAGGTAGAAGATGGTGCAGATGCCGAGCGACCCGATCAGGCCGATCGGAACGTTGCGCTGCGGGTTCTTGGTTTCCTCGGCCGCGGTCGAGACCGCGTCGAAGCCGACATAAGCGAAGAAGATCGACGCCGCGGCGCCCAGCATACCGGTCGTGCCGGTGGGCAGGAACGGCTCCGCGGGCGAATTGAAATGAGTGCCGTTGAGGACCGGCAAGGTCAGCGCGATGAACACGGTCAACGCGGTGATCTTGATCAGCACCAGCACGGCGTTGACGCGCGCGCTCTCGGTCGTGCCGATCACCAGCAGCCAGGTGACCAAACCGACGATGAAAACCGCCGGAACGTTGATCCAGCCGCCGGTGTCCATCGCCGTCTGCAAATCGACATTGGGCGTTGCCCCGAACGCCACCTGGGCATGGGCCATCAGCGCATCGGCATTCTTGATCGCGTTCGGCAAATGGAAGCCGATGCCGTCGAGCAACCCGGCCAAATGGTTCGACCAGCCCACCGCGACCGCGCTGGCGCCGACCGCATATTCGAGGATGAGTGCCCAGCCGACCATCCAGGCGAGCAGTTCGCCGGTCACGGCATAGGTGTAGGTATAGGCCGATCCCGACACCGGGACCATCGAGGCGAGTTCGGAATAGCAGAGCGCGGCGACCGCACAGACGAAGCCGGCGACGATGAAGCTGAGCAGCATGCCCGGCCCCGCCTTTTGCGCGGCTTCGGAGGTGAGCACGAAGATACCCGTGCCGATCACTGCGCCGATGCCGAGCATCGTCAGCTGGAACGCACCGAGCGATCGGTGCAGCCCCTTTTTCTCGGCGGTCGCAAGGATCGCATCGAGAGGTTTTACGCGGTCAAAAATCATGAATGGCCAACCCCCAAGGTGGTATTTTGGTGCTGGCGGCGGAGCCTAGTCGCAAAACCCCTACGTGCAATCCCTTATTGGTTTCAGCTGCGACGAACTCAGCGGGCGAGCATCGGTCCCAGGGCGCGGCCGCCGAACAGGTGGACGTGGAGATGCGCGATCTCCTGATGCCCGTGCAGCCCGACATTGGCGAGCAGGCGATAGCCCGGCGCAACGAGGTCGAGATCGCGCGCGACCTTGCCGACGGCGCGGACGAAGCCGGCGATCTCCGCGTCCGACGCCTTGGCGCTGAAATCGTCCCACGACACATAGGGCCCGCGCGGGATCACCAGGACATGGATCGGCGCCTGCGGGTTGATGTCATGGAAGGCGACTGCCCATTCGTCTTCGTACACGCGCTTCGACGGGATCTCGTCGCGCAGGATCTTCGCGAAGATGTTCTGGTCGTCATAGGGTTGGGTGGCGTCGATCGGCATCAGCGGCTCCGATTGGCTTTTTCGGTGAGTCCAGAGGTGCCCGTCCGCCGCGCCAGCTCGTTGCGCACGTCATTGAGGCACAGGCCGGAATCCGCGAGCAGGACGAGCAAATGATAGACCAGGTCGGCGGCCTCGCCGGTCAGTTCCTTCTTGTCCTTGCGCATCGCCGCGATGACGGTCTCGACCGCTTCCTCGCCGACCTTTTGCGCGATCTTGGCGCGGCCGGCCACGAACAGCGAGGCGGTATACGAACTGGAGGCGCTCTCGCCCTTGCGCGAGTGGATCAGCGCGTCGAGCGCATCGAGCGGATCGTTGGTCATCGCGCGAGCGCTGCCTGTCCGCGCCGCCGCCGTCAATCCTTTGGCGTGGCCGCCGTCGTGTCGGCCGGTTTGGCGAAGCGCTTGCGAAGTGCCCGACGCGCCAGCCAGACGCCAGCAACCGCCATGCCGAACAAGGCGATGTCGGACAGTTCGGGCATGCTGCGCGTATGGATCACCCCGCTATGCGGCGACACCGAGGCGAGCGCAGGTGTTGCGAACAGGAGCGGCGGCAGGGCGAGGGCGTAACGCATTCTGTGGGCGTAATACCGCGAGCCTCTTAACTTTCCGTCATGTCGGGTTCGCCCCGGCATCCAACGCGCAACAACGGCTGGATTCCATTGTGGAACCTTGGACCCCGGAACAAGTCCGGGGTGACGTTGTAGCTAGGCTAGCGGTTTGCGCACCGGGATGCCCGCCGCAGCCAGCGCGCGGTGCGCGTCCGCTATGCTCGCCTCACCAAAATGGAAAATACTAGCGGCGAGCACCGCGCTGGCATGGCCGTCGCGGATACCGGCGACGAGATCGTCGAGTCCGCCGACGCCGCCCGAGGCGACCACCGGCACGCTCACCTGGTCGGCGATCGTGCGGATGAGCTCGAGGTCGTAGCCGCTGCGCGTGCCGTCGCGGTCCATGCTGGTGATCAGCAATTCGCCCGCGCCGAGTTCGGCCAAGCGCAGGGCATGCGCGATCGCGTCGATTCCGGTCGGCTTGCGGCCGCCGTGGGTGAAGACTTCCCAACCATCCGCCGTGCGCCGCGCATCGACCGAGGCGACGCAGCATTGGCTGCCGAAGCGCTCTGCGATGTCGCTGACGAGTTCGGGCCGCGCCACGGCGGCGGAATTGACCGCGACCTTGTCGGCACCGGCGAGCAACAAGGCGCGTGCGTCCTCGGCCGAGCGCACGCCGCCGCCGACGGTCAGTGGCATGAAGCAGACTTCGGCGGTCCGCCGCACGACGTCGAGGATGGTGCCGCGCGCTTCGTGGCTGGCGGTGATGTCGAGGAAGCAGAGCTCGTCGGCACCGGCCGCGTCATAGGCTTGCGCCTGCTCGACCGGATCACCGGCGTCGCGCAGGTCGACGAAATTGACGCCCTTGACCACGCGGCCATTGGCGACGTCAAGACACGGGATGACCCGGGCGCGAACGGTCATGATTCCCTCTCCCATTGGGAGAGGGAGGGAGCCGCGAAGCGGCGGAAGGGTGAGGGCAGATGGGGACGCGTGACGCTGCCCTCACCCTCCCACTCGGCTGCGCCGAGCGGGCCCCTCCCTCTCCCAAGGGGAGAGGGGACTCTCACGCCGCTTTCGCCACCGATATCGCCGTCGCGAGGTCGAGCCGGCCGTCGTACAGCGCGCGGCCGGTGATGACCCCCTCGATCCCGTCGCGGGCGTGGAGCGCCAGGATGTGGATGTCGGCGATGCCGCCGACACCGCCCGAGGCGATCACCGGAATGTCGACCGCGCGCGCGAGATCGACCGTCGCCTGGACGTTGCAACCCTTCAGCAGGCCATCGCGTCCGACATCGGTGAACAGCAAGGCGGCGACCCCGGCATCCTCGAACCGGCGTGCCATATCCTCGACCAACACGTCCGAGACGTCTGCCCAGCCGCGAGTCGCGACCATGCCGTCCCTGGCGTCGACCGCGACCACGATGCCGCCCGGGAAATCGCGCGCGGCCTCGCGCACCAATTGAGGATTGTCGAGCGCTGCAGTGCCGATCACCAATCGCGAGACGCCGACGTCGAACCATGATTCGATCGCCGCGCGGTCGCGGATCCCTCCGCCCAATTGGACATGGCCCGGGAAAGCGGCGACCACCGCGCGGACGACATCGCCATTGACCGATTTGCCCGCGAACGCGCCGTCGAGGTCGACCATATGGAGATGCTGCGATCCGGCTTCCGCGAATGCCAGGGCCTGGGCGACGGGATCGTCGCCATAGATCGTAGCGCGGTCCATATCGCCTTCGGACAAGCGCACGACGTTACCGCCCTTGAGGTCAATGGCGGGGAAGATGATGAGGCTCACTGAAATTCCTCCCCGGCACGGGGAGGGGGACCGCGACGCGAAGCGGCGTGGTGGAGGGGGCCCAGCCCCAAGCAATGCACGTGCGGAGGGCCCCCTCCACCACCGCCTTCGCCGGCGGTCCCCCTCCCCGTGCCGGGGAGGATTTTTATGGCCGCCATTCTAGGAACCTTTCCAGCAACGCTAACCCATAGCGCTGGCTCTTTTCCGGGTGGAATTGCACGCCCGCCATATTGTCGCGCGCGATCGCGGCGACGACCGGACCGGCATGGTCGGTCGTCGCGACAACGTCTTCGCCCTCGAAGGCGTAGCTGTGCAAAAAATAAGCCTCGCCCGCTTCGATCAGCGGGTGCGGAACGGTGGGCCGCACGTCGTTCCAGCCCATATGCGGTACCTTGGCGGCAGGGTCGGTCGGCGTCAGCAGGCGAATGCGGCCCTTGATCCAGCCGAGCCCCTCGTGATCGCCCATTTCCTCGCCGACGTCCGCCATCAACTGCATGCCGACGCAGATACCTAGGAACGGCGCGCCGTCGCGCCGCACGCGCTGGTCGAGCGCCTCGATCATGCCGTGGACGGCGCGCAACGCCGCCGCGCAGGCGCCGAACGCGCCGACGCCGGGAAGGACGATGCGATCGGCACCACGCACCAGCTTGGGATCGGCGGTGACCGCGACGTCCCGCGCGCCTGCTGCCTTCAGCGCGTTGGCGACCGAATGCAGGTTGCCCGCGCCGTAATCGATCAGTGCGAGCGTCACGCGAACAGGGGAGCGACCGCGTCGGCCGCCCAACTCGCATTGAATTCGATCACCTCGATCGTCGCGGCACCTTCGGTCACGAACGGGTCGCTCGCCGCGAGCGCTTCTACTTCCGGCTTGTGGCCGCGGCAGACGATCACGCCGCCGGTGCGCGGGTTGCGGCGTCCCGAAAGCAGAAATAGGCCCTCGGCATAACCACGCTCGAGCCAGTCGATATGCGGTTTCATATGCCGGTCGACCTCGTCGAGCGCGACGACGTAGGTGATCAGGATCAGGCAGACCGGCGCGTCGGCGTGCGTTGCGGGCATCACAACGTCCCCTTGGTCGAGGGAATCGCATCGGCCTTGCGCGGATCGATCTCGACCGCTTCGCGCAACGCGCGAGCGAGGCCCTTGAACGCGGCTTCGGCGATGTGATGATTGTTCGAGCCGTAGAGCGTCTCGATGTGGAGCGTGATCCCGGCGGTCTGCGCGAACGAGTGGAAGAAATGCTCGAACATCTCGGTGTCCATCTCGCCGAGGCGCTTTTGCGAGAATTCGGTCTTCCATACGAGGAACGGACGCCCCGAAATATCGAGCGCGACGCGCGTCAGCGTCTCGTCCATCGGCGACAGCGCGTCGGCATAACGCCGGATGCCGCGCTTTTCGCCCAGCGCCTTGTTGATCGCCTCACCGATCGCGAGCCCGGTATCCTCGACCGTGTGATGCTGGTCGATATGGAGGTCGCCCACGGTCTTGACCTCGAGGTCGATCAGCGAATGGCGCGACAATTGTTCGAGCATATGATCGAAGAACCCGATGCCCGTCGACACGGCATAGCTGCCGGTCCCGTCGAGATTGACGGCGACGTCGATCGACGTTTCGCTCGTCTTGCGGCTGATCGTCGCGGTGCGCATCGCGCCCCCATATGGGTGTGTTGCACGTCATGCAATCTTGACCCGACGCTCGCATCGGCTACCCAAGGCATATGAGTGATGGACTGCCCGATAGCCTGATTCCGTATGATGAGATCGTGCAAGAGGCCTTGCGCGCCGTGGTCGGCCGCGTGCTGGGCTCGGTCGCGGCCGGCGGCGGGCTGCCCGGCGAGCACCATTTCTACATCACGTTCAAGACCCAGGCGCCGGGAGTGAGCATCCCCGAACGGCTGATCGAACGGTTCCCGGACGAGATGACGATCGTTCTGCAGAACCGCTATTGGGACCTGACGGTCGACGACGAGCGATTCTCGGTCGGGCTGAGTTTCAACCAGGTACCGTCGAAGCTCGAAATTCCCTATTCGGCGATCACCGGCTTTCACGATCCGGCGGTCAATTTCGAACTGCGCTTCCAGGCGCAGGAAGGGCCGGAAGGTCCCGAACCGCATGACGAGGCCGAAAACGATCATGTCGAGCGCGTCGATGACGGTTCGAACGTCGTGAGCGTCGATTTCAAGCGAAAGAAGTAAGCCGGAGCGAGCCGCGCAAGCTGCGCGGCGGTCAGCTATGGGTGACGCGAACGGCCGGCCGGCGCGGCAAAGCCGCGTCCGACGTCACGGGACTTGCTCCCGTGACGGCCAGACCGGTCAAAGCAATCGAGCCTCCTGCCGAACTACGTAGCGGCGCGGCTCAATCGACTCGCTGGCTAGGTCGCCAGCGCGAGACGCGATCCGCGTTCGGCATCTCGACCATTTCCCCCGGCGTAACCTCGACCCCCGCCCACAGCCGCTCGATGACGTCGCGGTCGAGCTTATCGCTCTCCTGCAGCATATGCGCACACAATGCCGGCCAGTCATGCGCCCCCCAATCGGCGGGATTCTCCTGGCGAACGACGGTCTTGCACGCGTCGTCATCCGTCAGAACGATATCGCGCGGATCGACCAGGCCGTTCGCGGCAGTGTCGTAGAAGACACGCAGCCGCGGGCGGCTGGCGCGGCGGCCATTGGACAGCACGATCGCCAGGCGCTGCGAGCGCAGGCGGACGACCATGCCGACCGGGAACACCGCAATGCTCTGGTAGAATGTGAACAGCAGGTCGCGATCGAACTGTCCGTTCCAGCCATGCATCGCGGTCACCGCCTCTATCGGCGACCAGGACTCCTTGTACGCGCGGTCCGACGTCAGCGCGTCATAGACGTCGCAGATCGCGCCCATCCGCGCTGCCAGGCTGATCTCGCTGCCCTTCAGCTCGAACGGATAGCCGGTGCCGTCGATCTTTTCGTGATGATGGCGACAGACGTCCATCACGGTAGCGGGAATGGCATCGGCCCGGCCGAGAATCGCGCAGCCGCGTTCGGGATGGAGTCGCGCGATGGCGAATTCCTCGTCGGTCAACCGACCTGGCTTGTTGAGGATTTCGGACGGCACATCCATCTTGCCGATGTCGTGCAACAGTCCCGCCAGGCCGAGTTCGCGCACCATGTCGTCGGCCAGTCCAAGGTGGCGGGCGAAATTGACCATCAGCGCGCACACCGCGACCGAATGCAGATAGCTGTAATCGTCCTTCGACTTGAGCCGGACGATGCCGATCAGGGCATAGGCATTGCGTTGCACCGATTCCGAAATCTCGTCGACGACCCCGGAGACCTGGTCGGAGTCGATCGCCTTTCCCGTCCGCGCGCCCTCGAAAACGCCGCGGATGATTTCCCTGGTGCGCGCGACGATGTCGGCGGCGCGCTCGCGTTCGGCGGTGATGCCCGTGGGGATGTTGGCGACGACGGGTTCCGTGATGATGATCGGCTCCGGCTCGTCGTCGATCGGCGCGAGTCCCCGCGCGGTGTCGATCGTCACGAAGGCGATGCCCGCGTCGCGCAGGGCGGCGATCTCGCCGTCCGATCGCAACAGGAACCGGCGGCGCCAGAACGGATGGCTGAGCCACGAGCCCTCTATGGCGTGAAGAAACATGCCGGGGCGAAGCAGAGAGAGCGGGACTCGGCGCAGCATTCTCGCATAGATAATCGACAGCAGTTGACAACTTACTACTTTAGTTATGTTTTCTGCGTCCCGGATTATAGTCGCTACTCGGATCGGTCCGATCCGAAGCTCTTCTAGCCCTTTTGCGATTTCTATCGGAACGGCGCGAGCGCGGGATCGCCTCCATTTCCGGGGCCTTGTCCGGTACGCGGGTCCGCACAAGGCTTGTGCCCGGCATTCGGTGACGCCAAGTCGGGCATACTGCCTGATGAGGAGCCTGCGCGATGACCGACACCCGCACTGAAACTGATTCGATCGGCGCAATCGAGGTTCCGGCGACCGCTTATTGGGGCGCGCAGACCCAGCGATCGATCGAGAATTTCCCGTTCGGCGAGCGCGAACGGATGCCGATCGCGATCGTCCATGCGCTCGCTCTGGTGAAACAGGCGGCGGCGCGGGTGAATCGCGCGCACGGACTGGCGGCCGAGAAGGCCGACGCGATCGAGGCGGCGGCAGGGGAAGTGGTCGCGGGCAAGCTCGACGATCAGTTTCCGCTGGTCATCTGGCAGACTGGCAGCGGCACCCAGTCGAACATGAACGTCAACGAGGTGATCGCCGGCCGCGCTAACGAGATGCTGACCGGTAAGCGTGGCGGCAAGACGCCGATCCACCCCAATGACGACGTCAATATGAGCCAGTCGTCCAACGACAGCTTTCCGACCGCGCTTCATGTCGCGGCGGCGCTCGCGGCGACGCGGCGGCTGCTTCCCGCGCTCGATCGCCTCGCCGACGCGCTGCTGTCCAAGGCGCAGGCGTGGGACGATATCGTGAAGATCGGGCGGACTCATTTGCAGGACGCCACGCCGTTGACGCTGGGACAGGAGTTTTCGGGCTATTATGCGCAGCTCAAGCTGGCCCGTACACGCACCGAACCGTTTGTCATCCACGCTTTGTCGAAGCTGGCGCAAGGCGGAACCGCAGTCGGGACGGGGCTCAACGCTCCGGTCGGATTCGCCGAGGAAATCGCCGCCGAATTGTCGAAACTGACCGGCTTTGCGTTCGAGACCGCACCCAACAAATTCGAGGCGCTGGCGTCGAACGACACTTTGGTCGATTTTTCGGGACGACTGAACAGCCTGGCGGTGGCCCTGACCAAGATCGCCAACGACATCCGCCTGCTTGGATCGGGGCCGCGCTCGGGCATCGGCGAGCTGGTACTGCCGGCAAACGAGCCGGGCAGCTCGATCATGCCGGGCAAGGTCAACCCGACTCAGTGCGAGATGCTGACGATGGTAGCGGCGCAAGTGATCGGCAATCACCAGGCCGTGACGGTCGGCGGGATGCAAGGGCACCTCGAGCTCAACGTGTTCAAGCCGATGATCGGGGCCGCGGTACTTCGCTCGATCGACCTGCTAAGCGTCGGGATGGAGAGTTTTGCCGAACGGTGCGTCGAGGGAATGGAGCCCGACCGGCGCCGGATCGCCGAGTTGGTCGACCGCTCGCTGATGCTGGTCACCGCGCTCGCGCCAGAGATCGGCTACGACAATGCGGCGAAGATCGCGAAGCATGCGCATGCCGAAGGGATGACGCTGAAGGAAGCGGGGCTGGATTTGGGGCTGGTCGACGAGGCAACGTTCGACCGTGTGGTGCGGCCGGAGAAGATGGTGGGGAGGTAAACAAGAACACAGACCCTCACCCTTCCCACCGGCTTCGCCGGCGGGCCCCTTCCCTCTCCCGCATGCGGGAGAGGGAGGGAGGCGCGAAGCGCCGGAAGGGTGAGGGTCTGTCTTCTTTTACCCCTTGATCCGCGCCACCTCTGCCTCGAGCTTGTTCAACGTCGTGCGCCAGCCTTCGGGCGCGCCGCCGACCATCGCCTTGGCCGCCTCGTCGTAGATTTCATATTCTTGGCGCACCGACATCAGCGAGCCGTCGCCATCGTCGGTGAAGGTCACGAAGGTCCGCACCGCGAACGGGGCGTTGCCGCTGTCGTCGACATGCGCGCCCGCCTCGAACGACAAGCTTTCATTCTCGACCACGTCGATGAAGCGGCCGTGGTTCCAGAATTTCTGGCCGTCGGGCGCCTGCATGCAGAGGTCGAAGCGGCCGCCGGGGCGGCATTCGATCACCGCTTCGGGCGTGGTGAAATGTTCGGGGCTGAACCAGTTCTTCATGTGCTCGGCGGTGGTCCAGGCCTGGAACACGATGGCGCGCGGCGCATCGAAATGGCGCTCGATCACGAGCGGTTCCGGACGGATGATCGTCTTCTCGGTCATTTCTGCTGTCCTTTCAGGGTGTTGATATAGTCTTCCAGCTTATCGAGCCGGCCTTCCCACTCGCTGCGGCAAGCGGCGGTCCAGCGTTCGACCAGGCCGAAAGTCTCGGTATCGATGCGGCAGGTGCGGACCCGCCCGGCCTTGTGCGACCGGACCAGCCCGGATTCCTCGAGCACCGCGAGGTGCTGCATGACGGCGGGAAGCGACATGGCGAAGGGGGACGCCAGTTCGCTCACCGACATCGGCCGAAGCGCGAGTCTTTCCACCATCGCCCGCCGCGTGGAATCGGCGAGGGCGTGGAAAACGCGATCGAGAGAAGGTGATTCGTTAAGCATGTGCTTAAGTATTCCCAGACAAACACTTTAGCAAGTACTTTAGTGTTTACGGACGCATTTTTTCCGTCACCCCAGCGAAAGCTGGGGTCTCAGGCGAAGGCGCACTGCCGCTTGAGATCCCAGCTTTCGCTGGGATGACGCGTGGTGGGAACCTTCTGCGCGCTCCGGCTTTCCGTCTTAGCTATTTCAGGGAGATACTGCGTGATCGGAGACCTTATCGCTGCCGCCATCGGCCGTAACATCGATCAGCGCGACGGCGAGGGCGGAACGATGGGTGCACTTGTCGGCGTCGCGACATGGGAGGTAGCCAAACGAGTCGTTCCCGCCGCGATCGTGCTCGGCGGCGCGGCGCTTGGCGCGCGCTATCTGGCACGCAAGTTCCGGAACGAGCCCGCCAGCGCTTGACGCACCCCCTGCGCGCACGCCAGTAGCGCGCATGGTCGATCACCGTTCCTCGCAGCCGCCGGGCTTCAAGCGCCGTGGCCTGATGTTCGTACTGTCCTCGCCATCGGGCGCAGGCAAGTCGACCATCGCCAACCGGCTGCTCGCCGAAGAGGACGGCCGGCTCAAGATGTCGATCTCCTATACGACCCGGCCGATGCGGCCGGGCGAGCAGGAGGGGCGCGAATATCATTTCGTCGACACCGAGACGTTCAAGACGATGGTCGACGACGACGCGTTCCTCGAATGGGCGCGCGTGTTCGACCAGCGTTACGGCACGCCGCGCGAGACCGTGTTCAAGGATCTTGAGGCCGGGCAGGACATCTTGTTCGACATCGACTGGCAGGGCGCGCAGCAATTGTTCCAGCTCGCCGGCGGGGACGTCGTCCGCGTGTTCATCCTGCCGCCGGGCCTGAAGACGCTGCGCGAGCGGCTCGAGGGGCGCAATACCGACAGCAAGGACATCATCGACCGCCGCATGGAACGTGCCCAGGCCGAGGTCAGCCACTGGGACGGTTATGATTATGTCCTGGTCAACGACGATCTTGATGATTGCTTCGCTTGCGTTCAGACGATCCTGACTGCCGAACGGTTGAAGCGCTCGCGCCAGCGCGGACTGATCGGGTTCATTCGGAAACTGCCGGATAATTGAGCGCTACGGTGCTCCTGCTTTCGTAGGAGCACGACGCAATTACGCGACCAGGCTCAGGAATCGCGCTGCCGCCTCGAACTCGCGCTGGTGGGCTTCGCGCGTTTTCACCGCCAGATCGTCCTCGCCCCATTGCTCGGCCTGCCAGTCTTCGTCGAGATTGGCGGCGGTCCAGACGGCGTCAGCCTCCATCGCACGCTCCGCGAGCGCTAGCGCCAGCACCAAAGACCCGGTGATCGTCACGATCGGCGACAGCGGCGCAAGCTCGAACGCCGGCCGCGCGGCGATCGCCGCGCCGAGCCGCTCGATGGTCGCCTCGGGCTGGGGTCGATGCATCACGCCAGTGACGATCTCGAAATGGACGTCATACCGGTCGCGCGCCCAATCGAGCGGCGGATTCCACATGGCCGCCTGGCGGGCGGCCAGATCGGGCGGGCTGTCGGCGCGGTAACACAGCAGGTCGCTCTCGCCATAAGCGGCAAGGCCGGCGGCGAACGCGGCGGGATCGGGCGCGATACGGTCGATCGCGGCATTGGCCAGGCCGGTCAGCGGCATCGCGCGCGGATCGATATCGTCGGTGACGGTGCGCCATTCGTCGGCGACCGCTTCGGCCAGGGCGGCGGTCGGCAGCAACAGCGGTACGCGGCCGGGCGTGCGCACCGGCCGGTCGTCGAGCCGCACGCCGAGTTCGGCGTCGACCGTCACGTCCTTCCAGAACCGTTTCATCGCCGCGTCTTGGTCGTCCGCTTGGGCGCCTCTTCGGGCGTGCGCCAACGATGGGCGAGCGAGGCGGGAACCGCCCAGGACATGTAGAGCGCCGACAGCACGATCGCCACGCCCAGCACTTTGGGCGGCCAGGTTGGCGCGCGCCCGATCAGGATGACCGCGAACACCGCGCCGGCGATCGCGAGCAGGCGAATGGTGGTAATGATCAACCAGCGGTTGCGGGACTGGACTGCGGAATCGTTCATCATGCCTCCAGATGATGCGGCAGGTCGGCGACTGCAAGCGCCACGCCATGCGCGCCTGCGGCGACGAGTTCCTCGGCGGGATGATAGCCCCAGGCGACTCCCACCGCGCGGACCCCGGCATTGACCGCCATCAATATGTCGAAGCTGGTGTCGCCGATCATCACCGTGCGCGCCGGGTCTGCGCCAGCTTCCGCGATCGCCGCCGCGATCATCGACGGGTGCGGCTTGGAGGGGTGGCGGTCGGCGGTCTGTAGCGTGACGAAATGGTGCTTCAGGCCATGCGCGGTCAGGATATGGTCGAGCCCGCGATCGGATTTGCCGGTGGCGACGCCCAGCATCCAGCCGTCGCCGGCGAGTTGCTCGACGATCGCATCGATGCCGTCGAACAACGGCTCATCGGCGAGCGCGCCACTTGTCCGCATCGCGAAGAATTTGTCCTTGTAAGCCTGGGCCAGCCGGCGGTGATCGACATTGGTGGCCTCGGGCAGCAGCGCCTGCATCGCCTCGACCAGGCTAAGGCCGACGATGCGGCGGATGCGGTCGCGCGACGGCACCTCGACCCGCGCCTCGGTCAGCGCCTCTTCCACCGCGCGGCAGATATTGGCCTGGCTGTCGACCAATGTCCCGTCGCAGTCGAAGATCGCCAGTCTGGTCGGGTCGCTCATCCGTTGCGCATCCAGTGCGCGATGCCGCGCCGTCCCGACGCCTCGACGCCGTCGGCGGCCGATAGCCGCGCCGCTTCTGGCTTGTTCTGGCCCAGCTTCAGCGTGCCGCGCCAGGCGGCAACCTCCAGCCGGAAGCCGACGATCGCACTCGTCATCTTGTCGAAGATGGCCGGATCCATCTTGCTGCGCGTCCATGGCGTCTTGTCGAGCCGGCCTTCCTGTTGAGCGGTCAGTTGGTCGACCTGCGCGATCAGCGCGTCATGTTCCATCCGGCGCATGGTGCCTTCGAGCTCGACCGCGACATAATTCCATGTCGGCACCTGATTGTTATCCAGGCCGTACCAATCGGGGCTGACATAGCCGTCCGGGCCTTGCGCCACGAACAACGCGGTCGCGCCATCGAGATGGCGAACGATGCCGTTGCCGCGCGCGAGGTGGAGACCGAGCGTGCTATCGTCGAGCCACACGATCGGCACATGCGCGACGCGCGGGCCGTCGGGCGTAGCGCAGAACAATGCACCGAAGCCGAGCTCGGTGACCAATGCGCGCATCGCGTCGCGATCTTCCCAGCGGAACGCGGCATTGGGATGCATCAGCGGCCCCTGCGAGGCGGGCCCTTGGGGCTTGCAGACTTAGGACCCGAAGACGGAGGGCCGGAAGACTTGCGACTTCCGGGCTTGGGACCTGCCGATCTGGAACCCGCAGGCTTGCCGTTCGGCGTCTTGGGGCCTGCGGTCTTGGCACCAGCAGGCTTGGGACGCGATCCAGACTTGCGCGGCTCGACAGCGGCACCCCGGCTGCGGCGCTCGCCCTTGCGTTCCTTGCGCACCGTTTTGGCGTGCGCTTTTGCCCAGGCCTTTTTCGCCTGTTTGGTCGGCGGGGCCGGTTCGTCGAGCGGCATCATGTTGCCCGCCATCTGGTCGAAGCCCAGCCCGGCCAGGCTTTCCGCGAAATGGGTCGGCAATTCGGCCTCGACGTCGATCTTGCCGCCATCGGGATGGTCGACCGAGATGCGTCGCGAATGTAGGTGCATCTTGCGGCTGATCCCGCCGGTAAGGAAGGCTTCGGGGCCGCCATATTTGCCGTCGCCGACGATCGGATGGCCGATCGCCGCCATGTGCACGCGCAACTGATGCGTGCGGCCGGTGAAGGGCTGCAATTCGACCCAGGCGGCGCGGTTGCCGGCGCGCTCGATCACGCGATAGCGCGATCGGGCGGGCTGGCCCTCCGCCTCGTCGACATGCATCTTCTCGCCGCCGGTACCCGGCTGCTTGGCGATCGGCAGTTCGATCATGCCGTCCTCGATCGAGGGGACGCCGACGACCAGCGCCCAATAGACTTTCTTGGCGGTGCGGCCCGAAAAGGCCTTGGCGAAGAAGGCCGCGGCGCGCGAGGTGCGGGCGACGAGCAGGGCGCCCGACGTGTCCTTGTCGAGTCGGTGGACCAGCTTGGGCCGCCCTTCATTGTCGAACTGCAGCGCGTCGAGCAGGCCGTCGACATGCTGGAGGGTCTTGGTGCCGCCTTGCGTCGCCAGCCCAGGCGGCTTGTTGAGCACGAAGGCCTGGGCGTCCTGGTGGATCACCAATTCGCGCGCGAAGGCGATCTCATCATCGGTGAGGGGAGGGCGTTCGCGCTTCGGCTTGCCGGCGACGGGGACCGGCTCCGGCGGCGGGAAGCGCAACGTCTGGCCCGCCGCGATGCGGTCGCCCGGCGCCGCGCGCGCGCCATCGACGCGCAACTGGCCGGTACGCGCCCATTTGGCGACGGTGGTGAAGCTGGTGTCGGGCAGATGCCGCTTGAACCAGCGATCGAGCCGGATGTCGTCGTCATCGGGCGCGACGATGAAAGTGCGGATCTCGCTCATGCCACTGCCCGAATGAGATGCAGCCCGGCGAACAGCGCGAGGATCGAGCCGATCGCCGAGACCAGGACATACACGATCGCGATGCCCAATTGGCCGCGCTCGATCATCAGCACGGTGTCGAGCGAGAAGGAGGAGAAGGTGGTGAAGCCGCCAAGCACCCCAACACCGAGCAGCAAGCGTGTATGTTCGCTGCCGCCGGCGCGCGCGAGGATTCCGGCTAGCACGCCCATCAGAAACCCGCCGATCAGGTTCACGGCGAGCGTGCCCCAAGGGTAATCGGGACCGAACCAGCCGAGCGTCAGCTTGCCGACGAGGAAGCGCGCCGCGCTGCCCAGGGCACCGCCCGCCATGACGAGAAGGAAATTCATTCGCCGCCTGTAGCCGCACGCGGGCAGATGAACAAATGCGGGGTTGGAGAACTGAGAAATGGGGCGACGTTACTCTCCCCTCCCGCTTGCGGGAGGGGCTGGGGGAGGGCCTGTGATAAGTCCGCCAGTTGACACGCCCTCCCCTAACCCCTCCCGCAGGCGGGAGGGGAATTTGAGCATCGAAGGAAGTAGCCTGGAGGCTCGGTGGGCCCCGGACTGCGCCGGGACGATCGCCGCTCTGCGGCGATCGGTTTTCAGCATCGACGCGAACGGCGACCCTTGCTGTCCGTTATCGGGAGGGGCGGGCTCGCGTCGATGCTGAAGCGGCTAGAAGAGATGAGAACCCGATCAGTTCCCGTTATTTGCGACTAAATCGACTTCGGTCCTGCCGTCGCCGCGCTTTTCGACATAAATGACATAGGCGCCGCCGTCCTTGCCTCGGACGCCGCCCAGGACGTGCTGCCCGCCATCGGCCTGATGTTCGGCCGAATAACCGGCGGCGGTGACGCGGCCATAATAGAAATCGATCACGCTCTGGACCGAGGCGCCGGTCGAGAAGCTGACGACGCGGAGCGCGCAGCCATTGCCGGCGACACCTGCCGCCTCGTCGACGCGGGCGTCGGGATAGAGCGGGATGTCAGCGGGCAGGCGCTGCACCCAGGCGGTCGAATATTGAAGGCCGCGCGCGCAGCCCGATGTGCGCTTGTCGGCCTGGCGTTGCGCCAGCGCGCCGAGCGTCACGGAATCGCGCTTCACCTTGCATTGCGGACAATCGCCGGCCGGGGCGGGTGCCGGCTTGCTGCCGCCGCTCGAAGATCCGGTGCCGTCGGCGATGGTGGTGCCGTCGGTCTTGGACGGCGCCACCGAATCGGGCGGCGTCGCCCCCGAATAAGGCTGTTGCGGCGGACGAACGGCGTCGTTGTTGGCCTGACCGGTCAGCGCGGGGTCGACCATGATCTGGTCCTGGAGCGCGCTCATCATCGCCGGGTCGCGGCTGTTGCCCGTCGTATTGCCGGCCAGTTCCGCATCGAGCGAATCGATATTGCTGTCGGCGGGCGGCTTCGATCCGCACGCCGCGAGGACGAGCGGGGCGAGCGCCCAGGCCAGGTTGCGAAAGGTGATGGTCACCCAAAAAACTCCGATCGGTTCGGGGTTCGCCATGCGCCCGGAATGGTTAAGAAACGGCCCATGATATCGACATTGGTCTTGCGCCTTTAGTGTATTGCCCACATATAACGCGTCATGTTCAACGTGCTCTCGATCGTCATCGGCGTGATCCTGCTGGTCGTCACGCTCGTCGCCTTAGTCCCGTTCCTGGGCTGGCTGAACTGGCTCGGGCTGATGATCGGGGTGGTCGGACTGCTGTTCGGTGCGCTGTCGAAGAACAAGGCTGGCCTCACCCTGAACCTTGTCCTGATGGCGATTGCCGCGTTCCGCCTGTTCCTGGGCGGCGGCATCCTGTAAGAGAGTCCCCGCGCGCCCGTCCGCCAAGAGGCGGGAAGCAATAGGGGACGTCTAAATGCGCTACCAATATGGGGTGGCCATCGCGCTGCTGGGGCTCGCTGCCCCGGCCTATGCCGATGCCCTGGATTTCATACTGACCAACAATACCGGCAAGGAAATCACGCTGGTCGAACTTTCGCCTTTGGGGGCCAATCAATGGCAGCCCAACAAGGTCGATGAGGGTGAGAAGCCCAAGAACATCAAGATCGGCGGCCGCGCCACGATCCATTTCGACAAGACCGGCACCCAGTGCAAATGGGAGATCAAGGTCACGTTCGTCGACAAGAGCGTGACGACATTTCCGGCAGTCAACGTCTGCGACGATTCGTTCGTGACATTGAGCTTCAAGGGCACGACGCCGGCGTCGAGCGGAAGCTGATGCGAAAACGAGGGCCCGGCTTGCCGCCGGACCCTCGCCTGCCTCACCTGTACGATCGGCTTTTTTAACGGCAGACCACGCGACCGCGGTCGATCGATGAACCGAGCGCCGCACCACCCGCGACGCCAAGCAGGGTGCCGAATGTCGCCGATCGGCCGCGGGACAAGGCATTGCCGAGCAGTCCACCCAGCGCCGCGCCGGCGATCAATCCGGTCGTGCCGTCGGACCGGCGGCAGTAATAGCGGCCGTCATTGCCGCGATAGACGCGGTCGTTGCGGCTCAGGCGATAGGGGCGATAATAGCGGCCGTCGCGATAATAACGGTCGGCATAATAATAACGCTGGCCTGGCTCGGCGCGGTTCCAGTCGTACGACCGATACCGGCGCCAGTCGCGCGTGTCCTTGCGATAGTCCTTGCGTGCGTCCCGGATCTCGCGATTGCGTTCGCGATTGGCGCGCTGAACGTCGCGCCAGTTATCGGCGTGGCGCAGGTCCTTGCGGTAATCCTTGTTGGCATCGCGAACCTCGTCGCGATACTCCTTACGCGCGTGGTAGGGATTGTCCTGAGCCATCGCCGCGATCGGGGCGATCGTCACACTGCCGGCCAAGGCGGCCATGATCAGCCGTCGCATCATTCATTCTCCCGTTGTTTGGGTGCAGTAAGAACAAACCGCATCGCGGGGAGGTTTCGTGAACGTGAAACTACCTCACGTTCATCGCAGCGACAGTTGGGCGCTCAGCCGTTGAGCGTATGGGTCAGCGTGATCTCGGCGTTGAGCACCTTGGACACCGGGCAATTGGCCTTGGCATCGGCGGCGATGCGCTCGAACTGCGCGCTGTCGATCCCCTCAATATGCGCGGCGAGCGTCAGATCGGACCGCGTGATCGCGAAACCTTCGCCCTGTTTGTCGAGCGTCACTTTCGCGCTGGTCTCGAGCGTGCCGTCGGTAAAACCTTCGCGGGCGAGCGCGAAGCTGAGCGCCATGGTGAAGCAGCTGGCATGTGCCGCCGCGATCAATTCTTCGGGATTGGTGCCGGGCTCGTCGCCAAAGCGCGTGTTGAACCCGTACTTCTGGTCGCTGAGGACGCCCGATTGGGTGGAGACGTGACCGACGCCGTCCTTGCCGAAGCCTTCATATTTTGCCGATCCGCTACGTGTGGGCATAGTGACTTTCCCTCATAGAAGAAGGGCGCGGTCCTTGCGGACCGCGCCCCGTTTAGTCGTAGACCTTAGCGGCAGCGGCGCTTTGCCGTGATCGTCCGGTCGATCGCTCGGCCGCCGAACACGCCGGCCACCGCGCCAACGCCGGTGCCCAGCAGCTTATCGCCGCGACCAGCAACGCCATTACCGATCAGCGCGCCGGTTATGCCGCCGACCACCATCCCGGTCGTGCCGTTCGATCGGCGGCAATAGGTACGGCCGTCGCGACCGCGCCATTCGCGATAATGGCTGCTGCTATAATGCTTCCGGGCGTCCGCCGGGCTGGTCGGAATGATCACGGTGGTAGCGAACATGGAGGCGGCGCTCAAAGCGAGCAGGACTTTACGCATATAGTTTTCCCTTGCGATTGTGATTCAATGCCGGGTGCGTAACGTTCCCGCGGCCAAAGGGTTGCATGGCGTGCGGAATCCGGGACGAAGCGAGCCCGCGAAACTTTGTTTCAACGCTGCCCCAATCTGTGCACGTTATCCACGTTATCCACAGCCTCGGATAGGTGTTTCATGCTTGGTGCGACTCGGCTTTGGTGACAGCATGATGACATCAGGAACGAGAGCGGTTCACCGAGAAATCGGACGAAAGTTCAAGAACTTGATCTTCGAAATGTGCGTCCGGCCCGCTAGGGAAGGAAGGCGGTTTCGAGGTAGGGACGGCAGCGCTGCTGCGTCCGAATGGAGCGCGTAAGCGTGACGGCCGGACTATGCATCTGACGGACCGAACGCGATCGGAAAGCTTTCGGGCGGAACGGACGCGGGTCGCGGCGGAACGCCGTTCATCGAACCGGGCAACCGGCGAAATGAAGGGGCATCGTAGCGACGCAGCGAGGATAGGATGCTTCGGCAGAGGATCTTCGTAGGCCGCCGGTGGCCGGGTTGCTGAGACTCTTCGGATGATCGCGCCCGGCCCCGACGACCGAGCCGGAAAACTCTGGTGGGTCTTCGGACTAAACCGAGCGGAACGGAGCGATGCCAGGGCAGCTTTCGGGCCGGCCGGGTAGAGCAAACCGCGATGGACGAAATACTTTTGGGTAGTTCGACCGGAACGGTGCCGAGCGAGGACCGTCGCAAGACGATCAGAGCGAAGCGAAACGCGAGATTCCAGGGACTTTCGGGTCCGCGGGGTGGAGCGATCCGCGAAGGAAGAAGTGTCTTCGGACAGTTCGACCGGAACGGTGCGAAGCGAGGAAAGTCGCAAGACGATCCGAACGGAGCAAAGCGCGAAACCTGGCGCCGTCTTCGGACAGCACGGGCGTAGCGAGCCGCCGAAACCAGAAAGCGCGGTCAGGTCGCAAGACGTGACGAGCGGATCGAAGTCCGGCGACAGGGGAGTCGGTGGCAACACCGGCTCCCCAATTGCGTTTGGGGAGCGCTTGTCGCGTTGGCATCGTTGCGCCATTGTCGGTTATGACCGTTCCGCCCGTCATCGAGCCTATCCTAGAGCGCTGCTATCAAGCGTTCGCCGCCGTTGAGCGACCAACAAGGATGGACTTTTCTCCGTACAAATCGCCCGAAATTGCCGAACGCGCGTTGTCGCGACCTTGCCGCGAATTGGACGACGACGATATCGGTCCCTATGCGGGTAGCGCCACGCTGACGGTGGGCGGTCCTGACGACTATAAATATTTCCTGCCTCGTATCCTCGAATTAAGCGTAACGAGCGGCGCCTGGATCGGTGCAGACCCTCCGATCGTTGCCGACCATCTGGTCAGGGCGGATTGGCACAAGTGGTCAACCGAACAGCAATCCGCGGTCCAGCATTTTTTCGATGAAGCCTATGGTTGGTCGGTCGGGGCGCCGGTCGACAGCGTCGCGCCCGCCCATCTCTGGTTATGTGGCAACCTATTGCTCGATAAGGAGCCTTCGGGCCTTCTCTCCATCTGGCGCGGCAACGACTCTCCGGAGGCGGCGTATCGTCTTGCCGAGTTCCGGTCGAGCTCGGCCGATTCTTTGAAACGGAATGAGCGACCCCCATTCTGGGCAGACTTATCGGCAAGGAGTTGGGAGGCGGTAGTGACGTGGTTGCTCGACCCGGCGACCAAGCAGCAGATCGAAGCGGCTCTTGCCCACGTTGCCGACGAGGATCGATGGGTGCTGGACCAGACGCTCGACCTGATCGCATCCGAAATGCGCCAATGATAGCGCGATGCTGATAGTTTCGGTCGGTAGGACATAGGGCCGCTGCATGCTTCCTCACACACCCGAATGGCTCCCGGCGATCGCGCCCTGGCTCGATCTCGCCGGGCTCGTCGTATTCGCCGCATCTGGCGCGCTCGCAGCGGCACGGCGTGGGCAGACGATGGTCACGCTATGCTTTTTCGCGCTGGTTACCGGTGTAGGCGGCGGGACGGTGCGCGATTTGTTGATCGGGGCGCCGGTCTTCTGGATCCATGACAGCCGCGCCGCCGCCGCTTGCCTGGTGGTTGCGTTCGCGGTGTGGTTGACGCCGGTCGCGTGGTGGCGCGGCCAGGCGCTCGATTGGTTCGACGCGATCGGGCTCGCCGCTTATGCCGTGTTCGGCGCGGCCAAGGCGATCGGGTTCGGCGTGCCCCCGGTGCCGGCGGCGTTGATGGGCGTGGTCACGGCATGCGTCGGCGGGATCATCCGCGACGTGCTGGCGGGCGAACCGTCAATCATCATGCGGCCGGAAATCTACGTCACGGCGGCGGCGCTGGCGTCGGGTTCCTATGTCGCCCTGGGGCTACTCGGCGTCCCGCTGCCGATTTCGGCAGCGGTTGGCGCCTTGGCGGGGTTCGGGCTGCGCGCGGCGGCACTTCGCTGGAAGCTGGCGCTGCCGGCTTATCGAAAGGGAGGGGCGGCATAGGATGCCGATCAGCGATAGCGCGGCGGTTGAGGACGCCGCCGGTGGTTTCAAGTGATGACCGAACAGGGGCCGATAATTGTCGCCTGGGCAGGCGTGGCCCTGTTTGCGGGAATTATAATATGGGGCTTGGCAACCGGACGGATGCCGGCACGCTTCGGTTATTTCAGGGAAGCAGATCAACCCATCGCATTCTGGTCGACATGCTTGCTTTGGGGAATTTGCTGCGCGCTCTTTCTAGTGATCGCGGTGGCCCTCCTGATTTAACCCCGGATCAGGCCGACCTCGCTGAACGGCTTGGGTTCGACCGGCGGGATCGTCGCGTCGTTGAGCTCACGCTGCCAGAAACCGATGTCGATCCAGCGGCCGTGCTTGAACCCGAGTTCGCGCAAGACGCCCTGGCGACGGAAGCCCGCGGCCTCGTGCAGGCCGATAGAATAATCGTTGGGCAGCGAGATCACGCTGATCGCCTGGACGAATCCCTGGGCGCGCAGCGTGTTGATCAGCGCCGGGTAGAGCAGCCGTCCCACGCCCTGTCCCTGCACAGGGCCGGAGACGTAGATCGAGGTTTCGACGACATAGCGATAGGCCGGGCGCTCGCGGAACCTGGTGGCATAGGCATAAGCCAGCACCGCATCGCCATCGGCCTCGCCGTTGGTCGCCACGATCCAGGGATAGAGGCCGTCGCTAGCCGTCATCCGGTTGCGCATCGCGCGCGCATCGGGCGCCTCGGTCTCGAACGATACCGTGCCGGTCAGGACATAAGGCGCGTAGATCGCGGCGATCGACGCGGCATCGTCCGGCCGCGCCGGGCGTAGCGCGATCACTGCCAGATCGCCTTGATCAGCATCTGTGTCAGAGTGCGGTCGTCGGCGTCGGCGCGCGCGTCGGAGAAACCGCCGCATTCGAGGCAGCGGGCCTGCACCGAACTCGCCGTCGCCAGCCGCTTGGCATCGCCCAATGCGCGGGCGAATACGTCCTGGCGCTGTGCCGCAAGCATCGCGAACACGTCGCCAGCCTTGGCGTCGTCGGTCGCGCTCGAATCGTCATCGTCCTTGTCGGCCAGACCCTGGACCAGCTTGGCGAACCAGCCGGGCTGCTTTTCCAGATAGACGCGGCGGACGTTCTTCGGATCGATCCCGGCGCGCTTGGCCGCTTCGGCAACCGCGTCGTCGAGCGAGCCAAAGCGATCGACCAGCCCGAGCTGATGCGCGGTGCCGCCGTCCCAGACGCGGCCCTGACCGATCTCGTCGACGCGCTGCGGCGTCATCTTGCGCGCGGCGGCGACGCGGCCGACGAATTCGGCATAGCCGTGCTCGATCGACGCCTGCAGGATCGAATCGACCTGCGGGTTGGTGCCGCCATAGACGTCGGGCTGACCCGACAGGGGCGTGGTCTTTACGCCGTCAGTGGTGATGCCGAGCTTCTTCAGCGAATTCTCGAAGGTCGGGATGATGCCGAAGATGCCGATCGATCCGGTGATCGTGTTGGGCTCGGCGAACACCACGTCGCCGGCGGTCGATACCCAATAGCCGCCCGACGCGGCGAGTCCGCCCATCGAGACGACGATCGGCAATTTCTGTGCCTTGGCTTCGAGCACTGCCTTGCGGATCGTCTCCGACGCCAGTGCAGACCCGCCCGGCGAGTCGATGCGGACGACGAGCGCCTTCAGATCTTTCTTGGCGAGGCCGTCGAGCACTGCCTTGGCGATCGTGTCGCCGCCGGCGGTGCCGGGCCCGGCCTTGCCGTCGACGATGTCGCCCGCGACCGTCACGATGCCGATCTTGTCGCCCGATGTGGCCATCGGGTGCGCGGCGACGAAATCGTCATATTGGATCGCGGCGAAGGTACCGGCGATCTTCTTCGGGCCATCGCCCGCCAGTTGGGCGACGCGCTTGCCGAAGGCGAGCCGGTCGCCAAGCTTGTCGACCAGCCCGGAGGCGAGGTTGGCTTGCGCGATATCGCCCTTGGTCGCGGCGATCGCCTGGTCAGGTGCGGTCAGGAAAGCATCGATCTGCGCCTTGGGCCGCGCCTTGTGGACCAAATCCTTCCACTGGCTGAAGATCGAGGCGTAGAGCGCGGTCAGCGCTTCCTTGGCTTCGGGCGACTGCGCATCACGCTCATAGGGTTCGACGAACGACTTGAACTTGCCGACGCGATAGACGTGGACGTTGACGCCGAGCTTGTCGATCAGCCCCTTGTAATACAGCTGGTTGCCGCCCGGGCCCATGAACAAAGTGCCGCCCATCGGGTTGAGCCAGACCTCGCTGGCATTGGCGGCGAGCAGATAGCTGCCGTCGGTATAAGCGGTGGCATAAGCCAGCACCGGCTTGCCCGACGCCTTGACCCGGCCGAGCGCGTTGGCGACCTCGGTCACCGCGGCGGGATAGCCGCCGCCATAACCGTCGAGATCGAGCACGACCACCTTGACCCGGGTATCGTCCTTGGCCGCGTCGATCGCGCGGACCAAATCGCGCAGGCGGAATTGATGCTGCGCGCGGCTGCCCTGCATTGCGGCGAACGGGCTGACATTCTCCGGCTGTTCGACGATCGCGCCGTCGAGCTTGAGCAACAACGCACCGTCGCGGACCGAGCTGTTGGGCTTGGCCGACAGAGCGGCGAACAGCATGCCGAAGAACAGCAGCATGAAGATCAGGACCAGGCCGTCCTTGATCCCGACCAATATCTTCCAGGCGCCGCGTACCAGTTTCACGTCGATCGTCTCCCCACTGCGCCATGCAGCGTGTCGTAAAGCCGCCCTAGCCGCAAGTGTGATGGTTGAGCAATACGCGTTTGGCAGGGCGCGCTCACGGCATGTCCCGCTTTCGCTCGCCTTCATCCCGATCGTCGCGCGGACTTGTTCCGGGGACCAACGCGCCACGACGGAGCACAGCCATTGTTTGCACCTTGATTGCGGGAACGAGTCCGGCATGACGATCCAGGGCGGGGCGCGGATGCCTCAAGCCGGCCGTTTGCTGACGGCCCCCATCCCAACCCCTCCCCTGAAGGGGAGGGGCTTTCTGCAGGGCGCTTCGAGGTGTTGCCGCCCGCCAATACACGCCCTAGAGCCACCGTCCCCATGTCCGCCTTAGCTGCCCCCATGCCGTTGGCCGGCCCCGCTCCCGCCTCGACACGGGACGAGCTGATGGCGTTGCTGCGCCTGTCGGGCCCGCTGGTCGGCGCCAATCTGCTGCAGATGGGGGTCTATGCGGTCGACGTGATGTTCGTCGCGCGGCTGGGGGCGATCGACTTCGCCGCGGCGACCCTGGGCGTGTTCCTGTTCAGCCTGATCCTGTGGGCGATGATTGGCTTCACCGGCGCCTGTGCGCCGATCATCGCCGCAGAACTCGGCGCGCGGGCGCACGCCGTTCGCCAGGTGCGGCGGTCGTTCCGGATGGCGATGTGGCTGGGGCTGATCAGCGGGCTGTTCTTCATGGGCGTCCTGGCGTTCGGCAAGGAGATATTGCTCGCCTTGGGCCAGGATCCGCGCGTCGCGGCGCGCACCGGCGCGTTCCTCGACATCCTGTTGTTCATCATGGTCCCCAACATCTGGGCTGGAGTGATGCGCACCGTCGCCGCCGCGCTTGGCCGGCCCGGCTGGGCGATGCTGGTGACGGCCGGCGCGCTTGGCCTTGGCGCGCTCGGCAATTGGCTGCTGGTGTTCGGCCATGCCGGTTTTCCCGCGCTCGGGCTCGAAGGGTCGGCGATCGCCAGCTTGATTACCGCGGTCGCGATGATGCTGGCTTACGCCGCGATTTTGGCGTTCGACGGCAAGCTCCGGCGCTATCGGCTGTTCGGCAAATGGTGGCTGCCGCACTGGAAGCGGATGGGCGAGATTGCGCGGCTGGGCGCGCCGATCGCGCTCACGTTCACGCTCGAAGGCGGATTGTTCGGCGGCGCGGCGTTCCTGATGGGCCTGATCGGCGTAACCGAAGTCGCGGCGCATGCGATCGCGCTCAACATCGCCGCGCTCGCGTTTCAGGTGCCGTTCGGCATTGCGCAGGCGGCGACGATCCGCGTCGGCATGGCCTATGGCGCGCGCAACCGCGTCTGGATCGGCCGTGCCGGCTGGGCTTCGATCGTGACCGGAACCGGCTTCATGGTGCTGACCGCGACGACGATCTGGATCGCGCCGAAGCTGATTGTCGGCATCTATGTCAATGTCGACGACCCCGCGCGGACCCGCGAAGTCGCGCTGGCGATCCAGTATCTGGCCGTCGCGGCGATGTTCCAGCTGTTTGACGGTGCCCAGGCGGTGGCGGCGGGCGCGCTGCGCGGATTGCAGGACACGCGCATTCCGATGGTAGTCGCGGCGTTCGGCTATTGGGTGGCGGGGTTCGGCACCGCGATCCTGTTCGGCTTCCACCTCAATTGGCAGGGTGTCGGCATCTGGGTCGGACTCGCCGTCGGCCTCGCGGTTGTGTCGGCGCTGCTGGTTACGCGCTGGGCGATGCGCGAGCGGCTGGGATTGCTGCCCGGCTGACCGCTCCATCGCGGGATCGACCCAACTCGCCCAAGCCAATGCAAAAGAATCGTGCCGGCCCGTTGACGTGTTGGAGGTCGAGACACATATGCGCTGCGTTGGCACTCGGGGGAATCGAGTGCTAATTCAAATTCACTCTGCTTGAGGGACTCACGCAAATGAACTTTCGTCCGTTGCATGACCGCGTCCTCGTCCGCCGTGTCGAGGCGGAAGAGAAGACTGCGGGCGGGATCATCATCCCCGACACCGCCAAGGAAAAGCCGCAGGAAGGCGAAGTCGTCGCCGCCGGCAGCGGCGCCAAGAGCGAGGACGGCAAGGTCACGCCGCTCGACGTCAAGGCCGGCGACCGCATCCTGTTCGGCAAATGGTCGGGCACCGAGGTCAAGGTCAATGGCGAAGACCTGCTGATCATGAAGGAATCCGACATTCTGGGCATCGTGGGCTGAGCCCATCCCCCGTCACCCCAGCGAAAGCTGGGGTCTTCCTCAACAAGCGCGGCATCTGCCGCACGAGATCCCAGCTTTCGCTGGGATGACGAACTAGCAAGAAAGGTCAGCCAACATGGCAGCCAAGGACGTTAAATTCAGCCGCGACGCGCGTGAGCGCATCCTGCGCGGCGTCGATATCCTGGCCGACGCGGTCAAGGTCACGCTCGGTCCGAAGGGCCGCAACGTCGTGATCGAGAAGTCGTTCGGCGCTCCGCGCATCACCAAGGACGGCGTCACCGTCGCCAAGGAAATCGAACTCAAGGACAAGTTCGAGAACATGGGCGCGCAGATGATCCGTGAGGTCGCGTCCAAGACCAACGATCTCGCCGGCGACGGCACCACCACCGCCACCGTTCTGGCCCAGGCGATCGTCCGCGAGGGCATGAAGTCGGTCGCGGCCGGCATGAACCCGATGGACCTGAAGCGCGGCATCGACCTCGCGGTGACCAAGGTCGTCGAGGACGTGAAGGCGCGCTCGAAGCCCGTTTCGGGCTCGAACGAGATCGCCCAGGTCGGCATCATCTCGGCCAATGGCGACACTGTCGTTGGTGAGAAGATCGCGGAAGCGATGGACAAGGTCGGCAAGGAAGGCGTGATCACCGTCGAAGAAGCGAAGGGTCTCGAATTCGAGCTCGACGTCGTCGAGGGCATGCAGTTCGACCGCGGCTATCTGTCGCCGTACTTCATCACCAACCCGGAGAAGATGACGGTCGAACTCAACGATCCGTACATCCTGATCCACGAGAAGAAGCTGTCGAACCTGCAGGCGATGCTCCCGATCCTGGAAGCGGTCGTCCAGTCGGGCCGTCCGCTCCTGATCATCGCCGAGGACATCGAGGGTGAGGCGCTGGCCACGCTCGTCGTCAACAAGCTGCGTGGCGGCCTCAAGGTTGCCGCCGTCAAGGCGCCGGGCTTCGGCGATCGCCGCAAGGCGATGCTCGAGGACATCGCGATCCTGACCAAGGGCGAGATGATCTCGGAAGATCTCGGCATCAAGCTCGAGAGCGTCACCATCGGCATGCTCGGCACCGCCAAGCGCGTCTCGATCGACAAGGACAACACCACCATCGTCGATGGCGCCGGTGATGCCGATGCGATCAAGGGCCGCACCGAGGCGATCCGCCAGCAGATCGAGAACACCACGTCGGATTACGACCGTGAGAAGCTCCAGGAGCGCCTGGCCAAGCTCGCGGGCGGCGTCGCGGTGATCAAGGTCGGCGGCGCGTCGGAAGTCGAGGTCAAGGAGCGCAAGGATCGCGTCGACGACGCGCTGCACGCGACCCGCGCCGCGGTCGAAGAAGGCATCGTCCCCGGTGGTGGTACGGCGCTGCTGTATGCGACCAAGGCTCTCGAAGGCCTCAAGGGTGCCAATGACGACCAGACCCGCGGCATCGATATCGTCCGCAAGGCGCTCTACGCGCCGCTGCGCCAGATCGCGCAGAACGCCGGTCATGACGGTGCGGTGATCTCGGGCAAGCTGCTCGAGGGCAACGACCCGTCGCAGGGCTTCAACGCCCAGACCGACGTGTACGAGAACCTCGTCACTGCCGGCGTGATCGACCCGACCAAGGTCGTTCGCACCGCGCTGCAGGACGCGGCCTCGGTCGCCGGCTTGCTGATCACCACCGAAGCGGCGGTGTCGGAACTGCCCGAAGACAAGCCCGCCATGCCCATGGGCGGCGGCGGCATGGGCGGCATGGGCGGTATGGACTTCTGATTTTGGACGGGAGCAGCGAACGCTGCTCCCGACACGAAATCGGAACGGCCGGCGGGCTTCGGCCTCTGGCCGAAGTCCCGTCCGACGACAGGCAGCGGCTTTGCCGCTGCCCCGACCAGACAAAGAAAGGCCGGCGGAGCAATCCGTCGGCTTTTTCTATTTTTGAATCTCCTCTCCCCTTGGGAGAGGAAGGGGCCCGCTCGGCGCAGCCGAGTGGGAAGGTGAGGGCAGGTAGGGAAACCTTGCGCTCCCCTCACCCTTCCGCCGACTTCGTCGGCTCCCTCCCGCATCAGGTCGGCCATGCCCCCGGCATGGCCTAAACAGCGCGGGGCGCTGTTTACCTGATGCACCCAAAGGGAGAGGGATTATCACTTCCCTGATACACCATCGCGACATTGCACCGCGCATATCTCTTCCCGAACTCCTCCATGATCCCCTCGTCATGGACGAATCCCACCTTCTCATAGAGGTGCACACCGGCCGCTCCCTTGGCGTTGCTCAGCAGGTACAGCCGGTCGCAACCCAAGGCGAAAGCACGCTCGATCGTCGCATGAAGCAGGAATTCGCCCGCCTTGCGCCCGCGGGCCTCCGGCACGACGCCCATCTTGGTGAGCTCGAACTGGCGCTCGCCGGTCTTCTGCAGTGCGCACGTCCCGATGATGCCGAGCTTGGGATCCTCGACGAACAATATGTCGCCCCCGGGCTCGATCAGCCGCTCGCGCGGATGAGACAGTACATCGATATCGGTCGGCTCTAGCGTGTACATATCTTCGATCCACTGCGCGTTGATGCGATAGAAATCGGGCGCGAGATCGTCGGTGAACTGCCGGATGGCGAGGCCGCCGCGCGGGCGCTGTTCGAGCGGTTGCGCCGCGAGCGCGGTTTCGGCTGCGGCGATCTGCGTCAGGAAGGCGTCGACGTCGCAAACTTCTGCAACCGCGGCGCGCAGCCGCGGCCATAGCACGGTCCTGGCCAGATCCATCGCTTCCTTGCCTTTTTCGGTCAGGGTGATGGTCCGGGTGCGCTGGTCGCGTTCGTCGCGGCTGGTCTCGATGAGATCGAGTTCGAGTAGCCGCGACTGGATGCGGGTGACCGCGGGTTGGCTGATTCCGATGCGTTCCGCGAGGTCGCCCACGGTTTGCGGACCGTGGCGGTAAAGTGCGGTCAACAGGGGCATTTGGCTGGGTTGCGTCGGAAGACCGCAATCTACGGCGATGCGTTCGGCGCCGGATTGGAAGCGTTCGGCCAGACGCTTGAGGCGGCTGCCGAGCATGACCGCTCCCTCGAAGGCAATCGCATCATCGATCATAGATTCATCCTCGCATGGGCATAAACATAACATGATATATATCGCGTTATATAGTCAAGCGAGTACTTGGCGATCGCCTCGCAATCTACGGATTTGTGTCCTCCGTTAACTATAAAGTAGCGCCCGTCGGGCAAGCCGCACTCGTGCGCGCGCTTCTGCCTCGATTGCCTTTGCTGCTTTTGCCGCTGGCGTTGTTCCTGGCGCTCTTCCATCCCGCGATCCTCGATATCGGTAATGCCGGCTGGCTGATCCGAGGATCGGACAATGGCGAGAACGCATTGGGGATTCACGCCTGGCTGCACGATCCGGCGCCTGGCGTGCTGCGCACCTACCTGCTCAACGCGCCCGATGGCGTGCCTTTGTTGTTCACTGACAGCAATCCGCTGATCGGGATCGCGACGCGGCCCATCGCGTCATTGCTGCCCGCCGATGCGCAATTCGTCGGCCCGTGGATCCTGACGTGCCTGTTCCTGCAAATATTCTTCGCCTGGCTGTTGCTCAGGAAATACGCGCCGGGCCCGATCGCCTTGTGGTGCGGCGTGGTCCTGCTCGCCGCGCTGCCGACGCTCGCCAACCGGTATGTCCATGCCAATCTGATGGCGCATTGGCTGATACTGTGGGCATTGTGGCGCTTCCTAGATCCGGGGCGCGCCGGATCGAACCGGGGCTGGGCGGTCCTGCTGCTGATCGCGGCACTGGTGCACAATTATCTGTTGATGATGGTCGGAGCGATCTGGCTGACGGCGATGATCGAGCGCTTCGTGGTCGCGGATCGTCGCGGGCGTGTCGTCCTGGCAAGCGGCGTCGCGGCAATCCTGGCGATGGTCGCGGGGCTCGCCTGGCTGCTCGGGGCTGGGGAAGCGCATGCGCTGGCGGGCAATTATGGCGCGTTCGCGATGCCGATCGATGCGCCGCTCAATCCCGGCACGCCGGCGTATTCGCGCCTGCTCCCCTCCGTCGCGCAGCGCGCCGGGCGCGGTTTCGAGGGATTCCAGTATCTCGGCGCGGGCCTGCTCCTGCTGCTCCCGGTCGCGGCTTTGGTTGCGTGGCGACGGCCGCCGACGGAAGACCAGCGCGCGTCATTGCACCGTTTACGCTGGCTGATTCCCACGCTCGTAGCGCTCGCCTTGCTCGCGATCAGCAATTATCCCGATATCGCCGGGCAGACGCTACCGCGCTTTCCCCTGCCGGATGCCCTGATCTCCGCGCTCGATCTGGTCCGTGCATCCGGTCGGCTGTTCTGGCCGGTCGCCTATGTGCTCGTGCTGGTCGCGATCCTCGCCGCATATCGGCTGCCGCGTACCCAGGCGGACGGGGTGCTCGCGTTGATCTTGGCGATACAGCTTATCGACCTCTCAGGCATGGCGGCAGTCATTCGCGCCCAGAGCGCCGAAGCGGGCGCGCATCGCCTGTATGTCCTGACGCCCGATCCGCGCTGGAACGCCGCGGTGTCGGCGGCGCAAGACGTTACCTTCGTGCCGCCTGATGCCACCCGCGACCTGTCGTTGTTCCAGGAGGTCGCCTGGCGCGCGACGGGTCAGGGCAAACCCGTCCGACTGGTCTATGCGGCGCGCGACTCGCTCGCGACCGTTCAGCGCCAGCAGCGCGAGTTGGCGGCATTCACTGCCGGTCAGGTCGACCCGCACCGGCTCTACATCCTGGCCCCCGACGTCGTTGTGCCAACCGCGGCCGCGCGCCGGTTCGCGCGGATCGACAATGTGCCCGTGATCCTCCCCGTCGGTGCGCTAATCCGCTAATACACGCTTCCCTTTGGCCGATCGTCGCGGCAGGATAAGCGCGTTCACTCGATGCCGGCCCACCGGCGCGCTCAAAGGGAAACAGCATGACCGAACTTTCGCGCCGTGAGGCGATGACCGCTGCCGCGATGATCTCGATTGCCGCAGCGATGCCAGCCTGGGCGCAGGATGCGGCGCCCGGTGCGATGTGGGACCTGACTGACCTCTATCCGAACGTTGCGGCATGGGACGATGCGCGCAAGAAGACGCTCGCCGAGATCCCCAACCTCACCAAGTATAAAGGCAAACTGGGCGAGAGCGCCGATACGCTCGCGGTCTTCCTGGTGACGCAGTCCGACATCGGCCGCGCCGTGAGCCGGATCTATACTTATGCCAGCCTCAACGCCGACGCCGATCTGCGCGTCTCGGCCAATCAGGAGCGCCAGGCGCAGGCGATCGACCTGTTCACCGCGTTGGGCGAGGCGACTGCCTGGGCGACGCCTGAAATCCTGTCGCTCGGCAAGGCAAAGATCGACGCCTTCATCGCCTCGAACGACACGCTCAAGAAGCGCTTCGACTTCGCGCTGGCCGATACGCTGCGTCAGGCCGAGCACACTTTGTCGCCCGAAGGCGAAACGCTTCTGGCGGGTGTCGGCTCGCCTTTGTCGGGGCCGAGCGATATTCGCGAGCAGCTCGTCGCCTCGGACATTCCCTGGCCCACCGTGACGCTCTCGACCGGCAAGCAGGTGCGGCTCGACGACCAGGCCTATACGCTCAACCGCGACGCGCCCAATCGCGCCGACCGCAAATTGGTGTTCGACACCTTCTGGGCGGAATACGGCAAGTTCCAGAATTCGCTCGGCGCCGCCTATGCCGCCAAGCTCAAGGCGGACGTGTTCGGCAAGAAAGCGCGCAAATATCGGACCTCGCTCGCCATGTCGCTGTCGGGCAACAACGTGCCAGAGGGAGTGTATCGGACGCTGGTGGCGGAGACCAACAAGGGCCTGCCCGAACTGCATCGCTATTTCGAATTGCGCCGCAAACTGCTCGGCCTGCCCGACATGGCCTATTATGACATCTATCCGCCGCTGGTGAAACTCGACACAAAGGTCGAACTCGCCGACATGCGGACCAATACGCTGGCCGCGACCAAGGTGCTCGGTCCCGAATATACTGACCTGTTGGGCAAGGCGACCGCGGCGAAGTGGATGGATCCGTTCCCGCGCACGGGCAAGAAATCGGGTGCGTACATGAATCCGGGCGCGGCGTACGATCTGCACCCCTATTTGCTGCTCAATCTCGGGCACAATTACGAGGGCATGACCACTTTCGCGCACGAATGGGGTCATGCGATGCACACGTTGCTCGCGAACAAGAACCAGGTGTACGAAAAGTCGGATTACCCGCTGTTTCTCGCCGAGATCGCCTCGACCTGCAACGAGCAGCTGCTGGCCGCGTACATGGTCGCGAACGCCAAGACCAAGCAGGAGAAGCTCTATTATCTCGGCATGCAGCTAGAGGGCATGCGCGGCACCTTCTACCGCCAGGCGATGTTCGCCGAGTTCGAGCTTGCCGCGCACGATAAGGCCGAAGCGGGCGAGGGGATGTCGGGCGAGAAGTTCAGCGCGATGTATCTCGACCTGCTCAAGCGCTATCACGGACCCAAGGTCGCGATCTCGGATACGTACGCGTCGGAATGGGCGTATATTCCGCATTTCTATTCGAGCTTTTACGTCTACCAATACGCCACCTCAATCTCGGCAGCGTCCTATTTTGCGCGGGCGATCCTCAAGGGCGGGGCGAAGGAGCGCGACACTTACCTGAATGTGCTCAAATCGGGCGGATCGGATTATCCGACCGAGATACTGAAACGTGCCGGCCTCGATATGGCGAGCCCGGCACCCTACCAGGCGATCATCCAGACGTTCCGCGAGACGCTGGACGCTTGCGAGAAGCTGATGGGGTGATTGCCAGCGGTAGCGGCATTGCCCGATCAGGTTGGGGCGTTAGGCCGGCCCAACCACGTGTCCGCAGGGCACCGCTCGCTAACATGCGCCTGGCGCTTCGCGTCGGTGCGCTGAAATCGGGTGGCTTGCCGGCGATCCAGGCGAGAAAGCGCCGGATCGCCGGTTCCGCGCGCAAGACGCCGAGATCGCCATAGTCCCGCGCCAGTTGCCCATTTTCGAACACGGCATGGATCGTTCGATGACAGATCGGGTGAAGCGGCACTGTCTCACGGCCGCCTTCGCTCTTCGGCACCGGATGATGCCACTCGACACGGCGGCCGAGGGGGCGGTCACACAAGGCGCAGACGTTTGGCGGGGGTTTGGGCGTCGGGATCGCGGCGAGTGCCTTGCGCTTTACCCGCCCGACCATCTCCTATTTCATCGCCTCGATCAGCTTCTTGACTTCCTGGCTGCGGCCGCGCGGCAGGACCAGGACGTCCTTGCCGTTGGCGACGACGATCAGGTCGGTGACGCCGACCAGGGCGATGCGCACGCCGTCGGCCTGGACCAGGCAATTCTCGGTCTCGATCGCGACCACGTCGCCCTTGCAGGCATTGCCGTTGCCGTCGCACGCGCTCAACTCGTGCAGCGCGTCCCAACTGCCGAGGTCGCTCCAGCCCATGCTGACCGGCACGACCGCGACGCGCGCTGCCTTTTCCATCACCGCATAGTCGATCGAATCCGACGGCGAAGCGGCAAAGGCCTGCGGGTCGGGATGGACGCGCGCGCCTTCGTGCCTCGCCTTGAGCATCGCCTGCTGCGCGGCATGCAGGACTTCGGGCGCATGGACGGCGAGCGCGCCCAGGAATGCGTCGGCGCGGAACAGGAAGATGCCGCCGTTCCAGACATGGTCGCCCGCCGCCAGCATTGCCTCGGCGCGGTCGCGGGGGGGCTTTTCGACGAACCGCGCCACCTTGTGCACGCGCGGCGCGACCGCTTCGCCGACATGGATCCAGCCATAGCCGGTTTCCGGAGCGTGTGGGTCGATGCCGAACGTGACCAGCCAGCCCTGGTCGACCATCGGCCGCGCTGCGTGGATCGCGGCATGAAACGCATCGACATCGGCGATGACATGATCCGACGGCATGATCAGCAGAGCCGCATCGCCGCCGCCCGCCGCAAGCGCGGCGAGCGCGATCGCCGGTGCGGTGTTGCGCGCCACCGGCTCGAGGATCAGGGCCTGGGCTGGCGTGCCGACCGCTTTGAGCTGCGCGTCGATCTCTTCTGCATGGCGCTGGTTGGCGACCACGATCGGCGGGGCGAAATGGTCGCCACAGGCTCGCCGCGCGGTCAGCTGGAGCATGGTTTCGTCGGCGGTCAGCGCGAGCAATTGCTTGGGCGTTTCCGGCGTCGACATCGGCCACAACCGTGTACCCGACCCGCCCGAGAGAATGACAGGAATGATCGACGTCGCCTCGGGCATTCAAGAATCCTTTGCAGGTTGACGGTAATCTAGGGCCTTCCCCCGATTTCCCCAACTCACAGAAAGCCGCGGGTTTCCGCGGCGTTCAGTCTTTCTTTGTCAATTTCTGCGACATCGCCTGAAACCGTGTCGGAAAATCTTACACCCGACGATTGAACTAGGTGCAGACCAAGGCCGAAAAGGCAGGCGAAGACGATGATCAGGCTGTTCAAGCACTATGTGCCGCACGCCGTATTGTTCCTGGGATTGCTCGACGTCGCGCTGCTGATCGCGGCGGCCGAGATTGCTTATTCGATCCGCCTTCATCAACTCGGCAGCATCGTCGAGCCGATCGTCGACCGTCTGCCGCAATTGTTCACCTTCGCCTTATCGCTCGAAACCGCGATGATCGCGGTCGGGGTCTATGGCGCCGACGCACTGCAATCGTTGCGCCGCGCCGTGGCGCGCATCCTGGTCGCGATCTCGCTCGGGATCATCTTCCTGTCGGTCTTGTTCTTCCTCTCGCCGGCAATCACGTTCTGGCGATCGAACCTGTTCTACGCGATGGGTATCTCGGCGGTATCGCTGATCGCGATCCGTATCCTGCTCGGCAAGATGTTGGGCAGCCACGTGTTCAAGCGCCGCGTCGTCGTGCTCGGCGCGGGGCCGCGCGCCGCGCGGCTGAAGGCGTTGCAGCAACAACCCGGATCGGCATTCGTCGTGGTCGGCTATGTGTCGATGAGCGAAGCCAATCGCGTGATCCCGGAAGCGATCGCGCGCGACGCGATCTACAATCTCGCCGACCATGTCGTGCTATTGAACGCGAGCGAAGTGGTGTTGGCGCTGGAAGAACGACGCAACGCGCTGCCGCTCAAGGACCTGCTCAGGATCAAGACGACGGGTGTCCATGTCAACGACATCTCGACCTTTCTCGAGCGCGAGACCGGACGCGTCGACCTGCAGAGCGTCAATCCCAGTTGGCTGATCTTCTCCGACGGTTTCTCGTCCGGACGGATGTTTTCGGGCGTGTTCAAGCGGCTGTTCGACATTACCGCCAGCCTGATCTTGCTCGTGCTTGCGGGCCCGATCATCCTGATCACCGCGCTGGCGGTGAAGCTCGAGAGCAAGGGGCCGGCTTTCTACCGCCAGCGCCGCGTCGGCCTCTACGGCGTCGGTTTCGACTGTCTCAAACTGCGCTCGATGCGCCAGGATGCCGAGGTCAACGGCCAGGCGGTGTGGGCCGAGAAAGACGATCCGCGCATTACCCGGATCGGCCGCTTCATCCGCAAGGTGCGAATCGACGAATTGCCGCAATGCTGGTCGGTGCTGAAGGGCGAGATGAGCTTCGTCGGTCCGCGTCCCGAACGCCCGCAATTCGTCGAGGATCTCGAACAGCAGCTGCCTTATTATGCCGAGCGCCACATGGTGAAACCGGGCATCACCGGCTGGGCGCAGATCAACTATCCCTATGGCGCCTCGATCGAGGATAGCCGGCAAAAGCTCGAATACGACCTGTATTACGCCAAAAATTATTCGCCATTTCTCGACCTGCTGATCCTGCTTCAGACGATCCGCGTCGTCTTGTGGCCGGAAGGGGCGCGCTGAGGCGATGACCTCGACCGTCATCTTGTGGAGCCATGCGCTTGCCGCCTTGCTGTTCGCGGGGCTTGCGCTGTCGCAGCTGCGCGATCGCGCGGTCAGCGTGCCGCGCACCGCGTTCGTCGCGGCCTTGAGTATGACCGCGTTGTGGGCGCTCGCGGTTGCCGGGATCGGCGGCCAGGACCTGACGACGCAGATTGCCGAAAGCCTGCGTAACATCGTCTGGCTGGCGTTCATGCTCGCGATATTGCGGCGCGACCCTGCGGCGCGGCAGGCGCGCGCGGTCACGATGATCTATAGCGTGGTCGGACTGGTCGCGGTCGTCGGCATCGCGCTCAGTCTCGCCCAAGCGACGGTGACCGGCAACCTGATCCAGGGCATCGCAGCGGTCCGCATCCTGTTGCGCATGATGGTCGCACTGGGATCGCTCGTGCTGGTTCATCATCTCTATTCGGTGGTTGCGCCTGGCGCGCGCGACGGCATTCGTCTGGCGGTAGGCGCACTTGCGGCGATGTGGCTGGCCGACCTGTCGGTCTATACCGCCACGTATCTCAGCGGCGATTGGCCGCAGGAACTGTTCGCCGGACGCGGGCTCGCGATGATCGCGATCGTGCCGGTGCTCGCGATCGCGGTACACCGTAACGGCGACTGGACGCTCAACGTGTCGCGCACGGTGACCTGGCAATCGCTCTCCCTGGTCGCGTTGATCGTCTATGCGGTCGTCACCGTGCTCGCGATCAGCGCGATCGAAGCGTTCGGCGGCAGCTATGCGCGATTGGGGCAGACCGCCTTCGTATTCGGCTCGGCGGCCGGCCTGCTGACGTTGCTGTCGTCGCCGACGATCAAGGCGTGGCTCCGGGTGATGGTGGCCAAGCATCTGTTCCATCACCGCTACGATTATCGCGCCGAATGGACGCGCTTCACCGAAACGCTGGGCGCGCCGGGCGAGGGGGCGGCGCCGCTCGAGGAACGCATCGTCAAGGCCGTCGCCGACGTTACCGATTCCGCCGCCGGTTTGTTGCTGGTCGCTGGCGGCGGCGATCTCGGCCTTGGCGCGGCGTGGAATTGGGACGGGCCGACGCCGGTTGCGGTTTCGGGCGAGCCGCTGGCGGAATTCCTGGCGCAGGGTGGCCGGATCATCGAGCTCGACACGCTGCGCGCCGGCCAGGCTGCGCCGGCCGAACTCGCGGCGGTGCCGCAATGGATGCTCGACGCGCCCGCCGCCTGGGCGATCGTGCCCTTGGTCCATCTCAACCAGTTGATCGGCGCGATCCTGCTCGGACGGCCGCCGATCGATCGTTCGCTCGACTGGGAGGATTTCGATCTGCTCCGGATCGCAGGGCGCCAGGCGGCCAGCTATCTGGCCGAGGCGCGCGCGCACGAGGCGTTGGCCGATGCGCGCCGCTTCGACGAGTTCAATCGCCGCTTCGCCTTCATCATGCACGACGTGAAAAATCTGGTCAGTCAATTGACGCTGGTCGCCCGAAACGCCGAGCGGCATGCCGACAATCCCGAATTCCGCGCCGACATGATCGCCACTCTGAAGGATTCGGTCGGTCGCATGAACGACCTGCTGGCGCGCTTGTCGCAGCACAATTCGGGCCGCGTCGAAGAGCCGGTGGCGGTCGAGCTGATGCCGATCGTCGAGCGCGTCACGCGGCGGCGCGGCAGCAACCATCCGATCGCGGTTACCGGCAAGCGCGACGCGGTCGCCGTCGCGGATCCAGCCCGGCTCGAACAGGCGCTCGGGCATCTGATCCAGAATGCGATCGAGGCAAGCAGTCCGGGCGAACCGGTCGGAATCGTGGTCGGCGCCGCGACGATCGCGATCGTCGACAAGGGCGTGGGGATGAGCGCGAGCTTCGTCCGTGACCGGCTTTTCCGGCCGTTCGTCTCGACCAAGGACGGCGGGTTCGGAATCGGTGCGTTCGAAGCGCGCCAGGTGGTTCAGGCGATGGGGGGACGGCTCGACGTGGTCAGCCGCGAAGGCGAGGGCACGCGCTTCACGATCGTGCTTCGCGAGGCGCTCGCGCCGGTCAAGATGGAGCGGGCGGCATGAACACTGAGCCACGACCGAAATTGCTGATCATCGAGGACGATGCCGGCCTGCAGCGCCAGCTGCGCTGGGCCTATGACGATTACGAAGTGGTCGTGGCGGGCGACCGCCGCGAGGCGATCGATGCGGTGCGCGCCGAAGAGCCGGCGGTGGTGACGCTCGATCTGGGCCTGCCGCCCGACCCCGACGGGGTCAGCGAAGGGTTCGCGACGCTGGCAGAGATCCTGCGGTTGAAGCCCGATACCAAGGTCATCGTCGCCTCGGGTCACGGTGCGCGCGAAAGCGCGTTGCGTGCGATCGCCGAGGGAGCGTGGGATTTCTATCAGAAGCCGATCGACATCGACGCGCTCGGCCTGATCGTCGCGCGCGCCTTCCATGTCCACGCGCTCGAGGAAGAGAATCGGCGCCTTGCCACCGCGTCGCGCGAGGCATTGGGCGGACTGATCACCGCCGCGCCGGAAATGCTCAAAGTCACCAGCATGATCGAACGCGTCGCCAATGCCGACGTGTCGGTGATGCTGCTCGGGGCGAGCGGGACCGGCAAGGAAGTGCTGGCGCGTGGCCTGCACGAGAAATCCGGGCGCAAGGGCCAGTTCGTCGCAATCAACTGCGCCGCGATCCCCGAGACGTTGCTCGAAAGCGAATTGTTCGGCCACGAAAAGGGCGCGTTCACCGGCGCGGTCAAGACCACCGAAGGCAAGATCGAACTCGCCGATGGCGGGACCTTGTTCCTCGACGAAATCGGCGACGTGCCGCTGCCGCTCCAGGTCAAGTTGCTGCGCTTCCTGCAGGAGCGGGTGATCGAGCGGGTCGGCGGGCGCAAGCCGATCGCGGTCGACACGCGGATCGTCTGCGCGACGCATCAGGATGTCGATGCGATGGTGGCGAGCGGGTCGTTCCGCGAAGATCTCTATTACCGCCTGGCCGAGATCGTCGTGCGTATCCCCAGCCTCGCCGAGCGCACCGGCGATCCCGTGCTGCTCGCCAAGCATTTCCTGCACCATTACGCCAAGACCATGAACCGGCCGGTCACCGGCCTGTCGCCAGATGCGCTGAGCGCGATCGACGCCTGGGGCTGGCCGGGCAATGTCCGCGAGCTCGAAAACCGGATGAAGCGCGCGGTGATCATGGCCGATGGCAAGAGCGTGACCGCGATCGATCTCGACCTTGCCGAGCGCGACACGCCCGATCCGATCAACCTGAAAGCGGTGCGCGAGAGCGCCGACCGTAAGGCGATCCGTCACGCTTTGGCACGTGCCGAGGGCAATATCTCGAACACCGCCAAGCTGCTCGGGATCAGCCGTCCGACGCTTTACGATCTGCTCAAGAATTACGACCTCCATGCCTAGGACCGGGACCATGAAGACCATCGTCAAAGGTGCGCTGATCGGCGCGACCGCGATCGCCGCGATCATCGGCGTCACGGCGACGCTGACCGGTCCCGCGCAGGCCGACGCGACCGGCGCGCGCACCGAATTGGGCTATAGTCTGGCGCTGCTCCAGGCCGGCAATTTCAACGCCGCGCGGTCGCATGCCCAGGCGGCGGTCAAGCAGGATCCGCAATGGGGCGCCGCACATGCGGTGCTGGCGCGCACCTTTCTCGCGCTTGGCGACGGGGTCGGCGCCGAATCCGAGCTCGGCCGTGCCGCTGCCGCCGGGTTCGACATGCGGCGCGGGCATCAATTGCTGGCCGAAGCCTGGCTGTTGCAGGGCGACGCCAAGCGCGCGCTGGCCGAGGCGTCCAAGGCGGATTCCAGGTTCGGCGCCTATGCCACCCGCGTGACCGCGCGTGCGCTGGCGGCGCAGGGCAAAGAGGCCGAGGCACAGGCGCTGCTCGGCGAATTGCTCGACGGCAATCCCGGCAATTCCTATGCCTGGTCCGACCTCGCTCGCATCCGCTACAGCGCGGGCGACATCGCCGGCGCGTCGGGCAACGCGCAAAAAGCGGTCGAGCTCGATCCCAACAATCTCGAGGCTTTGACCTTGTGCGGCGAATTGGTGCGCGAGCAATATGGCCTGAACGCCGCTTTGCCGTGGTTCGAGGCAGCGCTGCAGCGCGATGCCTATTACCACCCGGCCCTGATCGAATATGCCGCCACGCTCGGCGACCTCGGCCGCTATACCGACATGCTCGGCGCGACGCGGCGCGCGCTCGCCGCACGCCCGGCGAGTCCGCAGGCATTCTATCTCCAGGCGGTCCTCGCAGCGCGCGCGGAGAATTACGATCTCGCGCGCAGCCTGATGGAGCGGACCGGCGGACGGATCGATGACCTGCCCGGTGCGCTGCTGCTCAACGGCACGCTCGCCTACCAGGCCGGCGCCTATGAACAGGCGATCGGCGCATGGCGCGAGCTGGTCGGGCGGCAGCCGATGAACATCACCGCGCGCCGGTTGCTCGGTGCAGCATTGCTGCGGTCGGGCGACGCCAAGGGTGCGCTCGACGTGCTGCGTCCGGTAGCGATTCGCGGTGACGCTGACAGCTATACGTTGGGGCTGGTCGGTCGCGCGTTCGAGGCGACCGGCGAACGCGATTGGGCCGCCAAGTTCCTCGACCGGTCGGCCTGGCCGGTGCGTGCCGGGGCGACTCCGTTCGGAACCGACGATAGCCTGGCGGTGCTGACGGGGGCGGCCGACAAGGATCCGACCAATCCGGTGCTCGCGGTCACGGTGATCCGCGGGTTGATCGATGCCGGGCAGAGCGACGCCGCCTTGGCCCGGGCGCGTGCGCTCGAGGCAGCGACGCCGGGCGCGCCGGCGGCGCATTTGCTGGTCGGCGATACGCTGATGACGATGGGCCGTTATGGCGATGCCGCCGACGCTTATCGCAAGGCGGCCGATATCAAGTTCGACGAGCCGACCATGTTGCGCACGGTCGACGCGCTCGACCAGGCGGGGCGCCGGCCAGAGGCGACCGGCGTGCTGGCGCTGTTCCTGACCCAACATCCCGAAAGCGTGCCCGCTCTGCGGCTCGCCGCTCATTGGCAGATCGCGTCGGGCGACTGGGATGGGGCTGTCGACACGCTGGAGGATTTGCGGGCTCGGGTCGGTTCGCGCGACTCCGGCCTGCTGTCCGAGCTCGCTTATGCCAATGTCGGCGCCGACAATGTCGACGACGCCGTCTCCTATGGCGCGGCGGCCTACGACATCGCGCCGATGAGCCCGGCAGCGACCGACGCTTATGGCTGGGCGCTGTACGCGGCCGGCGAGAATGCCAAGGCGATCGACCTGTTCGAGAAAGCGGCGTCGCTCGCACCGAAACAGAGCGGCATTCGCTGGCATCTGGCCCAAGCCTATGCCGATAGCGGCCGAAACGCCGAAGCGAAGGCCGCCATCGCCGCTTTGCTCGCCGATCCCGGTTTCACCGATCGCGCGCCGGCCCAGGCCTTGCTCAAGACGCTGGGCTGATCGCGCCGGGCCGTGTAACGCGGCCGGCATGACCGACCCGCTCGACCGTATCGCCTCCGCGCTCGAACGCATCGCGCCGGCTGTGCCGGCCGATGCCGACCCGCTCACGCATCCGGCCTATATCTGGCGCGATGGGCGCCTGGCCGCCGCGCGCAAGTTCGATCCGCTGCCGCTCGACCTCTTGTTGGGAATCGATGCGCAGAAGACCGCTCTGGTCGAGGATTTCGGCCGGCTGGCGGATGGCTTCGCGGCGCAGGACGTATTGTTGTGGGGCGCACGCGGAACGGGCAAGTCCGCGTTGGTGAAGAGCGCGGTGTCGGCGGTGCAAGCCCATGGTCGCAAGCTCGCCTTGATCGAGGTCGCGGCGATGGACGGCCTGCGGGCGTTGTTCGACCGGATCGACGGCCTGCCGCGCGCGTTCGTCCTGTTCCTCGACGATCTCGGTTTCGATGCCGGCGGTGATGCCCGCGCGCTACGCTCGCTGCTCCAGGGCGGAGCGGAGGCGCGTCCGGCCAATGCCCGGCTGGTGGTGACCGCCAATCGCCGCCATCTGGTGCCGCGCGACATCGCCGAGCAGGAAAGCGCGATCAATCCGCGCGACAGCGTCGACGATCATCTCGCGCTTGCCGACCGATTCGGGCTCAGCCTGGGATTCCATGTCATGGACCAGGCGGGTTACCTCGCGATCGTCCGCGCTTATGCCGATCGGTTTGGTTTGTCGTTCGATCAGGACGAGGCGGTCGGCTGGTCGACCCGGCGCGGCGGACGGTCCGGACGCGTAGCCTGGCATTACATCACTGATTTGGCTGGACGATCGGGCAAGCGTCTGCCTTTCTAAGCCGATAAGGATCATTTTCAGGCCGCATCGGCTTGACTTGGGGGGGCGTAACGATGCCCAGTCGATATATGGCCAGGATCGGCGAACTCGATCTGCCCGACCGGTTGTTTCCGGCGGTACCGCGTTGGGCGACCCAGTGCGGCGTAGCGTTGCTGTGCGTCGGGGCAGCAGGGCTGTTGCGGTTCGGGATCAACGCGGTGGCCCCGGGAGCCGCGGTATTCGCCCTGGTCTATCCTGCGATGATGATCGCGACGTTGTTCGCGCGCTGGCAATCGGGCTTGCTGACCGCCGTGATCTCGATCGGCTATGCCTTTTACGCAATCTATTTGCCGTCCCCGACGACGACCCAGAGCGGTCCCTATTGGACGCTGTTCGCAATCGCCGTCGCGGCGGCGCTGACCATTGCGCTCGCCGAAACCTTCCGCCGCGCGGTGTATCGCGCGACCTCCGAACGCGACCGCGAGATCGCCGACCGCGACCTGATGCTCAGCGAATTCGAGCATCGCGTGAAGAACAATTTCCAGATCGTCGCCAGTATCCTCGATATCCAGCGCCGCCGGGTCAAGGATCCGGCCGCCAGTGACGCCCTGGCGTCGGCGCTGATGCGCGTCGACAGCATCGCGCGCGCGCATCGCCATCTTTATCGCGATGGTCAGGGAAGCGAGGTCAATGTCGGCGACTATCTGAGGGACTTGTGCAACACGCTGTCGGATGCCTTGCTGCTACGCGGCGGCATCACGCTGACCTGCGATGCCGACACCGCGCATATCCCGCGTGACCATGCGGTATCCATCGGCCTGGTCGTCAACGAGCTCGTTACCAACGCCGCCAAACATGCCTTTGCCGAGCGGGAAACTGGAACGATCAGCGTGTCCTGGAAGCATCTACCCGAGGGCGGATGGCGGCTGACCGTGGCCGATGACGGCGTCGGGCTCCCGCTCGGATCGCGGGCGAAGAGCAAGGATGGCGGACTCGGCCAAAAATTGATCGAAGCGTTCGCCAAGCAAGCGGGCGGCACATTGACCACGGCGAGCGATGCCAACGGCTTGCGCGTGACGATGGATCTGCCTGACTGAAACTTCGCGCTTGCGAGGCGTTGTGCCGGGCATGGAACGACTGTGGTTCATCACCAATCCGCATTCCGGCTCGTCCGACGCGAAAAAGGCCGAGGCGATCGAAGCGGCTTGTACCGAACGTGGGCTGAGCTTTGTCGGGCGTACCGATTTCCCCGATCAGACGCTGCCGACGATTGCCGATCTCGATCGTGCCGGAGCGGACACCGTCGTCCTGTTCGCTGGCGACGGGACGATCAATGCGGCTTCTTGCGCACTGGCGGCATGGAATGGCGGCATCCTGATCCTGCCGGGCGGTACGATGAACATGCTGGCAAAGGTGCTGCATGGCGACGCGGATCCAGCGGCGATCCTGCACGCAGCGCACGAACATGGGCGGCCCATCGCGCTTCCTTATGTCGAGGCGGGCAAGCATCGCGCGCTGGTCGGGACGATCGTCGGTCCGGCGGCGAGCTGGTATCGCGCCCGCGAACATGTGCGAGAGGGCAGCTTGGGCCGAATCTGGCCGGCGATCCGTGCGGCGTGGCGACGGACCTTCGGACGTGGCGTGCAGTTGACTGGAGCGCGCGGTTTCCCGCCCCGTGTCCAGGCTGCCTATATCCGGGCACAGAACGATCATCTGCAGATCGCCGCGGTCGATGCGCGCGATGCCCGCGCGATCGCCGATCTCGGCTGGAATTGGGTGACGGGAGATTGGCTCGCGGCCCAGGCGGTGACGGAAGTGCGTACCGACCAGGTGCGCATCGCCGAACGCCGCCCGGTACTGGCATTGTTCGACGGCGAGCCCCAGATGCTCGATCCGGGAACGACCATCACGGTCGGGCGTAGCAGGAAGCAGTTCATCACCACTGCGAAAGAGGAAGCATGACACGGCTGTTCCACGTCAGCGACGTCCATTTCGGACGCGAGGACAAGGCCGCCGTCGCGTGGTTCGACGCGCTGGTAGCGGCGGAAAGGCCTGATGCCGTGGTGATGACCGGCGACCTGACGATGCGCGCGCGGCGCCGCGAGTTCGACGCCGGCCTTGCGTGGCTGCGATCGCTCGATCGGCCGGTCACGGTCGAGGTCGGCAATCACGATCTACCCTATTTCAACCCGCTGGCCCGAATCTTCACGCCCTACCGCCGGGTCCGTGAGATCGAGCGTATGATCGAACAACCGCTCGAACTGCCCGGCGTGGCCATCGTCCCGCTCAAGACCACGGCGCGCGCGCAATTCCGACTCAACTGGGCCTCGGGTCATATCAGCCAGCATGCGCTCGATCGGACGCTGGCGTTGGTGGAGGCAGTGCCCAAGGGCAAATTGGTGTTCGTCGCTTGCCACCATCCGCTGATCGAGCCGCACAAGCGGCTGTCGAAGCAGACGCATCGCGGCGCTGACGCCTTGGCGGCGCTGATGAGGGCGGGCGCGGACGCCGTCCTGACCGGGCACGTCCATGATGCGTTCGATGTCGAGCATCGCGATGGTGGTGCGGCGGTGCGGATGATCGGCGCCGGCACCCTTTCCGAACGCACGCGCTCGACTCCGCCGTCGTTCAACGAGATCCGTATCGAGCATGGCGCATTCGAAGTCGTCTGCCGGACGATGGCGCCGCAGCCCGACGAGGTTTTGCCAGTGGAGGAACCGGAGGTGGCGTAGAGGGCCCCCCCCTTTCCCGCGTCGGCGGGGAGGCGTGCCGATGGAGCACCCGAAAGCGGTGCAATGCTCCCCTCCCGTTTACGGGAGGGGCTGGGGGAGGGCGTGTCGTTAGGGGGCGGAAGAACAAGCCCTCCCCTAACCCCTCCCGCAAGCGGGAGGGGAAATGGCCATATTCCACCGCTTGCCCACCCCATAACCACCGGTAGGACTTGAGCCGCTCGCAATCCCGGCTAGGCTCGCCGCCCATGCGTCATGCCTTAGCTCTGCTGCTCGCCGCCCCGCTGATGATCAGCGCCGGTCCCGCCTCGTACGAAACCCGCGTCGCCAATGTCCTGGCCAAGACGCCGCTGATCGACGGGCACAACGACTGGGCGGAGACGCTGGTCGACAAGGCAGGCGATGCGCGCTGGACGATGGACCTGACCCGGCTCGATCCCGCCAAGTACAATACCGACATCACGCGGCTGCGCGCCGGCCATGTCGGCGGGCAGTTCTGGTCGGTCTATGTCTCGGCCAATCTGCCGGGGCCCGAACAGGTCAAGGAAACGCTCGACCAGATCGGGCTGATGAAGGAGATTTTCCGCCGCTACCCGACCGTCTTCGCGCCGGCGGTGACAGCGGCCGATGTGCGGCGCATCCACGCCACGGGCCGGATCGCATCGATGCTCGGAGTCGAAGGCGGCGGCCAGATCGACGGCAGCTTCTCGGTGCTTCGCGCCTATCGCGCGCTCGGCGCATCCTATCTGACGCTGACCCACACCAAGACGATCGAATGGGCGGACTCGGCCACCGACAATCCGCAGCATGGCGGCCTGACCAAATTCGGCGAAGCGGTGGTGCACGAACTCAACCGGCTCGGCATGCTGGTCGACCTCAGCCATGTCAGCGAGGACACGATGATTGATGCGCTGCGTGTGTCGAAGGCGCCGGTGATCTTCTCGCACAGCTCGGCGCGCGCGCTCGACGATCATCCGCGCGACGTGTCGGACAAGGTGCTGAAGCTGCTCGCGCAAAATGGCGGCGTGATCATGGTCAATTACGCGCCGAGCTACGTTTCCGAAGAGCGGCGGCAGTGGGAAGCGGCGCGCAATGCCGAAAAGGCGCGCTACAATTCGCCGCCTTATGGTGGACTGTATATCGGCCAACCCGATCGCGCGAAGGCAGCGATGGAGGAATGGGAAAAGGCGCATCCGCGTCCGCCCGTGACGCTTGCCATGGTCGCCGACCATATCGACCATGTCGTCAAGGTGGCCGGCATCGATCATGTCGGGATCGGATCGGATTTCGACGGCGTGGAGAGCCTGCCCGACGGCCTCGACAGCGTCGCCACCTATCCGGCTTTGCTCGCCGAGCTGATGCGCCGCGGTTGGACCGACGAGATGATCGCCAAGCTCGCCGGCGGCAACGTCCTGCGGGTGATGGAGGGCGCCGAGCGCGTGGCCGCGTCGATGGCCAAGGAGCCGCCCGCGACCGCGACGATCAAGATGCTCGACGGCAAGTGACGGGCGACATCCGGACGAGGATCGCGACCGACGCCGACATCCCCGCGATCGCGGCGCTGATGGAGCGCGCGATCGGCGAATTGCAGCGGGATTACCTGACGCCCGAACAGGTCGAGGCGAGCCGGCTCAGCATGGGGCTCGACACCCAACTAATCGCCGATGGCACCTATGTCGTGGTTGAGGACGAAGCGGGTCGCATCGTCGGCTGCGGCGGCTGGAGCTATCGTGCGACGCTGTACGGCGGCGACGCCGGCGCGGTCGCGCGTGATGCTGCGGTGCTCAATCCGGGCAAGGATCCGGCGCGCATCAGGGCGATGTACACCGATCCCGATTTCACCCGGCGCGGGATTGGCCGGATGGTGCTGGCGGCCAACGAGGCGGCAGCACGCGCGGCTGGGTTCAAGCGGGCGGAGTTGATGGGGACGCTCGCGGGCGAGCCGCTTTATCGTGCCTGCGGGTATGAAACGATCGAGCGCGTCGACAGCATGGCGGATCGCGGCGTGCCGGTGCCTGGGGTCAGGATGGGGAAGGTCTTGGCCTAGAGTCGTTTTCACTTAGGTTGAAGCGTAGCCGGAGTTTCTGAGGTAGTTGGCGCATTCATGAGGTGGGAAGGCGTCGAGGAGGGTTCCGATGCGCTGCCAGGTTGCGTCGACGGATCGTTCGGC